>Ga0315268_10000008_pt1 | contig 228152 bp, 206 predicted proteins | sample C1_top_MG_FD_204535 | JGI IMG/M metagenome (GOLD analysis project Ga0315268, IMG submission 204535) | Sediment microbial communities from Yellowstone Lake, YNP, Wyoming, USA - C1_top | ecosystem: Environmental > Aquatic > Freshwater > Lake > Sediment | place: USA: Wyoming | collected 2017-08-01
AGGAGTACAATCACGACCGGCCTCATCGCGGAATCCGAAATCGCACCCCGCACGAGGCCTTCTTGGCTTTTGCAGGTGTACTAAAAAACGAGACCCTGACTGTCTAAATTAGAGGGGGGCACTACAGGGGGGCTCCTCGCAAACCGCACTATACATATAACACATTCGTTAGTTTGTTAGAACAGGCAAGTCCGTTCCCTAAAATAACCGCCCACCCGATTCCACTCTCACGCGATGGCAATTCAGCGACGACAAGACGCTATTACCGCACAGCAAATACACATTGCCTTTAACTACGACTTAATCTATTGTTTGCATCCGAAGACCCCTTAAATTGGTTGATTGCAGTCTTAGGAGTTGCGTAAATGGCGCTACGCCCTTGTAAGGAATGCAAACAGCAAATCAGCACTGACGCCAAGGTGTGTCCGCACTGCGGCAAGAAAGTCGGAATGGGTGCTGGGAGTGGCTGCCTTCTTGTATTCTTGGCCTTAATTATCCTTGGCGGCGTAAACTCTGCCCTACATCACTCTGGGGATGGTTCTGTTGGCACTCCTGTTGCAGACCCGAAGAGTACTGCCCTTTCTCAAGTCAGCCTTGACTTCAAATGGGGCAAGGAAGGCTTTGGGAACATCATGGAAGCTAACTTCACGGTAAAAAACGACAGCAACTATGACATTAAAGACCTTGAGATTTCATGTCACCACTATGCAGCGAGTGGAACCCAAATTGATTCCAATACTCGCACTATCTATGACATCGTGAAGGCTCACTCAACAAAGAAGTTCATGAAATTCAATATGGGGTTTATTCACTCACAGGCGACAAAATCATCTTGCTCTATCACAGACTTGAGTGTTGCTCCATAGCTCTCCGCATGAACTCTCAGCGCGGCCGATTCACCTTGCCCACGTCAATATCGTGCATTCGCATCATCACCCGGAAGAACATCGCCAGCGTGAGCGGCGTACCCTCTGGAACATCGCCCAGCTTGTCGGCCCATGATTGCTGCAAGTAGGCAACGATGGGGCCGCCTTCCTCTAGTCGCTTGCGCGGTTTGTAAGGCTTAGTTGTTTGCATGTCGCACCTCCGCTGCCCGAAGAAGTCGGGAGCGTGTGTTACAGATTTTCGAGCAGAAGCGGATTGCGTGGTCTTGGTCCATGTAGCATCCGGTTTTCTGCCAGTGCTTCGCTGTCCCGTGGATACCCTCCACCACAACTGAGAGCGTGAAGAGTTCAAGCCATAGCCGCCACTGAGACTCGCTGGGGCAGGGCACGACTGCGGAGCCTGCGGAGAAGAGATTGCGCCAGAGAGCGGACGCCGCTGCAATCTCAGAAGACTGTCTGTCAAGCCGCTGTGTGATTTCGTGCGCAGTCACGCTCATGCTGCCCTCTTTTCTTCGATGGGAATCGCCACTATGTTGTATACGAAGGGGCTTGTCTTCGTTCCCTTGCCGCTCTCCACTAGCCTGCCGCTCGCTAGTAGGTCTTTGAAGAGTCGTTTTTTCAGGTCAGTGTTACCACCAACAACGCGGAGACAATCTTGGTTGAAAGACTTGCCGGGGTTATTCGCAAAGTATTGGTAAATGTTTTCTTTGATTTTGGCCGCGTTGCCCTCCGCGCCCAACTTCCTCTCATCGGCCACTGTCACGCCGAGCGTGTTAGTTAACGTCTTCTCGTTGAAGTCTAGGATTGTTCTTTCGATGTTCCTGCCGCGTCTTACTTCCGTGTGAAAGACGCGCCGGGTGTCATCGTCGCTGATTTGTTTTATGTACCATTTCGCGTCGGTGCGCCCGCGAATGACACTAGACCCAAGCAAGCCGTCGCCTATGCTATCGCCTTCGCGCTTTTTGATGTGATGCAGAGCGAGGAACGCTGTGCGGTGAAAGTATTTCGACACGACCCCCGCATCGAACGCATCGAAGGCTATGCGGCCCGCCGTGTTCTCCTTGATGTCATCAAATTTCAAAAGGTCGTCCAGAGTTTCGATGATGACTAGCTTAACCGTGGGATTCTCCGCCAGAGCATCACGGAGAGAATGGATGTTGTTCTCGCTGGCGTCTCCGCTGAAGATGGAAATGTTCCGGTCTGTGTCGGGGTTGTAGCCAAGACGGTTCAAAGAGTCTTGAATGTCTTCCGGCGATTCTTCGGTCTGCCAGTAGATGACATCGCTCTGGACAACTTGCCTGCCCAGAAACGGCTTGCCTTGCGCCACAGCTACGGCCAGTTGAAGCGCGGCAGAACTTTTCCCTGACTCGGGCTTGCCCGCCAGTAGACTGATTCGCTTTCTTCCGATGCGGAGAAGGCCGTCAACAATCCATTCGGACGGAATCACTTTCAAGGACATCAACTGCTTCCCGCTCAGCAGGAGGGATTTTTTATTTTCTTGTTTCGGTGCTGCTTTTGTCGAAGTGCTCATTTTTTCTCTTTTCTCTGGTACTACTTTTGTTTCTAGTTTTGACGCTGGTATCTACTATCGGTGCGACTCTTCAAAAACCTTTCTGCCCGAAAGCCCTCCCGTGTGAGGGGCACTGGGTCAGGAATAATGGACTCTTGAAAATTCTCTCTCAAAAACTCTAGCGAGTGCCCGCAACTAATTGAAAAGACAGGCAGATGAAAGAAGAAAGAAAGTATATTTAAGGGACTCGCCCTCTCTTTTTTCAGGATTCCTGACCCAAGGCTCCCCACACTGAGAGAGAGCCAACGGCCCGCAGAATCCTTTTTGCCTTCCTAGTGACGCCATGATTGGATACCAGCGCCGAAAGTAGAATCTTGAAACAAGCCCGCGAGTGTACGCGCCGGGTGATGCCCGGCGATAGTGTGCTTAAGTACAGAAAGGAGACAGTGACCCAACCTGTCCCCTCTGTTTGCAGAGCGCCTAGATTGCCAGCGGACGTTCTGTGACGGGTGGAAGATGCTCCACCAGCTTATCCAGTTGGTTGCTGTACTCGGTCAACTTCTGTACCTCGCTGGATTGCGCCTTCTTCGCCTCGGCCAACTGTGCCGTTTTCGCGCTTTCCTTCCGGTCAAAGATAATCTGTGTCATATCCAGATACTCTTTTTGGGTTACAGCCGTTCCAGCTGGGAGGTTAAATGCCGTGCAGTAGTCCTCAGTCAGCGAAAATCGTTCTTCGCTTTTTTCTGGCGCTACCTGTATGGGCTTCGGAGGCCGGGCCACAACAAGGCCATAACTTTGTGCGGCCAGCCGCCAAGACTCGTAAGCCACCGGGTCAGTCTCGGCCAGCTTGCCCGGAAGTTCCGTCCCAGAGCCAGCGAAGAACTTCTGAGTGTCGGCCAAAGAGTGCGCCGCTCTCGCCGTCAATTCGTCGGGGCTGTAAACCTTCGGGTCAAATTTCTTGCGGTAGTCCTTCCTCATATGTTCCGGGGTAGGTGCCCGGAATTTCAGAATCGCAGCGTCATCCTTCAGCGATTCGTAAAGGTCAGGATTGAAGGTTGCTATTTTTTGCGCCTCAACCGAGTCCGGTTTGGGGCCAAAAATTCTAGCGACAAGTGCGGGGTCGTTCGTAGTTTTCTGTTTCGATGGGTCGTAAAGTTCGTTCGTCATTTTTTCTCTTTTCTGGAATGTCCTGAAGTTCTCAGGAGAAAATTGTTTCAACGCCCGCGACGGTCAGGACCAGCCTGACCGGGCAGGTGCATGAAGTAAAAAATCTAACGCTCGGACAAGTCTCCGAGTGTTGCCAACTGCCCCCGGTCAGTGGAAAAAGTTCCGGGTGTTCACGCCGGAGTTTTTCCAGTAACCGTGCCTTGTTGTCGGGCACATGGATTTTTCGCCGGGGGACAACGTTGATTTTGTGGTTTCGCATCGAGCTACTTCTTCCGCGCCGCGATGAAGTCTTGAACGTCGGAAGGTTTGAATCGCAGACGATTTCCGAATTTGACATACGGGATGAGCGGCTTGACCCCGCCAGAACTATGCTTCGTAACATAGAACGTGGACATTTGAAGATAGTTGGCGGTCTGGACGGTATCCCACAAAACGGAATCGTCCATAGGTGTAACTACTGGATTTGACATAGTGTTCTCCTAACTAGATTTTTCTGGGGATTCTTTCAAACAAGGCGGGTAGGGTCTGACTGACCGACTTAAAAGAGAAAATCCGGGCAAAACTACTGCATGCGGAAGGCACCTAGCTCAACCATGCTGCACCTGCTTCCGCATTTACAAAATATATCATAACATAGTTAGACAGCGAAAGTCAAGCGAATTATTTATAACTCGTAAAGATTGCACATTAGTGTTCTGCGTCCCGGCCCCCTACCGACCCGACTAGACTAGAATCCCGCCCAACCACCGGAAGCAAACAGGCTCCTACCCCCTCAGGCTCGATTTGAGGGACGCTAATCGCGGCCCGATAAAAGGAGACACCAATACGATGAAAGCCCCGCAGAATGGCCCGCAGAGCGATTGCGGGCTACCCTGTATGCCATCCACGATGCAGGAAGCGTGCAGGCAGGCCGGGGATTGCCGCCCGAAAGAATCACTAGACGCACTAGGAGAGAGTGGCTAGGAGGGAGCTTCTAGTCTAGGAATTGCACAATCTGCGCCATTCAGTATCGAGGGAATGACTCGCAAACGGCCTAGCAAGCCGTTCTAGAGGCTCGTTCTAGTAATTCTAGCGAACCGTTCTAGGGAATCGAAAATTGCACACTCGGCAAAGCTGGGGACACCGGAAGGACATCGTTGAGGCTTGGTTGCGGGCCGGGGAATGTGGGGCACGCGCACACGGATACCGTCTCAAAATGAGAAACAGCGATTTATATTGACTTTTGAGGCTATTTTAGCTATAATATCAATTGCACGAAAGCGGTTGTAGCCCGCGCCCGTGCCAAGCACCTAGCCTATCCCTCACAGGGGGCTGGAAAGAGTTGCCCCTGTGACTGCCGACGCCGTACAAATCCTTAACTTAGTTCCCTATCCTCTTTGTGCTACCATCCTGCCCGCACAGAATCAACGGGCCACGGAAGGAGCGTGGTCTGTGTCGAGAAGGAGATGGCAGGAGGGCACGGTGTACGTTCGCCGGAATAAGAAGCTGTCTAACGCTTGGTGGGGCAGGTACGTTGAGTCCGTAGAAACTGAGGCAGGCACAAAGCGGGTCCATCGTAACGTCCGACTAGGTGAAGCGAAGCTGCTTACATATACACTGGCAAAACGGGCGCTGGCTCCCTACCTAAATAGTGTGAACAACTACCAGCCGCTTGCTTTGAATACTCAGGCAATGGAGAAGGCGTCCACGCCGTTCGCTGTATTCGCTGCACGATGGCAGGCAGAGGTTCTAATTCACATGAAGGCGTCCACCATTCCAACCATGCGAGGCCACATCAACAACTTGTTCATCCCGACGTTTGGTAAGTTGGCGATGGGCGACCTTGATTCGGAACGTGTCCAGTCGTTTCTTAACCGTCAAGTCGGTCGTGTCTCTACCAAGACGATTAAGAATATATGGGGCACGTTGTCGCTTATGTGGAACTCCGCCGTGGATTGGAAGTATGTCACAGGTGAATTGCGCGTCAAACGCTCCAAAGCACGGAGACTTCGTATGCGGTGTTTTACCGTGCTGGAAGTGAAGCGCATCCTCGCCCACACTCAAGGGGCAGAGCAAGTGTTTTTCTGGCTGGCAGCCGAAACCGGGATGCGTGTCGGGGAAATCGTTGCCTTGCGGGTGAGTGATGTTACGGACCTATCGGTGGACGTAAACAAATCAATCTCACATGGGATTGAGGACACCACTAAGACCGATGCCGGGGTCAGAATCGTTTGCATCTCTTCCCGGCTTGCTTCGCAGGTGAAGGAATATCTAGCGGGCAGGACTGACGGCTACCTATTCCAAACCTCTGACGGTGGACCGTGGGATAAGGACAACGTGCTTCCGCGTGTTCTTAACCCATTGCTAGAGCGTCTAGGTATCCCGAAGTATGAACCCAAGTTACTAGCGAAGTTTGTTGAGCGGGGCAATAGGTCCATTGAACAGGCAACCCGTAGCGAGAAGCGTGCGGCCTCTCTAGGCATTCACAGCTTCCGGCACACCAACGCCACGGCGATGGATTCTTTGCATATCCCGGAACAGATTCGCAAGCAGCGTTTAGGGCACAGCGGCGAAAGCGTGACAGACATCTACACCCACACTTTCACCGAGGATGAACTGAGCGCAGCCGCTAAACTTGGTGAACTTTTCGGCACCGGATGGCCTGAGATTGATAAGGGTAAAGTCTTATCTTTCCCAAATCTTTCCCAAAAACAAAAAGAGCCTCCGATGGCGAAACCGGAAGCCCTTTCAAATCAGTAAGTTTGGTTGCGGGGGTTGGATTTGAACCAACGACCTTCGGGTTATGAGCCCGACGAGCTACCAGGCTGCTCCACCCCGCACATTCACTATAGCGGAGCGTCGCGGTCCCGTCAAATTTCCCGCCGCTTCCCTCTTCAGTTGAACGCCATTGCTCCGGCCATCGCCAGCGCTTTTTCCACGATTTCCACGCCCGTCTTCTGCAAAAATTCCTCCGGCGAGACGCCGCCGATCAGCGCAAACACGTAATCGTTGGGCACTTCCACCGACTGCCCCGCCGCTTCCAGCACCACCGCGCCCGCGCGGATTTCCTTTACCTGCGAATTCCGCCGCACCGTAAGCAGTCCCTGCGCTTCCGCCTCCTCGATAAATTTCCGGTTGCGTTCCCGCGCCCGCTCAAAATTGGCTCCGCGGTAGGAGAGCGTCACCTGATTGCGCTTGTGCTTGCTCAGCCCCACCGCCGCTTCCAGCGCCGAATCTCCTCCGCCCACCACCAGAATCTTCTTCCCCGTGTAACTCTCCGCCTCAATCAGCGCATACGACACCTTGGTCAGCTCCTCCCCTGGAACGCCCAGCATGCGCGGCGTTCCCCGCCGTCCCAGCGCCAGGATCACGTTCTTCGCGCGGTACTTCCCTTTCGAAGTCGCCACCGCGAAGCCGCTTCCGTCGCGCTTCACGTTTTCCACGCGTTCGTTGGTGCGCACCCGCACGCCCGTATTGGAAACAATCGTCTCCCACACCGCCAGCAGCGCCTCTTTCGTTCCGTCGCTCACATAGAGCGGCCCGTAGAGCGGAATCTCCAGCGGTTCCGCCATCAGAAACTTGTGCCGCGGATAGTGCCGGATCGTCGAGGCAATCTCTCCCTGCTCGATGGCCACGTAGTCCAGCCCATACTGGTGCGCCGTCAGCGCCGCGCTCAATCCCGCCGGCCCCGCGCCCACGATCAGCACGTCGCGCAGCGTCTCCGGGTCGCTTCCTTCCGCCGCTGCCGGCTCCGCTCGTCCCACGCGCTTCTTCACGTGGTCCATCACCAATTTGCCCTCGTTCACCGCCGTCTTGATCAGCCCCATCCCGCCCAGTTCGCCGACAATGAACAGTCCCGGCACGTTCGTCTCGAAATTGTCCTTCACCATCGGCACGCGCACCGTTTGCAGCGCCCCGTCGTAGGAATACAGAATCCCCTGCGTCGGACAGACCTCCGCGCATTTGGCGTGCCCTGTGCACCGCTCCGGATGGCTCAAGATCGCTTTGCCCCCGGACATTTCCAGCGCACCCGTCTCCGGGCAGGCCTCCACGCAGGAGCCGCACCCGATGCACAGCGAAGCGTTAATCACCGGCTTGGGCTTCCCTTTCACCGCGCCCGCCACCGGCGTGTTCACCGCCGCGCGATGCACGCTCCACATGGCCAGCGCCGCCCCGCAATGCGAACAAAACGCCGACGCCTCCCCAATCGGCTGGGCACACCGCGGACAGGGGCGCATCTTCCCCGTTCCCGCCGCGTTCGCGGCAACAGGAGCCGCCGCCGAAACAGGCCTCGGCGCTTTTTTCGCTTCCGTCAGTTTTTTCAGGTAGCCGCGCACGAATAGAAACGTCACCACGGAGGCGAACAGTACGGTTAAAAATGTTTCCAAGTCCACGCCTCCTTAGAAATAGCCAAACAGCAGCGCCACCGCGATATGAATCCCCGCCAGCACCACGAACGAATAACTGAACGGCCGGTGCACCACGTGCCACAACTGAAAGATTTCCTGCGCCTTTGACAGAAACAGAATCTTTTTTTCCAGAAAGGCCTCTTCCTTCAGGCAGTCAATCACGCCTTCCACCTGCGCGTGATGCGAACGCACCAGTCCCCACAGCGAAGCCCGTCCCCGAAACGAGCGCAGCGCCTTGCGCCGCAATCCCGCCAGCTGCCAGAAGCGCGTTACGTCATACCGCATCATGTAGATCAGCACCGTCATCGCGGACATGGGATCCACTTCGCCCGCCGCCGGCAGCCGCAACAAGCCCGCAAAATCCCCCGGCGCCAGCACCTGCTGCGATTTCAGCTTCTCCGCCAGCCGCCCGCTCTGCTCGCTCAGTTCCTTCTTGGACAGCTCCGCCGCTCCGATGCTGCGCGGAATTTGCGCGTAAATGTAGCGCCCCACCACTCCGCTCACCGCCACGGCAATCATAATCCAGTAGGCAATCCCCGCCAGCCCGCGGAACTTGAACGACGAATGAAACGTGATCACCACCGGCGCCATGATCCCCAGAATGACGTGGAAATTCAGCCACCGCCGCGAATTCCCGATCCGCGAAAGGCTCTTCATGCTCTTGCGAATCGCATAGAGAAACAGCAGCAGAAAAAATGCCAGCCCCAGAAATCCCAGCCGGATTCCCATCACTCCGCTGGGCCTCAGCAGCGCATGCTTTGGCGAATAGACCCGCTCCGCCTGCCCCATCGTGTAATAGCTGAACCCGTACACCGTTAGCGCCAGGGTCAAGCCCATCCCGCCCAGCGCGCTCACCCACAGCGCCAGCGAATGAAACACCTCCGCCGCGCTACGGCGGCTCGATGGAATGGCGGCGGCTGTGGTAATCGTGCTCACGACTGTCTCCCTCTTTCCATGTTATGCGCTTATCGCCAATTGCCGCCGTCATTCCATCCCGATTTGCTTCAACAATACATACCCTTACGACCCCAGCTTCACCTTCACCTCAAACCGCCGGTACTTCGCGAATTCGTGCACATTGCGCCAGTGCTGCTTGGGCGTCTCCAGATCCACGGTCGCCGTAACCGGCAGCCAGTACCGGTCTCCTGTTTTCTCCATCTCCACCGGCGCATAGCGCACTTCGCAATCCAGCCGGTGCAATCCAATATCCTCCATCGCTTCGGAAAGTTCACCGTGAATCCGCGCCACCGTTCCGCTCTCCGCGTCGATCCATAGCGTTCCGGCCAACCCCAGCGCGTAATTCCGACCGCGCAGCCGCAGCACCGTCGGCGAATCCTCGCCCTTGATATGCTCAAAATGCAGCCGCAACAGCCGCCGCCCGTCCGTCATTTCCTCGCCTTCCGCCACAAAGCGGAAGCACCTCGCGTAGTACGGATGCACAATCAGCGCCATCGTCGAAAATCCCCGCGTCAGCAGCAGCGGCCTTTGCTCGAACCGCCCCGGCCCCTTTTCCTCCTCCAACATCTCTTCCGCGCTCATTCGCCCATCCCTGTTGTGCACCAGCAATAGCGAATCGTAGAACGCCTCCTGCTCGTACTCCACCTTGTCCTTGTTCCCGCGAATCTTGTACTGCGAAATGTGTTCCTGATACCGCACCATCGCCAGGTGCGCCGCCAATTCCTCCGCCGCAGCTCCCGCTCGCCTCACCACCTCCTTCACATCCTCGTCCTTCCCTTTCGCCGCATCCGCTCCCGCAGTCTGCCCCGTCTTCTCCTGTGCGCAAACGGAGCCCGCCAGCAGGCACACCGCCAGCAATCCTGCCCCCGCCGCCCTCCTCCAGTGCATCGCTACCATCAGAATCGCTCCCCCACCACGAAAGTGGCCTGGTCGTAATTCATGATTCCGCCCCGTTGCCAGGTAAACGATCCTTGCAGGAAGAGATGCCGCCCCGGCGTCCATTCCACTTGTGTGAGCGCAAAATGAGAACTTGTCTTCCCGCTGTCCGCGGAATTCAGTTGTTGCAACCCTCCTTGCATCTCCACCCGCAATGCGTCTTTGAATTGCCGCGAAATCGAGACTGCCTCGTAGTCTCCCCGCCCAAATACGCTGTCGAACTTTGAATAACGCAGATCGGTTCTCCACCCGGTTCTCAGCAGGTTCCCAAACGTGATTCCATAGAGCTGACTCCAGGACGCTTGCGTGTCGCCGGTGCGGCTATTGCGTCCCAGATTGGCATAGACCGTGATTTTCTTGATCACTTCCGCTCGTACGCCCCCGCTCAACCCTTGGAAAAGATACCGATCGAGCAGTCCGCTTCCGATCAGGACGAAGTCTGTGGTCGGAAGCGTGCTGAAATAGCTGTGGCTGATGTCCAAGGAGAGTCTTTCCACCGGCTGCACACGCAACGATGCATAACTGCGGTTCAATCCTCCAAAACTTGTCACCAGCGGACTCGCCGGATTTGCCGGATTGGGCGCCTGATAGGTATGCGTCGCATCCACCTGCATCGAGTGATACAAAGATACCTTTCGTCCAAAGGACAGTGTGCTGTCGGAGAACAGAAATTGCCGCTCCGCCTTCCATCCAATCGTCGTTATCGCTATCCCCGTGGTTTCCGTGAAATGCGTCGTGCCGAATTTGCCCCGTTCCAGGCTGACAAACACTCCTCCGGTGCGCCGCCCAGGGTTGTAGTCCCACGATGCCGGATCGGGTGTGGATCCCGCGAAAACTCCCGTGATCATGCCCCCTTTTCCCCGCACCCCGGCATAGCCCCCGTCGATTGTGCCCAGGCTGCTGCCCCAGGGCAGATACAGCCGCCCCACCCCCGCCACCATCCGCGAATACGGATTGTTGTATGTCAGGCTGATTTGATACGTGCGATTGATCAAGTCCGAAATAGTCTGCGGCTGGCTCCCGGATCTCTGCGTCAGCCGCCCGCGCCAGTTCCCGGTAAAATTCCAAAAAGTTCCGCCAATTCGCGTCGCGCTCCCACGCAGTACCAGGCCCACATCCCGGTTCGTCGTGCCCACCGGCCCCCGGCCCATCACCGTGCTGTATTCCAAGCCGATTCGCCCGCGCATCCGGTTCACTTCCGGCGAAGGCGGATGCGGCAGTGCGGCGCGCACTTCCTCGTCCAGCGGATCTTCGTCCGTGCTGAAGGAAATCACCTGCAGATAGGGCCGCGGTCCGTCCGGCGATTCCGCCGGACGCGCCACTCGTTCCGCCCCGCCCGGAATCAGCGCAACATCTCCCACCTGCGGTGCGCGTGTCGAACTGCGCACCTCGCACAACGCCGACGCATCCGCCAGCGACATCACCTCCACTTTGGCGATCTCCACGGTGCTCAGTTGCTCGCCCCGGCTGGCCCCTTCCGCCGTCTCCGGCCCCACGATTTTCAGAATCTGGTGCTCCGTCAGTCCACTGTTGCGTCCGGCATTCAGATACACCACGCCTTCGGCCACATATTTCACGCGAAACACAGGTGAAGACTGGTCATTCTCCTGCGCGGAGGCGCTGGACAAAAACAGTACCAGCCATACCGCTGCACCGGCTGACACTTTCCTCCCCATTAATTCCCCACAACGCCCAGCGGATGGCAGCCATAACAACTCGTATCCGTGTAGCTATACCCGCTCACGCCACTGTGCTTGCCGGCCAAATCCGTCTTGTTTGTATGGCAAGCCGTGATGCAGGAGAATTTCACATAGTTCGACGGCGTGGTGTGGCAAGTCGAGCAGTTCGTCCATACGGACTGGCTGTGCTTGCCCGAGTAAATCGGGAACCAGGTATGGTTGAACGTTGCGCCTGCCCAGGTGCTGGTCGTATGGCAGGTTTGGCAAGCCGTCGAAAATCCGGCTGCTACGTGGTCCGGGTCCGTAATCTTCATGTCCTTGGCAATTCCATTGCTCCCGTCGTAATACCCTCGGTGACAGGAATAACAGTCCTTGGGCGTTCCCGCATACACCCCGGCGATGTGACAGTTTGTGCAGGTCACGCTCGTATGCGCACCAGTCAGAGGGAACGCCGTTTTGCTATGGTCGAATGTCGATGGCGTCCACGCCGTCGTGTTGTGGCAGATCTCGCAGGTCTGGGGAAATCCAGCCTGCCCGTGATTGGGATTGGTCGTCGCGTTGTATTTGTCCAGATGGCAGCTCGCACACGCAGTGCTCAGCCCCTTGTACACTCCACTCGAATGGCACGTCGAACACGCCGCGCTCGCATGCGCCCCAGTCAGAGGAAACGCCGTCTGGTTGTGATCGAAGACTGCCCCCGCCCACGTAGCTGTCGAATGGCAGAGCGAGCAATCCGTCGGGAACCCCGCCTGCGCATGGTTCGGGTTCGTCGTCCCGTCATATTTCGTTTTGTGGCAGGAATAGCAGTCCTTGGGTGTCCCCGCATAAACCCCGTTGATGTGGCAGTTGGAGCACGCCACGGTTGTGTGCGCCCCCGTCAGCGGAAACGCCGTCTTGTTGTGGTCATACACGGCCGGCTGCCACGCAATCGTGTTGTGGCAAATGTCGCAGGTTTGCGGAATGTTGCTCTGCGCGTGATTCGGATTCGTCGTCCCAGTGTAATTCTTCAAATGGCAATTCACGCACGCCGTGCCCAGGCCTTTGTACACTCCGCTGGCGTGGCACGTCGAGCAGGCCACCGTTGTGTGCGCTCCCGTCAGCGGAAATGCCGTCTGGTTGTGATCGAAGATCACCCCGGTCCAGGTCGTGGTGCTGTGGCACATCGCGCAATCCAGAGGGAATCCTGCTTGCGCATGATTCGGGTCCGCCGTTGCGTCGTAGTCCTTCTGATGGCAACTCGAGCAGTTCGCTTGCGTTCCTTTGTATTGCCCGCCCGTGTGACAGGCGCTGCAGGGCAGCGCCGCGTGCGCCCCGGTCAGCGCATAGTGAGCGAAGCGCAGATGGTCAAATTTCGCCCCGAACCAGCTGTTTACCGTGTGGCAATCCTGGCATTGCGCCGGGAAATTCAGCGTTTGGTGGTTCGGCTCCTGTACTCCCTGAAATTCCTTGGTGTGGCATGCCAGGCAATCCGTGGGTAATCCCGTGAATTGCCCCGACGCTCCGTTCTTGTGGCAGGTTTCGCAATCCACCGTGGCATGCGCGCCCACTAGCGGAAACCGGTTCTGATGCTCCTGGATGGCTTTCAGCGCAGGCGTCCACCCCTTCACGCTGTGGCACTGCTCGCAGCGCCCGCCGAATTGCCCGCGGTGCAGGTCCGCATGGCAGTCCGCGCAGCGCGACCCCGCATTCTGGAATTGCATCATGACGTGGCATTGCGTGCAGCGCACGCCCTGATGCATTCCCCTCAGCGGAAATCGTGTCTTGCTGTGATCAAAATCGGGAAGATTGCGGATCGGCTTCCAGCTCGTAAACGTGTGGCAACTGTCGCAGGGAATCGCAATCGCTCCGTGCGGATTCCGCGAAGCCGCCTGCGCCGCGTCCGGCCGCGTTTGCGCGGTCACCGCAGGGGCGCTGAGAACAACCAGAAATGTCAGTAAGACAATCGGATTCTTCATCGAACCAGGGCACCTCAAGCCTCAATCGCGCCATCACAACCGCACTCCCCCGGACCTAGGCTACTGCTCTCTCGCCTTCCTCGTAACTGCTCCGGGGACCAGTTTCCGTTCAGCTCTGTTTCCTGTCCTTTTTCTGATCGATTCAAAGCCTTGAGCGCAGCCGCTATATTGGATAGTTTGACAGCAATCGCTGGGCCATTGGTTGCCCAGAAAACCGCTAATACGGTGGCAGCATCCAATTTCACTATCCATGTAATCAAGCGCTTGCATATATGCGACCACAATGGTCCGCTATGCCCCTTTCTTTCTGGAATATCTTTTACTTCAATGGGGTAGATTCTTCCTGCTTACTCTCTGCTTCCGGTAAATTGCCAATTTCCGTTCGGTAGCAGCCGGTTGCCGTGGCAATCCCCGCAAACTTTCGTCGTTGGTTTAAAGAAGAGCACGATCTTTTCATTCACTTCGCGCGTCAGCTGATGGCACGCCGCGCAGGCCACCCGCTCATGCGCACCCTTCAGCGCAAACGACGCCCCGCGTTCGTGATCAAAAGTGGATGGCCGCCACTTCGCCGTCGTGTGGCACGTCGCGCAATCCACCGTCTTCCCGTTCTTCGCAAACTGTCCCGCATGCTCATCCCTATGGCAATCCTTGCATTCCGCCGAAGGCACCCGGAAGGTAATCTCCTCCGGCCTCTTCTTCTCCCCCCCGGCATTATGGCAACCCGCGCAACTCACCGCGCGATGCGCTCCCGTCAGCGCAAACTTTGTTTTCGTGTGATCGAATCCCGTCGTCACTCGCCAGCTCTTCACCGTATGGCACGCCAGGCAGCCCGCCGCCTGGCCATCCCCGCGCTTGCGCTCCATCCACGCCCGGAAATTTCCTTTGTGCGGATCCTTATGGCACGCCGTGCACGTGCGGTCCTCGAAGCGGTAGCGCACCGCGCGCCCTCCGTTCACCTCCGCTTCCTTATGGCAGCTGATGCAGGGCGTCGCCGCGTGCCCCTCTTCCAGCGGAAACCGCGATTGCCCGTGCTGCGCCAGCGAATACTTCGCCGGATGGAATCCCGCCACCGTATGGCAGCTTTCGCACTTTCCAGCATACGGCGCGCCGGAAAATTGCCCGCGATGCGCGTCCGCATGGCAATCCAGGCAGCGCGCGAACTTCACCTTGTACACCGTCGCCGCGCCCTCCGGCATGTGGCATTTCCCGCACACCACCTCCATGTGCTTCCCCTCCAGCGGATACTTCGTTTCCCCGTGCCTCTTCGCATCGAACGTGGACGGTTTGAATCCGCTGACGGTGTGGCACGCCGCGCACTCCCCGCGGTCCGCGCGCTCCCGGAACTGCCCGTGATGCACATCCGTCTTGTGGCAATCCGCGCATTTCTCATGCGCGATCTTCTTCTTGAAATCGCTTCCGGCGTGGCACTTCACGCAGCTCACTTCCAGGTGCTTCCCTTGCAGCGGATACGCCGTTTTCGAATGATCAAACCCCTCCGCCATCCGCACCGTCTTCCATCCCGCCGTCGTATGGCAGCTCCCGCACTCCTGCTTGAACGCCCCGCGGTGCGGATCCTTGTGGCAGTCCGTGCACAAGCCGAACGGCACGCCCGCATATTTCGGCTTCCCGTCCGTTCCGGCCAGATGGCATTTCTCGCAGGTCACCTTCTCATGCAGTCCCGTCAGCGCGAATCGCGTCTTTGAATGGTCGAACTTCGTCCCCACCTTCCAGTCCGCGAACGTGTGGCACTTCTGGCATTCCCCGCCGAACCTTCCGTTATGCGCATCCTTGTGGCACGTGGCGCACTCCTTCGACAGCCCCAGCCACGTCCGCGACAAATCCTTCGTGCGGATCTCCTTGCGCTCTTCCGCCGAAATATGTTCCGGCGTATGGCACTTTGTGCATTCAATTCCCGCGTGCTTCCCTTCCAGTACGTACCCTGCCTTGCTGTGGTCAAACTTGGCCACTGGCGCGTCCCAGTGGATCATCTGGAACTCTTCCCCGTTATGCTCCGAATGGCACCGCGCGCACTCTTTCCCCGGCTCGGCCCCCTGCACCACCGTCGCGTGCAGTCCCCGGCGCTCGCGCAGCCTTCGCGCGATCTCCGTATGGCAATCCAGGCATTTCATTTCCGGAGAACCGGCCCGCAGCGTGTGGCAGGCCGAACATTGCGTCGCTCCGCTGAGCGATTGATGCGCTTTCGAAAGGGGACCGGGCGATATCTGCGCCCGCGCGGCGCCCGAAAACAAAAACAGCAGCGCGCCCAAACAGGCCGCCGCCGCACCCAACCAACAGCGAACTCCTATCCTGCTCGCCTTCTCACCCGCCATAAGCCATCGCCCGCCATCTGCCCTGAGGCTAGCATGACTTCCATCCCCTGTTAACTGGCCTTTCGGCCCCTGTCCCCACTAGCTACCCGCGCGCAGCTCCTGTACCGCCCGATACCCCTGGTCAATCGCGCAATCCGTATACGCATAGGCGTCCGCGTCCGCATTGGCAATCGCTATCCGCCCGAACGGCTTCCGCGCCACTTCGCAAGGCAGTTCCCCGCCGTCCATCCAAAACGCATCGTAAATCGAATTGTATTGATACGCATACCCGTGCGGCCAGCGGTTCACTGTGATCCCCGCAATGTCCCGCGCCGGGTCAAATCCCCCGCCTGCCAGCGTTCTTCCCAGCTCTTCGCGGATCTCCCGCTCGAACTTCTCGAACTCTGTCACGAACAGCTCCATCCTCCCGGCCACATGCTGCTTCCGGCTCGGCAGCCCCGGCCGGCACGGCGTCCTCATCATGTGCACCACCACCGGCTCCTCCGGCCTCTGCGCGCACTGGTAACCGCCCATGCTCACCGGATGATCCAGCATGAAATTACTGAAGTATCCTCCCGGCGCATACACGGAGGAAATTTTCTCCTTCTCGAACGCCTTCCAGTTCTTCAGCAGCACGTTGGTGTAGACGATGGGCACCTTGGCCGCATCCGCCAGCGCCGCCTTCTGCTTCTCCGGCAACTCCTCGCAGATATGCGGTATCACCACGTGCCAGCACGCCAGGATGCACTGCGCCCCGCGCACCGTCTCCACCTTCCCGCCCCGCGCGTACGCCACTTCCACTTCCGTCGCCCCGCTCGCTTCTCCCACGTGCTTCACCCGCACCGCCGTGCTGTTCAGCCGGATGCGCACCGCCGAAGACGCCTCGTCCAGCCGCCCGTATTCCGCCCGCGCCCGAATCACGTCCTCCAGCGACTTCCCCAGAATCGCCCCCGGTATCAGCCGCCGCACCAGCAGCCGCGCAATCGTCGCGTTCCCGTCCGGAAAATGAAAAAAGTATTTCTCCGCTTCCTCATTGGGTATCGAATCCCGGTTCATCCCCTTGCCCGGCGCGGAGTCCAGATTCATCCCCGCGAATCCCGGATAGCTGAATCCCCACGCATCCTGCGCCGGCACCGCGTCAATCCCGTACCCATAAAGCCCGTGCGGCAGCTTCTGGAAAATCTTCACCACGCCCGCGTCCACTCCCGCCACCCGCGTCAAAAACTCCGCGTAACTCATCCGCGCCAGCCGCGCCTTCTTCTCCTCCGACGTCAGCCCCGGCAGGTAATCCTTCCTCTCCGTCAGCAGCCGCACCAGATCCTTCTTCACCGCCTCCGTCAGCGGCGCATGCCTCTGAAACTCCGCCGAGGTCATCGCCGCGAACATTTCCCCGTGCCCTCCCGTGCGCGCATCATGCATCCGCGCCAGGTAATCCGCCCCGAACGTCTCCCGGTCAAAAAACACCCCGCTGCCCATCCCCCGCGAACTGTAGATCTCCGGATGATTCACGTTCTTATATCCCGGCACGTCAATCCCCAACTCCTCCACCAGCCCCTTGGCCACCTTGCTGTATGGCGCCGGACTCTCGATCGAATACGTTCCCCCGAATCCCAGCCGGAAAGTTTTCCTTTCCTTGAACTCGTTGCGCTTGGCGTGCCCCCCGAAATCATCATGGTTGTCCAGAATCAGAATCTTCGCGCTCGCCCCCGCCGCCTTGCGGTAATAATGCGCCGCCGCCAGCCCGCTGATTCCTCCGCCCACGATCACCAGGTCGTAGCGCTCCCCGGTCTCCCGCGGCGTCCCCGCCTTTTCCCAAAATGTTCCGTCCCGCAGGCTGTGCGCCGCCTCGAACGACCCCACATGATCCCCGCGCATCCCCGTCAGCCCCGGCGGATACGCCCCTTTCGCCATCGCCTCCGCATCCAGCACACCCGCCAGCGCTCCCGGCACCAGCGCCGCTCCCGCCGTAACCGCCATCCCGTTCAAAAAATCCCGCCGCGTGATGTTCCCGTCCATCCCTAGCTCGCGGTCTTTTGGCGTCGTCATGGCTGGATCCTCCGCCGCAAATTCTAGCACAGCGATTCCACGCCTCCTCTACTTCTCGCTGCCATTTTTTCTCCGCTTTATCTTCCGCCCGCCGGGCAACTCCGTCTCTCCCTTGCCCATCCAATCCCTCGCTTGGCAGCCGCGTCGCGCGGGAAGCGTCCCATCTTTGTTTGGGCTTCTTCTTCCCGCAATCGCATCCGGATGATTGACAGCAAGGCGCCGCGGTTGCGATGATGTGTGGCGGCGATAGCGTTCCTGGACGCCCCGACCACCATCGCGTGCGTATTTGCCCTGTGCCCCGCGCCGTTAAGGAGATTTGGATGAACGGATTGTCCGTGAAAGTTTGCGCCCTGGCTCTCGCCTTCGCCGCCGCCCTCTTGACCTTCGCTCCCCCCAGCCTGGCGCAGAAGACCGATCAGAACTGGAAGGGCGCCTATTTCGGTTTCACCCTCGGCGAAACCCTCGGCTCGGCCAACGTCGCCACCACCACCGTCGCCCCGGACCTCGGCTATTTCGCTCCCACTAGCCCCGCCGACATCGCCCCTGTCGGCGCCCAGCATCTAGTCCCGCGCTCTTTCTCCGCCGGCCTTCAGGGCGGCTACAACCTCCAATTCGGTCACTTCGTGATCGGCGCCGAAGCCGATTTCGGCAAAATGAGCTTCAATAAATCCGTTTCCGCCAACGCTTTCTACACCTGCCCCAACTGCACCCTCCGCAACTTCTCCTTCCGCGTCAACCAATCCGTCAAAACCGGCGGCCTCCTCACCGTCCGCCCCCGCATCGGCTACGCTTTCCGCGGCTTTCTCGTCTATGCCACCGCCGGCCTCGCCGCCACCCACATCAACTATCAGGCCGACTTCGCCGACAACTACCTCCTCGTTTCTTCCATCTATGCCCGCGAGAACGGCGGCATCGCCAAGACCGCCACCGGCCTCGCCGGCGGCGGCGGCATCGAGCACCGCATGGGCGACCGTCTCTCCGTCAAATTCGAATACCTCTACGCCAAATTCAACTCCGTCTCCGCCACCAGCTCCAATCTCGCCACCCCCGTCATCCCCGGCACCGTCCCCGCCACCTACATCTCCTGGCCCACCAACGTCTTCACCCACACCGCCGCCCTTCACGCCAATATCGCCCGCCTCGGCTTCAACTACCGCTTCTAACCTCAAGCTCCGGCCCAAGCGGGCGGCCCCTCCGGCCGCCCGCTTGGCACTCTATCCTCGCTTCCAGCCTCCTTTTTAACTTAGTTTCCATAACAAGAGGGTATTCTATTCTGGAACAGGTACCGGTACTTCTTATTGACCTCCCCTCACAGACCCGGATAATCAGTTATACGGTAGCGGCAATTCAACAGCGCAGCGATGGCAGTCTTAAGCAGCTCATGCAATGACCATCGCCGCCCTGAAGTCTGGCCCACCGCGCAATTATCACATTTAAAGGGAGATATACATGAATCGTTCTTTCATGAAGTTCTGCGCGCTGGGCCTGGCCCTCGCCGCAGCCCTGTTCGTCCTCGCCCCGGCGAGCTCCGCTCAGGATAAAGACTGGAAAGGCTTCTACATCGGCGGCAACGTCGGCGGCGCTTTCGGCAGCTCCGACGCCACAACCACCGTCTCTGACCCGACGCCTGTTTATTTCGGCTCCGCCAGCCCGGCAGCCATCGCGATCGCAGGTGCCCAGACCTTCAAGCCCCGCGGCTTTTCCGGCGGCGGCCAGGCCGGCTATAACTTCCAGAGCGGCCACTTGCTCATCGGCGCAGAATTCGATTTCGGCGGCATGAGCTTCAACAACTCCGTAAGCGCCACGGGGGGCTATCCCTGCTGCTCGCCTTACACCTTTACCGTTACCCAGTCCATGAACACCAGCTGGCTCGTCACCATGCGGCCCCGCTTCGGCTATGCCGGAAAGAAAGCCCTGATCTACGGCACCGCTGGTCTGGCCATGACCAATCTCAACTACCAGGCAACCTTCACCGACAACTACATCGATGGAGGATCGACTATTGATGCGACGGAGAACGGCGGCGTGAAAAAGACGCAGACCGGCTTCGCGGCTGGCGCCGGCGCCGAGTTCAAGATGGGCTCCCACGTATCCTTCAAGGCCGAATACCTCTATGCTCGTTTTGGCACCGTCTCGACGACCAGCACCAATCTCGTGAATCCACTCTTCGGGGGGAATTACTCCGCGGCCGTCTTCACCCATACCGCCAACCTGCATTCCAACGTTGTGCGCGCCGGCATCAACTACCGCTTCTAACCTCAACCTCCGGCCCTACCGGGCGGCCCCTTCGGCCGTCCGGCTGGCGTCCGGGAAGTCTCATCCCCCAATCCCAAATTTGATCATTTTATGATGTTCTATTCTGGCACAGGTACTGGTACTTAGTATTGACCTCGTGTTCCAGACCCGGATAATGAGCAATGCGGTAGCGGCAATTCCACAGTGCAGCGATGGCGGCCTTAGCAGACACACATAAGCCATCGCCGAACTGAAGCTTGGCCCACCGCGCAATTAACACATTTATAAGGAGATATACATGAATCGTTCTTTCATGAAGTTCTGCGCGCTGGGCCTGGCCCTCGCCGCAGCCCTGTTCGTCCTCGCTCCGGCGAGTTCCGCTCAGGATAAAGACTGGAAAGGCTTCTACATCGGCGGCAATGTCGGCGGCGCGTTCGGCAGCTCCGATGCCACAACCACCGCCTCTGATCCGACGCCAGTTTATTTCGCCGACACCAGTCTCCCTGCCATCGCCACGGCAGGCGCTCAGACCCTTAAGCCCCGCGGCTTTTCCGGCGGCGGCCAGGCCGGCTATAACTTCCAGAGTGGCCACTTTCTCATCGGCGCAGAATTCGATTTCGGCGGCATGAGCTTCAATAACTCCGTAAGCGCCACGGGAGTTTATCCCTGTTGCTCCCCGCTCGGCTTTACAGTTACTCAGTCCATGAACACCAGCTGGCTCGTCACCATGCGGCCCCGCTTCGGCTATGCCGGAAGGAAGGCCCTGATCTACGGCACCGCTGGTCTGGCCATGACCAATCTCAACTACCAGGCAACCTTCACCGACAACTACAACGATGGCGGATCAACGATTGATACGACGGAGAACGGTGGCGTGCAAAAGACGCAGACCGGCTTCGCGGCTGGCGGCGGCGCCGAATTTAAGATGGGTACCCATGTATCCTTCAAGGGTGAATACCTCTATGCCCGCTTCGGCACCGTCTCGGCCACCAGCACCAATCTCGTGAACATAATTTATGGCTCATTCCCCGCGGCTGTCTTCACCCATTCCGCCAACCTGCATTCCAATATCGTGCGCGCAGGCATCAACTACCGCTTCTAACTCTCAACCTCCGGCCCTACCGGGCGGCCCCTCCGGCCGTCCGGTAGTCTCCAGAAACTCCTCCCCGCCCCACGCCCCGTCTTCCCCCTCGGATTCTCCCACACGCCCGCAATCTCGAACCCGCACGTCCCGCACGCCCCACCCTTCATCCGCTTCTCCATCACCTCGTGCCACGACCGCCGGATCACCACCGCCCCGCACTTCGGACAGTACGTATGCGCCCCCTCGCTCCGGATATTCCCCTCATACACATGTCGCACCCCAGCCTCCCGCGCGATCCTCCTCGCCCGGTCCAGCGTCTTTGGCGGCGTCGGCGGTATTTTCTGCAGCTTAAAATCCGGGTGAAACGCCGTAAAATGCAGCGGCACGTCCGGCCCCAGATGCTCCACCACCCACTCCGCCAGCTTCCGCGTCTCCTCGGGATCGTCATTCAGCGTCGGGATGACCAGGTTGGTGATCTCGAACCACACCTTCGTCTCTTTCTTCAGGTACTCCAGCGTCTCCAGCACCGGCGCAAGATGTGACAGCGTCACCTTGCCATAAAACCCCTCCGTAAACCCCTTCAAATCCACATTCGCCGCGTCCACATGGTCGTAAATGTCATGAAACGCCTCGTAAGTGATGTAGCCGTTCGTCACCATCACCGTGTTAATGCCCTGCTCCTTCGCCGCCGCGCAAATATCCACCACGTACTCGCCCCAGATCGTCGGCTCGTTGTACGTGAACGCAATCGAAGGGCAGCCATACTCCCGCGCCAGCGCCACCACTTTCTCCGGCGAAAGATGCTGCGCCCGCGACTGGTCGCTCTTCGATTTCGATATGCTCCAGTTCTGGCAGAAAAAACAGCCCATGTTGCAGCCCGCCGTCCCCAAGGAAAAAATCTTCGTCCCCGGCAGAAAATGATTCAGCGGTTTTTTTTCGATGGGATCCACCTGCAACGCCGCGGGCGCGGCGTAACCCAGACTGTAGAGCTTTCCACCCTCATTCACCCGAATAAAACAAAACCCCGCCTGGCCCGGGTGAATCCGGCAATGCCGCGGGCACAGATAACAATGCACCCGCCCCTCGGCCTCCGCCGACCACCACCGCGCCTCATGCATCTCTTCCGTCTTGTGGAGAACCTTCAACCCCGCCATAAAGCCTCACTTCCCCCACAGACCCTCTCCCTTGCCGAGTATACATCCGCTCCACGATTGCCACAGGGGGACGCCGAAACCGATAACGCATTTTGGACACGGACACAATCTCACTCACCGTGCGCCGGCCTTGCGCGAAAGTCCTCTCGGCGCGTAGTATACAAATGTTGAGATACGGCACTGCCATTTCTATACTGCTAAACCAATAGAACATGTATCTCTATCCAAAAGCAAGATATGGGATATGTAAGGAACTCATGGATAGAGAAGAAGAGGAATCCCGATGGACGGTCTATGGACGGTTGAATTCGGCAGCAGTACGGGGATGTTTGGTAGCGGCGTGGCCGTCTTTCGCGATGGTCGAATTCTAGGCGGCGACAACGTCTACTACTACGTCGGAGAATACATCCTACAGGGAAGCAAACTGAAAGCGACTCTAAGAATTTCTCCATTTATTGAGGGCTCAGAAAGTGTTTTTAAAACCATTGGGCAGGATCTTACCCTTGACCTCGTGGGGGCAGTAACCAGCAATGATAGCGCAATCGCTCAAGGTCACCCCAGGGGGAAACCGGAACTTAAATTTGGGGCAAAACTGACCAAGCGAGCCCCGCTTTCAGGAACTAGGTAATGAAAACTCCGAATCATGCACGCCGACGGGTCAAGGTTAACTTCGAGGGGGTTCTTGCCGAATTCGCGACCAGAGAAGAGTTGCTGAAGACGTTTTGCGAGAAAACTAAAGCTCTAATCGAGGCAAGCCTGCAAGATAAGAGCATCCGTTATCATTCCGTGCAAGCCCGTGTAAAGACAAAAGAAAAGCTGCGACAGAAATTTACCGACCCCGACAAGGACTACAACAAATTGGACGACATCACTGACCTAGCCGGGCTTCGCATCATTACCTATTACGAAGACGATGTTGACCTAGCAGCGGAAGTGGTAAAGAAAGAGTTCATTCTTGACCCCAAAAACTCCATAGACAAAAGAGCGACTGACCCTGACCGATTTGGGTACCACGCTATAAATTACGTGTGCTGGCACCTGAAAAAGAGAACATCTGACGTCGAATATAAAAAGTTTTGCGGCGTCAGGTGTGAAATTCAGATCACCTCCATCTTGGGCTATGCTTGGTCCGAGTTAGAGCATGACTGGTACGATCTCAAGAACGCGTACCCTCCTGAGGTTAGGAGAAAATTCTCTCGGATTATGGCATTACTGCAAATCGCCGACTCGGAATTTTTGAACATCAGAGAGACCCGAAGGCAATATCAGAAATCCGTCAAAGTACGGGTTGAAGCAAAAGTCCGCAATCTTCCCATTAACAGCGTGTCCATGAGGTCATTCATTGAAAACGAACCCCTGGTAGCCGAAATTGACAACGAGATTGCATTGATTCTGGGCACTAAAGTTACAGACGGACTCTCCGATAATGTGCTCGCGTGGCAGGTAGCGGCCGCAAAGTTTGCTGGAATGAGGGAACTGCAGGATGTTCGGAACTCCCTAAAGAAATACAAATCATTCATTCCCGAATATATCCGCAAGTGCTACAAAGGATTTATTCCTCCCCTTCCAAAAGGCTTCCGGGTCTCGAAGGGGCGGTGCATTTATCATCTCAGTTTTATGATATTGGCCAACAAGAACGCCCAAGTGGCTCTTTCATTTTTGGCAGTTATCGGGAATGACTCGACCCTGGATGCGGCGAGTCAGGTAACAATTGCGAAAACAATTCTCTCCAAAAATCAGCGGTAGGACGTTCGCGAGAACCGCCTGATAGTAATCTTGCCATACAACCTTTCTTATTCATGACTTAATCCATTTGCACCCCGAATAGAGATGTCCGCCCGGTAACAACGGTGTATGGTAAGTCGTAAGCGCAATTCGCATGCAAGTCCGCACAAGGGGCCCTGATGAACTACTACTCCGCCAAAGAACTGGCCGCGAGTTTCCGCACCGTGCGCAAAAACACCATCCTGGTGGCCGAGGACGTGCCCGAAGGCAAATTCACCTTCCGCGCCTTTCCCGCCGGGCGCAGCGTCGGCGAACTCCTCGCGCACCTCGTCGTCTCCTGCGCCTGGCAGTACCAACTCCACGCCGTTGACCGCCGCTCTTCCTTCGATGGTTTTGATTTCGTTTCCGCCATCCAACAATCCGCGGCCGAGGAAAACCAGCCCCGCAGCAAGGCCGGGCTCATCGAATTATTGAGCAGTTCCGGGGAAAAATGGGCCGCCTATGTCGAAGGACTTGGCGAGGAGTTTCTTGCCGAGTGCGTGCAGATGGCCGCCGGCTCCGTCCCGCCCTCGCGCAGCCGCTTCGAAATGATTCTCGGCGTCAAGGAACACGAAATGCACCACCGCGGCCAACTGATGCTCATCGAGCGCCTCTGCGGCATCGTCCCGCACATGACCCGCGACATCCAGGCGCACCTCGTCGCATCGGAATTGCCCAATTAGCGCCCCGCGCCGCAGCCCGCTCGCAATCCGGACAACACGCCTGCCTGCTTCTGACTGTTCAATGAAAACTGATAACTGAAAACTGTTTACTTCCTCACCTCGTCCACGCCCCGCCCCACCGCGCATACGCCGCCACAATCAACCCGATCAGCCCCGCCAAAAACACGCTATGCCGCAGCACAAACCGAAACAGTTTTCCTTCGTCCGCCCTCCGTAACTGCGTCGCCGCCGCCGCCACCGCGATGCTCTGCAGGCTGATCATCTTGCCCATCACCCCGCCGCTCGAATTCGATGCCGCCATCAGCACCGGCCCCAGATGCAGCTGCTGCGCGGTCACCACCTGCAAATTCCCGAACAGCGCATTCGCCGACGTATCCGATCCGGTCAGAAACACTCCCAGCCACCCCAGCAGCGCGCTGAAAAACGGAAACATCTTCCCTGTCGCCGCCAGCGCCAGCCCGAGCGTCCCCGTCGCCCCGGAATAGTTCATCACAAACGCCAGCGCCAGCACCGCCGCAATCGTCAGCTCCGCAAACGCCAGGCTCTTCGCCGTTCCGTGAAACACCTGCGCCACGTCCCGCACGCCCAGCCGCAAAAAGAACACCGCCGCAGCCAGCGCCGCCAGCAGACACGCCGTCCCCGGCGCCGCCAGCCAGTTAAACGTATACGTCGCCGCATACGGCGCCGCATGCGCCACCACCGGCGGCATCCGCTGCACATGGTTATGCAGCCCCGGCCACCCGAACACGATATTCCACGCGCTCAGCTTGACCTTCACCGCGTCCCATCCCCACAGCAGCACAAAGACCACCAGCAACCCGTACGGCCCCCACGCGCGCAACACTTCCCCCACCGGCCTCCGCGGCCCCGCCTGCGCCTCCGCCGCGTCCCCTTCCAGCAAAAACGAATCCTTCGGATGCCAAACGCGCAGCAAGATCACCAGCGCCGCAATCGTCGCCAGCGAACTCAGAATATCCGTAAGCTGCGCGCCCACGTAATTGGAAACGTAGAATTGCGTCCCCGCAAAGACCACCCCGGAAAGCACCGCCGCCGGCAAAACCCCGCGCAGCGCCTTCCAGCCCCCCATCACCAGAATCAAATACGCCGGCAGTATCAGCGACACCGGCGCGCAGATGTGCCCCACCGCCGCGCTCAATTTATCCAAGGGCAATCCCGTCGTCGCCGCCAGCGTCAGCACCGGCGTGGCAATCGACCCGAAGGCCACCGGCGCCGTATTCGCCAGCAAACAGAGCGCCGCCGCATAAAACGGCGAAAATCCCAGCCCCACCATCATCGCCGCGGCCACCGCCACCGGCGTGCCGAATCCCGCCGCTCCCTCGATGAACGCCCCGAACGCGAACGCAATCAAGAGCGCCTGCAACCGCCGGTCCCGCGCCAGCCCGCCCACCGAATCCTTCAAAATCTCAAACTGTCCCGCCGCTTCCGTCATGCGAAACAAAAGAATCGCGGTAAACACCACCCAGCCAATCGGAAACAACCCGAACGCCGCTCCATACACCGCCGCGCTCAGCATCGCCCCCACAGGCATGTGATAAACGAAGACGCCCACCGCCGCCGCCGTCCCCAAACCCGCCAGCGCCGCCACCCACGCCGGCTTCCTCCGCAGCCCCAGCAGATACAGCACCACAAACAGCGGCAGCGCCGCCGCCAGCGACGACATCCACAAACTATGCGCCACCGGCGTGTAGTTCTGCTCCCACATGGGTTCAGCCCCTTTTTCGCTGCTCGCGCCTGCGTTCCTCCGCCCAATCCAGAAAGCGGCCCATCTCCGCGCGATAGCGCCACAAAATCCGGAAAAACTTCCCCGCGTCCAGGTTCGCCGCCTCCGCGCCCAGATACGTCTCCAGCCGCCAGCCCAGATACGGACTTTTCCACGGCCGCAGCCGGTAGCCCTCCGCCGTCTTCCAGTAGAATTTCAGCGCGCTCAGCATTTTTTCCTGGTCAAACGCTCCGCCGCACCCAGATGCGCGATGTCGCCGGCTTCCCCAGATGAATCGTGTGCCCCGCCGCCCGCAGCGTCATCGTCTCGTCGTACTCCCTCTTGCGCACTTCAATCCGCGTCGCCGGCCGCAACTGCAAGCCATCCATAAACTCCAAAAACTTCCCGTCCTTCTCATGCACGCACACAATCTCCGCCGACTCCCCCGCCGCCAGATCCGCCAGCAGCACCGCCCCCTGCTTGCGCAGCCGCGCATATCCCCCGCGCAACGGCAATCCATGCGGGCACGCCGTATGCCCGGCAAATCGCTTCAGCAGCAGCGCCTCCACCTCTTCGGAAATCGCGTGCTCCATGCGCTCCGCTTCGTCATGCGCCCGCGCCCAGGACAGCCCGATCACTTCCGTCAGCAGCATCTCCGCCAGCTGGTGCCGCAGCGCCAGCCGCTCCGCCACCTGCCGCCCCTTGCGCGTCAGGTCGATCCGCCCGCTGCGCTCCACGCGCAAAAATCCGTCCCGCGTCATGCGCTTCAGCGCCGCCGTCACCGCCGGCGGCGTCACCTTCAGCTCCTCCGCCAGCCGCGCGCTGATCGGCGCCTGCTCCTCTTCGAGCATCTCCCAGATGGCCTTCAGATAATCTTCTTGCGATACGCTGGTCTTTTCCCGCCGCACGTTCGTCACTCTCCGCCCGCGCCCGCGCGCTCCCGCAGCCGCTTCGCCAATCCGCTCACCCGCCCCTCGATTTCCTCGAAGATTCTCTGATACACCGCCGGGTCCGCGCCATAGGGATCTTCCACTTTCCAGTCCTCCACCTTTTCCCAGTCCGCAAACAGCAATTCCCTCGCCCGCCCGCTCATATTGATCACCATCTCCGCCGATGCCCACAACTCCTTGCTGATCCCCTTCGATGACAGCCCCTCGATCGAATACCCGTTACTCTTCAGCGTATTCCGCGTCTGCAACATCACCGCGCCCATCGGCGCCAGCCCCGCGCTCGACGCTTCGATGATATCCGCCGCGTCCCGCCGCGCAATCGCCTCCGCCATCGGACTGCGGCAGGCATTTCCCACGCATAGAAATAGCACTTTCAACGCTGCGCACACCCCGCCTTCCTGGAGTTCTTGCTGCCCCGACTATATCGAAATTAAGGCTGGAGGGATACGCGCGCGCGATGCGTTGTTTTACTGTCGCGCGGCTATGGCTTCCGAGGCGGCCGGCGTCCCGGCCAGTTGCAGAAATCGTTCGTGAACCGATGTGTCCGCGGTCAGCTCGGGATGAAAACTCGCCGCCAATATTTTATCCTGCCGCACCATCACAGGCTTGCCGTCATATTCCGCCAGTACTTCCACGCCCGCCCCAATCCGTTCGAAAACCGGCCCGCGTATAAACACCATCTCCAGCGGCTCCGTCTTCCACGCACACTTTCCGCTGACCACCGCGCTCCATATCTGCCGCCCATACCCATTTCTCAGCACCGTGGCATCCAGCAATCCGAGCGAACCCTGCGACGGATTCTTCACCTCCTGCGCCAGCAGAATCGCCCCCGCGCACGTCCCGAAGATCGCCCCGCCCGCCGCCGAAAACTCGCGAATGCGTTCGTACAATCCCTCTTCGCGCAAAAACTGCAGCTGCGTGGTGCTCTCTCCACCAGGGAGAATCAGCCCCGCGCAGCCCTCCAGATCCTCCGGCGTGCGCACCAGTACCCACGCGGCGCCTAACTTCTCCAGCATCGCCGCGTGCGCTTCGTAGTCGCCCTGTACCGCCAGGATTCCGATCTTCACCACTCGCTCTCCCGTTACCAGCCGCGCGTCTGCAACAGATCCTTCTCGTCAATCTGCCGGATGTCCAGCCCGCGCATGGCCTCCCCCAACTCCTCGTGCGCTTCCAGGATCGCCTTGGGATCTTCAAAGTGCGTGTTGGCCTTCACCACCGCCTTCGCCCGCACTTCCGGATCGCTGGACTTGAAAATCCCGCTGCCCACGAACACCGCTTCCGCGCCCAGCCGCCGCACCAGCGCCGCGTCCGCCGGCGTGGCAATCCCCCCCGCCGAAAAATTCGGCACGGGCAGCTTCCCCAGCTTGGCCACCTGCCGGATCAAATCCAGCGGCGCGCCCAGCTCCTTCGCTTCCTTCATCAGCTCGTCCTCGCGCATTGTGGTCAGCTTGCGCATCTGGCTCACGATCGTGCGCATGTGCCGCACCGCCTCCACCACGTTGCCCGAACCCGCCTCGCCCTTCGTGCGAATCATCGCCGCGCCCTCCGCAATCCGCCGCAGCGCCTCTCCCAGGTTGCGCGCCCCGCACACGAACGGAATCCGGAAATCGTGCTTCCAGATGTGATTTTCCTCGTCCGCCGGCGTCAGCACTTCGCTTTCGTCAATGAAGTCCACCTCCAGCGCCTGCAAAATCTCCGCCTCCGCGAAGTGCCCGATGCGCACCTTGGCCATCACCGGAATGCTCACCGCCCCCATGATCTCGCGAATGATCTTGATGGACGCCATGCGCGCCACCCCGCCCTCCTTGCGAATATCCGACGGCACCCGCTCCAGCGCCATCACCGCGCACGCCCCGGCCTTCTCCGCGATCACCGCCTGCTTGGCGTCCGTCACGTCCATGATCACGCCGCCCTTGAGCATTTCCGCCAGCCCGACCTTCACCCGCCAGTCGTTCGCCGCGTTCTTCTCGCTTCCGTTCGCACCCTTCGTTGTCATGGCCTTTTCTCCTTGTGATCCTTGTGATCGTTTTAATCGCTGAAATTCAATTCCACTAAACTTTTGCTTCCCGCGGCGCCACCACCACGAACCGCCCCCGCCCCCGCGCCAGCACTCCCCCATCCCCGTTGCGAATCTCCGCCACCAGAAACAGGTTCCTTCCCTTCACTTCCTCCTGCCATCCCTCCACCACGATCTCCGCGTCCACCGGCACCGGCTTCAGAAACTTCACGTCCAGCTCCGCCGTCACCGCCCGCGCATCGCTGAACTTGCACACCTTCCCCATCACCTCATCCAGCAGCAGCGCAATAATCCCCCCGTGCGCCATCCCGCCGCCGCCCTGGTACCGCGCCCCCAGCGTAAACCGCCCGCGAATCCTCCGCTCCTGGCTGTCCTCGCCAAACGTCAGCCGCATCCCTCCGTCATTTCCCCCGCCGCAGCCGAAGCACAGATTCTCCGCCCTCGGTTCCAGCATCACCAGTTCGCCCACGGTTCCTCCGCCTCGCTTCTCCGCCAAAAAAGTCAGACCAGCGCCACCCGGCTGCGCTCCGCGCGCCGCACCCCGCGCTGCCTCTTGCGCATCTCGATCCGCAGCATCTCTGCCAGGATCTGCACCCCGCGCACAATCTGCGCCGGCTCCACTCCCGCGAATCCCAGCCGCAAGGTATTTGGCTGCGGCGCGCTGACATAAAAATACCGCCCCGGCGCAAACAGCACCCCGCGCTCCTTCACGTGGATGAGCAACTCATTCGCGTCAAATCCCGCCGGCAGCTCCAGCCACAAGCACATCCCCCCCTGCGGATTCGTCCAGCGCACCCCTTCCGGCATCTGCTTGCGCAGCGCCTCGTCCAGCACCCCCAGCCTCGACGCATACACCTTGCGCATCTTCGCCAAATGTTTCGAAAACATTCCCCGCTTCAAAAACTCCGCCAGCGTCGCCTGCGCCAGCTGGTCCGTATGCAAATCCGTCATCTGCTTCACCAGCCGCAGCCGCTCGATCGCCGGCGCCGGCGCCACCATCCATCCCACCCGCAGCCCCGGAAACGCCACCTTCGCAAAACTGTCAATGTGAATCACCAGGTTGTTCCGGTCCAATTGCTTCAGCGACGGAATTCTCTCCTCGTGCGCATTCAGCCGCGCATACACGTGGTCTTCCACGATGGGCACCTGATGCCGCGCGCACATCTCCAGCAGCTTCCTCCGCGACGCCAGCGGCATCGACGTCCCCGTCGGATTGTGAAAGTCCGGCGTCAGCACCATCAGCTTCACCCGGTTCGCTGCCAGCGTCGCCTCCAGCGACTCCATGTCCAGCCCCAGCGACGTTCCCGGCTCCGCCTGCGTCCGCATCGGCACCGCCAGGCAATGCGCCCGCGACCCGTTAAAAATCGCCAGCGCCCCCGGATACGTCGGATTCTCCAGAATCACCGTATCCCCCGGCCGCACAAACGCCTTGCAGATCAAATCCAGCGACTGCTGGCAGCCGTCCGTAATCAGCAGATTCTCGTCCTTAACCGCCAGTCCTTCCTGCTTCAACAGCGCCAGCAACTGTTCCTTCAGCGGCCCGTATCCGTCCGACGGCCCCAGCGTCAGCACCTCCCGCGCTTCCCGCCGCAGCACCGCGTTCACGCACACCTGCAAATCCTCCACCGGAAACAGTTCTTCCGCCGGTCGCGCCATCACGAACGAAATCGCATTCTCCGGCGCCGCCGCCGTCAGCCGCGCCAGCGCCTCCTCTCCGCGCTCGTCCGCGAACAACAACTCCCACCGAATCCCCGCATTCCCGTTCAGCACCGGCGGCGCCGGCGGCGTAATCTTCAATCCCTTGCCGTTTCCGCTGATAAACGTCCCGCGCCCCACATGTCCCTGAATCAGCCCTTCCGATTCCAGTTCCGCGTACGCATTCGCCACCGTCGTGCGATGCACGCCCAGTTGCACCGCCAGCTCCCGGCTCGCGGGAATGCGGTCGCCCCGGCGCAAATCCCCGCCGTGCACCAGCGCGCGCAATTGGTCCCGCAATTGAATGTAGAGAGGAACGTGACTTTCGGGTTGCAGTTGTAGAGGAAGCATTGTCTCTCCCTTCGAGACAATTTTACACGATATTGGCCCCCATCAAGAGCCAATTTGTCTTTTTACCGTCCTTCCCCCTGCCCGCCTTCCTGCCCCCGCAACTTGTACCTCTGTATCTTCCCCGTCGCCGTCTTCGGCAACTCCCCGACAAACCGGATCTCCCGCGGCGTCTTGTAACTCACCAGCCGCGCCCGCGCATGCCCGCGAATCTCCGCAGCCAGCTCCCCGCACGCCTTCCCCGCCTCCCGCAGCACCACAAACGCCCGCGCATACGTCAGCCCCTGCTCGTCCCCCGCCGCCACCACCGCCGCTTCCGCCACCTCAGGGTGCCCCAGCAGCGCGTTCTCCACCTCCGTCGGCGATACCCACATCCCCATAACCTTCAGCATGTCATCCGCCCGCCCGCAATAAAAATAGTTCCCCCCGGCGTCGCACGTAAATTTGTCTCCCGTAACCACCCATTTCTCCCCGCCACTCTCTCCCTCCGCCTCCCTCTTCACTCGCGCCGTCAATTCCGCATTCCCCCAATACTCCGCGAACGCGCTCTCCCCCCGTACCCACAAATTCCCAATCTCCCCCGTCCCCACCGTGCGCCCCTCCTCATCCACAATTCGCGCCTCGTAGCCCGGCACCGCCGCCCCGCAGCTTCCCGCCACGGCCTTCCCCGCCCGGCTCGAAAGAAACACATGCAGCATCTCCGTCGATCCAATCCCATCCAGTATCTCCACTCCGAACCGCTCCCGGAACCGCTCGAAAATTTCCGCCGGCAAACTCTCTCCCGCCGAAACCGCCAGCCGCACCGATCCAAACTCCGCAATCCCTTCTTCCTTTTCCGCCGCCGCCAAAATCCCCGCATACACCGAAGGCACCGAAAAAAACACCGTCGGCTTATGCTTCCTCACCAGTTCCAGTATCTCCTCCACCTTCGTCCGCGCCGGATTCACCACCACCCGCGCCCCCGCCGCCAGCGGAAACGTCATCCCATTGCCCATCCCATACGCGAAAAAAAGTTTCGAAACCGAAAAAATCACGTCCTCCGCCCGCAGCCCCAGCACCCCCTGCGCATAGTTCCGGCTCGTCACCAGCATGTCCTTGTGCTGATGCACCGCCGCCTTCGGCTTCCCCCCGCTCCCCGACGTATACAGAAAAAACGCGCTGTCCCGCGGCCCCGTTCCCGCCGCCTCCAATTTCTCGCTGGCCGCCCCCATCCATTCGCTCCACCGCAAACACCGCACCCCGCCCGTCTCCGCGCTCTCCTCCCCCACCACCACAATCCGCATCTCTGCCCGCGCCCCCGAAGCGCTCAAAAACTCCCCCAGCGACTCCGAATGCACCACCGCCACCCTCGGCCGGCAATCTCCCGCGTAATGCGCATAATCCGCCGCCCGCGCAAACGGATTCACCGGCACCGCCACCGCCCCAATTTTCGCCGCCCCCAAAAAAGCCGCAAAAAACTCCGCCGAATCCGGCAGCACAATCAAAACCCGCTCCCCCCGCCCCACCCCCATCCCCCGCAGCGCATTCCCCGCCCGGTTCACCATCCCCGCCAATTCCCCGTACGTCACCGCCCGCGGCTCTCCCGCAATCGCCACGCGCCCAGCATGCAATCGCGCAGGCCCATCCACCAACTGTTCCGCAATATTGAATTGTTCAGGAAATTCCATGGCCAGGCACACCCCTCCGCCCGCCACATTGTACCCACTCCACGATTTCAGGAAGGAATTTTTGTCGTTGCTAAAAAGCGCCTCATGCCCGGCGCTCTTTCGCTCGCCACTAGCCACTCGTCACTCGACACTTCCCCTACTTCGACGCCTGCGACTCCCCCAGCCTCTTCAGCCGGTCCCGCAGTCTCCTCTGCAACACCGACGGCGTATTCGGATTGAACGCCACCAGGTACCACAGCGGCTGGCTCTTGTCCTTGCTCAAAAACGTCAGCGTCTGCGCATCCGCGTTCGGATGCCGCGCCACGTTTTCCCGGATCGCCCCGTACGTATGCCGCGCCAGCTTGCTCAAGGTCTTGGCATTGGCCTTGGGATGCTCGCTGATCAGCCGCAGCAGATAAAAATCCGTCGCCGGCGCCTGCTTCACCAGCTTCTCCAGCATCTCCGGCTTGGCCTCCGCGCTCAGCACCAGCCCGATCTTCTCGTCCCACGCCGTGTTGATCACGTTCAACTCGCGCGTCCGCGCGTGGATCAACTCCTCCAGCAGCCGCCGCTCCTGCTGCTGCCTCCCGATGGCCAGGTCCGAGCCCTCCATCGAATCCAGCACGCGCAAAAGATGCTGCCGTTCTCCAAACACAATTTGCGATGTCCGCACCAGCGGCTCTTTCGCCGCCTCCGAATGTTGCACCAGATCTGAGCGTCTCATGGGTTCCTTGCTCCGCCGCCTGCCAGGCAGCGAATTGGCGCGATGTCTTGTGCTTCTTTCCCCCTCGCTGGCTCTTGCACGGACCAGCCTGCCGCGTGTTCCGGGGGCGCCTGCCTGACCCTTAAATTATGTTCCCCTCCCCCGGTACGGTAAAGTTACCCAAGCCCCCCGTGTGCTTAGAGTGCAACCACCCAGTACGCGTACTCGCCCACCACAACCCGGATGCCAAAATGCGTAGGGGCACGGCATGCCGTGCCCCGCTTCCACGCCACCACAATTCCCAATTCAACTCACAAACCGCAATCCCAACTTCCCAATTTCGAATTTCGCGTTTCGTATTTCGATTTCCCTGACTCCTCTACCCCCGCAAAAACGGATTCGATTCCCGCTCCTCCCCAATGCTCGTCGCCTCTCCATGCCCCGGATACACCACCGTCTCCTCCGGCAGCGCCAGCAACTTCCCCCGCAGCGACCTCATAATCTCCTCGAACGACCCGCCCCACAAATCCGTCCGCCCGATGCTCCCCGCGAACAGCGTATCCCCGGCAAACAGATGCGGCGCCTTCAAAATAATCTTCCCCGCCTCCCGCGGCAGGTACAAACACACGCTCCCCGGCGTATGCCCCGGCGTGTGCAACACGTGCGCCTCGAACGGCCCCCACCGCAGCGCATCGCCCTCTTTCAAAAGCTGGTGCACCTCGCCCACTTCCGGCGGCTTCATCCCGATAAACGCCGCTTGCATCTCCATCGCCTGATACAGCTCCAAATCCCCGTGATGCATCATCACCGGCGCCCCGGTCAAGTCGTGCAGCTTCTTCAGCCCGCCCACATGATCAATATGCGCATGCGTGCTCACAATCGCCTTCACCTGCAACTTATGCCTATCCAAAATCTCCACAATCCGCGCCACATCGTCCCCGGGATCCAACACCAGCGCCTCCCGCGTCACCGGATCCCCAATAATCGAGCAATTGCACTGCAACCACCCCACCGGAATCACCTCGTGAATCAACTCCCCGCCCGAGGCCAGCATCAATGTTTTCTCTCCACTCATGCGCAAAAGTATAGCACCGCCCGTCACGCCCTTTCCTTCCCCTCACCCGGGCGTAGCGAGCGGAATTACGCACCGCAAATAGCCGCAAATGGTATCATCCGCCTTATAACGAGGTTGACATGACTGTACTGGTCTACGTATTCCTCAGTTTGGCTGCAACCGGCCTTGTTGCCCTCCTCATTGTTCACGTAGCCGCTCTCTTCGGAGTGATTTACCCATTTGAGCACTCGATTAAATTTCTTGTGCCGGGACTCTTCGGGGTGTGGTTCCCCACGATTCTGGTTATGAACCGCCTTACGCGCGACTTTAAGCAGAAGGCCATCTGGCGTGCCGCTCTGCGCGGTTCTCCAAAATGGCTGCAACGAACGCAGTGGATTTTACTCGGGTACACATGGATCGGATTCTTCGCGTTACCTGTCATTTACGGCGGTGGCATGGACCTGCCGATTAACAAAGTTCGTTCGATATCCGGTGGGATGCTCGCGTTTTATTCCATTGCAGCCAGTGTCCTCTTTTCAGCGACACGGGCTGCCAAGTTCGACGAAAGCAGGCGCTGCCGGAACGCTCACCGTGTTTCCCCACTCGCAAAGTTTTGCGACGAATGCGGCGCACCTGCAGAGGGCTCAATCGGAAAGTAGCAAGATGGCTTGGGTGTCCCGTTGACCGTGCGCCAACGGGGGAGGTCCTGCACTGTGATGCATCGGCATCGGATGATCCTCTCGATCTCTTTCTTCTTCGCATCACTGTTTCTTATCCCTTCCCGCGCACTCACCCAGCAGTGCGGCGAATACGACCGTGCGATTGCCGAATTAACGGAAGACCAGAAACAGTTGCTCACTCGTTACAAGGTACTGTGGAATCAGGGCCCCCTGCTGATCAGCCGCGAACTCATTCCTGATTGCAACCTCAGCGATTTCATCTCCCGATTCATCGCAACAAGTCTGCACGGTTCGCTGAGCGAAGCGGGAAGGCGTTTTGCTCAAACTCACCAGTTGCCGGTGAACCGCGCTGTGCTCCATATCTGGCCTTTGATCGCGAATTCTCCTGCCATCCCGAATGATGGCGCCCTCGCCGACGAAAAGTGGAGTATCCTCGCCGAGCCCGCACTCTATGACTCGACAATCGCGCGCCTGATCTCCGGGAATATCCGCCGGTTTGGCCTGCGGGGAAGCGCAGCCAATATCCTCATGCGCCGCGCTATACCCTCATTTTCCCCGCAAATTTACAGTGTTCTAACGAAAAGCACTTCTCATAATGTCGAGAAGCTTTATGCGATTGCCATTCTCAGTAAACTCCCCATCCACGGAGAAAAAAACATTTCCCTTCTGACCAGAACCATCCACGGCCTCCAGTTGACGGACGCTGAGCAGAAGGCCGCGTCAAATCTGAAGCATCGATTTGAATCAAACCATCCCGCGGAGTGGAAAGACATCGACATGCTTGTCCAGGAAGAGTTGTAGGCTGGCGCTCGATAAATGGTCGGGTGCCCCGGACGTGCAGTAAGGAGATGACTGGGGTGCCCCATATGCCGTTTTTGCATGTGGGGCATTTGAAGTTGTCTGTCCTTCGAATGCACTCCTCAAACTCCTTCCACCCTCAAAGCTCATAACCTTCCCTGCCATTGCGGATGACGGGAACAGCCTTGCTCTCTGTTAAGATTTATCCATGGAATCCACCATGCCCCAAACCGCCCCCCACCCCGCCATCGAAACTCCCCTCGCCTCCCACCACCGTGCCGCTGGCGCCACCCTGGGCACCTGGTTCGCCTCCTCCCTCCCCGACCACTTCTCCGACTGGCTCTCCGAATACTCCTGCCTCCGCAACTCCGCCGCCCTCCTCGACAAAAACTACCGCGCCATCCTCTCCTTCACCGGCGCCGACCGCGCCCGCTATCTCAACGCCCTGCTCACCAACAACGTCCGCGACCTCCAACCCGGCCAGGGCATCTCCTCACTCCTGCTCAACCCCCAGGGCCACATCCTCGCCGAAATCAAGGCCCTCATCCTCCCCGACCGCATCCTCGTCCTCTCTCTCGCCCTCGTCCGCGAACAACTCCTCGCCACCTTCGAAAAATTCATCATCATGGACGACGTCACCCTCGCCGACGAAACTGGCCTCTACGCCACGTTCGAAATCGCCGGCCCCCGCGCCGCCGCAATCATTCGCGAACTCACCGCCTGCGACATAGAGAAAAACCTCTCCGAACTCGCCCACGTCGAAATCCCCGCAACAAAACTCGGCTTCCCCGCCCGCCTCCTCCGCCGCACCCAGGGAAATATCCCCAGCGCCGAATTCCTCGTCCCCCGCGAACACGCCGAATCCTGCTGGAAAATACTCGAAAAAGCCGTCCGCGCCCACGCCGGCGGCCCCGCCGGCTACACTGCGATGAACGCCCTGCGCCTCGAACAAGGCATCCCCTGGTTCAGCTACGACTTCGGCGATAAGCATCTCCCTCACGAAGCCGGCCTCGAAAACTCCCACATCAGCTTTTCGAAAGGCTGCTACATCGGCCAGGAAATCGTCGAACGCGTCCGTTCCCGCGGCCAGGTCAACCGCCTCCGCGTGGGCCTGCGCTTCTCCGAAGAAACTTCCCCGCCCCCCGGTTCGCCTCTCTCCGTCTCCGGCAAAGAAACCGGCCACGTCACCAGCGCCACCTTTTCTCCCCTGGCCTATTCCGTCATCGGCATGGGCTATCTCCGCCGCGAATACAGCGCCCCCGGAACCATTTTCGATTGCGCCGGCCAATCCGCCGAGGTCATCACCCTCCCTCTTCCCCTTCCGCCCGCCCCCTGATTGCCGCAACAATTTCCGCCGAACCGTGCTATTCTCAAGGTGCGCTTGTACGAAGTTCGATGACCTCATCACCAACCGGGTTGATCTAAGCGGCCTGCCCCTGTTGACCTCATCTTCTCTTCCTCGGCGCAACACGGCTTCCGACCTGGCTCGGCGCTCAACCGCCCGGCCCGCCGGCACTGCAAAGAATCAAGGAGCAGCACATGAAGAATCTGTTCGTTGGCAACATGAGTTTCCAGACCTCGGAAGCCGAACTGCGCGCCCTGTTCGAACCCTTCGGCCAGATCACCCGCGTGCACATCGCCATGGACCGCGAAACCGGACGCGCCCGCGGCTTCGCCTTCGTGGAAATGAATAACGACGAAGAAGCCGCCAAAGCCATCGCCGGCCTCGACGGCAAGGATGTCGGCGGCCGCAATCTCAAGGTCAACGAAGCCCGCCCCAAGGGCGAAGGCGGCCCCAGCCGCGGCCCCGGCGGTCCGCGCGGCGGCGGTTACGGCGACAAGGGCGGCAGCGGACGCGACTCCCGCGGGCCTGGCGGCAAGAGCGGCGGCCGCAACAACAAGTTTTCGAACGAAGATTACCGGGAATCGGCCAGGCAGCCGCGCGAACCGCGCTGGTAAACCTGTAGCACCGCTTTTCCCCACCCGCGGCAAACTCAGCGGACCAACGCGCCGCCCAGGAGAATGAGATGGCTACAAAATCGAAAGCCACATTTCAGAAACGTCAGAAGGAAATGAAGCGCCAGGAAAAGCAGCGCATGAAGGTCGAACGCCGCGCGCAGAAAAAGCTCACCGACAAGGACCGCGACGGTTCCGGACCGCCGATCGAAGCCCTGGAGATCGAGGACTTCGGCGAGCGCGACATGCCCGACGAAATTGTCGGGTAGCCAGTTTTCGAAAACAAAAACGCCGCGCTGGTTTCTCCCCGCGCGGCATTTTTGCTTTCAGTCGCTCCCCGCCGGCTATTCGAATTCCCTCTTCGGCGCGGCCTGCTCCACTCCCACGCGGCCGGAAACAATTTCCGCCTTGTAATAGTTTTCGCCCTTCATCGGGCATCCCGCCAGCCGCCGCAGCATGGTCAGCTGCCCCACGTGATTCAGCGCGTCCGCCACGGGCCCCTGAAACAGTTTTTCAGCCGGAGCGTGCAGCTCCGCGCCGGAAGCGAGATAGTCGTCCAACGCCTTGAGCGCGGCAAAAAACCGCGCCACTTCCGCGGACCACGGCAGCGGCGCCGAATCCTTCCATTCCTGCTTGCCCTGTGCGATAGAAAGCGCCCAATCGAACAGATCGCCCATGTGCGCCAAAATCTTCGCCGGAGTCCGCCCCGCTCCGCCCGCCGTGGATTCCGCGAAGGAATCCGGCGCGCCGCGCAGCGCTTTTCCGCCGCGGTAAGCCACAGTGGCCAGCGTATGCCGCAATAATTCGCGCGCGGGATCGGGAGTTGCGTTCATGGCGGTCTCTCAGGCGATGTTGAGCGCGCGCTTAAAGGAGCCGCGTTCGCTATCGATTTTCTTCTGCAGTTGCAGGATGGCGTAGAGCAGCGCCTCGGGGCGCGGCGGGCAGCCGGGAACGTACACATCCACGGGCAGAACCTGGTTGCAGCCCTGCACGATGGCGTAGTTATTGAAAACGCCGCCGGAGGTGGCGCAGGCGCCCATGGAAATCACCCACTTGGGTTCGGGCATCTGGCTGTAGAGCTGGCGCACGATGGGCGCCATCTTCTGCGAGAGCCGTCCGGCGACGATCATCAGGTCGGCCTGCCGCGGCGAGGGACGAAACACTTCCGCGCCGAAGCGCGCCACGTCGAAGCGCGAAGCGGCCATGGACATCATTTCGATGGCGCAGCAGGCCAGCCCGAAGCCCAGCGGCCAGACGGAGCTTTTGCGCGCCCAGTTCACGACCTTATCGAGCTGCGTGAAGATGATGCCTTCGTCCTGCAGGAGATTGCCGAAATCTTCCGGCTTGGTCAGGGTGACGTGTTTTCCCAGCGATACGCTCATCGGATCCTCGGTACTTCTGTCTATTCCAATTCTCGCACAGGGGCGGGTTTCGCGCCAACTGCCCGCGCAAGGCCATTTTTCCCCTGCTAAACCGACAAAACCACTTTCCCAAACTGCTTCCCTGCCTCCAGATAAGCATGCGCGGCGGAACATTCGGCCAGGGGCAGCACTTTGTCCACCACGGGCTTCAGGCGGCCTTGTGCGACCAGCTTCAAGACCGTGTGCAGTTCGGTCTTCGTGCCCATGTAGGAGCCGAGCAGCGAAAGCTGCTTGGCGAAGAGGAAGCGCAGATCCACCTTGGCGTCGAAGCCGGTGGTGCTGCCGCAGGTAACCAGACGCCCGCCGATGGCCAGGCTGTTAAAACTGTCTTCCCAGGTGGCCGTGCCGACGTGCTCGAAGACCACGTCCACGCCGCGCTTGGCGGTGAGGCGGCGAACCTCCCCTGCGATTTTTTGGGTGCGGTGGTTGATGATTTCGTCGGCGCCGAGTTCCCTGGCTTTGGCCAGCTTTTCGTCCGTGCCGGCCGTGGCGATGACGCGCGCGCCGAAGAATTTGGCGATCTGAATCGCCGCGCTGCCCACGCCGCTGCCCGCTCCGAGAACAAGAACCTGCTCGCCCGGCTGGAGTTGCGCGCGCGCGACAAGCATGTGCCAGGCGGTCTGGAAGACAAGGGGGACCGCGGCGGCCTGCTCGAAAGAAAGATTTTCCGGATACGGCAGGCAGTTCACTTCGGGACAGCGGACGAATTCGGCGCAGCCGCCGTCAACCATGTAGCCCAGATTGGTGAATTCGCGGCACTTGTTGTCGTTGCCGGAAAGGCAGGCGAGACATTTTCCGCAGGTCACGCCCGGAGCGAGCAAAACTTTCTGGCCGGGTTTGACGCTTTTCACGCCTTCGCCGACGCTGGCGATCTCTCCGGCAATGTCGCTGCCGGGAATGTGCGGCATGGGAAACGTGAGGCCGGGCAGTCCGCGGCGGACCCACAGGTCGAGATGGTTCAGTGCGCAGGCGCGCACGCGGACGATGACTTCCCCGGCGCGGGCGACGGGGTCGGCGGCGTCGGTGTATTTCAGGACTTCGGGACCGCCGTGCTCGTTCATGACGATGGCTTTCATGGGCGCTCCTGGGGATGAATTGAATTTTTCAAGTTAGCACTGCCTTGCTGGAGTGTCCAGCGGCATAACTGGTGATTCGTGACTGGTGGAAAAAGGATTAATCTCTACAGGGAGAAAAGCTGCCCGGGCGCGGAGGCGATATTCGGGATTCTTGAGAGAAAGGCGCAAGTGTGCAGCCTCGATTTAGAGGCTGGACACTTGCGCATGGCGAAGCCGGCGCGGGCGAGGTGATGGGAGACACGTAGAAGAGTGACCTCAGGCACAGCCGCACATGGAATCGTTCCTAGAATAGAGAGTCGTAAGTTTTTCACAATTCTAGGAAGCGAAGGTGACGAAATGTATTTCCTGCGGTTTTTCACCGTCTTTTTTGTCCTTGCTTCCGGTGTTGCTGCGCAAGAAGCAGCGCCGGATTGGTCCCGGAGGACGTTTTCCGCACCCGCGGACCGGGTGTTTGCGGCAGCGATTAAGTCCGTCGCGGAACAGCATCACGAGGTGAAATCCAAGGATGAGGTGAACCGAGTACTCACCTTCCACGTCGGGGTCACCGCGTGGTCGTGGGGCTACAACATGGTTTTGAAGGTGACGTCGGCGGAAACCGGCAGCAGCACTGTATCCATTGAGATCGTGCGGTCCGGAGGAAAAGCGGTTTCCTGGGGCTCGGGAAAGAAGGAAGTGCAGAAGATTTTCAAGGGCATGGAGAAGGATCTGTCCAAGGCCCCGCCCGCGGCTCAGGGGGTAACCAAGGAAGCGGTAGAGGGCGTCACGAATTTCAAACGGCTGGACACAACGGTGGCCTGCGCCGGCGCAACCACGGCCCAAGCAGTGCCCGAAATCAAGAAAATGGGCTTCGCTTCAATCATCAATCTCCGGCAAGCCAGCGAGCCGGGCGCGGAGATCGAAGCAGAGGCCGAGGCTGCCAAAGCCGCCGGCATTCGTTACTACCACATCCCATTCGACCACGCCGCACCCGATCCTGCGGCGGTGGACAAGTTCCTGGAGGCGATCAGCGCAAAAGACAGCGAACCGTCGTTCGTGCACTGTGCGAGCGGCAGTCGTGCAGCCACAATGTGGTTTATCAAGCGAATGGTGGTCGATCATTGGGATGCGGAACGCGCGGAAAAAGAAGCGGCGGCGCTGGGCATGACAAATCCGGCGCTCAAGCAATTCGCTCTCGATTACGCGCGGGCGCACAAGCGGTAGAGGTCCGGTGGCCACTGCTGCGAAGCGCAGCCGAGTGTTTGCCATGAGTACGGCAAGAAGAAAAAAACCTCACTCTTTTCGAAACGAGCGGTACACCCGTTAATTGAGGGCACATCCAAACGAAAAGGCCGGCCTTAAAAGACCGCCTCTACTTACGCCGGCAGAGAACGGCACATGGCGCGCGCTCTCCTAGACGGTCTTGGTTGAGAGGTGGGCCTGCTTCGTGTCGGCGGCCGAAGCCGTAGATGCCAGGAATTTTGGCGCTCAGGGGACGAGGCAACTGCTAAGCAGGCGAAACAAATCAAAAACCCGGGCGTAAGAGCGACGTCCGAGCCGATCGCTTATTGGCGCGTGCCTCCCTACCCTGCCGGTCACTGGGCAGCAATCCTTTGTTTAGAGCATCGCCTGCCGCGTAAGCGTTTTTTCCTCCAGAAAAGAGCGTAGATTGCCGCGAAGGGGCCAGCGACGCGCGGGCTTGCTCTTCGGCAAAAGCGCTGCGGCATCTTCGAATTTTGCGGCCAGGTGCGACTGCCCGCGCCGGCTGCGAACGATCCAGACGTCCGTTTGGCCGACGGAGGCGGGCAGCAGTGTGGCCGTCAGGCTGGAAGCGGCGGGATGGTCCTCCAGCGGCTGGGAGAGCAGCAGCAAGGCGATTTTTCGGTCAAAGAGTTCGCACAGGAGGTTTTCCGGGGCGCCCGACTTCATCTCCAACTGCACTTTGGGGAATTGGCGCTGAAACGTTTTGGCCAGGCGGGGAAATCGCTGCAAGGCCGCTTCGCCGCAGACGCCCACGGAGAAGCGGGAGGAGCAGCCGTTCTCCTCCTGCAGGAGCGTGGCGCGGGCTTCGTCGCGCAGGCCGATGATGCGGGTGGCGTATTCATAGAGCACCTCGCCGGCGGGAGAGAGGCGGAAATCTTTCTTGTGCGCGCGCAGGAACAGGGGAGCGCCGATTTCGCCGGTGAGCTTGCGCAGGGCGATGCTGACCGCCGGCTGCGTGCGATGAACGGCGCGCGCGGCCTTCAGCACGCTGCCTTCCTCGGCCACGCGCATAAACATTTCCAGTTGCATCATTTCCATTGGCTCTCCTTTTCGGCTGCGGCTGAATGCAAAACCAAAAAAGCCGTTACCCCTTTTAAGGGATAACGGCGGGAAAATCCTGAAAGTCTGTTCGGTTCCGGCCGTTAACCCTCTGGGAGGAGAGTAATAATAAGTCGGCCACGCAAGAGGAGGCCGGCCAGGGAGAGGGCGCTAAGGTTCAAAGCGATGCGGGACGATGTTTCGCGGGCAGACAACGGCGCAACCAGTGAAAGCTGGGTCCGTGGTTGTCCGCTGTAATCCATACGTATGTCTTGAATATCATGCGCAGCGGGCGGCGTCAAATAAATTGCGTTTAAGTTCAAGAAAAAGGAGCAGCAACGGGTGGCTCAAATTGCCCTATCCTTTGGCGTCCGCGGCGGGAAACCAATCCCTCGTGCGGTTGCAGACGCCGCACACCGACAGCATCACCGGCACCTCCACAAGGACTCCGACCACGGTGGCCAGCGCCGCGCCGGAGCCGGGGCCGAACAGGGCAATCGCCGTGGCCACGGCCAGCTCGAAGAAGTTGCTGGCACCGATCAAGGCGCCCGGCGCGGCGACGGAATGCCGGACTCGAAACATCCTCATCAAGCCGTAGGTCAGGCCGGAATTGAAATACACCTGCAAAAGAATGGGGATGGCAATGAGAAAGACGTGGAAGTAGCGGCTGGTGATGTTATCGGCCTGGAAGCCGAAGATCAGAACCAGCGTTACCAGCAGCGCGAGAATCGTGACCGGCGCAAATCCCGGCAACAGGATTTGCTCGAACCACTCCGCGCCCTTCCGGCGAATGAACCACCAGCGCAGCAACGATCCCGCGGCCAGCGGAATGACGATGAAGACCAGCACGGAATACAGCAGGACGTTGAAGGGAACCTCCAGCGAGGAGGCTCCGCGGACCAGGAAACGCACAATCGGCGCGAACAGAAAGAGCATGATCAGGTCGTTCACCGAGACCTGCACGAGGGTATAAGCGGGGTCGCCGTCGGTCAGGTAACTCCAGACGAAAACCATGGCCGTGCAGGGAGCGGCCGCCAGAATGATGGTTCCCGCGATGTACTGGTCCGCCAGAGAGGCCGGAATCCAGGCGTGGAAAAGATGCCGGAAGAAAATCCAGGAAATCAGGGCCATGGAGAACGGCTTCACCAGCCAATTCACAAACAACGTGATCAGCAGGCCGCGGGGCCTCTGACGAATCGTCAAGATCGAGGCGAAATTCACCTTCATCATCATGGGAATGATCATCAGCCAGATGAGGATGGCGATGGGGATGTTGACCTGGCTGCCGCGCCCGAATTCCAGCGAGCGCAGAGTCTGGATCAGCCCGGGCATGGTTTTTCCGAGAACGATTCCCACCACCATGCAAAGCGCGACCCACAGCGTCAGGTAGCGTTCAAACAGATTCAGGTGTTTGGCGGATGCAACGGCGGGGACCGCCTGACGAATCGTTTCCACGAGAAAGAACCTTTCTTACGCCGAAGCTGCGGACGCGGGATGCAAATTCTTTCGAGGCAGCGCCGCCGGCGGAGGAGCATGGCTCAAGCGCACGCGTTTTTCGCGCAGGCAGCAAGTCTTGGCCAGGCGGGCGCGGTCCTGCCGCATGGCGCCGTCGCCGCGCATCCGCCGCTGCACTTCTTCCAGAATCCGGGCCATCGCCGGGTCGCGGGGAGGCACGATGCGGTAGTGCATCCAGCGGCCCTCGCGCCGCGCCGCCACTGTCCCCGAATTCCGCAAGTACGCCAGATGCCGGGAAATTTTCGGCTGGCTGGTCTTCAGGACCGCGACGAGGTAGCAAACACAGATCTCCTGACCGGCCATCAGGTTCAGCAGGCGGAGCCGCGTGCGGTCCGCCAGCACGCGGAAGAGTCTTTCCAAGGGGAGAGTTTTTGGACGTTTAACCATCGGCCCGCGCCACCCGATAAAACATATGCCTTGGCATATGTATCTGTCAAGGGTGTCCCGGGACATTGGTCCGGGTTACCACCCGGAAAAGCCGGAATGCCGCTTGAAAGCCCGCCCTGCAACAGGAAAGACGAGATGGGTGTGGCGAGACGTGCTGATGGGCGCTCTCGGAGGGACCAGCGGCAGGGCCTGTTCAATGAAAAGGGGCGCTCGATGCGCCCCTTCCCCTCGTTCCATTTTCCTGCTTCCCTACCCCTGCATGACCACTCTTTGCCTGCCGCTTCTCACCGGCTCCTTCAACCACCTCTGCACCCCGCGCAGCGCACCCATCACCGCCGCGAACACGCTCACCCGCTTCCGCGGCGCCGCATACGCCGCCCTCGCCACTCGTGCCGGACCCGCCTGTGAGACGCTCACATCATCCACATTCGTCCCCGCATTCGTCCCGCCCTGCGCCTGCAAAACCCAGATCGCCCAGATGGCATTCACCGCCTTCCGCGCGAACCACACAATCGCCGCCAAAATCGCAAACTGCGCCAGCAAACTGCCCGCCTGGTACCAATTCTCCCCCAACCAAATCGTAAATTCGCTCATGATTTCCTCCCGTTACCACACGCACTCAGGCTACACCCCTCCCCTCCTCCCCGGTACTGGCGCAAAGTCCAATTTACGGGCAGGCATTTCCCACCTGCCCGCATGGCCCGGGACAGTCCCTCGCGCCCTGTTTTTTGATATTGTCCGTGCGCCCTACTGCTTGCGCGTCTCCGGCGTATAGTGCGCCTGCAAATACGCGATAATCTTCCCCGCCGCCGCGTCCGGGATCGTCGCCCCGTAGGCCTTCTGCATCTTGTGCACCGTCGCGTCCCACGCCCCCGCCGGCAACGGCGGCTGCATCGTGATGTACCGCGTGCTGTGGCACATGCTGCAATACCCTTCCACTTCCGCCCGTCCCTCGCCCTCGGCCAGCGCCGGCGGATACAGCGGATACGCCCCGCCGCCGTAATTCCCGTCCGGCGTCAGCTCCGCCGGCGCGGTCTGCGACAATTGTCCCAGCGTCCCCGGTTCGTAGTCCCCGCCTCCCGCCGCCATCGCCAGCCCCGCCGCCATCACCACTCCGCAGCCCAGCAATAGACCCACTCGCAGTTTTCCATTCATGGCGCGCCGCCTCCTCATCCCGCACTTCCCACTACGATTTCCTCCCGCTCGATCCGGTTCCACAAATACCCGCCCGGATTCCACACTCCCTCATCCGGCTGCGTATTTCCCTTCTCATCCGTTGCCCGCACCGCCACCGAGTACCGCCCCGCCTTCTTCGGCGTCCACAACGCTTCCCAAGTCCGGAACGAATACGGCCCGTAATCCTCGCCCACCTTCGCCGCCATCCAATTCTTCCCGCCGTCCTCCGATACCTCCACCTTCACCACGCGCCCTTCTCCGCTGAACGCTATCCCTCGCAGCATCACGCCCATCCCCGCCGGAATCTTCGTCCCTCCGTCCGGCGAAATCAGGAACGACCGCACCACCATCTTCCCGATGGGCACCGTCTTCACCGTTCCCGCCTTCATCTCCTCCGGCGTCGTGTTCCCCCGCGGCGTGTCCGGCACGCGGTACGCCGTCTTCACCCAGAAATTTTCGTCCGCCTTGTCCAGCACGCGAATCCACGTCAGGCACTTCATCCAGTACGTCGCAAAATATCCCGGCACCACCAGCCGCACCGGAAACCCGTTCAGCACCGGCAGCGGCTCCCCGTTCATCGAGTACGCCACCACCGCCTCGTCCAGCGCCGGATTGGTGATATCCATCGACTTCAAAAACCGGTTGGACCCGAATCCCTTCGGCCCCGCTCCCGTCTCCAGCCCCTGTACCTGCACTTGCACCGACCCCGACTTCACCTTCGCCAGGTCCAGCAACTCCCGCAACCGCACGCCCGTCCACAGCGCATTGCCCATCGCCCCGTGGCCCCATTGCCCGCCCGGCACGCGCGGCTGAAATACGCTCCGGCTGTTCCCCGAGCATTGATTCACCGCCGCCACTGACACCGGCTTAAACTTCTCCATCAGCTCCGGCAAACTCAACGACACCGGCTTCTCCACATTCCCTTCGATATTCAGCTTCCAGCTGTTCAAATCCACGCTATTGGGAATTCCCTCCAGGTGCCAGCGCACAAAAAACGCCTCGTTCGGCGTAAACGCTGTCCGAAAATAATGCCGCGGCGTCTCCAACTGCACCGGCCGGTCCGTCAGCAGGATCAGCGGCGCCTTCTGCGGCTCGCTCACATACGGCCCCACCGAATTCCAAAGCGCATTGGCCCCCGGCCCCGTAAAACTCTTTACCGCCGCGCTCGATCCCGCGGCCGCCTCCTGCCCCGCCGCAGCTCCGCCCTCCGCCAATCCCGCCAGCGCCAATCCTCCGCCCGCCGCGCCCAGCAGCTTCAGCAACCCCCGCCGCGATAGTTCCTGTCCGTTCGTTCCCATTGAGGCCTCCTCGGTCGAAAAGAAATAATGTCCGTCTCCGCCAACAAAGTCAATCGTGCCGCGAACCATCGTGTAAAATCACACGGAGCGCAAACCGTGATCCGCTTTCCTCAACAGCTCCACTCCATCCTCGCCTCCCTGCCGGGTTCCCTCCTCCTGGAATCTTCCCGCCCCGACTCCGAAAACTCCCGCAGCTATCTCTTCCTCCATCCCCTCCGCATCCTCTCGCCGCAATCCCTCGGCGACATTCCCGCCCTCTTCCAGTCCATCGAAGACTCCCTCGCCCAGGGCCTCTTCGTCGCCGGCTTCCTCTCCTACGAGTGCGGCTTCCATTTCGAACCCTCCGCCGCTCTCCGCCCACCCGCTCTCTCCTCTCTTCCTCTCGCCTGGTTCGGCGTCTACCAGCACCCCTTCGTCTTCGACCACTCCACCGGCGCATTCACCCCCGCCCTTCCTCCCCAATTTTCTCAGCCCTCTTCCTCCTCCCCCGCCTTCTCCGTCTCCGGCCATCATCTCCCCATCACCCAATCCGCCTATTGCGAAAAAATCGAAGCCATCCGCGACTTCATCGCCGCCGGCGACACTTACCAGCTCAATTTCACCACTCCCTCGCTCTTCGACTTCTCCGGCTCTCCCGCCGCTCTTTTCTCCCACCTGCGCAATCAGCAAAAAGTCCCCTTCGCCGCCTTCCTCCATCTCCCGCATCACGACATTCTCTCCTTTTCTCCAGAACTTTTCTTCCGCATCCACAACAACCGCATCACCACCCGCCCCATGAAAGGCACCGCACCCCGCGGCCGCACCCTCGCCGAAGACTCTCAACTCATCGATTGGCTCCATAACGACCCCAAAAACCGCGCCGAAAACGTCATGATCGTCGATCTCCTCCGCAACGACCTCGGAAAAATCTCCCAAACCGGCTCCGTCCGCACTGACAACCTCTTCGCCGTCGAAAAATACCAAACCCTTCTCCAGATGACTTCCACCGTCTCCGGCACTCTCCTCCCCAACACCTCCTTCTATGACATCTTCCGCGCCCTCTTCCCCAGCGGCTCCGTCACCGGCGCCCCCAAATGCCGCACCATGCAGCTCATCCAGCAACTGGAATCATCCCCGCGCGGCGTCTATACCGGCGCCATCGGCTTTTTCTCGCCCAACCGCGACGCCGTTTTCAGCGTTCCCATCCGCACCATCGTTTTGCAAAACTCTTCCGGCCAATTGGGCGTCGGCAGCGGCATCACCTACGACTCCGTCCCCGATCAGGAATATGCCGAATGCCTTCTCAAACTGCAGTTCTTCACCCGCTCCCAGCAGGATTTCCAACTCATCGAATCCCTCCTCTGGAACGGCCAATACCTCTTCCTCCCGCAGCACCTCGCTCGCCTGCAATCCTCCGCCGAATATTTCGATTTCCCCTTCCGCGCGCCGGACCTCGCAACCCTCCTCGAAAACAACCAGCGCCATCTCCACCCCTCCACCCACTACAAAGTTCGCCTCCTCCTCGATTCCGACGGCCAAGCCACACTCGACAACGTCCCCATCGCCTCAGAACCACCGCCAAGCATCCCCATCGGCACCGTCTCCATCTCCCCCCTCCGCACTCACTCCCACGACCCCTTCCTCTTCCACAAAACCACCCACCGCCCCCTCTATGAACAACAGCTATCCCAAGCCACGCAGGAAGGCCACGTGGATATCCTTTTTCTGAATGAACGGGAAGAACTAACCGAAGCAGTGAACAACAATCTCTTCGTCGAAATCGCCGGAAAACTCTATACTCCGCCCCTCACCTGCGGCCTGCTCCCCGGCATCTACCGCCACCATCTCCTCCAAACCGACCCCAGCGCCTCCGAGCGCATCCTCTCCCTCGCCGACCTCCGCTCCGCCTCCGCCCTCTTCCTCTCCAACTCCGTCCGCGGCCTCCGCCAAGTCACCCTGGGCGCGTAATTCCGCGGGCCTCCAGCTCTGTCCGCATCTCCCTACTCATTCACCAGAATCTTGCGCTTCTTCACCAACACCAGCTGCTCATCAAACCATAACCTGCATTCCATGTTCGCTTCCGCCACCCTCCACACCCGTTCCCCGTAGGCCCCTTCGCTAGGGGAAAGATTGTGCTGTCTTAGCAACTCGCGAATCTTCTGCTGCTCTGCCCCCAACTCGGCCACATCGCAAATCGAACCCGCCCGCGCGCTCAACTGCTCCCCCGTGCCCGCGCTTTTCATAATCTGGCTGGCGGTGGCGGCCCCGCCCAACTTTCGCCTCCATATCTGAATCCCATCTTCTCTATACGCCGCGATGTATTGTCCATCCTCGCATTGGCTCTGTTCGAATACGTCGGCGCCGCTTGCTGACGGCACCGCCGGCATAATCTTCGTTGTCTTGCACCCTTGGATCGTCCCCGCGGTCCATTTCACCGTTCCGATCGGCAGTTTCGTCCCTGCCATCACTTTCACCGTGGCCTCCGCCGACCCCTCCGCGGTTCTCGCTCCGATCCGAAAATCCCCCGCTCGCTTCGCTCGGATCGTCGCCTGATCGCCCTTGCCCAATTCCAACGCGCTACTGTCGGAAACATCCCACACTACATACCGCTGCATTTGCCCCTTCTGGTCCACCAGTCGAAACTCTCTTGTCTCGCCCACAAGCATGGTCGCCTTTTCCGGCGTAATCATCACAAAAGTGGGCTGCTGCCCCCGCACCGCTACCGCCAGCAGCACGGCGCAGCACAGCACTCCCGGCAGCACAAAACGTACTCGTATTTTCATGCTTCCGTGAGCTTCGCCCCCCATCTTCCTCCTTTCAATATGCTTGCGCGGTTCAGTCCCTTACTCGCAATGCACCCCAGGGGTGCCGGACCCTTTGCTCTCCAAAAAGGGTCCGTGTTTAGACACAACCCCTCCACAACCCGGCTGAAATTCTCGCTTCTCCCACCCTCACTCCGCCAAAAGCACGCTAGCCACCAGCGCCAGCGCAATCCCCGCCATCTGCCTCACCGTCAGCTTCTCCTTCAAAAATAAAATACTCAGCACAATCGTCACCACCGGATACAGCGCCGATAACGTCACCACCGTCGACGCCTTCCCCTGCTCCAGCGCCGCAAAGAACGCCAAAAATCCCATAAACGTAAAAAATCCCGCCAAAAACGACCACCCAAACCCCGGCAGCGTCGCCGTCACTTTAAACTTCTCCAGCGCCAGCACCACCACCGCAAACGCCATCGCCCCCACCACCTGAAACAGCAGCGCCTGCCTCGGCTTCGCATGCGGCGACGCCAGCTTGCTGAACACTCCCCACACTCCCCACAACATCACCGTCATCAGCGCGTACATATACCAGATTTTCACGCTTCCCCCTTGTGGACTCGCGCAGGCTCATTGCCATGCCCCAGCGCGGTCTTCCGGCGCCGCAGTTTCCCACACTTCTCCCGCAAACACACCCTCTTTCCCGGTCTGCTCAAAAAAAACAATTATTTAATGGAAATGGAATACCGGTCCGGTCGACATTCGAAAGTTATTCTGCGTCCCCCCGCCCAGCCCCGAATGCACGTAGTCCGCCTGAACGCGCCAGCCCAGCCGGCCCTTCAGCGTGAAATCCACTCCGCCTCCCAGCGCCGCGCCAAATCCAAACCCCGCCGACGAAAACTGCAAAGGATAAGGCCACGCTGGCGCCCCCGGCAGTGGCGCAGGCAATCCTTCGAACGTGGTTGTGGAATTCAGCTGCACCCCGCCCAGCAGCGCATGCACAAACACGCTGCCCTTTCCCGCTGCAAACGAAACTCGCGGCCCAAATAAAAACGTATGCGTCTTGCCCTCCGTCCTAACTACGATGGTTGGCAGACACGGCTGGCCCAGCGGACACAACGGCGGCATGCTCAGAGAAGTCGAAGCCCCGTAGAGCCCTCCAAAATCCGCCACCACCCCCAGCCGCCCCTTCAATGAATACGCCACCGACGCATTCCATCCGTGCGCGTTCGAACGCAACGCCCCGGTAAAATTCTCATTCGTAAACGAATATCCCCCAAACACTTCCACCCGGCCCTCTTCCTGCCCCGCCACGCTCCCCGCCCATCCCAACAGTAAAACGAGAACCACTATCTTGCTCATCGCACCCTCCATTAGGGCGGATTTTGCCGTTCCACCCACCCCGGCCCCGGCCCAAAATGCCCCGCTGGCCCACGCCAACGCACTATACCACTTCTACACTTAATTCGGAATTATATTTCTTTATTTATGGGGCCCCGCTCCTCCCTTCCTGCTTTGCAGGAGCACCGGGGTTGTGGGGTAGGTATCCAGCCGAAATCTTAAAGCGTTACTTGAAGTTTGCCCACAACTTAATTCTTCTCCACCGATTTCCGCAGCGCCTTCTACTCAAACTGCTTCCGGAACTCCGCCAATTGCCTCTTCATCTCCGCCATCTCCCCCTCCAACCTCGCCACCCGCTCCTCCAGCCGCTCCACCCGCCCGCCATCGCCCCCGCCCCGCGCCGCTTCCGGCCGCGCCTCCTCAACCTCCTCCGCCACCACCACATCCCCCGCCAGCAGATGCGCGTACCGCGCCTCTTTCCTCCCGGGCTGCCGGGGCAGAACCTTCACCAGCGCCGGTTCGCGCTCCATCAGCTTATGCAGCGTGGACTGCACCAGGCTCAAATCATCGAACCGGTGCATGCGCTCGGCGCGGCTGCGCAGCTCTCCCGGCGTTTGCGGCCCGCGCAGCAGCAGCTCGCACAGGATCGCCGTCTCCGGCCTCGTGAAATTAAACACTTCCGCCAGCCGGTGCTCGTACTTGGCCACGCGGCTGTCCGCCGTCGTCCCCAATCCCGAAAGCCCCTGCTCCTTCAATCTCGCCAGCGCCTCGCGCACCGCCTGCTCGTCCAGGCTCATCACCGGCTCGCGGTTCGATTTCTGGTTGCACGCGTTCACCAGCGCGTTCAGCGACAGCGGATAATATTCCGGCGTGGTGATCTCCTTCTCCACCAGCGCCCCCAGCACCCGCGCTTCCGTTTCCGTCAGTATGATTTTCATAGGCCCAAAGAATACACCATCGAACTCGCGTTGACACCGCCCGCGCCCCGCCGTACGCTGGTCTTTACAACGCCATGGACCTCTTCGAAGAAATCGTCAAGCTCCGCAAGGAAGGCCGCCGCGCCGCCCTGGCCACCATCGTGCACACCAACGGCTCCATCCCCAGCTACGAAAGCTCCCGCATGCTCGTCCGCGAGGACGGCTCCATCTCCGGCACCATCGGCGGCGGCTGCGTCGAAGCCGACGTGTGGGCCGCCGCGCGCGAAGTCATGCAAACCGAAGCGCCCCGCAAAATGGTTTTCAACCTTAACCATGACGCCAACTACGACAGCGGACTCATCTGCGGCGGCACGCTGGAGGTCTTCGTGGAACCCATTCTTCCCCAGCCCATTCTCTATCTCTTCGGCGGCGGCCACGTCTCCATCGCCGTCGCCAAATCCGCTTCCGCCGCCGGCTTCGCCATCGGCGTCATTGACGACCGCGAACAGTTCGCCAACGCCCAGCGCTTTCCCATGGCCGGCGAACTCTTCACCAGCTACGAAGACGCTTTCGCCCAACTCAAGCCCGGCCCCGGAAGCTACATCGTCATCGTCACCCGCGGCCACAAGGACGACATGCGCTGCCTCGCCTGGGCCGTGCGCACTGGCGCCCACTACATCGGCATGATCGGCAGCAAACGCAAAGTTCTCTCCGTCTATCAGGCCCTCGAAAAAGAAGGCTTCCGCCCCCAGGAGTTCGAACGCGTCTTCGCCCCCATGGGCCTGGATATCGGCGCCCTCTCCCCCGAAGAAATCGCCATCAGCATCACCGCCGAACTCATCGCCGTGCGCCGCAACGCCGCCGGAGCGAAACACAAAAAAATGGCGCTGGACACGAAAACCGCCGGCGCCGTCTGAGAGGTTTTTTTCGCCATGCTCGCGGCCGTCATTCTCTCCGGTGGGGAATCCCGCCGCATGGGCTCCCCTAAAGCCCTGCTGCCCTACCAGGGCGCCACATTTCTTCAGCATCTTCTCGATATCACCGCACATCCTAAAATCGGATATCGCCGCGTGGTTCTCGGCGCGCACGCGGAAATCATCACCCGCAGCATTCATCTCGATCCCGAAGAGGTGGTGATCAATCCCGACTGGGAGAAGGGCCAGCTTTCTTCCATTCACGCGGCGCTGCGCAGTCTGCCGAGCGGGGCAACGGACGGGATGCTGCTTTGTCCGGTGGATCATCCGCTGGTCAGCGCCGATCTGATTTCGAATTTGATTGCCGCGTTTTATTCCTGGAAGCCAGCGATTGTTTTGCCTGTACACAACGGCCGCCGCGGTCACCCGCTGATTTTTTCGGCGGCGCTCTATCCGGAACTGCTCGAAGCGCCGGCGGAACTGGGGGCGCGCGCGGTCGTTTGGGCGCACAAGAACGAAATCCTGGAAGTTCCCACCATCGAGGAAGGCGTTGTGCTCAACCTCAATGACCCCGACACACTGAAAAAACTCACCTGAACTTCCCTGATTTCGATTATCTTTCTTTCGAAAGATCTGCGGTCCATCGGAAAGCGGAGGGACAATGAACCATTGCTCAAAGGCAATCCTCGCGGCAATCAGCAGCGCCGTTCTATTCACTTTACCGTTCACGATGCAAGGAAAAGCGGGCCAGAGCAACATGGCTGAGCCGTCGACAGCCGCGATCCGGGCGGAAGCGATTCGCGCGGACATGGGATTCCTGGCGGATGATCTCCTGGAGGGGCGCGGCACGGGGACGCGGGGCCAGGAGATTGCGGCGAAGTACATCGCGGCGCAATTCGAACAGATGGGACTGGAACCGGCAGGAGACCACGGCGGTTATTTTCAGAACGTGCCGCTGCGTTCCGGGCGTCCGGATGAGGAAAAGAGCACGCTGACATTGGCGCGCGGGGAGAAGAAAGAGCAGTTGGTTTTCCGCAGGGATTTTATTACCAGCGCGGACCCGGGAAGAGCGGAAAGTTCCGTGGAGGCGCCGCTGGTGTATGCGGGCGACGGGGTGACGGCGCCGGAGCAGAACTACGACGATTACAAGGGGATCGATGCGCGGGGAAAAATCGTGGTGGTGTCATGGGAAGCGCCGCATTTCGAATCATCGCTACAGGCGCATTATTCCGCGATCGAAGTGAAGGAAGCGATCGCGGTGGCGCACGGGGCGGTGGGGATGATCATCCTCTGGGACCCCATTCTGGAGGACGTTTATCCCTACGCGAAACAAACGCGCGATCTGGATTTTCCGCAGTTTCACTGGCTGGACAAGCAGGGGCGGCCAAACGATTATTTTCCGGAACTGAAGGGGCAGGCGATCCTGAGCCTGGAGGAAGCAAGAAAACTATTCGAAGGGAGCGGACACACGGCGCAAGAGGTCTTCGCGGACATCAAAGCGGGGACGCCGAAATCGTTCGCGCTGCCGCTGACGGCGAACATCCACAACGTCACCAAACTCGAAGACGTGCGAAGTCCGAACGTGGTGGCGCGGCTTACGGGGAGCGATCCGCAGCTCCGGAGCGAATACGTGATTTACAGTTCGCATTCGGACCATCTGGGGATGGGGCGTCCGGTGAACGGCGACGGAATCTACAACGGGGCGCTCGACAATGCGTCGGGGTCGGCGCTACTGGTGGAGATCGCGCGGGCGTTCACGAAGCAGAATCCGAGGCCGCGGCGTTCGCTGCTGTTTCTCTCGGTGACGGGCGAAGAGGCGGGACTGCTAGGCTCGGACTATTTCGCGCATTATCCGACGGTCGAGAAGGACGCCATCGTCGCGGACGTAAACATGGATATGGACCAGTTGCTCTGGCCGCTCGAAGACATCATCGCCTTCGGAGCGGAGCATTCGAGCCTGGGCGAGGTGGTGCGGAAAGCGGCGGAACGCTCGCATATCGCGGTCAGTCCGGACCCCATGCCGGATGAAGGGTGGTTTGTGCGCAGCGACCAGTATTCATTCGTGAAGCAAGGGGTGCCGGCGGTGTGGTCCATGCCGGGATTCAAATCGAGCGATCCGAAGATCAAGCCGGAAGCGATCTTCAAGAAGTGGGAAGCGGAGAGATATCACGAACCGGGGGACGACATGAAGCAGCCGGGCCTGCTGTTCGAGGAAGCGGCCAAGTACGGACGATTTGTTTTTCTGTGCGGGGAAATCATCGCCAATGAGACGGCGCGACCTGTCTGGAACAAGGCGGATTTTTTCGGCGATCGTTACGGCAAAAAAAGGGAGTAATTGCGCGGGCCTTCTCAGGTTCCAGAGCGCTGGAGAGCGGCGTCCAGCAGCAAGGCAAGAGCGTCGGCGGCCAATTGGGCGGCATGCTGCGTTGTTTCGGTCAGTCCGCCCAGCGCGGCGGAAATTTCCTCGGCGGTGATGCTGCGGCATTCGCTGACCGCGCGGCCGCTAAGGCGTTCGGTCAGGAGTGAGCCGCAGGCAATGGCGGCGGTGCAGCCGCGGCAAAGGAAGCGCACTTCGGCAAAGCGGCCGGCTTCGACGCGTGCGGCCAGGCGCAGGACGTCGCCGCAGACGGGATTGCCGGCTTCCACCGCGGCGGTCGCGCCGGGCAATTCTCCGGCGTTGCGGGGATTCTTGAAATGGTCGAGAACGGCGTGGCTATGCATCGCGCAAAGTATGGCAACGCGCAAGAGAAATGGCAATGCATGGCTGCATTCGCCAGACGACTTGCGCCAATAACCCACTTGCAATCATTGACTTGACTGGAGAGCGAAGGATGCGCGCCCGTGCATTGACGAGCATGGCCTTAGCTTCTACAGTGAGCCCTGCAAGCGCTCAGTCTTGGCGGGCACGCAAGGCAGCGGCGGGAACACATGGGCAGGAGGGAACAAATCATGAAAGACCTTGGAACCGAATTTACTTCTGAGGATTGCCGCTCCAGGAAAGCGACGCTGGGGCGCAATTCTTTTGCATCCCTTATGCGGACGGTTGCATTTCTGACAGGCTTCGGGGATTTTTCGATGATGGTTCCGGGCAGCTTTACGGCCACTCTCCGGAAAGTGCTGGCGAACTTCCGGTTCTTCCTTGCAGGGCTCCGCAGAGTCGGGGAGGGCGCAACGGAAGGAGTGCCGCGCAAGATATGCTATTTTTTCCTGCCGGCAATGTTCTTCCTGACCGCCGCTTGCCTCCTTTCGTACGCTGGAAATGGACAGACACTGCCCAGGACAAATCCGTTCCCATCCACTCCAAACACCCCTAGCACTTCATCTCGGTTTGAGCGGAGGTTAACGGTTTACCTGAAAGAAACGGATGGCAGCCCCTGCAGTGAACTCGCCCTGGTAAGCATCTATTCGTTTCGAGGAGGATTGGTTGCATCCGGCAGCACACAAGGAGGGAAAACGGAGTTCCACGAAATAGGCGCCGGACAATATACCGTGGAAGCAGCCGCCCCTGGATATGAAACCGCGCGGGCAGATGTTCAAGTGGAAGAGGGTTACGCAATCGTGGACCTCGAAATAAGGAGAGAAACGAACACGCGAGCCATCGTCAATGCGCATAACGAAATCCCCCTGCTGTCTCCCAAGGCAGAAAAAGAAATCAACAAGGGCCTTGCCGCCCTGCGCGCAAACAATCTGCAAGAGGCGGAAACGCATTTCAGAGCCGCCTACGCCATGGCCCCCGGACATCCTGACGTAAATTATCTCCTGGGGCTGGTTCTCGCGCAGAAGGGAAGAATTCCCGAGGCGCAGGAACTCTGGCAAACTTCCATCAAGCTGTATCCCCATCACGCCGGAGCGCTATTCGCTTTGGGAGAAACGCATGCCCAGCAGGGGGACCTCCCGGGGGCGCTGGAATACTTCAAGGAAGGAGCGAAAGCGGCGCCCGGGTCCCGGCACATGAAAGCCGCTCTATCCGGGGTTTATTTTCAGCAGCGAGCCTATGCGGAGGCTTTGCGCAACGCGGAGCAAGCACTGGAACTGGGAAAAGAAAAGGCCGGACTGGCGCATCTTCTTCAGGCGCAATCACTGGAGGCGCTGGGCCAGCGAGCCCGCGCCATCGAAACACTGGAAGCGTATCTCGTGAAGGCCCCCGCCGGGGAAGCACCCGCAACCGCGGCGCGCAAACTCCTCGAAAAGTTGCGGGGAATTCCTGCCGAAGCACCCGCGAGGGAAACGGTCGCGGCACCGCTAACGGCAGTCAATTTGCCGTCCGTCAAAAGCGAAACAGAACTTTTCCTCAAGGCCGCGTGGTCGCCTCCCAATGTCGATCAGGGCGTGCCGCCGGTAGAGGACGGGGTAGGCTGCCCACTGGGAAACGTGCTACAGACAACCGGAAAGCGCATGGCGGAACTGCTGCACACGTTTGACCGGTTTACGGCAACCGAGCAGGTCCGCCATGAGGAAATCACCCGCAGCGGCCAGATCAAAAGCACGGAAGAACGAACTTTCAATTATGTTGTCTCCATCAGCGAAATCCGCCCGGGCTGGCTCAATACGGAAGAATATCGAAATACATCCCAGACCTTGCCCGAGTTCCCTGGAGGAATTGCCACGATGGGCCTGCCTGCCCTGGTTTTTGCGTTTCATCCGTACTACCGTGACAACTACGAGATGGTCTGCGAAGGCTTAAGCAAATGGAAAAACACGCTGGCATGGCAGGTGCACTTCCGCCAAAGAAGCGATAAGCCTGCGACGCTGATGTCGCACCGAAAAGGGGACATGTCGTATCCGGTGCCGCTGAAGGGCCGGGCATGGATTTCGGTTTTCTCGTCCCAAATCATTCGCATGGAAGTGGACATTGTTGGGCCCATGCCGGACATCCGCCTGCTGGAAGATCATGTCGCCATCGAATACGGGCCTGTGCAGTTCCGTGACCGGAAAATCGAGCTTTGGCTGCCCAAAAGCGCGGAGATCTTCCTGGACATCCGCGGCCGGCGCATGCGCCGGCAGCATATCTTCACCAACTATCTTCTCTTCTCCGTGGACGATAAACAGGAAATCAAGGCGCCCGTGATCCCCGTGACGAAGAAAGAGGAAAGCCAGCCGCCGCAAAGTTCGTAAGAGCGCCAGCGCAACTGCACGACGGAAACTCTCTCAGGAGGGGCGGTTGCGCCGCAGGCCGCCAGCGTCTCGCGGATTGGCAGGAAGCAACAGGGGTTCCGATTTTCGGGAAGAGACCGAAGCAATAAAGACTGGATTAGGGCGCTGTGGACTTTTTCACGGGAAGGTATTTCTTCTCCACGGACGCAATGATGACGTAGTTGGGGTCGACCATTTCGGCGAGGCGGACCTTTGCGGTTTTCGAAAGAAGTTCGTAGGCGTCCTGGCTGGAGAGGCCGTAGTCGGCGTGAATCCAGGCGACGAGTTCGGTGAAGGCGATGCGCACGGCGTCGTCGAGCGGGCGATAGATTCCAGTGGTCATGATTTCGCGGTCGTTTTCGAAACGGGGCCAGGCGATGGTTTTTCCCTTGCGCACTTCCACCTGCAATTTCACGCGCAGAGGGACTTCGATGGCCGTGCCGGCGATTTCGCCGTCGCCTTGGGCCGCGTGGCCGTCGCCCATATAGAGCAGGGCGCCAGAAACGTTTACGGGCAGATAGAGCGTGTTTCCCGCGGAGACTTCGGGAGCGTCCATATTGCCGCCGAATTCGGCGGGGACGATGGAGCTGCGGGATTCGCCGCCGGCGGGGGCCACGCCGATGCAGCCGAGGAAGGGATGCAGAGGAATGGTGGTGGTGAATTTGGAATCGAGAGCCTGGAACGTGGCGGTATTGGAAACCGGGTCCAGCGGATAGAACCAGACGCGCTCGGGGAGCGGGGGATTGAGCATGGCGGTGTAGCTGGTGGGGTTGAGCGCACCGAAGAGAGGAACGGTGGCGCCAATTCCCTGCTTGCTGGTGAGCTGAATTTCCTGGATATGGACGACGAGAGTGTCGCCCGGCTCGGCGCCTTCGATGAAGAAGGGGCCGGTGAGCGGGTTGTCGCCCTTGACGAGAGCGAGGGTGTCGCCGGGCTTCTGGATGGCGTTGCCAAAGGCGTCCAGTGTGGTGGCGTCGATGGTGTCGCCGGAGCGCACGCGGGCGACGGGCGGGGCGACGCCGTAGACATATTTCACATTTGCGAGAGTGCCTTCAAAGTGGATCGTTTTGGGATCGGCGAGAGGGGTCTGCTGGGCAGCGGCCCGTCCGGGCATGGAAACGGTCATCAATGAAAAAGCCACGAGCAACACGCTGGTACGCATAAGAAAAAGCCTCCGGTTGGCGATCGCGCACAATGAGATTCCGGACAGCCAGCGGAATTGAATGCCGGCGGATTGCGGCGATGCAGGAGACATTCTAAACTGGTTTTCATGGCCATGACAAAAACAAAACCGAACGGAAGTTTGCGGATTGTGTCGCTGGCGCCCAGTGTGACGTCGATTCTGTGGGCCATCGGGGCGCGGAAATCGCTGGTGGGAGTGACTCGATGGTGCAAGGAGGTGGCGCCGGTGGGGGCGCTGCCGGAGGTGGGCGACTGCTGGGCGGGAGATCCGGCGGAGATACTGGCGCTGGCACCGACGCTGGTGGTGGGATCGATGCCGTACAAGGCCGAGACAGTGGGCAAGCTGCTGGAAAATCCGGTGACGTTTTTGGGCATGAATCCGCGTTCGCTGGCGGAGATTTATGCGGACGTCCGGCTGCTGGGGCGGATCGTGGACCGGACGGCGCAGGCGGAGAAGGTCGCGGAGAAGATGGAGCGGGAGTTTGCGGCGCTGGCGAAGAAAGCGGCGCGCGGGAAGAGGCGGCCGCGGGTGTATTGCGAGTGCTGGTCGAATCCGCGGATCAGTTCGCCACACTGGGTGGCGGAAGTGGTGAAGATTGCCGGGGGAGAGATGGTGGTGCCCGCGGGGCAGAGGGTGTCGGATGAGGAGGTGGCCGCGGCGGCACCGGAGGTGATGGTGCTGGCGTGGGCGGCGACGGGGGAAAAGTCCAAGCCGGAAGCGGCGTATGGCGTGGGCGCGTGGAAAAATGTTCCGGCGATTCGCGAGCGGCGCGTGTACGTGATTTCCGATGAGTTGCTGAATACGCCGGGGCCGCCGATAGTGGAAGGCGCGAGAAGACTGTTTCAAATACTGCACGGCGGTGCGGAGCGGAAGGGGCGCGGCTGATGCTGGTGGTGGCTGCGGTGATCGAGAGGGCGGACCGGCGGCTGCTGATTGGGCAGCGGCGCAAGACGGACAGTTCGGCGCTGAAATGGGAGTTTCCGGGCGGGAAGGTGCGCGAGGGGGAGGCGCCGGAGGCGGCGCTGGCGCGGGAGCTGCAGGAGGAGCTGGGGGCGACGCTGCGGAAGTGCAAGGAGATTATTCGGGTGAAACATACTTATGCGGCGTTGCCGGAGCCGCTGGAGATTATTTTCTTTGCGGCGGCCATTGAGGAGGGGGAGATCGAGGTGCGGGCGTTCGAGCAGATTGCGTGGGCGCTGCCGCGGGAGCTGGCGGGCTATGATTTTCTGGCGGCGAATTCGGGGTTGATTGCCAATCTGGCGACGGGGCGGATTAAGCCGGGGGAGATTTTGGCGGGGGAGGAAGTGCCCTAGCAATATGCTATAAAAGTTTTCTTGCTGGCATCTCGATCACGGCAAGGGTTCCGCGATTGGTAAAAATTCAAGAAAAAGCAGATTCCTCGTCGCCTACGGCTCCTCGGAATGACAAACCTTTTTACTACCTGCCACGGGGCGGAAGCTTCACTTCGCTCCCAAGCGGCGAAGAAATGCTCCATTTAGACACGGGGGCACGGCATGCCGTACCCCTACGCAATGCAAGAGCGCCCTGGCGTCAGGGCGTCTTGAGATAGATGTTGCCGATGTTGTGTTCGCGGAGCATGGCGTTGAAGGCGGCCAGGTCTTTTTCCACGAACTGCTGGAAGTCCTGCGAGGATTTACTTCCCCACTGCTTCAATTCTTCCTGCACCGCGATCTGCTGCGTGGTGGGCGGGAAGTCTGCGCTGGAATCGAGCTGGCTGAAGAGGTAGTAGACCTTCTGCAGGAGCATGGGAGACCAGCGGCAATCGTCCTGGCCGCGGCCGGTGAGTTTCAGCTGCAGGAGGGTTCCCTCGATGGTCGCGAGTTTTTCGCCGAGGTCGTTGGCGGATTTGCGGAGGGGCTTGGCGGATTCGGCGTCGCCCAATTCCTTGCCGAGGGCGGCGAGCTGAACGCGCAGGGATTCGATCTGGTTGACGGTGACCGACTGGGAGTTCATCTCGTCGTAGAGGGCGGTTTGCAGGCGCGATTGGGCCTGGATGTCGCTTTCGGAGCCGGCGGTGTGCGGATCTTTCAGCACGTTCAGCTTCTGCGCGAATTTTTCTCCGCCCACGGCGAGAGTGACCGAGTAGGTTCCCGGCGGGACAAGGATCGACAGACGGGTCAGGGCCGGAGCCTTGCGCCAGCCTTCGGGGCCGAAGGGAACGTCCGGAGCGAACAAAGGCGTGGTGCGCAGGCGAATTTGCGCGGTGCGCTCGGTGTGCAAGTCCCAGTAGACGCGGTTAACGCCTTCCTTGACTTCGCAGGGCGGCGGTTCGACTTCCGCATATTCCTCATCCACGGCGGGTTCCTTGGGCTTGCTGGCGCCGGGCTTGGGGGCACGGCATTCGAATTCGCGGACGGTTTTTCCGGCGGAGTCGGCGATGGTCAGTTTGGCGACTTCCTTTTCGCCCAGGTTGGATTTGAGATGGAAATTGATGGAGGCGCCGTAGGGCGGATTTTTTCCCGTGGTGGGGTCGTAGTCAACGGCGGCGGGCTGGGCCACGTCCCGGAAGCGATAGGCGTCGCGCGGGGCGAAGAGGTGTGCTTTGGCCGCGGCGATTTCGGGGGTGAAGTTCTCGATGGCGGTGATGTCATCGAGAATCCAGAAGCCGCGTCCGTAAGTGGCTACCGCGAGATCATGAAAGCGTTCCTGAACGGTGAGCCAATAGACCGGGGCGTGCGGCAGACCGGTCTGCAAGGGGCGCCAGTTTTTTCCGTCGTCGAAGGAGATGTAGAGGCCGCCTTCGGTGCCGAGATAGAGAAGGCCCTTGCGCGTGGGGTCTTCGCGGACGCAGTGGGCGTAGCTGAGCATGTTGTGGGGAATGCCGGCGGTGATGAGCGTCCAGGATTTTCCGTAGTCGGCGGTTTTATAGACGTAGGGGTCGCGGACATTGATCTGGTGGCCGTCCACGGTGAGGTAGGCGGTTCCCGCGTCAAAGCGGGAAGCTTCGATGTTGCTGACCGTGCCCCATTCGGGGAAGCCGGGGAGATTCTTGGTGACGTTGGTCCAGGATTTGCCGCCGTCGCGGGTGAGCTGCACCTGGCCGTCGTTAGTGCCGGCCCAGAGAAGGCCGGGTTCCTTGGAGGATTCAGTGAGGGCGAAAATCACGCCGGCGTATTCGACGCCGATGTTGTCGGGAGTGAGGCCGCCGGAAATCTGCTGGCGGGATTTGTCGTTGCGGGTGAGGTCGGGGCTGATGATTTGCCAGCTAGTGCCGCCGTCGGTGGTGACGTGGACGAACTGGCTGCCGACGTAGACTTTGTTGTGGTCGTGAGGAGAGATGGCGATGGGAAATTCCCAGTTGAAGCGGTACTTCACTTCGGCGGCGGGGGCGCCGGCGACGTAGTCGGGCCAGACTTCGACCTCGCGGTTCTGGTGGGTGCGTTCGTCGAAGCGGGTGACGGTGCCGCCAATGCTGCCGGAGCCGGTGCCGGTGGACCAGATGATGTTGTTGTCGACGGGATCGGGAACGGCGAAGCCGCTTTCGCCCCCGGCTACGGAGTGCCAGGCACCGCGCGGGATGCTGTTGCCGGCGTAGCCGCCGAATTGCAGGCTGTTGCTGGGGCCGCGCCAGGAGGGGCCGTCCTGGCGGTTGCCATAGACGAAATAGGGGATCTGGTCGTCCACGGTGACGTGATACATCTGGGCGATGGGCAGATTGATGTGATTCCAGGAATTGCCGCGATTGACGGAAAGATTCACGCCGCCGTCATTGACCACGGCCATGCGGTCGCCGTTGGCGGGGTCGATCCACATTCCGTGATTGTCGCCGCCGGGGTCGGAGGGCATCTTGGTGAGGGTGCGGCCGCCATCGAGAGTGCGGGAGAATGCGGCGGAGAAGAAAAAGACTTCGTTTTCGTTGTCGGGGGCGATTTCGGTGCGGGTGTAATAGTGAGTGCGGCCGCGGAGCTGGCGGTCGGAATTGACCATTTGCCAGTTGTCGCCGCCGTCGTCGGAACGCCAGAGCTGGCCGAGCTGCCCGGGGCTGTTGGGCTGAGGAACGCCGTCGCCGGTTTCGATTTCCGCGTAGACGCGGTTGGAATCTTTTTTGGCGACGCGGACGGCGATGCGGCCCACGGGAGAATTCGGCAGGCCGTGGCCTTCAAGGCGCTTCCAGGTGAGGCCGCCGTCGGTGGATTTAAAGAGGCCGCTGCCAGGCCCGCCGCTGGTGCGGCCCCAGGTATGAATTTCGATCTGCCACATGCCGGCGAAGAGGATGCGCGGATTGTTGGGATCCATGCCCAAGTCGGAGCAGCCGGTGTTTTCGTCGACGAAGAGAACGCGGTTCCAGGTTTTGCCGCCGTCGGTGGTGCGGAAGACGCCGCGTTCGGGCTGGGGGCCGTAGGCGTGGCCGAGGGAGCAGGCCAGGACGACGTCGGGATTGCGCGGGTCGATTTCGACGCGGCCGATGCGGCCGGTTTTCTCGAGGCCCATCAACGACCAGGTTTTGCCGGCGTCGGTGGATTTGTAAATTCCCTGCCCCACGGAGATGTGGCTGCGGATGAAGGATTCGCCGGTGCCGGCCCAGACGACGTTGGGGTCGCTGGGGGCCACGGCGAGAGAGCCGATGGAGGCTACGGCTTCGGAGTCAAAAATGGGGTCCCAGTGAATGCCGCCGTCGGTGCTTTTGAAAATGCCGCCGGAGGCCGCGCCGACGTACCAGATATTGGGGTTGCCGGGAACGCCGGCGACGGAGGTGGCGCGATTGCCTTCGGGGCCGATGTAGCGGAACTTGAGCTGCGCGAATGCGTCGGGAGGGCTGGGGGGCTGCTGCGCGTGGAGCAGGGCGGGAAGGGCCAGGAGCACGGCAAGTGCAGCAACTACGAGGCAGTTCGCGATAACCAATTTTGTCTTCGGCATGGTAAACCTCTCCGGAAGGATTGAACTTGGACCACGCGGATAATACAAGCGGGGCGGCGGCAGGTCAATCGGCATGCACTTTCCGACCGATACTCGGGGCGCTAACCTGGGCCATATTTGCCTCCGTTTTATTTGCAAATCGTTCGCGCTTCGCTCATCATTGACCTTCTGTTCAGGGAACAGCCGCTCGGTCGTTCGCGCCTGCTCTTGCTTTTATCTCCCGTACCCGAGGATGCACATGAATAAGCCTGGAAAAATCGCTCCGCCCAAGGGAAAGCTGGGCATTCTGCTCGTTGGCATGGGCGCCGTGGGCACCACGTTTATGGCCGGCGTGGAGTTGATTCGGCGCGGCAAGGCGCAGCCCATCGGCTCGGTGACGCAGATCGGGACGATTCGCCTGGGCAAGCGCACGGACAACCGCACGCCGCTGATCCGCGATTTCGTTCCGCTGGAAAAAATATCCAATCTCGTGTTTGGCGGCTGGGACCCCATTCCGGACAACGCTTACGTGGCCGCGGCCAAGGCCGGCGTGCTGGGGCCGGAGCATCTGGCGCTGGTGAAGCCGTTTCTTTCGAAAATCAAGCCCATGAAGGCGGCGTTCGACCGCGAGTACGTGAAGAAGCTCGACGGCACGCACGTCAAGAAGGGCAAGAACAAATACGAGCTGGCGCTGCAGATCAAGAAGGACATCGCGGACTTCAAGAAGAAGAACCGCTGCTCGCGGCTGATGATTATCTGGTGCGGCTCGACGGAGATTTTTCTGACGCCGCATGAGGTGCACTCGACGCCGGAAAAATTCGTGGAAGCGATGAAGGCCAATCATCCTTCGATCGCGCCTTCGATGCTGTATGCGTGGGCGGCGGTGACCAGCGGCGTGGGCTTTGCCAATGGCGCGCCGAACCTGACGGTGGACCTGCCCGCGATTCAGCAGCTGGCGATTGAGCACGGCGTGCCCATCTGCGGCAAGGATTTCAAGACCGGGCAGACGCTGATGAAGACGATTCTGGCGCCGGGGTTCAAGGCGCGCATGCTGGGCATGGCGGGATGGTATTCGACGAATATTCTGGGCAACCGCGACGGCGAAGTGCTGGACGATCCGGGGTCGTTCAAGACCAAGGAAGAGTCCAAGCTGGGCGTGCTGGAATATATTTTGCAGCCGAAGATGTATCCGCAGCTGTACGGAAAAATTCACCACAAGGTGAGCATCAACTATTATCCGCCGCGCGGAGACAACAAAGAAGGCTGGGACAATATCGATATTTTCGGCTGGCTGGGCTATCCCATGCAGATCAAGGTGGATTTTCTGTGCCGGGATTCGATTCTGGCGGCGCCGATTGTGCTGGATTTGGTTTTGTTCATGGATTTGGCGCAGCGCGCGGGGATGAAGGGGGTTCAGGAGTGGCTGAGCTTCTTCTTCAAGTCGCCGATGACCGCGCCGGGATTGTATCCGGAGCACGATCTGTTTATTCAGTCGATGAAATTGAAGAATACGCTGCGGTGGATGATGGGGGAGAATTTGATTACCCACCTGGGGAACGAATACTACGATTAAATAAGGGCCTACACACCTCATTACAGACACCAGAAGAGTCTTCTGCGTTGAGATTCTTCGTCCCGGCAAAAAGCGCCGGGACTCAGAATGACAAATTTTTATCTTGTGGAATTTGTTACGGCTTGGGCGCGGGCAGGGCGAAGGTGTAGAGGTTGCCGGCGGAGGGGATGGCGATGTATTGGCGGCCATCGAGCTGGTAGCTGACGGGCGAGGCATAGATGGGCGCGCCGGTCTGGAAATGCCAGAGCTCCCTGCCGCTGGCGGCGTCGAGAGCGATGAAATAGCCTTCCACGTCGCCGGTGAAGACCACGCCACCGGCGGTCGAAAGGTTTCCTCCCCAGGAAGCGGAATATTCGCGGTACTCCCACTTCACTTTCCCTGAAACCGGATCAATGGCGCGAATGGCGCCCCAGTCTTTTTCGCCCGTGGCGGGCATGTACATGCTGCCGATGAAGACGCGTCCGGCCTCGAAGCGCTGCGGGGAGGCGGTGAAGACGTCGCACTGCTCGCGGGTGGTGACATAGAGCAGTTGTGTTTGCGGGCTGAAGGACGGGGCCATGAAGTTGGTGGCGCCGGCGGCGCCGGGGCAGGTGCGAATTCCCTTCTCGCCGGGCTCCCTGCCGGGGATGGGAATGGGACGGCCGCTGGCGTCAATGCCTTTGGCCCAGGTCTGCCTGGCGTAGGGCGCGGCGGAGAGGAATTTTCCGGTGGCGCGGTCGAGTACATAAAGGAAACCGTTGCGGTTGGCCTGCACGATGGTCTTTTGCGGTTTGCCGGCGAGTTGCAGGTCGAGGAGGACGGGAATTTCGGTGGCGTCCCAGTCGTGCAGATCCCAGGGCGTGAACTGGAAATGCCATTTGAGCTTGCCGCTATCGGGATCGAGAGCAAGCATGGAGTTGCTGTAGAGATTGTCGCCCTTGCGGCCGGAGCCGTCGTCGGAGGGAGCGGGGTTGCCAGTGGGCCAGAAGAGCAGATTGAGCTCGGGGTCGTAGGAGCCGGTGAGCCAGGCGGGAGCGCCGCCGCGCGTCCAGGAATCGCCGGCCCAGGAGTCGTGGCCGGGTTCGCCGGGAGCGGGGACGGTATTGAAGCGCCAGAGGCGCTGGCCGGATTTGGCGTCGTAGGCGTCGATGAAGCCGCGGATGCCGTATTCGCCGCCGCTGACGCCGACGATGACTTTGTCTTTGACGACGAGGGGAGCGACGGTGAAGCTGTAGCCCTTGGTGTAGTCGGCGACCGGGACGTCCCAGAGGACGGCTCCCGTGAAGCTGTCGAGGGCTATGACGTGGGCGTCGAGAGTAGCCAGGAACAAAGTATCGCCGAGGATGGCGAAGCCGCGATTGACGCGGCCGCAGCAGACGCGCAATTTTTCAGGAAGATTGCGCTGGTAATGCCACAGGGAGCGGCCGGTGCGGGCATCGAGGGCGAAGGCGTGATTGTCCGCGGCGGTGACGTACATGATGCCGTCGACGACAAGGGGCGAAGTTTCGAATTTGCCGGGGACGCCGGTCTGGAAGACCCACTGCGCCGAGAGTTGGGTGGCGTTCTGGGGGGTGATCTGATCGAGGCGGCTATAGCGCCAGCCGTCGTAGGTGCCGGAATAGGAGAGCCAGTTTTGCGGCTCGGCGGCGGCGTGGAGCAGGCGGTCCTCGGTGACGGCGGGGCCCTGCGCCCGCGCGACCGTCAGAGAAAACGCCGCGAACAGAAAAAGAGCGGAACCGATTTTTGCGAGCATGCTCATGCCTCATTCCCCGCGCAAGGATTGCAGATAAGCCAGGAGGTCCAGTAACCGGGCCTCCGGCAGTTCTTTCGGTCCATAGACAGGCATGGACGTGGTGCCTTCATGCACGACTTTCTTCAGGTCTTTCTTCAGCCAGAGATGGAGTTTGCCGTCGAAGCCCAGGAGTTGAAGGGAGAAATTGTCTTCGTTGAGGGGGACGCCGGAGAGTTCCTGGCCATCGGCGGTAGTGACCTTGACGACTTCATAGAGCACGGCGGTCATGCCGAAATCCACAGGGAGGGAGCGCTCGGCAATGACCTTGCCGGGTTCGCGCAGGGATTCGATGAGGGAGTCGCGGGGGCGCAAGGCGCCGATGCGGGTGAGGTCGGGGCCGAAGCGGCCGCCCTGGCCGCGCACCATGTGGCATTGGGCGCAAAAACCTTCGCCGAAGAAATATTTTTTACCTTCCGCGGCATTGCCGGAATCGGCGGGAGCGGCGGGGGGAGCGAGGCTGCGGAGGTAGGCGATCAGTTCCCAGGTTTCGGATTCGGAGATGTCGTTGGCCGGCATCTGCGTGCCGGGAATGCCGTGAAGGATGTTATTGAAGATGGCGTCGTCGGAATCGCCGTGGACGAAGCGGCCGGTGGCCAGGCTGGGGCCGCGGAAGCCGCCGGAGGCGTCGAGGCCGTGGCAATAGGAGCAGTTGACGCGGAAGGTGGACTGGCCGTCGCGGATGGCGCGGGGATTGCCGGCGAGGGAGTTGCGCGGCTTTTGCGCGTCCTGACGGGCCGCAGCGGGGAGCCAGGCCAGTCCGGCGAGGAGAGCGGCGGCGAGCGCGGCAAGAATCCATTTTCTGGCGAAGGACATCGAGACACCTCGCAGGGGGCCGCCGCGGGACTGCCGGGGCGCACAATCAGCGTGAGCGATGGTACGACGGGGGCGAATCCGTGGCAAGGAGCGGAGGAGGCGAATGGCCCGGGGCGGATTCCAGCATTCGACCGGCTGCATTTCTGTAATCAACTTTTTCGATTTGACCGATACGCCTTTTCAGGGTTACTCTCACCTCCCGATGAGACTTTTTCGCTCTTCCGGCGGCACATCCAGGAATTCAGAAACTTTCCACATTGAGGAGAACCATGTCGAACGAACTGCGTAATTTTCTGGCCATCCCTTATGACGAACTGGAGGAGATGAACCTGCACGCCAAGGAGCAGCGGCGCAAGCGCGTGGCCGAGCACAAGGTGCAGGAAGAGCGGCTGAAGTACCTGACCGACGAGAAGCGCATCAAGGCGGTGACGGTGCTCTTCAGCGACTTGGAAGGCCGGCTGCACATGCTGGACTACGACAAGAAGTTCCTGGTGAAGAGCTGGGACAACCTGACGTTTGACGGCTCTTCGATTCGCGGGTTCACGGCGCAGCGCGAGAGCGACCTGCGGCTGGCGATGGACTGGTCGGCGTTCTACTGGGCGCCGGCGGACGTCTTCGGCTCGGGCAAGGTGCTGGTGTTCGGCGAAGTGATCGACAAGGACGGCTCGCCGTATTCGGCGGACATTCGCGGGGTGCTCAAGGGCTACGCGAACAGTTTGTACAAGAAGGAAGGGTACACGCTGAACGCGGCCAACGAGATCGAAGGGTTTCTCTTTCAGGGAGAGAACGCGGAGCGGACGTATCACGAAACCGGGAAGTTCGACTACGTGAACACGGGCGGCTACTACCATTCGCTGCCGGGCGATCCGCTGCGGACATTTATTGATACGTCGGCGGAAGTGCAGCGGGCCATGGGTTTTCAAAACGAGAAGGACCATCCGGAAGTGGCGCCGTCGCAGTTCGAGATCAATTACGGCTACGGTGAAGTGGTGGCGGCGGCGGACCAGATCCAGCTGTATAAGCTGATCTGCCGGCAGGTGGCCACGCGCATGGGGCTGACGGCCAGCTTCCTGCCCAAGCCGGTGGTGGGAGTGAACGGCAACGGGATGCACACGAACATCTCGGTCAGCGACCGCAACGGAAAGAATCTTTTCTGGGATCCCAAGGGCGAGGAAAAAATGAGCAAGATGGCGTGGTCGCTCGTGGACCGCGTGCTCACGCATGCCAACGACATCTGCCTGCTGCTCAACGCCAGCGTGAACGCCTACCGGCGGCTGGACCCGCACTTCGAGGCGCCCAACCAGATCAAGGCGTCGGCGGTGGACCGCGGCTCAATGGTGCGCATCCCCATCGGCAACGAGAAGAGTTCGCGCGTGGAAGTGCGCTCGGTGGGACCGGACGCCAACCCGTACCTGGTGATGTACTCGATCTTCAAGTCCGGGCTGGACGGCGAGACGGCGAAGATCAAGAACCTGCGGCAGGCGGAACGGTATCTGCCGGACAACGTGTACACGGCGCTGGAAAACTTCCGCAGCGCGGCGTGGACGACGAAGCTGCTGGGAGCGGACGTCAAGGGGCGCTACGGCGACCTGAAGCAGGCATCGGCGGATCGCTGCCCGCGGCAACTGGGAACGTTCGTGAAGGCGCCCGAGGTGCAGTACCACCACGAGGTGTACAACCAGTTCCTCTGGAACAAGTTTTAAGCCGGGTTTTCCACGAAGAAAAATCGGCAGCCGGGACGGAGTTTGCAAGCCCTGTCCCGGCGTTTTTTATTTACGGCGCCAGATTCCGCGTGCTCAGTTCCCTGCCGCGCCGGCGGGAAAGGCGGCGGCGACTTCGCAGGCGGCGAGAATGGTGTTGATGTGGATGCGCACGGTGTCCTCAACGCGGCGGGCGTAGCCGCCCGCCAGCGTGGTGGCCACCGGAATGCCGCGCTTGCGGGCTTCCGCGAAGACCATGCGGTCGCGTTCGCGCAGACCTTCCATGGTGAGTGCGAGCCCGCCCAGTTGGTCTTCGCGGTAGGGGTCGGCGCCGCCGACGTAGAAAACGATTTCGGGGCGGAAGGCGTCGAGGGAGTTGCGCACGGCGGGAGCGAGGGCGGCGAGATAGGCGTCGTCGCCCGTTCCGTCCGCCATATCGAGGTCCAGGCTGGAGGCCGGCTTGTGCGCGGGATAGTTATTGAGCTGGTGAATGGAAAGGGTGAAGACGGAGGGGTCGTCGGTGAAGATGGCGGCGGTGCCGTTGCCGTGGTGCACGTCCGTGTCCACGACCATGGCTTTGCGGATGCGTCCATCCGCTTGCAGCTTACGGATGGCCACGGCGACGTCATGGATGGCGCAGAAGCCTTCGCCGTGGCCGGGATAGGCGTGGTGAAAGCCGCCGGAAAGGTTTGCGCCGAAGCCGTCGGCGAGGGCGCGCTGGCCGGCGAGGATGGAACCGCCGGCGGCGAGCCAGGCAGCGGCGACCATATCGGGGGAATAGGGGATTTCGAGGCGGATCTCTTCGGAGCGGGTGAGCGAGCCGTCGCGCAGTTTTTCCACCCAGTCGGCGGTATGCGCGCGGAGGATGTCTTCGTCGGTGGCGGGCTGGGGAGAGAGGAAATCGTCCGGGGTGGCGAGTTTTTCGCGGAGGAGGGCTTCGGCGATGAGGCGGAATTTTTGAGAAGGGAAAACGTGGGCGCCGAGATTGAGGTCGTAGCGGGGATGATAGACGAGTTTGAAAGGAAGCATGAGGCCCCGCGGGGTCTCCCTAATTCTCGCGTTCGAGAATGAAGTCGGGCACGGTGCGCAGGGCGCGGGCGTGCTCGGTGTCGTTGCCGTTGAGGCAGTCCTTGGCGCGGCGGGCGTAGTCATGGGCCAGCTTGCGGGCGCGGTCGAGGGCGCCGGAATCGCGAACGAGGGAGACGATTTTTTCCGGGCGGACGCTGAGAAACTCTTTTTCAAGGAGAACTTTTTCGACAAGGTCGCGGGCTTCGCGATTGCCGTTTTCCATGGCGTAAATCAAAGGCAGGGTGACTTTGCCTTCTTTCAGGTCGCTGAGGACGGGCTTGCCCAGCTGCTCGGCGGAGGCAGTGAAGTCCAGCAGGTCGTCCACCAGCTGAAAGGCCATGCCGGAGCAGTGGCCGTATTCGGCGAGGCGCTGCTCTTCGGCTTCGCTGACGCCGCCGAGGACGGCGCCGAGGCGGGCACAGCCGCTGAAGAGGCAGGCGGTCTTGTAGGCAGCCATTTCGAGAGCGTCCTTTTCGGTGACGTTGCTATGGCCGATGCGGGCCAGCTGCAGAAGTTCGCCCTCGACCATTTTCTGGGTAAGGTCGATGAGGATATCGAGGATGCGGAAGTTGCGTTCGCCGAGGGCCATCTGGAAGGCCTGCATGTAGAGCCAATCGCCGGCGAGGACGCTGCGGTGATTGCCCCATTTGGCGTTGGCGGAGGGACGGCCGCGGCGGATGTCCGCGCCGTCAATCACGTCGTCGTGGACGAGCGTGGCGGTGTGAATCATTTCGACGACGGCGGCGAGGCGGATGGTGCCGCGTCCGCGATAGCCGGCGTAACCCGCGGCCAGGAGCATCAGCGCGGGGCGCAGGCGCTTGCCGCCGCCGCCCAGCAGGTAGCCGCTGATCTCGGAGACGGGGGCGAAGGCCGTGGCGCTCTCGCGGGCCAGTTCCTTCTCGACCAGGGCCAGATCGTCCCGCACGAGATCGAAAATCTCTTTTGCCGCTAGCAGCCTGATGGCTTTCACCTCGTTCTCTTACTCGGTTGCACTTCAGTCGCCGGCCGGGGGCGCCGCCCGCTTTCCGTCCAGATGGAAAAGACGGCGGAAATTTTGCGCCGTAACCGCGGCAATCTCCTCGACTGGCAAGTTTCTCACACTCGCAACCGTGCGCGCTACCTCGGCGACGTAGGCAGGCTCGTTGCGGCGGCCGCGGTGCGGGACGGGGGCGAGGTAGGGAGAATCGGTCTCGATGAGCAGGCGGTCGAGCGGAGCGGCCTGGGCGGCGGCGCGAAGATTTTGTGCTTTGGGATAGGTGACGTTGCCGGCGAAGGAGAGGAAAAAGCCCATATCCAGGCCGCGGCGGGCTTCTTCGGGCGTGCCGCCGAAGCAGTGGAGAATGCCGCCGAGGGCGGAGGCGCGCCATTCGGTTTCAAGCATGTCGAGGCAGTCGGACCAGGCTTCGCGGCAGTGAATGATGATGGGAAGTTTGGCGGCGCGGGCCAGTTCCATTTGCTGGGAGAAAACGCGGCGCTGAATTTCGCGCGGGGAATGATCGTAGTGGTAGTCGAGGCCGATCTCGCCCCAAGCGACGACTTTGGGGTGGCGGGCGAGGGCGGCGAGTTGGTCGAGATGTTGGGCGGTGACGTCTTTGGCTTCGTGCGGGTGAATGCCCACGCTGGTGTAGATCCACTCGTGCGCTTCGGCGTAGGGGATGGCGGCGTCGAGCTTTTGCGGGCCGGGGCCGGTGCCCACGGCGAGCAGCGTGGAGACTCCCGCGGCGCGGGCGCGGTCCAGCATGGCCGCGCGGTCCTCTTCGAACTGCGGGAAGTCAATGTGCGCGTGGGAGTCGATCAGTTCCATGGGCTACTTCAGGCGCGCGCCCACTTCCACGTCCTCGTGGAAGCCGGCGAGAACCGGGCGGCCTTCGGGGCCGACCGAGGCGGCCACGATCATGCCGTTGGATTCGACGCCGCGGAGCTTGCGAGGAGCTAGATTGACCACGACGACGACTTTGCGGCCGACGAGCGCTTCCGGTTCGTAGAACTGGGCGATGCCGGCGCAGATCTGGCGCACTTCGCTGCCGATGTCCACGGTGAGCTTGAGGAGTTTGTCCGCGCCGGGAATGCGTTCGGCGGTCTTCACCAAGCCCACGCGCATTTCGACCTTGGCGAAGTCTTCGATGCCGATCTTCTCCGTGCCTGGCGCCGCTGCCGGGGCCGCCGCGGGAGCGGGAGTGGCCGCCACCGGGGGCGCCGCCGGTTTTTGCAGTTCGTTTTCCATTGCTTCGATCCTTTCCATGGCTTCCGCTTTTTCGACGCGCGGGAAGAGCGCCTCCGATTTACCCAGACGCGTGCCGGGGAGCAATTGGCCCCAGCGCAGCGCGTCCAAATCTTGTGAGCCGATGCCGCCGGTCTGCCCCAGCAGCGTCCAAATCTTGGCGGTGCTCTCCGGAAGAATGGGATGAGCCAGCAGGCTGACGACGCGAAGCGTCTCGGCGGCATGCCAGAGAGCGGTGTCGCGGCGCTCGCGGTCGGCGGGAGAATCGCCGCGGGCCCAGGGCTGCTCGGTGGTGAGATATTTATCCGCGGCGGCGATCAGGGACCAGATGGATTCGAGGGCGCGGGAGAAATTGAAGGCGTCGTACTGTTTTTGCGATTCGGCGATGACCGCGCGAGCCGCGGCGGCGAGGGATTTTTCGCCGTCGAGTTCCTCGGCGGGCTTGGGCACGCAGCCGTCGCAATTTTTGGCGATCATGGCGGCGGTGCGGCTGGCCAGATTGCCCAGACCGTTGGCCAGGTCGCTGTTGTAGCGGGCGATGAGGGATTCGCGGCTGAAATTGCCGTCCTGACCGAAAACCACTTCGCGCATGAGGAAATGGCGCAGGGCGTCAATGCCCAGCACGCGGGCGATGGGCTGCGCGGACTGGATATTACCGCGCGACTTGGACATTTTCTCTTCCTGAAAGAGCAAATGTCCGTGGGCGAAGATTTTTTTCGGCAGGGGCAGGCCCGCGGCCATCAGAAAGGCAGGCCAATAGACGGCGTGGAAGCGGATGATTTCCTTGCCGACCAGATGGAGGTCGGCGGGCCACAGGCGGTTGAATTCGTCCTTTTTCTGCGGATAACCGGCGGCGGTGATGTAGTTGGTGAGGGCGTCCGACCAGACGTAGAAGACGTGCTTTTCGTCGCCGGGCCAGGGGATGCCCCATTTGAGGGTGGTGCGGCTGATAGAGAGGTCGCGCAAGCCGCCGCTGACGAAGGAGACGACTTCATTGCGGCGGGATTCCGGCTCGATGAATTCGGGATGGTCGCGGTAATAGTTCAGCAGGGGCTTTTCGAATTGCGAAAGCTTGAAATAATAATTCTCTTCCTTGACCATCTCCGTGGGGCGCTGGCAATCGGGACAGAGCGCGCCGGGCGTGGCGTCGTCCACGTAGAGTTCGTCGTGCACGCAGTAATTGCCTTCGTAATGGCCTTTGTAGATGAAATCGTTTTTCTGGATCTCCTTGAAGAGGTGCTGCACGGAGTGGGCGTGGCGCGTCTCGGTGGTGCGGATGAAGCGGTCCACGCGGAAGCCGAGTTCCTTCCAGAGGGCAAAATATTCGCCGGCCACGCGGTCCACAAAATCGATGGGGGAGATGCCTTCTTTCTTGGCGGAGCGTTCGACTTTTTGGCCGTGCTCGTCCGTGCCGGTAAGCAGAACAACGTCGTAGCCGCGCATCTGCTTGTAACGCGCGATGACGTCCGCCGCCAGCGTCGTGTAGGTGTGCCCCAGGTGCGGCCGGGCGTTCACGTAGTAGATCGGCGTGGTCAGATAATATTTTGGTTTCGTCTCAGCCATCTTCTCTCTTTGACTTCCCTTTTCGGCTACTGCCGCTGTTTTTCGCCCGCTTCGTAGGCCCGCAGCGCGTCGGCAATCACCCGTTGCAGCGGAACGTCGCGCTCGACGGCCAGCTTGCGGCAGTCCTCATACTCCGGGGCCACGTGCAGGATTCTGCCGTTGGCCCGCGAAACCTTGATGCGCACGCCGCCGAATGCGGTCTCCACGCTGACCCATTCGCGCGGGAGGAAGCGGCGCTCGGCGCGGTAGGTGCGCGCGCCGAGAGTGGTGGTTTCGGCGAAAACCAGCTTCATCATCGCGTCCACGTGCTCAGGGCGGCACAGGACAGTCAGCAGCGTGCCCGGCCGGTTCTTTTTCATCTGCACCGGCGTGGTGTAGACGTCCAACGCGCCGGCGGCCAGCGCTTTTTCGAGTACATAGCCGTAAATCTGCGGGTTCATGTCGTCGAGATTGGCTTCGATGACGGCAATCTCTTCGACCATGCCCACGGCCAGTTCCGCGCCCGCCGCTTCGCCGATGAGCAGGCGCACGACGTTGGGCTGCCCCGGCAGGTCGGCCGTACCCGCGCCGTAGCCGATGGCGGCGGTCTTCATGCGGGGCTGCGCGCCAAATTCGGAGCACAGCGTGGCCACGATGGCCGCGCCGGTGGGCGTCACCAGTTCGCGCTCGACGCCGTTGGAATAGGTGGGCGCGCCGCGCAGCAGCTCCGCCGTGGCTGGGGCGGGAACGGGAAGAAGTCCGTGCGCGGTTTTTACCGTGCCGCTGCCGGTATTGAGCGGGGAGCAGGCGAAGCGTTCGAGGCCCAGCGCGGCAAAGCCGATGCTGGCGCCGACAATGTCCACGATGGAATCCACGGCGCCCACTTCGTGAAAATGAATCTTCTCGATGGGCGCGTCGTGGACCTTGGCTTCCGCCTCGCCCAGCCGACGGAAAATTGCCGCGGCGCGTTCGCGCACGGGCTGAACCAGGCCGGAGGAGTCGATCATCTCCAGGATGGCGCTGAGCGAGCGGTGCTTCTGCTGGTCTTCGGCTCGGACGCGCACCCACGTGGCGGACATACCGTTCTTCCAGACTTTTTCCGCGGAGAGTTCCCAGCCGGGCAGGCGCAGGCCGTCGAGTTCCTCGCGCAGGCGCTCGAGCGGGCAGCCGGCGTCGACCAGGGCGCCCAACACCATGTCCCCGCTGATTCCCGAAAAGCAATCGAAGTATGCCAGTTTCATAGACTTACGCCGCTCGGCGGTTTTGCAGCCGCGCCACGCACGCGGCACGATTCCACTCTCCGTCTCGATACTATCGGCGCCACGCAGGGGTGTCAAATGAACGCGGCTCTTTACTGCAATTCTGTTTTGCAAAGAAGGAAAACAGAGAGGCGGGGGTGTGGCAGGCTATAGAGCCGGAACAGGGTGCTGTTGTTGGTCCTGCTCCTGGCGGGCGCGCTTGTTGGCGTAGAGCGCCTCGTCGGCCCTCTTGAGGAAGGCTTCGGCGGATTCCCCTGGAATATAATTCGTCCATCCCGCGGAAAACGAAAGCGGCACCGATTCCCCGCCGCAATCCACGCTCAGGCCGCTCAGGCGGCTGAGCACGTGGCGCACTTCTTCCGGCTTGCACTCCGGCAGCAGCACCAGAAATTCGTCCCCGCCAATGCGCACGGCCAGGTCCGAGCCGCGCACGGCTTTATTCAGCCGCGCCGCGAACTGCCGGATCATCTCGTCGCCGGCTGCGTGGCCATATTTGTCATTGAGCCGCTTCAGGCCGTTCAGGTCCAGCAGCAGAACGGTCAGCGGACGGCCGTGGCGCTGGGCGCGGACAATTTCTTCGGCCAGGCGCTGTTCGCCGGAGCGGCGGTTGTTCAGCCCGGTCAGCGGATCCAGCACGGCCAGTTTGTAGACTTCTTCGGTGCGCACTTCCATTTTTCCCAGCGCTTCCACCTGATCGCTCAGGTCGCGCTGGATGCGGTGAATCTGCATTTGCTGGTAAACGGTATAGACGTTGAAAAGCAGGACCAGCCCCACTAGCCCGCGCATGGCCATGCTCAAGTTGAAGGACGCTTCCGTATGCTCCAGCAGTTGCGGGAAGGCGAACGAAGCGATCCCCAGCGTCAGCAGCAGCGTCACCAGCACTGCCGACGACCACATGGCCCATTGGCGGCGCTCCACTTGACGTATGCTGGCGCGAATCTGCTCGGCTTGCGCGGGACCCGTGGCTGCCTGGGCGACTGCGTCGAAAGAGATCATGCGGCCTCTTGCGTATTGCTGCCTACACCTCGATTAACGCCCCGATGCCGGGGATTGACAATAGGTTATCGCCAATTTGTTCCCAAAGCGTTACTTACCTCCTGCTTCAATTTAAAACGACCTGAATGGACCATTGGCAGCCTCGCCCTGCCTATTGTCACGGAGAAAGAATTCGCTGTTCCTGGCCTTGATTCCCAAAACCGATTCATTGCATCGGAATTTCGCCGGACCCGCTTTCTCCAGCGCGTGCTAGGCTTGCTTCCATAAGGTTATTTGAAACGCTTCGGGCGCGCCGCCCGCACATCGGCTCCGCGTCCAGCGCATTTGAGGGAGGCGCCATGTCCGCACGCAATCCGGCATTGCCCGGGAAAATCTATCTTCTGGAAGCACCTGCCGCAGGTCTCGCGCCCCTGGGCGCGGATGCGCTGGGACTGCTGCGCCGCGCCGAATTCGTCCTGCACGACCATCACGTATCGAGTGAACTGCTGGATCTTTTGCCGGTCTCCGCGCACGTGCGCAACGTGGGCGCTCACGAAGCCCATCCGGCCCTGCCCGCCGAACAGATCAATTCCCTGCTGGCCGCCGCCGCGCGCGAGGGACATCTGGTCCTGCGCATCACGGCGGCCGCTTCGGCCGCTTCCGCTTCCAGCGCAGCCGGCTCCGGCCAACTCGAGGCGCTGCGGCGCACGGGACTTCCCGTGGAAATTCTTCCGGGCGCGACCGCGCTGCGCTCTTCCGCCACCATGCGCTGAGGCCGGCGCGGCTGAATCGGCATTCGGTTCTCCTTTGACCCGTTTCCGTATTTTTATCTATACTCAGTTGTTCCCGCACGTCTTGCCCGGAACCGAGGCCCCATGTATCCGGTCCTTGCCAATCCCCTCCGCGAGCAGACCACCCCGCCCTGCGCCCGGCAGATTGCCGCAGCTCGCATCCTACGAATTGACTCGATCGGCGGCGCACGGATGCGTCTCCTTGTTCGTTGCACCGCTCTGGCCTTGCTGAGCCTGGGAGTATCGGCTGCCGGCGCGCCCCCGCCGGACGGAGCGCAAGAGGCGCTGCGTCAGTTGGCGGAGTGGCGCCAATCGCAGCCGCAATCGTCCGTGCAGTATGACTACCAGATGACCGCGCGGGTGCGCCTGATCCTGTTCTGGGTGGGCAAGGATGACGTTGGCGGCGGATTCATCCGCCTGCGCTCAAGCCAGGGGGAGCAGGAGTTCAAGAGCATCGAGGTGCTCTTTGGTTCGGACCCGGCCAGGACCCCCAGGAAAATCAATCGTTGGGGCGCCGCCTACGAGGTGCTGCGCCGCCGATCCGGACCCGTGGGCAAGGAGGGAGCGCAGGAGTCCAGTCTCTTCTTCGGCTTGATGAAAGCCTCCAAGGGAACCAGCGCCACCGAGATGCAGCGCGAACTGGCCTCCGAAGCCAAGAACGGAGCGCATGCCTTTACGGCCGGGCTGGGCCTCATCCAGCCGCAGCAGGCCGTCTCGTTCAAAGTTCCCTTCTTCACCCCGGTGGATCTGGACATCCACGGGGGCGTGCGCGCGGAAGAGCTGGCCGTGAAGCAACTGGAAACACCCGGCATCGCCCCGCAGGCTGCCAATCCCAACCAGTCGGCCATCTGCCCGCGGGTGAAAGGTTTTCTGTTCTCGATTCAGGAGTTGCTGGAGGCTGATCTGGCCGGGGCAACTCCGCTGCCATCGCTCTGCTTTCTGAACGATGCGCAAATCCTGCACCTTACGCTGGACTCTTCCAAGCGCGTGGTGCAGAAAAGCGTGCGCAGCGCCCCGTTAGGCGACGCGAAGCCCGGGGAAATCGTCTATCGCGACCTGATCGAGGCCCATTTCAACGTCCACAACGAAACCACGGGAAAGCGCTCCTCCTTCACGCTGCTCGTTCCCACTTCCGGCCCCTTGCGCGGCATCCCCGTGGAGTTCTCCTACCGCCCCAACTGGTGGTTTGAAGTGACGTTGCATCTGCGGCCGGCGGCGGCGCCGCCGCAGAATACCGGTCCCGCGCCTGTCCCACGTCCTCTTTGACCCTTTTCCGCTTCTTCCCTATACTGAATTGACTTCAGCACGATTTGTCACGGAACCGAGGCCCTGTGTATCTGATTCTTGCCCAGCGACTGCGCGAAGCGCTCATCCGCCACGTCGCGGAGACGTACAATCTCACCGTCGAGATTCCCCTCGAAAAGCCTCCCAAGATCGAGATGGGCGAACTGGCGTCTCCTTTCTGCTTCGACCTGGCCAAGCGGCTGAGGCGCGCGCCGCGGCATATTGCGCAGGAGATCGCCACGAGCCTCGCGCCCATTGCGGGCATCGCGCGCGTCGAAGTGGCCGGCGCGGGCTACCTCAACGCGTTTTTCGACCGCACCAACTTCTGGGACAGCGTCGGCGCGGAATCGGCCGCCGAGCCTCCCTCGCCCAGCGGCGGCAAGATTATCGTCGAGCACACCAACATCAATCCCAATAAGGCTGCGCACATCGGGCATCTGCGCAACGCGATACTGGGCGACACTTTTGTGCGCCTGCTGCGGCATTCGGGCCGCCGCGTGGAGACGCAAAATTACATTGATAACACCGGGGTGCAGGTCGCCGACGTGGTGGTCGGTTTTCTGTACATCGAAAAGCGCACCGCGCCGAACATTCGCGCGCTCAGTCAGGAGCCGCGCTTCGACTACTACTGCTGGGACCTGTACGCCAAGGTGACGCAGTTCTACGAAGAGGACAAGACGCGCCTGGCGTTGCGCGGCGAAACCATGCAGCGCATCGAAGAGGGCAAGGGCGAAGCCGCCGAGGTCGCCGAAACCGTGGCCGACGCCGTGGTCGGCTGCCATCTGCGCACCATGGCGCGGCTGGACATTCGCTACGACCTGCTGCCCCGCGAAAGCGAAATTCTGCGGCTGAAATTCTGGGACGCCGCGTTCGTTAAGCTCAAGGAGACCGGTGCGATTCATCTGGCCAGCAGCGGGAAAAACGCGGGTTGTTGGGTAATGCCCTGGACGCAGGGCGAAGGGGCGACGCCAGCTGCCACAGATGCGGCGGTCGATGCCGCGCCCGCGGCAGAAGATGCCGACGCGCAGTCGAAGGTCATTGTGCGCTCGAACGGCACGGTTACCTACGTGGGCAAGGACATCGCCTACCAGCTTTGGAAATTCGGCCTGCTGGGCAAGGATTTTCATTACGCGGCGTACCCATCGCCCAGCGGCGAGATCATCTGGATCACCACCAGTTCCGCGGGCGACGCGCATCCGCCGGCCTTCGGCGGCGCCGAGCTGGTCTATAACGTGATTGACGCGCGCCAGGCGTATCTTCAGCAGGTGGTTACCGCCGGGCTGCGCGCGCTCGGGCACAACTCCGAGGCGGACCGCTCGGTGCATTTTTCGTATGAAATCGTGGCGCTTTCGCCGCGCTGCGCGCGCGAAATGGGCTACGAGCTTTCCGCCGAGGACGCCAAGAAACCGTACGTGGAAGTCAGCGGACGCAAGGGACTGGGCGTGAAGGCCGATGATCTGCTGGACCGTCTGGAAGCGGCCACGCTCGCCGAAGTGCAACAGCGCCACCCGCTGATGCACGCCGCCGAGCAGCGGGCCACCGCGCACGCCATCGCCGTCAGCGCCATCCGCTACTTCCTGCTGAAATTCACGCGCACCGCCACGATCGCTTTCGATTTCGAGGACGCGCTGAGCTTCGAGGGCGAAACCGGGCCGTATTGCCAGTACGCGGTGGTGCGCATCCGCGGCATCCGCCGCAAGGGTCTGGAAGCGGCAGCAGGCAGCATCGCGCAGGTCAGCAAGGAGTTTTTGTCGGGCATTTTTTCAGGGGCGGAGGGCCAAGGCATGTGGGAACTGCTGCTGCTCACCGGCTCGCTGGACAGCGCCGTGGACGCGGCCATCACCGCGCAGGAACCCGCCTTCGTCGCCAAATACGCGTTTCAACTAGCGCAGTCCTTCAACAACTTCTACCACAAGCACCACATTCTTTCGGAGGAAGACGCGCAGAAACGCGCCTTCCTACTGCAAATCACCGAGCGCGTGGAAGCGCAGATGGTGCGCGCGCTTTCGCTGCTGGGCATGGAAGCGCCGGAGAAGATGTAATCTCCGGGGCTTCGTCGCGAGAAAATTCCGCTACAGCTTCCCCGCCAGATCCACCAGCGTCCGAAGCGCCACGGCGCTCGCGCCCTTGGCCGCCCACGGCTTGGCTTCGTCGAGCCACGCCGTCCCGGCGATGTCCAGATGCACCCACGGCGTATCGCCGACAAATTCGCGGATGAACATCGCGCCGGTGGTGGCGCCGCCGCCCTTGCCGCTGCCGATGTTCTGAATGTCGGCCATGGTGCCCTTGATGAAGTCGCGGTACTCGTCGTCCATGGGCATGGGCCACATTTTTTCGCCGCAGACCTTGGCGCTGGCCAGCAGCTTGTCGGTGAACTCCTGATTGATGCCGAAGACGCCCACGTTGACGTTGGCCAGCGCCACCACGATGGCGCCGGTGAGCGTCGCGGCGTCCACCAGATGCGTCGCGCCCAGCTGCTTGGCGTAGGTCACGCCGTCGGCCAGGATAAGGCGGCCCTCGGCGTCGGTGTTGAGGACTTCAATCGTCTTGCCGGACATGGCCGTCTGAATGTCGCCGGGCTTCTGCGCCGTGCCGCCCGGCATATTTTCCGTGGCGGGGACCACGCAGATGACCTTGACGCCGGGCTTGAGAGCCGCGAGCGCGCGCATCACGCCGAGCATGGTGGCGCCGCCGGCCATGTCGTACTTCATTTTTTCCATTCCATCGGCGGGCTTGATGGAAATTCCGCCGGTATCGAAGGTCACCGCCTTGCCCACCAGGCCCAGCACCGGCGCGCCCGCTTTGGCGTTTGCCGGCGTGTAGGTCACCACGATCACGCGCGGCGGCTCGGGTCCGCCCTGGGAGACGCTGAGCAGCGCGCCCATTTTCAGGTCGGCGATTTTTTTTTCGTCGAGGATTTCGCAGGAGAGGCCGGCTTCCTTGGCCATGGCCGTGGCGCGCTCGGCCAGCACGCGCGGAGTCAGCTTGTTGGATGGCTCGTTAACGAGGTCGCGCGTGAAATTCTGCGCTTCGCCGATGATCAGCCCGCGCTGCAACCCCGTTTCGCCGGCCGCGCGGCTTTCGCCGTCCCAGCCGGCCAGCAGCGCCGCGTCCACTTCCTTGCCATTTTTCTTTTCGGTTTTGTATTTGTCCGATTCGAAATTGGAATAGACCAGGCCCTCGGTTACCGCCTGCGCGGCTTCCGCCGTGGTCTCGCCTTCGCGCGCCAACAGGGCAATCTGCTTCACTCCGCGCGTTTTCAGGTAACGCAGCGCCGCGCCGGCCAGTTTGCGCAGTTGCGCCGGGCCGTAGGCCTCGCGCTTCCCCGCGCCCACCAGCAGCAGCCGCTCCGCTTTGATGCCCGCCGGCGTGTGCACCAGGGTCATCTCGAGTGTTTTTCCCGTCAGCTCGCCGGCCTTGGCCAGCTTGCGCAGCAGCCCGTTGGTCTTGGCGTCCAGCTCCGCAATGCGTCCCTGCAGCGGGTCGCTCTCCTCGAACACCCAGCTCACCAGCGCTCCCGCTTCAATTTCCGCAAACGCTTTCGCTTCCAGTGTGATTTTCATCGTTCCTCTATCTCCTTCGGGCTTGGTACATCGCTTCGTTCACTTCCTTGCGGCTTTCCTTGTCTTTCGAATCCTGCCGCCGGTCGTAATCCTTTTTGCCTTTGGCCAGGGCGATTTCGCATTTGGCGATGCCGTTGCGAAAAAATATTTTCAGGGGAATGATGGTCAAACCCTTGCTCTGCGTTTTGCCCGCGAGTTTTTCAATCTCGCGCTTGTGCAGCAGCAGCTTGCGCGAGCCCAGCGGCTCGTGATTCCACGGCCCGCCCGGCAGATACTGGGCGATATGCGCGTTGCGCAGCCAGGCCCCGCTGCCCTTGATATCGATGTAGGCGTCGCGGATGTTGGCCTTCCCTTCCCGCAGGGCTTTTACTTCCGTTCCGTGCAGCACCATTCCCGCTTCGAATTTCTCCAGAATGTGATAATTGTAGGAAGCGGCGCGGTTCTGCGCAACAAGGGTCTCCTCGTTGCGCTTCTCGGCCTTCTTTTCGGCCTTCTTATCGGATTTCTTTCCCGGCATGGCCACAGCAGTTCATCTTAGCGGCCCCCGCCGCCGCAGGCAAGGCGCGGAGGCTGTGCTACACTGAAATTTTCGCGGGGGGACTGGTTTCCATGCTGATCGTCATGCAATCGCACGCCACCGAGGGGCAGGTCCGCGCCGTCTGCGCGCGCATCGAGAGCCTCGGCCTCAAGGCCCATCCCATTCCCGGCTCCCTGCGCACGGCCATCGGCATCACCGGCAACAAGGGCGCGGTGGACCTGGCGGTGCTGGAAACGCTGCCCGGCGTGGTCGAGTGCATTCCCGTCAGCAAGCCCTACAAACTCGTCAGCCGCGACGCCAAGTCCGAGGACACCATCCTGCGCATTCCCGCGCCCGCTGGCGACCTGATCATCGGCGGCGACAAGATTGCGCTGATCGCCGGGCCCTGCGCCGTGGAAAGCGAAGAGCAGATCATGGCCGTGGCCGAGCCGCTGGCCAAGGCCGGCGTGAAACTCTTCCGCGGCGGGGCCTTCAAGCCGCGCACTTCTCCATATAGCTTTCAGGGGCACGGCGAATCCGGGCTGAAAATTCTGGCCAAGGTTCGCGAGCGCTTTGGCATGGCCATCATCACCGAGGCCATTGATAACGAAAGCCTGGATCTGGTGGAAAAATATGCCGACGTGATTCAGATCGGCGCGCGCAACATGCAGAATTATTCCCTCCTGAAGCGCGCCGGCCGTTCCAAAAAACCGGTGATGCTCAAGCGCGGCATGTCCGCCACGCTCGATGAGTTCCTGATGGCCGCCGAATATATTCTCTCCGAGGGCAACTACCAGGTGATGCTCTGCGAACGCGGCGTGCGCACCTTCGCCGACCATTCGCGCAATACGCTGGACCTCAGCATCATTCCCGCCGTCAAGCAGCGCAGCCACCTGCCCATTCTGGCCGACCCCAGCCACGGCACCGGCCTGCGCCGCAACGTTCTTCCGCTCTCCCGCGCGGCCGTGGCCACCGGCGCCGACGGCCTGATGATCGAAGTGCACCACGACCCCGGCCAGGCGCTGTCTGACGGCATCCAGTCCATCCTGCCGGGCGAATTCGTGCAGCTGGCCGAGGAAGTTCGGCAGATTGCCGCGGTGCTGCGGCGCACGGTCAACTGACCCTCGCCATCTTCACAAAAACAAAACCGGGCGCCGCGCCCCTCGCAAATCCGCGAGAAACGCAACGCCCGGCTATTTCCCTTTGTTCGATTTTTACTTCAGGCCCTGAACCTCCGCGCCCGTCGTGTCCGTCACTTGATGGAAGATGTCTCCCAGCAAGCGCCCGAACTGCGGCTGGCGCTCCTCGGCCTTGTGCAGTTCGTCCATCTGCTTGGCGGTCAGGTCGCTGATCGTGGGCACATCCTGCTTCATTTGCGCGATCAACTGCGCGGCCTGCCCATAGGTGAGCTGCGCGGGCAAAACATAATGCAGCGGATGACTGCTACCCTCCGTCATCTTCATGATCTGCATGGCCAGGTCCTGGACCATGCGGCAGCCGTTCACGGTGCAGGGTTCCGCCCCGCGCCCCTGCTTGGCATTCGCGTCCCGCGGAAAAACCAGCGATTCCGCTTTGCTGATGAACCCGAGGATATCCCTCTTCTGCTTTGCGGTTTCCGCTTTCAGGTCGGCGGTCATGCGGTCGATGTCGCTCTGCTCGGTGTGCACGGCCTGCACCAGCACGAGAAAAACAAAATCGTAATATCCGGCCGGACTCAGACAGGCAACTGCCGCGGTAGATCTCGCCGCCACAGCGGGATTCGGCTTGGGCGCCGTTCCCTGAGGGCAAGCCTTAAAGCGTCCGCGAACCGCCGTTTCCAGTCCCTTGTAATCCACCGCGGGCTTGCGCATTTCCGCGCGCCCCTGCTGCTCCACCCAGGATTTCGCGACCGGCTGCAGTTCGCCCTCAAACTTCGCAAATCGCGCTTCCATTGCCGGCGTCACCGGGCTCATTTGCATGGGCCGCCGCATCTGTATCACCGAGCCCTTGAGCACCTGCCCCGGCGCCGCTGGCGCGCTTCCCGCCAAACCCGCCAGCAGGAGCGCCGCAACACCGACCTTGCCCATGCGCAGTCCCGTGCCAACCATCCGCTCGCTTATTTTCATAAGTCTCCTCGAAGCTTCAAATGAATTGCCATCTTTAAGTAAACTGCCGTGCAGATAGCATGCCTGCATATCCCGCGAATCGAAAATGAAAAGTTCGGCGCGCGTGCCTCAGCGATTAGCTGGCCTTGGACGGTCATCCTGTACGCGGAAAAATGCGCCACACACTGCGGCGCTGCAAAAAAACTGCCTCCGCCAATTGCCTTCTGGCGAAATTCCTATTTCAGATTCTGCACAATCCCGCTGGACGTATCGCTCATCTTCTTCAGAAGATTGGATAACGTCGTCATCATTTTCGACTGCCGGTCCATGGCCATCTGCAACCGCAACGACTCCATGTCCCCCATTTCGCTCATGCTGTCCAGGTCATTCTTCATTTTGTCCGCCAACTGCTGCACCTGGGCCGCGCTCAGCTCCCCGGACAGGTTGTAGCGCAACGGGCGCTTGCCCTGCGCCGTCATGGTGGTCAGTTGCCCCGCCATTTCCGCAACGGAGCGGCACTCGGGGATGTTGCAGGGAGAGGTTGCCGCGCCCTTGCTCTTGGTGAAACCACCCGCGATGAGCTTGCTCTCCAGCTCATTGATGCGCACGCGCATCTTCCTCAGCGTCTCTCGCTCCGCGTTCCGTGCTTCGTTCTTGGCCTTCACTTCCGCCATGATTTGCCGGAGATCCCGGTCCGCATCCTGCGAAGCCTCCATCATCACCAGAAATGCCAGCTCCTCGATGTCCGCTTCGCCCAGGCACGCACCCGCCTGAGTCCCCCTTGCCGCCGAGGCTCCCGCTCCCACCGCGACCGCATTGACTCGCGCGCCCTTCGCGCCGCCGGGCTGGCCCGGACAGCTCCCAAATCGCGCCCGCACCGCCGCCTCCACTCCCGCAACATCTGGTGCGGGCTTTTGCGCCTCGCTGCGTCCCTGCTGTTCAATCCAGGCCCGCGCCGAAGGCTGCAGCATTCCTTTCGTTTTCTGATACCGGGCCACCATCTGCGGCGGTAGCTCGCGCACCGCCCCGGAGCGCTCCAAGGGCTGAGGCGCCGACCCCTTTATTACCTGCCCCAGCGCCACGGGCGTAACTGCCGCAAGGCCCGCCAACAAGAACGCCGCAACTCCCGCCTTGCCCATGCGCCGAAGACCGTTACAATTCCTCTCGCTTATTCTCACAGGTCACCTCCAAGAAATGCATACACGTACGGTTATGATGCGCTCGCGGGCGCGCCACCCGCAATCATTTTTCTGCTGCGTGCCCCACAGATAACGCCTCCCTTGAAAAGTCTCTGGAAAGTTCTCCCCGTCACGGCATTCCTGTTTTCGTTCCAAGTCACCAAGGAAACCAATCCATTCCTCACCATTTACAACTTTGCGGGGCGCTTGTAGCTTTACAGAAGACGGCTCGTAAGCAACAACCTGCCGCCGCATTACCACGGCGGGATTGCGCAGCGCTTTCCCTGGGAGACGGCTCGATGGAAACTTCCTTCGCGCATGGCACTGGAAACTTTCCTCCACAACTCGACTCGGCGGAACTCGATTCGCGGGGCGCGGCGGAATCCTTCACCTGGGGACCGGGCGCCACCTGGCTGCTCTGCGTTCAACTCTGGCTCTTCTTCCATTATCTGCGGGACCTTCCCGAGGTGGCCAAAACCATGCCGCTGCTCCTCGCGGGCCTGCTTGTGGTGGCGGCGCTGGCCGCCGCCTTCGATCTTCGCCGCCACCGGCGGCGCATCGTTCTTTTTCCCCTCGATGGCCGCCTCGGCTGTTACCGGGAAGGCGCATTGCAATGCAGCTTTGCGCCGGAGGAGATGGTCCGCGTGCGCCTGTACCCTTTTCACTGGATCATGGTCTCGCTTAAACTGCTGCTTCCCTTGTTGCTGCTGATGGCCGGGGCGGGACTCTTTCTCTACGACTCCCTGGTGATGCATCTGGTGCCGAACCCGCGGGAGACGACAATTGCCCTCGGCTTTCTGCTTTTCTTCGCCGCGTTCGGACTGGTGGCTTCAATTCGTTCGCGCGCCATCCTGTGCTTCTTCTGGATTCCCAGCGGCAACGGCAAGACGGACACACCCTTGCATCTCCATCGCCGCATTTTGCACAAGCTGCAAGAGGGGCCGCCGGAATGAAATCATGAACGACCCCTATAACCTGCAACGCTTTGTGGACGCCCAAAACCCCGCCTACGCCGATGTCCGCGCGGAACTGCGCGCTGGCCGCAAGACAAGCCACTGGATGTGGTTCATCTTTCCGCAAATCGCGGGCCTCGGCCGCAGCCCGATGGCCATCCAGTTCGCCATTTCCTCCCTCGAAGAAGCCGCGGCCTACCTGAATCACCCTCTCCTCGGCTCCAGGCTGAGCGAGTGCATCGAACTCGTCATTCTTGTCGAAGGACGTTCCATCCAACAAATCCTGGGCTCTCCCGATGACATCAAGTTTCGGTCCTGCATGACTCTCTTCGCGCGCGCCACCGCAGAAAACCAGCTCTTCCTCCGCGCCCTGCAAAAATATTTCAACTCTCAATTCGACCCCTTGACGCTCGGCCGGCTGTAACGGCAACGAAAACCCATGATTTTTCCGCTTCCGCGCTTCTGGCCTTCCCCCGCCGCCCCGTGCGACAATTTGAGTTCTCTATGAAGCGCCATCATCACTTCCGCGTCTATTTTCTCCTCACCATCCTGCTCGTCGCAGGCGTCGTCGTGCTCCTGCGCGAGCACCGCCCTTCCTTCCTCCGGCCCGGCCTGCGCCTGAACGCCTATGTTTCGACCGACGACGGAAGCGTCACCGTGATGGACCTGGTGCGGCTGCGCGTGGAAGCCCGCGTGGCCGTGGGCCCGCAGATTTCCGGCATGGTCGAGCACCCCACGCGCGCGGAAGTTTGGGGCGTCAGTACCGCCGGCGGCTACGTCTGGATTCTCGACGCCAAAACCAATCAAGTCGCCGCGCGCATTCCCGTCGGCGCTTCCCCTTATGCCCTGGCCTTTTCCGCGGATGGCGCGCGCGCCTATGTCACCGCGGCCGGCGGCGAATCCTTGCTCGTCATCGACTGCGCCACGCGGCAAATCACTTCTCGCGTGCGCGTCACCGGCGAACCCGTTCTGGTTCGCCCGGCTCCCGATGGCAAAACGCTGCTGGTGCTCAATCGCCGCTCCAGCACGCTGGGCGTCCATGACGCGCAATCCCTCGCCCTGCTGGCCACCATTCCCGTAACCGCGCATCCCGCCGCCGTGGCCGTTCTGCCGGACAGTTCCCTGGCGTTTGTGATGAGCCGCGAAAACCGCCTGCTCTCCGTCGTGGATTTGCGCCAGCGCGTCCTGCTTTCCAATTTGCAGCTCGCGGGGAAACCGACGGACATGATTCTCAAGCCCGATGGCGGCGAACTCTACGTCATCTCGCCCGAGGCCCACGGCCTCGAAGCCATCAACACCTGGACGCACGAGGTCGGCGATTACGTGCTTCTCGGATCGGCGCCCACGCGCGGCGTTCTCAGCGCCGACGCTTCCCTGCTCTACGTATCCGATTCCGCCGCCGGGCGCATCACTCCGGTGGACATCTTCAACCGCCGCGTGAGCCTTCCCGTGCAGGCGGGCGAGACTCCCTCCGTCTGCCGCTTCGATCCCGGCGAAACCCTGCTCCTCGCCGCCAACGAAGGCTCGAACGACCTGGCCGTCATCCGTGTGCGCACCAATAGTTTGCTGACCATTATTCCCGCGGGCGGGCGCCCGGGGGAGATTGCGGTGAAGTTGTTCTAAGGACTCAGGCCGGCCAGGCGGAATTGTCTTCGCCAAGGGAAATATCGAGCGAACCTTCGGCCGGCAGCACGTCCACCGGCAGCCCGCCGTGCCACAGGGCCACGCCCAGCGACAGCCGCGTCTGCCCCGCCAGATGGAAAAGTTCCTTGCGCACGGAAACTTCCAGGATGCGCTCGAAGGCCGCCGTGGCCACCGTCCGCGGATTGAGGAGGCACACGCGATCTTTCTCCACGGCGAACTCCTGCAAACGCCCGCGCAGCAGGCGCACCACCAGGGTCACTTCCTCCGTGCCGCGAATGGTGATGCGAAATTCCGGATCATCGAGCTGCTCGAGCGCCAGGCGGAAGGCGTCCACCCGCACGAACATCTCCTCTTCGCTGAATCCGAAATGCAATTCGTGCAGATAGAACGTGCGCCCGTGCATGGCGCCGCCGCGCCGTTCCGGCGAAAACAGCCCCGCGCCCAGCCATTCGAAATATGACGTTTCCCGCCCGTCCACTTGGACCCGCAGCATCCCGGCCGGCGCCAACTGCACGGCGTGTTCCGCCTGGCGCTTGATGGGCTTGGCCAGCTCTTCCGGCGCGGTGCGTCCCAGCGCCAGATAGATCGCGGTCAAATGCTTGCGGAAGAGCGCATCGAACTCCGCGTCGTTGGCGGTGCTGTGCTCCGGGCCGAACCACCAGCACCAGTCGCTTCCTTCGGCGGCCAGCAGCGATTCGTAGGCCTGCGCGATTCCCGTCTCCGTCGGCGCTCCGGGCATTTCCCGGTGCCGCGCCTCGACGGCCCGCTCATAGGCTTCGCGCGCCTCGCCCAGCAGTTCCCAGGCGTTGACGTCCTCCGCGTGGCCGATCCATACGTCGAAATTCGCGTTGATCCACGAGCCCGGGAAAATCGCGGGCGAGCTGGAAAGCTCCCCGGCGGCGGCGATGGCTTCCGAGCCGGTCAGTGCGCGGATGTCGCCATCCGTCTCGACGCGCCCGTAGAACTCGCGCAGAAATTCGCGCCCGTTGCCCGGAAAATATTCCCAGGCGTTTTCTCCGTCGAGGAACAGGCACACGGTGAGCGGCCGTTCGCTTTGCACCGTTTCGCCCAGGTGGCGCAGCCGGCCGTGCAGTTCCGCCGCGGCGTCCTTGCCGCCCATGTTGCTGTAGACGAATCCAATCAGATCGGAGAGATGATGGTCGCGAAAAAGTCCGACGATGGGCCGCCCGCCGGGGGTGAAGCGCCACGGCTGATAAAGCCGCTCCGCGTTCGTGGGCACGCCCGCCGAGTCGCGAAAGAATCCCATATTGAGCGTGCGACCCAGCACGCCTTCATCCGTGCCGAACCACTGAAAACCTTCCTCGGCGGCGATGGCCAGGGCCTGCTCGGAAACCGACCCTTCTGAAGGCCACAGCCCCGCGGGCTTGGCGCCGAAATGCCGCTCGTGCGAAGTAATCGCCCGGCGCAACTGTTCGCGGGCGTCCTCGGCGCGCCGATAGGCGCGGCGCGGAAGCGGCGTGGCCGGATTGGCCACGCGCGCAATGTCCGAATCGCAGAGCAGCGGCAGGATGGGGTGATAGAAAGGCGTGGTGGTCAGTTCGGCCTGCCCGCTCAGCCCCGCCGCGCGATAGGCGGGAAGGACCAGGCGCAGCAACTCCAGCTGTTTTTCCTTGAACTCCTGCTTATCCTGCTCGGTGAATTCCTTGCCCTTATCCGCCAGCCGGGAGATCACCGGATCCTTGGCCAGCCAGTATTCGTCCATCCAGGCCAGTTGGGAGAGTACTTGCAGATCGCGCCAATCGCGCGGCGAAAAGGTCACCAGGGCCCGCTCGCCCCGGTCCGTGCGCGACCATTCGTAAAGCTCCACGAAGCGCGGCCAGCGCGACATCATCCGCTCATGGTTGAGCTGAAAGGCTCGCGCCAGAATCTCCCGCTTCTCCTCCCCGCCGAGCGATTCCGCCGGGCGGCAGATTAAATCGAACCAAGGCTCGCGGAAATTTCCCGAGGCGTATTCCTCCAGCTGCATGCACAGCGAGGGCACCATGTTGAAGGTGACGTGCACGCCGGGAAATTCCCGCAGAAGTTCCACCATGCCCCAGTAGTCCTTGAGCGCGTGCAGGCGCGTCCAGGGCAGCAGGTAGGCCCCGCTCTCCGGGTCGCGGTACTGCGGCTGGTGCATGTGCCACAACAAAACCAGATGGATGGGCTTCATCGCTCCTGTCATTCTCTCAGAAGTTTACTCCGAACGTGTTACACTGTGCTGCCTCGTCATGCGAATTCTGGACCGCTACATTGTCCGAGAGACCCTGCGCCACTCCCTGCTTGGCCTGCTTGTCTTTTCCTTTGTTTTCTTCGTTCCCAAACTGGTGCAGATGATGGAGCTGCTCGTCCGCCACAGCGGCTCCTCCTCCGAAGTCCTCGTCCTGCTGCTTTGCTCTTTTCCCGCCGTGCTCACTTTCACCCTGCCCATGGCCGTGCTCACCGGAGTGCTCCTGGGCCTGGGGCGCATGTCCGCCGACAGCGAACTCATCGCCATGACCGCCCTGGGCGTCGGCCGCCGCCGCATGCTCCTGCCCATCGGCGCGCTGGCGGCCGCCGGCGCGCTGCTCACCCTGGCCATGACAGTGTGGGCCGGGCCGCAGGCCCTGCGCGTCTTCCGCACCACGGAGATCAGCCTGGCCGCCAGCCAGGCCTCTTTTCAGGTGCAGCCCCGCGTCTTCGACGAGCGCTTCCCGCGCATGGTCTTCTACCTCAACGACGTTTCCCCCAGCGGACTGCAATGGAACGGCGTCTTTCTCGCGGAGACGGGCGGGGAAAACGCGGCGCAGCTTACGCTGGCGGAAGAGGCCATTGTAATTGCCGACCACAAGGGCGGCAAGGTCGAGCTGCACTTGCGCGGCGGCACCACCCATGAAGTCAGCCGCTCCCAGCCGGACCACTATTCCCTCACCGCCTTTGGCGACAGCGACTGGCCCCTGGAAGTCTCGCGCATGGCCCCAACCAAACCGCGCCCGCCCTCCTTGGGCGAACTCCCCGCCGCCGAACTGCTTTCCTCGCAGCGGCCGGACTGGCGCGAAGCCCGCATCGAATTTCATCGCCGCCTGGCCTTCCCCGCAGCCTGCCTGGTCTTTGCCCTGGTGGCCGTGCCCCTGGGCGCGCGCCCGCGCCGCGGCGGCCGCGCCGCCGGATTTCTGCTGACGGTTCTTCTGATCGCCGGCTATTACGTCGTTTTCATTCTCGGCGCCGGCCTGGCCCGCCGCGGAATTCTGCCGCCCTCGCTGGGCATCTGGTTCGCCAATCTCACCCTGGGCTTGCTTGGCCTCTTCCTGCTCCCGCGCATGGAGCAATACCGCGGCGAAAGCTCCTTCTCCCGCTTCCTGGCCAAGTTTTCGCAGCGCCTGCGCGTTCTGCGCGGCAAACGGCGCGCCCGCCGCAAAGCCCGCGCCCGCGCCGCCAACGGCTCCGCAACGCAGCGCGAAGCCACCGCCCCCACCGGCGCGATCTTCCCGCAGCTGATGGACCTCTACGTTCTTCGCCAGTTCCTCTCCAATTTCGCCCTGCTCATGGCCGGTTTTCTTTTTCTCTTCGAAGCCTTCACCTTCTTCGAGCTGCTCGACGATATCGGCCGCCACCGCGTTCCCTTCCTCGTCGTCATCAATTATTTCCGCTTCCTCACTCCCTATCTCTTCTACCAGATCGCTCCCCTGGGTGCCCTGGTGGCCCTGCTGGTCACTCTCGGGGTCATGTCCAAGAACAACGAACTGGTGGCCTGCAAGGCCAGCGGCATCAGCCTTTACCGCCTCTCTCTTCCCTTGCTCCTCGCCGGCCTGGCCCTCGCCGCCACCATGCTGGCCCTCGACCAGAGCTATCTCCCCTACGCCAGCCAGCGCCAGGACGCTCTGCACAACCAGATCAAGGGCCGCCCACCGCAGACGTTTTTCCATCCGCGCCAGCAATGGATTTTTGGAGAAAATTCCAAGGTCTATAATTACGACGTCTTCGATCCTGCCCGCGCCGTCTTCGGCGGCCTCACCGTTCTCGAACTCGAACCCGCCACGTTCCAGGTCCGCCGCCGCGTGTACGCCTCCCGCGCCCGCTGGGACGCGCCTCGCCAGCAGTGGGCCCTCGAATCCGGCTGGCTGCGTGAATTCTCCGGCGGGGCCGTCACCCGCTACCAGCCCTTTGAAAAACTCTCCCTGGCCGAGCTTTCCGAGCCGCCCAGCTACTTCAACCGCGAAGTGCGCCAGGCCTTCCAGATGAACATCGGCGAACTGAGTTCCTATATCGAAGAGCTGCGCCAGGCCGGCTTCGACGTCTCCGCGCTCACCGTGCAATGGCACAAGAAACTGGCCTATCCCCTCATCGTTCCCGTCAGCATCCTCCTGGCGATTCCCTTCGGCATCCTGGTAGGCACGCGCGGCGCCGTCGGCGGCGTGGCCCTGGGCATCGTCATCGGCATCGTCTATATCGCCGTCTCCCGCCTCCTCGAAGCCATGGGCGGCGTCGGGCAGCTTCCGCCGCTGATGGCCGGATGGTCACCCGATCTGATTTTCTTTTTTGTGGGAATGTATTTCTATTTAAAAATGCCCACCTGAGGAGTTTTATTTCCTGGGCAGCAGCAGTACCAGCGCCGCTCCGGCCATCAGCGCCACGCCCACCAGCGCATATCCTCCGTACACTCCATAGTGCGTCTGGCTGACCGCCCCGATGGCCCACGGCCCGGCCACGCCGCCCAGATTGCCCACGGAATTGATAAACGCAATGCCCGAAGCGGCGGAAAAACCAGAGAGAAATTCGCTGGGCAGCGACCAGAAGGGCCCCAGAAAACTGTAAATTCCCGCCAGCACCAGCGCCAGCAAAACCACGTTCACCACTGGAGAACCCGGCGCGCTCCCCAGCAGCAGCAAGCCCGTGGCCCCCGCCAGCACCGGCAGCGCCGTGTGCCACTTGCGCTCCATGCGCCGGTCCGAACTCCACGACACCGTGAGCATGGCCGCCAGTCCCACCAGGTGCGGAATCATCACCAGCAGCCCCACCGTGGTGTTCGAGTAGTGCGACGACAAGGCTTTCACCGTCTGCGGCATCCAGAAGCTCATCGAATAAAAGCCGGTCATCAGCGCCAGATACGTCGCCGCCAGATGCCAGACGCGCCCGCTGCCCAGCGCCTGCAGCGCGGAAACAGGGTTTCTCTCGCGCTTGCGCTCTTCTTCTCCCCGCAACCTTTCCATCAGCAGTCGCTTTTCCTCCGCCGAGAGAAACCGCGCCTCCGCGGGCCCGTTAGGCAGCAGAAAATACGCCAGCACCCCGCAAACAATCGCTGGAACCCCTTCCAGAATCAGCAGCCAGCGCCAACTGCTCATCCCCAGCCCATGCGCGTGATCCAGTATCCATCCGGATACGGGCGCGCCCAAAATCGTGGTGAGCGGCGCCCCGGTCAGGAACAGCGCCAGCGTGCGCGCCTGCTCGCGCTGGCTGAACCAGTAGGTGAGATAGAGAATGATCCCCGGGAAAAATCCGGCTTCGGCCACGCCCAGCAAAAAGCGCAGCGCGTAAAGGTCCGTCACGCTGCGCGCGAGTCCGCTGAGCATCGCCACCACGCCCCAGCTGAGCAGAATGCGCGCGATCCATACCCGCGCCCCGATGCGGTGCAGCAGCAGGTTGCTGGGCACTTCAAACAGGCAATAGCCCAGAAAAAACACGCCGGCGATCAGCCCGAACTGCCTGCCGGTGATTCCCAGCTCGCGGTTCATGGTCAGCGCGGCAAAACCGATGTTGATGCGGTCCAGGAAGGCGACGATATAAAGCAGAAAAAGAAATGGCAGGAGCCGGCGCCGTACCTTGCGCGCAATTCCCTTTTCCACGGCGCTTTCCGGTTCCCGTTCCACAGTCACGCTCAATCGGACAGACCTCTCTGGTTCGCCCGGGCAGTCTACCTCATCTGCGCATGGAAATCAGTCCGGCTTGTCCGGCGGTGTTTTCTACTTCTTGCCCACCAGCCGCAGGCGGCCCCACACGGTGCGTCCGTGCCCGCCCATAAACGTCAGGTAATCGGCGGCCGAGGCGTTATTGCTGACCACGTCGAAATTGTCCCGGCCCAGGATGTTGGCCACGGTGACCCGGAAGGCCCAGCGGCGGTTCATGAAGTGGAGATACTTTTCGAATCCGATGTTCGCCGTCGCGTAGTCGGGATAGCGCAGCACGTTCGGCGTCCCGAAAATCTGATGGTATTGGTCCACGCTGCTGAACGCATACCCCGTGCGGTATTCCACCGAATAGCTCAGGAACAGCCCCCAGATCTTCGTCGGCGTCCATCCCCAGCTGGTGAAGCGGTTCGGCGTATCCCAGGCCACCGCCCCGGACTGCAGCGGCGCATAGAGCAGCGAGCCCAGCGCGGGATCGATCACTTCGCTCGAACTGGCCCGCGACCGCGCGTAGCTGCCGAAGATTTCCGCTTTGGAGTTGAACGTATGCCGCGCCGAAATCGTGGCCGCGCGGTAGCGGTCCCGCCGGTCGCCCAGCAGGACGAACGTCTGCAGCGGGCCACCCACTCCCTGCGGCTCGTAATGCAGCTGGTCAAACCCTTCCCGCGCCAGCAGGTCGATGGTCACCGCCGTATTGGCGCCAATCTTCTGCTGCCAGCTGATGCTGGTGGCTTCGAAACGTGGCTGGCGGAATCCGCCGCCGGGAATGACAAACTTGCTCGCCACCGGCCCGAAAATCACGTTCAGGCCGGTCGCGTCGTAGTACGTGTCGATCTGCCCCTGATCGCTGCCGCGTCCCGCAAAAGCCAGCGTCATCGGCGTGGCCGTGACGTTCCAGCCCAGGGAAATCTTCGTGTCATCCCCCTTGAACGGCATGATGTTTACTGCCACATGCGGCGACACCAATGAACTTTGCAGAATGCGGTCCCAGTCCTTGCGCACGCCCGCCTGCACCACCAGATGATCGGAGGCCACCCAGGTGTCCTGCGCATAGACGCCCGGCAGCGTATCGCTCAGATGGAACGAGGGATTTCCCGTAAACGTCGTCAGCCGCGCCAGCGTCCCGTCCGCGCGCACGTCCTGAATCGCGCCGCGCTGCGTGCTCTGCGAGAGCGCCACTTCCTGCGCGCTGAATCCCGCGGCCACATCGTGCCGCCCGTGCCATTGCACCGCCGCGAAGGTCACGCTGCCCATGGCCTGCACGCGCCGCCCGCGCTGCTGCAACTGCTCGTAATAGTTCCCGTTCGTTCCTGTGGGCAGCTGAATATAGGGCAGGTTTCCCTGGGGCGTCTGGCTGGTGACTCCGCTGTCGGCGGCAATGCCCAGCTCGATCAGCGCTTTGCTGATCCAGATCTGATCCTTCAGCGTTAGAAAATGTCTTTCGTGTGCCGGGTTCAGCGTCGCCGCGTAGGGATGAATCGCGTCCAAGCCCACGTATTCCGCGCTGTCCCGGTTGTAGAGATAGCTCCCCGCCAGCGTATGCTTCGGCGTCACATTCCATTGCAGCCGCAGCAGGTCCTGCCCGCCCCACAGCGTGGACATATCCGGCCCCGGAACGGGCACCTTCACGATCGAAATCACCCGCTGCACGCTCACCGCATCGGAAAACCACAGCTTGCCGCGCACAATCGGACCCGAAAACTGAAATTGCGGCGTCCAATTCCCCAGCCGCAATCCTCCCTCCGTCTCCGCTCCCGGCACGAACGCGGACAGCCGCACGCGCCAGTTGTCGTCGCCCGACACCGTGTCCACGCTGAGCATGCCCGCGCCGGCATGCGCGTTGCCGCTGCCTACGCGTCCGGACTGCACTTCCACGCCCGTCGTCGCGTCCACGTTGAACTGCACGTTCATCGCGCCCGTCACCGGGTCGCTGACCTCGAATCCGTCCAGTAAGTACAAAACTTCGCCCTGCCGGGACCCCGCCACGTGCATCGCTCCGGAGTTGTCCCGGACCACGTCCGGCATGATGGCCAGGCTTTCGCTGAGAGAATAATTGGTGGGAACCGGAACGTCCTGGATTTCCTGCGCCTGCACCGTACTGCGCTGCGTGGTGTCCTCCGGCTCGATGCGCGTCAGCTCCGTGCTTACTTCGACCTCTTCGTGCACTTCCTTCTCGTGCGTCAGCGTGTAGGTGTCTTCGCTGTTCGCGCCCGCGCTCACCAGCACGGACTGGTTCTCCAGCGCGAAAAATCCCTTCTTGCGGATGCTCAGGAGGTACGCGCCAGGAGCCAGCGCGGGAAACGTAAAATGCCCCTTCTCGTCGGTCAAAACGGCTGGCGCAGGATGCGCCTCCGTTCCCGCAACAGACTGGGCGCCGGCCACGAGCGTAACTTCCGCGCCCACTACCGGAGCGCCCGCCTCATCGGCCACCTGGCCGCTAAATTCCACGCCCGCGGGTGCGGCTTGCGCCGCGTAAGCAGAAAAACACAGTATGAATACGGCTAGAAAGGCTAGAGTCGTCCGCAACACGTTCCCATCCCCCATATGCCTGTCCAAGTGTTATGTCTTGCAGTGTTAGCAAAGCCCGACAAGCATTACGGGTTATGGTACTATCATTACTCATTCAGCTTTTCTTCTTTTTCTTCCCCTGTTTCCCCTCAATCACTACCTGCGCCGCCGCCAGTCTCGCAATCGGCACCCGGAACGGCGACGCGCTCACGTAGTCCAATCCCAGCTTGTGGCAGAACTTCACGCTCTCCGCGTCCCCGCCATGCTCGCCGCAGATTCCCACCTTCAGCTTCGGCCGCGTGGCTCGCCCCTGCTTCACGGCCCATTCCATCAGCATTCCCACGCCTTCGATATCCAGCGATTGGAACGGATCTTCGCGGAACACCCCGGCCTTCTTTTCGTCCACGTAGTCCGGCAGAAAGCGCCCGGCATCGTCGCGGGAAAGGCCCATGGTGGTCTGCGTCAGGTCGTTGGTTCCAAAGGAGAAAAACTCCGCCACCCGTGCAATTTTCCCGGCCAACAGCGCCGCCCGCGGCAGTTCGATCATGGTCCCCACCAGATAGGGCAGCTTCACCCCGGCCTTGGCCAGCAAATCGTCCGCCACGCGCCGCGTGCCTTCCTCCAGTATGCGCATCTCCTTCTCGTCCAGCGTCAGCGGATGCATAATCTCAGGTAATACTTTAACTTTCTCTTTCTGGCATTCGATGGCCGCCTCGATGATGGCCCGAACCTGCATCTCCAGGATTTCCGGGTAGGTAATCGCCAGGCGGCAACCGCGGTGCCCCAGCATGGGGTTGGCTTCGTGCAGTTGCTCGACGCGCCGGGCTACCTTTTCCGCGCTAATGCCCAATTCCTTCGCCAATTCTTCCTGCTTGTTCGCCTCGTGCGGCAGAAATTCATGCAGCGGGGGGTCCAGCAGGCGAATGGTCACGGGAAAACCGTCCATGGCCTTGAAGATGCCGATAAAATCCCGCCGCTGGAACGGCAACAACTTTCCCAGCGCCTTTTCGCGGTCCTCGCGATTGTCCGCCAGGATCATCTCCTGAATGGCCCGCTGCCGCTCGTGGCTCTTCTCCGGCTGCTCGAAGTCGGTGAAGAACATGTGCTCGGTGCGGCACAGCCCGATGCCTTCGGCGCCCATTTCCCGCGCCTTGCGCGCGTCCTGCGGCGTATCCGCGTTGGTGCGCACCCGCAGCCGGCGGATCTCATCCGCCCATTTCATCAGCGTGGCGTAGGCCTTGGGCATGGTCGGATTGCCCAGCGGCAATTGCCCCAGGTAAACAACCCCTTCGCCGCCGTCGAGCGTTATCCAATCGCCCTCGCGCACCGTTTCCTTCCCGGCGCGCATCACCTTGGCCGCCGCGTCCACGTCCAGAGCTTCGCAGCCCACGATGCAGCATTTGCCCCATCCCCGGGCCACCACCGCCGCGTGCGACGTCTTCCCTCCCGTGGCCGTCAGGATGCCTTGGGCCACGGCCATGCCGCCCACGTCTTCGGGGCTGGTTTCGCGCCGTACCAGGATCACTTTTTCCCCGCGCGCCACCCACTCTTCGGCCTCCTGCGCCGTGAAAACCACCTTGCCCACGGCCGCTCCCGGCACCGCGTTGATCCCCTGCGCGATGGGCTTCACCGTCATGCCGTCCTGGCCCGTCTTCGCGCTGATCACCGGATAGAACAGCCGCTCGATGTCCGCGGGCTGAATGCGCTGCACCGCCTCCTCCTTGGTGATCAGTTTCTCGTTGGCCATGTCCACGGCGATGCTGAAGGCCGCCGCCGGCGTGCGCTTGCCCGTGCGCGTCTGCAGCATATAAAGCGTGCCGTCCTCGACGGTAAACTCCATGTCCTGCATGTCCCGGTAATGCCGCTCGAGCGTCTGGCGCACTTTGTCCAGTTGCTTATAAACCTTAGGCATGCGCGTGGCCATTTCGCTCAAATGCATCGGAGTGCGGATACCCGCCACCACGTCCTCGCCCTGCGCATTCACCAGATAATCGCCGTAGAAAATCTTCTCCCCGGTGGACGGGTCGCGCGTAAAGCACACCCCCGTGCCGGAATTATCTCCAGTGTTGCCGAAGACCATCTGCACCACGTTCACCGCCGTCCCCAGCAGCCCGGTGATCTTCTCGACGCGCCGGTAGGTCACCGCCTTCTCCGCCATCCACGAACCGATCACCGCCCCAATCGCTCCCCACAACTGCTCTTTGGGGTCGTCCGGAAATGCATGGCCCGTCTTGCTCTGGAAATAAGCCTTGTACTCCGCGATCAGTTCCTTCCACCCCGCCGCGCTGACGTCCGTATCTTCCTTCACCTTCTGGCGGGTTTTCATGGCCCGCAGTTTTTCTTCCAAGTGTTCCTTGGACAGCCCCACCACCACCGTCGAATACATCTGCACGAAGCGCCGGTAAGCGTCATAGGCGAAGCGCTCGTTGCCCGTCGCCGCCACCAGCCCGGCCACGGAACGTTCATTCAGCCCCAGGTTGAGAATCGTCTCCATCATGCCCGGCATGGACCGAGCCGAGCCGGAGCGCACGCTCACCAGCAGCGGGCTTTTGGGGTCGCCAAGCTTCTTCCCGGTGGCCTTCTCCAATTGGGCTAGCGCCTTCAGCACCTGCCCGCGCAGTTCCGCGGGGTATTTTTTCCCGTGCTTATAAAAATAGTCGCACGTCTCCGTCGAGATCGTAAATCCCGCCGGCACCGGCAAGCCGATGCGCGTCATTGCCGCCAATCCCGCGCCTTTGCCGCCCAGAATTTCCTTGGAATCTCCGCTGCCTTGCGCCTTGCCCTTGCCGAAGGAATAGACCCAGTTTTTCACGATGCGCCTCGCCCCGTTAAGATTTGCCCTACCCTGCTCACCTGAAAACAAAAAACTCAAACTTAAAGTAATACTTTAAGTTTTGAATTAGCGCGATTCTTCTCCGCCCATCTCCGAAAAATCCGCAATCGTCGTAAACTCCGCCAGCAACTGGCCCAGCAGCGCCAGGCGGTTTCTCCGCACAGCCTCTTCTTCGGCCATCACCATCACGTCCACGAAGAAGCGGTCCACCGCATTGCGCAGGTCCGCGATCACTTCCAGCGCCTCGCGGTATTTTCCTTCTCGCTTGCGCTCCTGCACCCGACGCGCCGCCTCGCGCATGGCTGCATGCAGCTCCCGCTCGGCATCCAGTTTCAGGAACTCCTCGCTCACCGCATGGCCCTTCTCCGCCGCGGGCGCCTTTTCCAGGATTTTACGGATGCGCTTAAAGGAAACCGTCAGGGGTTCAAAGTTCTTCGATTTGCGGATGGCCCGCAGCGCTTCGAGCCGCTGCCGCGCATCCACAAGGTTATCGCTCCCCGCGCGGAAGACGGCGTTCACTTCGTCATAAGCAAAGCCCAGTTTCTCCCGGAAGACGAAGCGCGCGCGATCCTGAATGAATTCCAGAATCTGCGCTTCCTTCGCCGCGGGTACGGCGATCTTCGGCGCATGCTCCTGCAGCGCCTTCACCGCCGCATTCAACGCCAGCGAAAGCGAGAGCGGCACCTTGCGTTCTAGAATGATTTTCACGATGCCCTGCGCCGCCCGCCGCAGCGCGTAGGGATCGCTCGACCCCGTGGGAATGATGCCCACGGCAAAGCAGCCCGCCACACTGTCCAGTTTGTCCGCGAGCGACACGGCGCAGCCGGTCAGGTTGCGCGGAATCGAGTCTTCCAGACTGGCCGGCAGATAATGATCGTAAACCGCATCGGCCACGTCCGGCGATTCGCCCTGCGCCCGCGCGTAGAGCCCGCCTACAACTCCTTGTAGCTCCGTGAATTCGCGGACCATCTCCGTAGCCAAGTCGCATTTGGCCAGTTCCGCTGCGCGATCCGCGTCCGGAACATGCGCCTGCGCCAGCCCAAGATTGAACCACTGTCCGGCAATCCAGCGCGCAATCGCCCGCACTCGCTCCACCTTGTCGCGGTAACTCCCCAGCCGCGATTCGTACGTCACCCGTTCCAGCTTGGGGAGATAGTCGGCGAGCCGACATTTCTGATCCGTCTTCCAGAAGAACTGCGCGTCCGCAAACCGCGCCCGCAGCACCCGCTCGTGCCCCGCCCGCACCAACCCCTTGGGGTCGCGGTCCAGATTGATCACCGCCAGAAAATGCGGCGCCAAATCGCCCCCGCGCTTTTCCACGGCAAAATATTTCTGATGCCCGCGCATCACTGTGATCAGAATCTCATCCGGCAAATCGAGAAACGCCGGGTCAAACTGCCCCTGAATCACCGACGGAAACTCGTTCAGGTAAGTCACCATGTCCAGCAGCTCCGCGTCCGCATGCAACTTCAACCCGGACTTCTCCCCCAGCGCCGCCAGTTCCTTTTCGATCTTGGCCCGGCGCAGTTCCGGACGCACCATCACCCCGTTGGCCTTGAGCTTAGCTTCGTACTCACGGAAATTCTTCACCGGGATGCTGGGCTTGCCCAGGAAGCGGTGTCCCCGCGTGTGCCCGCCGCTGGCCACGTCGCCATAGGAGAAGCGCACCGGCTTGCCGTCCAGCACCGCCACGATCCAGCGAATGGGCCGGATGAATCGGGCATCGGAAAGTCCCGTCCAGGTCATCGAGCGCGGCCAGGTCAAATCCTGAATCACCCGCGGAAGAATCTCCCCCAGTATTTTTTCCGTCGCCCGTCCGGGAATCACCTGCGTGACCGCCAGGTACTCGCCCTTGGGCGTCGAGACAAACTGAATCTTGTCCAGGGCGATTCCCTGCTTGTCAGCGAAGCTGGCCGCCGCCCGTGTCGGCGCGCCGACAGAATCATAGGCCACCGACTTCGGCGGTCCCAGGACTTCCTTCACTACGTCCAGTTGCCGCAGTCGAATCTCACGCACCTGCGCCACCAGCCGTCGCGGCGCCGCGAACGTCACCACCTCAGCGCCCTCGGCCAGATTTTCCGCCACCAAATATTTCTCCAGCACGCTGCGCAGTTCCGCCTGCGCCTTGGGCAGCAGTCCCGCCGGAATCTCCTCGCAGCCAATCTCAAAAAGAAGTTCGCTGCGCCGCTCGGAAACCTTCTTCATGGCCGCCTTCATGCCCGCACCTCTTCCGCGGCTTCCGGCGACATCTGCGCCACATACGACTGCGCCGTGCGGCAGGCCAGCGTGCGCACGCGAGCCATCAGCGCCGCGCGCTCCGTCGTGGAAATCACCCCGCGCGCATCCATCAGGTTGAACAGGTGAGAACATTTCAGGCACAGGTCATACACCGCCAGCAGCGGATAGCGCTCCCTTTCCGGCCCGCGCAGAAGCGAAAAACCTTCCAGCAGCCTCCGCGCCTCCTTCTCCTGTATCTCGAAATCCGCGCGAATCGCCGCGGCGTCGCTGCGATCGAAGCTGTAGGCCGAAAACTGCTGCTCTTCCTTCAGCCGGACCTGCCCGTACGTCACGTCCTCCGACCAGCGCATGTCATACACGCTTTCCACGCCCTGCAAGAAAGCCGCAATGCGCTCCAGCCCGTAGGTCAGCTCCACGGAAATGGGGTCCAGGTCCATGCCGCCACACTGCTGAAAATAAGTGAATTGGGTGATTTCCAGGCCGTCGAGCAGCACTTGCCAGCCGATGCCCCAGGCGCCCAGCGTGGGCGATTCCCAGTTGTCTTCTTCGAAGCGAATGTCGTGCTCGGCCAGGCGAATGCCGATGGCTTCCAGGCTTTGCAGATAAAAATCCTGCACTTCGCGCGGCGCCGGCTTGAGGATCACCTGAAACTGCGAGTGCTTATAGAGGCGGTTGGGGTTTTCGCCATAGCGTCCGTCGGCGGGCCGACGCGACGGCTGTACATAGGCCACCCGGTAGGGCGTGGGCCCCAGCACGCGCAGAAACGTCTCCGGGTGCATGGTCCCCGCTCCCACTTCCACATCGTAGGGCTGCTGCAGGACGCATCCCTTCTTCATCCAGAATTCCGACAGCTTCAGAATTAGGTCCTGAAACGCCAGCCCTTTTTTCTTTGGCTCCGCTTTTACTTTCGCTTTCACGCCGTCTCCAGTAATTCCCGTGTGATCAGTCTTCGTTCCGTGTGATGCTCAATCCAATCCAAACAGGCATTCCGTAATTCTCCCACAAGTCCGCCCGGCACTTCAGCCTCGGTCAACTTATCGAGACCAATCCTGGTAAAGCCCGGAGCCAGTTCCCGCGCCGCAAGCGAGATGGACCGCATTCCCGGATGACGGCAGTCCCGGCAAAGCAGCCCGGGACTCCAGGAAGCATGATACGCGTCCGCGGAACCAAACTTCGCGCCGCACTTCCCGCAGCGGTCCAGAGGAGGCAGCCAACCGGCCAGCTTCACTGCCCAGAAAACAAAGTAGCTGGCCGGGATGCGCCAGTCCTTGCGCCGCTCGATCTCCCGCGCGGAGAGCAGCACCAGCCGAAACATCGCCTCGGCCGGTTCCCGCTCCGGCAGGAGAATCTCCACAATCTCGCTGACCATGGCCAGGCCGGTGGCCAGGGAATAGTCGCTCTGCGCCGCATGAAACGAATCCAGCAGGTCGCACTGCTGAATGCGCACCAGGTCGCGCGTCTCCCGCTCGATGTACTCCATCTGGACATGCGCGAGCAGTTCCAACGTCGAGCCGTAGCGATTCTTCAGCTTCCGCGCCCCGGCGGCCACACCCCGCATACGGCCCGACGAGCGGGACAGAAAACTCACCAGCCGGTCAGATTCGCCCAGCGGAAATGTCTTTAGAATGATCGCTTCCGTGTCCTGGGCAGGCATAATAAGTAAAGCTGTCGGCGCGCCGACTCCCGCCTCCCGGCGGAGCCGCTCGTAACTCGCCAAAAAACCAGAACTTGTTTCTTACCACAGGCTTGCCAGCGGCGCAATCCTTCGTTGTAAAAAAACAGCGAAAAAACGCCACGAATTCCACATTTTACGCCATCCGCACGTTCTGTTAACCAGACTCATCCCCGCGGTTTATTATGGGACGCCCTTCCCTCTTGAGGGGTTCGATTTCGCTCGCTTTCTGGTATCCTCTCTCGAAATGAAAGGCACCGTGCATCCCAGGCAATGATTCTCCCTCTCAAGGATCTCAATCCTCGCCGCACCGTTCCCTTTATCACCGTCCTGTTGATTGCCGCCAATGTCGCCGTCTTCGTCTACCAACTGACCCTTCCACCTCACCTTTCGAAAACTTTCCTTCTCTCTTTCTCCGAAGTTCCCAATCGCCTCCCCGCCCTGCTCGCCGGCCACGCCACCTGGCGCACCGCCCTGCTGCCTCTCGTGACCAGCATGTTCCTGCACGGCGGACTGCTGCACCTCGCGGGCAACATGCTCTTCCTGTGGGTGTTCGGGGACAACATCGAAGACGCGCTGGGCCACTTCCGCTACCTGCTCTTCTATTTCGCGTGCGGCATCGCCGCCGGACTGCTGCACATTTTTATGAACCTGCATTCGGCGCTGCCTGCGCTGGGCGCCAGTGGGGCGATCTCCGGCGTGATGGGCGCCTATCTGATCTTGTTTCCCCGTTCGCGGGTGCTGACGCTGGTTTTTGTGATTCTCCTTCCGCTCCCTGCGGTTTTGTTGCTGGGGTGGTGGTTCGTCCTGCAATTCCTGGAAGGAATGAACTCGCTGGGAATGCGTGCGGAGGGCGGGGTGGCATTCTGGGCGCATGTCGGCGGCTTTCTGACGGGAATGATGCTGGCGATAGGGAGCCGAAGGAGATGAGAAGCAGAAAGATTAAACACAGAGAAACAGAGAGCACCGAGAAAAGAATGGCATATGAAGTTAAAGTAGAACTTTAACTAAGCTATTACACCGTTGATTCCACTTAACTTATGTACTTCTTGAGACCTGCTCCGCCAGCCAGTCGCCTGCTTCCGTTGTCTTTAAATTTCCACCCAAATCCGGGGTTACTTTGTTCTCCCGCAGGGCTGCGCGGACGGCTTCCTTTAGCCGCGCGGCTTCCTCCGGCCAGCCGAGGAAGTCGAGCATCATGCCGGAAGTGAGCACGGAGCCGAGGGGGTTGGCAATGCCCTTCCCGGCGATATTGGGGGCGGAGCCATGGACCGGCTCAAAGAGCGAAGTCGCGCCGGGATGGATATTACCCGAAGGCGCCAGGCCCAGCCCGCCGCCGAGCTGCGCGCCGAGGTCGCTGATGATGTCGCCAAAGAGGTTGCAGGTGACGATGACGTCGAACTGGCTGGGGTCGCGGACGATCTCCATGGCCAGGGTGTCGATGTAGAGGTGCCGGGACTCGACGTCCGAGTACTCCTGGCGGACTTCCTTGAAAACGCGCTGCCAGAGGTCGTGGGCGAAGGTCATGGCGTTGGATTTGTCGCTCATGCACAGGCGCTTGAGTTTTTTCTCGCGGGCGTAGGCAAAGGCGTGGCGGATGATGCGCTCGACGCCCTTGCGGGTGTTGAGGTCTTCCTGGAGGGCGACTTCGTCGGGGGTTCCCTTCTTGAAAATGCCGCCGACGCCGACGTAAAGCCCTTCGGTGTTTTCGCGGAAGACCATGATGCGGATGTCGCGCTCGGTGCGGCCGCTAAGGGGTGTAAGACGGTCATGGAGAAGCTCGACGGGGCGGGCATTGACGTAGAGATCCAGCTTGAAGCGCAGGCCGAGAAGAATGTCGGCGGCGTGCTGGTTGGAGGGCACACGGGGGTCACCCAGGGCGCCGAAGAGGATGGCATCGAACTCGTCGCGAAGCATTTCCACCGCGCCGGGAGGCAGCGTGACGCCTTCGCGGAGAAATTTGTCTGCGCCCCAGTCCAGGTCCACGAACTCCATGGGACGCTTCACGGCAGCGCGGAGGACTTTTATGGATTCCGGGGTGACTTCCCTGCCGATGCCGTCGCCGGGTAGGACGGCGATACGGGCGGCGGGGCCGCCTTTGCGAAGTGGAGTGGTGGCCAAGGGGAGAGTCTCCTGATGAATTCAGCGGTTCCGTCCCGGCATAGGAAATAAGGAACGGGACCGGTCCGTGCTGCCAGTGAAGGCAAACCGCAAAAGCGCGCTTTCCGACTATTGAATACCTTCTCAACAAAGCGAACATACCACTTTGCCGACAGCCGGCGAAAGCGCAATTTCAACCCCTGTCGGCAAGCTATTTCGCTGAAACGCGCGCCGATTCGACGGCATAGACGCCGGCAAGGACGATGGCGGTGCCGGCGATGCTGACCAGTGTAAGGGGTTCGCCGAGCCAGAGGAAGCCGAGGAGCGTGGCAATGACAGGCAGGAGATAAGTGAAGGCACTGACCTGCGAGGCGGGCATGAATCGGAGCACCCAGAAATAGAGGAGATAGGCGACGCAGGAGGCCAGGACAGCCATGTAAGCTACGGCGACCCAGGATTGCAGCGGGATGGCGCGCCATTGGGCGGCGGGACCGACATGGAGGGCTTCATAGAGGGCCACCGGGAGAATCATGGCCGAGCCGAAGAACTGATTGAAGGCGGTCATGGTGAGGGCGTCGTATCGGCCGGCGACGCGCTTGCCGAGAACAGCGTACATGGAAAAACCGAGGGAGCCAAAGAGGGCCAGGAGATCGCCGTGGAGCGTGGGCGAGTGTGTGGACATGCCGCTCTTGCCGGCCATGAGGACCACGCCGGCGAGGGCGATGGCCATGCCGGCGGCGCTGCGCCAAGTCCAGGTCTCCAGGCCCAGGAGGACGGCGAGGACGAGGATATAGATGGGTCCCATACCGACGATGACCGAAGCGTGGGCCACGGAAGTGTAATGGAGCGATGCGGAGAAGCAGAAGGGGTTGACGGCGGCGCCGAAGAATCCAAGATAGGCGAAGGTCCAATAATCGCGGGCGGAAAAACCTTTGCGGCGGGCCGCGGCGGCTTCGGCAAAGGCCGGCAGGCGCAGGCAGAACAGATAGGCGGGAAGCATGGCCAGTCCGGCGAAAAAGACGCGGAAGGAACCGAGCGTGGGCGGCGAAAAATGGCGCAGGCCGATTTTGGCAACGATGAAATTGACGGCCCATATGGCCACGATCAGCGCGATGGCCAGAATCAACCAGACGCGCCGGGGCGCGGCGGCGGGCGTGGGGAGCGGGGCCGGCAGGACGGAGGCGGCTGAATCGGGTGAAGGAGAATCCAAAGCGTTCATGTCGTCAGGCTAGTTTTTCCTTGTGCACGGTGATTTTTTCGATGCGCTCGATTCGCGGGGTGTAGCCGATGCCGGGGCCGGTGGGAACGCGAATCGTGCCTTGCGCCGAAACGGTGACTTCCGGTTCGATGATGTCCTCGGTCCAATAGCGGGCGCTGGCGGAGACGTCGCCGGGCAGCGTGAAATTGGGCAGCGTGGAAAGGGCGATGTTGTGGGCGCGGCCGATGCCGGATTCGAGCATGCCGCCGCACCAGACGGGAACGCCGGCTTTCTGGCAAAGGTCATGGATGCGCCTGGCTACGGTGAAGCCGCCGACGCGGCCGAGCTTGATGTTGATGATTTTGCAGGCGCCGAGCGCCAGCGCGGCCTTGGCCTGCTCTTCGGTGTGAATGCACTCGTCGAGGCAGATGGGCGTTTGCAGCTGCTTCTGCAGTTGCACGTGGGCGTAGAGATCGTCCCATCCGAGCGGCTGCTCGATCATCATCAGGTGATAGGCGTCGAGTTGCTGGAGAAGATGAGCGTCCTCCATGCGATAGGCGGAGTTGGCGTCCACCATGAGGCGGATCGTGGGAAAATCCTGGCGCAGGCGCTGCACCTGGGGCAGCTCCTTGCCGGGCTTGATCTTGATTTTGATGCGCTGGTAGCCGGCGGCCAGTTCTTTTTGCACGGCGGCGGAGAGTTCGTCGAGCGAGTTCTTGATGCCGATGGAGACGCCGCAGGCGATTTCGTCGCGTACGCCACCGAGAAGTTTGGCGAGTGGAACTCCCTTGATTTTCGCTTCAGCGTCCCACACGGCGGCTTCGAGAGCGCCCTTGGCCATCTCATTGCCGCGCACCCAGGAGAGCATCTCCCAGATTTCCGAAGCGGAAGCGAATTCCCTGCCCTTCAGGAGCGGCCAGACGAAGTCGCGCAGGATGTGCCAGGCCGTCTCCACGGTTTCCGGGCTGTAGGAGGGGTCTTCGCCGGCGACGCATTCGCCCCAGCCGATGACGCCGTCCACGTCCACTTCCAGGAGCATGATGCGGCGATCGGTTTGGACGCCCATGCTAGTTTCGAACGGGGCCACCAGCGGCATGGGAAGTTCCCGAAGGGTGATTTCACGGATCTTCATTGCGCGTTCAACATCCTTTCCGGATAAAAAACGTGCCTATTAAAAATCGCTCCAGGGCGCGAGAAGATAGCCCGCGCTGGCCGGCGTGCTCCGCGTGGCGATGGCCGCATAGCCGCGCGCGAACCAGGATTCGAATTCCCCCCGGGCACGGGCCTGTTGCCGCGCCACCTCTTCCGGATTGTTCTTCTTCCAGTCTTCCAGCGCGTCGGGAAACGAAATCGTCGCCGGAGCTTCGGCAGGCTCGGGGACGGCGCCCGCGAGGATGGCCATGACGCGCGGAGAATCCAGATGCCATTCGGCGACCAGCCGGTCGGTGGGAAGATTGTTGTGCAGGGGGCTGCTGGTGACGCCATACAGATTGGGCAGATAAGTGCGGCAGATGGCGCCCAGGCGATTGAGATTGAAATGGGCATTGCGCAGTTCCAGCGGGTCGAAGGTCCATTCGATGAGGCGAATGTCGCGGCCTAGGGCCTCTTCGCGCTGAAACAGCTTGAGGGCACGGCCCACGCCGCGGTCGCGATAGCCGTCGCCAACCCCGGTCATGTGCGAATGCAGAAAGATTTGGCCGTTGCGGATGCCGGGGAGAGCCAGCGTGTAGCCGACCATCCGCGAACCGTCGAAGGCTCCGAGCACCTGCCCGCCGATATGCGCGGCCACGACGAACATGGTGACCGGCTCGACTTCCAGGTCGTCTTCGCCCCAAATCTCGCGCTGCAATTGCAGGCAGAGGCGGAAATCCTCGAGCGATTCGCAGCGGCGGATGTGGATCGGTTCGCTCATGGCGCTCAGCGGCTTCCCTTCCCGGACGAAGCGGCGCGTGCCGCGGAGCGTTCGGCCCGTTTTGCGGCATCCCACAGGCGTTCCAGGTCTTCGCGGGAGGCCTGCGCCAGCGAGGAGCCGCGCGCGGCGGCCAACTTCTCCATTCCACGGAAGCGCGAGGAAAATTTGCGGTTGGCCTTTTTCAAGGCGATTTCCGGGTCCACGTGCAGAAACCGCGCCAGATTCACGGCCACGAAAAACAGGTCGCCGACCTCCTCTTCGATATGCGCGGCGTTGCCGGCCTCGCGCGCCTGGAGCAGTTCGGCGGCCTCTTCCCGCCATTTTTCCAGAATGCCCTCGGCGTTTTCCCAATCGAAGCCGATGCGCGCCGCGCGGCGGGTCAGTTGAAACGCTTCGAGAGCGGCGGGAGCGTTCTTGGGAGTGCCATCGAGCAGGGACGGCGGCGCAGCAGGTTCTTCCACGGCAAAGGCTTTGCCGCCGGCGGCGCGCTCCGCTTTGCGCTCCTCGGCCTTGATCTGCTCCCAATTCCGCAGCACTTCCCCGGAACTCCCCGCCTGCACATCTCCAAAGACGTGCGGATGCCGCCGGACCATCTTGTCGTGGACCAGGCGGATGACATCGGCGGAGGAGAATCGGCCTTCTTCCTGCGCAATCTGCGAATGAAAAACAACCTGGAGAAGCAAGTCCCCAAGCTCCCCGGCAAATTTGGCGTCGTCGCCGCCCTCCAGCGCTTCCAGGACCTCGTAAGCCTCTTCGATCAGGTAGGTGCGCAGCGTGGCGTGGGTCTGCTCGCGGTCCCAGGGGCAGCCTCCGGGAGCGCGCAAACGGGCTTGCAGGGCCACCAGCTTCTCAAACCACTGCCCCGGAGCGGCTGCGGAGACGGTCTTCCGCGCCTTTCCCGCGGGCCGCTGGGCGGCGCGCTTTCGAGGGGCCGGTTTGGAATGTCGCTTCTTCATCACTCTCCGCGAAAATGAAACAGATGTTCCACTTTACGGGGAGAGGGCGATTTTGACAAGCACCGGGGAAGACAAGGGTGCCCAGGCAAAACCGCTTCCGGCACAAGGCAGGGTGCGCTACACAAACGCGAAGGGCGATGATAAACTGATAAAGAAGACGAAGACACCGAGGAAATTCACTTGTCAGAGCACAAACCGGAAGAGACATTTCGCGTCATAGACCGCCGGCCCTTTACCGCCGAGGGCGAGGTGCGCAAGGAGTTCGTCGAGCAGGAGGAGCGCGCGGCTGCTTCCGCCGCCGCCGCCCCGCCGGCCCCCGCCGCCGAGGAGGCGCCCTCGGAGCCTCTCAAAGACACGCCCAAGCCCCTGCCCGCTTTCGAAAATCTCGTGCGCATGCTGGGCAGCAACGCGGCCATGGTGCTGGGCGCCTACACCGACCCGCGCACCGGCCAGCCCATGCTGGACCCGGACGCGGCCCGGGATCTGATTGACATGCTCGACGCGCTGCGCGAAAAAACCGTTGGCAACCTGGCGCCCGAAGAAGACGCCATGCTGCTGGACCTGCTGGGGAAGCTGAAGATGACCTTCCTCGAAATCACGCAGGCCATGCAGGCGGCGCAACTCAAGGCCAAGGGCCGCGGGTAACACCGCGATCTGGACAATGAATTCCTGAAGGTTTCCGATTACGCGCCCATTTGAATCGCCGATGACCTCCCAACCCCTGCGGCTCACTTTTCTTGGCTCCGGCACTTCGATGGGAGTGCCTACGCTGGGCTGCGCCTGCCGCGTCTGCCGCTCGACCGACGCCCGCGACAACCGCCTGCGCCCCTCGGTGATGCTTTCCCGCGGCGGACGCAACGTCGTCGTGGACACCACGCCGGATTTCCGCCAGCAGGCCCTGCGCGTGGACTTACAGCAACTCGACGCCATCATCCTCACCCACGGCCACGCCGACCACATCCTGGGCTTCGACGACATTCGCCCCTTCAACATCCGCCAGAAAGAAGCCATGCCGGTCTACGGCTCGGAAGAAACCTTTCGCGTGATCCGGAGAATGTTCGCCTACGTTTTCGATGACGGGCCGACGCTGAGCACCGTCCCGCAAGTGTCGCTGCAGTTGGTGCAGGGCCCGTTCGAGCTGCTGGACACGGTGATTACGCCCGTACCGGTGCTCCACGGCGGAATGGAAGTCCTCGGCTACCGCTTCGGCCGCGCCGCTTACCTCACCGACTTCAGCGCAGTGCCCGCCGCGTCGCGCGCGCTGCTGGGCGGCCTCGATGACCTGATCCTGGACGCGCTGCGCGACATTCCCCACCCCATGCACCAGACGGTCGAGCAGGCCTTGGCGCTGGTGCAGGAGTTGAAGCCCAAACGCGCCTGGTTCACGCACATCGCCCACGACCTGCCGCACGAAGAAACCAACGAGCGCCTGCGCAAGATGGGCTTTCCGCACGTGCAATTGGCGCATGACGGACTGAGCTTCGAGGTGGGCCCCGCATGAAGCTGTCCGTCTTTTCCTCGGCGCAGGAGTGGGCCGCGCGCTATGCCGCCGCGGGACGCCGCAGCATCCTGGCCATTGGCAATTTCGACGGCATCCACCTGGGACATCAGGCCATTCTGCGCGGCGTTGTGGCGCGCGCCAAAGAAAGCGGCGACGTGGCCACGGTGCTGACGTTCGAGCCCCCGCCTTTGAAAATCCTGCGCCCGGAAGTTGCCCCCGCGCGCCTCTCCACCAACGAGCAGCGCCTGGTGTGGTTCGACGCCGCCGGGATGGAAGCGGCCGTGGTGCTGCCCTTCACCATGGAATTGTCAAAACTAACGCCGGAAAGCTTTGCCGAAGACATTCTGTCGCGCGGACTGCGCGTGCGCTCCGTGCTGGTGGGCGAGAATTTCCGCTTCGGCCACAAGCAGGCCGGCGACGTGAAGCTGTTGCGCGAACTGGGCGCGCGACTGGGATTTGAAGTGGTCATCGTGCCGCCGGTGAGCTTTCGCCGAGAGATTGTCTCCAGCACGGTGATCCGCCGCGAAATCGCCGCCGGCGACGTGAGCCACGCCGCGCGCCTGCTGGGGCGGCCCTTCGTGCTCACCGGGCCGGTGGTGAGCGGCACGGGAACGGGGCGGAAGTTTACCTTCCCCACGCTCAACCTGGCGCCCGAGCAGGAGTTGCTGCCCGCGCCGGGCGTCTACATCACCCAGATGAAGCTGGAAAGCGCCAGCTACGACGCCGTGACCAACATCGGAACACGGCCCACGTTCAACGGAACCGGCCTGAGCGTGGAGACGCATCTGCTCGGCGTGACCGAAGACATTCACCCCGCGCGCATGAAGATCCGCTTCTGGAAGCGCCTGCGCGCCGAGAAGAAATTCGCCGGCCCCGCCGAATTGAAAGAGCAGATTGCGCGGGACATCGGACAGGCCCGGCGCTTCTTCGCGCAGTTGAAGAAGCTGCGCGCGGCGCGGGCCCGCTGAGGCTTCCCGAGGTTCGCCCCCATTCCCGTGACCGATTGTTCACATTGAAATTTTTCATCGTCCCCTTCCGCCAGCGTGATGCTAGTCTGATGGGAAGCTTATTCTGACGATTCACCCGCCGAGCACGGGCTTTGCGCCGGGATTCTGCTGGCGCGGCATGTTCGGAAAGCAAGGCGAAGTCACGCACCGGAGGAAGCATTGGCAACAATGGAAATCATGGGCAAAACGCTGAACCTGGATAACAACGGCCATCTGGCCAATCCCGCCGATTGGACCGAAGACATGGCCCACGCACTGGCCGTCAAGGAAGGAATCCCCGCTCTCACGGTAAAACATTGGACGGTGCTGAACTACGTGCGCCGCGTCTACAAGCAGGAAGGCGCGCCGCCGTCGGTGCGCCGGATGTCCATGGAAAGCAACGTGGACACCAAGGAACTCTACGCCCTCTTTCCGGGCGGCCCCGGGAAAAAGGCCGCCAAGATCGCCGGCTTGCCGAAGCCCAAGGCGTGTATTTAGCCGTTTGCAAAGCGAAAGGGATCCCATGACGGAAGAGAAAATAAGGCAGCCCATCGAGCGTGTGTCCGTGATCGTCTCCAAAGGCTCGCTCGAAGGCGTCTATCCCGCGCTGATCATGGCCAACGGCGCGCGCATGGAAGGCATCGAGGCTTCCCTCTTTTTCACCTTTTTCGGCATGGACGCCATCCTCCGCAAGCGCCTGGACCATCTCAAAGTGGCCACCGTCGGCAATCCCGCCATGCACATGCCCACGCTGCTGGGCGCGCTGCCGGGCATGTCTGCCTTCGCCACGGCCATGATGAAAAAAGAAATGAAGCGCCTGGATATTCCGCCGGTGGGAGAATTCCTGCAGATGTTTCACGACGCGGGCGGGGCCATTTACGCCTGCAAGGCCTCCGTGGACATGTTTCATCTCACCAAAGACGATTTCACTCCGCTGGTGGACGATATCATCACGGTGGGCGAGTTCTACGAAAAATCGGCCGGCGCGCAGATTATTTTCACCTAGCGCGATGCGCGAAGCATCGGCGCGGCCGATGCCTTGCAGCAAAAAGTTTGATTGGCCGCCTGCCCGCAACCCTGTCTACAATAAGCACTGTCCATGATTGATTACACGCAATTCGCCACGGTCCTCGCGCTCTATTCCTGTTGTAGCCGCTAGCACGTTCCGCGCGGCCTGCCTCCCCAGGCTTTCCCGAAAGATCCTGATTCCGGCTTTCTCCGGCTGCGCCGAACTTCTTTCCCATCCAATTCAGAAGAGTTCGCGCCGCGGCGCTTGCCGCGAATACGCGGAGTTACAGCAAGGTTTTTTCGGTCTCCGCGCCCCGTTGTTTCCCGAACCTCCGCCCCGGCGGAGATGCCATTCACCAATACGTGAAAAAAACTTTTCGAGGAGAGATTTGACATGAAAACCAGAATCAGCAGTTCCCTGCTCGTCATTCTTCTGACGCTGCTCTCCGCCCCTTCCGGCTCCGCCACCGACGGCTATTTTGCCACCGGCTATGGTGTGAAGCAGCAAGGCGCGGGCGGAGCGGGCGTAGCCTGCGTCGATGACAGCCTGGCCGCGGCCACCAATCCCGCCGGAATGTTTTTCGCCGGCGACCGCATCGACTTCGGCGCCAGCTTCTTCCGGCCCATTCGCGGCGCAACCATCTCGGGCAGTCTGTTTCCCGTCAATGGCGATTACGACGGCAGCGGGCGCAAGAATTTCCTCATTCCCGAATTGGGCTACAATCGCCGCGTGCGTTCGCGCTTCTCGCTGGGCGTCTCGGTCTTCGGCAACGGCGGGATGAACACCACGTATCTCGGCGGAATTCCTCTGTTCGGCAGTGGCCGGGCGGGAGTGAACCTCGAACAACTCTTCGTGGCCCCCACGCTGGCGTTCCATGCGAGCAAACGCAACGTCTTCGGCGTTTCGCTGAACCTGGCCTACCAGCGCTTCCAACTGGAAGGTTTACAGAACTTCGCTTCGGCGGGATTTTCGATTGACCCGGCGAACCTCACCAACCGCGGCACGGATTCCGCCTTCGGAGCGGGGGTGCGCGTGGGCTGGATCGGAACGCTCAGCCGCTGGCTGAGCCTGGGCGCCACCTATCAGAGCCGCACGCACATGGGGAAATTCAACCGCTACCGCGGCCTCTTCGCCGAGCAGGGCGGCTTCGACATTCCCGCAAATTTCGCCGGCGGAGTGGCGCTGAAGGTCCATTCCCGAGCCACCCTGGCCTTCGATGCCGAGCGCATCCTCTACGGACAGGTCAAATCCATCGCCAATTCCGGCGCCAATCCGGCGTTGCTGGGATCGGACAACGGCCCTGGCTTCGGCTGGCGGGATATCACCGCCTACAAACTGGGAGGAAGCTACCGGGTGAACTCGACTCTGACGCTGCGTGCGGGAGTTAACCATTCGGGTCAGCCTTTTGCCGCCACGGAAACATTTTTCAACATCCTGGCCCCGGGCGTGGTGCAGAATCACGTGACGGCGGGAGCCTCGGTGCGGCTGCACGGCGGCCGGGAAATAAATTTCTTCTACCTGCACGCCTTCACCGGAAGCGTGGCCGGCGTAAATTCCATTCCGGCGTGGGCCGGCGGAGGCAACGCCAGCCTGGGCATGCACCAGAATTCGGCGGGGATCAGCTTGGGATGGAATAAGGAATAGCGAACAGCGGAAAACTCAGCCCTTGCGCTGCTTGAGGCAGTCCGCGCAGTAGCCGCCGACTTCGGTGCGCGAGATGGTCACCTGCATGTGGAAATCACGCTCGATCTGCTGCTTGAGCTGCTCGTAGAGGTTCGATTCGAATTCGCGCACCTTGCCGCAGCGCAGGCAGGCCACGTGGATATGGTCGCGCGGGCCGTGCGATTCGTAGTAGTGCTGGTCGCCGCGAAGGTGCAGCAGGTCCAGTTCGTCGATGAGTCCGTGTTTTTTCAGCAGGTCCAGCGTGCGATAGACGGTGACCCGGTGCACGCCGGGATCGACCTTCTGTGCGCGTTCCAGGATGGCCCCGGCGTCCAGATGCCGCTCGGCGTTGTCCATCACCTGCACGATGACGCGGCGCTGGCGCGTGAGCCGTATGCCGCGCGTCTGCAGCGCCTGTTCCAGCTTGGCGGTGGTGCTTTCCGGCGTATTGATGCGCTCGCCGGTGGACGCGCGGTGAGCGGGATGGGCGGCCATGCTCTGCTCCGAAAAATGCGGGCGATGCTTGCGGCGGCTCTTAGCGGCCCAAATGAAGCCGCGCGACGTCATGGTACATGACGATGGCAAAAAGGACCACGAGGAAGACGAAGCCCACCTGCACGAAGCGTTCCTTGAACGCCAGGCTCAGGTCGCGGCGCCGCAGCCCTTCGACCGAGAGCAGCAGGATATGCCCGCCATCGAGAATGGGGATGGGCAGGAGGTTGAGGATGCCCAGATTGATGCTGATGGTGACCATCAGCATGACCAGCGGAAAGACGCCCTGGCGCACGGCCTGGCCGGAGAGGCGCGCAATTCCCACCACGCCCTGCAACTGGCTGACGGAAATGCGGCCCGTGAAAAGCTTGGTCACCACGCCAAAAACCTGCTGGGACCCGCGGACTGTCATGCCCACGGCATCGGTGGCAGCGGCGGAGAGACTCACGCGGCGGAAGGACTCTTCCTCTCCGCGGGCATGGATGCCAATCAGCCAGACGGTTTCGCCGCCTTCGCTGGGCCCCTGAAAGGGCATAACGTCAAACAGCATGGGCTTTCCGGCGCGTTCGACGCCGATGGCCAGCTTCTGTCCCTTGGAAGCGCGCACGGAATCGACAAACTGCGTGCGCGCGGTAATGGCCTGCCCGTTCAGCGAGGTGATGCGATCGCCCTCGCGCAAGCCCGCGCGAAATGCGGGAAGAGTCGGGTCCAGGTCGGTGAGAATCGCCGGGTCCGGATAATAGCCGAAAATCTGAATGATTTGCTCGGGGGTCTTCACGACGAAGGAAACGGTCCGGCGAGCACCGCCGTTTTCGACTTCCATGCTCAGCGTGCTGCCGGGCGCCGACTTATCGAATGCCGAGAGGGCATCCTCCCAGCTGGGATTGGCCACGCCGTTCAGAGCCACAACCTTATCGCCCAACTGCAGCAGTCCGCTGTCCGGGGAAGAGGCTGCGGGCCGGGCCGTCACCTGCAATGGAGTGTTCAGCGATTTCGAATAGGGCTGGCCCACGGCCACGAAATAAACGAAGAGCAGGAGAATGGGGAACAATAGATTAACGACCGGTCCGCCAAAAGAAATGAGCGCCCGCTGCCAGCGCGGCTTGCTCATCAGCTCATCGGGCTTGCCCGTGGGCGCGGTCTCCTCGCCGGAGTCCGCCTCGAAAATATCCTGCCCGGCCATGCGCACGAATCCACCCAGAGGCAGCGCGCTGACGCGGAAATCCGTGTCCCCGCTCTTCCAGCCAAACAGGCGCGGACCGAAACCAATGGAAAAAACCTCGACGCGCACGCCAAACAGGCGCGCCATGATGTAATGTCCCCATTCGTGCACGAGGATCAATACGCCCAAAACCAGAACCATTCCCAAAACAATGCTCATCGAGTCAGTCTTCCCTTCTCCATCGATTACAAATCCCGGATTCAGTGCGCCGTAGCGGTGGCCGCCATGCGCTCGACTTCTTCGCGGGCCATGCGCCGGGCTTCGGCGTCCGCGGCCAGCACATCTTCCATCTTCTCAAACCGCACGCGCGGGGTGCGCCCCAGCACGCGCTCGATCAATTCCGCGATGCCCAGGAACGGCAGCCGCCCGTCCAGAAACGCGGCTACGGCGACTTCATCCGCGGCATTCAAAGCGCAGGGCAGTGCCCCGCCCTTCTTCATGGCTTCCCGCGCCAGTCGCAGGCAGGGAAAGCGCCGGGTGGAGGCGCGCTCGAAATCCAGGCGCTTGAGCTTCGTCCAATCCAGTGCCACTTGATTGGATGCCACCCTCTCTGGATAGGTTAGCGCATATTGGATGGGCATGCGCATATCCGTCGGTCCCAGTTGTGCCAGAACTGAACCATCCACGTATTCCACCATGGAGTGAATCGTGGACTGCGGATGAATCACCACGTCAATCTGGCCCGGTTGCATGCCGAAGAGCCAGCGCGCTTCGATCACCTCGAAGCCCTTGTTCATCATCGTCGCCGAATCGATGGTGATGCGATTGCCCATTTTCCATTTGGGATGATTGAGCGCCTGCTCCGGCGTGACCGCGGCAAGCTGCGCCAGCGGCGTCTTGCGGAAGGGCCCGCCCGAAGCCGTCAGCACCAGACGGCGCACTTCCCCGCGCTCGCCCCCGCGCAGGCACTGATGAATGGCGTTGTGCTCGCTGTCCACCGGAAGCAGTTCGCGCCCGGCCTTCTTCGCCGCGACCATCACCAGTTCGCCCGCGGCCACGAGCACTTCCTTATTCGAAAGCGCCACCAGTTTTCCCAGGCGCACCGCTTCGTAGGTGGCTTCAAGGCCGACAACGCCCACTGCGGCCGAAACGACAATCTCCGCGGCGGGATGCGTCCCCGCGGCGCGCATGCCTTCGCGCCCATGATGAATCGCCGGCAGCGCCACTCCCCGCGAGCGCAGCAGCGCCGCCAGTTCATCCGCCCGCGCCGAATCGCCCACCGAGACCAGCTCCGGCTTATGCCGCGCAATCTGCCCGGCCAATTCCTCGATGTTCGCCCCCGCCGCCAGCGCCACCACGCGGAAGCGCTCCGGCAGCGACTCGACCACTTCGAGCGTCTGCCGGCCAATCGAGCCGGTCGAACCCAGTATGGAAAGTTGTTTCACGAATCCGTTCTTCGCGCTCTCCGGCCACCGAGCCGGATGCCGGCTCTAGGAAGAGGGAGAAGCGACCAACACCCAATAATACCAGACAACCGGAACGGCGAGGATCAGAGCATCAATGCGGTCCAGCATCCCGCCATGCCCGGGGAGAATGCTGCCCGAATCCTTGATCCCCGCGCTGCGCTTGTACGCCGATTCCAGCAGATCCCCCACCTGCCCCGCCACGTTGCCCGCCGCGGCCATCCCGTAGAGATGCACCGGAGCAAGGTTGATCCACCGGGAAAACAGTAGCGCCACAAGGAACGACCCGGCCAGACTGGCGATGGCTCCCTCCCAGGTTTTCTTGGGGCTCAACTGCGGCGCGAATTTAACTCGCCCGATGGCCCGTCCCACGAAATACGCGGCGGTATCTCCTACCCACACCACCACCAGCGCGAAGAGCAGCAGCGTGGGACCAATCGAGGGCACGCCATGCAGCCGCACCGCAAAGCTGAACGGGTAAGCGACGAGAAGCAGCCCGCTGGCGCTGATGCCCACCGCCGGAAGGCCTTCGACGAGCGGCCGGCGCGTGAACAGCGTGATCGCCGCAATGCCCAGGACAAACACAAAAAACGCGTCCTGCACGGACAGCAAACCAAGGAAACGGCCCGGCGCGCGATGCAGCACCGCTCCGCCCGAAAGCGCCCACGACGACGCAGCAGAAGCCAGCCATTGCAGATAAACCAGCAGCAGCGCGCAAGTGGCCGTCCAGAAGCGATACGCGCGGTGGCCCATGGCCTCGCCCAGCGCGAAATATTCGAACAGCGAAAGCAGGATGACGAACGCCATGGCCACGGCCACGGCGGCAGTCGATCCGCGCAAAACCATTCCTACAACAAGAGGGATGAGCACGGCAGCAGTCAGAATGCGTTTCCAGGTCATGGCGCGGAAATCCTTTGCGAGAGTGCAGCAACCATCGAAACACAAGCGGGGAAGAAAATCACGCGGGAAATGGAGAGAATGAAAAAGAACTACCGGCCGGCGGCGCGCGCCGGTTTCGAAATCTCCTGCGCGTCGCTTTCGCGGATGCCGCCGTAGCGCCGTTCGCGCTTCTGGAATTCCACCAGCGCTTCCAGCAGCCGCGCGCGGTTGAAATCCGGCCAAAGCGTATCCGTGAAATAAATCTCCGCATAAGCGATCTGCCACAGCAGGAAATTGCTCACGCGCATCTCCCCGCTGGTGCGAATCAGCAGGTCGGGGTCGGGCAGCCCGCTGGTATAGAGCTGCGCGGCCAGTTCTTCTTCCGTGACCGGCGCGGACGGCCCGTGCCCGTTGCGCGGCGAAGCCAGCAGCCGGTTGAACGCGTCCAGAATCTCCGCACGCCCGCCATAATTCAGCGCCAGCGCCAGCGTCATGCCGGTATTTTTCGCCGTCAGCTCCATGCCCTCGGCCAGATCGTCGCGCACGCCCGCGGGCAGCTCGTCCATGCGCCCCAGGATGCGCAGCCGGATATTGTTCTTGTTCAGCGACGGCAGTTCCCGGCCCAGATATTCGCGCAGCAGCCGCATCAAAAAATCCACTTCCGTCTTCGGCCGCCGCCAATTCTCCACGGAAAATGCGTACAGCGTCAGCGCTTCCAGCTTCAGCCGCGCGCACGTCTCAATGGCCATCCGCGCCGACTGCACACCGGAACTGTGCCCCGCCACCCGCGGCAGATGCCGCCGCCGCGCCCAGCGCCCGTTGCCGTCCATGATGATCGCCAGGTGCCGCGGCAGGCGCGTCAGATCGAGCGCGTCCAGAAAGCGCCGCTCTTCGGTGGTAATCGAAGCCAGCAAATCGGGAGGAGCCACCCGCAGCACGGAGTTTTTCTTCGAAGGGGTCACGGGACTATTTCCGCAAATCTCCTTTATGGCGCAAAGTTACCACAGCCCTCGCCGCCCGCGCAATCCCGCCCTGTTGTCCCTTATAGGATTCGCCACTACCCAATCGCGATGCCCGCCGAGGCTGGATCATGAATCGCCGTATACACCAGGATCAGCGTGAGCAGAATCATGGCCACCGTGGTGCCCCAGGCCACCCAATTGAATCCCCGGCTGTTCACGTCCTCGCCCATGAGGTCGCGCCGGTTCACCAGCAGTAAAATAAAGACCAGCACCAGCGGAAGCAGAAAGCCGTTGGCCACCTGCGAAAGCACCGCGATGCGAATCAGCGGCGCGCCGGGGATCAGGATGAGCAGCGCGCCGACAACGATCAGCGCGGTGTAGAGCGAATAAAAAATCCTGGCCTCGCTCCACTTGCGGTCAATGCCCGATTCGAAACCCATGGCTTCGCAGATCACATACGACGTGGACAAGGGCAGGATGGAAGCGGCAAAGAGCGAAGCGTTGAGCAGCCCCAGCGCAAAGAGCGCCTTGGCAAACTTGCCCGCCAGCGGCTCGAGAGCCAGCGCCGCCGATTTGGCGTCCGGAATATCGCGATGCCCGTGCTGGTAGAGCGTGGCCGCCGTGCACACAATGATGAAGAACACGATGATCATGCAGCTGATGCTGCCCACCAGCACGTCCTTGCGCGTATGCGCATACTGCCGCGGCCCCACGCGCTTTTCCACCACCGCCGCCTGCAAATAAAAATGCTGCCACGGCGCGATGGTCGTCCCCACCAGCGCCGCCAGGATCAGCAGATAGCTGGTGGAGATCGGCGGAGCCTCGACGAAGGGCCTCACGCTGGGGATCCACTTCAGCAGATGCGGCGGCGCCAGATGCAGAACGGCGATCAGCCATTCCGGCTTGGCCAGTATGGCCGAAACGACATAGGCGAAATAGACGGTGCAAACCGTGAGAAATATTTTCTCCACGCTCTTGGCCGAACCGCGCAGCACCAAGACCCACACGGCCAGCGCCGCCAGCGGCACGGAAATGTATTTGCTCACTCCGAAAACTTCCATGGCCGAAGCCACGCCCGCGAATTCCGCCAGCACATTGCCCAGATTCACGATCAGCACCGCGGCCATCACGAAGAACGTCACCCGCAACCCGAACTCCTCGCGAATCAGGTCGGAAAGCCCCTTGCCGGTCACCGCGCCCATCCGCGAGCACATCTCCAGCGAAACATACAGCGCCACGGTCATGGGAATGATGGACCACAGCACCGAATAGCCGAACTGCGCGCCCGACTGCGAATAAACGTAAATGCCTCCGGCGTCGTTATCCACGTTGGCCACGATCAGCCCCGGCCCCACCACCGCCAGGAACAGCGCGATGCGCTTGCGGCTGGCGCGCAGCGTTCGCCCCGCGCTCGCGATGCGCGAACTCCAGTCCGTTCCCTCTTTGGCACTCTTCGCCCGTTCCGCTTCCATGCCAGATGTTCCCTTTCCCTCTCTGTTGCGTTTTCTGAATGCCCGCGGCTATTTCAGCAGCCGCGAAACCACGTCGTCCACGGTGATGACCCCGACCGGCGAATTCTTGTCGTCCACCACCGTCAGCGTTCGCAGGTTGTACTTGTCGAACATCTCAAAGACTTCCTTTTCCTCCGCATCCGTTTTCACGCTCACCCGCAGGTCCGGCCGCAAATCCTTCATGGTCTGCTCCGGCGCCGCCAGGAACAGCCGCGCCACCGGAGCCACGCCCGCAAACTGCGCCCCGACATCCAGCAGCACCAGCGAATCCATCTGATCGAAATTGATGTCCTGCTTGCGCATCCACTCCAGCACCTCTTCGCGCGTGCTGTTTTCCCCCACGAACGGAAACGCCGGATTCATCATGCCTCCCGCCGTCGACGGATCGAACTGCAGCAGCCCGCGCACTTCGTCGGCCTCCTGATTCAGCATCCCCTCCAGCAGTTCGTCGGAAGTTTCCTGCGGCAGGTCGCCCAGCAGGTCCGCCGCGGCGTCCGGGGCCATCTCTTCCAGAATGTCCGCCGCTTTTTCGGGGTCCAGCCGTTCCACGATCTGCGAAGTCAGCCGCGCGTCCAGTTCGCCCAGCACCTCCGCGGCGGTCTCTTCATCCAGCGAAGCGATGATGGACTGCCGCTCCGCGGCCGAGAGATGCTCCATGATGTCCGCAAGGTCGGCGGGGTGGATATCCTCGAGACGCTCGTGGGTGATGCGCAGCTTGACGCGCCGCAGCGGGTCCGGCTCGATCAGATTCACGAACTCCCAGCGAATCGTCTTCGGCAGCGTCTTGGCCACCAGTTTCCGCAGCAGCGCCGGAGAAGCCACGCCCTGCAGCAGCCGCCGGATGGCTCCCGGCAGTCCCACATCCACCTGCAAAATCCGCAACTCCACATGGCCGTTGACCCGCTGCTCCGTCAGGTCCACGTCATTCACGCGCACCACCTTGCGCCCGCTGGTGTCGATAATCTGCTGGTCCAGCAAATCCTTGCGCACCGCCAGCCACCCCTCGTTCGGCTGGTAGACCTCCAGGGCGCGCTCCCCGCAATTGAGCCGCACGTTTCCCTGCGCGACCGACCCGATCTGGTCGTGCCGCGCCACCAGCGGCTGAAATTTCCCGCGCGAGAGCAGCAGATGCGAAATGCGGTTGGCGGATTCGGCCGGCTCAATGAACATTTCCCGCACCCGGCCCACAAAATTGCCCTGTGCGTCATAAGCTTCCGCGCCCATCAGATCGGTGACGTGCAACATAGGGGATGTCCGCTAAAACCGCTTCCTTTCTTCCGCGACCGATGGCCTGACCTGCGCCGCCGCGGAAATTTTTCCGGATCACCGGGGCAAAAAAATGCCGCAGCACCGAACCGGGTGGCTGCGGACAAGTTCCCTGTTTGCATGAACTTACCGTCAGCCGCGAATGGTTCCTCCCTGAGCGCCCCGCCGTGCAGTCCTGCCCCGTCCTTCCGCCCGCACAGTCCTCCCCCGCAACCCCCGGTGGGGGCCGCTAGGGCCAGGGTCCAAGTCGCTTGCTGCGCTCATTCGAGAAAAATCCGCCTTCTACTTAGTGATAAGCCGCGTGCGCGGCATTGTCAAGACAAGAATCACCAATTTTCACCAAAAATTCCAAAAAAGTTCAGCGCCGCCGCGCGAAAACCATGTCTCCCGGCGCCACGCCCCGCCGCTGGCAATCCTCGCGGTAGAGTTGCCCGTAGTTCGCCAGGATGTGCTGCTCCGGGGAAAAGCCCAGCAGTTTCGCGGCCCGGTCAATCGCCGCCGGAGAGCCTTCCAGCTCCACGAAATCGCCGATGGGCGTTTCATCCAATTCAATCAGCAGCCCGCGCGCCCAGCGCGCCGCCGCCGGCAACACATACGTGCTGCGGATCTTTTCATAACGAAAAAAAGGCCGCAGCCCGAGAGCCTCCAAAATCTTGGAAAACGAATCGGCGCTGGAGAGTTCCAATTCCGTCTCTTCGCGCACCTTGTGCCGCGACGCCGCGCCCCCGGGCGGCTCCACGGGCGCCTTGAACGTCAGCAGCACGCGCGTGGGCGCGGCAGAGCGCTTGCCCCCCGAAGAATTCGCCACACATTCCGTGCGGATGCGCAGAAGCTGCCCTTTGCCGGAAAGCTCCCGTCCAGCGGTATCAAACACGATGTTGGTTTCGCGGACGCGCAGCGAGGCCCGCCCATGCAACGGCCGCGCTCGCAGCTGGCGCAGCGCCTTTTCGAAACTCTTGCGCTCCGCAATGCGCAGCTTGATCTCGGTTTCGCGCCCCATCGGCTCCTGCCTCACCGCAATCGCCCCCGGCGCAACTGGCGAGCGCCGCGGACTTCCGCTAGTATACGGGCGCAGGCACTTTTTTGCAGGATCGGCGCACCCCGCAAACGGCCGCCGCTCCAGGACCAAACCCATATGACCACGCCAGACAATTCTCCGCGGCCCGATCGCCCGCAGCCGCCCATCGCCCGGCGCCACGCGGTCGAACACGTCATCCACGGCGATCGCCGCACCGACGACTACGCCTGGTTGCGCAAAAAGGAAGACCCCGAAGTTATCGCCTACCTCGAAGCGGAAAACGCCTACGCCGATGCGCTGATGCAGCCCGCCGCGGCCTTCGAGGAAACTCTCTACCAGGAGATGCTCGGCCGCATTCAGCAGACCGACCTCTCCGTGCCCTACCGCCTGCGCGGCTTTCTCTATTACACGCGCACCGAGGAAGGCAAACAGTACGCCATCCATTGCCGCCGCCAGGACGCCGAAGGCAGCCCCGAAGAAATCCTGCTGGAGCTGAACGCCATGGCCGCGGGCCACGGCTTCTTCGCCCTCGGCTCCGCCGAGATGAGCGACGACAACCGCTGGCTGGCCTTCACCACCGACACCACCGGCTTCCGCCAGTACACCCTGCACATCAAGGATTTGCTCAACGCCCAAATCCTCCCCCTCAGCGTCGAGCGCGTCACCTCCGCCGCCTGGGCCGCCGACAATCAAACGCTCTTCTACACCATCGAAGACGAAGAGACCAAGCGCTCCTACCGCCTCTACCGCCACGCCCTCGGCGCGGGCCAAACCGACGAACTGATCTACGAAGAACGCGACGAGCGTTTCCACGTGGGCATCGAGCGCTCCCGCAGCATGGCCTACCTGCTGCTCACCTCCGCCAGCCACACCGCCAGCGAAGTCCGCTTCCTCGCCGCGGGAAAACCCCTCGAACCATTCACCCGCATCGCCCAGCGCGAGGAAGACCACGAATACTACGCCGAGCATCACGACGGCCTCTTCTTCATCCGCACCAATTCCGGCGGCCGCAATTTCCGCCTGATGGCCGCTCCCGTGGGCCAGCCCGGCCTGGAGAACTGGCGCGAAGTCATTCCCCATCGCCCCGAAATCATGCTCGCCGGCGCCGACGCTTTCGAAAAACACTTGGTCCTCTATGAACGCGAAGGCGGCCTGCCGCACCTGCGCATCGTGGACCTCGCCGCGGGCGAAAATGATCTGCTGAAAGCCTCGCGCCGCATCGCCTTCGATGAACCCGCCTACAGCGCCGCCCTCGGCGCCAATCCCGAATTCACGACCGACACCGTCCGCTACGGCTACGAATCCTTCGTCACCCCGCGCTCCGTCTTCGACCTCAACGTGCGCACCGGCGAGCGCATCCTGCGCAAGCAGCAGCCCGTCCTCGGCGGCTACGACCGCGCCCTCTACGCCAGCGAGCGCATTCACGCCGCCGCCCCCGACGGCACCCAGGTTCCCGTCTCCCTCGTCTACCGCCGCGACACGCCCCGCGACGGCTCCGCCGTTCTCCTGCTCTACGGCTACGGCTCCTACGGAATTTCCATGCCCGTGACCTTCAGCTCCAATCGCTTGAGCCTGCTCGACCGCGGCGCCATCTTCGCCGTGGCTCACGTGCGCGGGGGCGCCGAACTCGGCAAGCCCTGGCACGACGCCGGCCGCATGCGCCACAAGCGCAACACCTTCACCGACTTCATCGCCGCCGCCGAAACCCTCGTGGCCCGCAAGTACACCTCCCCGCAGCGTTTGGTCATCGAAGGCGGAAGCGCCGGCGGCCTGCTCATGGGCGCGGTGGCCAATCTTCGCCCCAACCTCTTCCGCATCGTCATCAGTCACGTCCCCTTCGTCGACGTCCTCAACACCATGCTGGACGCTTCCCTGCCCCTCACCATCGGCGAATACGAGGAGTGGGGCAACCCGCAGCTTCCCGACGACTACGAGTACATGAAGACCTACTGCCCCTACACCAACCTCGCGCGCCAGCCCTATCCCACCATGCTCGTAAAAACCTCGCTGCACGATAGCCAGGTCATGTACTGGGAGCCGGCCAAATACGTCGCCAGGCTGCGCACACTCAAGACCGACGACAATCCGCTCCTTCTGAAGACCAACATGAAGGCCGGCCACGGCGGCGCTTCCGGCCGCTACGACTATCTGCGCGAGATCGCCTTCGACTACGCGTTTCTGCTGACGCGGATGGGAATCGCCGGGTGAGCGACGCCACCACGCCGCTGATGCAGCAGTATCACGCCATCAAGGCGCGCTACCCGCACGCCCTGCTCTTTTTCCGCCTCGGCGATTTCTACGAACTCTTCTTCGAGGACGCCATCACCGCCGCGCGCGAGCTGCAAATCACCCTCACCGCGCGCAACAAGGAAAAAGGACAGTCCGTGCCCATGTGCGGCGTTCCCTATCATGCCGCGGAAAACTATATCGCCCGGCTCATCCGCGCAGGATACAAAGTGGCCATCTGCGAACAGATGGAACTTCCCGGCCCGGGCAAAAAACTCGTCCGCCGCGAAGTCGTCCGCGTCATCACCCCCGGCACGGCCACCGAATCCTCCGTCCTCGACGCCCGCGAAAATAATTTCCTCGCGGCCATCGCCCAAGCCGGCGGCGACCGCGTGGGCATCGCCTGGGTGGACGTCTCCACCGGCGAATTTCAGTGCACCGAATTTTCCGGCGAGCGCGCCGAGGAATCCGCCCGCGAGGAACTGCAAATCCTCCGCCCCCGCGAAACCCTCCTCGCCCGCCACGGCCAGCTGTTCGATACCGCCCGCTCCTCTCTCCTCGACGGCGTTGGCGGCGTCGAAACCCGCATCGAGGAGTGGGTCTTTCAGCGCGACTACGCCGAACGCCTCCTGCGCGAGCAGTTCGGAATCGCCGAACTCACCGCCTTTGGCCTCGACCCCCACCCGCACGCCTCGGCCGCCGCCGGCGCCATCGTGCATTACCTCCGTGAAAATTCCGCGCAGAAGGACGACGGCTCCGCCCGCGAAACCCTCGGTCATCTCGACCGCATCCGTTACTACGAGCAGCAGGACGCTCTCGCCCTCGACCCCGTCTCCGTGCGCAATCTCGAACTTCTCGCACCCGTCTTCCCCGAAGAAGGCGCCCGCGGCGGCCCCGCCACTCTTCTGGCCACCCTCGATGAAACCGTCACCGGTATGGGCGCGCGCCTGCTGCGCTCCTGGATTCTTCGCCCCCGCCTCGACCGCGCCGAAATCGAAGCCCGTCTCGACGCCGTGGCCCGCCTGGCCCAGCAGACCGTCCTGCGCGACGAACTGCGCCGCGAACTGCAAAGCATCCTCGACCTCGAACGCCTCACCGGACGCATCTCCCTGGGCATCGCCACCCCCCGCGAAATGGTTTCCCTCCGCAAGTCCCTTTCGCATCTCCCCATGCTGCGGAAATTCCTCGAACCCCACGCCGCCGCCGGCTCCGGCCGCCTCCGCGATCTCCACGCCGCCATCGACCACCTTACCGACGTGCGCGAGCGCCTCGAACGCGCCATCGCCGACGATCCTCCCGCGCAGGCCGCCGACCACGGCGTCATCCGCGCCGGCTACCACAAGGAACTGGACGAATACCGCGGCCTCAGCCAGCACAGCAAGCAGATCATCGCCGCCATGGAAGAGCGCGAACGCAAGCGCACCGGCATCGCTTCGCTCAAAATCCGCTTCAACCAGGTCTTCGGCTATTACATCGAAATCTCCAAGCCCAATCTCCATCTCGCTCCCGATAATTTCGAACGCAAGCAAACCCTGGTCAACGCTGAACGCTTTACCTCCCCGGAACTGAAGGAGTACGAGCGCAAAATCCTCGCCGCCGACGAGCGCATCCTCGAAATCGAGCGCCAGCTCTTCGCCGAAATCCGCCTGGCCGTCGCCGCCGAGGCCCCGCGCCTGCGCCGCACCGCCGCCGCCGTCGCCGAACTCGACGTCCTTTCCAATTTCGCCAAGCTCGCCGCCGACCGCTCCTACAACCGCCCCGCATTCAACGACCGCGGCGAACTGCTCATCGCCGGCGGCCGCCATCCCGTCATCGAAGAACTCCTGCGCCAGCGCGGCGAACGCTTCGTCCCCAACGACCTCTGCTTCGAACCCGGCCGCCAGCAGATTCTCCTCATCACCGGCCCCAACATGGGCGGCAAGTCCACCTATCTCCGCCAGGCCGCGCTCATCGTCATCATGGCCCAGATGGGCTCCTTCGTTCCCGCGCGTGAAGCCAAGCTTCCGCTCACCGACCGTGTCTTCACGCGCATCGGCGCTTCCGACAATCTCGCCCGCGGCCGCTCCACCTTCCTCGTCGAAATGAGCGAAGTCGCCGCCATCCTCAACGACGCCACGCCCGCCAGCCTCGTCCTCCTCGACGAAGTCGGCCGCGGCACCGCCACCTTCGACGGCCTCTCCATTGCCTGGGCCGTCGTCGAGCACCTGCAAAAGCACACCCGCGCCCGCACCCTCTTCGCCACCCACTACCACGAACTCACCGAACTCGCCGAACTCCTCCCCGGCGTGCAGAACGTCCACGTCTCCGTCAAGGAAACGCCCAACGAAATTATTTTTCTCCGCCGCGTCGAGCCCGGCTGCGCCAATAAAAGCTACGGCATCGAAGTCGCCCGCCTCGCCGGCCTCCCCCGCAGCGTCATCGAACGCGCCCGCGAAGTCCTCCGCCGGCACGAACAGAGCGAGCACCAGCTCTCCGAAAAACTCACCCCCGGCGCCGCCGAATCCAGCGGCAACCACAACGGCCAGGGCGTCCTCTTCACCGCGCTCGACCGCTCCGTCCTCGACGCTCTCCGCCAAGCCGATCTCGACCAGCTCAAGCCGCTCGACGCCCTCAATCTTCTCGCCGAGCTGAAGAAACAAATCCTATGAGCAACTCCTCCATGCTCGTCCTCGGCCTCATGTCCGGCACCTCCGCCGATGGCATCGACGTGGCCCTCGCGCGCATCTCCGGCGCTCCGCCGCGCTTGCTTTCGAAACTCATCGCCCACGCCAGCGTCGCCTTCCCCGCCACGCTCCGCGCCGAAATTTTCCGCGTCGCCGAAGGCGTAAAACTCACCGCCGGCGAACTCAGCCAACTGCACGCCCGCCTCGGCGCCTGCTACGCCCAGGCCGCCCTAACCGCCTGCCGCAAATTCAAAGTCTCCCCCCAGCGTATCGCCCTCCTCGGCAATCACGGCCAAACAATATTCCATCAGCCAACTGCCACGAAATATTTCGGCGCATCCACCGCCTCCACCCTCCAGCTCGGCGACGGCTCCATCATCGCCGCGCGCACCGGCATCCCCACCGTCTGCGATTTTCGCCCCGCCGACGTGGCCCTCGGCGGACAGGGCGCTCCTCTCGTCCCCTACGTCGACTATCTCCTCTTCCGCCACGCCCGCCTCAGCCGTGCCTCCCTCAATCTCGGCGGCATCGCCAACATCACCGTCCTCCCCAAAAATTCCCGCCCCGCGCAAGTCACCGCTTTCGACACCGGCCCCGCCAACATGCTCATCGACGCGCTCACCTCTCACTTCACCCGCGGCCGCCTGCGCTACGACAAAGACGCCCGCCTCGCTCTGCGCGGCCGCAGCCTCCCCGCCCTCGTCGACGAACTCCTGCGCGACCCCTACCTGCGCATCGCTCCCCCCAAAAGCACCGGCCGCGAATACTACGGCCGCAAATACGTAAAAAATGTTCTCGCCCTGGGACGCCGCCACAAAGCCCAGCCGCACGACCTCATCCGCGCCGCCACCATTTTCACCGCGCTCTCCATTGTCGACGCTATCTGCCGCTTCGTCCTCCCCAAAACCAAACTCGATCAGCTCATCGTCTCCGGCGGCGGCGCAAATAATCCCCTCATCCTCGCCCAAATCTCCGCCGCCCTCCCCCAAATCGAACTCCTGCCCTCCTCGCAACTCGGCGTCCCCGCAGAAGCCAAGGAAGCCTACGCCTTCGCCCTCCTCGCCTATGAGACCTGGCACCGCCGCCCCGGCAATCTTCCCTCCGCCACCGGCGCAAGCGCTCCCGCCATTCTCGGAAAGATCTGCCATGCCCCGCCGCGCTAACTCCCGCGCCCGCCGCGCCGCCGGAGTTTTTTTCCTTCTCGCCGCCTTTCTTGTGGTCGCCTGCTCCCGCCCCGCGCCGAACGACCCTTCCTCGCTAACCATCCTCATCGAATCCAGCCCCCTCAATCTCGACCCCCGCTTCGCCACCGACACCCAATCCCAGCGCATCGACGCACTCCTTTTCTCCAGCCTCCTCGAACGCGACGAGCGCATGAACCTCCGCGGCGACCTCGCCGACCGCTGGGAAGTCCGCGACCCGCTCACTTACGTCTTCCATCTTCGAAACAACGTCTTCTTCCACGACGGCAAAAAACTTACCTCCGCGGACGTCAAATCCACCTTCGATTTCATCCTCAATTCCGTTAACCGCTCCCCCAAGCGCGGCGCCTTCCGCATGCTCGCCGGAATCGACGCCCCCGACGACTCCACCGTCATCTTCCATCTCACCGAACCCTACGCCTCCTTCCTCTGGAATCTCGCCCGCCCCGCCGTGGGCATTGTCCCCACCGGCGCCGGCGCGGAACTCTCCCAGCATCCCGTCGGCTCCGGCCCCTTCCGCTTCGTCAGCCAGGCCCAGGACGACGAAGTCGTCCTCGATCGCAACGCCAACTATTTCCGCGGCGCTCCCGCCGTCTCCCGCGCCCGCTTCCGCATCGTTCCCGACGCCGTCGTCCGCGCTCTCGAACTCCGCAAAGGCGCCGCCGATATCGAGGTCAGTTCCCTCTCCCCCGATCTCATTCCCGTCATGGCCCGCCAGCCGCATCTCGAAGTCACCGACCGCCCCGGCACGAATTTTGTCTATCTGGGAATCAACGTGCAGGACCCCATCCTCGCCAATCGCCAGGTCCGCCAGGCCCTGGCCTTCGCCAGCGACCGCGAATCCCTCATCCGCTATCTCCTCCACGGCCAGGCCCGCATCGCCACCGGCGTCCTTCCACCCAACCACTGGGCCTACAGCGCCGCCGTCGCCACCTACGCGCTCGACCTTCCCCGCGCCGAAAAACTCCTCGACGCCGCCGGCTATCCCCGACAAGCCGACGGCATGCGCTTTCATCTCACCCTGAAAACTTCCACCGAAGAGCAGTCCCGCCTCATCGGCGCCGCCCTCCAGGAACAGTGGCGCAAAGCCGGCGTGGACCTCGAACTCCGCCCCCTCGAATTCGCCACCCTCCTCTCCGACGCCACCCGCGGAAATTTCCAGCTCAATCTCCTCCGCTGGGTCGGCGCCAATAACGACCCCGACTTCTTCGAGTACGTTTTCTCCTCCGCGCGCACCCCTCCCGACGGCGCCAACCGCGGCCATTACCGCAATCCTCAATTGGATGAGTTAACCGCGCGGATTCGCACGGAGATGAACACCGAAAAACGAAAAGCCCTCTGCGCCCAGGCCCAATCCATTCTCGCCGAAGACCTGCCCTATCTGCCGCTGTGGTTTACCGACGTCGTCAGCGTCCACCGCCGCGGCCTGCAAGGCCTGGAATTTTCCCCCACGGGAGATTATGACTTCCTCTCCACCGTAAAACCCGCACCTTAACCAGTCCTCAGATCTGTCATTCCGAGGAGCCGCAGGCGACGAGGAATCTGCTTTTCTCTCAGCCCTTCAGCAATCCCAACCGGCTATCCCGCCTCCCCCAGTATCCGCTCGATCTCCCCCACCGCAATCGCCCCTTCGCGCACAATCTTCCAGCTCTCCCCGTGCAGCTCCACAATCGTCGAAGGCAGCGCCGCCCCGCTCTCGCCACCGTCAATAATCAGCGGCAGCCGCTCCCCCAGCTGCTTCACCACCTGCTGCGCCGTCGAACACGCCGCGAATCCCGATATATTCGCGCTGGTCCCCGTGATGGGATTCCCAAACTCCTCGATCAGCCGCGTCACGATCGGATTCGCCGGCCAGCGCAGCGCAATCCTTCCCGTGTTCGCCGTCACCTTCAGCGGCAGCCGGTGCGACGCCTCCACGATCAGCGTCAGCCCGCCCGGCCAGAACGTCCCCGCCAGCCGCAAAAATCCCTGCGGCAATTCCCGCGAGAGCGTCATGGCCTGCTCCAGCGAATTCACCAGGATCGGCAGCGCCCGCGCCTCCGGCCGCCCCTTCACCCGGTAGATCTCCTCCACCGCCGCCAAGTTAAACGGGTCCGCCGCCAGTCCATACAGCGTGTCCGTGGGGATCCCGATGACGCAGCCGCGCGCCAGAAAATCCGCCGCGTAGCGGATCGCTTCCGCTTCCGGTTCCTGCGCGTTAATGGGCAATAGTTCTGCGGACAAGTGGCCGGCCTTCCGGGGCATCTTTCTACCGCAAGCAATACAGCGCCCCCGCGCTGCTCGGGACATTCGGGACGCTACCATAGGCAACCGAACAGAAGCAACGAAAGCTTGCCTCCCTCGCCGGCCTCTACGCTGGCCCTTTGCCGATGGCCCCGGCCTTTGCTACGCTCGCTGCATGGCTTCTTCCCATCCAGGGCCAAAACCTCCCCGCGCGGCCGCCCGTCCCGCGGGGGGAGAGAGCGCTCCCATCACCAGCCGCGACAATCGCTGGCTCAAGGAGTTTCGCCTGGCCCTCCGCGGCGGCGTAGCCACTCCTTCCGGTTGCTATGGCGTCGAAGGCGTGCGCCTCGTCGAGGAAGCCCTTGGCTCCGGCTGCCGCATCGAAGCCGTCCTCTTCAGCGAATCCGGCGAGCGCCATCGCCCGCGCCTCGCTCCCTATACCAACCGCGCGGAGATGGCCTTCCCCGTCCTGCGCACCACCGACCGCCTCTTTGAAGGCATTGCCGACACCGAGCACCCCCAGGGCGTCGCCGCGCTCGTCCAGCCGCGCACCGCCGAATTAAACGATCTGCTGCATCCCTCTTCCCGCGCCGTCTCTCCCACCACCAACGCCCTCACCGGTGTCACTCCACTTCTCGTCATCCTCGTCGGCGTCCAGGACCCCGGCAACGTCGGTACCATCGTGCGCACCGCCGCTGCTTTTGGAGCAACCGGCGTGGCCACCTGCTCCTCCGGCCAAAGCGGCACCGCCAATCCCTTCGGCCCCAAGGCCCTGCGCGCCTCCGCCGGCGCCGCCCTGCACCTGCCCATCCTCGCGGGCATGTCCCTCCCCATTCTCCTCGCGCAGTTGCGCATCGGCGGCGTGCGCACCCTGGCCTCCAGCGTCCGCGAAATCGCCGACTCTCATGGAAACGCCGCCGCGCCGCCCCTGCTTCCCTGGGAAGTGGACTGGCGCGACTCCGTGGCCCTGCTCGTCGGCAACGAAGGCGCCGGCCTCCCCGAAGAAGCCGAACGCAGCGCCGACGCCCGCGTGCGCATCCCCATGGCCACCACCAGCGAATCCCTCAACGCCGCCGCCGCAGCCGCCGTCCTCTTCTACGAAGCCGCGCGCCAGAGGAATCTCCTTACGCCGTGAGCCTCTTCTCCCAATTCCCCGGCGGTACCGCGGAAACTCCCGCCGCCCTGCAACCCCTCGCCGAGCGCATGCGCCCGCGGACCCTCGATGAAATGACCGGCCAGGAAAATTTGCTCGGCCCGGGCAAACCCCTGCGCGTGCAGATCGAACGCGACGAACTCGGCTCCATGATCCTCTGGGGACCGCCCGGCTGCGGCAAGACCACTCTCGCCCGCCTCGTCGCCCGCCTCACCAAGGCCGAATTCGTTTCCTTCAGCGCCGTCCTCGCCGGCATTAAGGAAATCAAGGAAGTCATGGCCGAAGCCGAGCGCGCCTCCCGCGGCGGCCGCCGCACCACCGTCTTCGTCGACGAGGTTCACCGCTTCAACAAGGCCCAGCAGGACGCCTTTCTTCCCTACGTCGAAGCCGGCCACATTCTCTTCATCGGCGCCACCACCGAAAACCCCTCCTTCGAAGTCATCGCCCCGCTCCTCTCCCGCACCAAGGTCTACGTCCTCGCCCCGCTCTCCACCCCGCAGATCGCCGAACTCCTCCGCCGCGCGCTCACCGACAACGATCGCGGCCTCGGCAACGAAAACGTCGACGCCGCCGATGACGTCCTCTTCCGCATCGCCTCCTTCGCCAATGGCGACGCCCGCTCCGCCTACAACACCCTCGAACTCGCCGTCCGCAGCACCGCCCCCGATTCCTCCGGCCGCCGCTCCCTCACCTCCGAACGCCTCGGAGAAATTCTCCAGCGCAAAATGCTGCACTACGACAAGGCCGGCGAGGAGCACTACAACCTCATCTCCGCCCTGCACAAGTCCGTGCGCAATTCCGATCCCGACGCCGCCCTCTATTGGCTCGCGCGCATGCTCGAATCCGGCGAAGACCCCCTCTTCCTCGCCCGCCGCATGGTGCGCATGGCCAGCGAAGATATCGGCCTCGCCGAACCCGGCGCCCTCGCCGTTACCATGGCCGCCAAGGAAGCCTTCGACTTCATCGGCGCGCCCGAAGGCTATCTGGCCCTCGCCCAGGCCGCCGTCTATCTCTCCCTCGCTCCCAAATCCAACGCTCTCTATACCGCCTACGGCGCGGTCCAGCAAGACGTCGCCAAAACCGAAGCCGACCCCGTCCCTCTGCACCTGCGCAACGCCCCCACCGGCCTCATGAGCAACCTCGGCTATGGCAAGGGCTACCAATACGCCCACAATGACCCCGAAAAAGTCACCGCCATGACCTGCCTCCCGGACAATCTCCAGGGCCGCAGCTACTACCACCCCACCGACCAGGGCTTCGAGCAGCGACTCCGCCTGCGCTTCGAGGAAATTCGAAAAATTAAATCCCAGAGGGCAGCGGCTCAGTGACCACGCGCATCTCATTCGCCAGCATGAATTCCAATACGATTCCCCGCGCCGCCGCTCCTGGCCTCGCCTGGATCTCCGCCGCCGCGCTGTTCCTCGCGCTTCTCTGCGCCGCGCCCCCGGCCCGCGCCCAGGACGCCCCCGTCCGCACCATCAACGAGGACATCAACTCCTTCTCCCTCGGCCCCGGCGGCCGCATCGCCTTCGCCGTTCGCCACACCTATAAATCCAAGCACTACATCATGGAGCGCGACGACATCTGGGCCGAAGAATCCGGCGGCAAACGCCGCCGTCTCCTCAATAGCGAAAAATTCATCCTCGGCGAAGGCGCCTTCAGCTATAGCGTCAACTCCTTCCGCTGGTCCCCCGACGGCCGCCACCTTCTCGCCGAACTCTTCACCTCCCGCGCCCTCGACGGCGATAGCGGCCCGCACGACCAGATGCTTCTCCTCATGCTCGACACCGACGGAAAGGAACTCAAGGTTCCCAGCCCCGAATTTCAGGTCGCCGATGCCACCGGCGGCGGCTGGATGGACGGCGGACAAACCGTTCTCTACCTCAGCGAAGTCCTCAAGCCCCGCCTGCTCTTTTCCATTCTCAGCGCCCATCCCGGCGCCGGCCCGGACGCCCCCGCCAAGACCCGCCACGCCTCCCTCTTCAACGGCCGCACCTTCGTGGACGCTGCTTTTGATCCGGTTCACAATCTCGTCATCGCCATCGAACGCGACCGCAACCTCAGCGGTCCTCCCCGCCTGCAGCGCTTCGACTTGAATAACGAAACCGACAAGGAGCTGGCCACCCTCGCCAATTTCACCCAGGGCCTCTCCCTCTCACCCAGCGGCGCGCTCGCCGCCTATTACATCGACCGCGAAGTCCTCGAAATCCGCGAACTCGCCGCCCCTCACCGCGCCGCCCGCGTCCGCATCGGCCTCGGCGACTACCAATGGGCGCCCGACGAAAAACACATCCTGCTGCGCCGCTCCTCCGAAGACAAATCCGCCCAGATCGTCTGGGTGGACCTCCCCGCGCTCGCCCCCATCCCTCCGCGCAAGGACAAGGATTCCGAGGAAGACGACGACATCCCCGTCACGGAAGTGGAATTCCACTCCGTTCTGCACGGCCTGATGTTCCGCGATTTTCGAATTTCCCCGGATGGAAAATTCCTCGGCGTGGTGCCCCCCGGCAAGCGCAACCTCATCCTCTACGCGCTGCCGTCCCGCTAAACAAAAGTAAAAAAACGCTTACCGCGCCAGCGCCCGCAATCGTTTTTTGTGCTCCACCAGAATGCACGAGTCCATGAGCACAATCATCCCCGCGGCCACCGCCTTCTCCGCCGCTTCCCGGTTCTCGATTCCCTGCTGCATCCAGATCACTTTCGCGCCCTTGCGAATCGCGCTCTCCACCACCGGCGGCACATCCTCCGACTTTCGAAAGATGTCCACGATGTCCACCGCCCCCGGAATATCCTCCACCCGCGCATAGCACGGCCGCCCCAGAACTTCCGTCTCTCCCGGATTCACTCCCGCCACGTCATAGCCCGCATCCAGCAGGTACTGCGCAATCTCGTTGCTCGCCCGCAGCGGATTCGTCGAAATCCCCACCACCGCGATGCTCTTGCTCTCTTTCAGAATGTCCAGCAGCGGGTCCGCCGAGGATTTCATTCCTTCGGGAATCAGAATGATCATGGTTTGGAAAAAGTTCTCCGTGGATTAACTCTGCCGCACCGCGGCATGCGCCGGCCAGACCTGCCCCATCGCCGCGAGGAACGTATCATTTTCTTCCGGCGTGCCAACGGAGATTCGAATCGCCTCTGGAAATCCCGTCCAGCCCAGCGGGCGCACAATCACTCCGTGCTGCAGTAGCTCTTTCGAAACCTGTTTGGCGTGCGGCCCCAGCTCCACGAAAACAAAATTCGTCTCCGACGCCAACGGATGCAATCCCATACGCCCCAGCCCCGCAATCAACTGTCCCCGCCCCGCCCGCGTAATCTCCACCGACCGGCGCACGTGCTCCGCGTCCTCCAGCGCCGCCAGCGCCGCCGCCTGCGCCACTCCCGACGTATTGAACGGCGTGCGCAATTTATTCCATTCGTGAACCAGCCCCGCCCGCGCGATTCCATAACCGATGCGCAGCCCCGCCAGACCGTACACTTTCGAAAACGTCCGCAAAATCACCAGATTGTTCCGCTCGCGGAAAAGTTCCAGCGACCGCGGAAAGTCCATCCGCTCCGCGTACTCGATGTACGCCTCGTCCAGAACCACCAGCACGTCCTGCGGCACGCGCGCCAGAAATTCATCCAGCTCCGCCGCGCCGAACGCCGTCCCCGTCGGATTATTCGGGTTGGCCAGATAAATCACCCGCGTCTCTTCGTGGATCGCCCCGGCCATCGCCGCCAGATCGAATCCATGCTTCCGCTGCGCAACTTCCACCAGCGTGGCCCCGCTCGCCCGAATGGCGATGGGGTACAGCGCGAACGTTCCGTGCGACGTCAATCCCGCCAAGCCCGGCCGCAGCAGCGCCCGCGCCGCCAAATCGATGATTTCGCTGGATCCCAGCCCCACAAAAATCTCTTCCGCGGAAACCCCGTGCCGCGCCGCCAGCGCCTGCCGCAAAACCTTGCTGCCCCCGTCGGGATAGCGGTTCGCGCGGGAGAGCGCGCTTCGCGCCGCCTCCATGGCCTTTGGAGAAGGTCCCAGCGGATTTTCATTGGAGGCCAGCTTGATGGCCTGAATCTTCAGCTCGCGTTCCAATTCCTCGGCGGGCTTTCCCGGCACATACGCGGGTATCCCGCGAATATAGTCCGCTATGCGCTCTTCGAGGAATCGGCTCATGCGACGATCACGGTTTCCTTGCGTTCCTTGCCCTTTTTGTGCGGCCTTTTCTTCTTCGGCGGTTTCACCACCGCCCCCGCCTTCAGCGCCCGCTGCAAACGGTCCAGTTCCGTGGGCGTCAGCGAACGATACCGCCCCAGCGGCACCCCTTCCAGAGTAAGCGGTCCAATCGCCACCCGCTTCAACTTCTCCGCCGGATGTTGCTGAATCAGTAATGCGCGCCGCAGGCGGTCCCGCCGCGAATCCCGCAGCGTCACCTCGTACCAGAAATTCGCCGTGTGCCCCCGCGTCGCTCCCGGCTGCCGGATGGGTTTCAGCAGCGCGCTCGTCTCCGCCGCGATCTGCACGATCTGCATGTCCGTGAGCCGCCCCTTGATCTTGATGTAATACGTCTGCGGCAGATGGCTCCACAGCCGCAGCATCTCCGCCGCCAGATCCCCGTCGTTGGTCAGAAACACCAGCCCCGACGCGTCAAATTCCAATCGCCCCACCGGATACACCCGCTCCGGCAGTCCCTTCAGATAATGCCGCAGCGTCGGCCGTCCTTCCGGATCGGCCATCGTGGAAACAATCTGCGGCGGCTTGTGCAGCAGCAAGTGCACCTTGCGCTGCTCCGCCTCCACCACCCGTCCCGCCGCTTCGATGCGGTCCTTCGCCGGGTCGGCCTTGGTGCCCAGCTCCGTCACCACCTTGCCGTTCACGCGCACCTGTCCGCTGAGAATCAACTCTTCGGCGTGCCTTCGCGACGAAATTCCCGCCCGCGCAATCAGTTTCTGTAATCGCTCTTCCATGGTGTGGCGGACAATCTCTCGACTGTCCGCATCCTTTCCGGTTCTCCGCCGCGCAATCTACTTGCGCAGTTCCGCGGCGCACTATTCCTCTATTTCTATTACTGCCCCGCTGCCGCCGCGTTCGGCTCTTCGCCGCCTTCGCTCTTCTCTTCCGCGCTCTCCGCGCTCGGCGCCGCGACTTCCGCCGCCTCCGCCACAATCCCCTCGTCCCCGGCCATCGCTTCCCGCGCCAGCGCCTCGAACTCTTTCAAGCTGGGCAGCTCTTCCAAATCGCTCAGCCCGAAGCGCATCAAAAACTCCTTCGACGTCTTGTACAAAATCGGCCGCCCCATCACTTCCTTGCGCCCCGCCGTGGTGATCAATTTCTTTTCCAGCAGCGTATTCAGCACCCCCGACGTATTCACGCCGCGAATTTCCTGAATCTCCGGCGCCGTCGCCGGCTGCTTGTACGCGATCACCGCCAGCGTCTCCAGCGCCGGCATGCTCAGCCGCAGCGGCGGCCGCAAACTCTTGATGAACCGCCGCACCACGTCGTGATGCTGCGCCTTGGTGTAAATCCGGTATCCCCCGGCCACCTCGCGAATCTCGATGCCCCGCTCTTCGCTCGCCGAACTCGCCATCAATTCATCGAGCGAAGCCTGCACCGCGGCCTTCTCCTCGCCCAGCGCCGCGCTCAGCTGCTCAATCGTCGCCGGATCGTCCGCCGCGTAAATCATCGCTTCCAATGCCGCCTTGCGTTCTTCGTTGGTCATGTCGTTTCCGCTTCCGGCTCCCGTCCGGTCCTAGCGATACTCCCCGTCAATCTGCTGGATCTCGCCTTTTTCGTCGAAGGCCGCCTCGAACATCTTGTGCCGCCGCACCACGATCGAGCCAAACTGCTTGTCCTGCGCCAGCATCACCGCCTGCAGCTTGACCATCTCCAGCACCGCCAGAAACGCCACGATCATGGCGTGCCGCGAAGGGCAAGCCTCGAAAAACTCGATCAGGTTCACCTGCGATTCATCGCTTGCCAAGATCCGCCCGCGCAACTGCGCCACCATCTGCGCCACGGTGAATTGATCGTGCTTCAATTCAATCCGCGAAACTTCCCGCCGCCGCTCCAGCACCTGCTGAAACACTTTCACCAGGTCCACCAGCGACACCACCAGATCGCCTTCCGTCCCTTCGTCGTTGTAAAGCGTCTTGTCCGGCTTGGACCACACGTGCTCTTCAATCTGCTGCTTCTGATAGAGCAGTTGCGCCGCATTCTTGAACTTCTCGTGCTCCACCAGCCGCTGCACCAATTCCGCCCGCGGGTCCCCCGCCATCTCCTCCGGCGAAGCCAGCGGGTCCGGCGGCAGCAGCATCTTGGACTTGATGTAAATCAAAGTCGCCGCCATGTACACAAAGTCCGCCGAAACATCCACATTCAGCTCTTCCAGCTTGTGAATGTATTCCAAATACTGCGCCGTGATCTTGGCAATCGGAATGTCGTGGATATTGATCTCCTGCTTCTTGATCAAATCCAGCAGCAAATCCAGCGGCCCCTCATACATCGCAATCTGTATTTTATAAGGCGATGCCATCCGTTTTTACTCTTCCTCTTTCGTGGCACAGCCATTCCTGGCTGTGCTCTTCCTCTTTTCCTTCCTTCTTCCTCTTCCCTCTGTTTCCTCTGTGTCTCTGCGTTTAACTCTTTCTTTTCCCTTCCTTCCCCGCCACTTCCTCCCTCTTCCTCCCCCACCCAAAGACCGCCTCGCGCACTCGTTCCATCGTCCCTTGCGCTACTTTACGCGCTTTTCCCGACCCCGCATCCAAAATCTCCAAAACCCGTCCCGGATGCGCCTCGTACTCCGCCCGCCTCTCCCGCACCGGCGCAATCCACGTAATCAAATGATCCGCCATCTTCGCCTTGCACTCAATGCACCCAATCCCCGCCGTCCGGCAGCCCGCCGCCGCCCACTCCAGCGTCTCCTTGCTCGAAAACAGCTTGTGCCAGTCATACGCCGGACATTTCTCCGGATCGCCCGGGTCCGTCCGCCGCTTCCGCGCAGGGTCCGTCACCATCACCTTCGTCTTCGCCCGGATGTCCGCATCACTCTCGCTGAGCGTAATCGCGTTCCCATAACTCTTCGACATCTTCCGCCCGTCCAGACCCGGAACTCTCGGCGTCTTCGTCAACAGGCTGGCCGGCTCTTCCAATACTTCCGCGCCCTTCCCATAAAGCGAATTCATGCGCCGCACGATCTCGCGGCTCAACTCCACATGCGCCACCTGATCCTCGCCCACGGGCACAACCAGCGGCAAACCCTCCGCGCTGTAAATCACGATGTCCGCCGTCTGCAGCGCCGGATAGCCTAGAAATCCATACGTATGCAGATCCTTGTCCTGGATATTATCCAGCTGCTCCTTGTACGTCGGCACCCGCTCCAGCCACCCCAGCGGCGTCACCATCGAAAGCAGCAAATGCAGTTCCGCATGCTCCGGCACCTGCGACTGCACAAACAGCACGGCCTTTTCCGGGTCCAGCCCCGCCGCCAGCCAGTCCGTGGCAATCTCAATCGTGTTCTGCGCCACGCCCGAAGGGTCGGCGTAATCCGTGGTCAGCGCATGCCAGTCGGCCACAAAGTAGAAGCAGTCGTAGGAGGGATCATTCTGCAAGTGCACCCAATTCTCCAGCGCCCCAAAGTAATGCCCAATGTGCAGCCTCCCCGTCGGCCGCATCCCGCTCAGCACTCGTTTCTTCTTCGTCCCGTCAGTCGCCACTCGCCGCTCCCATCCTTCTATCCATCCACCGCCATTTTAATCTTTGCCCGTCAAACTCCCCTTGACCAATGATAACTACTGTGTTATCATGCCATTGCAGTTAGAGCAGGACCGCGAGTTCCTGCACCCTCTTGACCGGCAGTCGCAAATTGAGAACTTTTTCCTCGACTCTTTTCACAAAAAACCCTCTTTATAAGTCCTGTGTTTGCCACTCTTACAAACTTCGCTCCCTGCAAGTCCTGTATTTGCCACTCTTACGAAAACAGCCGGGGTGTACCCAAACTCTTCCCATTTTGGAACTCGCCCTACCCCCTGCCCTGCGCTCCGCTCTTTTCCAGCAAATCCCGGGCAATAATAATCCTCTGAATCTCGCTGGTGCCCTCATATATGGATACCACCCGCGCATCCCGGTACATCCGCTCGACGTCCATCTCCCGCGAATAGCCGATGCTGCCGTGCACCTGCACCGCCTTATACACCACGCGGTTGACCATTTCGCTGGCATACAGCTTGGCCCGGCTGGCCTGCGACCCCATGCGCCCGCCGGAATCCTTCAGCCACGCCGCGTAGTGCACCAGCCCGCGCGCCGCTTCGATCTCCGTCTGCATATCCGCCAGCATCCATTGTATCGCCTGAAACTCCCCGATGGATTTTCCAAACGCGCGCCGCTGTTTGGCATGTTTTACCGACTCTTCCAGCGCCCCCTGCGCGATTCCCACGGACAGCGCGGCAATTCCCAGCCGCCCGCCATCAAGCGCGCTCAGCGCAATCTTCAAGCCCTGCCCTTCTTCACCGAGAAGATTCTCAGTAGGAACCACGCAGTCCGTGAGAATAATTTCCGTCGCGGGAGAAGCCCGCTGTCCCATCTTTTCTTCGTGGCGGCCTACGCGAAAGCCGGAAAAGCCCGGCTCAACCAGAAACGCGGAGATTCCCTTCCCGCCCGCCTGCGCATCCGTCTTGGCAAAAACCAGGTAAAGCCCGGCGTGCCCTCCGCTGGTCACCCACGTCTTCGTCCCATTGAGCTTATAAACATTTCCCTCGCGCACTGCCGTGGCCTGAATCGCCGCTGCGTCCGAACCGGCCTGCGCCTCGGTCAGGCAAAACGCGCCGATGTACTCGCCCGAAGCCAGCCGCGTCAGATATTTCTTCTTCTGCGCCGGCGTGGCGAACGCCAGAATCGGCAGATTCACCGCCGAATTGGTCACGCTCAGCGCCACCGCCGTGGAAGCGTCCACGCGCCCCACCTCTTCCAGCATGAGCACGTAGGACACCGTGTCCATCCCCGCTCCGCTCCACTCTTCCGGCACCAGCATGCCGCAGCAGCCCATTTCGCCCAGTCTTTTGATTTGCGCCCCGGGATACCGCTCCAACCGGTCGTTCTCCTTCGCGAGCGGGCGCATCTCCGTTTCCATGAATTGGCGGACAGTCTCACGAATCAGTTTTTGGTGGTCTTTGAGCGAGAAATCCATCGTGTCGGGCGCAACAAATGCTGTACCGATGCTAACACGTCCGGCGCGGTTCTGTGTAGCGCCGGCCGCTCACAGCTTGAAGAGTTCGCGCAGCCGCTTGGTCTGCGCCCGGCTCACCGGAATTTCCGTGTGCTTCTTGTCGCTCATCTTGATCATGTAGCTGGACTTGAACCACGGCACCACTTCCTTGATGTGATGAATATTCACCAGGAACGAACGGTGCGGCCTCCAGAAGGCCTCCGAATCCAGCGCCTCATTCAATTCTTCCAGCGTGCGGTAATTCGAAGTGCCCTCGGAGTCCCGCGCAATCACGGTGATCAGGCCGTCCTCGATGCTCGCGAAGATCAAATCCTCGGAATCCACCAGCAGCAGGCGCTGCTGCGATTTCACCAGGATCTTCACGGGCTGCGCCTGCTTGGCCGCGCCCCCCAACTGGTTCACCAGCATCTCCAGCCGCTCCGTGGTGCTGGTCTGCGATTCGATCTCCCGCCGGGCCTTCTGGATGGCGCGAGCGATGCGCGCCTTATCAAACGGCTTCAGGACGTAGTCCACCGCGTTGACTTCGAACGCCTGCACCGCGTAATGATCAAAGGCCGTGGCGAAAACCACGTGGGGAACTTTCATTTTGCGCTCGACCAGTTTTTTCAGCACGCCGAAACCGTCCAGGCCGGGCATCTGCACGTCGAGAAAAACCAGGTCGGGAGAATGTTCCTTGATGAGCGCCACCGCTTCCACGCCGTTCTTACCCTGCCCGATCAGATTCACGTCCGGAAAACTTTTCAGCAGGAAGGCAAGCTCCTCCCGCGCGGGCTTTTCGTCGTCCACAATGAGCGTATTGATGGCCATGGCTGCATTCGCAGTATAGGCGCAGGCGGCGTCCGCTGGCAATCGCGCGCAATCGCGCGGCGTGCCCATTTTCCGCTTTCCGGGTATCATGGATTTTCTTTTCCCGGAGGCTTCATGGACACCAAGACATTCACCCGCGAAATCGAAACGCACATCCGCCCGGCCACGTTCCCCGTGGCGGTCAAGCTGCTCACTCCAGGAGAAACCGTTCAGGAAAAAGCCAAGCGCCCGCACCGCGACATGCACATCCACATCGCCATCTGCCAGGCCATCGCCATGGCCCGCCGCACCGGCTGGACCATCGCCGTGGGCGAAGAAGATCTCAATTGCCCGCTCACGAAAACCGCCTTCGGATTTTCGCCCCTCACCAGCCACTACAGCGAAGGCCATCTGGCCTGCGGCATGTACGTGGAAACGATGGAAGCCGGAGCGCGCAGCGAAGCGGCCACGGAAAAACTGCCCTACGGAAAATATAAACATTTGCTGGTGGCTCCCGCGGGGCGCGCGGAGTTTGTTCCAGACGCCCTGATCATCTACGGCAACGCCGCGCAGGTCATGCGCCTGCTCACCGGCGCGCTCTGGAAGCGCGGCGGGGCCCTGACCAGTTCCTTCACCGGGCGCGTGGACTGCTCCGACGAAATCATTCGCACCATGCTTTCCGGCGACTACCAGGTGATTCTGCCGTGCTACGGCGACCGCGTCTTCGGCCAGACCGAGGATTCGGAGATGGCCTTCTCGCTGCCCGGAACGAAAATGGCGGAGCTGGTCGAGGGCCTCGCCGGGACGCACAAGGGCGGCATCCGCTATCCCATCCCGTCCTTCCTGCGCTATACGCCGCAATTCCCCGATCACTATTACGAACTGGAAAAAATCTGGGCGGCGGGAGAAGGCCAGAAATCATGAAGCGCGGCGCGGCGGGCAGCGCAAAAACGAAAAAAGTTCGGGTGCTGAGCAGCAAGATCATGTTTCGCGGGCGGTCTTACAATGTTCGCCGCGACGAAATCATCGAACCCGGCGGCGTGCGTGCCGTGCGCGAAGTGGTCGTGCACCACGGCTCCGTGGTCATTCTTCCAGTCCTGCCCGACGGACGCATCGTTCTGGTGCGGCAGTTCCGCTACGCCACGGGGCAACATCTCTGGGAACTCTGCGCCGGGCATCTCGAGCCGGGCGAAAAACCAGTGCCCGCCGGGCACCGCGAACTTCTGGAGGAGACCGGCTACCGCGCCAAGCGCCTGCGCGTGCTCTTCAGCTTCTTCCCCGCGCCCGGCTTCCTCACCGAGCGCATGCACGTTCTGCTGGCCGAGGGGCTGACCGCCGGCGCGGCGCAGCCAGAAGAGGACGAGCAGATCGAAGTGCGCGCGTATACGAAAACGGAATTACAGAAGATGATTCGCAGGGGAATCATTCAAGACGGTAAATCCATCGCCGGAATCCTCTATTACTTGCGATTCCATCCGGGAGCCTGATCACAGGAGCTTATGTCCACCGAAACCTCTTCCTCGAACCGCGCTGTTGGACTGCTCTACGCGGCGGTGATTTTTCTGGGCGCGTTTTTGCTCTTCTTGATCGAGCCTCTGCTGGCCAAGGTGATTCTGCCGTGGTTTGGCGGCTCCGCGGCCGTGTGGGCCACCTGCCTGGTTTTCTTTCAGTGCACGCTGCTGCTGGGCTATGCCTACGCGGATTTCACCACGCGGCGTTTCACCGCCAGAAAACTTTCCACCGTGCACGTGTTTCTGCTGCTGGCCAGCCTCGCTCTGCTGCCCATCGCGCCGGGGGCCCACTGGCGAACCGCGCCGGGAGGCGACCCGGCTTGGCGCATTCTGGCGCTGCTGGCCACCGCGATCGGACTTCCCTTCCTGCTGCTGAGCGCCACGAGTCCGCTGGTGCAGAGCTGGTACGCGCGGCAGCGGCCCGGCGCGCAGCCCTATCATCTTTTCGCGCTTTCGAATCTCGCGTCGTTTCTGGCGCTGCTCAGTTATCCGTTCCTGATCGAGCCGCGCACCGCGACCGATGCGCAACTGCACGGCTGGTCGTGGCTCTATCTGGCGTTCGTGGTGATTTGCGCCGCGGCGGCCTGGATCAGCCGCAGCGCCGAAGCGCCCGCTCCCGCCGCCGTGGCCGCGGACGCCGATGCCCCGCCGGAACTGCGCACCCGTCTGCTCTGGCTGGCGCTTTCGGCCTGCGGCTCGATGCTGTTGCTTTCCGTGACCAATCATCTTACGCAGAACGTGGCGCCCATTCCGCTGCTGTGGGTGCTGCCGCTGGCGCTATACCTGCTCACGTTCGCCCTGGCCTTCAACCGCCGCAGCCTTTATTCGCGCTGGCTGATGGTGCGCCTGCTCGCGGTGATGCTGGGAGCGATGGGCTATGCCATCTATGACCCCAGCATCGCGGAGAAATTACAGGCCAGCGTGCCCCTGTTCGGCGCCGGCCTGTTCGTGTGCTGTCTCTTCTGCCATGGCGAACTCTACCGCTTGCGCCCCGCGGCCAGCCAACTGACCCGCTACTACCTGACGATTTCTCTGGGAGGCGCGCTGGGAGCGATTTTCGTGGGCCTCGTGGCGCCCTACATTTTCCGCAACGTGTATGAATTTCCGCTGACCCTGGTGGTGACGGCGCTCTTCGCGCTCTTTGCCCTGTGGCGCGAAGGATGGCTGGCGCGGATTTTCTGGAGCGCCGCGGCGGTGGCCATGGGCGCGGTGCTGGTGATGAATATTCAGGCGCGGCGCGAAGACTCCATCGTGATGGTGCGTAATTTCTACGCCGCCCTGCGCGTCACGGAAATCCGGGGCGGCGACGGCCAGGTGACCCGCATGCTGCTGCACGGCACCATTGACCACGGCGAGGAGTTCATGGACCCCGCCAAACACCTCCTGCCCATCAGCTATTACGGGCCGGATTCCGGCGTGGCCCTGGCGCTCAACAAATGTTGCGAGGGTCCGAAGAAGTACGGGGTCATCGGCCTGGGCACGGGCACCCTCGCGGCCTTCGGAAAAGCCGGCGACACGGTGCGCTACTACGAAATCAATCCGCAGGTTCTGGACATCGCCCGGAATTCGTTTTATTTTCTGCGCGAGACCCCCGCCAAGGTGGACATCGTGCTCGGCGACGCCCGCCTTTCATTGGAAAGCGAAGAGCCCCAGCAGTTCGACGTCCTGGCCGTGGACGCTTTTTCCGGCGACGCCATCCCCGTGCATCTGCTGACGCGCGAGGCCGTGGCCCTCTATTTCCGCCACCTCAAACCGGACGGCATCCTGGCCATTCACACCTCCAACACCTATCTGGACCTGCCGCCCATCGCCAAGCAAATCGCCGACCAGGCGGGAGTTTCCGCGACGCTCCTCTCCAATAGCGACGATGACGAAAATCACATCTCCACTTCCGACTGGGTGCTGCTCACCAGGAGCAAACGCCTCGCCGCCATTTTCGAATCGTCCGAAGGCGCCGAACCGATCATCGTCCCGCCCAAGCTGCGCCTGTGGACCGACAACTACAACAATCTCTATTACATCCTGAGGCCCATCGTCTGGCGCAAGGAGGCGGAAGGCAAGGAATAGACGGCGCGAGCCCGTCCCTCGAACGAAATTGCAGTTCCATTCGAATGCAGTCCCCTGCCTGTCCGGGCAGGTTTTTACCTGTCCGTCCGGACGGGCGAGGCGGCAACGAGAAACAGTTGTTTACACTCTTGACTGCGGGTTCCACTCTGGTACACTCCCCGGCAATGTAACTTCTGTGGTGGCTGTTCGAATTGCCCCCCCAGCGCTTGTGTGCGTACGAATGTTAATGTCCCTGACAGGAGAACACCAAAGTGCAAGGGAAGATCAAGTGGTTCAATAATTCGAAAGGGTACGGTTTTATCGGACGCGAGGATGGACCGGACGTGTTCGTCCATTATTCTGCGATTGTCGGGGAAGGTTACCGGACGTTGCAGGAAGGCGACGCGGTGGAATTCGAAGTCGTCCAAGGCCCCAAAGGTCCGCAAGCGGCGAACGTCAGCAAATCGGTCTGAGCCGCAGCCGCAAGTTTTCCCGTCTCATCCAAAACTCTTGTACGACTTAGGGGCGCTATCGCTATGCCCCGGCAGGGCGCACGCCCTTACGCAAAGGGCCGCAACGGCTCTATAATCAGCGCATGGACAATCGACAGATCGCCCGCATCCTGCGCGAGACCGCGCAACTCCTGGAAATCGACGGCGCTTTTATCGGGCGCTACCGCAGCTACGAGAAGGCCGCGGAGCTGGTGGATTCCCTTCCCGAATCGGTGGCGGCGCTCGTGCAGGAGCCGGAAAAACTGAAAGAGCTGCCGGGAATCGGCGAGCGGCTGGCGGAGCATTTGCAGGAGATTGTGAAGACGGGCGATTACAGCCTGCGAAAAGCGCTGCTGAAGAAATATCCAGAAACGCTGTTGCAGGTGCTGACGCTGCAATCGCTGGGGCCAAAGAAAGTGGCCTTGCTGTGGAAGACATTTCACGCGGGGACGGTGGAGGCGGTGGAGGCGCTGGCGCGGGAAGGAAAATTGCGGGCGGTGCCGGGGTTCGGGGAAAAGAGCGAGCAGAACATTTTGAAGGCCGTGGCCACGTTTCGAAAGTCGTCGGGGCGGTTTCTGGTGCACACGGCGGAAGCGGCGGCGGAGCGGCTCATTGCGCATTTCGGAAAGGCGGGCAAAGCGGTGGCGTCGGTGACGCCGGCGGGGTCGCTGCGGAGGGGCAAGGAGACGGTGGGGGATCTGGACCTGCTGGTGACGCTGGGCGCCGGGCACACGTCGAAGGCCAAGGTGGAGGCGCTGGCGGAGCATATTTTGGAGTTTCCGGGGATAGCGCAGACGCTGGCGCGCGGGGAAAACAAGGTGAGTTTTACGCTGGAGGACGGGATGCAGGTGGACGTGCGCCTGCTGGAGAAGGAAAGTTTTGGGGCGGCGCTGCTTTATTTTACGGGGTCGAAGGAGCACAACGTGGCCTTGCGCGGGCGGGCCAACGAGATGGGCTACACGCTGAACGAATACGCGCTAAGCACGCTGAAGGGCGAGAAGCGGGCGGCGGGGATCAGCGAGGAGGAGATTTACAAGAAGCTGAAGCTGGACTTTATTCCGCCGGAGCTGCGGGAGAACAGCGGAGAGATTGAGGCTGCGGAAAAACACCGGCTCCCCAAACTGCTGCGGCGCGAGGAGATTCGCGGCGACTTGCAGATGCACACGACCGCGAGCGACGGGAAGAACACGATCGAGGAGATGGCCGTGGCGGCGCGGAAGCTGGGGCACGAATACATCGCGATTACGGACCACAGCAAAGCGGTGACGGTGGCCAACGGGCTGGACGAAAAGCGCATGGCGGCGCACATTCGAAAGTTGCACGAGGCGGATGAGGCCGGGCTGGGCATACGGATTTTTGCCGGCGCGGAAGTGGATATTTTGAAGGACGGTTCGCTCGATTACAGCGAGGAGATTCTGGCGCAACTGGACGTGGTGGTGTGCTCGATTCATTCGTATATGAATCTGGACCGCGAGGCGATGACGGAGCGGATGCTGGCGGCGATTGAGAATCCATATACGCAGATCATCGCGCATCCCACGGGGCGGCTGCTGCTGCGCCGGGAGGCGTTCGAATACGACATGGAGAAGGTGCTGGAAGCGGCGGGGCGGCACGGGGTGGCCATGGAGTGCAATTCGTACCCGGACCGGCTGGATTTGAAGGACGTGTATTTGCGGATGTGCAAGGAGCGCGGGGTGAAGGTGGTGATTTCGACGGATGCGCACGCGGCGCAGAATCTTCCTTACATTCGCTATGGAGTGACGATGGCGCGGCGGGGGTGGCTGGAGAAGGCGGACGTGATTAATACGCTGCCGGCCGAGGAGTTTCTGGGGGCGTTGCGGGCGAAGCCGGGAGCGGCGTTGAGGAAGAAGGCGGCGCGGAGGAATTAGGAAAGTGACTGGTGACTGGTGCAAACCGAGCCAGGCACGGGGTTTATGGGTAATATCGCGGTTTGCCTCACCCAGAGATAGCGGCACGGCAGGGGAACTTTTGCGGCGGGGATTGCGTACTTATTGTTAGCAGGCCGGAATTGAGGGCTCCTGCGACGAGGTGTAGGCCGATGAATTCCAAGATCACAATTTTGAAGACGTTTGCGCTGCGGATGGGCGCGGGGTGCGCGGTTTTTTTGGGCTTGGCGCTGCTGGCGCCGGGGGCGCGGGCCGAGGAATGGACGAAGAGCTATGCGGTGACGGAGAGGCCGCAGGTGCGCATTCACACCAATGACGGTGCGGTGCGGGTGTATGCGTCGGAGGGAAAGCAGATTGAATTCCGTGTGGAGTATCACGGCTATGAACTGGGCAAAGACCTGAAGATTGACGCGCGGCAGGAAGGGACAAGCATCGAGCTGGAGGCGCATCTGGCCAGCCGGTTTTGCGTGTTCTGCATCAATACGAACCGGTCGCTGCGCATCGAGGTGCGCATGCCACGGGCGGCGGACCTGACGGTGGAAACGGGAGACGGGTCGGTGGAATCGGAAGGGATTCAGGGGCGGCTGGAGATTCGCACGGGCGACGGGCACATCGGCGTGCAGGGGGCGCAGGGAGAGATTCGGCTGCGAACCGGGGATGGGCATATCGAGGCGCGGGGAGTGGACGGAACGCTGGAGGCGACAACCGGAGACGGGCACATCAGCGTGGAGGGGCGATTCGACGTTCTGAATATCAAGACGGGAGACGGGAGCGTGGAAGCGCGCATCGGGGCGGGATCGAAGATGAAGGAAGGCTGGTCCATCCGCACGGGGGACGGACGAGTGGACGTGGGACTGCCAGAAGGACTTCAGGCCAATCTGGACGCGAAGACGCGCGACGGGCGGATCAGCACGGACTTTCCGATGACGGTGGAGGGGGAGATCAGCAAGTCGAGCGTGCAGGGGAAATTAAATGGCGGGGGGCCGGTGCTGACGATTCGGACGGGGGATGGGTCGGTGCGGCTGCACCGGGGGTAGGAAGAGGCGTGAGTCGTGATTCGTGACTCGTGGAAGGAGCGCGGAGGACGGGTTGTATTGCAATGCGAAGGTTTGCGTTAGGTTGCATAGGGGCACGGCATGCCGTGCCCCTACCGCGTGAACCGAGTGGTTAGGTGGTGAGCGGGTTGGGTTTATTGGGGTTGATGCCGAGTTCGGCGGCGGCTTTTTGCAGGGTTGGAAGATCGAGCTGGCCTTCGTGCTGGAGTTCGACGAGGGCGGCGTAGGCGACGTGTTTGGCGTCGACTTCGAAGAAGTCGCGGAGGGAGTCGCGGCCGTCGCTGCGGCCGAAGCCGTCGGTGCCGAGGGCGGAGAGATGGCGCGGGACCCACTTGGCGACCATGCTGGGAAGAACTTTCATGTAGTCGCTGGCGGCGACGAAGACGCCGGGAGCGTCCGCGAGGCACTCGGTGATGTAGGGGACGCGGGGCGTTTCCGCGGGATGAAGCATGTTCCAGCGTTCGGCTTCGATGCCGTCGTTGTAGAGGGCTTTGTAGCTGGTGACGCTCCATACGTCGGCGGCGACGGCGAATTTTTCTTCCAGAATTTCCTGGGCTTTTAAGACTTCGCGGAGGATGGCGCCGCTGCCGAAGAGCTGTGCGCGGAGTTTGGCGGTTTTCTTTTCCGAAGCGCGGAAGCGGTACATGCCTTTCAAAATGCCGTCGCGGCAGCCTTCGGGCATGGCGGGCATGGCGTAGGGTTCGTTCATGACGGTGATGTAGTAGAAGCAGTCCTCGCGGTCCTTGTACATGCGGCGGATGCCGTCCTGCAAAATCACGGCGATTTCATAGGCGAAGGCGGGGTCGTAGGCGCGCATGGTGGGGATGGGCAGAGCGAGGACGTGGCTATTGCCGTCCTGGTGCTGCAAACCCTCGCCGGCGAGCGTGGTGCGGCCGGAGGTGCCCCCGAGGAGGAAGCCCTTGCAGCGCATGTCGGCGGCGGCCCAGAAAAGGTCGGAGATGCGCTGGAGACCGAACATGGAGTAGTAGATGAAGAACGGAATCATGTTGATGCCGTGGGTGGCGTAAGCGGTGCCCGCGGCGATGAAGGAGGACATGGAGCCGGCTTCGGTGATGCCCTCTTCGAGAATTTGGCCGTTCTGCGCTTCCTTGTAATAGAGCAGGGTGTGCACGTCGACGGGTTCGTAGAGCTGGCCGACGCTGGAATAGATGCCCACCTGGCGGAAGAGGGACTCCATGCCGAAGGTGCGGGCTTCGTCGGGAACGATGGGAACGACGAGTTTGCCGATTTCGGGGTCGCGCAGGAGTTTATTGAGCATGCGCACGAAGACCATGGTGGTGGAGACTTCGCGGCCTTCGCTGCCGTCGGCGAATTCGCGAAAAAGCTCGTCGTGGTCGGCGACGATGGGCTTGGAGCGCACGGTGCGCTTGGGGGTGTAGCCGCCGAGGCTGGTGCGGCGGTTGCGCAGGTATTCGATTTCCGGGCTGTCGTCGGCCGGGCGGTAGAAGGGAGCTTCGGCGACGTCATCATCGCTGAGGGGAATGCCGAAGCGGGAGCGGAATTCGCGGAGTTCGTCCTCGTTGAGCTTTTTCTGCTGGTGAGAGATGTTTTTGCCTTCGCCGCTTTCGCCGAGGCCGTAACCCTTGATGGTGCGGGCGAGAATGACGGTGGGAGATCCCTTGTGCTCGACGGCGGCCTTATAGGCGGCATAGACCTTGCGGGGGTCGTGCCCGCCGAGACGCAGGCGGCGCAGGGCTTCGTCGGGGAGCGGCTCGACCATTTTGAGCAGGCGGGGGTCGGAGCCGAAGAAGTGCTCGCGGACGTAGGCGCCGCTTTCGATGGAAATCTTCTGGTAATCGCCGTCGACGATTTCGCCCATGCGGCGGACGAGCAGGCCTTCGGTATCGAGATCGAAGAGAGGGTCCCAATCGCTGCCCCAGAGAACCTTGAGGACGTTCCAGCCGGCGCCGCGGAAGGCGGCTTCGAGTTCCTGAATGATCTGGCCGTTGCCGCGGACGGGGCCGTCGAGGCGCTGGAGGTTGCAATTGACGACGAAGATGAGGTTATCGAGTTTTTCGCGGGAGGCCAGAGTGATGGCGCCGAGGGTTTCCGGCTCGTCGGTTTCGCCGTCGCCGAGGAAGGCCCAGACTTTGGCGTCGGTGACGGGCTTGAGGCCGCGGTTTTCGAGGTAGCGGCTGAAGCGTGCCTGATAGATGGACATGATGGGGCCGAGGCCCATGGAGACCGTGGGATATTCCCAGAAATCGGGCATCAGCCAGGGATGCGGATAGGAGGTGAGGCCGCCGCCGGGCTTGAGTTCGCGGCGGAAATTTTCGAGCTGGGCGGTGGAGAGGCGGCCTTCGAGAAAGGCGCGGGCGTAGATACCGGGAGCGGCGTGGCCCTGGAAATAGATGGTGTCGCCTTCGAATTCGTCGGTGCGCGCGCGGAAGAAATGGTTGAAGCCGACTTCGTAGAGGGTGGCGGCGGAAGCGTAGGTGGAGATGTGGCCGCCGATATTGTGCTCGACGCGGTTGGCGCGGACGACCATGGCCAGGGCGTTCCAGCGAATGAGGCTCTTGATGCGGCGCTCGATCTCCTGGTCGCCGGGAAAGAGGGGCTGCTGGCGGGCGGAGATGGTGTTGGCGTAGGCGGTGCGGGCGGTGAAGGGGATTTCGACGCCGGCCAGATGCGCGTGGGTGCGCAGGCGCTCCAGGATTTCGCGGGCCACTTCGGGGCCGCTATCGTGGAGAACGGAGTCGAGGGATTCGAGCCATTCACGGATACCGATGTCTTCCATGGAAGAGGAATTTTTCACGGCGCTGTCATCCATACTCAGGTGAGGCTCCTCATTGACGGTCTATGGCGCGGGAAACCAAACAGCTCGCGGAAGGCGAGTGTTCAATTCCTTGAACACATAGGATACACCGAAATTGAATTTCTCGCATGGGCGGGAAGATGAAAATGGTAAAGAAAGAGTTACGAGGAGGGGATGGAGAGAGGCAAATCGTTGAAAGCAAGCGTCATAGACAGAAAGAAGAGGGGGAGGCTAGAGGGAGCGGCCGCCGTCGAGGACCAGGATCTGCCCGGTGATGAAGGTGGAGCGGAGGAGGAAGAGGACGGACTCGACGACCTCTTCGGGAGTGCCCGTGCGGCCCAGGGGGGCGCGGCGGATGAAATCGGCTTCCCACTCGATGGGATCGCCGGGCATGGTGATAGTGCCGGGGGCGACGGCGTTGACGCGAACTTCGGGAGCGAGGGAGCGGGCCAAGCCGCGGGTGAGCATGATGACGCCGGCCTTGGAGACGGAATAGGGGAGATAGTTGGCCCAGGGGAGGAGACCGCCGACGGAAGCGAAATTGACGATGGCGCCGCGGGACTCTTTCAGGAGCGGAGCGGCGGCTTGCGCGGCGAAGAATTGGGCTTTGAGATTGGTGTCGAGAGCGGTGTCCCACTGCTCTTCGGTGGCGGTATCGAGGGGAGCGGGCGAGAAGACGGCGGCACTGTTGATGAGGAAGTCGAGGCGGGAGAAGCGGGTGGCGGCTTCTTCAACGAGGCGGCGGATTTCGGCGACTTGACGAAGGTCGGCGGAGATGGGGAACGCGCGGCGGCCAAGGGCTTCGATTTCGGCGGCGGTGGAGCGGGCGTCGGCATCGGAGCCGCGATAGTGCAGGACAATGTCGGCGCCTTCGCGGGCCAGGCCGAGGGCGACGGCGCGGCCGAGACGGCGGGCGGCGCCGGTGACGAGGGCAACGCGGCCGTGGAGAGATGGCTCAAGAGGTGGCATGATGGCTCTAGAAGTTAGCACAATTTGCGGGGTAAGATGCCGGGCTGGCGGGAAGAGCGCGGAAGAGACGGCCCGGCGCGGGAAAACAAGGAGAGGTTCATGAAACTGGATCTACTGGCGATTGCGGCGCACCCGGACGACGTGGAGCTGACGTGCGGGGGGACGATGATCAAGATGGCGCGGCGGGGGTACAAGACGGGCGTGCTGGACCTGACGGCGGGAGAGATGGGCACGCGGGGAACGCCGGAGACGCGGGCGCGGGAGGCGCAGCGCGCGGCGAAATTGCTGGGAGCAAAATGGAGGGGGACGCTGGGCGTGGCCGATTCGAACGTGCAGGCGAGCCGGGAGAATAAATTGCGGCTGGCGGAGGTGCTGCGGGAACTGCGGCCGCGGACGGTGATACTGCCGTATTGGGAGGCGCGGCATCCGGATCATTATCACGCTTCGACGCTGGGGTATGAGGCGTGTTTTCTGGCGGGATTGAAGCAGCTGCCCATCGCGGGAGAAGCGTTCCGGCCGTTCAAGATTTTGTATTCGATCGCGTTTGCGCAGGCGCGGCCGAGTTTCGTGGTGGACATTACGGCGGAGTACAAGCAGCGGCACCGGGCGATCCTGGCGTATGCTTCGCAGTTTCGTCCGAAGAAGGGGACGCCGAAATCGAAAGTGTTTCTGGGGATCGAGCGGCTGGAGGACGAGATGAACCAGCTGGCGCGGCACTACGGGGAGATGATCGGGGTGAAGCATGGGGAGGCGTTCCTGACGAAGGAGCTGGCGCAGGTGGAAGACGTGGTGGAGATGGCGGTGCGGTCGATTTGAGGGATGGGGTTAAAAGCTTTCGTCGTCCTGGGCGGGGGAAAAGCCGGGAAGCATGACGCCGTCGGGGCGGCGTTCGACTTTGACGCGGGTGAGCTGCTCCTGCTCGGCGCCGCTCTTACGCAGGATAGCCACGGTGCTGAGGGCTTCATTATAGACGCGGGTGACCAGATAGGTGTCCGGCGTGCCGTCCTTCTTCCAGAGCTGTCCAATTTGGATTTTGCGCACACTCATCGGTAGAAGACGACTTTAGAGGGCCGGAGAGAAAGTGTCAACTGGCGGACAGGGCTATAGGCAGGGCAGCGCCGCAGGGCAGGCGGGGGAGACGGATCAGGCGACCTGCTTGACGGTGCGGCCCTTGCGCTTCCATTCGTGGTCGTGGCGGATGCGGGACTGGTGCTTTTTAACCTGTTCTTCGAGGTCGCTGAAGGCCTGCTTGCAGCTGGCGCGCACGCCGCTGCCGGTGCCGGTGGAGTGCAGGGTGCCGCTGGGAAGCTTGAGGTTGAGGGAGAAGGAACTTTCGAAATTGTGGGGATTTCTGGCGAAGACGCCGTGGATTTGAACGGAATCCGCAGCGTAACTTTTCAGCAGTTTTTCGAGTTTAGTGGCGTACCGGTTGACCTCCTGCTCGACGGGCTCGTGAACCTTGACGTGCTTGTAGCTGATGGAAATATTCATGGACACACCTGTGTGGGAAGTCTTGCAGAAAGGATGCTACGCGGATGATCTTGCTATCCGGCATTGCCAGCACAGGATAACAAGGAGGGCGGTGCGAGGCAATTCAAACGGAGAAGCCTGTTTCCATCCCGTTGACACCCCGCGGGCAATTCCCTACTCTCGCCGGGGCGGATTTTTTTGACGATGCCAAACGAAAAGAACAAGACTTTGATGGAAGCTTCGGAAGGAGCACGGCTGCGCGTGGGGCCGGCGGGATGGTCGTATCCGGACTGGGCGGGGTACGTCTATCCCGCGCGGAAGGCGAAGGGATTTCACGAGGCGGCGTATCTGGCGGAGTTTTTCGACACCATCGAGATCAACAGTTCGTTTTACCGGCCCATCCGGCCGGAGCATGCGCGGGTGTGGGTGGAGCAGGTGGATGGGCATGCGCGGTTCCGCTATACGGCGAAGCTGTGGCAGAAATTCACGCATGAGCCGGGGGCGACAGCGCAGGACGCGCGGGCGGTGCGGGCTGGATTGGACGTGCTGCGGGAGGCCGGGAGGCTGGGGGCGGTGCTGGCGCAATTTCCTTTTTCGTTTCATCGCGCGGCGGAAAATGCGGCATATCTGGAGAGGCTGCTGAAGGAGTTTCAGTACTATCCGCTGGTGGTGGAGCTGCGGCACGGTTCGTGGGAGACGGCGGAGACGTTTGAACTGTTGCGCGGAGCGGGAGCCGGGTTTTGCAATATCGATCAGCCAGTGATCGGGCGGTCGCTGAGGCCCAGCGCGGAGGCGGCGGGGGCGGTGGGGTACGTGCGGCTGCACGGGCGGAGGTACGACACGTGGTTCAGCAAAGACGCGGGGACGCCGGCGCATGAGAGATACAACTATCTTTATGAGGAGAGCGAGCTGGAGCCGTGGGTTGTGCGCGCGCGGGAGGTGCTGGGGAAGACGCAGGAGACTTACGTGATCACCAACAACCATTTTCAGGGCAAGGCGGTGGTGAATGCGCTGCAGTTGATCAGCCTGCTAAAAGGGAAAAAAGTGGAAGTGCCGGAAACGCTGCGCGAGCACTATCCGCAGTTGGAGCGCATTGCGGCTTCGCCGCCGGCGGCGCCGCGGCTGTTTCCGCGCGGAGAGGCGGAGGAGGGCAAAGCGCGCAGAAAAATCTGACGCTCAGTAATACATGGGGCGAGGCTTGACCTTGCGCCAGCGCTCGGGGTGGCGGCGTTTTTCGGCGGCAATGGAGACGGGATTGACCAGCCACTGGGCTTTGCCGGCGCGGGCGGGGTCTTTCTGTTTCTTGCCGGTGAGGCGCTTGAGCTTAAGCAGGCGGCAGATTTCGGCGCTGGTGGAGTCCAGTTCCGCGGCGGTCTGCTGAACGGTAAGCCAATTCTTTGTGCGTGCACGCATTGCGATCATCCCTCAGGAGCGGCGACAGCCGCGTTGAATTCACTGTAACGGCATTGCGCCGTAGCTGGCAACAGGGATAAAAGAAAGGGTATGAGCCGACGGTACGGGTATAAAAAGCCAGTCCACGCTATGAAAGATATATCTTCGCACAACCGGGGCTACTTTTTAAAGAGATCGTCGAAGGCCCTGCGGGCGTCATGGGGCCGCGAGGGAGAATGATTCACGGGAGCCGCCGCGGGAGTCTGGGAATAGGAAGTGGGGGCGGTATCCTTCTCGACGGTCATGCGGAAATCGTAGAACTTGCAATCGTTTTTGGCGTCCTTGGGGCTGACGCGGTCGGTGATTTGCTGGGTGCATTCAAACTGCGCGCCGCTATCGAAGAAACGGCACTGTTTGCAGCTGTGCAGCTCGAACTGGCAGCGGGGGCACTGGCCGGCGGGGTCGAAGCCGGCCTGCAGGACGGCGCCGCAATTGGCGCAGCGGCCGCGGGTGACGGTGCCGACCATGCGCGGGGTGCGCGGGCCGAACTGCTCCTGGCGCAGGGGTTTGCCCGGTTCGGGCTTGCGCGTGGATTTTTTTTCCTTGTCCTGATTTTCCGCGTCCTTATAACCGCGGTGACGGTATTTCCGGTCCCGATCCACTCTTGCCTCCAACCATGCCCGCTGCTCGCGGGACTCGACTGCACCAATCCATGAAAATCCGGTGATCTACCTGGGGATGACTGCCTTACAATCGAACTGCTACACGCGGCCCGCGCGATTCACTGTTTCCCTGCGATAACGGCTGGGCATGCGAACATCCGAGAGAAGGAGAAGTGCCACCTATGTTTTTAGTCCTCTGGGAGTTCGAAGTCAAGCCGGGAACCGAAAATCGATTCGAGTCCGTCTATGGACCCGGTGGCGGCTGGGCGCGATTGTTTGCCCAGGATCAAGCATACCTCGAAACGAGCCTGCTGCGCGACATTCATCGGCCGGGTTTCTATGTGACGGTGGACCGCTGGAAAAGCCGAGAAGCCTATGAGGCTTTCCGGAAAAGCCATGCCGCGGAGTACGCGGCGCTGGACGCGGAGTGCGAAGCGCTGACCGTGCAGGAACGGCATATCGTTTCGTGCGACGCGGAAGAGAAAAGCTAGCGGCGCGTTCACGGGCGCTGCTTCCCTTTCCATAAAGCGAAGACGCCACCATCAGGCAGATCCGGCTGAAGAAAGCGGGCGGCGGAGCCTTCCACTCCTTCTGCGCGCAAAACGGCTTCGGCGGCGAGGTAGCCGCTGCGCACGGCGCCCTCCATGGTGGCGGGCCAGCCGGTGGCGGTCCAGTCGCCGGCGAGGAACAGGCCGGGAACGGAAGTGGCCTGCTTGGGGCGCCAGCGATCGCAGCCGGGAGCGGGAGAAAAGGTTGCGGCGGTTTCCTTGATCACGGTGGACTTGACGAGGACGGCGTCGCGGGCGGCGGGCAGAACCTGGCGGACTTCGCGCAGAATGAGATCCACAATTTCCTGGCGGGATTTATCCAGCAGGCCGTAGGAGGCGCTGATGACGATTTGCAGGTACTGGCCGCCGCCGCTGGCGCTCGCGCCCTCTTTGCCGTAGAGAGCGGTCTTGTTGAAGATCCACTGCGTGGTGGAGTCCAGGACGGTGAGGAATTCGCCGGTCATTACCGTGCGGTCGAACCAGAAGTGCACTCCGGTGATGGGCGAATCGGAGAGATGGGCGATGCCGGCGAGGGACGGTTCGCCTTTCAGAAACTCTTCGGGCAGCAGAGCGGGCAAGGCGGCGTGAGGCACGGCCAGAACGTAACTGTCGGCGGACTCTTCGCGGCCATCATCGAGACGCAGGGCGGCGACGCGGCCGGCTTCGAAGCGCAGACCGCGCACCGCAGCGCGCAGGAGCACTTCCCCGCCCTTGCGTTCGACAGCGGCTTTGCAGCCGTCATAGAGTTCGGCCAGGGGCACGGCGGGAACGCCCATGCGATAGCCGGTGCGATTGGCGAGAAAGGCTTTCCAGAAGACTTGGACGCCGTAGCGGGCGTCGGTACGGTCGAGTTCCTCGTCGAGGGCGCTGACCAGCACGACGCGCCAGAAACGCTCGATGGCGCCGGAGGTCTGCCCGCGGCGGCGCAGCCATTCGAGCATGGAGATGCCGCCGGGTTCGTTCATGTCCGCGGTATGGCCACGGCCGAAGAGGATGGCCAGCATGGCGCGGCCGATGGAGAGGCGGTCGGCGAGGGAGAGCGGAGAAAAGCGGGCGAAGGAGAGCGCCAGATGAAACGGCGGAGGAAGAAACGAGGACTGCATGACGCCGCGGCGGCCCTGGGGGTCGACGAATTCGATGCGGCCGTAGAAGCGGATTTTGTTGGCGGAGCCGGCGCGACGGTAAAAATCCTCGAGGTTGGTGCAGCAGCCCATGGTGACGTGCTGGCAATTGTCCACGTGCTCGCCGTCGGGGAGCACATAGGACGTGGCTCTGCCGCCGAGAAACGGGCGTTTTTCGAGGAGGCGAACGCGGTGGCCGGATTCAGCCAGAGCGACGCTGGCCGCCAGACCCGCCAGGCCGCCGCCGATCACGATTGTGTTTTTCGAGGACATTCTCTTCCGTCAGGCGGCCGAACTTGGCCATGCCCGCAAAATAAAATTTACTACTTTTAGGCAGCCGTACGCGTTCACCAAATACCGCAAAATCGCTGGATTCGATACGCGCGAGCAGGGCGCTGTAGGTGCGCACGAGGAGCCAGAGGGCGCCGCGGCTTTCAGGCTCGACGAGGGGGATCAGAGCGGCGCCCTGTTCGTAGAATTCCCAGGCGCGGGCGGTTTCGAATTGCAGCAGCTGGCGCACGGCGGGAGTGGCTGCGTCGCGGCCGAAATCGGAGGGAGATACTTCGAAGCGGGCCAGGTCTTCCTCGGGGAGATAGACGCGGCCGGCGGTGTAGTCTTCGTGCACGTCGCGGATGATGTTGGTGAGCTGAAAGGCCTGGCCGAGCGTTTCGGAGAGGTCCACGGCGCGGGAATCGCGGAAGCCGAAGACGTGGATGCAGGTGAGGCCGACGGTGCCGGCCACGCGATAGCAATATTCGCGGAGGCGTTCGAAGGTGGGATAGCGCTCGATGCTCAGGTCCATCTCCGCGCCGGAGATGAGGTCATGCAGATAGCGCGGGGGAATGGAGAAGCGGCGCATGGTATCGGCCAGAGCGGGAAGGACGGGATGGGCGGCGGGATTTTCGCCGGAGAGCGCAGCGTCGAGCAAGGCGCGCCAGCGGGCCAGGCCGCGCCGCTTGGCTTCGAGGTCGCCGGTTTCGTCGGCGACGTCATCCACGAGGCGCATGAAGGCGTAGAGAGCGGCGAGGCCGTCGCGGCGGGGACGCGGCAGGAGATAGAAGGCGTAATAAAAATTGCTGTGGGCGGCGCGGGCCACGCGATGGCATTCCGCGTAGGAGGCGGCCACGGAGCCGGCCTCCGCGGCGGCGGGAAGCTGGCGGCGAAAGAGGCTGGCGGCGACGGTGCGGGCGAGGAGGCCGGCCTTCCGCAGGCGGCCGATTTTGGGGCGGCGGTGCAGCGTGTCGTAACCCTGGGATTCGATGGCGTCGAGAACGGCCATGCCGCCGCGGCTGAACATTTCCAGGTCCACGCTGAGCTGCCCATCCACCTGGCGAGCCAGAGGAAAACCTTCGGCGAAGAGTTCGCGGGTGCGGGCGATGAGTTCCTTCATCAGGGCGGCGTAGCGGTGGTCGAACGTTCCGGAGACGATATCGGCAGCGCTCAAGCCGTGGGCGGCGGCGCGATCGAGAGGGATATAGATGCGGCCCTTTACGAGGTCGCGGGAAACGTCCTGCCAGAAATTGGCGAGTTGCAGGGCGGTGCAGGTGGCGTCGGAAAGACGCTGGCGGGCTTCGTCGCGATAGCCGCAGAGATAGAGAATGAGGCGGCCGACGGGATTGGCGGAATAGCGGCAGTAGCCGAGGACTTCCTCCCAGTTGGCGTAGCGCTTGACGGTCTGGTCCTGGCGGAAGGCTTTCAGAAGATCGGCGAAGGGCTGCCTGGGAATGTCGCAGGCGGCGATGGTCTCGCGCAGAGCCACGAAAACGGGATGCGCCGGGCGGCCCTCGTAGCAGGCGTCCAGTTCGCGCTCCCACCAGTCGAGGAGTTCGGTGGCGCGGGCGGCGTCGGGAATTTCGTCGCCCAAGTCATCGGCCCAGCGGCAATAGGCGTAGACGTTATAAAAATGCTGGCGCAAATGGCGCGGGAGAAACCAGGAGACGACATTGAAATTTTCGTAATGGCCGGTGGCCAGGCGGCGGGTATAGGCGAGGGCTGCGGCGGTGGAGCAGCCGGCGGGGGGCGCATGGCGCGCGATTTCGAGTTCAGCGGGACGCAGCATGGGCGCGCGGTCGTTCACTCCCTGCCTGACTGTAGGATGGCGAACACGGCCTCAGGGCCGGACAGCGAGTTTGACTTCTCCGCTGCGGGACTTCATTTTGCGGAACGCTTCGGGCAGGTCCACGAGGCGAATCTCCTCGGTGACGAAGTCGCGGGCCAGAACGTCACCCCGGCGAATGGCTTCGAGAGCTTCGCGGATGAAGCGCGGCGTATGGTGAAAGGGCGAAATGATTTTAATTTCGGAATAATGGATGGCCGCGGGTTCGATCTCGACGGTAGTGCCGCCGGGAAGACCGCTGAAGAGATTGACGACGCCGCCTCGGCGGGCCATTTGCAGCGCCCAGCGCCAGGTGAGCGTGGTGCCAGCGGCTTCGACGACACAATCGGCGCCGCGCTGTCCTTCGGTCAATTCGCGCACGGCCTTGACGGGGTCATCCACCTCGGCGGAATTCACGCAGGCGGCCGCGCCCATGCGCAGGGCCATGGCGATGGCGGCGGGGCGGCGGGCCACGGCGATGACGCGGAAGCCGCGGCGGGAGAGCATGCGGACGAATTTAAGGCCGATGGAGCCACAGCCGATGACGGTGATGGTGTCGCCAGGGCGGGGGTCCATTTCGTGAATGCCGCGAAGTACGCAGGCCAAGGGTTCGACCTGGGCGGCGTCCTCGTCGGTGACCTGCTCGGGAACCTCGAGCATGTTCTCGCGCACGATGCGCCCGGGAATCTTCATGTACTCGGCGTAGGCGCCGTTATTGAAGAGCAGGTCCTCGCAAAGATTTTCCTGGCCGCGGCGGCAGTTGTAGCAGCACAAGCAGGGGGCGGAATTGGCGGCGACGACGCGAACGCCCACCGTCCAGCGATCGCCGACATCGTGGCCCACGCGGACGATTTCGCCGACGACTTCGTGGCCGAAGACCGCGGGAGGCTGAATCATGCGCGCGTGATAGCCGCGCTTCCAGACTTTGAGATCGGTGCCGTCGGTGAGCGCGATACGCACACGGAGGAGAACTTCGTCGGCGGAAACCTTGGGGACGTTGATTTGTTCGACGCGCAGGTCCTCGCTGCCATAGAGGACCGCGGCGGTCATCTTGGCGGGCACGTGCGGCTGCGGAGGCACAAGAACTTTCTCGATGCCTTTGGCGTCCATTTTGCGCTGTGTCGTCGTGCTCATGTGTGCGTAATCAAAACCTTTAACGAATCCGCCGTGGGCCGGGCCGCCAGATCCAGTCCTTCCTGAATTCTATCCAGAGAGAAGCGGTGCGTGACAATTTCCATGAGCGGCAGTTTCCCAGATAGCACCATCCCGGCCGCTTCTTCTTGGATGTCAACAGCGGCGCTATAGCTGCCCAGGATTTCTTTTTCGTCGATGCCCACGGCAGCCGCGGGAAACTCGATGCGGGTTACCGGATCATTGGCTGCAAAGAGCAATACCCTACCCCCAGGCCGAGCCGCGGCCAGCGCTTCGCTGACCACCGCGGGATGGGCGACGGCGACTAAAACCGCATCCGCTCCGCGGCCTTCGGTTCGGGCCTTAATCTCTGAGACCAGCTTACCACCAGTTGGGTCGAAAGATTCCTTTGCGCCCAATTTTATGCTCATTTCCCTGCGTTGCGCAACAGGGTCGCTGGTAAAAAGAAGGGCCCCACGCAGATGGCTAACCATGAGGAGTTGCAGGCCGATGGGGCCGCAGCCCAGTACCAGGACTGTCTCGCCGGGGACGATGCGGGCCTTCTGCACAGCTTTGACGATCGTGTTGATGGGCTCGATGAAGGTGGCCTGCTCGAAGCTGATTGCGTCCGGAATTGGAACAATGCCCCGCACGGCCACCCAAGGCATGGCTTTGACATATTCGGCGAATCCGCCGCCGTTGGGGGTGAAGCCGCCGGTCAGGCCAGTGGTCTTATAGCGCGGGCATTGGGAAAAGAGGCGTTTTTGGCAATAGAAGCAGGCGCCGCAGGGAATGTGGTGGAAGCTCATGACGCGGTCGCCGGGCTTCCATTGAGAAACGCCGGGGCCCACGGCGACTACGGTTCCGGCAATTTCATGGCCCAGGATTTGCGGAGGTTCGACGTAAGCGTGGAAGATCTTCTTGATGTCGGTGCCGCAGATACCGCAGCAGGCGACTTTGATGAGAACTTCGCCGGAGGCGACATCGGGGACGGGGACTTCCTCGACGCGGACGACGCCTTTGGAGCGATAGACGCCGGCGCGCATGGTCTTGGGAATGGGGCCGCGCAGGGCGGCGGGATCGAGCATGGTGCCTGCGAGGGTCATTGCGCGGCGGCCTCCTGCAGTTCTTGCGAGGGCCAGCCCGCTTCGCGGGAGGAAAGAGACTGGATAAAGGATTCGAGAAACTGGGCAAGGGATTCGGCGGCGGCGCGGCTGTGGCGGCCGAGGCGAATCAGGGACGGGAGTTGCAGCGGGTGCGCGGCGAGATATTTGGCGACGGCGGCGATCTTGACGCGGCCGCGCTCGTCGAGAGTCGTTTCGATGTCCGCGGGGAGTTCATCCTCGTGGCGGTCGCTGACCACACGAAGGGCGAGAGCGGGCAAATGGTGGCGCTGGGCCGCGGAGAGGGTGGCGAAACTTTCCATATCCACCGCGGCGGCCTGCGCGCTCCGATGGCGTTTTTCCGCGGCGGTGCGCAGGACGCGGTCCGAGGTCAAAAACAGATTCGCATCCAGGGCACGGTGTTCGCAGGCGGCGCGATGGAGAATCGGAGAACAGGAAATCGCTTCGGGCGGTCCGATGCGCTGAACGGCGCGCGCGGCGAGGACGTCTCCGATTTTGTAATTTTCGCGGAGCGCGCCGGCAAAGCCCGCGGCGATGCACAGATCATGAGGAAGGGCCATGGCCGCCTCGGCGCCGCGGCGGGCGTTGTCCGCGCCCATGCCGGTCACCAGGAAATCCACCGTCGCCCGTCCGATTTGTGTTTGCAGCATCTCAAACTTTCCCACCGCGACCGCGTGAAACTGTTTCCGCCTGCGCCACGGCGCGAATTCGGCTTCGACCGCAAATGTGACCAGAATGTTCATGCCGCGAGCCGGTTCAGGCGGCCTGCGCCTGGCGCATCATTTTTACGCGATTCTTTTTCAGATAGCCGTTGGCTTCGTACCAGCGCACGGCGCGGTCGAGCGCAGCAATGACGGGGCCGGGGTCGAAGCCCAGTTCGCGCGAGGCGCGGGAGCAATCCACGAACATTTTATGCTGGGCGATCTTTACGCCTTCGATGGGAATATTCGGCTCGCGCCAGAGGAGCCGGGAGACGGCAGTGTCCGCGTAGGCGGCGAAGAGCGCCAGACGATGGGAGAACTGGCGCTTGGGCGTGGGCAGGCCGGTCAGTTTTTCAAGGGTGTCCAGCAACTGCTTGAGCGTGAGATTCTCGCCGCCGAGCAGATAGCGCTGGCCGATTTCGCCTTTTTCCGCGACGAGCAAGTGGCCGGCGGCGCAGTCCTCGACGCCCACGAAATTCAGGCCGGTGTCCACGTAGCCGGGCATTTTTCCGTTCAAGAAGTCCAAAATAATTTTTCCGGTCGGCGTGGGCTTCCAGTCGCCCGGCCCCACGGGCGTGGTGGGCATGACGACGATCAGGGGGAGGCCAGTGCGGGCGGCTTCCAGGGCTTCGCGTTCGGCCATCCATTTGGAGCGTTTGTAATGGCCGACCATCTCTTCGAGGCGCGCGTCGGTGGTTTCGTTGGGAAGTTCAGGGCGGTCCACGGCGATGGTGGCGACGGTGCTGGTGTAAATGAACTGGCGGACGCGGGCGCGGCGGGCGGCTTCGAGAATATTCTTGGTGCCTTCGACGTTGGACTGGTAGATGTCCCGGGAGCGGCGTGCCCACAGGCGATAGTCGGCGGCGACATGGAAAACTTTTTCGACGCCGTCCAGGGCGCGTTCAAGCGAATCCTTATCGCGCAGATCACCGGTAACGTATTCGAGAGAAAGGTCGCTGAGCGCACGGTTGCTGCTGGACGGACGCAGGAGAACGCGCACGTTATCGCCGCGCTGTACCAGCAGACGCGTGATGTGGCTTCCGAGAAAGCCCGCAGCGCCCGTCACTAATGTGGTCATAGAACCCGCAAGCGTCCTTCGGAGGAGACCAGTTCTTCCTGAGCCGCGGGAGCGATGGGAGCCGGCACAGCGTGGCCATTGCCGCCCGAAGAGCCGTTGGAGGGGCCGTTCGAGGCGGGCTGGACTTTACCGCGCGCGCCGCCGAGTTTGCCGCCGAGCTGCCAGGAAAGGAGCTTCCAGGTGTCGCCGAACTTGGCGTTGCCGCCGAGAACGGCGGAAGGCTCGAAGCCCACGTGCATCATGCAATCGTTGCAGCGGGGGTCGCGGCCGGGGCCGTAGCTGTCCCAATTGGTTTTCTCGATGAAATCCTTGAAGGTGGCGTGGTGGCCGTCGGTCATGGGGTAGCAGGGAGTCTTCCAGCCCTTGGGATTGTAGGTGGGGGTGCCCCAGGCGACGCATTCCAGCTGGCGTTCGCCGCGCAGGAATTCGTAATAGATGGGGGACATCATGACGTTGTACTTGTCAAGGACGGCTTGGGCGTCGCGGAACTTATTGATGATGTCCTCGCGGGTGAGAAAAATGTTCTGGGTGGCCACGGAGGAGTAGGAGTAGGCCGGGGAGATCATGTAGCCGTCGACGCCGAGTCCGTGGAGGTACTCGAAAAGTTCGGCGACTTCGTTGAGGTCGGTCTCGCGGTAGACGGTGGTGTTGGAGCAGACCATGAAGCCGGCGGCCTTGGCGGCCTTGATGCCTTCGATGGCGTCGCGGAAGACGCCGTCGCGCTCGACGCACAGGTCGTGGGTGCGTTCCATGCCGTCGAGATGCACGTTCCAGAAGAAGCTCGAGCTGGGCGTGAATTCATGCAGACGCTTGCGGATGAACATGCCGTTGGTGCACATGTAGATGTGCTTGCCGCGGTCGAGGAGTTCCTTGGTGAGGCGGCCGATTTCGGGATAGATGAGCGGTTCGCCGCCGCAGATGGAGACGATGGGCGCGCCGCATTCGTCGGCGGCGGCCAGGCACTGCTCGACGGACATGATTTCGTTGATCGTGCTCTTGTATTCCCGAATGCGTCCGCAGCCCGTGCAGGTCAGGTTACAGGCGTGCAGCGGCTCGAGCATCATCACCAGGGGGAATTTCTTCACCCCGGTGATTTTCTTCGCCGCGATGTATTTGGTCAAATTCGCGGTCATCTTTAACGGAAACCTCATCGTGCCCCCTGAAATCCGCTGCGCATGCGAAAGTCGGACGGATGGAACATCATCGCCCGGAAGTCCGTGCTGTTGCGCAATTGATTGCGATATCGCGCCAGCGCATAGAGCGGGAAAGAATTTTGATACAAGTGATATTTCAAATAGAAAACGGAGGGAAAGCCCGTGCCGGTAAATTCCTCTTCGGACCAGGAACCGTCGGAATTCTGGCGGCTCACGAGATAGGAAACCGCGCGCTGAATGGCCGGGTCGCCGGTGTCCGAACCGGCCAGCAGGCCGATCAGGCCCCAGGCGGTCTGCGAAGCGGTGCTGGGGCCATGCCCCTTGGTGGACGGATCATCGTAGGACTGCACGGACTCGCCAAAACTGCCGTCGGGCTTCTGCACGGCGCGCAGCCAGGAAAGGGCGCGCTGGCATTCCTCGCCGGCGGTGAGCACGAAATTCTCCAGGGCGCGCAGCACGCCGCTGGTGCCGTAGACGTAGTTCACGCCCCAGCGCCCGAACCAGGCGCCGTCATCAGTCTGGTCCTTCTTCAGGAAGTCCAGGCCGCGCCGCACCGAGGGATCTTCCGCCGTCCAGCCCAGGCGGCCCAGGCACTCGAGAACACGGGCGGTAACGTCGGCGGTGGAGGGGTCCAGCATGGCGTTATGGTCGGCGAAGGGGATGTGATTCATCGTTTCGCGGTTATTGTCGCGGTCGAAGGCGCCCCAGCCGCCATCGAGGTTCTGCATGCTCAGGAGCCACTGCACGCCGCGGCGGACGGCCTTTTCCATGCGCGCAGGCTCGGGAAATTTCACGCGCTGCAGGGCCATCAGGACGAAAGCAGTGTCGTCCACGTCGGGATACCAGTCGTTGCGGAATTCAAAGGCCCATCCGCCCGGCTCGGCGTCCTTGTTTTTGATCTGCCAGTCGCCCGCATCCAGAATCTGCTTGGAGAGAATCCAATCCGCGGCCTTCACCAGCGCGGGATCATCGGCGGGGATGCCGGCTTCTTCGAGCGAAACCATGGCGATGCAGGTGTCCCAGACGGGGGAAACGCAGGGCTGCATGCGGATGGTGTCGCCTTCTTCGATTTCCAGCTTGGCAAATTCGCGAATTTCGCGCGCGGTCTTGGGGTCGTCCGGGCCGTAGCCCATGGCCATCAGGACAAAGATGGAATTCATCATGGCCGGATAGATGGCGGCCACGCCGTCGCTGCGCTCCATGTGCGCGAGGGTCCATTCCTGGGCGGCGCGCAGTGCTTTTTTGCGCAGCGGCTTCCAGGGAAAACGCTCGTAGACTTTCAGGCCCAGGTCCAGCGCCAGGAACAAGTTTTTCCAGGAAACAATCTGGCGGCTCCAATCGAAGAGGACCGTGGTGCGCGTGGCGTCCAGGAACAGCTCGTCGACATGGGCTTGGTCGGGCAGGCGAAACTCCGGGCGCATGGTGGCCAGAATGGCCATGGGCACCACGAAGCCGCGGGTCCAGGAAGACATTTCGTAGATGTTCAGGCCGAACCACTGCGGCAGGAGCATCAGCTCCGGCGGAATGGAAGGCACCAGATTCCAGCTGACCGCGCCGACCAGCGCGAGATTGAAGCGCACGTAGGAGTTGGTGCGTTCGAGGCCGCCCATGCGGCGCACGGCGTCGCGGGCGCGCAGCATGTGCGGCGAATCCGGCGCATCCCCCGCCAGCTTCAGTCCGAAATAGGCTTTCACGGTGGCGTTGAGTTCCGACGGTCCACCGACGGAAATATTCCAGCCGCCATCGGGCAGTTGCCGCTGGCGAACGTAATTGGCCAGCTTGCCGATGCGTTCGGGATCGGCCTTGCCCAGAATGTGCAGGTAATAGATGTAATCGGATTCCAGGGTGGTGTCGGCTTCGAGCTCGCCCATCCAATAGCCTTCCCGCGTTTGCAGGGAAAGCAGGTGATTGGCGCCCTGCTCGATGGCCTGAGTCAGGCGGGCGGACCACTCTCCGGCCGTCTGCATGCGCGGCGGAGAGGGGGGCATATTCATCCCTGTTCGTAAACCTGTAGCCAAACTGAGTTCCTCAAGTCCTTTGGATGCACTCTGGTGCGAATTCGTCGCGGGGCTGTGCAGCATCTCCGGCAACTTCTTTTCAATGAACGACTTCCCCGCGCCACACCCCTAACGCATCAAGCAGGCAGCCGCCCGCTTCTTCAATTATCGCTGTCTATCGCCGGGGGGTCAACCGCCAAAATTGCCCTGCTGTTCCACGTCTCAACCCCCGACGGAAACGGCTTCCTGGCCGCCCAACAGACTTTCCACGATCCGCCGAATTCCCTCCGGCAGCGGTTCGTCCTGCCTCTGCAGAAAACACGGCTTGGTCCGGATCATGCGCAGGGGCACCTCATTCCAGAGCGCCACGGCTCCTTGCAAGTTCTCCGAAAGGGGCGCGCGCAGAACCAGAGCGCCGGCGCGGTCCAAGACCTCGCGGGCCGTGGGTTTGAAGTCGCTCTGGCAGGGATCGAGAACCGCGAGATAGAGCGAGGGGCGAAGGAATTTCAGCAGCGAGTTGCTTTCGATGATGAGGTTCAACGGAAGGGCAACGGACTCGGCGCCGGGTTCCGCGGCGCTTTCCATCGCACTTTCTTCGAGCGCGGAGCGCAGGAGCGGCAAGCCCTCGAAAAGAAAACCCTGCTTGGTGCGCAGCCAGAAGGCGCAGCGGGCGCCGGCGGCCAGAAAGCGGCCGGAATCCGTTTCGGCATCGGGGTGTGCCTGGCGATCGATGGCCGCGGAATGCTGGGCGGGGGCGCAGTCGCAGGATTCGCCGTTGACGGCGCAGACGCCGTGGCCGTGCTGGGTGATTTTCACGGCGGTCCATTGCGCTTCGGGAAACGCGGCGATCACGTCGCACACCAGTTGCGTCTTGCCGATATTGCGGGTGTGCCCACCGACGACGATGATGCGCCATTTCCGTCCGCTCATGGATGCCGCCGCCTACTCTTCGCGCCCGGTTACGGTTTCTCGATGCGCTGTTCGATCTTGCGCACGCGCTCGCCCAGTTCGGGCAGGCGAGAAAGCCAGGCGTACTGCTCCTTGAACTTTTCGAGCGAACGGGCCGGCGTGCCCCAGACGACCTGGCCGCTGCGGATGGTCTTGCCGCTGACGATGCCGGCCTGGCCGCCGGCGCTGGCGCCATCCTCGATGGTGCATTGCTCGCCGACGCCCACCTGTCCGCCGAGCATAACGTGATGGCCGATAACGCTGGAGCCGGAAATGCCGGTCTGCGCGGCGATGACCGTGTGCGCGCCGATTTCGACGTTATGCGCCACGTGCACCAGATTGTCAAGCTTCACGCCGTCGCCGATGCGCGTGTCACCCAGCGAGCCGCAGTCGATCGTGGTGTTGGCGCCGATCTCGGCGTCTTCGCCGATCTCCACCAGCCCCACCTGCGGAAATTTCCAGTGGCGCCCGCCGTCATAGGCGTAGCCGAAGCCGTCCGCGCCAATCACCGCGCCGGCATGGACCTGCGAGCGAGCGCCGATGCGCACGCCGGGATAGAGAGTGACGCGCGGGTGCAGGCGCGCGCCGGGGCCGATCCAGCTTCCCCGCCCCACTACGCAATGCGCGCCGACCTGCGCGCCTTCACCGAGAAAAACGTCTTCTTCGATCACCGCGTACGGGCCCACGGCGGCGGCGCGGCTGATCTGCGCGGAGGCGGAGATGATTGCGGTCGAGTGAATGCCCATGGCCACGGGCGATTCCCAGCCGATTAGGGCGGCGGCGCGGGCGAAGCCGGCCTTGGGCTTGGCGCAGCGCAGCAGCGTTTTTCCGGGAAGCGACGCTTCGATGGAAACAACGGCGCAGTGCGCGAGCGACTGCGCGGCGCGCTCGGCGTGCTTATCCGCGTCGAGATAGATGAGGTCGTGCGGCCCGGCGCGCTCGGGTGAAGCGACGCCGCGCAACACCACGCTGGCGTCGCCTTCCAGCGTGAATCCCAGAGCTTCCGCGATTTCGCCCGCTGTGATGGCCATGACTTCCCCCTTTTGCACCCGTGCAGCCGTGCAGCCGTGCAGCCGTGCAAGAACATTACCGCAGAAACGAATAGAGCGGCGGCTCACCCGCCGGGCGCGTCTTCCAGCGTGCGTGCACCCAGACCCACTGCTCGGGAACCTTTCGAATGATGCTCTCGAGCACCCGTGCGAATTTTTGCGTGTTCTCGCGGACGTCGCTCTCCGCCTCGCCCGTGGTCACAAGCTCCACCGCCGGCTCGAAGCACAGGCGGTATTTTCCGAGCGCTTCGTCCCACACCGCATAGCCGGGCACGACGGGCGCGCCGGTATGCAGGGCCATGCGGGCCACGCCGGCCGTGGTGCAGGCGGGCGTGCCGAAAAAATCCACGAAGAGGCCCTCTTCGGGCATGGTGTTCTGGTCGGCGAGAATTCCGATGGTGCCGCCCTGCTTCAGTGTTTTCAGCATGGCGCGCGCGGATTCATTTTTGTAAATGGGGCGGTTGCCCGCCAGGCCGCGGTAGCGGTTCACCAGCGCGTCCACGCGGGCATTATCGAGCGGGCGGGCCATGAAGCTCAAGGGATAACCGTAGACGGCGTGGGCCAGCGAGGAAAGTTCCCAGCCGCCGATATGGCCGGTGAGAATCAGGACGCCGCGGCCGCGCGCGCGGGCTGCGAGGAAATGCTCGTGGCCGTCAAGGACCACGATGTCTTCGATTCTGGCGCGGGTCCAGCGCGGGGTGCGCGCGAATTCCGCGGCCATGCGGCCCAGATTGCGGGCCATGCCGCGCAATACTTCCCTTCTACGCTCATCGCTCCATTCGGGAAAGGCCAAACGCAAATTGAACAGGGCCGTTTGGCGCAGCTTAGGCAGCAGAACCAGCAGCAATCGCACCACAGCCGCCGCCGCGCCGCGCGCCACGCCGCGCGGCAGAGCGCCAATTATTTTCAGCAGCGTCCAGACCGCCGCGTATTCCAGCCACTTTCTCATGCACGCCCCGCGTTACTTTTTCGGACGAAACATTTTTGCCGCGATTTTTGTGACCATGCGCCGCGGCACCAGGCGCTGGCTCTGCGCGCCCAGATAATTGCCCAGACCGGAAATCACGTAGCTCTTCCCTGCCGCCAGCGCCTGCAAGCCCGTGCGGGCGACTTTCTCCGCGCTTTCCTGTTTTCGTTCCGCCGCGAGATGCGCCTGCCCGGCCACTTCGTGAAATTCCGAAGTAGTCGAACCGGGGCAGAGCGAGCAGACGCGGATGCCGTAAGGCTTTGCTTCCTCCGCCAGTCCCTCGGCGAAGAGCAGGTCAAACGCCTTGGTCGCCGCGTAAGTGGAAATATAGGGCACCGCCTGGAAAGAGGCGGTGGACGCCAGGATGAGGATGTCACCGCTGCGGCGCTCGACCATGGCCGGAAGGAAGAGGCGCGTGAGATGCACGACGGCGGTGCAGTTCACCTGAACCATATCGAGCAGGCGCTGGGCGGGCTGCTGGTGCAGTTCGCCGTAGCCGCCGAAGCCGGCATTGTTGACGAGCAACTCGATGGGAATATTTTTTGCGGCGACGAAATCGTAAATGGCTTGCGGGGCCTGCGGCGAGGCCAGGTCGGCCACAACGATTTCCACGCGCACGTCCGTTGATCGCAGGCTGGCGGCGAGAGATTCGAGACGCTCGCGGCGCCGCGCGGTCAGCACCAGATTGGTTCCTCCCGCAGCTAATTCCCGCGCCAGGGCCGTGCCGATGCCCGCGCTCGCTCCGGTTACCAGCGCCCATTTACCCCGCCAATTGTCCATGCGCCTTGCCTCCCGATTCCGTGGAATGGAAACGAGGATAGCCTGTTTTTTGGCGGGAGGCGAATGGGGAAACGCGGCAGGGCAGAACGAAAAAGCTAAGAGGCGTCGCCGGGGCGCGAATCGCGCGGAGCGCGACGGACGGCGTCGCGCATGCGCCCGCCCTGGCGCTTGATGCGCTCCATCAGGCGGCGGGCCCACACAAATTCCACGGCCAGCAGGGTCAAGCCTCCGAAAATCGTCAGCCAGCCCGGGCCGGGGGTGACCAGCATGACCACCCCGGCGGCCAGCAGGGTAAACCCCGCGAGGATGCGGAACACGCGGCGAACTTGTTCAATCGTGCGCAGTGCCATGGGATAAACTTTTACGCGGGAAATCTGGCGGAGAGGGGGGGATTCGAACCCCCGGTGGAGTTTCCCCCACGCTCGCTTTCGAGGCGAGTTCTTTCAACCGCTCAGACACCTCTCCGCTTTCAATCCTAGCAGACGGCTTCGATTTTCGGCAACCGGGCGACCGGTGCGTGGTTCCTGTGTTTCCATCCGGAATCCGCATATAATTTCCCCCAAGCAAATCGATGGACAGAAAAGAGATCCCGAAACCCATGAGCACACAAATTCGGCGTTCGCTGGCGAAACGCAGAATATCTCTTTCGCTGTTTTTTCTCGCCGTACTCTGCGCCGGCGCTCCAGCAGGCTTGGCGCAGGCCGCGCGCGTCGAAGGAACCGTGCGGGATGCGAGCGGAGCGCCGCTTGCCGGCGCGCAGGTGGAGATTCGTTGCGGAGCGTTTGTGCAAACGCGCACGACTGGCCCGGACGGCGCATTTCTCTTCGAGGGCGTTCCCGCAGCCGACGGAAAACTGTTTGCTCGCGCCCCCGGACTTCTTCCCGCGGAAAGCGACTGGAATGCCTCGGCGGGAACCGCGCATCTCGCGCTGGTGCTGGAGGTGGAGCCGCTGCGCGAGCGCGTGACCGTGACCGCCACGCGCACCGAGACGCGGCTCGAAGACGTTCCCGGCAGCAGCCTCGTGCTCAATTCCGAGGACGTAGCCGGCGCGGCGGCGCTGACGCTGGATGATCTTCTGCGGCAGATTCCCGGCTTCGCCCTGTTTCGCCGCTCGGGAAGCCGCACGGCCAATCCCGGCTCGCAGGCGGCTTCGCTGCGCGGGCTGGGATCGAGCGCCGCCAGCCGCGTGCTGCTTCTGGTGGACGGCCTGCCGCTCAACGATCCTTTCGCGGGATGGATTTTCTGGGGGCGCGTGCCGCGCGAATCCATCGCCGGGATCGAAGTGCAGCGCAGCGGTGCTTCCGATCTCTACGGCAGCGGAGCGCTGGCCGGCGTGATTCAGTTCCGGCGGCGTTCGCCCGAGCGCCCTTCCCTGCTTCTGGAAACTTCCTACGGCAACGAGCATTCTCCCGACTTTTCGCTGTGGAGCGGAACGCGAGCGGGACGCTGGGATCTCTCACTGGCGTCCGCCGCGTTTCATACGGCGGGCTTCATCCTGGTGCCGGAGGCGCTGCGCGGAGCGGTGGATACCGCGGCGGCGTCCGAGCACGGCACGCTGGAGCTCAGCGTGGCGCGGCGAATTGGCGAGAGCGGGCGGATTACCTCGCGCGGGCAGTATTACACCGAGTCGCGCGGGAATGGCACGCCGCTGCAAACCAACGACATCACGCTGGGCCAGGGCGTGCTCGGCGGCAGCGGCTCGCTGGGCAGCCTGGGCACGCTTTCCGCGCGCGTCAACGTGCAGGCGCAGACCTATCATCAGGCCTTCTCGTCGATCGCGCCGGGACGCATGAGCGAGACGCTCACCAACCGGCAGACGATTCCCGCGCAGCGCATCGGCGGAGCGCTGCAATGGACGCGCGCCGCGGGAAAATTGCAGACGCTGGTGGCCGGCGTGGAGGCCGAAGAGGTGCAGGGCGTGACCGAGGAGCAAATCTATTCCGCCGGGCTGCTCTCGGCGCTTTCGAACGCGGGCGGAAAACAGCGCATGAGCGGCTTTTTTGCCGAAGACATCGTGCGGATTGGCTCGGCGTGGATTTTTACGGCGGCTATGCGCTACGACCACTGGCGCAACTATGACGCGCAGTCGGAGCGTTTGCCCCTCGCGCCGCCCGGGCCCGCGACGCTCACGAACTTCACGGCGCGCACCGACGGCGCCTTGAATCCGCGGCTTTCGATTCTGCGCCGCCTCTCCTCGAACGTTTCGCTCACCGCGTCCGGCTATCGCGGCTTCCGCGCGCCCACGCTGAACGAACTCTACCGCAGCTTCCGCGTGGGCAATGTGCTGACGCGCAGCAACGATGCGCTGCGCGCCGAGCGCCTGACCGGCGGCGAGGCGGGACTCATGGCCACGGCGCTGCGGCAAAAGCTGGACCTGCGCGGCACATTTTTCTGGAACGAAATCGTAAATCCCGTGGCTAACGTGACTCTGCCTCCGGCCATGCAGACCATTCCCGGCGTCCTCCTGCGGCAGAAACAGAATCTGGGGCGCACGCGTTCGCTGGGCCTCGAACTGGACGCTTCCGCGCGGATCAATTCCTCGCTGGATCTTTCCGGAGGCTATCAATTCACCGCGGCGACCGTGCGCTCGTTTCCGGCGGACACTTCCCTGGTGGGTTTGTGGGTGGCGCAGGTGCCGCGGCATCAATTCACGATTCAGGGGCGCTACGCCCATCGCAATGGTTTCGCCTTCAGCCTGCTGGGGCGCTATGGCGGCGGTCAATTCGAGGATGACCAGAACACGCTCTTCATGGACCCGTACTTCACGGTGAATGCGCAAGTCTCGCGGCGCATCGGAAAAGGTTTTCAGGCGTTTGTGGCGGCGGAAAATCTGCTGAACCGGCGCTACACCGTGGGAATGACGCCGGTGCCCACGCTGGGACCGCCGATTCTGGCGCGCGCGGGAGTTCGCTTCAGCTACGGAGAACGCTAACGCCGCGCGGCGAAGAAGGATTGCAGCAGAGCGGCGCACTCTTCGGCCAGAATGCCGGGGACGGCTTCGACCTGATGATTGAGTGCGGGACTCGAAAGCACCGCGAAGCAGGAGCGTACCGCGCCGCCGCGCGGGTCGTCGCAGCCGTAGACGACGCGCTCGACGCGGGCCTGAATCATCGCTCCGGCGCACATGCTGCACGGCTCCAGCGTGACGTAGAGCGTTGTTCCCATCAGGCGGTAATTGCCCAGGGCGCGGGCGGCTGCGCGCAGGACCACGATTTCGGCGTGCGCGGTGGGGTCGCAGTCGCGGATGGTGCGGTTGCTCCCGCGGGCGATGATTTGGCCGTCCTTCACCAGCACCGCGCCAATGGGCACTTCCCCGGCTTCTCCCGCGGCGCGGGCTTCGGCGATGGCTTCCTGCAGGAATGTGACGTCGGCGTCCATAGCGAGAGAAAAGGATACCATGCGCACCGCAAAGAAAAGATTTCGGTATCGCAGACGAAATACACAAGCGATTGCTTGACAATTTCCCATCGGAGAAACAAACTAACCCACATGCGCGAGCTTCTCGGCCGGATTTTCCAGCTCGATTTCCTCAAGGGCCTTGCCGTCACTTTTCGCTACCAGCACCCCAAAAACATTGTCACCGAGCAGTACCCCCTCGAGCGGCCCATGGTGGCCGAGCGCTACCGCGGAGCGCCGCGCCTGAACAAGAATCCGGAAACCGGAGAAACGCTGTGCATCGCCTGCAACCTGTGCACGCTGGCCTGCCCGGAAAATCTCATCGTCGTCGGATGGGAGCGCGATGACGCCACGCGCCGCAAGGTGCTGACGAATTTCACCTACGACACGTCGCGCTGCATGTTCTGCGGGCTATGCGAAGACGCCTGCCCCACCGACTGCCTGGAACTGACCCAGGACTTCGAGATGGCCTACTATGGCCGCGAAGGCGCCATCTGGGACCGCCACCGCCTCGAAGAAGGGCCCACGCCCGCCCGCTATACCCGCTGACGAGACACGCATGGATATCCGCCGAGACCCGGTCACGCAATCCTGGGTGGTTACCGGTTACCGGGAAAGCCTCGCCGAACCCGGCGGCATCTGCCCCTTGTGCAGCGGCCTGGCGGAACAGCAGCCCGCCACGCTTTCCTGGCCAGAGCAAGGCCCCTGGCAGGTGCGCGTGATCCCGCACACCGACCCCATTTACCGCGCGGAATCCGGCCTCGAGCGCAAGGCCGAGGGCATCTACGACAAGATGGCCCGCGCCGGAGCGCATGAGATCCTCGTGGAGACTCCCCAGCACGACCGGCCCATGGCGCAGTTCAGCGACGAGGAGATCGAGCGCATTCTGTGGGCGGCCGCGCAGCGCATCGCCGAGTTGAAAAAAGATCCGCGTTTCAAATACGTGACCGTTTTCAAAAATCAGGGGCTGCTGGCGGGCGAGGAGTGGCCGCACGCGCATTCCCAGCTGGTGGCCACGACGTTCGTGCCGCGCCGCGTCAAGTACGAGCTGCACTCGGCGCGGCAGTGGTTTCAGGAAAAAGACCGCTGCGTTTTCTGCGACATCGTACGCCAGGAGGAAAAAAGCGGACAGCGCATCGTGGACGTGCAGGGCGAATACTACGCGCTCTGCCCGTACGCTTCGCGGGTGCCCTACGAAATCTGGGTGCTGCACCGGCGGCACAATCACGCCTTCGAGCATCCCCGCCCCGGCTCGAAGCGTCGCAATCTCGCGGCCCTGCTGGGACGCACGCTTCGCCGCCTGCAAAAATTCGCTCCGGCCTTTCACATGGTGATTCACACCGCGCCCAATACGCTCAACCGCAAGGGCGAGATGGCCGGCTACTGGAAGACGCTGGCCGACGACTATCACTGGCACATCGAGATTCTCCCCATCGTACAGCCGCGCGGGCTTTCCTACGGAATCAAGGAGGTCTACGTCAACGCGGTGCTGCCCGAGCAGGCCGCCGAATACCTGCGCGGACTGGACGCCGGCTCATGAAGGGGCAGCGCGGAGGAACCGTCCTGACGCTGCTGGTGATTCTTTTCTTCGCACTGCTTTGCGCTTTGCTTTATTCCTTGCGCGCTCCCATCCTGCGGCAGATGAGCGCTTCCTGGATTGTCGAGGATCCGCTCGAACGCGCCGACGCCATCATCATCCTCAGCGACGACAACTACCTGGCGCAACGGGCCACGCGCGCCACGGAACTCTATCAGCAAGGACTGGCGCCGCTGGTGGTGGCCAGCGGACGGCAGTTGCGCCCCTATGCGGGAATCTCCGAGCTGATGGAAAAGGATTTAAAGGCCCGCGGCGTGCCCCCAAAAGCCATTCTGCGCTTTCCGCAGTTCACCGACAGCACCATCGAAGAGGCCGGCGTGCTCTCCGAACTGGCCGCCAAGCGCGGATGGAAGCGCGTGATCGTGGTGACATCGAATTATCACACGCGGCGCGCGCGCTATATTTTTCGCCGCATATTTCCCGCCGGAACGGACGTGCGTGTTGCGGCTTCCGCCTCCGATGAGTTCGATCCCGGAACCTGGTGGGAAAAACGAATCGGGCGAAAGAGATTTTTCACGGAGATGGTGGGGATGGTCGTGTCATTCTGGGAATTGCCGGAGAGAAAAGATCCGCCGGCGGAGAAACCCAAGGCAGGACTAGCCCGCCTAAGTCCACAACATCTGGTGTAGTTGTCCCCGGATGCCCCTAGATTTACCCCTCGCCATACTTCTTTACAGTGCCTAAGTGCTGTACTATCTTCACGCCTCGAAGTCGCCACACCCAGCCAGATCGTAAGTTTGCGCGACTTGTTTGTGATTGCAGTTCGCACAGGTGTTCTCTGTGAGGCCAGGAAGAGCCGAAAATTCAAATAGTTGAGGGGATTTCCACATTTTTTGGAAATGCGCGCTGCGGACGAAGGGCTCTTCCGTCCCGATTGACGCGACTCTCCCCTCGATGAGTGGATTCTAACGATGAGCCTCCTGCATAAACTCGGAATCGTTGGCGCACGAACGCTGGCCAAAGCCGTGCATCCCCGCGCCATCGGATGGGGCCACACCTACGGTCCTTCGGTTTCGATGGACACTCCCGTGCCGGTGGACTGCGCGGAAGTCACGCGCTATTCCATCGGGCTGAAGGAATTCCTGTGGAGCCTCGATGGATTCACCCACGGGACGATGCTCGATCTGGGGCCTGTTTCACAGACCACCACGAGTTTTTTTATCGAGCGCGGATTCCGCGCTTGTTCCTGCGATCTCCTGCGCGCCTGGAAAGAGTTCCGCTCCGGCGAGGAACAACTCCTGGAAAGCGCCGTGGGCGGGACGCTCACTCCGCCCGAGCAGGCTGCGGAACGCCGCGTGGAATGTTTTCTCCAGCGCACGCTGACCTATCCCGAAAATTCCCTGGACGCCATTCTGCTTTGGGATCGCCTCGATTATCTCGATCCGGCGATGGTCGCCCCGGTGGTGGCTGCGCTCTCCGGGATGCTGGCCTCGGGCGGCGTAATCTTTGCCCTCTTCAACAGCCGCAAGCCGGGAACATTCCGGCGCTACCGCGTGGTGGATTCGCTGACGTTGCAGATGCTACCGGCGATGGACGAGGCTTCCTTCCAGCGCATTTTCCAGAACCGGGAGATTCAGGACCTTTTTCCTCACTACCGCCGCGCGCGGTCCTTCGTGAGCCGCGACCAGTTGCGCGAAGTCCTCTTTATCAAATAGATTCCGCTGGACTTAGGCCTCTCTCGCCGCATTTCTTCCGACCTGTACCATTTTTTTCTTGCAGCCGCCCGCGCGCGGGAGTACAACGAGCCTAGAGCTCATCGAGCTCCGGAGAGTGAGCATGACTCCACCGGACTTAGAGCCGCAACAAAACTGATCACACCGCTTTTGCGGTGCGCGCCGTCGCGAAAGACCTGCCCGTTCGGCGATCCTTTACTGACGGCATAAAATGGAACGGGGAGCCGCAAAGCTCCCCGTTCCGCATTTCCGCGCTCTTCTTGCGGGCCGCCAGCGGCCCGCGCATCACTCTCGCCGGTTCAGCAAATCCGCCAGATCCGCCCAATCCTCCAGCGTGCGCACCGGCACGGTGTGCAGCCGCTCACTCGCCGCGACTTCCCCGCCCTGCGCACCGCGGCCGCGCATAATGCGTATGCCGCGCTTGCAGATCTCCGCGATGGCCGAATCGTCCGCGTGGTCCTGCACCCCCACCGTGGCCAGATGTCCATGAAACGATTTGTCATAGAGGAGGGTGGTTTGCTTCACCGCGCGGGCCAGGTCGGCGCCCACGGAGAGGCCCCACAGGGGCGCGTCTTCCTGAAGGGACAGGCCGCGTTCCACCGCGGTCTGCCGGAAGCGGGCAATGTCCTCGTCGCTGGCGCCTGCGAAAAAGAAATATTCCTCGAAGTCGCGCTGCCGGACCATTTCGGCCTCGCGCACAGGCAGCCCGGTATTCTGCGCCAGTTCCCGCGGGGAGAGCGAACGCAGGGAGACCACGGAGATTCCGGCGGCTTCGCAGAGAGAGTCGAGAGCCTCGCGCGCGGCCGGCTGCGGCGCAGCCACGGGCATGCACAGGAACCGGCCCATGCGTATTCCGCCTTCGATTTTACGGTGGAAATAGTCCTCGGGGATGAAGACGGCGCTGCCCGATTCGGCAATAAACGGGTGCGCATGGTCCAGCCGCCTCCGCACATCATCCATTTGCAGGCGCGAGCGGCCGGAGACCAGCACCACCGGGATGCTGCGTTCCTCCAGCGCTCCCAGCAGGCTGAACAGGCCCGGCTCGGGCTTGCCGCCCAGCGGCAGGAAGGCATCGAGCGCCAGATAGACCACGACGGAAGGCTGTTTCAAGAAGGGCTCCCTGTTGCAGCATTGATTGTAACGGAAAAGAGGGACGGAACCGGCACACAAAGAAAACGGCGGGCAGAAAATTCTGCCCGCCGCTCGTGCCTGCCACGGTGCGCGTGGCGAGGGAAGGATGCTTTTGTCAGCGTCCGGAGCTGCTGCTGGCCACCGGAGTCTGCTGCATATTGGCCTTGGGGATGCTCACGTAGCCGCTGATCTGGTTCTTTTCGACTTTGTTGATGACCAGTTCCTGCGGCAGACGCGTTCCCGGAGTGTAGAAAAAAAGAGGCTCGTTGGCCGCGCGGTTCTTCTTTTCGAAACGCTTGTCTCCGACGGTCAGTGCCACGCTGAAGAGGTTCTTGGAGGTGTTGACGCCGCGCAATTCCACGGTGATGTTCCCCACGCGCTGGGACTTGTTCTTCCCGGCGATGGTGAATTCGACGTATTCGCGTTCGCCGAGGCGGCGCAGGCTGTCGATTTCATCGTGGTTGCGGGCAATCAGCGTACCCATCTCGCTGCGGGCCATTTTCAGATCCTCGCGAGTGGCGTCCAGGTCCGTGCGCACGCCCACCACGCGGGTGTCCACGTTCTTCAGGCTGTCATTGGTGGCCTTGATGTCGCTCTTCACCGCGGTGTCCAGCGCCGTCAGCTTCTGCGAAGTCTCGTCCAGCTTCTTCGAGGACTCCTCGCGCGACGACTTCAGCTGCCCTTCCGTCAATTTCAGTTTCTTGGTGACCACTTTCAGGTCGCCCTGCAGTTCGGCGTTGGTCTTCTCCGACTGCTGCAGACGGTCCTTCAATCCAGCCACGTCCTGGTCCACAGTCTGCTTCATTCCCTGAACCTGCGCGGCCACCGCTTGTTCCGTGCCGGACAGCTTCGAGGTCGCGTTCCAACCGAATGCCAGCCCGCTGATGGCGATCAGCCCCAAAACCACAATCGCCGGCGTTTGCCACGACGAACCGCTCTTCTGCTCAGTTTCCACTTTGTTCTCCTCTAGCATGATGTTCCTCCCCGTCAGAGTTGCTGAACAACCCCGCACATGGAAGTGCAACTAGGCCGCCACGGGTACGCAAAAATAACTTCCGGCTAAGATGCGCATATTGAGCAGGTTAGGGATTTCAAGGAAAGACGGCGCTGGGGAGGAGGGAATACTAGTACATGAAAACTTTACGCTCTTTTGGCGAAATGACGCAGCCCGTTTCTTCCCTTTCGCTCCTAAAGCAGACCGCGAGCCGCCAATTCCCTTTCCAACTGGGCGGCGGACTCGAAGACGATGCCGGCTATGCCCAGGCGTTCGGCGCCCGCGACATTTTCGGCAAGGTCATCAATAAAAAGAACTTCGTGGGCTTGGGCGCGGCAGGAATTCAGTGCTTCCTTGTAAATCACGGGGTCTGGTTTGCACGCCCCCACACCGCAGGAATAGAGGCGCAGGGGAAAATGCCTCATGAAGGGGAAATTGGCTTCGAGGTGGGCCACGTGAAACGGATCGGTATTGGAAACGACCGCCAATCGGAAGCTGCGCGCCAATTGCTGGAGAAGGGTGTCCGGGAGAATTGGTTCGGGAAGCAGAGCGCGGTTCCAGGCGGCGCGGAAAGCATCGAAATCGAGATCGGAGCCGAAGCGCTGGCCGAATTGGCGGTGCCATTCGTGAGGAGAGAGCCGCCCTTCCTGCCAGTCGCGCCAGCGCGGATGGCTCTCGATGGCCGCCCAGACCTCTTTGGAAGTCATCGTGGAGCCCGTCGCGAAGCCCGCCAGCGCAGCGGAGATGTCCAGGCGCACCAACACCCTGCCGATATCGAAGAGAATGACGCTGGGGCGCGGAACGGGCAACGGCTAGACGCTCCCGGCAGCGCGGGCCGCGGCGCGCGCCCGCAGATAGGCGCGCAGAAACGAAATGAGGCCGGGGAGAATCGAGAGGAAAACGACCACGGCGATCACGTAATGGATGCGCTGGCCGATATTGGGGACGGAGCGGCCCAGGGCATAGCCGCCCAGGATCATGCTGCCGGTCCAAATGAAGCCGCCGAAAATATCGTAAATCAGGTAGCGCCGGTAGGACATATTCGCGGCGCCGGCCACGGGCGGACAGAAAGTGCGGACAATGGGCATGAAGCGGGCGATGATGATGGTCTTGCCGCCGTGCTTTTCATAAAAATCGTGGGCGCGCTGCAAGTGATTGCGGCGAAAAAAAAGCGAGTTCTCCCGGCGGTAGAGCGCCTGCCCCGCCGAACGTCCGATCCAATAACCAATCTGGTCGCCGACGATGGCGCAAAGGGCCACGGGAAGCAGCAATGTCCAAAGGTCCACCTTGCCGGTGGCCGCAAAGACGCCCGCGGTGACCAGCAAGGAGTCCCCGGGAAGAAAAAAGCCCACGAAGAAGCCGGTTTCGACGAACACAATGGCGCAGACCAGAAAGGTTCCGCCCCACTGGATCAGTCCCTGCACATCGTAAATGGTATGAAGAAGATTGCGGATGGTTTCCAGCAAAGCGGCTCTGCCCTCTTGGCGGCTTTTCGGGAAGGGATTACGCCCGGCGCATTCGCGCGGTCAGCCGTACTCCCATACGGTAGCAGAAAACCAGGGGATTCTCCGCGCTTTCCTGCCAGTGGAGGACCAGGAAAGTCAGCAGCAGCACATTCCATTCGTTGAGGAAGGTCTTCATTCGCGGACCTCGGCGGGAAGGCGGTAGTGCTCTTCGGCAATCAGCGGAGAAGTGGCCGCGGCTTGCGCCAGATACTTGCGAATACGCGGCAGGGCGTTGCGCGCGGCGGCGGCTCCGGCGGCAACGGCTTTATCGGCTTGGGCGAAATCGTCCCAAAGGAGCGCGGGGGTCTCCGGCCGCAGCATCAGGTCGGCCTCTTTTTCCCAACTCTCGCCATGATTCTTGTGCACGGCATGAATGGCCCGGCTGACCACATGAAAGACGCTGCCCGCTTCCCCGGAGCAGGTATCCTGCGAACCGGCGAAGACTCCGACAACGAAGCCGGGAGCCAATTCCCGCGCGGCGTGCACGGGAACGGGAGAGACCAGCGAGCCGTCCGCCAGGCAGCGCGTCCCCAGTTTCACCGGCCGGAACAGCCCGGGAAAGGCGCAACTGGCGCGCAGCGCATCGCGCAACTCTCCCTGGCGGAAAACCACCGGGTCGCCGCTGCCCAAGTCCGTGGCCACCGCGGCCACTGGGATCATCAAATTCTCGAACGTGTCCGCCTGCACCATGACCTTCAGCAGGACGTCCAGCTTGCCGCTATTGGCGCTCTCCACGCCGCGCAGCCTCCAGCAGGCCGCCTTGCGCAAACGCACTTTCTGAAACGTGGAAATAATCCGCCCCACCGGCACGCCGCTGGCATACGCCGCTCCAAAGACCGCGCCCAGCGTGGTCCCGGCGATGGCGCGCACCGGAATTTGCTGCTGCTCCAAAACCTGAAGCACGCCCAGGTGCGCAAATCCGCTGGCAAAGCCGCCGCCCAGCGCCAGGGACACTCCCGGCAGCCCCGCGGTCTCTCTCGCCAAAGTAGTCCCGTCGTTCAAGCGGTCTAGCCTCCCAAACACAGGATGGATTGCCGGCCGGCGGTGGACAATAAGAAGAACGGGCCATAAGAGGCAGTACCGCCGTACCTTACGAGGAAGCGGAGCCGGAGAGACGACCTGTAAAAACGACTAGTACCTTAGTACTAGGAACATGCTCCACGGGTACCATAGGCAGTTCCAGTACCCCCTGACATTCTCATTCGGGGAATGGTTTACCTGCTCTGAGGGGGGCATGCAATGGGCGCTCAAATAGGGGTTTCACACGACGTGTTTGAACAGTGGCTGGGGCAGCCGGTAGTCCTGCGGGTCTCACTTGGTGAATATACCGTACCAATCCAGGGGCGCATCCTGAACGCCGCCGGGGATTTGCTGCGGGTGACCGTGGACGGCAATTGGGACGTGGAAGTGCCCAAGAGCAGCGTCCTGGCCGTGGAAGAATCGCCGTGCGCCGCGCTGGTGATGTAGGGGGAACGATGAATAACAGCGACAGAAAATATGTGGATCAGCACCGTGCCGCGGCCCTGCTGCGCCTGGCGGAAAAAGAGCTTTCGCGCATCTCCGGGCAAGCCGGTCTGGGGCATACGGAAGAAAACGCCGCGGGCGCCCAGGTCTATTACAGCTACGACGAACTGCGCAGCATCTGCCAGCTCACCATCCGCCGCGTGGCCTGACGCGGGCGAACTTTTCACCATCTCTCCGCGTGCGCTTCCTGCGCGCGCGAATTCCCGGCAACTCTCCGTCTTGTTCCCGATCACGGCCAAACGCCGGCGGTAAACGTTTTCAAAATGCGATAGCCAAGAGACTCATAGAGTTTGGCGGCCTGCTCATTGGAAGAAGTGACCGTGAGCGTGGCTTCATGGAACTTCATGGCGCACAGCGCCTGGATGGACGTCTGCATCAGGCAGCGCCCCAGGCCCTGGCCCTGATGCCCCGGGAGCACGCAGATTTGCGTGGTGTGGCCCACGCCGGGAGCGACTTCGGAATTGAGCACCACGCCCAGCAACTCCTCGCTGTCTTCCTGGCGCAGAACGAAGGAGGCGCGCGGGAGAAACTGTCCGCAACCGGGAAGCAAAATGATGTTTTTCAGAAAGCGCAGAGCGCCGCTGCGCGAGCGGTACTGGTCGTTGATCTCCCCATCCACGTGCTCGGCGTAGGCTCGGTGAATGAGGCGCGCGCAGGGCTCCAGGAAGCGGTCATTCCAGCGCTCGGGAAGGGCGGCTCCGCGGGCGGGCGCCGCGCTGCGGGCGCCGCATCCGTCCAGGTTCAGGAGCATGAACTGGCGGCGGTAGAGATGGAAGTTCTGGCTGCGCAAAGTGCGTTCGACCGGCCCGCCGAAGGGCATCAACTGCGTTTCGATGCGCTGCAATTGCGGAATCGAGCGCATGGACTGGAGAACTTCCTCGAGCAGGCGCTGCCCGATTTCCTCCTGGGGATAGCGCGGGGAGACGAACAGGCCGCCCACCAGGCCCTTTTGCTCCTCGACGACGTAGAAGGAATAGCCGGCCAGTTCGCCGTTTTCAAATGCCGCGCAGCCCGCGAGCGCCCGGGCATCCAGAAAACGCTTGATCAGGTCCGCCGCGGTGCCGTAGTCCCAATGAAGTTCTTCGCGCCAGTGGCGGGCTTCTTCGCGCAGAAGCCCGTCAATCTGCACGGGAGAGACCTGCCGCAAATCCAGGATGCGCATGGTCATAGCTGGAGGGGGCGCCGCCGGGCCCGCCGGCGAGTATCATAGCCCATTCCGGCTCCGTTTACAGGGAGGCACGGCCTGCGTAACAGTGCGGAGACCTCCCGTAAAGTTATGCTACCATTTCACTTGAAGCAAAAGGGCGGCACTCGGCGTGCAGCGAAAACGGGACGCCAGAGGGGGAGTTCGGGCGCGCGCAATAGCGTCCGAATGAGATGGATATTCTTTCGGAATTTCTTTACCCGACACGCTGGTACATGAAGATCATCACCACGCTTCTCGTGGTGGCCGTCTTCACGGTGCTGGCCACCGGCTCCATCGCCGGCTTCCTGATCTACCGCATCGTCAAACCGCAGCGCATCAGTTCCGAGATCAATATGGCCAGCTTTCCGGGCCGTCCGGACACCCTGGAATTCACCGTGCCGGGGCTGGGCAAGCGCGAGGGCTGGTTCTTCCCCGGCTTGCGCGGCGCGCCAACCATTATTCTCTGCCACGGGTACCAATCGAGCCGCGGGGAGCTGCTGATGCTGCTCTCGGCGCTGCAGGACCATCAGTACAACGTCTTTGTTTTTGATTTTGCCGCCCACGGCAAGAGCGCCGGCATTACCTCGCTGGGCTTCCACGAAGCCAACGAAGTGCGCGCCGCTGTGGCCGCCCTGGCCCAGCGCAATGACGTGGACCAGGACCGTTTTGGATTGTGGGGCTACAACATGGGCGCCTACGCCGCTCTGCGCGTCGCCGTCGAGGATCGCCGCATCCGCACTCTGGTTCTCGATTCCGTCTACGACAGCCCCGATCAGATGCTCAGCCTGCAAATTCAGAAGACCGGCCTCGGAGGATTTCCGCTGATGGTGCGCATGGCCCGGTTCATATTCCGCGGGCTGAATCATGACAACAGCAAGGCGCAGCCCCTTTCCAAACAGCTCTCGCGGCTGGCCGGGGTACCCAAGCTTTTCATCCAGGCCGTGGATGAACCCGAACTGGCCCGCTCCACGCAGGACCTTTTTCTGGCGGCGCCCGAACCCCGCGACCAGGCTATCATCCCCCGCGGCAACTTCGCCGGCATGGGCGACGAGGACAAGCACGATTACGAAAACCGCGTGGTCAGCTATTTCCTGCTGCGCCTGCCGGTGACCGACAACTCCGTGCCCCCGCCCATTCGGCTGCCCGCGGCACGCTAGGCAAGGCGCTCTCCCCGCACCGCCGCAAAGATTCGAATCATGAGCGACCGCTGGAATCCCGAAATCTACCACCGCTTCAAGAACGAGCGCAGCCAGCCGTTCTATGACCTCTGCGCCATGGTCGAGGCGCGTCCGGGAATGCGCATCGCCGATCTCGGCTGCGGCCCCGGCGACATGACCCTGCGGCTGCACGAGCAACTGGCCACGCGGGAGACCATCGGACTCGATTCCTCGCCAAATATGCTGGCGCAGGCGCTTCCCCGCGCGGGCCACGGGCTGCGCTTCCAGCAGGGGCGCATCGAGGATTTCCCGCTCGAAGGGCAATTCGATTTGATTTTTTCCAACGCCGCTCTGCAATGGCTGGAGCATCACGAAGCGCTCTTCGAACAGTTCACCGCGCGGCTGGCGCCCGGCGGGCAACTCGCCGTGCAGGTTCCGTACAACGAAGAGAGCGAATTTCACCGCGCCGCGCGCGATGCCGCCGTGGAATTCCACGAGCCGCTAAAGGGCTACGTGCGGCATCTGACGGCGCTCAGCCCGGAAGCCTATTCGCAACTGCTCTACCGCCTGGGATTCAGCGAACAGAAGGTTTTTCTGCGAATTTACCCGCACGTCGTGGAAACGCTCAACGCAGTGGTGGAATTCTATCGCGGCTCGCTGCTGACGGCCTATGAAGCGCGGCTGGACGCGGCCACCTACGAACGCTTCGTCGCGCGCTACCGCGAACTTCTTCACGAGCGCTTCCCCGATTCCCGGCCGTTCTTCTTTCCCTTCCCTCGCCTTCTGCTGTGGGGAAAAATGCCTGGCGGGGACAAGCAGTAGTCTTCCGCAAGCCGCCGCTTTATTTCATTTCTTCGGGCACAATGCGCACCAGCTGTGCCTTTTCGGAAAGCGAATCGATCACCACGAAGCGGATTTCCTGGCCAAGCAGGGTTTCCATCCCTTCCCTGGAAACAAACACATATGCCGGTTCGCGGCTGGCGCGGTCGTATTCAGGAAGTTCGCCGCGCAGATAATAATTGAGCCCATAGAGCCAGGCGCGATTCAATTGGAACGCGGCGGCATGCGCATGGGGTCCGCCACGCGCGGCAAGCGACTGTGCGGCCGTGCGAGAAGAGAGTGTCCAATCCAGGCGGGGCAGAACCAACCGGGAGGTCAAGGCCATGCAGAGAACCGCGCCGCCCATTCCGGCAAGAAATAAATTCGACGGACGCCGCGTGAACGTGAAAAAGCCGACCAGTCCCAGAAGAAGAAAGAGAAACGCGGCGCAGGCGATGGCGATGATCCCGGAATGGTTCGGATAAAGATAATAGAGCGCCATGGACAGAGCCGCGGCTGCGCCAAAAACCGGCGCCAGGAACGCGCCGAGCAAGCGGAAGAGCGAGCGATGCTCCTTCCCGTCTAAAAGCTGCGTCAAGTAAACCGCGCCAAGAGCCGCGGCAGGGAAAATCGCCGGGAGGATGTATCCCGGCAGCTTGGATTTGGAGATCGTGAAGAACAAAAGAGGAAACAGCGTCCAGGTGGAAAGAAAAACAATGGAGGGAGAGAGCGACTCCTTATCGAGGAGCTTGCGAATGAGCGATGCGCAGGAAGCGAAGGAAAGAACCGACCAGGGCAGCAGCGCCAGGAACAAGATGGGCGCGTAATACCAGAACGGCTGCACGTGCTGGAATTCCGGCGTAAGAAAGCGTTTGAAATTGTGCTCAATGATGAAGACGCGGAAAAAATCTGGATTGCGCCGGGCGCAGAGGACATACCAGGGCAGGGCCGTGGCAAAAAACGCGGCCAGCGCCACGGGATGAAAAAGGCGAAAGACGTCGCGCCAGCGTTTAGTGAAAATGGCCCAAAAGAAAACCGCGCCGCCGGAGAGAATTACGGCTGCCGGACCCTTGGCCAGCACGGCCAAGCCGAGAAAGAAACCGAACGCGAGCAGAGCCAGCCAGTTTTCTATTTTGGACGATTCCCTGCCCTCTACCGCATCGAGACGCAGTACCACCACCGCCGACACCATGGCGATCGTCAGCATCGCGCTGAAAGGCATATCCGTGGCGGCGGCATGGGAGAAACCGATCATCCCCGCGCTTGTCGGCAGCAGGAGAAGCAGCCAGCGCGCGGTCACCGCGCCAAACAGGCGCCAAGCCAGCCAGGCCAGCGCGAGCGTGGCCAGTAGCGCGGAAATCGCCGAAGGCAGGCGCGCGGCGGCGTCGCTTACGCCGAATATTTTAAAACTGACCGCCGCGCCCCAGTAATACAGCGGCGGCTTCTCAAACCACGGCTTTCCGTAAAGCCGCGGCGTAACCCAGTCGCCGCTTTCGGCCATGTCCCGCGCGATCCAGGCGTAGCGCGGCTCGTCCGGCCCGGTGAGGCCGATGGCTCCCAGCCCGCTGAAATAGCAGACGTAGAGCGTGGCGGCGATGAGCGCCGTCCAGGCAATCGCCCGCGCGCGCGCGCCGCGATTCGCGTCCTGGCTATTCGTCGTCGTGGCCAACCTCGCGGGCGAGCTTTTCGATGGAGGAAAAATCCTCGAGCGTGGTGGTATCGCCGCTGACGCTGCCCTTATGGGCCAACTCGCGCAGCAGGCGGCGCATGATTTTGCCGCTGCGCGTCTTGGGCAGCAGGTCGGCAAAGCGCACTTCGGCGGGCCGGGCGATCGTGCCAATCACGTTGGCCACGTGGTCGCTGATTTGCGCGCGCAGCTGCTCGTTGGCGGCAAATCCCGCGCGCAGCGTGCAGAAGACCACGATGGCCTCGCCCTTGATTTCGTCGGGGCGCGCCACCACGGCCGCTTCGGCCACCGCCGCGTGGCTCACCAGCGCGCTTTCGATTTCCATCGAACTGAGGCGATGCCCGGCAACCTTGATCACGTCGTCCACCCGCCCCAGCACCCAGATGTAGCCGTCCTGGTCGCACTGCGCGGCGTCGCCGGTAAAATATTTTCCGGGGATGCGGCTCCAATACTCGCGCTTGTATCGTTCGTCGTCGCCGTAAATCGTGCGCATCATCGAAGGCCACGGCCGCTCGATCACCAGATAGCCGGTCTCGCCGGGAGGAACTTCGCTGCCGTCCATGCGCAGCACGCGCGCGGCAATGCCCGGCAGCGGCAGCGTAGCCGAGCCGGCCTTCGCCGGAGTCGCGCCGGGCAGCGGCGAAATCAGAATCGAGCCCGTCTCCGTCTGCCACCAGGTATCCACAATCGGGCAGCGCCCTTTGCCGACAATGGCGTGATACCACTTCCACGCCGCGGGATTGATCGGTTCGCCCACGGTGCCCAGCAGGCGCAGGCTTCCGAGGTCGTGTTTTTCCAGCAGTTCCCTGCCCCAGGACATGAAGGCGCGCACGGCCGTGGCCGAGCTGTAAAAAATGCTGACCTTGTAGCGGTCCACGATCTGCCAGAAGCGGTCCTTCACCGGAAAATCCGGCGCGCCTTCGTACATCACCAGCGTCGCGCCGCAGGCCAGCGGCCCGTAAACAATATAGCTGTGCCCGGTGACCCAGCCGATGTCCGCGGTGCACCAGTAGACGTCGTCCTCGCGCAGGTCGAAGACCAGCCGCGTGGACCACATGGTTTGCAGCAGATAGCCCGCGGAAGTGTGCAGCACGCCCTTGGGCTTGCCCGTGGTGCCGCTGGTATACAGGATGAAGAGCGGATGCTCCGCGGGAAACGCTTCGGCGGGAGCGAGCGACGAAGACGCATCCACCAGCTCGTGCCACCAGACGTCGCGCCCTTCGTGCCATTTAATTTTTTCGCTCGTGCGCCGCACCACCAGCACCTTTTCCACCAGCGGGCATTTTTCCACGGCCGCATCCGCCGTGTCTTTCAGCGGAATGATGCGCCCGCGGCGGTAGCCGCCGTCGGCGGTGATGAGCACGCGAGACTTGGCGTCCTGCATGCGGTCGGAAAGCGCGGGAGCGCTGAAGCCGCCGAAGACCACCGAGTGCATGGCGCCGATGCGCGCGCAGGCGAGCATGGCGATGGCCAGCTCCGGAATCAGCGGCATGTAGATGGTCACGCAGTCGCCGGACTTCACGCCCAGCTTTTTCAGGGCGTTGGCGCAGCGGCAGGTTTTCTCATACAAGTCCGTGTAGCTCAGCGTGACGCGCTGGCCGTCCTCGGCCTCCCAGTGCATGGCCGTGCGTTGCGGGTGCAGTTGTACGTGGCGGTCCAGGCAGTTGTAGCTGACGTTCAGCGTCCCGTCGTGGAACCAGCGCACGTGCGGGGGATTCCAGTCGAGTGCCTTCGTCGGCTCCTTGAACCAGTGCAGCAACTGGGCCTGCTCGCTCCAGAATCCTTCGGGGTCGTCGCAGGCGCGCTGATAGAGTTTGCGATAGTCCGCGAGCGAGCCTACGCGGGCGCGCCGGGAAAACTCCTCGGGCGGCGGTACGGCTTTTTCTTCGAGGATGTGCGGGTCAAATTCGGCCATGCGGCCTCCGGAAGATTCAAAAGAATGCGTTCGGGCTGCCCAATAAGGTACGCAGGCCGCGCGCCGCGGTCAAGTCCTTGCAAAGAAGGAGGATAATACGACTGGCGCTTTCCGGGAACTTTTTCCTCCCCCTCGGGCAAGTAACTAATGAGCGCCACGGACCGTCTCAATGGGAATGATGCCAACGGCACAGAATCCACCGGAAGACGATCTGCTGCGGCGCGCGGCGCGCGGCGAGGAAGCCGCGTTTGTGCGGATCTACCGCGCTCATCAGGCCAAGCTTTACCGCTTCGCCCTGCGCATGACGGGCAGCGCGTGGAACGCCGAGGAGATCGTGCAGGAATCTTTTATGACGCTACTGCACAACGCGGAACGGTACGACGCAGCGCGCGGGGAGCTGGGCGCGTTTCTATTCGGCATCGCCCGCAATTTTGTGCGCAAACGCAACGCGCGCGGTCCCGCCGAACTGCCCTTCGAGGACAACGGCGAGTTGCCCTTGGGAACCAGCGCGGCGGCGCAGGCTGGAGTGCGCAGCCCGGCCAGTCCCGCCGAATTGGCCGAGCAAAGCCAGCGCATCGAGCAGGTGCGGCGCGCCGTATTGGAACTGCCGGAAGAGTTTCGCGAAGCCGTGGCGCTGTGCGACCTGGAAGAGATGAGCTACGAGGAAGCGGCGAAACTTCTGGACTGCCCCATCGGGACCATCCGTTCGCGTCTGCATCGCGGGCGGGCGCTGCTGGCGGCGCAACTGGAGATTCTGCGCGAGCGGCCGCGCAAGGCGGTGAGCCGATGAGCGGAAACGAGGAAGCCATGAGCTGCGAAGAGTTGCAGAAGCTGGCGCTGAACGGCAGGCAGCCCGGCGGCGCGGACAGCGACGCCCAACACGCCGCCTGGGAAGCGCATCTGGCGCAGTGCGCCAATTGCGCCGCCTATCAGGAGACGCAAGTCCAGTTGCGCGCTCGCCTGCGCGAACTGGCCGCCGAAACAGCCGATGAGCAGACGCCCTGGCGCGTGGAAGCGATTCTTCGCCGCGAAGTCACTGCGCTCGCGCCGCGCAAGGATTCGCCGTGGAACCGCCGCGGAATGGCCCTCGCCGTACTCGCCGCGGCTGCGGTATTGATCGCGGCGGTTATGCTGCGGCAATCCTCGCACCCCGTCGCGCCGGTGGCCGTTGTGCAGCCGCCACCCTCCTTCGCCACGCCGCCGGACATTTCCGATGCCGCCGAAGCGGACGCGGAAAACGCCACCGCCGCGGGCGACTTCGTCCTGCTTCCCGGCGGCATTCCCGACGCGGGCGATGATTCGGCCATTCTTCGCGTGCGCTTGCAGCGCGCCGAGCTGGCCTCGATGGGCTTGCCGGTGAACGAAGAGGCTTCCGCCGAATGGGTGATGGTGGACCTGCTGGTCGGTCCGGACGGGCAGCCGCAGGCCGTGCGTTTGCTGCGATAGCCGCGGCGCGAATTTGCTGAAAGAAATAAATCAGCGCATCAGGAGAGAAGAGGAGGAATTACAAAAATGGCCCACAAGAACTGGATGTCTCTATTGTTTGCCGCGGTGCTGGTAACCGCCGCCGGCTCTGCCGCCGCGCAGCAGCCGCCCCCGGCCGGCCAGGCTCAAAATCAAAATCCCCCGCAGGCCGATGGCGATTTTCAGGAAGGCCCCCGGCAAGGCCCTCCCATGGAGCGCGGAATGCACGACGGCCCTCTGGGCGAAGAGATGGACGGCGAAATGCCCGGCGAAGCCATGGAAGTGCTGGGCTTCGGGGAAACGCCCGGCGATGGCGCCGTGAAGGGCGCTCCCTACTCCGCCAAAGCGCTCACTGAAAGAACGCACGTGCTCGGCGACGGAAACCGAATTCACAGGTCCACCGAAGCGGCCGTCTACCGCGACGGCGAAGGACGCTTCCGCCGCGAATTCACTCTGCCCGCCGGCGGTCCCATGAACAACTCCGGCAAGCCCCGCTCCTTGATCGTCATTCGCGACCCTGAAGCCGGAACCGGCTTCCTGCTCGTTCCCGAGCGCAAGGTCGCTCGCAAGCTGCCCGCGCGCATGCAGGGGCGCGGCGCGGAAGGCCGGGAACGATTCCAGGAGATGCGCAAGAAGATGGAAGCTTCCGGCGAGGTCAAGAGCGAATCGCTGGGAACGAAAACCATTAACGGAGTCGCCGCCGACGGCAAGCGCATCACGCGCGTGATTCCCGCCGGGAAAATTGGCAACGAAAAGGCCATCGAGATCACCAACGAAGTCTGGTACTCGAAGGAACTGCATGCCGTGGTGCTGCTCAAGCGCAACGATCCGCGCAACGGTTCCACCACCTATCAGCTCACGGACATCCAGCGCAAGGAACCCGACCCCAAGCTTTTCCAGGTGCCTTCTGATTACAAAATCAGAGAGGGTATGGACGGAGGCAGAGGGCGCTTTGGCGGTCGCGGGCAGCGCGGCGGCAGGGGAGGCCGGCGCGGTCCGCGGGGCGGCATGGGCGGAGCGATGGGAGGCGGCCAGCAACAGCCGCCGGACCAGGAAAACTAAACCGCAGCGCGAAGACCTTCTCTCCTGAAGACGGCAGCGCCCTTTCCGCACTTACCCCTGTTCTTGCGGAGAGGGCGTTGTTGTTTCTGTGGAGATGAAAAAACAGGCTGCGCGTCAGCGCATCGCGCGATCCAGCAGTTCCACCACGTGCAGCACTTCCTGACCTGTGCCGTGAATTTCCGCTCCCGCGCGCAGTTGCAGCAGGCAGCCGGGATTGGCCGTGGCAATCACCTGCGCCTTCGTTGTGGCCGCGTACTGCATCTTTTCCGCCAGCAGTTCCAGCGACGCTTGCGTCTGCGTCACGTTATAAACCCCCGCCGAGCCGCAGCAGATTTCTCCGTAGGGCAACTCCACGAATTCCACGCCGGGAATGGCCCGCAGCAGTTCGCGCGGCGCGTCCTTCACTTTTTGGCCATGCAGCAGGTGGCAGGAGTCCTGATAGGTGACGCGCAGCGGGAGCGCTTTCAGCGGCGCGGCCAAGCCCAACCCGGCTAGGAATTCAGTGACATCGCGCATTTTCTTCCGGAACGCCAAAGCTCGAGCGTGCTCCGGCTCATCTTCCGAGAAAAGATTTTCGTACTCCTTGAGCGTCGAGCCGCATCCCGCCGCATTGGTCACCACCGCGTCAAACTCCCCGGCCGCAAACGCGGCCAGATTTTTGCGCGCCAAATCGCGGGCCACCTCGCGCACTCCCGCATGCGCGGGCAAAGCGCCGCAGCAAAGCTGTCCATCCGGAACGACCACTTCGCAGCCGTTGGCCGTCAGCACCCGAATCGTGGCTTCATTCAGTTGCGCAAACGTCACCTGCGCGACGCACCCGGCAAACAAGGCCACGCGCGCGCGCTTCGTTCCCTGCGCGGGAAAGACTTTCCCCAGCTGCTCAAAGAAAAACGTGTCATCCACGCGAGGCAGCAGTTTTTCGCGGTCCGCCTGCCCCAGCAGCCACAGGATTCCACTTTTACGCGCCAGCCACTGCAAACCGCTGCGCTGGTAAAGCCACAGCAGGCGCGCCACGGCGGCAATGCGCCCGGGAAACGGCAGCAGCCGCTTATAGACCAGATTGCGCGCGATGCGCGTCAGGAGCGGCCGGCGGTATTCCACTTCGATGCGCGCGCGGGCGTGCTCCACCAGCGCGCCGTAGCCCACGCCCGCGGGGCAGGCCGTTTCGCAGGCGCGGCACACCAAACATTGGTCGATATGCTTCACGAAGGCGTCGCTTGCTTCGATTTTTCCCTGATCCACCAGAATCATCTGGCGAATGCGTCCGCGCGGCGAATCGGCCTCCAGCTTCCACAAGCGGTACGTCGGGCAATGGTTCAGGCACAGTCCGCAGTGCGTGCACAGCGCGTAGTCTTCGTAGCGCGGAATCTTTCCCGGAATTTGTACCGTTTTCTCGTGCGAGTCCATGCGGCTCAGATTCCTCCGGCAAAGCGCCCGGGCGCGAACAGTCCCGCGGGATCAAACGCATCTTTTACGCGGCGCATCAAGGCAAAGTCCGCTCGCGGCGTTCCCCACACGGAGACTTTGTTCTTCAGCGCCACCGGGCACCACGGAATCGTGGCATACCCCCCGGTCTCGTTCGCGATCTCGAAAACGGCCGCCGCACAGCCCGCCAGGCGCGCCAGCGCATCTTCATCGGCGCGGTCCGGCAAAAGCGCGAAATACACGGCGCCCGTGCCCCGGGCCACAATGGCGCTTTCTAGCGACAACTTCCCTGCCACCGTGCGCATCCCTTCGAACACTTCGGCAAATCTTCCCGGCAGCACGCTCACCTTGCACACCAGGGGAGCGGGCGAAGCCGCAAGCAGCAGCGGAATCCCTTCGCGCAATCGCGCCCGCAGCACTGTCCACCCGGTCTCTCCCACCACGCGCCCTTGCGCGGCTCCCGCCGCCTCCGCCAGCCGCGCCAGGTCGCGCTCGTAGCGCGCCACGACCGTCTCCGTGCCTTCAAATCCCGTCAGGACGTGCCACAGGCCGCCATCCACCGGCGCATCCGCCGCGGAAATTCCCCGCCCCGCTTCCGGACTGATGATTTCCAGCGATGCCGGAGTCAGCGGCGAAGTCGCAATCCGCTTGCGCAATTCCATCGCCCCGCCCGGCTGCGCGAACGACGCCAGAAACGCCCTGCGCAATGGCGGCAGCGGAAAGGTGCGGAAGTTCACTCGCGTCAGCGCCACGAGCGTCCCCAGCGAACCCACCGCCAGCTTGTGCAGGTCGTAGCCGGTAACATTCTTCACCACGCGGCCGCCGCTTTTTGCCAGCGCCCCCGCGGCGGTGACAAACTCCGCACCAATGATGAAATCCCGCGTCGTCCCGTAGAACTGGCGCAGCGGCGAATCCACTCCCGCGGCCACCGTGCCGCCCACCGTCGCCCGCTCCCACCACGGCGCTTCCAGCGGAACGAATTGATTATGCTGTGCGAGCTGTTCGGCCAGCCGCGCCACGCTCATCCCCGCATCCACGCTGAGCGTCAAATCGCCCGGATCGTAATGCGCAATCTGGCCGAGCCGCGTAAGGTCCAGCGCCAAATCGTAACGCGCGGGGGGCTGACCCAGGCCCAGCTTGCTGCACGCGCCCACGGGAATCACGGCCAGCTCTTCCGCCGCCGCAAAGCGCACGATTTCCGCCGCCTGCTCCGCCGATTCGGGACGCACAGCCGCGCCAGGGACGGCAGCATCCACCGCATAGGCCTGTAATTTGTCCGGTTGAGAAATAATGTTGGCGGCGCCGGCCAGAGCTTCGAGCCGCGCCATCAATAAAGTGGACAGGTTCGCGGTCATCTCGACGCCATGCCTTCGGCCTGGTTTTCCCTCTCCAGCTTCCCTTTGACGCGAATTTCTCCGCAGCCCTTCCCCGTCGGAAACACCTTTCCGGGATTGAGCGTGCCCGCCGGGTTAAACGCGTCGCGCACCCGGCCCATCAATTCCAAATCCGCCGGCGTATACACCAGCGACATCAGTTCGTTCTTCTCCATGCCCACGCCGTGCTCGCCCGTCAGCGTGCCACCCAGTTCGACGCAGCAGCGCAGAATCGCCTCCGCCGTGCGCACGGCGCGCTCGAACTGATCGCCCTCGCGCGGATCGAACAAAATCAGTGGATGCAGATTGCCGTCGCCCGCGTGAAAAATATTTCCAATGCGGAAACCGTTCTCGCGGCCCAGTTCCTCGATGCGCCGCATGGCCTGCGGCAGTTTCGAACGCGGAATCACCCCATCCAGCACATAGCTGCTGGGCGCCAGCCGCCCCATCGCTCCAAACGCCGTTTTGCGCCCGCGCCAAAGCTCTTCGCTCTCCCGCGCGCTGCGCGCCACGCGCACCTCCCGCGCCCCGTGCGCCCGGCAAACTTCGGTCACCGCCTGGGTCTGCTCCGCGGCCGCCTCCGCCAGTCCTTCCACCTCGATCAGCAAAATCGCGCCGCAGTCGCGCGGAAATCCCGCTTGCAGGTAATCCTCGATGCGCGCCAGCGTCCACCCATCCATCATTTCGCACGCCGCGGGAATGATCGCCCGCGCGGTGATATCCACCACGGCGTCGGTGGCCTCGGCCACGCTTTCGAAAATCGCCAGCAGCGTCTTCACCGCTTCGGCCTTGCGCGACAGCTTCACGGTGATTTCCGTCACCAGCACCATCGTCCCTTCGCTGCCCACCAGCAATCCGCACAAGTCGTACCCCGGCGCGTCCCCGGTCATCCCGCCCACGCGCACGATTTCTCCGTCGGTCAGCACCACTTCCAGTCCGGTCACGTGATTCGCCGTCACGCCATAGGCCAGCGTATGCGGCCCGCCGGAATTTTCCGCGACGTTGCCTCCGATGGTGCACGCCTTTTGACTCGAAGGGTCCGGCGCATAGTACAGCCCGGCGTGCTCCACCGCGCGCGTCAGGTCCGTATTGACCACGCCCGGCTGCACCACGGCGCGCTGATTCTCGTAATCCACTTCCAGAATGCGGTTCATCTTCGCAAAGACGACCATCACGCCGCCCATGCGCGGCAGCGCCCCGCCGGACAGCCCCGTACCCGCGCCGCGTCCCACGACGGGCGCGCCATGCTTCTTCGCCAGGCGCACGATTTTCGAAACATCCCGGGCCGTTTGCGGAAAGACCACCACTTCCGGCCGCCCGATCTCCACCGAGCCGTCGTATTCATACAGCAGCAAATCTTCGAGGCGCGACAGCACCGCGTCCGCTCCGAGAAGCGCTTCCAGTTCGTGAATGAGTTCGGTGATCATGGGCCACGCCGCTCAGTCACTATAGTGAATCCTGCGCACCGCGCGCAACCGCGCTTCGCTCTTTTCCTGCCTATCCTTCCATGCCGCTGGACTTCACAACTCCGTTGACATCCGCCGCCCTTCCGGTAGAATTCTTCTTCCGGCGGATTTTCGCCGGAAAACCGCAGTCTCATGAAGAGTGGCTGAGGGCAACGGGCCCGGCGAAGCCACGACAACCGGATCAGGGATAAATCCTGATCGCCCGGTGTCAATTCCCGCCCGCTGTTCGGGGCACATGAGAGTCCGCGGTGGCAGTTGCGCCTCACCGCCAATCCCGGTTGAGGCCAGTTTTTTTTCGCGGGGCCCGGCTAACTCAAGGAGCAGTCACTCATGGCCTCGCGTATCTATTTCGACCACTCGGCAACCACTCCCCTCGACCCCCGCGTCTTTTCCGCCATGGCCCCGCACCTCAACGGCGCCGGCGGCAATCCCTCCAGCCCGCATCACGAAGGCCGCCAGGCGCGCCAGGCCGTGGAAATCGCCCGCGCACAGGTCGCCGAGCTTCTTGGCGCCGACCCCGCCGAAATTCTCTTCACCGCCAGCGGCACCGAGGCCGACAACCTCGCCCTCCTCGGCGCACTTCGCTCCCGCAATCTCTCGGAGTGCCACGTCATCACCACCGCCATCGAGCATCCCGCCGTCCTGGAATCCTGCCGCACGCTCGAACGCCGCGGCGCTTCCCTCACGCTCCTGCCCGTGGACGCCCACGCGCAGGTCGATCCCGCGGCCCTGTGCGCCGCCATTCGCCCGGAAACACGCCTGGTTTCCATCATGGCCGCCAACAATCTCGTCGGCGCCATCCAGCCCATCGCCGAACTCGCCGCCATCAGTAAAGCCCAGGGCGCTCTTTTTCACACCGACGCCGTGCAAGCCGCCGGGAAAATTCCCCTCAGCGTGAAAGATCTTCCCGCAGACCTCATCTCCCTCTCCGCCCACAAACTGCACGGCCCGCAAGGCATCGGCGCGCTCTACGTCCGCCGCGGCGTGACCCTCGATCCCATTCTCTTTGGCGGCGGCCAGGAGCGCGGCCTCCGCCCGGCCACCGAAAATGTCGCCGGCATCGTGGGCTTCGGCGTGGCCGCCGCTCTCGCCGCCGCGGAAATCCGCTCCGAAGCCGCGCGCCTCTCCGGCCTGCGCGAGCGCATTCTAGCCGGCCTCCGCGTTCGCCTCCCGCGGGTTACTCTCCTCGGCCATCCTGTCGAGCGCCTCCCCGGCCACCTCTGCCTCGGCTTTCCCGGCCTCGAAGGCGATATGCCCGCGCTCGTCCTGGCACTCGATGAAGCCGGCGTCGCTGTCTCTTCCAGCAGCGCCTGTAGCACCGCCAAAGCCGGCGCTCCCTCCCCCGTACTGCAAGCCATGGGCTTGAGCGCCGAGCAAGCGCGCGGCTTTCTCCGCGTCACGCTGGGCCGTTTCAATACGCAACGCGATGCAGACCATTTTTTGGATTTGCTCCCCCATGCCATCGCTTCCCTGTCGCCCGCACGCCAGGAAACTTTTGCCGCAGCGTCAGACTGATTTTTCTCTAATTTTCTTGGGAACTTCTACAGGGCCCCTTTCGTATCTACTCTCAGACGCCCAAGGAGGCGCTCGCCATGAACAAATTCCCCCGGACCCTCGCCGCACTCGCCGGCGCATCTCTCCTTCTTCTCGCCGTCAGCGCCCTGGCGCAATCATCCAAGCCCGCTGCCGAGCCGCAACCGGCGCCCGCGGCTGCCGCCAAGGGCGACCGCTGGCTGCATATCCGCGTGGATGGCGCGGCCCCCAAAAACGAAATGGTGCGCGTCAATCTGCCCATCGAGCTGGCCATCAAGGTTCTCCCCGCCATTCACAACGAGCACCTCAACAACGGCCGGGTCAAGATCAGCGCGGAGAAAATGCATGACGCCGACCTGCGCGCCATTCTCGACGCCGTGCGCAGCGCCAAGGACGGCGAATTCGTCACCGTGCAGAGCAACGAGGATGACGTGCGCGTGGCCAAGCAGGGCGGCACGCTGCTAATCCGCGTGCGCGAAAAGAAAGCCGACAAAAAGGAAGCCACCCGCGTGGAAGTGCGCGTGCCCATGAAGGTCGTCGACGCGCTCCTTTCCGCAGGCAAGGATGAACTCGACGTCGCCGCCGCGCTCAACGTCCTCGCCGCGCAGGGCGACACCGAACTGGTCACCGTCAAGGACGGCGAACAGACCGTGCGCATCTGGCTCGATGGAAAGAATTCGTCCGAAGAACTATAGGAACGCACGGAAAGGAAAACTCCATGATCCTCGCTAAAATCGCTCTGGGAATCGGCTCCACTGTCGTTCTCGCCGGCGCTTATGTCTTCCACGAAGGCGTCCTGAGCGTCTCCGTCCAGGAGCACCGTCCCGACGGCGCGCACTTCAGCCTCGTCCTTCCCGCCGCCATGGTTCCCCTGGCCGTCCATGCCGTACCCCGGCAGAAACTGGAAAACGCCTTGCACGGAAGCGCCCACGCCCTGCCCCTTCTGCGCGCCCTGTCCAAGGAACTGAAAAACTACCCCGATTCGGATTTTGTCGAAGTCCGCGACGGCGACGAGCACGTCCGCGTGCGCACCCGCGGCGGAAAAATACAGATTGACGTGGAATCTCCCCGGGAGACCGTCCATGTAGCCTGCCCGCTGGAGATGATTGAAGACTTGGCCGGGCAACTCGAAGCCCGCAGTCCCGCAGCCTAATTCAGCGTGTCGGCGGCGCATCCGAGGGAATAAAATACACTTCCTCGGTGATCGCTTCTTTTTTCCATCCCGCGCGCTGCAGGGTTCCGCGTCCCTGGTCCACCATGTTGGGATGCCCGCAGAGGTACGCGCTGGTCTTTTCCGGCTCCAACTTCCAGGCGTCCGTGTACTTGCGGATCACGTCGTCCACCCGCCCGGTCTCCCCCGTCCACGAGGGCACTTCCCACGGCCGGCTGACCGTCGGCACATACTTCAGCCAGGGCACTTCCGCGGCCATCTTCTCCAGCTCCTCGCGGAATCCGAACTCGTTGGGATGGCTCGCTCCCTGCAAAATATAAAACTGATGTTCGCCCGGCGCCTTGTTCTTCTTCCAGTCGTGGTAGTACGTGCGCACGTAGCTCACAAACGGCGCGATGCCGGTCACGGTGGCCAGCATGAGGTGATTCGTGCGTCCGCTCTTGAGGTCCAAAGTGAAACGCCCTTTGGCGATTCGCCGGATGCTCAGCATCTCCCCCGGCCTCTTGTTATAGAGGTGCGGCGTCAGGCTGCCCTGATGCACCAGCTCGATAAAAAACTCCAAGTCTTCCTCATACGGCGAAGACGCCAGCGAATACGCCCGCTCGATCAGCTTCCCGTCCCGCTCTTCGCCCAGCGTCGCATACTGCCCCGCGACATAATTAAAATGCCCGCCCGGATGCACGCGAATCACCCACAGGTCCGGCGAAAGATCCTTCCGGCTCACGATTTTGGCTTTGTAATGTTTTTCGGATGCTTGTGTCATGCGCCCCCCGCGCGGAAACTACAAATTAGAAATCCTGTTGGGTCATTCGCCCAGCTTCGCTTATTCGCAGGCCAAGGCCACCACAGGGTCGAACCCAGCCGCGCGCACCGCGGGAACCACCGCCCCCGCGGCCGCCCCTGCCAGGGCCAGCAAAATCGCGTACAACACCCAAGCCTGCGGAATGAGAATCATCAGGCTGGGTGAAGTGTGTTTCAAAATAGCTTCCGCCAGATACGTTATCCCGACCCCCAGCCCGCTACCCACCAGCGCCAGGATCAGCATCTCTCCCAGCAGCAGGCGCACGATATCCAGTTTCGCGTAACCCAGCGCCTTCAATATTCCGATTTCCCGCGTCCGCTCCAGCACCATCGTGTGCATCGTAAGGAGAACCACCATGAAACTGATGACCAGCCCCAGCCCCACCATCGTGCGAATAAACGGTTTCAGCTCCGGCAGATTCGAGGAGTTCATCATGGAAACATATTCCGCCGTGGAGCGAATCTTGTTTTGCGGAAGTATTTTGGTGATTTGCGCCCGCGTCCCCTCCGTGTCTCCCTTGCTGCGCACGTAAAACATGGAGACCCGCTTATCCGCCCCGGCGATGTCCTGCGCGCTCTTTAGTGCAATAAAGAATCGCGCGCCCTTCCCGTGCGCCACAATCCCCACGACGCGAAAGGGGTGGTTCAGCAGGCTGATGGTGTCGCCGACCCGGATATGCCGCGCCTGAGCCACAATATCGTCGGCCAGGGCCTCGTCCGCCGCTTCCATGGGGCGCCCATCGAGGTACACAAATCCCTTGCTCAGCGCGTTAAACCGCCGGTAATCAATCCCATAGACCACCGCGAAATATTTCTGGTCCATCAGGATCAGCGTCGCCCCGATCTCATCCACACCCGGCAAGGCCGCAATCGCATCGCCCGCCGATTCCTGCATGACCGCGCTCGATAGCGCGAAAAAAATCGACGAGTTGGGCGGCTGCACCAGGATATCCGCACCCACTCCCTCCACTCGCTTGCCCCAGTCGGCTACCACCCCCGAGGTCAGCCCCACGATCATCAAAACCAGCACGACCTGAACGGAAATCGCCACGATGGCCAGCCCGGAACGCACCGGACGCACAAATAAATTGCCCCTCAGCAGGTCCAGGGGGACAAATCTTGGTTTCGAAATGAGATCGGAGCTCATGAATGCGTCGAGCCGTACTCTAACATCTCTGTTTCCATCAGGTCAAAGCGAAGAGCCGAGAAACTTTTCGCCGCCTGCAAATCGCTGGCCGAAGTTCCCCGAAATATTTCCCACATTACAGGTTATTCACAATCTTGTTGAAAACCATGTGCAAAAGACCCCGTCTTCCCGCCTAACTCCACGAAGAGCAAGGCCCTGATGCGGTTTGCACACTTCTGGTGCAATTCCGCCTTCTCCCTTTCTTCTTGCGGAACATTCCCGCAAAAAATCACTCCTCACTCCCGCCATCGCCTTCTACAACTCCCACGATATGTTATTTTTTTCCTTCGGATGGAACTTCGCGGCCTTCGGCCCAGCCTCGCGCCGCCTAATACCAGCGCGCCGGCTTTTCCAGATGAATCTGTATCGTCTGCTGCGCTTCCGTGATCTCATACCAGCGTCCAAACGTCTTCCATCCCTCCGCAATCACCTGAATCAGCACCTTCCCCATCGGCGCATCCGGCACGTGCGTGAGCCCTTCGCGGTTTGTTTTCACGTTCAGTTCGTATCTCTTGTCCTTGGCCAGCTTGCGCTCCCTGACGAACTTCACGTACACGCTGGCGTTCTCCACCGGAACATTGTTCTCCCCGCCGGTCACCTGGATGGTCAGCCGGTTCCCCGCCACCGGCGTCTCCTGCCTGGGCCTCTGCGCCGCGGCGGCATTGGGCTTCGGGGCGCTCAGCGCTCCGAACGGGAAAAATAAACCGCAAGACAGCCCTGCAAGGAGGGCCGCGGTGAGTGCAGCGCGATGAATCGGCGGGGATTGTTTCATTTTGCTCCCTCCATCCTCTACGGCAAGCTCCCATACGTCAAGAGCATATCCATCCCCTCTAAGATGCGCGTCCAGCGGCCCCGCGATGCCCTGCCGCACCCGGTCCTTCCTCCCTTCCCTCTCACGCCCGCCCTTCCGTTTGACTCTCCGCACTCGCTCCTGTAATTTCAAAGAATCTCTTCCGGAGAAGAGTTGAAGTCTACGAAACGTCTTCGCTCCGTTCCTGGCGCCAGCCAGTGCGCAGCGCCGGGTGCTCCGTCACCCGGACGATGACGGCCAATCTGGCACACGGAAACTGGCCAGCAGAGTTTTAAGGAGAAAGAGAATGGGTTTTGCCACCAACGCAATTCATGTCGGCCAGGAGCCGGACCCCTCGACCGGCGCGGTCGTCGCTCCCATCTACCAGACTTCCACCTACGTGCAGGAATCCTTCGGCAAGTACACCAACGGCTACGACTACGCGCGCACCAACCATCCCAATCGCAAAGCCCTGGAACGCTGCGTCGCCAAGCTCGAAGGCGGCCAGAGCGCCTACGTCTTCACCTCTGGCATGGCCGGCATTGACGCCGTCTTCCGCCTGCTTCGTCCCGGCGACCACGTCATCGTCTCCGAATCCGTCTATGGCGGCGTCTACCGCCTCTCCACGCAGCTTCTCACGCACTTCAAGCTGGAATTCAGTTTCGTGGACACCTCTTCCATCGCCAGGATCAAAGCCGCGGTCAAGCCCAATACCCGCATGATCTATCTCGAGACCCCCACCAATCCCACCATGATCCTCAGCGACATCAAAGCCACCGCGGAATTGGCCACGGCGCACAAAATCACCCTGGTCGTCGACAACACGTTTCTCAGCCCCTTTCTGCAAAGCCCCATCGCTCTCGGCGCGCACATCGTCGTCCATTCCATGACCAAATACCTCAACGGCCATAGCGACGCCACCGGCGGCGCCGTCATCCTCACCCGCCCCGAAGACGCCGAGAAAATCTATTTCATCCAGCGCTCCGCCGGCGCCGGCCTGGCCCCCATGGACTGCTTCCTGATTTCCCGCGGCATCAAAACCCTCGCCGTGCGCATGCTCCAGCACAACGCCAACGGCATCGCCGTCGCCCGCCATCTCGATTCTCACCCCAAAATCAAAAAGGTCGTCTATCCCGGCCTCCAATCCCATCCCCAGCACGACCTCGCCCGCAGGCAGCAAAAAGGCCCCGGCGCCATGATCGCCATCGAACTCGGTTCCAAAGAAGCCGCCGAAAAACTGCTCAACAACGTCAAACTCTGCACCCTCGCCGAAAGCCTCGGCGGCGTCGAAACCCTTATCTCCCACCCGGCTTCCATGACCCACGCCTCCATGCCCGCCGACGTCCGCCAGCGCATCGGCATCACCGAAGGCCTCGTGCGCCTCTCCGTCGGCATCGAGGACGTCGAAGACATTCTCGCCGACCTCGACCAAGCGCTTATGTTTGTGTAGAGGCCGGGCTTCAAAACGGGTTTTTGGCTTCTCCTTAAGGGATTTCAGCCATTGGAAATACCTGATCCCCATAAGGCAAGTGCTCGAGCACAGGCCGGTGCCGTCTAACCTCTCATCCCAGGCTTGGATGCTCGTTCAAAAGGTGCAGAATGGAAATCCGGTTGCACCGTCCAGCCCGCCTCCCTGCTCTCGGAGGCTCCCCCCCCCCTATCGCCAATTCGAATCTCTACAATATTTGCGGCCCCTGTTCGTCTACAGAAATGGATAGATAAGCAGTCGAGAAGCACCTCGATGAACGAACGAAACCGTCCAATTTCCGAGATCATCGAGGAAGAACGGTCCCGGCTGCTCAATTTTATCCGCCGGCGTGTGCCCAATTCTTCCGACGCCGAGGATATCGTGCAGGAGGTTTTCTACGAGCTGGTAAGGGCCAATCGTCTGCTGATGCCGATCGAGCACGTAACCGGCTGGCTTTTTCGCGTCGCGCGGAATCGCATCACGGACCTTTTCCGCAAGAAGAAGACGGAGACCTTCAGCGGCGCAGCGGTCGAAAACAATGACGGCGAGGAACTGCGAATCGAAGATCTCTTGCCATCGCCCGAGGCCGGGCCGGAAGCGCTCTACTTCCGCAACGTGCTTCTGGATGAACTGGAACTTGCGCTCGGCGAACTGCCGGAGGAGCAGCGGGAGGTGTTCGTCGCTCATGAACTGGAGGGGCGCAGCTTCAAGGAGATCGCCGCTCGGACCGGCGTGGGAGTGAATACGCTGCTTTCGCGCAAGCGCTACGCGGTGCTTCACTTGCGCGAACGATTGCAAGGGATTTACGACGAATTCGCGAAAGGTTAAGGAGCTGAACATGAGTGATAGACGGAAGAGACTGATTTTGATTGCTCCGCTGGCCATCCTGGGGATGCTGCTGTTTGTCGCCATCGGCGGGGAAATCGTGCGGCAACTCTGGAATTGGCTGCTGCCGCCGCTTTTCGGCTGGCGCCAGATCACTTTCTGGCAAGCGCTCGGACTTCTGGCCCTGTGCCGCATCCTCTTCGGCGGATTTGGATGGCGCGGCTCCGATCGCTCCCCTGTCCGCGATCGGATAAAGCAGCGCATGAAAGAGCGCTGGGAGCGTATGTCCCCCGAGGAGCGCGAACGAGCCCGGCAAAGCTGGCGCGGACGCTGCGGCTTCGTCCCTTCCAGCGACGAAACCAAGGAGCAATGACCCATTCCCGCAGCGCCTAAAGCAATGGCGCTATCCCGCCGGATCGGCAAAGCGGCCTCAGAACGAAATGACAATCAGCGATTTCTGCCGGCCGCAACGCACAGCTGCAACCACCGCAAATACTCGCGCGACCCCGCGCTAACCGTCAGCGCGATAAACTCCGGCACATCATAACTGTGCAGCCGCCGCACTTCCCTCTCCAGCGCCGCCAGCCGCCCCGCCGTCGTCTTCATCACCAGCAAAATCTCCCGCGCCTTCTCCACTTTTCCCTTCCACCGATAAATCGACTCCACCGGCGCGCCCACAATATTCACGCACGCCGCGAGGCGCGCTTCCACCACCGCCCGCGCAATTCGCCGCGCCTCCGCCAAACTCCCGCACGTCACCAGCACGACTCGCGCCTGCTTCCCTGAAACCATCGCTCCCTCCTCATTCCTTGGCGGACACATCCGCAGAGTAGCACTTTGGCCTGACCGCGCGGCAGGCTAGAATAGCCGGGCATGGCAACATCGCCCATCAAGTTCGGTACGTCCGGCTGGCGCGGCCTCATCGCCGACGATTTCACGTTTGCCAGCGTGCGCCTGGCCGTCGCGGCCATCGCCGAACACGCTAAAAGTCGCACGAAGCATCCTGCTTTGCTCGTCGCGCACGATACGCGCTTCTATTCGGAAGAGTTTACCCAACTGGCCGTCGAGGTTTTGCAGGAGCACGGCATTCGCGTCCTGCGGGCCAGCACGTTTGCCCCGACTCCCGCTGTGGCGTTCGAAATCATGCGCCGCAAACTCGATGGGGCCATCAACTTCACCGCCAGCCACAATCCCGCGGCGTATCACGGATTGAAATTTTCCTCCGCCGACGCCGGTCCGGCTCTGCCCGAAGTCACCCGCGACATCGAAGCCCGCGTCGCGCGCCTGCTTTCTTCGCCTCCGCCCAAACACAGCGGAAAGGCCGCGCCCGCCGCGGAAATCATTTCGCTCGCCGAACCGTTTCTCGAACGCATCAACGAACTCGTGCGTTTCGAAATCATCCGCAAGTCGGGCATGAAATTCGTGGTGGACCCCCGCCACGGCTGCGGCATCGGCTATCTGGACCGCGCGCTGGCCGCGCACGGCATCCCCTTCGAAACCATCCATGCCGACCGCGACGTGCTTTTCGACGGCGTGGGCCCCGACGTCTCCGAGGAGATTCTCGCGCCGCTCAGTAAAACCGTCCGCGAAACGGGAGCGGCCGCGGGACTGGCGACCGACGGCGACGCCGATCGCTTCGGCATTATCGATTCCGGCGGCGCTTGGATTTCCCCCAATCACATTCTGGCGCTTCTTTACGACTACATTTGCGAAACGCGCGGATGGAATTTGCCCGCGGCGCGCAGCGTGGCTACTTCGCACATGATTGACGCGGCGGCGGCGGCGCGCGGGCAGAAAACGCTCCAGACGCCGGTGGGATTCAAGTACATCGGCCAGCTCCTTCGCGAGGACAAAATCGCGCTGGGGGGCGAAGAGAGCGCGGGGCTTTCGATTCGCGGGCATATTCCGGAGAAGGACGGGATTCTGGCGTGTCTGCTCGTCGCGGAAATGACCGCGGCGCGCGGGGTTTCTCTGGGCGAGCAGATTCGCGCGATGTTCGGCAAGCTGGGGCGCGAATTCCATCCCTTGCGGCAGAATCTGCATTTGAGCGACGAGCAGAAAAAGAGGGCGCTCGAAAAGATTGGAGTTGATGCGCGCGCGGTGGCGGGGCGCACTGTGGCGAGCGTGGATCGCACGGACGGCGCGAAATTCGTTTTTGAAGATGGTTCGTGGATGCTTTGTAGACTGTCCGGAACGGAGCCGCTGTTGCGGCTATATAGCGAAGCGGGCGGCGCGCCCGCCGCGGCGCGGCTGGCGCGGGACGCGGCGGACTGGCTCTTGAAGAACTGAACGGCATGCCACCCAAGGAACAAATCCAGACGCTGCTGGACCGGCACGGAAGGACGCTGCTGATGCTGGCGGCGCTGTTTCTGCTGATGGACGATGTGTTCGGGGCGCACGGGTTCGTGGCCATGCGGCGGATGGAAAAAGAGATTGGCGCGGCGCGCCAGGAGATCGAGCGGCTGAACGCGGAAAACCGCGATTTGGGCGAGCAGGTGAAGGCGCTGCGCAGCGATCCGCAGCTGATTGAAAAGATTGCGCGCGACGAATTGGGGCTGGTGCGGCCGGGGGAAGTGATTATTCGCATTCCGCAGGCGCCGGCGAATGCTACGAACAGACGCTGACGGCGTTTTTCGCCCTTCCAAGCAGACCGAAGACAAAGCGGATTTCCCGGCGCCTGCGACGCCTCGAAATGACAGTTTTTTCCTTCTCTCATTCCAAAAGCAGGCACAGTGTTCATGCGGCACGCTTTCTCCGGAGCCAGCGGGTGCGGGCCATGGAGAGGGCCAGCATGGAGAGCGCGATGATGGCCAGGCCGGCGGTGGCTTGGGCGATGGTGCGACTTCTTTTGGGGAGGATGGACATTCCGCCGTAGACGAATTCAATGTGCACCCAATAGACCAGCAGCGAGGTTTTGCCGAGTTGCGCGACGGGGCTGAAGCCCTTGAGGGCCAGTCCCCAGCGGCACCAGGCGTAGACAAGGAAGAGAATGATGAGGAGCAGGCCGCTGCGGAAGAGGAAAAAGTTGGGGCTGGTGTGCCAGAAATCGTAGACGGAATAGAAATGCACGGGAAGAGAGTCGAACCAGAGGGCCAGGAAGCAGGAGAGAAGGCCGGCGCCCAGGAGAGAGGCAAGGACAACGGATCCGCGTTTTTTGGCGTAGTCCGAAAAGAGCAGGAAGCCGACGGCGAGACCGGCGAAGGCGAAGGCGGACCAGGGAAAGAGAGGAAAAAGCCAGGGCTGCGGCTCGGGGAAAATGTGCACGCCGTTGACGTAGGATTCGATGAACCAGGGGAGCCAGCGGGGGCGGTGGGTGGTCCACAGCGGGGGCGCGGCAAGGGAGATGAACGCTGCGGCGGCAAGCGCGGCGAGAATGTTGCGCAGGCGCAGGTTCTTTGCTGCGCCGGCGGGGGCGTCCGGCGAAGCGGAAAGACTTACCAGCCAGCACAGGACGCCCATGAGCACCATGGAGAGGCCGAGGATGTTGAGGACGTCCACGCGGAGGAGATCGGTCCAGGGCGAATAGGGATAGGCGAGGGCGAATTCCTGCAGGCGAAAGAGCAGGCCGAGGCCGAAGATTTCCGCGCCGCGGAGGATGGTGGTGCGGGCGATGGCGTTGGCGGCGGTTCCTTTTTCGCGGAGGTGGCCGGTGACGAGGGCGAAGGAAATGCCCGCAAGGAAAATAAAGAGCGGGGCGGGAAGGGTGCCGCCGAGCTGCGACCAACTGAAGAAGGCGGACTTGCGGGCGGCAGGGCTGAGCCAAGAGTCGTAGCAATGCGTCTGGAACATGAGGAGGCAGGCGAGGCCGCGCATCCAGTCGATGTAGGCGAGACGATGGGAGGGCTGGGTCATGGGCGGGGGTGATGGCTCCTGGGAGTTTGGATGGATATATATCCTATAGGGGTCCGTGAGCGGTGGGAAGGTGGAGGAGGAGGTGACTGGTGAGGGGAAAGTGACTGGTGACTCGTGACTAGTGGCTTGTGGAAGAGAGCCGCTGGCAAGGTTTGTGGTGGATGGAAGAGGGTGAGGTCGTTCGCCGGGTTTCTGGTTAACAATAAGACTCCCCACCCCCCGGTTTTCTTGTAAGTGTTGATTCTGCTGGGTTTTAAGTCCTTTGTTTTGGAAGTGTTGATGATAAAGGGGTTACGGGCGTGTTTTTTGGAAGTGCAGAATCCACAAGGGTTAGCGGAATTTCCGTTTAGGCCGAGAGGGTTTTTCAGGGGGAGTTCCGGTGGCAACTTGGGCGATCTGGTTCGCCGCATCTCACTTTGAGATGTTATCTTAAAAGTACACAACTGTCAATCGGTAATTTTATTAGAGAAATGGGGGTCGTAGTATCTGGCGCGATAGTACGATGGGGCAGCTAGGGAAAAGTTGGACATAGGGTTGACTCTAAACCCCCACACGTAAAAACGACGTGTGGGGCACCCAAATTCATCTTACTGCTTTACGACCGGGCCACCCGCCTGCTTCGGGCATTTAGCCACCTCCGGTCAGCTAACGCGAATGCTTTTCCTTGTTCACACTGAAACATTCGCCGACAGCATCCACCCGCCACACTTACAATATATGCTTTCAGCTTGACGGCAACATACGGTGAGGATATACCACTGATACAAATACAAGCAACGTATTGTTGTGCGGCTCTTCCCACGTCCGGCTTTCCACATCACATCCAGAACTGCAAGAGAGAGGATGAAACGCAGAGGCGCAGAGAGGTTACGGGAAAGACTTTGGGGGTTGGCGCTTGATTATTTGTTCCGGGAGAGGTTGCGATCCAGGAGAAAGAAAGAATAACCCGCACCCTTTTAAAGACGAAAAGGGTGCGGCACCCCCGTTGTTGCCGGGGGATGCGGGGGGAGGGGAGCATTGAAGAGAAGAGCTTTCGCTGAGTAAGGGATTGCTGTATTTTCACTGGGGGTTGCTGGTGAAGACGGATATGCAGAGAAAAAATAAAGATGCTGGGCTCCCCGGTAAAAGCAACCGGGATGCACACAACGCAAAAGCCCAGCGCTACATAAGCCAGGAACGTAATCTGGGAAATTGAACGGGTGAGGCTGACGGAGAACGATGGAGGCGGACATGGCGACGGCACATGGAGTTGGGGCAGGGGCAAGGCCGGTGGAATCACGAGATCCGGTTACGGGGGAGGTTTGGCGGACGTTTGCGGCGGCTACTGCGGAGGAGGTGCGGCATGCGGTGATCCTGGCGCGGGCGGCGCAGCGGGAGTGGGCGGGGCAGACCTTGCGGGAGCGGCGGGGGGTGGTGGAGAGGTTTCGGCGGTTGCTGGTGGAGCGGCGGGCCGGGGCGATTGAGTTGATTCAGAGGGAGACGGGAAAGCCGCGGGTGGAGGCGCTGGTGGAGGTGCTGGCGGTTTTGAATTTCGCGGCGTTTTACGGGAAACATTCGCGGCGGGTTTTGAAGACGCACAGCTACCGGGCGGGAACGGTGGCAATGATGCGGAAGACGGTGCGAGTGGCGCGGGAGGCGTATGGGGTGATCGGGTTGATTACGCCGTGGAACTATCCGTTTCTGATGCCGGCGGGGATTGCCATTCCGGCGCTGCTGGCGGGGAATGCGGTGGTGCTGAAGCCATCGGAATTTACGCCGAGCGCTTCCCTGCTGCTGGGCGAGTTGCTGCGGGAGGCGGGGTTGCCGGAGGGTGTGCTGACGGTTTTGCCTGGGGATGGAGGGACCGGGGCGGCGCTGACGGCGGAGAAGTTGGACAAGGTGTTTTTTATTGGGAGCGAGGCGACCGGGCGAAAGATTGCTTTGAGTTGCGCAGCGCAGATGACTCCTTGCGTGCTGGAGTTGGGGGGAAGCGATCCGGCGATTGTGCTGGAGGATGCGGATCTGGACGTGGCGGCGCTGGGGATTGCGTGGGGACGGTTTTTCAATGCGGGGCAGACGTGCGTGGCGCCGAAGAGGGTGTTCGTGGTGGAAAAGGTGTACGAGGCGTTTGTGAAAAAGCTGGCTGGGCGCGTGATGGGATTGCGGGCGGGGACGGGGGAGGTGGACAGCGGGCCGATGATCCGGGCGTCGCAGGCGGGGGCGCTGCGGGAGCAGTTTGTGGATGCAATCGAGCGCGGGGCGAGCGTGGGGGCGCGGGCTACGGTGAATGCGGAGGAGAATCCGTGCGTGTTTGCGCCGACGGTGCTGCTGAATGTGCCGGCGGAGGCGCGGGCGCTGACCGAGGAGACGTTTGGGCCGCTGCTGCCGGTGGTGCGCGTGAAGGATGAGAAGGAGGCGATTGCGCGGGCCAACGACAGCCGGTATGGATTGAGCGCGTCGGTCTGGAGCCGGGACATTGCGCGGGCGGAAGCGGTGGGGCGAAAGCTGGAGTGCGGGTCGGTGATGATCAATGATTGCGTGTTTGCGGCGGGGATGGCGGACGTGCCGTATGGAGGGGTGAAGGCCAGCGGGATGGGGCGGTCGCACGGAGTGCAAGGGCTCCTGGAATGCGTGCAGGAAAAGACGTACGTGATTGATCCGTGGGCGGGGTGGAGGCAGGCGTATTGGTACAGCTACGGGCCGAAGATTGCGGCGGGATTGGAAAATTATTTGAAGTTCGAGCATGGGCGGGGGATTTTGGGGCGGCTGGCGGCGGGAACGCGGGCGGTTTGGGCGCTGTATTTCGGGAGGGATTGAGTGCTCCATGACTAAGCTAAAACTGCGCCTTCTGGCCGTTGCGGCCATCACCATCATCGCCATAGGGGGCGTTTCGTTGCTTCCCCGCTTGCAGCAAGATCCCGCGTACCACAATTTTGCCGACCACAGAGAATTCCTGGGGATTGCCAATTGTTTGGATGTGCTCTCCAATTGGCCATTTCTGTTTGTGGGCGTGCTGGGAGTTCGGCTGCTTCTGAAGCCGCGAGGGGCGGACACGGAAAATACACTCGCGGCGGAGGAACGCTGGCCGTGGATGCTGTTTTTTCTGGGAGTGGGACTGACGAGTTTCGGTTCCGCCTATTACCATCTGGCGCCGGGAAACGGGCGGCTTCTGTGGGACCGGCTGCCGATGGCTTTGGGATTCATGTCGCTGCTGGCGGCGGTGATTGCGGAGCGGATTGACGTGCGGGCGGGGGTGCGGCTGCTGGGGCCGCTGGCGGGTTATGGAATCTGGAGCGTGCTGTACTGGCATTTCAGCGAGACGCGAGGGCAGGGCGATCTGCGTCCTTACATTCTGACGCAGTTTTTTCCGCTGCTGCTGATTCCGGCGCTGCTGGGGCTGTTTCCGGCGAAGTACACGCGCGGCGGCGATCTATTTGGCGCTCTGGGAATTTACGGACTGGCAAAAGCGTTTGAATTTCTGGATGCGCGGATCTTCGCCGCGGGTCACATCGTCAGCGGGCACACGCTGAAGCATCTGACGGCCGCGGCGGCAACGTGGTGGATTTATCGCATGTTCAAGCTGCGCCGGCCCATTGAGACCGCTCAGGTGCGTTCGAGGTAGCGGCGGGCGGGGGCGTAGTGGGCGAAGAGTTTTTCTTCGGCGCGGAATTCGGGGGAATGGGAGAGGAGGCTGCAGCCGGAGCGGCGGGTGGGATGTTTGACGTGGAGCATTTCGTGGTAGAGGACGTATGCGACGGCGAATTCGGGGACGCTGGGGCGGTCGAGGCGGCGATTGAGGAGGATTTGGTTGGGGCCGGGGTCGTAGCAGCCGAACTGGCGGCGCCAGTTGCGGGTGCTCCAGCCGAGGAGGGGGCGGGCGAGGGAGCTGGAAAAATATTGGGCGTTGATGCGGTCGAAGAGGGCGTCGAGATCGAAGACTTGGCCGCGGGGATGAATGGCGCGGGGAGTGACGCGGCTGCGGCGCATGCGGTGAAGGCGGCCGCGGGTGCGGGGGGAGCGGGCGTAGGCGAGATAGGGGGCGACGAGCGCGGCGGGAGCTTTTTTGCGGTACATGCGGGCGAGGAGGAGAGCGGCGGCGGCTTCGAGGACGGTCCGGGGAGCGCGAGCGAGCAGGTCGGAGAGGCGGACGAGGACCATGTCCTCGCGGCGGCGGATGGTGAGGGTGAGGCTGGAGTAGGGAAAAAATTCAACGTGAAAGCGCGGGGGGCGGCCATCGCAGCCCAGGCGGGTGAACATGCGCTGAAAGAGAAACGGGGCGTGGGGATCTTCGCGGGAAGTTTTTTTTCGGAGCGGGGTCACGGAGCATTCCTGCGGCGAACGGGGGGCGGGGCGACTTCCTTTTTGGCTTTTTCGGCGTCGCGGAGAGCGTCGCGGGTGCCCTCGATGGCGTCATCGAGATTTTCCTTGTAGAGAGAACTGTCCGTGGCGGCGGCTTGGATCTGTTTCAGGACCTCGATGAATTCGGCGGCGCGGCGGATCATGAGATCGATGCCCTTGCGCACATTTTCCTGATTATCGACGCCGTCCTGGATGCGGTCGGCGGCGTCATCCACACAGCCGACATAGCCGTTGAGCAGGGCGTTAAGAATGACGGGGTGATTGTTGGGGGAGGGGTGGGCCAGTTCGTACTGGAATTTTTTGAGGCGGTCATCGGCGAATTCGAGGAAAAGCTTGATGCGGTCGCTGGGAGATTCCGCGTCGCGGATTTTATCGGCTTCGAGGGCGGAGAGGTAGTCCTTCTTCTGATATTGCGCGGCGGAAGCGCGCGGCGGCGCGACGGCGGCAAAAGCGAGCAGAAGCAGGAAAGCGGCGGAGAGGCGCATGTTCATTGGACTCCTTGGGGGGGCGCGGCCGGAGATTTTTTTTCACCGGGGCGGCGGGGAAAGAGCAGGCGGAGGAGCTGGTCCTGGGAGCGCCGGAGATCGTCGCGAATGATTTGCAAAGGGGGACGGAATTCGAAAGGGGCGGCGTTGATGGCGTCGCGGGTTTCGCGAATGCCCTCGCGCACGTGCAGCTCGATGATGCGGTAGCCGCTGGCTTCCTTTTCGGCGTTGGGGTGCTGGCGAAGAACATCGGCGATGGCGGCGCGGACATTGTCGCGGTATTTTTCGAGGATGAGGGCGGCGGCGCTGTAGTCCCGCGCTTTGCCGGCGCGGCGGGATTCGAGGAACTGGGCATTGCCCAGCTTGGCGAGGAGCTTGGCTTTGCGCACGGAATTGGTTTCGGCGTCGAAGCGGGCCTGAAGCGCGGCGGTGGCTTGCGCGGGAGAGGGACGCTGGGCGACGGCGGCGGGCGCGAGGCCGAGGAACAGAGCGAAAGCAAGGAGCAGTCCGCGGGGAGCGGGCATGTCAGCGCTTTCCGGCGAGGCGTTTGCGCAGGACGATGAGGCGCTGCTGGGCCTGCCAAATTTGATTGGAATCGTGTCCATGGTCCACATCGAGAAATTTTTGATAGGCCTCGGCCGCCGGGGCGGCCTGCTCCAGTCTATCGTAGCAGGTGGCGCGCATAAACCATGCGCCGGGAACGAGCGGCTCCCTGCGGGCGACTTGTTCGAGAGCGGCGAGAGCGGCGGGGCAATTTTTTTGCAGGTAATAGGTTGTGCTGAGGTCTTTCCAGGCGGCGAGGTTATTGGAATCGGTTTTGAGCACGAGGAGCAATTCCCTTTCCGCGGAGGGGAAATCGCGCTTCTGGAGAAAGAGGCGGCCGAGGCCCGCGCGGAGGGCCTGGCGCGAGGGGTCCTGTTCCAGGGCTTTTTGCAGGGTGAGAATGGCGGCGTCCCAGTGGGATTGGGCGACCTGGATGTCGGCGCGGAGGAGCAAGGAATCGGTGGAGGGAGGTTTTCCATCGTCGAGGCGGCCGAGGGCGGCGAGGGAGTCATCGAACTGTTTTTGCTCGAAGAAAAGAGTGGCGAGGCGGAAGAGGGCTTGGGGGTCGGCGGGCTGGAGTTCGAGGTAGCGACGATAGGCGGCGATGGCAGCGGGATTTTGCTGGGCGTCGAGAGCGTGGGCGAGGGCCAGCTGCGCGGGAGCGGAATCGGGAGCGAGAGCTAGGGCGGAGCGGGCGGCGGATTCGGCGGCGGGGAATTTTTCCGCGCGGAGGAGGACGCTGGCGAGGGCGAGCTGCGTATCGAGATCGCGAGGATCGAGGCGGGCGGCGGATTGGAGGGAATCGATGGCGCCGGGGAGGTCGGCGGTGCGTTCGAGAGCCAGGCCGAGGAGGAAGCGGGGGCGGCTCTGGGCGGGGAGGAGTTCGACGGCTTTGCGCAGAGGAGCGGCGGCGGCGGGCGGGTCGCGATCGAGCAGCATGGTGCCGAGATTGAGATAGGCATCGGAGAGTTTGGGGTCGAGGGCGATGGCACGCTGGAGGGCGGAGCGGGCTTCGTCCCAGCGTTCGAGGGCGATATAGACGTAGCCGAGTTGGAAGAAACCGTAGGCAAGATCGGGCTGCTCGGCGGTCAGTTTCTGCAGGGGGGCGACGGCGGCGGGAAAATCCTTGCGCTCGATGGCGGCCTGGGCTTCCTCGAGGAGAGCGTTGAGGGGATTGGGGTATTTGTGGATGGTGGCGGGATGCTGCTTTTCGGCGGGAGTGGTCTGCGCACGCGCGGGCAGCAAGAAGAAAAGAGCGAGAGAGGCGGCGGCGATGAGGCGCGTGGGGTTCATGGCTTGACCTTGGATTTGCCGTCGGCCTTTCCGTTGGCTGGTTTGTCCGTGGAGTTGGATGCGCCGCCCGCGGCTTGCTTTGCCTGAGCGGCGGCGCGGAGGATGCGGGCCAGGTAGCGGCCGGTATGGGACTGGGGATTGCGGGCGACCTGCTCGGGAGTGCCGGTGGCGACGATTTTGCCGCCCTGGTCGCCGCCCTCGGGGCCCAGGTCGATGATCCAGTCGGCGGACTTCATGACGTCGAGATTGTGCTCGATGACGAGGAGAGAAGCGCCGCTATCGAGAAGTTTGCGGAAGGCGGTGAGGAGCTTGTGGATGTCGTCGAAATGCAGGCCGGTGGTGGGCTCGTCGAGCAGATAGAGGATGCCCTTGTTTTCGGTGCGGGCGAGGTGCGCGGCGAGCTTGAGGCGCTGGGCTTCGCCGCCGGAGAGAGTGGTGGCGGACTGGCCGAGGCGGAGATAGCCGAGGCCGATTTCGGTGAGGATGCGGATTTTGGAGGTGACGCGGGGGACGTTGGCGAAGAAGAGCAGGGCTTCGCGGGCGGTCATTTGCAGGACGTCGTGAATATTTTTTCCGTGGAAGCGGACTTCGAGGACGCCGCTCTTGAAGCGCGTGCCGCGGCAGTCCTCGCAGACCAGTTCGACATCGGCGAGGAACTGCATTTCGACGGTGACGGTGCCGTCGCCCTGGCAGGTTTCGCAGCGGCCGCCGGGAACGTTGAAGGAAAAATGGCCGGCGGAATAGCCGCGGCGGCGGGCGTCGGGGCAATCGGCAAAAACTTCGCGGATGCCGTCGAAGGCTTTCAGGTAGGTGGCGGGATTGGAGCGCGGGGTGCGGCCGATGGGCGACTGGTCCACGATGACGACTTCCTGAATGTGCTGGTCGCCTTCGAGCTTGTCGCAGAACTCCTTGATGCCGGCGCCGCTGCGGCGGGCCAGCAGTGCTTTGTAGAGGACGTCATGGACGAGGGTGGATTTGCCGGAGCCGGAAACGCCGGTGACCACGGTGAGGGTGTGCAGGGGAATCTGCAGGTCCACGTTTTGCAGATTGTGCAGCATGGCGCCGGAGAGGCGCAGGAATTTACCGGCGGGCTTCTGACGGCTGCCGGGAAGAGGAATGCGCAATTCGCCGCTGAGGTAGCGGCCGGTGAGGGATTGCGGGTCTTGCAGGAGCGCTTCAACGGTTCCGGCGAAGAGGATGCGGCCACCGAGTTCGCCGGCGCCAGGGCCGAGATCGATGACGCAGTCGGCGGAGCGAATGGTGTCGGGATCGTGCTCGACGACGAGAACGGTGTTGCCAAGATCGCGGAGTGATTTGAGGATGTCGATGAGGCGCTGGGTGTCGCGCGGGTGCAGGCCGATGGAAGGCTCGTCGAGAACGTAGAGCGCGCCGACGAGGTGCGAGCCGAGGGAGGTGGCCAGCTGAATGCGCTGGGATTCGCCGCCGGAGAGAGTGGAGGTGAGGCGGTCGAGGCTGAGGTAGTCGAGGCCGACTTCGTCGAGGAACTGGAGGCGGCTGCGAATTTCCTCGAGGATGCGCTCGGCGATTTTGGCCTGCTCGGGACTGAGTTGCAGCGTGGTGAAAAATGCGCGGGCTTCCTTGACGGTGAGTTTGCACAGCTCGGTGATGGATTTGCCGGCGACGCGCACGGCGCGGGCTTCGGGACGGAGGCGGGTGCCGCCGCATTCGAGGCAGAGGGAATAGCCGCGGTAACGGCTGAGGAAGACGCGCACGTGCAGCTTGTACTTTTTGCGCTCGAGCCACTGGAAGAGGCCCTTTACGCCTTCGAATTTGTTTGCGGGGTCGCCGTCGATCACCACCTGGCGGTGTTCGGGGGAGAGATGCCGCCAGGGAATATGCGTGGGAATGCCGCGGGAGCGCAGCCAGCGCTTGGCTTCGGCGAAGAGGGTGCGGTAGCGGGGCTTGGTCCAGGGGTCGACGGCGCCATCTTCGATGGATTTTCCCTGGTCGGGAACGACGAGGTTCATGTCGAAGTCCACGGTGTTGCCGAAGCCGAGGCATTTGGGGCAGGCGCCGTGGGGATTGTTGAAGGAGAAAAGACGCGGCTCCGGCTCCTGGTAAGCGATGGAGCAGCGCTTGCATTCGAAGCGTTCGTTGAAGGAGAGGCGCTCGGCGGAATTGCCGGCGGCATCGGGGACGAATTCGAGGAGGGCTTCGCCGTGGCCTTCGCGGTAGCAGAGTTCTACGGAGTCCACGAGGCGGGAGCGGGAGGAGGGATCGACGGCCAGGCGGTCCACGAGAACGAAGACGGGGCGTTTGAAATTGAGGTCCAGGAGGGTTTCGGGGGAGGAAAACTCGTGCACGCGGCCTTCCTGATAAAGGCGGTTGAAACCGCGCTTGCGCAGTTCCAGCAGGGCCTGGCGCACGGCCTCGGCGGAGGCGGAAACGGAGAGAGGGCGCTTCTTTTTTCCCTTGGGGTCTTCGGGAGCGGCGAGGCACACGGGAAAGAGGACGTAGAAGCGGCGGCCAGGCTGGAGAGAGAGAACGCGCACGGCGATATCTTCGGGAGAGTCCTTGCGCACGACTTCGCCGCACTGGGTGCAGAAGGTGGCGCCGCAGCGGGCGAAGAGCAGGCGGAGGTAATCGTAGATTTCGGTGGAGGTGGCCACGGTGGAGCGGGGATTGCGGGTGGTGGACTTCTGGCGAATGGCCACGGCGGGAGCGATGCCGGAGATTTCGTCGACGTCGGGCTTTTCCATGCGTTCGAGGAACTGGCGGGCGTAGGCGGAGAGGGATTCGACGTAGCGGCGCTGGCCTTCGGCGTAAACGGTGTCAAAGGCCAGGCTGGATTTGCCGGAGCCGGAGAGACCGGTGACGACGGTGATGGCGTTGTGGGGAATGTCGACGCTGATGTTTTTCAGGTTGTGGGTGCGCGCGCCGCGGATGCGGACGACTTCCTGTTCGGTCTGTGGAGGAGTGAGTTCGCGGGTGGCCACGGGTAGCTCGCACAGGGCGCTTTCCGCGCACTGTCCAAACTTTGAATTATACGGCCCGGGCGGCAGTGCGGTAAATGGACAAATGAGCGGCCTTGGGACAGGGGCAAAGGACCGGGAGTATGGGGAAACTCAAGGCTCGACGTTCAGATCGATCTCGCCTATTCCGCCCTGCACGTCCAGACGGATATTGACGGGGGCTTTGCCATAGGCGTCGTTGACGTAGGCACCGCCTTCGTGGCGCAGGCCCTGGGTTTCGATGGAACCGATGCCGCCCTGGGCATGAACAATGACGCCCACGTTTTCCTTGGGGAGGCGGATATTCAACTGACCGACGCCGCCGCGGATTTCGCCCGAAAAGTCAGACTTGCGCTCGCCGGTGAGGTCCACATTCAGTTGCCCCGCGCCCATTTCCAGTGCCAGGCGGGTGATGGAAACGCCGCGGAAGCTGAGATCGCCCTGACCCGCGCCCATCTTGAGGCGGAGGTCCAAGGGCAGGTCGTTGGCAAACTTCACGTCCCAGGTGTTTTCAGTGTTGCCGAATTTGACGGTTTCGCCGGACTGGCGGATGCGCAGTTCGCCGGAAGTGCCGTTGACCGTGTAGGTCAGACGGGGAATACCGACAGCCTCGGTGTAGCGGAAATCGGCGTCCAGAGCGCCCGCGGCGCCTCCAGCCATGTTCAACTCTCCCGCGGACATCTCCATGTCCGCGCGGAGGGACTGAGCGCCCTGGCGCTCGATCTTGCGCACGTCATGGTGGTATTCGTCGCTATATTTATATTTGCCGCGCAGGGTGGCGGCGGCGAACAGCGCCAGCAGGAGCAGCAGGGCCACGGCGGCGCCGGAGAGGAACGGGCCGGGGTCGCCCGGGGGACGGGTGCGCGCCCGGGCGCGATCCCACAATTTGCCCAAACCCAGAAAGATGAGGAGCAGGGGCCAGTAGTGGCTGAGGATGGGCCAAGGGTTGGCGTCCGGGAAAAGATTGAAAACGAGAAAGACGAGGCCCAGGGCAATCAGGAAAAGCGCACCGCCGATATTCCGCCGCGCAATACCGTTGGACATGACACACCACCTTCCTGAGTGTAAATACGCAGAGGCAAACGAGAAAGTTCCAGGAGAATTCGCCGCGGCCGGAATCGCCCGTTATTGCGATGGATTCGGCGGAAGAGACGGCGGGCCCAGGCGTGGCAGCCAGCGGAACTTCTTTTGCTCCAGCAGAAAACGCCAGTCCACGCGGGTGAAGAGATAGACCAGAAAGAGCAGCAGGGACTGGGTGACGAAGAAATAGACGAGCATCCAGCCGGGAATGCCGGTGAGCCTGAAGTGCTGGGACGCGACCGTGGCGGTCTTGAACCAGGCGGCATAGCTGACCACGCGGCCCAGAAAAAATGGGACGGCAATGAGCGGCAAGCCGAGAGTGGTAAGCCCGTAGGCCAGGAACAGATTATTGGAGGGCAGCGGGCTGAAAGCGTAAAAAAGAAACAGGCTGAAGGAAAATTTACGGCGGCCTTCGATGGCGCCGCGCAGCGAATCCACATTCTGGCGGGTAGATTCGCTCAGCAGTTTATCGCGAATGAGCAGGCGGGCCATCTTGGCCAGGGCGATGCGCCCGAGGGTGGCCGCGGTGGCGCCGAGGACGGCCAGTTGCAGGGCGTTCATGGAGGGATGTTTCATGCCGAGATAGGAGACGGCCATCCACGTGGGCGGAGCAAAGGCGGGAATGAGATTCAGGAGAAAGATGAAGCCGAAGATCAGGAAGAATTCCATCGAGGGCCGTGTGCTTGCCTTTCTCCCACTGCACTCAAGATAGCGCAATTTCGCGCGGCGCGCCGAATTCCCTTCCCGCGCGTTTCCCGGCGGCCACTCCCCGGAATGCCGTGTGGTAAAGTGGACGAGGAGCGAATCGCATGGCGGTTTTCAAGCGCATCATCTGGATCGTGCTGGACAGCGTGGGAATCGGCGAGCTGCCCGACGCGGGGAGCTACGGAGACAAGGGGCGCAACACGCTGGGGCACATTGCGGAATCGCGTCCGATGGCGCTGCCGCAACTGCTGCGGCTGGGGATCGGCAATATCGCGCCGCTGAAGCATCTGGCGCCGGCTTCGAAGCCGCTGGCGGCGTTTGGCAAGGGAGCGACGCGCTCGCCCGGCAAGGACACCACGACGGGGCATTGGGAAATGGCCGGGGTGTGGCTGGCGCAGGCTTTTCCGGTGTATCCCGAAGGATTTCCGATGGAGCTGATGATCGAATACGAGCGGCGCATCGGGCGCAAGACGATTGGGAATAAGCCCGCTTCGGGGACGGAAATTCTGGTGGAGCTGGGCGATGAGCACGTGCGTACCGGCTTCCCCATCGTGTACACGTCGGGGGACAGCGTTTTTCAGGTGGCCGCGCACGAGGACGTCATTCCCGTGGCGGAACTCTACCGCATGTGCGAAATCGCGAGGAAATTGCTGGACGGCAAGCACCGCGTGGGGCGGGTGATTGCGCGGCCTTTCACCGGCACGAGCGGAGCGTACACGCGCACGGCGCGGAGGCACGACTACGCGGTGGACCCGCCGCCGATGCTGATGGACGCGCTGGCGGAGCGCGGCGTGCCGGTTTACGGCGTGGGGAAAATACACGACATCTATAACGGGCGCGGAGTGGATGATTACGTGGCGACGAAGAACAACGCCGACGGGATGGAGAAGGTTTCGGCGGCGCTGCGGGAACGATCCGCGGGGCTTATTTTCTGCAACCTGGTGGATTTCGACATGTTGTACGGGCACCGCAAGGACGTGGAGGGATTTGCGCGGTCGCTCGAGGAGTTCGACCGCCTGCTGGCCGCGCTCTTACAGGAGTTGAAGGCGGACGATCTGCTGATTCTCACGGCCGACCACGGGTGCGACCCGGACCCGCGCTGGGAGACCACCGACCATTCGCGGGAGTACGTGCCGATTCTGGCTTACTCGCCGGGAGTTCCCGGAGGGACGGCGCTGGGAGTGCGCGCGACGCTGGCGGACATGGGCCAGAGCGTGGCGGAAAATTTCGGGGCGCGCATCGAGCATGGAACCAGTTTTCTGCAGGAATTGGGAAGCGGCAAGCCCGCCTGAACGGCCAATCGCAGGAGCAGCGAAAACTTTTCTAGTCGGCCGATTTTTTGGCGACCGGAGCGTAGTAGCCGTTGCGGGTGCGCGCGGAAATTTTGCCGTGGCCCTTGGGAGGAATCGTGGTCACCTGCACGGCGCGGAAGCTGCCATCCTGATTGGCGTTGGTCGGATAATAGGCCAGGACGTACTGGTTGCGGATGTCCTTGGCCACCTCTTCGCAAATGCTGTGAACGTCCTCGACGCTCTCGGGGAAAAAGGCCAGGCCGCCGGAAGCTTCGGCGATTTCCTGGAGAGCCTTGCGGGCTTTTTTCTTGGTTTTCTTTTCCTCGTCGCCGAGGATGCCGATGGTGTAGATGAGCGTTTCGGACTTCTGAATTTCCTTGATGGTGGCTTCGAGGGAGTTGCGGCTGGCGGTGTCGTCGCCGTCGGTGACCACCAGAAGGACTTTCTTGTCCTTTTTGGCTTTCTTGAGATGGTCGAGGGAGCCGATGATGGCGTCATAGAGGGCCGTGCTGCCGCGGGAATCGATGCGTTCGAGGGCTTCTTTCAGCTCGGGAATGCTGTTGGTGAAATCCTTGTCGAGATCCAGATAGAACTCATCGTTGAAATTGACGACAAAGGCTTCGTCATTGGGATTGCTGGCCTGCACCAGGGTGATGGCGGCTTCGTTGACCTTGGGGCGCTTGTCGCGCATGCTGCCGCTGTTGTCAATCACCAGGCCCATGCTGACGGGGATATCTTCGCGCTTGAAGACGGAAATCTTCTGGGGAACCTTGTTTTCCAGGACTTTGAAATTCTCGGGCTTCAGTCCGTCCACGAAGTGGCCGCGGTCGTCCACGGCGGCGGTGTGCAAGACAACGAGGTTGACGCTCTGGCGCAGCTTGAAGGGTTCGTCCTTCGGAGCGGGAGCGCCGGAAGAGGAAGGCGGCGGGGGAGGAACGGAGGGAGGAGGCAGTTGCGCCTGGGCGCCGGGAAGCAGCAGGAAAAACCCGGCGAGCAGAGCCAAGGCGGAGGAAGAATGCCGGGCGCGCCGGCCGGCTTCAGCGGCTGGGAGCATAATAGCCGGTGCGGGCATAGACGCTGAGCGGAGGCAAGCCGCGGGGAGCGCGCAATTTGACTTTGATCTTGCGCCAGCGCGAATCGTGAGTCTTATTGCTCGGATGATATCCAAGAACATATTGGTTACGCAGCTCCATTCCGATTTTTGAGGCGATATCGGGGAGGTCGTTGAGATTCTCCACCGAAAACGTGCGCCCGCCGGTCATTTCGGTAATTTCGGTGAGCAGCGAAGGGCCGCGCAATTCCTCGGGAGTGCGGCCGCGGTTTCCGTAAGGGTCGAAGATCCCGATGGCGTAGAGCTGGCAATCGGATTCCCGCACCAGACGCTTGATGTCCCGTTCGCTGTACCGGCTATGATTATCGCCTCCATCGGAGATGATGAGCAAGGCGCGTTTGGCGTGATGTGCACCCCGCACCTGGCTGAGGCCCAAGTAGACGGCGTCCACGAGGGCGGTGCGGCCCTTGGCCTTGGTAAAGAGCATGCTGGTCTGGAGATCCTCGACGCTGTTGGTGAAGACGCTGGTGAGTTCGGCGCGTTCGTTGAAGCTCACCAGAAAAAATTCGTCCTGGGGATTGGCGGTCTTGAAGAATTGCAGGGCGGCTTCGCGGGCCTTGTCCACCTTGTTGGACATGCTGCCGCTGAGATCGAAAATGACGCCGATGGAAATGGGCACGTCCTCGGAGGAAAAATGGACGACTTCCTGCTCGACGTTGTCCTCGAAGACGCGGAAATTTTCCATTTCCAGGCCGGTGACCAGGCGGTTGTAGGGGTCCGTCACGGTGACGTTGACCAGGGCGATATCCACATCGGAGCGCAGGGGCTGGCCGGGCTTGAGCAGCTGGCCGGGAGTGTCTTTTTTCAAATCCGCGGGCGGCTTTGTTTCGGGAGACTGGGCGCGAGCGTTCGGGGAAGGAAGGAGGGAGGCGAGGCAGGCGCACACCAGCAAAGCGCATCCAAGCGAAGCCAGGCGAAAATGATTCGCGGCGCTTTGCACAACTCCCCCTCGTGGCCCGCGCGGACCGCAGCCGCGTACAGGGCCAACGGCCCCATCTTACCACCGGGGCGGGCGCTGACAAGAGCGGAGTCCCTGCGGGGCGGGCGGGATATGCTAGCATCGGCAGAGACGGAAGGAAGGAACCGGCAATGACGACTCCCCGAGTGGTGGTGGTGATTCCGGCGCGCTACGGAGCGATGCGCCTGCCGGGCAAGCCGCTGGTGATGCTGGCGGGCAAGACCATGGTCCAGCGGGTCTGGGAGCGGGCCAAGAGGGCGCAGCGGGTGAGCCGGGTGATCGTGGCCACGGACGATCAGCGCATCGTGCAGGCCGTGGAAGGATTCGGCGGCGAGGCGCGCATGACGCGGGCGGAGCACCGCTCGGGAACGGAGCGCATCGCGGAAGTGGCCGCGCATACCGAGGGCGAAGTGTTTGTGAACGTGCAGGGAGACGAGCCGCTGCTGAATCCCGCGGCGGTGGATGCGGCGGTGGCGGCGCTGCTGGAAGAGCCGGCGGCGGCGGTGGCCACGGTGGCCACGGCGGTGAAAACTCCGGCGGACATCATGGACCCCAACGTGGTCAAGACGGTGCTGGATTTCGACGGCAACGCGCTTTATTTTTCACGGGCGCCGATTCCCTGGGTGCGCGACGAGCAGCAGCGGGTGCATGCGCGGCACCTGAAGCACCTGGGGCTGTATGTGTTTCAGCGCGATGCGTTGCTGGAATTTCCCACGCTGCCGCAGGGGGAACTGGAGCGCGTGGAGCAGCTCGAACAGCTGCGCTGGATGGAAAACGGCTGGAAGATTCGCGTGGCGGAGATTCCCTACGATTCCGTCAGCGTGGACGTGCCCGAAGACGTGGCCCGCGTGGAAGCGCTGATCGCCGCGGAATCCGGGGCGGTCTGAGCGGGGCTTACGGCTGGCGCTGCGTCGCGCCTGCCAACACACGGTTTGTGTCCGTCCCCACCAGCAGCACGGTATTGGCGTCCACGCTGTAGGCCGCGAAATGGAAGGTGCTGGGCGGGAATGCCGCGGAATTGGCCGTCACGCTCAGGTCATTTCGCCCGGCGGGAATTGCGCCCAGGCTGAGCGCGCCGGAAAGCCCCACATCATAATATTGGACCCCTGCGGAGAAGGCGTTGAAATCCATCAGGCCGGTGAGGTTGGAACTGGCCGCCGAGGTCAACGTAAACTGTCCAGTGGCATCCACTTCATCGCTGGTCGCTCCGGTCCACGCAAAGGCATGGTTCCCCGCCATCGTTGTGGGAGTGACCGCCACGGGGCTCTGCGCCAGGAACAGGCCATCACTGGTGATGCCGGAATCGGTTTCCTGAAAGACCGCCCGCGTGGGCGACGCCAAATAGAAAATATAGCTGAACGTGCCCGCCGCGGAATCCGTCCAAGTGAGCGTGCCGCCGCCCAGGGCGTTGGCGTCCACGGTGTAGCTGCCGGTGATGGTGCTGGTGGCTCCCGGCAGGGCGGTGAGGCCGCCGTTGTTGTTTTCATCGAGCACGATGGAGGCCAGATTCCCCGCGCCGTCCGAAGTGAAGCGTCCCCCCGCGACGAGCGGGCCGGTCGCGCTCGCGCCGCCCAATTGAAAGACAAAGCTGCCGTTCAGCGAGGAGATGGAATAGGACATATTCTGCTGCGCGCTGGCTTCTCCCACGAGTGCCGAGGGGAAATCCGTGCCCAGCAGCAGGATTCGCGTGGCGTCCACGATGTAGAAAGCGAAATTGCGCCCCGCCAGCGTGGCCACGCCGCGCCCCGCCGAGGCGAATGACGGATCCATCTGATAGGCGGAACCGGGAGGAAACGCCTGCTGCCCGGAGAGCGTGCCGGCCTCGTTGGCATCGTAGAGCCCATTCTGCACGCCTCCGCCGCCATCGGCGCTGAAGCGCCCGATGATCGAAAGCGGATTGAGCGTGGAGCTGATGCCGGAAACGTCAAAGACATAGCCGCCGGCGATCTGAGTCTGAGAGAAAGCCGCGGGGTTCTGCAAGCGCAGCGTGCCGCTGGCCGTGGACGACGATGCATCCGTCTGCAGGATGGTTCCCTGCGCGGGGGAAGAAAGCGTGAAGCTGTAGTGGGTCGTGCCCGTGGAATTGTTCAGGATCAGCAGGCTGCGGCCATCCCGGCTGACCTGGTAGCTCCCGCCAAAGAACTGCAGCGTGAACGCGCCGCTGCACACGTTGACGTCCTCGACGCCCCCGGTGATGTTGCCGTTGCCGTCCGCGGTGATGCTGCCCGCCCGCGTGAAGAAGCTGGTGCTGGTGCCGCAGATCTCCTTGCCGCTCATGGAAAATGCGTACTGTCCTTTGAAGCTGGCATTGGTGAAGGTTCCGTTTCCCGGAGGCGGAGGAATGACAATGCCGCCGCCTGATCCGCCACAAGCAACCAACAGGAGCGCGCAGGCGGCAGCGGTGGCCAGCGGCAATAGTTTCCGCGTCATGCCAACGAAACAGCCAGTCCGTGCGGCGTTCATCGCGCACTCTCCGTGCGCTTTTCCCGCGCGCCCATCCGCGCCGCGCCGAAGCGTCCGAGCGGGGCGCCCTGCGTCGTGCGCAGCGCCAGCGCTTCCCCGCCCTTCTGAATCAGACGCGCCAGAAATATCGTGCCCTGGCGCGTGGCCGAGGACACTCCCACGAGTTTCACCAAATCTCCCGCAGCCAGCGTGAACTGGCTCGCCGCCAGATAGCCCCGCGGCCCAAGGTCGGCGGTGATCGCTCCGCCCGCGGTTTGCACTACGATGCGCCCGCTGCCTGCCGGCTCGAAGCGCACGAACGCGCCTTCCAGAATCGTCTCCCGGGCCGCGACATAGGCAGGGATGCGCGCCGGCGTAGCCGCCGGGCGCACAGCCGGCCGCTGGCCCGCGGCAATTCCGGCGCCGGCCAAAAGGGCCGCGAAAATGAAGCAAACTCTTCGAATTGCATGGGTCATGGGTATACTCCGGTCTTCGCTAAGTTAGAACCCCGGGCCGGGCAAAAGGTTGCGCAATTCTTTGCCGGGACTCTATCACTCTCCTGCTCGCGAATGAATTCATTTTTGAGCCTCCCCACACCGCATTTGACACCGGAAATAGTTCTGTCCATAATATCTCGTACTGCCACTCCCACGGAGGTTCGGCACGCCGCATTCCCGCAGTACCGGGGATGCCGCCCGCAAGAATGAAGCCCAAATATATTTTTGTAACCGGCGGTGTTGTTTCCTCTCTGGGAAAAGGAGTGGCCGCCTCCTCCATCGGATGTCTCCTCGAAAGCCGCGGCTTCAAAGTC
>Ga0315268_10000009_pt1 | contig 205440 bp, 189 predicted proteins | sample C1_top_MG_FD_204535 | JGI IMG/M metagenome (GOLD analysis project Ga0315268, IMG submission 204535) | Sediment microbial communities from Yellowstone Lake, YNP, Wyoming, USA - C1_top | ecosystem: Environmental > Aquatic > Freshwater > Lake > Sediment | place: USA: Wyoming | collected 2017-08-01
GAGGTGGCGACGATGTGCGCGGGATCGGGAGGAATCTGGTGAAAGACGAGGTGCGTGAAGAGGTGTCGAATCTCCGGCACGCTCAACGCGACGACCTGGGTCCCGGGCGGAGCCCCTTTTTTCGCGGCCTCTGCCGCGCCCGCATCGCCGCGAGAAAGGCATGGGCGTAGAGCGTCAGGGTCATGAACCGGTACCACGCGTCATAGGTCCGCACCTCGTACTCGTCGAGCCCGACCTCTTGCTTGCTCTCCTCAAAGCTCTGCTCGATGGCCCAGCGCTGCCCGGCGATCGGCACGACCGCGTCCCGTCGAATCGGGTGCAGCGAAAAGACGAGGTAGTAGGCCCGCTCGCCCGACGTGGGATGCCGCCGGATGAGCAGCGCGTGGTGCCCTGGGGTCTGCTCCTCCCGCGCGAGGGGGAGCAGGGCCCAGTCATACCACCGCGGACCCTTGCTGCCCGCGCCCGCACTGTGCCGCTGCCAGGCGGCGCGCGGGAGCGTCTCGGCCAGCGTGACCACGCGGTGTCGCTCCGGGGTGTCGGGATCGGCCAAGCGCACGGCGGTCGTGCACCGCACGGCCAGCACGTAGGGTTGCCGCTGTTCTTCGAGCCACTGCCGGAGCGCCCGATGATTGCCGTAGACCTCATCGCCCAGCACCCACTTGGGGCGCAGGCCCCCGGCGAGGGCGCGGTGCAGCATCGTCTGCGCCAACTGCGGTTTGGTCCGGAAGCCCACCGTGCGCGGGATTTTCGCTTCGCGGCACCGCGCGCGATCCGCCATCCACGACGCCGGCACGTACAACTCGCGGTCGACGAACGCATGGCCGCGCGCGGTGGCGTACGCCAGGAAGACCCCGAGTTGGCAGTTCTCGATGCGGCCGGCGGTGCCACTGTATTGCCGCTGCACCCCGGCCGACTTGGTCCCCTTCTTGAGGAAGCCCGTCTCATCGACGATCAGCACGCCGGCGCGGTCCCCCAACGTCTCGCGCACGTACGCCCGCAGATCGTCCCGCACGCCCTCGACATCCCACACCGCGCTCGCCACCAGGCGTTGCATCCCGTAGGGCGTGGCTTCGTGCGCCGCCTCGGCCAACTGCCACCCATTGCGACGGCCTCCGCCCACCAACGCCCCGTCGAGAAACCGCCCCACCCGGGCCCGGGGCTCGGGATGGGTGACGAAGGTCCCGATGCGGGCCGCCACCGTCGCCAGCTCCCGCGCCCAGCCGGCCGCCAGCTGCTGCTCGCGCATCGCCACGCTCCGGTCGTCGTTACCAGAGCGACGCGTGAACCGTCACGGGTGCAACTGTAGTACTAGAGAAGCCCGCTCCTAGAAACAGTACGCACTTGTTGTGCTTGAGAGCTCTCTTAACTAAATGAGCGTCTTGTTCAGTAAGCACGGGATTGGGTTCTAAGGTTACGCGACGATGCTCTTGTCGTGTATGACCAAGGGGCGCCATCGGATTGGACTTGATTGAGCCGATTCCATTTTGTCGGGCACACAATGGCAAGTGTCACCACGTACGACACTGGGCCACGGAGGGCTAGAGCACCTCTGGCGCGGAGACATTACGATAGAGAGTCTGCGGCTTTCCGACGTCATGCGCTAGTCAGGTACTGCGCAGCCGTCCGAGGCAATACAGGACGCCCCGCCCAGCATACAGCCGGGCGGGGCGCGCACCATTTCCTTCAGCGGGCGTGGTGGACGCCTAGCCACACTCACTAAACCCACAAACATGACACTTCACACACCCCTCAGCATATTCCAACTGCGACCCACAATCCGGGCACGACCCAATAAACTCCCCCGTGTCATGCATCAGCCGCTCCATCTCCGCCTGCTGTCCTGCTGCCGACGCGGGCACGTGCACCGGCGCGGGCACTGATACCATCGGCGTAGGCGGCGTCAGCCCCGACGCGGCCGGCGCGTTGGTGGCCAGCAGGTCCTGCTGCACCCCCTGCTTGTCCTGCCACCACTCGTACAGCGCCTGGCCCACCGCATCCGGCATGCTCAGCACCTTGTTGGGCCCAAGCCCCACCGCGCGGTCGGATGAAATGCCACGCAACTGCTTGTGGATCTCCATCAACGGAATGCCACTGCGCAGGCTCAGCGAAATCATCCTACCCAGCGCCTCGGCGTCCGCCATCGCGCTGCCGCCGGCCTTGCCGAGGTTGATGAACACCTCGAACGGCTGACCCTTCTCGTCCTCGGTCACGTTCACGAACATCACGCCCAGCGGCGTCTCGCGGCGAATCGTCGTCCCGCGCAACTTGTCGGGCCGGCTCCGCTTCTGGCGCCGGTTGAGGTTCTCGGCCTCCACATCGAACAGCACCTTCTTGACCCGCTCGTTCTCGGTCTCGAGTTCGGCCACTCGCTCCATGAGGTCGGCCTTCTCGCCGGCGGTCGCCCCGTCGCCCTTGCGCTTGGCCGCGGCATCGGCCGTCGCCCCGGTGCTCAACACCTGCCCGTCGCGCGACCCGTCGCGATACACGGTCACGCCCTTGCACTTGAGGTCGTACGCGAGTTCGTAGATGGTGCGCACGTCGTCCACCGTCGCGGTGTGCGCAAAGTTGGTCGTCTTGCTGATCGCCGAATCGCAATGCTGCTGGAACGAGGCCTGCATCCGAATATGCCACTCGGCCGGAATCTCGTTGGCCGTGCGGAATATCTCCTTGACCTTCGCCGGCACTTCGGGATGGTTGATGGTGCCGGTCTTGGCAATGCGCTCCATCAGCTCGTCGCCGTACCAGCCGCCGGCCTTGGCCATCGCCACGAAGTCCTCGTTGACGTCGGGCATCTGCACGCCGGCCTGGTTGCGCATGAACGCCACCGCGAACAGCGGCTCGAGCCCGCTCGAGCAGCCGGCGATGATCGAGATGGTCCCCGTCGGCGCCACCGTGGTGACGTTGCAATTGCGCAGCAACTGCATGGGGCGGACGCGCTCGCCCGTCTCGTCGCGCGCGCAGGTGTCGTCGGGCCCCCAGATGCTCTGCGACCACTCGGGGAACGCGCCGCGCTGCTTGGCCATGCTCTCGCTCTGCACCTTCCCCTCGACGTCGACGAACTCCATCACGCGGCGACCGAACTCGACGCCCTCGGGCGAATCGTAGCGGATGCCGAGCTTGATGAGCGCGTCGGCAAAGCCCATCACGCCGAGGCCAATGCGGCGGATGCGCTTGCTCAGTTCGTCGATTTCAGGGAGCGGATACTTGTTGACGTCGATGATGTTGTCGAGAAAATGCGTGCTCAGCCGCACATCGGCGCGCAACGCCTCCCAGTCCATCGACCCGTTCTGCGCGTAGCACCCGAGGTTGATCGAGCCGAGGTTGCAGACGTCGTACGGCAAAAGCGGCTGCTCTCCGCACGGGTTAGTTGCCTCGTACGTCCCGAGGTGCGGCACCGGGTTGAATGCGTTGGCTTCGTCGATGAAGAAGACCCCGGGCTCGCCCGTGCGCCACGCGCCAAGGATCATCTTGTCCCACACGTCGCGCGCCTTGAGCGACCCGACCACGCGCTTGCTCGTGGGATTCACCAGGTCGTACTCGCCGTCGGCCTTGAGCGCGTCCATGAACTTGCGCGTGATGCCCACCGAAATGTTGAAGTTCACCACCTGCGTGAGGTCTTCCTTGCAGGCGATGAACTGCAGCACGTCGGGATGATCGACGCGCAGGATGCCCATGTTGGCGCCGCGGCGCGTGCCGCCCTGCTTCACGGCCTCGGTGGACGCGTCGTACAGCTTCATGAAGCTCACGGGGCCGCTGGCGACGCCCGTGGTGCTGCGTACCATCGCGCCACTGCCGCGCAGGCGCGAGAACGAGAAGCCCGTGCCACCGCCGCTCTGGTGGATGAGCGCCATCGCCGTGAGCGTGTCGTAGATGCCGTCCTTGCCGTTGCTCAGCGCATCGGCCACGGGCAAGACGAAGCAGGCCGAGAGCTGGCCGAGCGGGCGGCCGGCGTTCATGAGCGTCGGCGAGTTCGGTTCGAACCGACGCTGCGTCATCAATTCATAGAATTGCACCGCGGTGCCATACACCGCCTGATCCGTGGCGCCGTAGCGGCGATCCGCCTCGGCGACGACGGTCGCGACGCGCCAGAACATGTCTTCCGGCGTCTCGACCGGCTTCCCGCTCTTGTCCTTGACGAGGTAGCGCTTTTCGAGGACGGTGCGCGCGTTCGCCGACAGCGTGTCGGGCGAGGCGGGAGGATTCACAGGCAGGGGCATCGTGCTTCTCCGCAGTATGATCAAGTCCTGATGCTCGCCGAAGGCGAGCGGCCGTTACCGATTTTCGGGCCATTCACGCACAGGGGCGTCAAGCTACGCGTATCGTGAGTCCGCGCAAGAACTCGATAACCCCTTGGCCAATAGCGACTTCGTGGAACACAGTCACTTTCCTAAAAGCGCGGTGTGGATAAGCGACCTTTCCCACAGCGCCACCACAACCGCCAGAATTCGACACCAGAACGACACCGAAGCCCGGATATGCATTCAATGTCGTAAGTGGTTACACTACTGTTATATACGGACAGCCAGCAACCGCGCACTTCGACCCGAAACCGAGGCGTTTTGTACCGGGGGCTCATGATACCGTTTGCCGTCAGCTCCCGCCAGATCTTGCCTGCAAGCACGGGTCGTATTAGCGACGAACGATAGGCGCGGGAGGTTACGTGGTGAGGAGAGAGAGCTGTTTGTCGGCAGACGGCGGACGGCGGACGGCAGACACTTTTACCCCAGTGCTCCACTCATCGCCAATGCTTCACTCTTCGCTCGCCACCCCCTCGCTCATCGAGAGCATCCACTCGCTCCTGGCCGCCGCGTCCGCCGAGATGGCGGCGCACGGCTACACCAACTGGATGCCGCCGTATCCGCGCGAACGCCTGGCTGCCGACGTGGCGGCTGGCGTCGTGTACGCGGTGCGCGACGAGTCGGAGCGCCTGGTGGCGACGTTCATGCTGCGCACGGCACCCGTGCGACCGTACACGGATATCGCGTGGCAGGATGCCGGCGCGAAGGCGTACTACCTGAATCGCCTGGCGGTGGATCCGGCGCGGCTGGGCCAGGGCATCGGCCGCTGGTGCCTCGAGGAGATCGCGCGGTTGTGCGCGCAGGCCGGCGTGCAAGCCGTGCGCTGCGACGTACTGCGTGACAATGCGCGGTTACGGACGTTCTATGAGCGCGCGGGCTATGAAGCGCGCGGCGAGCGGGAGCATAGTGGGTGGGAGTTTGTGGTGTATGAACTGCAGACGGCGGACGGCTGACGGCGGACGGCAGATAACGACTGAACCATCTGCTCGGCGTCTGCCGTCCGCCGTCTGCCGTCCGCCGTCTGCCCTCCGCCGTCCGCCGTCCGCCGTCAGCCGTCACCTCCCCCGCGCTTCAATCTCCCGCACGCGCTCCACATACGCCTGCGCACCGCGCACGATCCGCGCGCGCAACTCGCCATCCACCACGCGCACCACTTTGCCCGGCACGCCAAGCACGAGCGATCCGGGTGGCACCACCATGTCCTCGCGAACCACCGCGCCGGCGCCGACCATCGAGCCGGTGCCGATGACCGCGCCGTTCAGGATGATGGCGCCGATGCCGATGAGGCAGTCGTCTTCGATGGTGCACCCGTGGATCACCGCGCGGTGCCCGATGGTCACGCGATGGCCCACGTGCACGGGCTTGCCGGGATCGACATGCACGATGGTGCCGTCCTGCACGTTGGTCTCGTCGCCGATCACGATGACATCGACGTCGCCGCGCAGCACGGCCGTGGGCCAGACCGACGCGTCCCGGCCGAGCGTGACGTTGCCGATGATGACAGCGGTGGGATGAACGAAGGGCATGCGTCGATGCTCCGCGGACGATGAGATTGCTTGCGGGCGATGGAGCCGCCAGCGGACGATGAGCGCTAGAAACTGAGCCCGATGCTGAAGTACACGCTGCCGTTCGGCGCGCCGGCGTACGCGCTGCCCTGCACCGGACGCGCGTAGCCGGCGCGCAGGCGATACGGGACATCGTAGTTCAGCACGGCAGCATCGAGCATCAGCTCGGCGCCGGCCGAACTCATCCAGCGGCGCGGCGTCGGACCGGCGGGGCACGCCACGGTCTGCGCGCGCGCGCCAGCGGGGCACCACGCCGTGCCGGCGTCGGCGAACAGCAGCGCGCTCACGCGCTGCGCGAAGAACGGCACAAAGCCCCTCCCCCATCCGGGCATCGCGATGGGCGCGCGCCATTCGGCGCTCCCGCCGAGCGCGCGCGTGCCGATCTGCGCGCCGGGCGCGAAGCCGCGCACGAAGAATTCGCGCCGCACGTCGCCCACCGCGATGCCGGGAGCGAGTTCCACGGCGGACCCGCTCACGCCACCGGCTTCCAGCTCGGTGTTGGTCTTGTCATCGGTCACCCCGACGACACCGCGCAGGGCGACGACGTGATGCGACGGGCCGGCGATGAACGGAATGGACTTGAAGCCGCTGGCGGCCGCGATGTACGTGCTCGAATGCGTGGTGGACGGGGCGTCGGTGCGCCAGCGCGTGCGCAGAGTGCCGCTGACGGAGAGGCCATCTTCCGGGCCGAGCGCGAGAATCGGCGTTCGCGTGTTGGCCCACGACCCGAACAGCGCGAAGGTGGGGTACTTGAGCGTCTGCAGGAAGAGCGGCGAGCCAAGACGGTCGAGCAGCGGCGCCGGGTCGGTGACGAAGTCGCGCAGCTCGAGTTCGGCGCTGGCGCTCAGCACGGCGGCGGTGCGCACGCGCTGCCGCACGAGCGTCAGCGCCGTGCCGACGAAACGCCGGCGCCGGCCGAGCGTTCCGAGGAGAGCGTTCGTCGAGTCGGCGATCGGCGTGTGGTCCCACGTCTGGCGGACGGCGAGGTCGACGAGCGGAAGGCCGAAGCCCGCGTAGCGATAGACGAAGGCGCCCGTGTTCTCGGCGCGCGTTGGCTCGTGCGCGAGCGTGGCCGCGTAGAAGTGGCGGCCGATGATGTCGGACGACGTGATGGTGGCGCCGTACGCGAGGTGGTTCTCGTCGGTCTGCGTGATGTCGGGGAGCCAGTAGCGCGGAACGAGCTGGCGCCACGGGCGATAGAGTTGCACGGCGCCGGATGCGGTATCGGCGCGCGCGGGCGGCATGGCAGAGGCGATGGTCGGCAGCGCCATCACGGAATCGCGCCGGTCGGCGCGCGAGACGGCCGACATGACGCCCTCGCCGCCGCCCCGCGTTTCGATCGCCAGATACGCGGCACCGTGCGTGGCCTCCGGTGCGTCGACCGCGGTGACGGCCGCCGGTTCGGCACGCAGCGCACCCGTCCGCACATCGACCGTCCAGACGCGGCTGAGGCCATCGGTGTTGGCCGCGAAGAAGATCGTGCGATCGTCATCGCCCCAGGAAGGCGCGTCGACCACCGCGCGCGCCGATGCCAGCACGCGCTCCACGCGGCCGAGCGTGTCGAGCACGACGATGCTCATCACGCCGCCGCGCACCCAGCGCGTGGCCGCAATGCGCCGGCCGCTACGCGACCAGCGCGGCGCGCTCCAATTGGTGTCGAGCGACACGGCGGTGAGCGGCACGATGGCTCCTTGAGCCCCCACGCGCACGAGGCGCGTGGTGCCGGCGACATTCTGGACGGCGACGACCGCACCGTCGGTCCAGCGCGCATCGGAAGCGAAGAGGCGCGCGCCGTGCGTCACCTGATGCTCGTGGCCGTCGGGCTCGCGAACCCAGAGGTCGCTGCGGTAGCGCCACGGATCGGCATGGTCGCCCTGCGTGAAGACGATGCGGCCGTCGGCCACCGGCACATTCGGTTCGAGCGAGTTGCGGCGCGCAACACGGAACGGCGGCGTGATCGCTCGTTCGGTGTGCAACTCGACCGGGGCGCGCAGGCGCGTCGTGTCGCCGGGCGACAACCGGTACAGTCCGGCGACGTCACGGCCGTCGGACGCGACCACATAGATGCCGCGCGGACGCTCGGCATCGTCGCGCGTGAGACGCGGGAAGCGCCAGAACCAGCGCGGCGTGGTGAGACGCCGCCCGTCGGGTGAGCGGCCGCCGTGCACGGCCTGCATCACCGAATCGCGCCATGCGTCCCACTGCGCGCTGAACGTCACGCCAAACGATTGGCGGGCGGCGGCGTTGAATGCGAACGGGTTCCACCGCCCGGAGGTGCGTTCGACGAAATCCTCGATGCCGCCCGGCCGGCGGCCGGCCATCGATTGCAGGAAGAGCGAGCCGTACACGTACGCGTTGGTGCCGCCGGGAAAGTCGAGCGTGGCAGCCGAGAGCTGGCCGAGCCGGGGCAACGTGCCGTCGACGGCGCGCGCATTCACGTACTGCTGATGCGCCATCCCCTCCAGCCGACCGCCATCGCCAAGCTTCGACTCGTAGTAGACGGCGAGCCCTTCGAGCAGCCAGCTCGGCGCCCACATGTTGGGAAAGAGCAGCGGTTGGCGTCCGAAGACGGCGCGCGGCACGCGCCACCAGCCGCGGGTGCGCTCGAGATGAAAGACGTGCACCAGTTCGTGCTGGATGACCAGGTCCATCCAGTCGTCACGGAAGCGCAGGGTGCGGTCGTCGACCGGCGGGCGGGCGTAGACAACGATGCGCGGTGTCGGTGACACGACGGCGAAGCCATTGGAATAGTCGACGTGGTCGGTGACCACGAGGTCGATGCGTCCGTGCGGTGCGGCGAGCAGCGGCGCGAGCGCCGCGTACGCGCGCTCCGCGCTCCCTCCCGCGCGCCGCGCGACGTGCTCGATGCCCGACGGGAAATGCACGAAGAAGTGCGCCGTCTCGATGGTGCGGTACGCGTCGTCCGGCGCCTGGGCGCGCGCGGCGGATGCCAGCGCGAAGAGGAGCGTGAACGAGAACGACGCGGCGGTCTTCATGTCACTTCCCGGACAGGCCGCGAAAATAGGCGTCGAGTCCGTCGACCACGCCCTGCGCGTACGCCTCCTGGAACTCGAGCGTGCGCAGCGCCGCCTCCTGCTCGGGCATCACCAGCCACGCCCCTTCGCACAGCACCGACGGAAACCACGTGCCGCGCACCACCGCGAGGTTGTCGAAGAAGATCCCTTCGTCGCGCAAGCCGAGGCGCCGCACGAGTCCCTGCTGCACGGCACGGGCGAGCGGCTCGCTCTGGGGATGGAAGAAGAACGTGCCCGACCCGCGCGCAGCGGCAAACGGGTTGGCGCCGTCGGCGAATGCGTTGAGATGAATGCTCACGAACGCATCGGCATTCTCGCGGCGCGCCTCGATGGGGCGCGCGCCCAGCGCGACGGCGTCCATGGTCGAGCGCAGCATCACCACCCGCGCGCCACGTGCCTCGAGCAGCGCCTTGAGGCGCTCGGCGATGGCCAGCGTCGCTTCGGCTTCGCGGAACCGCGTGGGGCCGAGCGCGCCGCCCGGGGGATGCCCCGCGTCGACGGCAATCACGCGCCCGCGAAGCGCCGCCGCGGTGTCGACGGCAGGCAGATGCCGCACGCGCAGCACGAGCGAGCCGGCGCGCCACATCACCAGGTAGCCGACGCTGGCGTGTCGCAAGTCCACGTCGAAGCGCACGCGATCGTTGCTCACCTGTTCGTGTCGCACGAGGCGCACGGTGGGGTCCTGCGTGTCGAAGCGAATGAGGTCGAGATTGGCCCGCGCGTCGTACACCGTAAGCGACAGGCGGTCGCCCACGTCGTCGACGGCGAACGGCGCGCGCGCGTCCATGGTGAGCACAACGTCGGAATACGTGGCGCCGGCGACGACCCGCGCGCCGGTCACGCGCCGGACGCGCTTGGCCGCATCGGTGGCGGCCGGACCCGGCGCGGCTTCGGCGGTCGCGGCCTCGGCATTCGCGGCGTCGGGCGCCCGCGCCGGGGCGACCGCGTCGTCATCGACCCACGCGTCCAATTGACTATCGAGTCGAATACGCACGCTGCGCCCGAGGCGCCCCGTCGCCTGAACGAGCGTGCCCGGCAGCAGCAGCCACTGGTAGGTGCCCCCCGGCACGGGACGCGCGAAGGTCACCATGTCGGTGTCGGCCGAGGCGTAGGCATTGGTGTTGCGCAGGGCGACGACGCGCGGGAAGCCCGCGGTGTCGATGCCGGCGAGGGCCGCGGAACGCGCCGTGGCATCGCGCGACGGAAAGCGCACGCGGCGCACGGCCGTGGCGTGCTCGCCGTTCGGCAACGTGGCGTGCAGCACGTAGGTCGTATCGGCCGGCACGGGGAGAAACGCCATGAAGCTGCCGTTCGGGTTCACGCGCACCGGCGCGCCGTTGATGGTCAGCGATGCATCGCCATTGCCGACGCTGCCGAACACGAACGTGGACTCGCGCACCGCGAGCAGATGCGCGTCGGGTGGATAGACGAGGTCGAGCGCGAGCGCGCCGCTCGCCTTGGGCATCGCGTCCAGCAGCGCGCCCAGCGGCGGACGGACGGTCGCCGATGGCCTGGCGGTGTCGGCCGCGGCCAGCGGCGGCGCGGCGCGCACGGGCACGGGCGCGGTGACGGGCGCCTTGCCGGCGCCGGCACAGGCGCCGAGCAGCAGCGCACCGGCGGCCGCCACGATGGGAAGACGATGACGAGAGGGCATGGAGGGCAATAATACCGAAAATCACGGCGTGACGACCGGGGGGTAGAGGAAGGACCCCGAGTGGGCCGCTCCACTCCTAGCCGCCGCCCCGTCCGCAATCCTATTATATCCGGGCGCCCGAGATGGACATCATTGCGAGGTCGGTGTGAATCGCTGCGGCTTTTGTGGTCGGGACAACGAGGGCGACTCGCGTTTCTGCATCGACTGCGGAAAACCGATCGTCGGCGGCGGGGCGCGTGTCATCGACATGGCGTCCTTCTTGAACCCCGGCGGGCCGCAGCTCGTCTCGTCAGGTGGCGGCATTCCCGCGACGCGCGTGTCATCCGCGGGCTGTCCGTTCTGCGGCGTGACCGCGCACGCCGGGCTCCCGTTCTGTCCGCGGTGCGGCGGACGGCTGAGCGCGGATGCGCCGGCCGACATCACCCCTGCGCTCGCGTGCGACGCCTGCGGCAAGCCGGTGCGCGCCGGCGACCAGTTTTGCCCGCGCTGCGGCGCCAAGCGTGCCGTCGAGGCGGGCGCCGCGCCGGCGCCCGGCACGCTACTCTTCTCGGCCCGCGGCACGTTGAGCGGCCCCAAGCTCGCGTTGCTCGGCGAGACGGGACAAGCGATCCGGACATTCACCATTGGCGCGGGCGATGGCATTGTCGGCCGCAGCGACGGCGAAGTGCGCTTTCCCGACGATGTCCTGATGAGCCCGGTGCACGCGCAATTCGCCGTGCGCGACGGGCAGCTGTTCGTGCGCGACCTCGGTTCGCGCAACGGCACGTGGGTCTTTATCGACGCCCCGGAGAAGCTCAGCGACGGCGACGCGATGCTGGTGGGGTCGCAGATTCTGCGTTTCAAGCGGCTGGGCTACCCCGGGCCGAACCCGCCCGAAGCCGACGCGACGCGCCGGCTGGGTTCGCTGCTTCCGCACGGCGACGTGGCGGTCGTGCAGCAGATGCGCGCCGACGGCTCGGTGCGCGACGCGCTGCACCTGAGTCCGGGCCGCAACGTGCTGCTCGGGCGCGACAAGGGGGACTGGGTCTTTCCGTACGACCAGACGATGAGCGGCACGCACGCCGAGATTCGCAGCGAGGACATGGACTTCGTGGTGCTCGACGCCGGCAGCCGCAATGGCGTGGCCGTGTCGGTGCGCGGCGAGCGCGGGGTGAAGGTGGGCCAGCGCGTGCTGCTGGGCGACCAGATTATGCGACTGGAGAGCCTATGAGCGACCAGAAACTGTGCCCGACCTGCGGCACGGAATATCCGCTGAGCGAGCGGTTCTGCCCGCGCGACGGCACGGCGCTGCGCGCGACGAACGCCGGCGCGGACTTGATGGGGAGCATCGTCGCCGACCGGTATCACATCCTGAAGAAGCTCGGCGAAGGCGGAATGGGGCAGGTCTACCTGGCCGAGCACGTGAAGATGGGGCGCATGAGCGCGCTGAAGGTGATGAACCCCGGCATGAACCAGGACGCGGACGCGATCGCACGGTTCAATCGCGAGGCGGCCAACGCGAGCCGGCTGAACCATCCGAACATCTGCGCCATCTACGACTTCGGCGAGACGCCCGACGGGCTCATCTACCTCGCCATGGAATTCATCGAGGGGCAGTCGCTGACGTCGCTGGTGGAGCAGTCGGGCGGGCTGCCGGCGGCGCGCGCGGCGGCGATCATCCATCAGAGCGCTGATGCGCTGCAGGTGGCGCACGACGCGGGGATCGTGCACCGCGACCTGAAGCCCGACAACATCATGATCGCGAAGTCCCGCGACGGAGCGGACCTCGCGAAGGTGGTGGACTTCGGCATCGCCAAGGCGCACAACAGCGACGCGCAGAAGGTGACGAAGACGGGACTCGTGGTCGGCACGCCCGAGTACATGAGTCCCGAGCAGCTGGCGGGGGACAAGCTCGATGGCCGCAGCGACATTTATTCGCTGGGTCTCGTGGCATTCAACTGCCTCACCGGCACGCTGCCCTTCCCCGCCGCGAGCGCGCAGGAGTCGATGATTGCGCGACTGGTGGAGCAGCCGCGCACGCTGGCCGAGATGAAGCCCAGCGTGGCGTGGCCGGCCGAGGTGCAGGCGGTGATGGACCGGGCGCTGGCGCGCGACGCCAACGAGCGCTACCAGAGCGCGGCGCAGTTTGGGCGCGAGTTGTGGGCGGCGTGCGAGCGCATGCCCGCATCACAGGCGGCTGCGGCCGGGACGCAGGTGCTGAGCGCACCGGTGAGTGCAGCGGCTGGTGGGGCGGCTAGTGGGGCGGCTCGCACGGTGGCGGGAGTTCCCAAGACGCACGTGGCCGGTTCGGGTGAGCGTGGCCAGGCTGAGGTGACATCGGCGAGCGGCAGGAAGGGCGCGGCGTCCGCTGGTACCGAGGTTGCACCGCGTTCTGTCACGAAATCGAACACGGGAATGATCGTGGCGGCTGTGATCGGGATCGCAGTACTGGGAGGGGGCGGGTATTTTATTATGCGCCCGGGCGGTTCGATACCGGCCGCGACGGACAGCAGGGCGGTGGCGACGCAGGTGTCGGGGGCGGTAGGTCGCCCTCAGGGATCGGGGACGGCAGCGGTGCCTGCCGCTTCGTCGGCGGCCCCGGCTGCTGGCGTGACGCAATTGAAGACGCCGGTGAATCCGGCGGGTGTCGACGGCCGTACGCAGGGCGGGGCGATGCCAGCGGCGCCGGGAGCGGCCGTGGGCGTCAACGCGGCAGCGGCGGTGGCCGCGGTGGCCGCGGTGGCCAAGTGGCTTCCGCTCGCCGACGACCTGACGAAGGGCACGGCGCAACAGGTGGTGAACGATCTGGAAAGCGCCATCCCGTCGCTCTCTGGAGAGACGAAAGGCAATGCGTACTATCTGGTTGGCCGTGCGTACCATGCGCTCGACAACACCAGCGATGCCTGCTCGATGATGGAGAAGGCCAAGCCGCTGGTGAAGGGCAACACGCTGATCGTCGTCAACGAAATGATCAACTCCGTCTGCAAGTGAGCGACACGACCTCCTCCCGCGACCTCGTCGTCCACGTCTTCGGCCGCACCGACGTGGGCCGCACGCGCGACCACAACGAAGATGCGTTCGTGGTCGTCGACCTGACGACGATGAACGCCACGCTGCAGCCCGAGGTGCGCGAGCATCGGCCGGGCGAGCGGGGGTCGCTGTTCATGGTGGCCGACGGCATGGGCGGCGCGGCGGCGGGCGAAGTGGCGAGCGAGATGGCGACCGCGGTGGTGCTCGACGAACTCGACGCGCGGTGGCGCCGGTCGGAGACGACGGACGCCGACACGTTCGCCGCCGCGCTCCGCAAGGCGGTGGAGGAAGCCAACACGCGCATTCACCGCTACGCCGTCGAACACCCCGAGAATCGCGGGATGGGAACAACGACGACCCTGGCGGGCCTGATCGGCGACACGCTCTACCTCTGCCAGGTGGGGGATAGCCGCGGCTACCTGGTGCGCGGCGGCATCGCGACGCAGATCACAAAGGACCAGTCGCTGGTCCAACGGCTGATCGAAGCGGGCGAACTCACCGCCGAGGAAGCGGAGGTGAGCGAACGCCGCAACATCATTCTGCAGGCGCTGGGGCCCGAAGCCGTCGTCAAGGTGGACGTCACGACGCAGGCCGTGCGCCGCAGCGACACGCTGATTCTCTGCAGCGACGGCCTGTCGGGGCAGATGCGCAACGAGGACATTGCGCGCGTCGTGACGGAGCAGGCGCCCGACCTGGTTGGGACGTGCAAGGCGCTGATCGACCTCGCCAACGAGAACGGCGGCCCCGACAACATCACGGTCGTCGCCGCGCGGTTCGAAGGGAGCGCATTGCGCGAACCGGCCGACGGCGATTTCGTGGGTCACCTGCCGTACGTATCGCCGGCGGAGCAGCGCCCGACGATGCCGTTGAACGCCGAGACGGTCGAGCAGTCGATGGCGGCCGCGGACGCGCTCGAACGCTCGTTGCGCACAACCGAGGAAGCCGCGACCGTCGAGGCGGCGGCGGTGCCGGCCGTTGCGTCGCCCGCGACCTTGCCGGTGCGGTTCGCGGATCGGCGGCTCAGCGTGGCGCAACTTCGCGTGATCTTCGGCAGCCTCACCGTGGCCGTCGCGGCCTGGCTGGCGTGGGTCTACCTGCTGCGGCGCTGACGCAACCATGCCCATCGAGCTCCGCGTCACGAGCGGCGCGCGCGCCGGTGCACGCGAGACCTTCAGCAAGTCGGTCATTGCCATCGGGCGGCACCCGCTGAACGACCTGCGCCTCGACGCCGAGCGGGACCTCGACGTGTCGGCGCGCCACGCGGAAATCCGGGTCGTCGGCACGCGAGCGACCGTGCGCGATGTCGGCAGCAGCAACGGCACGAGGGTGAACGGAGAGCCGCTCGTCGGCGAGCGCGCCCTTGTCGACGGCGACGTGATCGCGCTGGGCGGGGCAACCGGCGCGACGCTCGAGTTCCGTTTCGTGAGCGAGCCGACAGCGGGCGACCGCGTGCCGATCACCACGCCGATCGCCCCGCCTCGCCGCGACACGACGGTGCGCATTGCCGATGCAGTGGCGGCGCAGACGGGGCGGCTGCGACGCGTGCTCTACGTTTTTGGCGCGGCCGTCATTGCGGTGATGCTCGCGCTCGCGTGGATGAGCCGGCTGAGCACGTCGTCCGACCGGGCGACCATCGATCGCCTGCTCGCCGACTTGCAGGCGCAGAACGCAGCCATCGCGCAGTTGCGCGGCAGCGCGAACGCCAACGGCCTCACCGACGAAGTGGGACGCATTCGCCATGAACGCGATTCGCTGCTCGCGGTGCTGCGCGCGGGCGGCAATGCCGAGGCGCTGGGGATCCGCATCGCCGAGCTGTCGCGACAACAGGATGCCGCCGGCGCGGTGAGCCGAGTCGACTACGTGCGCATCGCCGCCGAGAACACGCGCGCGGTGGCATTCATCGTGGTCCAGCAGGGCGACGTCATCGAGGGCGGATCGGGATTCGGCGTGACGCGCAACGGGATCATCGTCACCAACCGGCATGTCGTGCAGCTGGCGAGCGACTCGGCGAACGTGAAGATCGCGGTGCAGTTTCACGGCACGCGGGCGTGGCTTCCGGCGCACGTGATGAAGGTATCGACGACCGACGACCTGGCCTTCCTCAAGGTCGACGCGGCGGGCGTTTTTCCGACGGTCGTGGGCGTCAGTCCGAGCGGTGGCGTGCAGCCGGGCACGCCGATTGCGATCGTCGGCTACCCGCTTGGCATCGGGACGGCGGGCATGGGCGGTTCGATCGACACGCTCACGGTGCGCGCGACGCTGACCGCGGGCATCGTGAGCAAGTCGCTGCCCGACGTGCTGCAGGTGGACGCGTACGTCGCGGCGGGCTCGAGCGGCAGTCCGGTGTTCGACCGTCGCGGCCTGGTGGTGGGCGTGGTCTACGGCGGCCCGACCGAAGCGGCTGGCCGCATCGTGTACAGCGTGCCGAGCAACCGGCTGCTCGCGCAACTGCCGGGCGAAGCGGCGGGGATGGTGCGGCCGTAGGTCGACGGTTGAACGAACGCTTCGACACGGCGCGGTCGTGCCGCCGCCGTTCAGCTCACGTGACCAGCGCGCGCGCCGCGGCTTCCTGCATCCCCTTGTCACCCGACCAGGCGCACAGCAAGTGCGACGCGTCGGGCAGCTCGGCGGCCAGCCGCGGATGCCCAAACAGCACCACCAGCGAGTCGCGCTTGAGCGTACGCGCCGTCTGCACGGCGAGACGCACGGTGAGGCGCGACTGCGGCGTGATGCTCACGTGCCCCTTGCCGGCGCAGACGTCGGCGAAGACGGCGATCACGAGCACGCCCTCTCCGCTGGGCGTCGCGCCCGGCACCACCGTGACCTTGCGGCCCAGCGCCCGCAGCGACTGAACGAAACTCCCGCGCGACGGGGCCGCGGACGCGGGATCGTCGTCGACCATCACGACTTCGCAGGTGGGCGGAACCCAGGGCACGCGGCCGCGTGCGATCTGCAGCACGCGATCGCTCACCTGCTTGGCCCAGGTACGGTCGTCGAGCGTGGGTCCGCGACTGTCGGGAAACCAGCGCCCCCACGCGGCCCACATGTCGCGCCGCTGGCGCGACGCCGACAGTCGCTCGTCGTCGAGCCGACCGTCGGCCACCGCATCGGCGATCGCGCGCACGATGTCCGCGGGATCGTCGGGCGCGAACAGCAGGTCGCACCCCGCGGCGAGGGCGCGCACCGCCGCGGCCGGCTGATCGTGCGAGGCGAGCACGCCCCCCATGTCGAGCGCGTCGGTGACGACGAGCCCCTGAAACCCGAGTTCGCCGCGCAGGAGCGCGATGGTGGATGCGGAGAGCGTCGCGGGCAGGCCGGCGCGGTCGAGCGCGGGAAACGCAACGTGCGCGGTCATCACGCTCGCCACGCCGCTGTCGATGGCGGCGCGGAACGGCACGAGGTCGCTGGCCATCAACTCGGTGAGACTCTCGTCCTGCACCGGCAGCGCGAGATGCGAGTCGATGCTGGTGCGCCCATGTCCCGGAAAATGCTTGGCGCAGGCAAGCACGCTTTCGGCCTGGCAGGCGTCGATCCACTCGGCGCCGCACTCGGCCACGCGCTGCGGATCGGCGCCGAAGGCGCGGGTGCCGACAATGGGATTGCCGTTGTCGAGGTCGAGGTCGCACACGGGACCGAGCGCCCAGTTGATGCCCATTTCTCGGGCGTCGCGGGCGATGATGCGCGCGGAGCGCCAGACGGCGTCGGTATCGCCGAGCGACGCCAGCGCGAGCGCGGGCGGCATGGACACCGCGCCGGGAAAGTGCTCGCCCGCACCGCGTTCGAGGTCGGCCGCCACGAGCAGCGGCACCGGCGAATGCGCGTGCAGGGCGCGCGCGAGCTGCGCCACTTCGACGCGCGGCCCGCCGCGAATGAGAAAACCGCCAACGCCCGCGGCGATCGCCGCGTCGATGGCATCACGCGTGCCCGCCCAGCCGGCGTCGCGGTCCCAGCCGATTGCCGCGATGACGTGCTGGCCGAGCGTCCTGATGCCCACGGTCATGCGCGGCGTCAGGCGGGGGTATACGTGCCGAGCACCCGGGGGCCGCGCGCGCCGGTGGCCGCGGGCACGTTGCCGGGGAGGCCGCGCAGGTGCAGCCAGCCGAGGAAGGCGAACGCGACGGCTTCCTTGGCGTCGCCATCGAAGAAGAGCGCGTCGAACTGCCGCACGGCGCGTGGCGCGAGCAGGGCCGTGAGTCGCCGCACGAGTGCCGGATTGCGCGCGCCGCCGCCCGAGATCACGAGATCGACCACCGGCTCGGGGATGAAGCGCTCGAACGCCAGTTGAATGCTGCGCGCGGTGAGTTCCACGGCGGTGGCAACCAGGTCAGCATCGCTGCACCCGGGACGTGCCGCACGACACTGGGCCATCAGCTCGGCCACGAACGCGGGGGTGAAGAGTTCGCGTCCCGTGCTCTTGGGCGGAGGGGCGCTGAAGTACGGGTGCGCCAGCGCGTCGTCCACCACGCTCGCAACTGCCGATCCCTGCAGGGCCAGCTGCCCGTCGACATCGTACGGCAAATCCGGTCGCACCGTACGCACCACCGCATCGACGACACCCACGCCAGGCCCCGTGTCGAAGGCGCGCGTGCCGGGGACGCCGCCGCCGGGCGGCACCACCGTCACGTTGCCGATGCCGCCGATGTTCTGCAGGGCGCGCCAGTCGGGGCCGGCAAAGAGCAGCGCGTCGGCGATGGGGACGAGCGGCGCCCCCTGCCCTCCCGCGGCCACGTCGCGCGTGCGGAAGTCGGCGATGACGGGGCGCCCCGTACGCTCGGCGATCACGGCCGGCTGGCCGAACTGCCAGGTGGCGCGTGGCGCGTCGTGCCAGACGGTGTGGCCGTGCGACGCGATGGCATCGATTTCATCGCGCGGAACGCCGCTCTCGGCGATCGCCGCGACGGCGGCGGCACCCAGCCGCTCGCCGAGTTCGAAATCGAGGCGCGTGTAGTCGCGCGGATGCGAGGACTGCGCGATGGCGGCGAGCAACCGCGCGCGAAACGCGTCATCGTAGGGGAGCTGCACGAAGGCCAGCAACTCGGGGAGCGGACGGTCGTCGTGAGCACCGGGGACAAAGCGCACCACAGCGGCGCTGATGCCGTCGTGCGACGTGCCCGACATGAGCCCGGCGAGAACGAGCGGGCGCGACGGAGCGTGCGCGTCGCGTGCGGCGCCGGCCCCGGGCGCTCGGCTCACGTGCGCACCGGCGGCGGCGCGTCGGGAATGACGCGGCGAATCACGCCGCCGTGCTCGGCGAGGCGGCGCAACGCCTCGTCGCGGTCGACGCCGAGCTTGTGCATGACGATGGCCGTCTTGACGCTCTTCCCCGCGGCGTCGAGCAGGTCACGCGCCTGGTCGCGCGTGACATCGCAGACTTCGCGCAGGATCCGCTCGCTGCGGTCGGCGAGCTTGGCGTTGGTGGCCACGAGGTCGACCATCAGGTTGCCGTACGTCTTGCCGAGCCGGATCATCGCGCCGGTGGTGATGGTGTTGAGCACGAGCTTGGTGGCCGTGCCGGCCTTCATGCGCGTGGAGCCGGTGACGACCTCGGGGCCCGTGATGACGACGATGGCGATGTCGGCGACGGCGAGGGTTTCGGCCGGCGGCGGCGAACAGGCGACGATGGCTGTGCGCGTGCCGAGGGCGCGCCCATGCTCGAGCGCGGCACGCACGTAGGGCGTGGTACCGCTGGCCGCGATGCCGATCACGAAATCGCCGGCGCGCACGCCGGCCGCATCCATGTCGTCGCGTGCCCCCTGCGGCCGGTCTTCGGCCCCCTCCTGCGCGCGCGTGAGCGCGGGCAAGCCGCCGGCGATGATGCCCTGCACCATGTCGAAGTCGACGCCGTAGGTGGGCGGACATTCCGACGCGTCGAGCACGCCGAGGCGGCCCGAGGTGCCGGCGCCGATGTAGAAGAGGCGGCCGCCGGCGCGGAATGTCGCTTCGGCCGCGGCGACGGCCTGCGCGATCTGGGCGGCCTGCGTGGCGACGGCGGCGGGGATGCGCGCGTCCTCGGCATTCATCAAGGCGACGATCTCGGCGGGCAACGCGAGGTCGATGCCGGCCGAGAGCGGATTGCGCTGTTCGGTGATTCGAGGATCGAGCACGAGCGGTTCGGTGGGAGGGAACGGACGCTGGAGGCGACGACGCTTCGTGCTAAGTTACTGGGCGTGCGAGCCGTGTCTACCATCTGAAAATAACCTCCGCGGAGAACCCCATGTCCCGCCGCTTGCCGCGCCTCGTGCTGGCGCTCGTTCCCGTCGCCCTCCTTGCTGCGTCGTGCCGGCACGGCGGCGTGCGCCCGACGGTGGATATCGGCACGTATCTAGGGGGCGAAGCCAAGCTCGTCGAGGCGCAGCCGGTCTTTGGCACGCACGGCATGGTGGCCAGCAACAGCGCGCTGGCCAGCGAGGCCGGCACGGAAATTCTGAAGCAGGGCGGCAACGCGGTGGACGCCGCGGTGGCCACGGGCTTCGCGCTTGCGGTCACGTATCCGTTTGCCGGCAACATCGGCGGCGGCGGCTTCATGAACATTCACCTGGCCGACGGACGCTCGGCGGCCATCGACTATCGCGAAATTGCGCCGCTCGCGGCGACGCGCGACATGTACGTGGATGCGACCACGGGGAAGCTGACCAACAAGAGCCTGGTCGGGCACCTGGCAAGCGGCGTGCCGGGGGCGGTGGCGGGGATGACGGAGGCGCTGGCCAAGTACGGTTCGCTGCCGCTGGCCACGGTACTCGCACCGGCCATTCGGTTGGCGAAGGACGGGTTCCTCGTCGACAGCTCGCTGTTCCGGTCGCTGCGCGGCAATCGCGCGGTGGCGCAGTTCGCGGGGAAGGACCTGTTCTTCCCGGGCGGTCAGCCATTGGCGGTCGGCACGCGGCTGGTGCAGGCCGATCTCGCGCACACGCTCGAGGTCATCGCAGCGAGGGGCGCGGCCGGATTCTACACGGGCGAGGTGGCCGAGGCGCTGGTGGCCGAGGAGCAGCGCGGTGGCGGCATCATCACGCTGGACGACCTGAAGCGGTACAAGGCCGAGTGGCGCACGCCGATCAGAAGCACGTACCGCGGCTACACGCTGTTCACGATGCCGCCGGCTTCGTCGGGCGGCATCACGATGACCGAGACGATGAACATCCTCGAGCAGTTCGCGCCGCTGCCGCGGTTCGGCAGCGCGACATACACGCACCTGCTCACCGAGGCGTTCCGTCGCGCGTTCATCGACCGCAACGAGAAGCTCGGCGACCCGGCATTCGTGAAGGTCCCCATGGAACAGTTGACGAGCAAGGCTTACGCCAAGACGCTCGCCGCGGGTATCGACCGCACGCACGCCACGAAGACGCCGGCGTTCAAGGTGGCCGCGGAGCCGGAGCATACCACGCACTACTCGGTGGCCGACGCCAAGGGCAATGTGGTGTCGACGACGACGACGCTGAACGGCGGCTACGGCTGCGGCGTGTGGATTCCGAAGGGCGGCTTCTTCATGAACAACGAGATGGACGACTTTGCCGCGCAACCGGGGTCGCCGAACATGTTCGGGCTCGTGCAGGGCGAAGCCAACGCCATCGTGCCCGGGAAGCGCATGCTGAGCGCGATGGCGCCAACGATCGTGCTCGACCAGGCTGGCAAGGTGTTGCTGGTGGTGGGCGCGGCCGGCGGACCGCGCATCATCACGACGACCACGGAAGTGATCCTGAACGTCATCGAGCATCACATGTCGCTGGCCGACGCGATGCGCGCGCCGCGGCTGCATCACCAGTCGTTGCCCGATACGCTGCGCTACGAACCGGGGGCGTTCAGCGACGCGGTGGCCGACTCGCTGCGGGCCATGGGGCATGCGCTGCAACGCACCAATGGTCTGGCCAACGCCAACGGCATCATGCGCGTGAATGGCGGGTGGATCGGCGTGCGCGAACCGCGCGGGACGGGGGGCGCGGTGGGGTACTGAGGGCGGCGGCGGCCCGGCTCACCGCCGGAACCGCCGCACGGGGTGGCTGCTGACGGTTACGGCGCGCGCCTGATGGTCAGCGGCGCGCCGAGCATGACCGTCACACGGCCCCCTTCGGCGAGGCAGCCGTTCCAGTCGGTGGACCCGACGGCGACGGCGCCGCCTGCGGCGGCCCCAACGGCGGCTCCGATCACGGTGGACTTGGTCTTCCTGCCGAGCAACTGGCCGGCCAGAGCGCCCACAGCCGCGCCAATCGCCACCTTCTTGGCCTGATCGCCGGTGGTCTGCACGCGGACGGTTTCGAGGTTCGCCACGCTCACCGTCCCGCTGATGGCGTAGGTCGCATCGCCGGAGGCCACCGAGATAGGCTCGAACACCAGGCGAATGCCTTCCTTTCCGTTTTCGCCGCGCTTCGACTCCGTCACGCCCAACATCACCGTGGCCCCGGCGGGGATGACGATGCCATTGGTGCCCTCGACGGCCGACGCCAGCGCCGCCGTGACCCGGTCACCCACCTTGTGCGTGTTGGTGCAGATGCGGTTGTCGACCGTAGCGGGCAGCGACGCTCCGACGGCCACCGTGCCCGTGGTGGGCGTTCGCTCGGGTTCCGGAGCCGCCGCAGGCGCGCGCGGCGTCTGGCTCGCCGACGGAACCTTGGGCGCGGCAGACTTGGCGGGCTTGACCGGCTTGGCCGGCGTGGGTACCGCGGCGCTCGCCGTCGTGGTCGTCGCCGTGGTCGCGGTATCGGCCAGCTGCGGCTGCGCGGTGGCGGCAGGAGCCAATTGCACGTCTCGGGAGGCCGGCGATTCGTCAGCCTTCTTGCAGGCGCCGAAGACGACCAACAGCGCCAGCGGCGTGGCCGCGACCCGGATAAACTTCGTCATGATGTCTTCCTCCGAACGGATGGGAACCCGCTTCATCAATACTGGCAGGGTCCGCGGCGGCGCACAACGCCGTTGCGCGTGGTGACGCGTTCGCTGCGACGATTGATACCCGTGGCGGCGCCCTATCGTGCCGCGATGGCCTGGGGCGTGGCCTGCGTCGTGATCTCGTCGGCGCTGAGCAGCGTGCAACCGCTTTTCCTCCGCTGGGCGATCGACGCGTTGCGCGCGGGCGAGGCGCCGGCGCGGCTGTGGCGGGTGGCGGCCCTGATGGTAGGCGTGGCGCTGGTCACCGGGTACTTCCGCTGGCAGATGCGCGAGCAGCTGAACGGCGTCAGCCGCCGCATCGAGACCGACCTGCGGGACACGCTCTTTGCGCACCTGATGACGCTCGATGCCGGCTGGTTCGCCCGCACGCGCACCGGCGACATCATGGCGCGGCTGACCAATGACCTGAGCGCGGTGCGGATGGCGACGGGCCCCGCCATCATGTACCTGGCGAACACCGTCGCCGGCGGGCTGTTTGCGCTCGGCTTCATGTTGCAGCTCGCGCCACGGCTCGCGGTGATCGCACTCGCGCCGCTCCTGCTGCTCCCGGTCGTGATGCTGCGCCTGGGGCGCGCGATTCACGACCGGTTCGAGGCGGTGCAGGCCCAATTCAGCGACCTCACGACGCGGGTACAGGAGAATCTCAGCGGGGCGCGCATCGTGCGCGCGTATCGCCAGGAGCCGGCGGAATCGTCGCGGTTCGCGGCGATGAGCGCCGAATACCAGCGGCGCAACATCGCACTCGCGCGACTGAACGCGCTGATGCATCCGTCGTTCACGCTGCTTGCCGGACTCGGCACGGCCGCGGTGCTCGGCGTCGGCGGCACGATGGTGCTGCGCGGCACGCTGTCGGTGGGCACGCTGGTCGCGTTCGGCATCTACCTCACGGCACTGACGTGGCCGCTCATCGCGCTGGGCTGGGTCACCAATCTGTTTCAGCGCGGCGGGGCGTCGATGGACCGGCTCATCGAGATTCTCGACGCCACGCCCGCGGTGCAGGATCCGCCGCACCCGCGGCCGTTCCCGGCCCGCAACGGGGGGCGGCGTATCGAGTTTCGCGGCGTCTCGTTTGCCTATCCGTCGCGCGACGGCAGCGCGCCCCGCGCGGTGCTGCACGATGTCTCATTCACCATTCCCGCCGGCGGCACGCTCGGCGTGGTCGGGGCGACCGGCGCCGGCAAGAGCGCGCTGCTCGAGCTGCTGCCGCGCTTCTTCGACCCACAGCAGGGCTGCATCCTGATCGATGGCGTCGACGTGCGCGACCTGCCGCTGCAGGCGCTGCGCGCCGAGATCGGCTTCGTGCCGCAGGAGGCGCTGCTGTTCGGCGATACCATCGCGCACAATCTCGAGTACGGCGGCGCCGACGCGGTGGCGGCGCGCTGGGCGGCGGACGTGGCGCAACTGTCGGCGTCGGTGGCACGCTTGCCGGCGGGCGATCAGACGATGCTCGGCGAGCGCGGCATCAACCTCTCGGGCGGGCAGAAGCAGCGCGCCACCATTGCCCGCGCACTGGCGCGGCAGCCGGCGGTGGTGGTGCTCGACGACGCGCTCTCGGCGGTCGACACGCATACCGAGGCGGCGATCCTGCGCGGCCTGCGCGAGGCGCTCAGCGGACGCACGGCGCTCATCGCGTCGCACCGCGTGACCGCGCTGCGCGAGGCGACGCACATCATCGTGCTGGCCGACGGCACGGTGGCGGAAGAGGGCACACACGACCAGCTGGTAGATCGACGCGGCCGCTACTGGACCCTGCTCCGCCGGCAGCTGCTCGAGGAGTCGATCGAAGCGGACGACGCCGTGCGCGCCTAGCCGCCCGCCGGCCGGACGTCGCGCGGACAGCTAGATGCGCGCTCGAATGAACTCGGGGGTGTACTGCTGCATGAAACTCGCGATACGCGTGAACTGGTCCGAGATCAGGAGCGCTCCGACGGCCAGCAGCAGCACGCCCGCCAGCCGGTTGATCCATGCCATCTGCGCGCGGAGGCGCTGAAAGACGCCGAGGAAGCGTTCCACCGCGACGGCAGCAAGGAGAAACGGAATGGCGAGGCCCATGGAGTAGACGAACAGCAGCACAAGTCCGCGCGCCAGATCGGCCTCGCTGGCCGTGTACGTCAGAATGGCGCCCAGAATCGGGCCGATGCAGGGCGACCACCCGGCCCCGAAGGCGATGCCCACCAGCACCGTGCCGAGGTAGCCGACCGGCTTGTCCGTGAGATGCACGCGCGTGTCGCGCGCGAGCACGCCCAGGTTGAGCACGCCCAGCAGGTACAGGCCGAAGACGATGACCAGCGCCCCGCCAATGCGCGTCAGCCAGACCCGCTGCGTCAGCAGCACGCGGCCGAGCACCGTGGCGCTGGCGCCGAGCGTCATGAAGATGAGCGTGAAGCCGAGGATGAAGAGCAGGGCGTGGATGAGCGCGATGCGGCGCGAGTGCTGCACGTCCTCGAGGCTGAGCCCCGTGATGAACGTCAGGTAACTCGGCACGAGCGGCAACACGCAGGGCGAGAGGAAGCTGAGCAGCCCGGCGCTGAACGCGATGGTCAGGCCGAGCGTGGCCGGTTCGTTCACGACAATCTCCGGTCGGGGGCCGCACCGCGGCAGGTGCGGCAGGTACCGTGGATGAGCAGGCGGTGCCGCGACGGGACGAAGCCGCGCACCTTGGCGTTCGTACGGATGATCTCCCCGACCCGCTCGTCAAGAAACTCGGTGACCGAGCCGCAAATCGTGCACGTCAGGTGGTAATGGTGCGGAAGGTCGCGAGCGGGCTCGAACCGCTTGAACCCCTCGCCAAAATCGCGCTCGACCACGAGCCCCGACGCCACCAGAAGGTCGAGGGTGCGGTAGACGGTGGCCAGCCCCACGACGGGCCCCTGCTCGGCGAGCCGCGCCGCCACCTCGTCGGCGGACAAGTGCGCCGGCGAGCTGAGCAGCAGCTGCGCAATGGCGAGCCGCTGGCTCGTCACCGGCAGGTTCCGGTCGCGCAGAAAGGCGCGAAAGCGCTCGCTTACGTCCCGGTCTGCCATGCGGGCTCCCGCAACAGCGCTCGGAGCTGCTCGCCATCGAGCCGCTCCGTTTCCGTTACGTCCTTCGAACGCAGCGTCACGCCCCGTGCCACCACGTCGACCGTGGCCAGCGGTGCGTCGGCCGTGGCGGCAATTTCGAACAGCCACTGGCCGCGATCGGGCCCCTTGCGCGTCAGGCGGTAGCGGGCGGTGTAGACGATGTGGCGACCGACGGTGGGGATGTTCGCGGCGGCAAATTCGGCGGCTGGCTCGGCCGTCGGATCGGCCACCTGCTCCGCCACCTGCTCCGCCACCTGCTCCGCCACCTGCTCCCCCTGTCGCTCCTCGCTCTTCGCGGGCAATACCGCGACCACCGCCACTCCCGTCTCCAGCACCCCCTGACGAATGGCGCTGAAGAGATGCAGTTCGACGATGCGGTCGGCGCCCAGCCGGTCGGCGATCGCGGACAGAAAGCGCGTGCGGGTGTCGTCCATCCCGGCAAATCTACCCGATCAACCACCGGGTTCCAACTGCGTGCAACATTCGCGTCGGGCGGTCAGAGGAGCGCCACGGGATCCCGATCCAGCGTCACGCGCAGGTCGTGCGTAGTCGGCAGTTCGAAGCGGGTGGCAAACGCTCGCATCAGCCGCGTCAGGGCGCCCGCGCGCGATGCCTTGAGCACCAGGTGCCACCGCCACCGCCCCTTGATCCGTTCGATCGGACAGGGCGCCGGCCCGACCAGTGTCACGGCGTCCTCCAGGGCGTCGATGCGCTGTGCCAACCAGTCGGCGGCCAGCTGCGCGCAGTCGGCCACGGCCATCTCATCGAGCCCGCTGATGACCACATTGGCGAGCCGCAGCGTCGGCGGATACGGCGGACTCAGGCGCGCGGGAAGCTCCTCGCCCACAAAGCGCAGATAGTCATGATCCACCGCGCACAGCACCGCGTGGTGCGCGGGCGTGCGTGTCTGAATGAACACGGCGCCGCCCTTCGGTCCGCGCCCCGCGCGTCCGGCCACCTGGCTCAGCAACTGGAACGTGCGTTCGCTCGCCCGGAAGTCGGGGAGATTGATGCCGATGTCGGCGTCGATGACGCCGACCAGCGTCACGTTGGGAAAGTCGAGCCCCTTGGCGATCATCTGCGTGCCGAGGAGAATGTCCACCTCGCCACGCCCCACGCGATCGAGAATCTCCGTGTGCGCCCACTTGCCGGTGGTGGTGTCGACGTCCATGCGCGACACGCGGGCGGACGGAAAGCGCTCGTTCAGCAGGCGCTCCACCTGCTGCGTGCCCACGCCGCGCTGCCGCATCTGCTCGGCGCCGCATTCGCGGCACGTGGTTCCCAGCGGCTCGGCGTGCTGGCAGTAATGGCAGATGAGCCGTTCGGGGGCGCGGTGGTAGGTGAGCGAGATGGCGCAGTTGGGGCACGACACCACGTGGCCGTCGGGACAGGTGACGAAGTTCGCGAAGCCGCGCCGGTTGAGGAGCAGCAGGCTCTGCTCGCCGCGCGCGAGGCGATCGTGCAGCGCCGCCTCGAGCCGCGCGCTGAGGATGCGCCGCAGCGCCTGCACTGACGCCGGCGCGCCCGCCCCCGTCTCGGTGCGCAGATCGACCACCTCCACGCCAGGGAGCGAGCCGCCACCGACGCGCGCGGGCAGCGAGAGCAGGCGGTACTTGCCGGACTGCGCGTTGGTCCAGCTCTCGAGGCTGGGCGTCGCGCTGCCCAGCACCACCACCGCCCCCGCTTCGCGGGCGCGCACGATGGCCACCTCGCGGGCATGATAGCGCGGCGCTTCGCCCTGCTTGTACGTCGACTCATGTTCCTCGTCGACGACGATCGCCCCGAGGCGCTCGAGCGGCGCGAACACCGCCGAGCGGGCGCCGATGGCAATGCGCTTGTCGCCGCGCTGCAGCGCGCGCCAGGCGTCATAGCGCTCGCCGTCGCTCAGCCCCGAATGCAGCACCGCCACCTGGTCGCCGAACACCGCGCGAAAGCGGTCGACGGTCTGCGGCGTGAGCGCGATTTCGGGCACCAGCACGATGGCGCTCTGGCCCCGCTCGTCGAGCACGTGGCGCAGGAACTCGAGGTAGACGAGCGTCTTTCCGCTCCCCGTGATGCCGTGCAGCAGAAACGTTTCGCCGGGCGCGGCAGCGCGCAGCGCCGCGATCGCGGCGCGCTGCGCCTCGCTCGGGGTGACCACGGCCGGCGGCGGCGCGGCACGCGACAGAAACGGGTCGCGATCCACGGGTTCGTGCACCACGGCGGCAACGCCGCGCTTCACGAGCCCCTGCACCACCGCCTCGCTGCAGCCGAGTCGCTCGACGAGATGCGCCACCGACGACTGGCCGCCGAGCGATTCGAGCAGCTCGTACAGCGCGCGCTGCTGCGGCGCACGTTTGAACAGCGCGTCGCGCTGGAGCAGCGAGTCGAGCGATTGCGCGATGCGCAGCACACGCTGCGTGCGCACGGGCGGATCGGCGCGCCGCGCGTGCCCCATGGCCGCCGGCAGCGCCGAGCGCAGCACGAGACCGACCGGCGACACGTAGTAATCGGCCATCCAGCGCCCGACCGCGAGCAGGTCGCCGCGGAACGCCGGGCATTCGTCGGGCGAGTCGATGATCGCTTTCGCCTCGACTTCGCCGAGCGACGCGCCGGTGCTCTCGCCGACCACGATGCCCATGACCGAGCGGTTCCGGAACGGCACCACGACGCGCGCGCCCGGCACCACGGCATGCCGCAGCCCATCGGGAACCGCGTAGGTGAAGGTGCGAAAGAGCGGCAGGGGCAGCGCGACGTCGACCAGCCGTGCGGTCATGGCCGGCCCGGCGGCACCGGTGGCGCAGGCGGCGGCGACGGCCCGCGGATCGACGACGCCGTCGGGACGCCGGCCGGCGGTGACATGGCGCGCACGCGCGCCCCACGCGACGCGCCGCTCTCGTGCAGCCACGCCTCGAGCGCGACCGACAGGTCGGCGCCGCGCTGCCAGCGCGCGTCGGGCGCCTTCGCAAGGCAGCGCATCACGATCTCGGCCAGCCGCACCGGCACCGCCGAGTTCACATCGGTCACCGGGACCGGCGCCTCGTGCACCTGCTTGTAGCCCACGGCAAACGCGTCGGCGGCGTCGAACGGCGGAAAGCCCACCAGGCACTCGTACATCATCACGCCCACCGCGTACAGGTCGGCGCGTCCATCGAGCGTGCGGCCCATCGCCTGCTCCGGCGCCATGTAGTGCGGCGTCCCCATGGCACGGCCGGTCGCGGTGAGCCGGGCGTGGAACTGCGCCGTCGCGATGCCGAAGTCGGTGAGGTAGGCATTGCCGTCCTCGTCGAACAGCACGTTGTCGGGCTTCACGTCGCGGTGCACCACGCCGTGCCGGTGCGCGTGGTCGAGCGCCGTCGCCACCTGCGCCGCCACCTGCGCCACGCGCTCGGGAGCGAGCGTCCGGTCGCGCGACAGCAGCTCGGCCAGCCCCCCGCCGCCGAGATAGGGCATGATCAGGTAGACCACCTCGCCCACCTCGCCGTAGTCGAACGGCACGCAGATGAGCGGATGCACCAGCCGCGCGGCGGCCTCGGCCTCGCGGCGGAACCGCTCGCGCATCTCCTGGTCGCGCGCGAGGTGCGCGTGCATCACCTTGAGCACGAGCGGGCGGCCGAGGGTCTCCTGCTCCACGAGGTAGACGTCGGCCATGCCGCCCGACCCGACGCGGCGCAGCACGCGGTAGCGATTGCCGGTGGCCTGGCGCAGGGCCGTGATGAGCGCGTCGGGCGCGTCGGCGCGCGAGGGAACGTCGGGCAAGGCGATGGCGCAGCGCACGCATCCGGCGGCGCCGCCGCGGTTCCAGGTACCGCAGTCGGGGCAGAACATCTACAGCAACCCGCGGCGCCGCAGCAGCCAGACGAGCAGCCCGCCCAGCGCCAGCTGGCCCGCGAACATCACCCAGAAGCCGTGCGGCCAGCCGGACAACGGAATGTTGGTGAAGTTCATCCCCCACATGCCGCTCACGACCACGAACGGCACGCTCAGCGTGGCGACGACCGTGAGGCTCTTGGTGGCGATGTTCAGCCGGTTCGACACCTGCGTCAAGTACGACTCCATCACCGAACTGACCAGGTCGCGGTAGGTGTCGATGGATTCGTTCAGCCGGATGATGTGATCGTAGACGTCGCGGAAGTAGACCTGCACGTCGGGCGGAACGAGAGCGGTAGGCCGGTTGGTGAGAAAACTGAACACTTCGCGCTGCGGCGCGAGATGCTGGCGCAGCTGCAGGATCAGGCGCTTGACGCCGAAGATGTCGTGCAGCGCCGCCTGGTCGAAGCGCGCGAAGACCTGCTCCTCGATGCCGTCGATGAACTCGTCGAGCTGGTCGACGATCGGGAAGTAGGCGTCGACCGACGCATCGAGCACGGCGTGCATCATGCGCGCCGGGCCGCGATCGAGCAGGTCGGGCGAGCGACGGACGCGCTCCCGGACCAGCTCCAGCCCCGGGGCGTGCAACCCGTGCACCGTCACCAGATAGTTGCTCCCGAGGACGCAGCACAGGTTGTACGTCTCGATGTCGTGCGGATCCTCGGTCTCGCTCACGAAACGCACGGCGCGCGCGACGACGAACAGGTATCCCGGATACTCCTCCACCTTCGCGCGCCCGTTGGGGCTCAGCGTGTCCTCGACGACCAGGGGATGCAGGTGGAAGACGTCTTCGAGCAGCGCCACCTGGGCCATGCTCGCGGTGTCGATGTCCACCCAGAGGAAGCCCCCGGGGTCGCGCAGGTATTGCGCGATGGCCCGCGGGTCGATGTCGCTGACGACGGCGCCGGCCGACGGGCGATACCAGCCCCGCGGGTGCGCCCCGTCGGCCGCAGCGACCCGCTGCGTCTTGCGAATGCGAAACGTGCCGCTCGGGCGACGGGCCAACCTTACCTCCACGCGGGCGTGAGTGCCCCTGGCAAAGCTACTGCCCGCGCAAACGGGCCAGCAAGCGAACCGCCGAGCGAACCGCCGAGCGACCCGCCGAGCGCGTTCAGGCTTCGAGGGCGCGCATGTGCACCACGGACGCTTCGCCCACGCGGTCGGGGACGTAGCCGCCTTCGAGCGCGCTGACGAGTCGTCCGCCGCACCAGTCCGTGGCGCGATCGACGAGGGCGTGCGTGAGCGTGGCGATGTCTTCCATCTCGAGCGTGAAGCCGCCCAGTGGATCGCCGCGGAGCGAGTCGAAGCCCGCCGACAGCAGCACGAGGTCGGGCGTCCAGTGGCGGGTCGCCGCATCGACCGCACCGAGGAAGGCGCCGACATACGCGGCGGCGCTCAACCCGCCCGCCATCGGCACGTTCCAGACGTTCTCGTGCGGGCCGCGATCGGTCGCCGCACCGGTGCCCGGATACCACGGCCACTGGTGCATGGAGACGTAGCGGATGTCCGCGGTGTCCTGCACCAGCGCCTGCGTGCCGTTGCCGTGATGCACGTCCCAGTCGGCGATCAGCACCCTGGCGAGCGCGTGGCGCGACCGCGCGTAGTGCGCGCCGATGGCCACGTTGCCGAAGAGACAGAAGCCCATGGCTTGCGCGCGGAGGGCGTGGTGTCCGGGGGGCCGCACGGCGCAATACGACCGACGCCCCTCGGCGACGGCGAGGTCGATCCCGTCGAGCACGCATCCGACGCCGGCCGCGGCGGCATCCCACGAGCCGGCGCTGGCCACCGTGTCGGCGTCGAAGCGCGCGCCGCCCGCCGCGGCCGCCGCGCGCACCGCCGCCACATACGCGGCATCGTGCGCCAGCGCGATCTCGTCGTGTGTCGCATGGCGCCCCTCGCGATGGTCGATGCGCAGCATCAGCTCCCAGTCGTTGCGCAGGGCGCGCGTGACCGCGCGCAGGCGACCGACATGCTCCGGGTGGTTCCACCCCGTGTCGTGCCGCCCGCAGTCGGCGTGCGAGATGAACGCGACGCTCACCCGACGGGGGCGAGGGTCGTGAGGAAACGGGCCACCTGCTGGTCGAACATGTACGACGACCCGTTGACCACGGTGCCGTCGCCGTCGGCGAACGCCGCGATCACGACCTCCTCGCCCCCCAGTCCGCGCAGCACGAGGTGATGGGGGCCTTCCTTCTCGACGAAGGCGGCGTAGATGGTGCTGCCCGTCGCGAAGAACGCGCGCGCGTCGCGCAGTACGGCGTCGGGGGACGCGCTCGTGCGCCGGCTCTGGAACGTACGCTGCGACTGGATGTTCATGCGCTCTCCGCTCCGCGTTGATCAGTCGCCGGTCGCGTCCGCGTCCGGCGGTCCGTCCATTGGCAAGTCGAGCGTGAACGCAACGCGTCCCTCGAGCGACTCGTCGACGGCCACCGCGCCACCCATGAGTCGACCGACGCTGCGCGCGAGATCGAGCGCCCAGACCAGCTGTTCGGCGGCGGCACTCGCCTCGGTGCGGTCCTCGTCGTCGGCTCCCGACTCGCGCCGTCCGCCGGCTTCCTGCACGCGGTAGCGCACGCGACCCTCGGCGGAGCCCACGGTCACCTCCACGCGGTCCGAGCGGGCCTGGGCGAGCACGTGCTCCATCAGCGTGACCAGCAGCCGGACGATCTTGCGGCGGTCACCGCGCATCGCGGGCAGCGCATGCACCGGCTCCACGGACGAGACGGCGATGTTCGATGTCGGCGTACCCACGTCCCGCACGGCATCGCGCATCGGCACGCGCGGGTCGAACTCGTCCACCGTGAGGTCGAGCGTGCCGCGTCGCGCGCCGGCCAGGTCGGTCAGGTTCTCCACGACGTGGAGGGCGCGCGCGGCCGCCGTCCGCATCGCGCGCACCTCGTCGCGCTGCCCATGCGTGAGCGGCCCCGACCCCTCCTGGTCCAGCCGCGACAGATTGGCGAGCATCGCGTCGAGCGGCGCGCGGAGGTCGAGCGATACGCCCGCCAGGAATTCGTCGCGCGCGCGTCGCGCGCTCCCGACGTTGACGTATTGGCGCTCCAGCTCGGCGGTGAGTTCCTGCATCGCCGCGCTGACGCGGCGCAGTTCGTCGCGACGCGCGGCCTGCTCGGCCGTCGTCGCCAGCAAGTCGGCCACGAGGCGCAGCAGCGCGCGCGCCTCGGAGGTGGCCCCGGGCGCGTCGCGAAAGTAGAACGTGGCGACGCCCAGCACGCGGCCCGCCGCCACCAGCGGCAGCGCCGTGAGCGCGGCGAATCCCAGCTCGCGCGCGACGTCGTGCCAGTCTTCGAGATCGGGATCGCCAAACACGTCGGGCACGTCGATCACCCGGCGCTCGCTGGCCGCTTCGCCGCTCGGCCCGAACCCCACGCGCACCCGCATTTCGCCCAGCCACGGCCGGTAACGTTCGGGCCACTGATGCGCCGCCACGAGCCGCATCAGTTCCGACGCGCCATCCACCAGGTACACCGACCCGAGCGTCGCGCCGAGCAGCGGCGCGATGCGGTCGAGCGCGAACTGCAGCGCCTCCTCCGCCGACTCTCCGCTCACCGACGCGTGCAGAATATCGCGCACCGCGTCGAGATCGCGCCGGTCGCGCGGCGCGGCCGGCTCGGGGGCCGGCAGCGGCTTGCGCGGGAAGTAGCGCCGGCGGGGCGGCATATCAGCTACCGGCCAGCCCCCGCCGCCTGGTACAGCCGGGCCTCGAACGCCTCGCGCACCTTCACGGTGAGCGGCCCCGGCTTGCCATTACCCACCGGCTTCCCCTCGAGCGTCACCACCGGCGTCACGTCGGTGGTCGAGCCGCAGAGGAAGATCTCCTCGGCGAGCGCCAGCTGCGCCAGCGGGATGGCCTCTTCCCGCACCGGCACCTTGAGCTCGGCGAGCAGCTCCATGAGCACCATGCGCGTGATGCCGGGGAGAATGCGCGGCGTCAGGGGATGCGTGCGCAGCATGCCGTCGATCACCGCAAAGACGTTGGTCGCCGCCCCTTCGGTGACGATGCCGTCCTCGTGCAGGATGGCTTCGTACGCCTTGGCCTCGGACGCCGCCTGGCGCGCCAAGACGTTGCCGAGGAGGTTCACCGTCTTCCAGTCGCGCCGCTTCCAGCGCATGTCGGGAAAGAGCACGGCGCTCGCCCCCTCGTCGCGCATCTTGCGCGGCACGACGAACTTGGACGCCGACACGAAGACCGTCGGCGGCACCGACGCCGCCGGAAAGTTGTGCGTGCGCGGTGCGGCGCCGCGCGTCACCTCGAGGTACAGGAACGCCTCGCCGTCGGCGAGCCCGTTTTCCTGCACCAGGCGCTCGCACACCGCCTCGAGCGCGTCGATCTGCGCGCGATCGAAGTTGATGCGCAGACCCTTCAGGCCGTTGTCCATGCGGTCGGCATGCGGACCCCACTCGAACATCCTGCCGCCCACGGCGCGCACGCCTTCGTAGATGCCATCGCCAAAAATGAAGCCGCGGTCCTCGACGGGAATCATCGCCGATTCGCGGGGGACATAGTTGCCATTGAGATACATGATCATCGATCGGTCCTCGCTTGGGTACCGTGGGAATCTACCGCTTCGATTGCCTTCGTGGACAGCCTTCATGACCCCAGCATCGCTTCGATCGCCCGCACCAGCGGCGCAAACCCCAGTTCCCTGCCCGCCACACGCTGCGCCAGCTCCGTCGCGAGTTCGCGCTGCCCGTGACCGAACAGTTCGGCCTCGATCCACGGCCCAGCGTGCGGGTTGCGCCACCAGTCTTCGTTGAACCGATCGCGCAGCGTCTCGTCGAGCAGCGCCTGCAGCTGCCACGCCCGCAGGTAGCGCGCGGCGTAGAAACGCGGATCCACGTCCAGAAAGGCGTCAGCTCGCTGGTAGCGGAACCCCGTCGCCGCGGTGAGCGTTTCGACGTAGAGGTCGGGCAGCGCGTCCCACGACGTCGAGCGCGCGTGCAGCTCCACTTCGTACACGAGCTTGGCGCAGTAGCGGCGCAGAAAATGCAATTCCTCGAAGCCGGCGGCCCGCAGATACTTCGGCAGGTCGGCCGTCGACAACTCTGTGTACCGGCGCAGCCACCCCCGGTCCTGCAGGCGGTGGTCGAAGAGCATGGCGTACCCTTCGGTGATCGAGTTGTCGCCCAGCCAGCGAAACTCGAACGGGAGCGCGCGCGCCATGTTGGCGAAGTGCAGCGCGTGCCCCAGTTCGTGCATCAGCGTCGTCCAGTCGCGCTGCCCGCCGTGCGGACGCAGCACCAGGTACACCTCGTCGGGAATCCGCACCGGCGCGCAGAACGCCCGCGCGCGCTTGCCGGGGCGCTCGCCGGTGTCGAACACCACGCGAGCGTGGGCGTCGGGACTCGCGCCCATCTCCGCCACCTGCCGGCGCACCTCCCGTTCCATCGACGACGCGCGGAACGCGCCATCGAACTCGGGGGCGCGCATCAGCGCCGCCGCGTCGGCGCGCGTCGCTTCGGCGACGCCGAGGTTGAGCCCGCGTTTCAGGAACTCCGGCAGCACATCGTCCCACATCGCCTGCGTGTCGCGCAGAAAGGCGGCGCACGCGTCGCGCAGCGGACGGAGGGCGAAGCCGCTCAGCATCTCCCAGGTCGCGATGTAGCCATCCGCTCCGCTCGCGGAGCCGCCGAGGCGGAGCGCGGCCACGACTTCGTGCTCGCGCGCGAGCCGCTCGCGTTTCATCGGAGCGAGTTCGGCCTCGACCAGCCGGGCGCGCGCGTCGTCGAGCGCCTGGCGCGCCTTCCGGTCGCGCGTGTTGGCGATGGTGATTGCCGCACGTTGGTACGGTTCCTCGGCGCCGTCGTTGCCGCGGATGACCGCCGATCCCTCCCACGCGATTTCGCGTTCCTCGAGCGCGGCCAGCTCGCGTCCGCAACGCGACTCCACGAGCCAATCGAGGAGCAGGCGCGCCGAGCGATGCGCCTCGCTGCCGGGCGCGGCGTCGCGAAGCCGCTCCTGCACCAGGGCAAGGGCCTCGTCGTCAAACGCTGCGGCGTGCCGGGCGAAGATCGGCTGAAGCTGCGCCTCGCTCTTCAACCCACTGTGCGCGTCGTAGTACTCGCGCGACAGCTCCACGAGAAAGGCCTCGCCGCGCGAGCGCAGCGCGTCGAGGCCGTCGTCCATCATTCGCGGCACCGGGTGATCCCCGTCTCAGCCGGCGAGCTTCGCCGCGAGGTACGCGCGCAGCTGCGACGCGTCCACGCGCTCCTGCGCCAGCGTGTCGCGGTCGCGCACGGTCACGGTGCCGTCCTTCGTCGAGTCGGTGTCGACGGTGATGCAGAACGGCGTCCCCACTTCGTCCTGCCGGCGGTAGCGCTTGCCGATCGAGCCCGCGTCGTCGTAGTCCACCGGATACAACGGGCGTAGATCCTCGACGATCTTGCGCGCCATCTCCGGCTGGCCGTCCTTCTTGGTGAGCGGGAAGATGCCGGTCTTGATCGGCGCGAGCGACGGCTTGAGGTGGAGCACCACGCGCCCCTCGGCCTCGCCCTCCACCGTCTCCTCGGCGTACGCGTTGCACAGCAGCGCCAGCGTCACGCGGTCGGCGCCCACTGATGTCTCGACCACGTACGGGATGTAGCGGCGGTTGGCCACCTGGTCCACATACTCCAGGCGCTTGCTGCTGAACTCCTGGTGCCGGCTCAGGTCGAAATCGCTGCGGTGATGGACGCCCTCGATTTCCTGAAAGCCCAGCGTGCCGCCGAAATCGAACTGGATGTCGAACGCCGCCTTGGCGTAGTGCGCCAGTTCCTCGGCCGTGTGCTGGTGGAACTCCAGCCGCTCGCGCTCAAGGCCGAGCGCCAGGTGCCACTCCATGCGCTGGGCCTTCCAGTACTCGAACCATTGCATGTCCGTCGTTTTCCCCTCGGGCGCCTGTGGGTCGACGAAGAACTGCATTTCCATCTGCTCGAACTCGCGCGTGCGGAAGATGAAGTTGCCGGGCGTGATCTCGTTGCGGAACGCCTTGCCGATCTGCGCGATGCCAAACGGCACCTTCTGGCGGCGCGCCTGCTGCACGTTGAGGAAGTTCACGAAGATGCCCTGCGCCGTCTCCGGGCGCAGGTAGACCACGGCGGCGGTCTCTTCCACTGGCCCCATGAACGTCTTGAACATCAGGTTGAACTGGCGCGGCTCGGTGAGCTGGCAGTCGCTGTGCTCGCCCGGCTTCTTGCTCGGCTTGCGCGGGCAGGACGCCGCGTCCATCTGGTCGGCGCGAAAGCGGGCCTTGCAGACCTTGCAGTCGACCAGCGGGTCGTTGAAGCCGCTGACGTGGCCGCTCGCCTCCCAGACGCGGGGATGCATGAGGATGGCCGCGTCGAGCCCTTCGACGTCGTCCCGCGAGCGCACCATCGCGTGCCACCAGGCATCCTTGACGTTCTTCTTCAGTTCCACACCCAACGGGCCGTAATCCCAGACGGATCCCGTGCCACCATAGATCTCTGAAGACTGGAAAATGAAGCCGCGGCGCTTGCAGAGGCTGACGAGTTTTTCGAGGACGTCTGGGCGGGACATGGCGGGGTGCTGGGATAGGGGCACGGAACGGCGGCTGGATGCGGGCGTCCGAGAGGGAAATGTCACCCAATTCCCCTCTGGCGTCTACGTGTGACGACCTCCGCCGCGAAACTCACGATACTGGGATCAAAGCCGAGGTACTGCCCCGGCCCCACGCAGCCGTCTCGCGCGGCATGCAGAGCCTCGCCATACTTCCACAAACGCGATCGAATTTCCTATGCCGATGGCGCCGATGGTCGAGGCGGTTTCGATTCATCACGTGTGGTAGACGGTAGACGGTAGGTGGTAGGTGGTGGGCGGGAGATCGCCGAGCGCCTGGGGCCGCACCCTCTGGCATGACGCAATCGTCGGCATAGCTTGCAGTGTATCCACCGTTCTCGACGATCAGCAAATGCGGCTCCGGTCATTCCTCATTGCGGCAGTGCTCGCGCAGTTTGCGCGCGCGGCAGCCGGACAGGTGCCAGACTCGACGCACCGGACAGTCGGTGCGACGCTCAGCGGCATCGTGTTCGACAGCCTGGCGCGCGCGCCGCTTGCGGGCGCGTGGGTGCAGCTCGTCGCTGCCGAAGGCGCGAGCCGTCCGGCGCGCACGGTGGCCTCCGACGCGCTGGGGCAATTCACGATTGCCGACGTCCCGGACGGGCGATACACGCTCGGCTTCTTTCACCCGATGATTGACTCGCTCGGAATCGAGCCCCCGCTGCGCGACGTGACGGTCACGCGCCAGCGCGCCGCGCACGCGGACCTCGCCATCCCATCAGGACCAACGATCGCTGCGGCCATATGCGGCGTGCGGGCAGGAAAGGACTCGGGCGTCGTGGTGCAGGGTGGCACGGTGATCGGAGTCGTGCGCGATGTGCCGGATGGTGCTCCGGCTGCGGGCGCGAAGGTCACCGGCGAATGGCTCGAGTACTCCTTTCGGCCCGGTAGCATCGGGCGGCGCCGTCCGCGACTGGTGGTGACGACTGGCGCGACGGGATGGTTCGCTCTGTGCAATGTGCCGGTCGGTGGCACCATGTTCATAGGCGCGACCCGTGGCGCCGACAGCACGGATATTGTCGAACTGCAAGTGCCGCGCAGCGGCTTCGCTCGGCGCGAGCTGTATATCGGAGCGGCGAAGACGGTCGCGGCCGTGAGTGCCACTCCGCGGACGGATTCGCTTGCGCCGCTCACCCGCCACATCCGCGTGGGCGACATGCGCTTGACCGGCACCGTGCTCGCCGCGGAGTCACAGCGTCCGCTGGCGGGTGCGCTCGTGAGCATCGTCGACGGACCGCAGGTGCGGGCGTCAGATCGGGGCGAGTGGATCATGGCGAATGCGCCGGCGGGGACGCGCATGATCGAGGTGCGGGCGGTCGGGTTCTACCCCGAGCGGCGGCCCATCGACGTCATTCCCGGCGCCCCTTCATTGACGGTGGCGCTCAACAACTTCCGCGCCGTACTCGACACGGTGAAGGTCGTGGCGATGCTCGGACCCGACCGCCACTTCAGCGGGTTTGAAGAGCGAAAGCGCACGGGCGCTGGTCACTTCTACACGAGCGCAGACCTCCTGCGGCGTGGCGTCATCGAGACCTCCGACATCTTCAAGAATGTTCCGGGTGTGTTCTACGAACGGAACGAGTTGGGGGGCACGGACATCTTCATGCGAAGTGACTTTGCCGAGATCAATTCGGGGGGAGAGCCCTCGACGCGCTGCAAACCGAATGTCTACCTCGACGGCCTCCAGTTGTTTGAAGCCTCGGCAGAAGAGATCGACAATGCCGTGCCCGCGAAGCAGGTGCGTGGCATCGAGGTGTATATCGGAGTCAACACTCCGCCGCAGTTCACACCCGGACTCTCCGGGTGCGGCGCAATCGTGATCTGGACGAGGTGAGCCAGCCCCATGACGATGGTCGTGTATCCGCGCCAGGGCCACGGCATTGCCGAGCCGAAGCTGCAGCTCGACGTGATGCAAAGGAACCTGGAGTGGTTCGAGCGCTGGGTGTCAGGGAGCCGGCACTGACGCGCGTCGTGTGGCGACTGGCGGAGCGCTCCCCGAATCGTGCCGCCGTATGAGCCGCCCAAAGGGACGCGCTCGCCGCGAGCGCCGTACATTCGCCGCGGCCACTCAACATCAACCTCCAAGACTGGCAATCGACTTCTCGATCGCGGTCGCTGGTCTTGCGCTGTTTGCATACTTCGCGCGCCACGCCCTCAACCCGGACGGGGTGGCGTACCTGGAGCTTGCCGAAGCCGTTGCACGCGGGGACTGGAGCGCATTTTTCCAAGGATACTGGTCCCCTGGCTTGCCGTTGCTTCTTGCACCGCTCGTCATGATAGCGGGAGCCGATCGCACACTGCTACTCACGCTGGCGCACGCGCTTCAGGCGCTGGCTGGATTGGCATTTCTTGTTGTGGCGTTCGTCCTGATTCGTCGCCGAGTTCCCGCGTCTCTGCAGCGCGCCATCTGGTGGGGATCGGTCTGGGTCTCACTGCGATGCACGCCACAGGAACTGATCACTCCCGACCTGCTGCTCTGTACGTGCGTCGTCGCGTACTTCGCCACCACGTCAGTACCAGGACTGCGCTGGCAGCTGTTCCGTGGACTCCTGGCCGGTACGGCATTCTTGATGAAGACGAGCATCTGGCCGTGGCTCCTGGTCGCAACGGTCCTGACCGCGTGGCCTGCGCTGCGCCACCGCGGCTTCGCGCGCCTGCCGTGGACGCTGTTCGCGACGGCATTCGTGGTCTCATGCCCGTGGATAGCAGTTCTCAGCATTCGCGCCGGGCATCCCACACTGGGAAGCGTCGGCCCACTCAACGCATCCTGGTATCTGGGCGACCGTGAGCGTCGCATGCCCGATACGGACACGGGTCCCCACGAACGGTATCGGATGGCGACACTCCCCGACGGCAATACCGCCGTGTTTGCCGATCTCCGCGATTTGAAGACGACGTACGCGCCGTGGTCGGATCCGGAAATGTGGGCTCGCGGCGTTCCGGTCGACGCACAACCAGTCCTCAGCCTGGACGGTGCGCTGAAGTCCTGGAGAGAGAACGCGATGGTGGCCCTGTACTGGGTGGTGCCGTTCATGGCATTCCTCGCGGTACTGCTCTCCGTCACTCGGCGGAGACGTGCGACCGCGTCGCTTTCAGCGTGGGTCCAATCACATCCTGCCTTTGTGGTTGGCGTGTGCGCCGCGGCCACGTTTCTTGCGGTGCATGCAGAGCCACGGCTGCTCGCTCCGGCATTTCTGATTTGTCTCTTTGCGGCATTCATGGACAGTCCGGCACCAGAGCCAGACGCGCATACTGCGATCATATCGTGGCTGGTCAGCGTCGGCGTGCTCATTCATCTCTCGGTCAATGGCACGGATCGGATCAACGACTGGACGTCGAATGAACCCCGTTATAGCGCGCTCCATGCGGCGCTAGCCCGCGCGTCGAGACCAGACAGAAGCACGGGCATCATCGTGATTGGCCCCGCATCTCACTGGCTCGGCACGCTATGGCAGAACCACGCGCGCGTCGCAATCCAGTTCGGCGCGCGGGGAGAAGGCCCGTTGGATGCGCTGCCGGAGCAGGTGCGCGAGCGTTGGCTCCGCGCACAGTTCGCGGAGTCCACCGCAGGATTTGGCAGGGCGAAAGTCACTACGCGTGACGGAAAGACGAACATTGAGCAGGAGCTGGCTGGCTGGTAGGAGTTGTTGCATGTCATCGCACGACACCGCGCGGATGCACCCGACGTGGTGCGTCGGGCGGCGTCCCTCACCGGCCCAGCCAGTAGTTCAGCTTGACCAGGAAGACGTTGTCGGCCGGGTCGCGCAAGAGTGCCGACTGGTCGCGCGTGAAGTCGAGCGATCCTTCGGGCCCCACCCCGGAGCGCTGCTGCGTCCAGGCGAAGTAGATGGTCGATCCCGGACGATACTCCCAGCGCAGCACCGCGGTACCGCGCAGCGAGCGCGCCGCGAAGTTGGGGTCGGCGAACGTGAACGGAGCGGCCGGCCCGGCGCCATCCGGATCCACCGTGTACACGGCCGTGGCGGCGTTGCGGGTGATCGTCCCGACGTCGCGCCCATAGTCCAGCTTGCGCAACGTGCGCGACGCGGCGAACTCGCGGAACCGCTGGTAGTCGCCGCTGGCGAAGAACGGCTGCGCGTAGAGTTGCAGCGTGAAGTCGGGCGTGAAGGTCCAGTTGACGCGCGTCTCGAGCGAGAGCGTGCGCGTGCGGGTGTACCCGAAGACGTACCGGCTGCCGCCGAACGCCACCGCGGTCCGATCAGCGACCGTCGTCACGTACTGCGCGGGCTGGTCCGAGACGTTGTATGCCGGCGCGAGCTGAATGTACAGGCTGGACATCGGCTTGAGCGCGATGCCCGGCTGCACCTGTACCATGGGCGACGGCTCGTTCACCCCGCGGGCGGCGCGCACGGTGAAGTCGAACACGGCCATCTGCCGCGGATCGGTGGAAATCTGCACGTGACCGAACGTGTACCCGTCGCTCTTCACCACCGGACCGCCGCGTGTGTTGCGGTCGTCGTCACTCACGAACTGGTGGATGACGAAGGTGCGCAGGCGCCAATAGTTGGGGAATTCCATTCCGTAGTAGGCGTTCACGTCCTGGAACGTGCGCAGGCCGTCCCAGTTGAACTGCTGCTCGCCGCCAGCCGTGACGGAGATGTTGCGATACCACGAAGTCGGCGTGAGCCACTGCCGGGCGACGTTGCCGTTCATCCACCGGTACGCCGTGCGGTCGAGATATGATGCGTCGTTCACCTCGAATCCCGGGCTGCGCCAGTTCTGCGCGATTTCCCAGAGCCAGTTGCCGCCCTCCTTGGCGACGCGCGTGTACAGTCCCCAGCCGCGCATGACCGTGGCGCTGGTGTCGTAACGCGTGCCAAAAAAGCCGCCGTCGATCACCTGCCGGTCGGGCCGCTGGAAGTAGTGCACGCTGGAGCGCTCCGTGAGGGCGATCGCCTGCGGCGTGCCGCCGACGTCGGAGGCCACGACGCTCCCCATCCACCGATAGTTGCGCCCCGCCCACCAGTGCACCCAGTCGATTCCGAGCGCCGTCGCCCGGCTGCGCAGGCGGTCGGCGGCGATCGAGTCGGCGCCGATTTGCCGCAGCGTCGAGCTGACGATGCCGCCGAACGTTGTCGCGCCGCCGTTGAAGTCCTTCTTGACGCGGGCCACGAAATAGTTCGCCAGCGGTTCCACCAGCTGGCGCGACCGGGCCCCATCGGAGGACCGCACGAACGCGGCCGTTTCGCGATTCGTCACCGCGTCCAGCACGCCGATGGCGTAGCCCTTGCTGGTGCGGCCGGTGATCTTCGCTGCGCCGAGGATGGCGCTGTTGTCGGGGACGTCGGCGTAGGTGGCCTCGCCGTTCACGTAACCCGAGAGCTGCGGCGGACGCCCGATTCGGCGTGAGTAGAAGACGCCGAGCCCGGACAGGTTGTTGCAGAACATGCAGCTGGCACCACCAAAACTGAACGCGCTGCTGCCGGCCACGAAGAACGGGCGCTTCTCGTCGTAGTATGTCTCCGACGCCGAAAGGTTGAGCGTTGCCGGGTCGACCTCCACTTGCCCGAAGTCGGGGTTGATGGTGGCATCGAGCGTCAGGTTGGTCGTGAGGAGGTACTTGAGGTCGCCTCCAACGGTCACACGCTTGTCGGAGCCGGAGTGGTACGGGTCGCCGGTCAGGCTCGGCTTGAACTGGGCGCGCGCCACGGCGTAGGGCATCACCTCCACCTGCCTCGGCTGCGGCCTGATGGTGATGCCGTCGAGATGTCCGTAGAACGAGGGGCCTCCGCTCTCGTTCTGCCGCCAGAACGACCACATGTCGCGCTCGTTCAGTCGGTCCACGTACCGCCAGACCTGCAGGCCCCAGTGCTGGATTGCGTCGCGCGAAAAGCGCAGCTGCGAATACGGGATCCGCAGTTCGGCGGTCCACCCGGTACCATCGACCTGCGTCGCCACCTCCCAGACCGGATCCCACGAATCGTCGCCATTGAACGCGTCGCCACGTACGCCCGCCGGGTTGATCTCGAACCACGCCTGGTCGAGATGGTTGTGGTAGGGATCGAGCACGACGACGAGTTTGTCCGACGTCAACGAATTGAACGCGCCGTTGTTGCCGTTACCGTCGAGCAACTGGTCGCGCCGGGCGCGTGGGGCCCGCACGCCCGCCTTGCCGAGCGGGTCGGACATCCGCGCGCCGATGTAGATGGCCTGGTCGTCGAAGAGGATGCGAATCTCGGTGGGCAGCGACGCCGGTGCGCCTTCGCGTGGCTGGTACTGCCGGAACGCCGTGATGGGCGTCGCCTCGCGCCATGCGGCCTCGTCAAGACGGCCGTCGATGACCACGGGCGACGTGCGGCGCTGGGCGATTGTGCGCACGGCCGTGCTGGCGTGCCCATTGCCGGTCGCGGTCTGGGCGCCGGCCGGCACGACCGTCGCGCCGGGGAGGACGCAGGCGAGCGCGGGCAGGAAGGAGCGCAGGCGAAACGCGGACTGTTTCATTTCCGGGCAATGGTGAGGGCGGGCGCGTTGCACGCCGTCGTGGGCGCGTCGCATGTCCATGATTTGACAACGACAGCGTCGAAAGGGTTTGGTGGGCGTATATGCACTTGCCACCTCGACTGGACTCGCATCAGCCGAGGTATTCCGATGGTGATGCCATCAGGGTCGGCGCATTCATCTGTCGGTGAGCGCAATCGAACAGCACCGCACGCGAAGATTCGGTGACGTCGGGCTGGCTGTCGAGGCGCATCATGTGGCATGAATCCCACTTGCTTTCACCCCTCCGCCGAGCGTACGCTATGGGCATGCCCGCCGCGACTGATCCACGGTACTGGACCCCGGATGACGTCTGGGCATTGCCCGAAGACGGCAAGCGGTACGAGTGCATCGACGGGATGCTGCTGGTGACCCCGTCACCGGCTCCTCTTCATCAGTTTCTCGTATCGGAACTGCTTGGGCGACTGATTCCCTACGTGAAGGTGTGGGCCATTGGCCGGGTCGTGACGTCGCCGGCGGATATCCGACTTGAGGCGACGAACGTCGTGCAACCCGACGTCTTTGTGGCACCGCTGCACGGCGGCACGCTTGTCATCAAGGACTGGCGCGAGGTATCGTCTCTGCTGCTCGCGGTCGAGGTCCTTTCGCCTTCGACGGCTCGATACGATCGCGGGCTCAAGCGTCACTACTATCAGCGGGGCCATGTCGAGGAGTACTGGATTGTCGACCCCGAGGCACGTCTCGTGGAACGTTGGCGGCCGAGCCACGAGCGGCCGGACGTTCTCAGCGAAACGCTGGCGTGGCAACCAGCCGGCGCGAGGGAGGCGCTGATGATTGATCTCGTGGCACTCTTCAGGGACGCGTTCGGAGAATAGCGATCTGGGCCGAGTGGCTCGACAACACGCTCCTCGCGCTGGTGCCGCACCCGCAAGTCGTCCTTGCGATCCCCAAGCGGCTGCGCGCGTATTGCGCCTGTACCGCCGCCGCATACTCGGCGGCATCGCGCGCGTTACCGCGCGCTTGGCGGAGGCGTATCGCCGCACCGTACTCCGGTTGTTCGTGCGATTGGAACTCTTCGACGACGGGCGACCCGCTGGAGTTCCTGGCGCGGGCACTGGTCCACATCCCCGACAACGGGCAGGTGGCCACGCGGTACCATGGCTGGTACGCCAACTGCCCGCGCGGCATGCTCCGGTGGGCGGCGTTGCTGCGGCAGATCTTCGAGGTCGACCCGCTGGTGTGCCCGCACTGCGCCGGCCCAATGCGGAACCTCGCCTTCATTACCCACGCGTCGGGGATTCAGCAGATCCTGACGCACCGCCGCACCCGCGCTCATGGCGTGGCGTGTTGAACCGCGGCATACTTCGACGACCGCGATCGAATTTCCTGTCCCGTAGAATTCATCTGACTTGCCAGGAGAGGATTTCCGCTCATGAGAATCTTCATCGTCTGTATGGTACTCGCATGCGGGCTGGTCGGTGCACCGACCTTCGCCCAGACCACCGCGGCACCGAGACCGGTGGCGCCGGCGCCGACGGCGCAGGCAGCGCCCGCCCCGAAGCCGCTCCCGGCGGTGGCCGGGGTCGCTTACATCGAGCTCCAACGCATCTTTCAGGGATCGGCAAGCGGCCGAGCGTTTCACGCTCAGTGGGAGAAGGCGAACCAGCGGGCGGGGTTCATCGGCTATGCTCTTTCGTCGCGCCGGGACGATTGGAAGGATTCAGTGAAGCACGGCGTAACGGACAAGCAGTTGCAGGCCGAAAATGTTCGCGAACGAGAGATGGAGCAGGAACAGACCAAGATGGAGCAGCAGGCGCAGGCTCTGCAGGCGGAGTTCCAGAAGAAGCTGGACTCCGTCATCCAGCAGTTGGCCTCGAAGAGAGGGCTGCTGATGGTGTTCAACGCTGATGCGGGCATCGTGTGGGCCGATGCGGCGAGCGACCTCACCCCCGAGGTGATCCGCGCCCTCGACGCGTCGAATCCGCCCGCCTCGACGCAGTCGGCCCCGGCTCCCGCTGCCACGTCCCAGGCCGGGGGAAGCAAGCCCGCGGGCACCAAGCCGCCCGGCGGCCGCGAGTAGATTTTCACGACAGGCCGGACGCTCGGCGTCGGGGGGGTGCCGCGCGGGGGCATTCTGGAGCCTCGCTCGCAGTCGAGCGGGGCTCCTGACATACAATGTGGCCCGCGCGTGGTCACCCGAGTTCCTCGATCCGCGATCCGAGAACCGGTTGCTGACCCATTTCCCCCCACCGCCGGCACCGAGACCGTCGACGCGCTGGAGTTTCTGGCGCGGGTCTTGATCCACATCCCCGACAAGGGGCAGGTCACCGTGCGGTACTATGGCTGGTATGCCAACCGCCCGCGCGGCATGCGCCGCCAGGCGAAGCCGTCGGTGCCGAGCCCCCCGTGCCGATGGTGCCGATGGTGGTCGCACCGAAGCTGGCGCCCACAGAGGCGACGCGCCGGTGGGCGGCGTTGCTGCGGCAGATCGTCGAGGTCGACCCGCTCGTGTGCCCGCACTGTGCCGGCGCGATGCGGATTGTGGCGTGCATCACGCAGGCGGCGGTGATCGACCAGATCCTGACGCATCTGCGCACGCGCGCCGCTGCAGGGGCGGCTGGGGCTCGGTCTGAGGCGCGCAGCCCGCCCTCAACCGGCGCGTCCGTGGCGCGCCGCACGCAGCAGCGACTGACCGCGAGTACCGCGCCTCTCCTCGCGCCCTGAGAGTGCCGAATTCGGAGTGGGGAGGACTGGACGGCCCGCCGCGCGGGCGGACGGGAGAAGAACCCCGCGTGGACCGCACGCGGGCAGGTGGCGCGGCGTGCAGCGTCGCGCCGTTCTTGTACGACCGTGATTGAGTTTCCTATCCCGCGGCAGGGTCCACACGCGCAACGCCGCGGTCGCTACAAATCCTCGAGCAGGCGCTCCGCCGCGACCGCGCGGATGCCCTTTTGCAGCGGGAAGGTCGCAGATCCCGCGTGAATGACATCGAGCCGCGAAAGGCCGAGATCGGTCATCGCCGACCGCATGGATGGCGTCACGCGTGGCGCCGTCGTGCGCTTGAACTCGAACCCGCGCTTGTGACGGCCGTTCACCACGAGCAGATCGAGCTCCGCGCCGGCGTGGGTCGCCCAGAAGAAGCACTGCTCGCGGCGCGCACCCAACTGCGCGCGCACCGCCTCGAGCAGGAACCCCTCCCACGACGCACCGACCTTCGGATGGCGCTCGAGGTCGCGCTGACTCTGCACGTCGAGCAGATGGTGCAGCAGCCCGGAGTCGGCGACGTAGACCTTGGGCGCCTTGACCTGGCGCTTGCTGATGTTCGCGTGATACGGGCGGATGGAGTGTACGACGAACGTCGCCTCGAGCGTTTCGAGATACCGCCGGATGGTCGTGTCCGCGACGCCGAACGCCCGCGCCAGCTCCGACGAGTTGAGCACCTGACCGTGCAGGTGCGCCAGCATCTGCCAGAAGCGCCGCAGGGCGGCTGCGGGGATGCCAACTCCGAGCTGCGGGATGTCGCGCTCGACGAATGTGGACACGAAATCGCGGCGCCAGTCCGCGCTCGCCTGCTCACTGGGTGCGAGGTACGCACGCGGGAATCCGCCACGGCGCCAGAGGCGCTCCATCTGTCCGGCGCCGACCTCCCGCAGATCGAACGGCGGCAGGTGATGGAACGCGATGCGCCCGGCCAACGACTCGGCTCCCTGCCGGAGTAGTACGGGCGACGCGCTGCCAAGCACCAGGAAACGCGCGCGCGGCGGGCGTCGGTCGGCGAGCACGCGGAGCACCGAAAAGAGATCGGGCGCATGCTGGATCTCATCGAGCACCACGAGGCCGCGGCACGGTCCAAGCACCAGCATGGGATCCGCGAGTCGTGCGCGATCGCGCGGGTCTTCGAGGTCGAACCACGTCGTCGGGCCACCGGCCTGCGCGGCCACCTGGCGGGCCAGCGTGGTCTTGCCCACCTGGCGCGCACCGAGCACGGCGACCACCGGAGACTCCCGGAGCCGCCGCCGCACTGCCGAGACGTGAGCCGCACGCGCGATGGTTTTCATTACCTTGAAACTTCTGTGCCGTACGCCGAAATATCAAGGTGTCCGTACCGCGCTATCCGGCCTGCAGCGCCGCGAATCTGCCGGCGCGAAGCCGGCCGCCGACGCGCTGGGGCCGACCGGTGGCGCCGACTGGACGACTCCCGAGGCAGGTAGAGGCGGGTAGAGGCAGGTAGACGGGCGCACGACCGCAGGGGGGCCGCCCCTGCGTCGTGGCACAGCGAGCAAAGCCGAGCCATACTTGCACGACCCCGATTGAAACTCCTATCCGTAAACGGCAGCGTAGAGAAGGCAACCCGACGAAGACCAGCAGTTGGATGGTACCTGAAGGTCCACCGGAACCGGAGTCGACCGTGATCAAGGAGTTCACCGCGTTTCTCAAGCAATACGGCGTCATCGGTCTTGCGATTGCCGTCATCATCGGTGGCAAGCTCAACGACCTGGTCACCGCGCTCGTCAGCGGGCTGCTGATGCCCATCGTGGGTCGCATCACCTCGGTGACCGGCAGCGACTGGCGTGACTGGAAGCCGACACTGCTTGGCATCAAGTTCGAGCTCGGCAAGGTGATGGGTTCCAGCATCGACTTCATCGTCGTCGCCTTCATCGTCTTCTGGATGGCCAAGAAGATCCTGAAAGAAGAAACCGTCACGAAGAGGTAGGCATGAGGCACGCGGATGCGATGCAGGATCGCGTGACGCAGGGCGAGCGAATTGCCGCGGAACTGCGGCGTGCCTGGAATGGCGCGCCGTGGCATGGGCCGTGCGCAGCCGAGGTGATTGGCCGCGTCACGGCCCGGCAGGCGGCCACGCGGCGCGCGCGGGGATCGAATACGCCGTGGCAACTGGTCCTGCACCTCACGACGTGGGTGGAGACGCCACTGCGGCGCATGGACGACCCGGCGTATGAACCGGGTGAGCGCGACAACTTTCCCGAACCGTCCTCGAAATCCGTGGAGCAGTGGCAGCACGATGTCGCGCAACTCGGCATGGCCATCGAGCGGCTGGCGCAGCGCGTTGCGCTGATGACGGACGAGGCGCTCGCCGCGCCGGTGGGCGCGCGCAGCTATTCCTTCACCACCATGCTCGACGGTGTGGCGCAGCACGTTGCCTATCACGCCGGGCAGGTGGCCATCCTCGCCCGCAACGAGGCGGTGGCCGGCGTGATCGCGCCGCCGCCGCTCATCATCCTGGCGGCGGCGGGGAGCGCCGAGGTGCTCAGGCTGGTGTACGACGTGCGCGTCGCGGCGCCGCTGTGGTCGGGGTTTGTGCTCGCCGCCGCCGGGGCCGCCCTCATCCAGTGGGCGCACGAACACTTCGCGAAGGCGCGCACGCCGGCCGCGCCGTGGCAGGCGTCGCGCGCGCTCGTGCTGGCCGGCCCGTACCGCTTTTCGCGCAACCCGATGTACGTTGGCGCGCTGCTCGTGCTGGCTGGCGCGGGGCTGGCACGCGCGAATGCCTGGTACATCGTCCTGCTGCCAATCGCGTGGGCCATGCTCCACTGGGGCGTGGTGCTGCGCGAGGAACGCTACCTGCTGCAGAAGTTCGGCGCGCCGTACCAGCGGTTGCTCGATTCGTCGCGACGCTGGCTGTAGGGGCAGCTCAGGTGCCGCGCCGCTTGGTGCGCACCGCCGGGTGTCGCGCACCCCGTGTCACCGGCACATACTTGACGCGCCTCACCTGGGGTTCCGATCCACACTGTTGCCCTTTCTCCGCCGTCCGCCATGATCGACGTCCGTTCGCTCACCAAACAGTACGGCACGTTCACCGCCGTCGACGCCATCTCCTTCGACGTCCAGCCTGGGGAAGTCCTCGGCCTCGTCGGTCCCAATGGCGCGGGCAAGACGACCACGCTTCGCACCCTGGCCGGCATCGTCGCTCCGTCGGCGGGCACCGTGCAGATCGCCGGCCACGATATCCAGACCGACGGCGTCCCGGCCAAACAGGCCCTCGCGTTCATCCCTGACGAACCGCACCTCTTCGACTATCTCACCGTCGAAGAACACCTGCGTTTCATCGCGCGCCTGTACGGCGTCGCTGATGCGGAAGAGAGAATTGGACCCCTGCTGAAAGAACTCGAGCTCCTCGACCGGCGCCGCAGTCTGCCGACCGAACTGTCGCGCGGCATGAAGCAGAAGCTCGCCATCGCCTGCGGACTGCTGCACGATCCGCAGGCGCTCGTGCTCGATGAACCGCTCACGGGACTCGATCCGGCCGGCATGCGCCGCATGCGCACCACCATCGCGGCCCGCGCCCGTGCCGGCGCCGCGGTCATACTCAGCTCGCACCTCCTCACCCTCGTCGAGGAGTTGTGCACCAAGCTCTTCATCATCCGCCACGGACGGTGCGTGGCCTATGGCACCATTGCCGAGATCATCGCCGCGCACCCGGAACAGGCCGGTCGTTCGCTTGAGGACGTCTTTCTCTCGCTGACCGGGGAGAGTGAACCGGAGCGTGGGGCGGACGCAAGGTCGTGACCGGCGCCCTGTGGTACCTCGTCGCCGAGAGCACCCGGGGCCAGTGGCGCTCACGCATTGCCCGGTTGCGCTCGCCGCGGTACGCCCTCGCGCTGGTGCTGGGGCTCGCCTATTTCTGGTTCCTCTATTTCCGTCCGCAGCCTAGCACGCCACGGGGCCCCCACGCGGGTGACCCCAGCGCGGGTTTCTTTTCCGTGCTGGGCACCGCGGCGCCGTTGCTGATCGTCCTCTACACCGCGTGGACCTGGATCTTCGGTGGCGACCGCACCGCGCTCGCCTTTTCCGAAGCCGAGGTGTCGCTGCTCTTTCCGGCGCCGCTCTCGCGACGGGCGCTGATCGGGTACAAGCTGCTCCAGGCGCAGCTTCCGGTTTTCTTCACGGCCTGCCTCTGGGTTGTTCTCATGCGCCGCAGCTTCGGATCCATGTCGCCAGCGCTGCGCATCGTGGGCGTCTATTTCATGCTGACCACCCTCAACCTGCACCGGCTCGCGGCCGCGCTGGTGAGCGCGAACGCACGGGAGCACGGCGCGCGCGGGGCACGACGCACCCTGCTGGCGCTCGTCGTCTTTGCCCTCGTGTTCGGGTCGATAGCCTGGGCGCTGTGGAGCGCGCATGGCGCCTTCGACGGTGGAATGGAGGACGGCGTGCGTGCCGCGCTCGCGGCACTGCGCGCGCCACCGGCGAGCGTGGCCATGTATCCGTTCACGGCCATCTTCGCTCCGATGTTCGCCGCGACGACCAGCGAGTGGTGGCAGGCCATTGGGCCCGCGGTAGTGCTGCTCGCGCTGCACGTGTGGTGGGTGCTGCGCACCGACGCCGCGTTCGAGGAGTCGGCCGTGGAGGCGTCGGTGGCACTGGCCAAGCGGATTGCGGCGCGGCGGTCGCGCCAGGGCGGCGCGACGACGCTCCCATCCTCGACGGGTGTCGGGCGCACGCTGCCGCTTGCACCGGTGGGCGCGCCTGCGGTGGCCATCGTCTGGAAGAACCTGCTCTGGCTGATGCGCAGCGGCACGCTCCGCGCGCTCCTGATCCCGTCGGCGGTCGCTGTGGTGCTGCTGGTGGTGCTGCGCGGCCAACCTGATATCCTGGCGATAATGCTGATCGCACTCGGCAGCGTCACGGCGGTGGCGTTGCTGCTGTTCGGGCCAATCACCCTGCGCAATGACCTGCGCAGCGACCTGTTGCACCTGCCGCTGCTCAAGACGCTGCCGTTGCGCGGGCACCACGTTGTGCTGGCGCAGGTGGCGAGCGGTGCGATTCCGGTGGCGGCGGCGCAGTATCTCACCGCGCTCGTTGCCGTCGTAGGACTCTACGGCACGCCAATGGCGGCCAAGTGGAGTAACAGCGTGGTGGTCGGCGGCGTGGTGGCCGCACCGCTTCTGCTGCTCGGCCTCAACGGCACGACGTTCCTGATTCACAACGCCCTGGCCTTGCTCTTCCCGGGGTGGGTGAAGCTCGGCGAGCACGGAGCCGGCGGCATTGAGGCGATGGGACAATCGCTCTTGACCATGATGGTGGTGGTGCTTTGCCTCGCCCTGGCCGTGCTGCTGCCGGCCGCGACCAGCGCGGCGCTGTTCTTCGCCTTGCGGGGTCATCTCGTCGTGGCGGTGGCAGTTGCTGGCGCCGCGGCGGGCGTGGTGCTGGGGGCGCAGTGTTACGGGTTGATTGCGCTGTTGGGTGGCGCGTTTGAGCGGGTCGAGCCGCAGCAGGTGGGATAAGTTGGAAGCCTCGCTCACGCAGACCATCGACATCGAGACCCCGGAACTCGTGGTGCTCTCGTACACCGTCGCGGGTATCGGGTCGCGCGCCTACGCGGCGCTGATCGACGCGGCGCTCTGCGTGCTGGGCTTCGTGGCGATCATCGTGGGTTATGCCGTATTCATGCGGAGTGCCGGAGGTGTCGTACGAGGCTTCGCGGTCCCGTGGATGATCGCGCTGATCGTCCTCGCCCAGTTCGTCGTCCTGTGGGGATACTACGTGCTGTTTGAAGCGCTGGCCGACGGACAGACGCCCGGCAAGAGGAGCCAGCGACTCCGCGTGGTGCGCGACGGTGGACTGTCGGTGACGTTCGGCGCGTCGGCGGTGAGGAATTTGGTCCGCATCATCGACATGCAGCCCGGCCTGCTGTACGGCGTGGGACTGACCAGCCTGCTGGTGAACGCGCAAGGCAAGCGACTCGGCGATATCGCGGCCGGCACGATGGTGGTGAAAGAAGAACTGATCACGCAACCCGTCACGGACAGCGCGCCCGACACGGCACCGAACGATGGACAGCCGGCGATCCTGCATGCCGCGCTCACCGACGCGGAATACGAGGTGCTCGACCGGTTCTGGCAACGTCGCATGGAACTCGAGATGACGCGCCGCAACGCGTTCGCGAACCAGCTGGCGGCGCGCTTCGCCGTCGTGCTCGCCGACCGCGACCCCGGACGCCCGATGATGGTGCAACTGGCGCAGCTGCACGCGTCGGAGAAGACGGCCCGTGCGCGCGGCGTCGCGGCACGGCATGACACCGGGGCGGCGCGCGAACGGCACGCGATCATTGCCGCCAACGCACCCCGCTGGTCGGCCTTCGCGGCCAACGTGGCCACGGCGCAGTCTGGCGGGCTCAAGACGCTGGGCGAGCAGGGCGTGCGCAAGTTCGTGCGGGAGTATCGCGACCTCACGGCCGATCTCGCGCGGCTCCGCACGGCCACGCGCGGCCGCGAGGCGACGGAAGTGTTCTACCTGAACCGGTTGGTCGCGAGCGCCCACAACCTGATCTACCGGCGCCGGTCCCTTCCGCTCCGGTCCGTGGGACGGTTCTTCTTTCACGAGGCGCCCGGCGAGATTCGTCGCTCGGCGCTGCCGATTCTGCTTGCCGCCACGTTGCTCGCGCTCCCCGCCGGTGTCACGTGCACGGCCATCGTGCGGGACCCGTCGGTGGCCCGCACCCTCGTTGGCCCGGAGATGCTCGACCGCGCCGAGCACGGCGTCGAATCGGCGCAGCACGGCGAAGGGTACATCAAGGATCCACAGCTCTTTCGGCCCGTGATGGCCACCAGGATCATCGCCAACAACGTGCAGGTGGCGTTCCTCGCGTTCGCCTTCGGCATCACGGCGGGCCTGTTCACCACCTGGATTCTGCTCGCCAACGGCATCAGCCTGGGCGCCGTGTTCGGGCTATACGCCTCGAAGGGAATCGGTGTGCTGCTCCTCGCCTTCGTGGCACCGCACGGCGTGCTGGAGTTGAGCGCCATTGCGATCTCGGGCGGCGCGGGCTTCCTGCTGGCCGCCGGGATGCTGGTTCCCGGAAACCGCACGCGACGCACGGCGCTGATCGAGAACGGACGCCGGGCGATCACGCTGGTGGGAGGCGCGTCGCTCATGCTGATCGTCGCGGGGATGCTCGAGGGATTCGTGTCGCCCATCGAGTGGTGGCCGCTCGAGGGCAAGCTCGCCGTGTCGGGGGTCACCGCGCTTCTGCTGTACGCGTACATCCGGCTGGGCGCGGGACGGCACGGCGCACGACCTGCCGTCAGATCGCTCCTCGCGCCTTCAGTTCCAGATACCGATTGATCACACTGGCGGTCATCGTCCGGGGCGACACGTCGAGCACGACGGCCCCGGCCCGGCGCATTCGTTGGATCGCCTCCTCTCGTGCCAGGATCAACTCTTCCGCCGCCGCGGCCTCATAGAGTCGGGCGACCGTCCCTGACGCTTGCGGCACCGCCGCCGCAAAGATATCGTCGTTCCGAAGCGCCACGACCAGGGCGAGGTGTCGCGCCGCGCTCCGCGAGACGTGGGCGAGCAACGCCTGCGACGCCCGCACGTCGATCACATCGGTGAAGAACACGATGAGTGCGCGCTTGCGCTGGTGGCCCGCGAGAAAACGGAACGCCGTCGCATAGTCCGGTTCAACCGTCGTCGCCACCACCGGAACGAATGCGTCGCGCACCAGCTGTAGCGCGCCGCGGCTTCGCTGGGCCGGCACGAAGGCGCGGACGGCGTCGTCGAAGACGAGCGTCCCGACCCGGTCTCCGGCGTTGGCGGCGATGTCGGTCAACACCAGTGCCGCGCTCAAGGCCAGCTCGAACCGCGTCCAGGGGCCGGCCAGTTGCGTCATCGCGCGTCCCGCATCGATCAGGGTGATCACCGTCTGCGACCGCTCAACGGTGTACTCGCGGGTGATGAGCTTGGCCTTCTTGGACGTCGCCTTCCAGTCGATATGACGCGGGTCGTCGCCCAGCACGTACTCACGCAATCCGGCAAAACCTTGTCCTTCGCCCTTACGCCGCAGCGCATGGACACCGGCGCTGTCGAGCCGAGACTGCATGGCAAGCAGGCGAAACCGCCGCACACCGCTGACGGACGGAATGACCCGGATCTCGTCGGTGAGCGCATACCCCAGGCGCTCCGCCATCAGGCCGAGGCGCGTCGTGAGGCGTGCGCCAATGCGACTGAGCGACACGTGGCCGCGCGCCATGCCCATGATCGCAAACGGCACGCGCTTCGTATCGTGCGCCCGCAGCGCAACCGTGGTCTCCGCGACTCCGCCCTGCAGTTGTGGAGGCAACTGGTCGAACAATCGCACCGTGATCGCCCGCGCCGTCCGGTTGTCGATCAGATACTCGCCGCGCACTTCGTCGCCGATCCCGACGTTCGCCGCCACCACGCGCGTCACACCGAACGCGGCACGCGGCGGAAGCAACATCACGTCGAGTGCGGCGGCGAGTATCATCGCCACGAGGACGCCACCGCCGGCGTACACGCCGAGCACTCCCGGTAGCATCCACAGGGGTGCCGTCGCCGCCAGCAGCAGCGCGAGTCGTCGCTCCGGGGCGAATCGCCAGAGGGGGGAGTCGGTGCCGACGAGCGCCCGGAGGCGCTCGGACGCTGTCATTTCGGGGCCTCGATGCGGCGAAGAATCGCCGACAGCACGTCGTCCGCCGAGCGGCCCTCCACTTCAAGCTCCGGTGACAGCGTTATCCGATGCCGCAGGCACGACGGGACGCGGTCCTTCACGTCGTCGGGTACCACGAACGACCGTCCGTCGAGCACGGCCGCGGCTCGTGCGACGCGCAGGAGCGCCACCGTCGCGCGTGGCGACGCGCCCAGCGAGAGCGTGGATTCCTCGCGCGTGGCCCGTGTGATGGACGTGATGTACTCGCGCACTTCGGGCGCCACGCGCACGCTATCCACCAGTACCCTCAGATCCAGTGCCTGCTCGCGCGTGAGGACCATCGGCACCAGCGTACTCCCGGAACGTTCCGGATCGAATCCGGCCTCGTGATGGGCAAGCATTTCCAGCTCGGCTTCCCGTGAGGGATACGGAATGAGCGCCTTGAGCAGAAACCGGTCGAGCTGCGCCTCGGGGAGTGGATACGTCCCTTCGTGCTCCACCGGATTCTGCGTGGCGTACACGGTGAACAAGGGGTCGAGCGCGCGGGTCACGCCGTCGGTGGTCACCTGCCGTTCGGCCATCGCCTCGAGCAACGCTGACTGCGTCTTGGCGGGCGCCCGGTTGATTTCGTCGCCGAGCAGCAGGTCGGTGAACACCGGGCCCGGTTGGAACTCGAGCCCCTTGGCCGGGTCGCGCAGCATCGCAATCCCCGTGAGGTCGCTCGGCATCAGATCCGGCGTGAACTGGATGCGCGTAAACCGGAGCCCGAGCGCGCCCGCCAATGTGCGCACGAGGAGCGTCTTCGCCGTGCCGGGCACTCCTTCAATGAGCAGGTGTCCGCGCGCCAGGAATGTCACCAGCGCGTCGTCAATCGCCGCGTCCTGGCCAACGATGCGCGTCGCGATGGTCGAGCGCAGGTGGCCCAACAGCTCGGCGCCCTGTTCGATGGTGATGCTCATGTCAGATCCGAGTCAGAGTGGATTCCACGCGATGCACGGCCGGCCCGAGCAGGCCAAACTCGTGTCGATTCAATGGAGTGTTGAGCGCATTGCGAAGGAGCTGCACATCGTCCGCAAGTATTGGATACTTCTCACTGATCCAGGCAAGGAACCGTTCATCGGTCTCCGATGTGCGGGCGCACACGCCACCGCGTTCCACTCGTCGACGGAGTCCGCGGAGCAAGCGCAGGGCGCCCGTGCGTGTGGCGCCCACATGCGCGTAGGCGCGGGCCAGCGCGTCGACGTGTTCCAGCGGTGAACGGCGCTCGATGCGCGCGGGATCGCTTGGCGGAACGGCGCGCGGCGCCGCCGCGATCAGGAGCACCAGCCCGGCGGCCACGAGCTGAAAGACGGCCCGGCCGCTTGCGGTGCCGCCCAGATATTTGGCCATTGCACGGATCGTCGCTGACTGCGCCCCGGAACCCTGGTGATACTCGTCGAATACGATCCGTTGCCGTGGCACGTCGCTCCCGTCACGCAGAAACTCCATGGCGCGGATGGCGCTCGCATCGAATCCGAACGCGCAGACGCGAAGCGCATCGTTCGCCAGAAAGTCCGGATCGGATACAATGACGATGCGGCCTGCCCCGAACGGAAAGCCCACCGTCGATGGCCTCTCTCGCCCCAGGCTGGCATTCACGTTCACCGACGTAAAGGTCACCAGACCAGCCGGTGCGGGCGCACGCCACTGCAGTGCGGAGAGATAGGCCCGCCCGGCGGGCCAGAGGCTGCGGTTGAGCGCTGGGCTGCCGCCGCGCCAGATGGAGAGGTTAAGGCGCTCGGGGCGCGCGCAGCTGTCGGCGCTCGGGTCGCCGCCGCGGTCCCCCGTGGTCAGGATGGCGCCGTTGGCGCCGGCGCGCACATGCAGCGAATCTTCCAGCGTCTTCGTGCCGCGCCCCAGTGCGACGAGGAGCGCACCGCCCGCGCGCACGTGGTCGAGCAGCAAGTGCGTCTCGGACATCTGCAAGGGCACGCGAGGATTCAGCACCGCGCGCACCACGCCCGGATCGGGCCGCAGGTCGGCCACTCGCTGCTGCTCCGGGTGCCACCCCAGCCTGCCGAGTGTCTCGAAGAACAGGCGCGCGCCCTGCGGCTCCGTGTTGTCGCTGCTCAGCCGCGGGTCGCCCGTTCGCCCGGCGATCACACGCGGCGTCAGGATCGCGCTGAGGATCACCAGTCCCGCCACAAGCGGGAGCACGACCCCAGGTCGCGCGTACCACCGGGCGGTGGTCACGGAGCGCCATTCCGCCCGAGCAGCGGCCGGGCCTCGCTGAGCAGGGCCGAGTAGTCGGTCGCGGTGCACTCACGCGCACCGTAGATGATGCGGTCGTAGCGTGAACGGAACGTCTGAAAGCCCCGTTGAGACGCGATCCCGCGTTGACGGAGCTCGCGTGCGTAGTCCCCCGTCGTCTTCGATGGATGCAGCCGGAGTTCGCCCCGCGAAGCACAGGACGCCAGAAGCGCCGCGAACAGCGAGTGCGCCGCACGTGTGAAGTCGCCTGCCGTCGCCAATCGTTCTGCCTCGAGCCAGGCATCGGTACCCGGCGTGCGGGTCCGATCCGCATCGCCACGTGGCGTTATCTCTGCAAGGGCACGCTCTCCCATCCACACGCGCACGATGACGAGCACCAGGAGTAGCGCGAAGAGCGCCACGACAAACGTGCGCCCGGCGTGCGAGTCCCGAAAGAAATCGACGAGATCGGACACGACGCGGCCGAACCAGCGCCAGAACTGCCGCCATGCGCTGTCGCCAAGTGCGCGCTGAAACACCGGCTGAGCGGAAACGGCGGCTACCGTGTCGTGGATCGCGCCTTTATCCCACGCGGCGTTGCTTCCCTGTGGCAGGAACATTCGTCGACCCCGGCGCGGGGAGCGTCAGGCGTCGACGGCCGTCGAACGCGTGGGCGACCCGAGCGCGCGTTCCATCTGCTCCAGATCGAACCCCTCGTGTCGGATGCGCGTGTCGTAGTAGAGGACCATCGTGGTCAGCCCGATCACCGGGTACACGACAATCGTCACGGCCGTGCTCACCATGATCGACACGACCTGATTGCCGGCCGAAGCCGCCATCCACGAAGCGCCCATCAGCAGCAGGAAGTAGATGACATACACGAGCAGCAGCGTATTCAGCACGTGTCGCTTGCGGCCGTCCGAGAGCGTGCTGGATCGTCCGAAGGCATCCACGGCACTGCGATTCTCGAGCACGACCACCGCTTCCACGGCGAAGAACCGCGCCGCAACGTACAGCGCGCCGACCAGGAGACAGAGCAATCCCACGGCGTAGGCGATCCACCACATCAGGGTGGCCAGCAGCAGCCGAGGGAATCGTGCCAGTACCGTGGAAGCGGCCGCCGCAAGATCAGGTTCGCCGCCCAGATAGACCTGCGAACCCATCAGGATGACCACGCCCGACAGGAAGGAGAGCGTCACCCAAGACACGGGCATCATGAGCAGGCTGTTCGACAGCGATGGCATGCTGCCGGGCGGCCGGGAACCCTGCATCACGATCTGGAGGATGAGCGTCGGCACGTGGGCCAGTGCCACGACGAGGATGTACTGTCCGCTGTGTCGCCGATAGAGCGCGAATGCGGCGTCGACAATGTCCGACACCGAGCGTGCGCGAAGATTCGTGTCACTCATTCGGGGCGTGGGCTGGGAAGAAGGATGGTCGAAGCAATCTTACTGCGTCGAGACGGAGCGCGCGAACCAATCGGAGCGCCGCCGGCGACACGCCGGTCCGGCGCCTGCATCGAGGTCCCCGGTCAGCGCGGCGGCTCGGGCCTCACCACGAACGATTGCGTCAGCGCCTTGCCGTTCACCGTGAGCTTCGCGGTGAACGTGCCGGAGAATGGTGGCAACGCCGCACCGCGCCCGAAGCCGCCACCGAACCCGCGGCCACTTCGACTCGTGCTCCACACGATCCGGTGCAGTCCCGCCGACGTGCTGAAGTGCTCGGACTCCGGCCGCCACAGGGGCGACGTGTTGGGAATGCCGGCGCCGCCCGTGCGGCCGAGCGCGTTGGGTGCGGCCGGCGACGCCGGTGCCGCGGGCGTGCTCGAGAACGAACCCACCACCGCGCCTGACGCGTCCACGATCTCGAGCGTGACGGGCGTCGTGACCGTCGTCTTGAGGTAATAGTCGATCGCCACGCCATTGGGTGGGTTCAGCGCCTGCGGTTCGTCCTTCTGCAGCGGCGTGCCGTTGTCGCCGCCCTGCGTGTAGTTGGTGGCGTCCGTTGGCTTGAAGAGGAATGCATCCGCGGCGAGCACGGCGTCACTGAGCTGGCGCAGCGGGCCGATGTCGTCGAGCACCCAGAAGCCGCGGCCGTGCGTCGCGACGATCAGGTCGCCGTGGTGGAACTCGAAGTCGCGCACCGACGTCGCCGGCAGGTTGAGCTGCAGTGGCTGCCAGTTGTCACCGTCGTCGAAGCTGATGAACGCGCCGCGCTCCGTGCCGGCCACGAGCATCCCCGGGCGGTCCGGATCTTCCTTGACGACGTGCACGTAGACGCCGGCGGGCAGGCCCTTGGTGATGCGCTGCCACGTCCGTCCCTGGTCGCGCGTCCGGTAGACGTACGGCTCGTAGTCCTGCAACTGGTGGCGGCTGACGCTGATGTACGCGGTGCTGAAGTCGGCGTGCGACGCCTCGACGCACGTCACGCGACTCCACGCGGTGAGCTCCCGGGGCGTCACGTCGGTCCACGTGCGGCCGTCGTTGGACGTCACGTGCACGAGGCCGTCGTCCGTCCCCACCCACACCATTGGCACGAGCAGCGGCGACGAGCAGACGGCGTAGATCACGCCGCGCTGGCTGTTGCGGTCGGTGTCGGCGGCGGCCGCCGCGTCGAGCGTGGCGGGCACGCCCGGGTTGGGGCGCGTCAGGTCGGGACTGATCTGCTTCCACGTCGCCGCGGCATCCGTCGACTTGAACAGGAACTGCGCGGCGTAATACAGGTTGCGTGGATCGGCCTTCGAGAGCACCAGCGGCTGCGTCCAGTCGCTGCGCAACGGCTCGGTGCTCCGCGGCGACGTCGTCCCCGGCACGTCCGCGTTTGCCTCGAGGTCGAAGCGGCTCCCCTGGCCGCCGTAGATGACGCCCGGGTGCAGCGGATCGCCCGCGGTGCATCCGCTCTCGCCACCAGCGCCAATCGGTTCCCAGTCGCGCATCGAGATCTCACCGAACTTGCCGCGCGAGCGCACGGCCACCGCGCCGCTGTCCTGCTGCGCACCAGTCACCCAGTAGGGTGAGCGGTAGTCCACCGACACATGATAGATCTGCGCCGTGGGCTGGTTGAGCCACGAACTCCATGTGACGGCGCGGGGATCGTCAGCCGTCGCATTGTGCGTGATGATCGCCCCCTGGTCGCTGGCGACGATCATCGTGTTCGCGTCGTCCGGCGAGACCCACGCCTGATGGTAGTCGTCGCCACCGGGCGAGCCTCGCAGGGCAACCCACGTCTTGCCGCCGTCCTTCGTGCGGCTGACTGCCACATTGGGCACGTAGACGATGTCGGCGTTTCGCGGGTCGACGGCGAGCTTCTCGAAGTACCAGCCACGTCCCCAGAGCGCCTGGTCGGACGACACGCGGGTCCACGAGGCACCCGCATCATCGGAGCGGAAGAAGCCGCCCTGCCGCGGGACCTGAGGTGTGCCGCGGCTCCCGAAACCGCCGCCTGCAGCGGCAGGTGGGGCCGCTGGTGGCGTGGGTGCGCTCGCGCCCGGCTCCGGCAGCAGGTCGTCGATCACCGCGTACACGCGCTTCGGATCGCTGGCCGCAATCGCAATGCCGCTGCGCCCGATTCCCTCTGTGGGCAGCCCCTTGGTCATCTGCTTCCACGTCGTGCCGCCGTCGGTGGATTTCCACAACCCGCCGCCCGGACCATTCGAGGGCTGGTACGTGTACCACGGCGGCCGACGCGTATTCCAAAGACACGCGTACACGATGCGCGAATCCTTTGGATCGATCGCGACGTCGACGGCGCCCACGTCGTTGTTCCTGAACAGCACCTTCTGCCAGCTCTTGCCTCCGTCGCGAGAGCGGAAGACGCCGCGGTCGGGATTCGACGCATACAGGAACCCGATGGCCGCGACGAACACGGTGTGCGGGTCGCGCGGATCCACCGCGACCTTGCCGATGTGGTGCGTGTGGTCGAGGCCCAGGTGCGTCCACGTCCGGCCGGCATCGGTGGACTTGTAGACGCCATTGCCGAATCCGGCGGAGTCGCGGAGCGTGGACTCGCCGGTGCCGACGTAGACCGTGTCCGGCGCAGAGGGTGCCACCGCGATCGAACCGATCGATGCCACAGGCTGCGCATCGAAGACCGGTGTCCAGACGCGGCCGGCGTCGATGGTCTTCCACACGCCGCCGTTCACCGATCCAAAGTAGAACTCGTTCGGTCGTCCCGGCACGCCCGTGACCGCGTCGACGCGTCCGCCGCGGAACGGGCCAAGCATGCGCCATCGCAACCCGAGATCGATGCCGGCGAGCGGCTCCCCGAATGGCGCCATGGGAGCGGCGCCGAATGGCGAGCGCTCGATGGGTGCCGGTCTCGACTCGGCTCGCAGACCGGGCGCGAGCAGCGGAGCGGCAGCGGTGGCCGCCAGCCCTGCTACGCTGGCACGGAGCAGGAAGTCGCGGCGTGACACGTCGCTCTGTTCGTGCGTGTTGCAGGGCGAAGGCGAGGCGTGGTCGGGGTCGTTGACGCGCGGTGGCCGGCGGTTTTTCACGGTCGCTCCGGGGCTTGGCGGGAGAGCGGGAGTATGGCGGTCGGCAGTTCTAAACACCAGACGCAGTCGTGGGTCGCAGTCGTGGGTCGATGCGTTATGGCGCGCCACCCGGAACGCCAGCCGCCTTCGCCGCCGCCTGCTGGAGCCGATACACGTGAACCTCTGGTACCTGCCCCCGCGCACCGAGCCCGCGCGGCGTCTCGTGGAACAGGGTCGCCATCAGCACGTTGGCCGCGAGAAACGTGCCTTGCACCGTTGGATGGCTGCCGTCGAGCTGCCACAGCGGAATGTCCGGATGCTCCGCGGCGATCGCCGCCCACGCATCGCCAACAGGTGCCACGATCGCATGCAACTCATCGGCGATCGCGCGGTACCCCAGCGTCACCTGCGCCTGCAATGCGGCATAGTCGGCAAGGCCACCTTCCGGCCAGCCGTGCTGGCGACCCCATGCGGCGTAGAAGACGGGTCGAGCGCCCGCGTGGCGGATCTCGCTCACGAGCGCACGCGCCGCGGGATACATCTGGCCCTGCCGCGATTGCTCCACCGCCGGCATGAGACTCTGCTCCTGCAAGACGACGTACGTCCAGTGTCCCGTACGGATCTTGTCGAGCACCGCCATCGAGGCGGCGTGGTCGGCCAGCGTGGCGCCGCCCGGCGCGATCATTTCGGTGTACACGGCATGCCCCTGCGCGAGCGCCACGGCGGCGAACGTTCGCGGCAGGTCATTGACCGACGTGTAACTGTTGCCGATGAACAGCACGCGTGAGCACCCGTCGTCAGCCGGAATGCGGTCGCATCGCGGCGCGCGCACCGGCAAGCACGCCACCGTGAACGCGCCGCAAGTGAGCGCGACCCAAGCGAGCGTCGGCCACCACCATCGACGCGGCACCGTCACCGCCGCTTCCGCGCGTCGTGACAGGCGAGATCCACCACGACCGCGCTCGCCAGCAACAAGACGGGATCCTCACCCTCATTGATGTCGACACCGTAGGTGTCACTCCACGTGAACCACTGCTTCGACACCTGCGCCACGGGGGTGTCGCCGCGACGGAACGTGTACTCGTGGTCGGTGAGGTCGCCTTCGGCCGTCAGGTCGTCCGGGCCTGGTACGTCGACCGTGAACGTGCAATGGAAGAACGTGAACAACTCCTTCTTGATCACCGCCGCCAGCACGCCGCCGCGGGTGATCTCGTACGTCGGCCCCCATGCGAGCAGCTTCTGGCTGATGAACGCGAGTTCATTGCCCGCCATGTCCTGGAACGACGCCTTGGAACCGAGGCTGATCGCCTTGCCGTCCACGAAATAGGCGTCGTTGCCGTCGGCATCCTTGATCGTGAAGTCGTCGCCCCACGAGAACAGCTTCTGCTTCAGGACGTAGCGCATGCGATGCTCCCGCGGTCGGTGGTCGTTGCAAGACGATGGATCGGTTCGGTGACGCTCGACTCCTACGGCAGGCCGAGCTTCTTCCGGGCGAACGGCCGTGCGAAGGCGGCCGGCGGGTTGTGCGCCGTTGCAAGGTCATATGCCTTCTGCGTGAACTCCTTCGCCTTGGCTGCCTGCCCCAGTTTCTCGTACGCCATGGCCAGCAGCGCGTGCAGGAACGGATCGCGGTCGTTGCCGCGCAGTCCGATGGCTCTGGTGAGGTCGGCCTCGGCGGTCGCGACGTCGCCGGTATAGAGCGCCACGTATCCGGTGAGATACGGGAAGAACCGTTCCTGCTGTGCCGCCATGGCCGTGTCGCTGTCGAGTGCCTTGCGCGCGGCGGCCACATGCTGGGCGGCCGACTTCCCGTCGCCGTGGCGCGACGCCAGCCGCGCGAGCGCGTGTTCGAGGCGGAAGTCCCACAGGCTCTTCGGGTGCGTCTTCGGCGCGGGTTCCTTGAGGCCGAGTTCGCTCCCCAGGCGATAGTACGTATCAGCCGTCTTCAGGTCGCCCGCATCGATGCAGGTGCGCGCGGCCTCATTGGCGATTTCACCCTGCTGATAGAACGCGTTCTGCGGCTCCGCTTGTTCGCGCGTCTTCCAGTAGGCGATGACCATCTCTTCGTACCGCACCGTGTTCGCGCAGTCGCCATCGAACGCATACGACATGGCCATGGCACGTTGCGACGCGGCCCGCGCGGCCGCGTCGGGTGCGCCGTCAATGAGCTTCTGGAAGATGACGCGTGCTTCGCGTGTCTTGCCGTCGACGTCCAGGCGTGAGGCTGTGCGCGTGCTGTCGTTGCGCGGCGATGGCTGGCCGCCCGGCGGTCCCCCCTGCGCGGCGAGTACGAACGGGCCAAGTGCGAGCGGGCCAAGTGCGAGCGCAGCGATCAACGGCAGATGGAAGCGGGGGCAGGTGCGCATCGTGATTCCTCCGGGCATCGGTGAGTCGGCGCCCGCCGGCTGACCGGCCTTGGCGCTGGGGGCACAACTCCAAATCTTGCGAATACGCCGCGATTCACTCCTTGCAATGTGAGTGCAGGGAGTATCCACATAACGCACGAGTAAGTCAAAAGTGCTCTAGTGGCGCCCACCGGTCCAGATCGCCACGACCGCGCACGATCCCTCCTGCGCGGCGCCCGTGAGCGGAATCAGTTCGCCGGGGGCCTGAGCCGCGCTCGCATAGATCTCGACCGCCGCGATGGCGCCGGCGCTCAGGATGTCATCGAGCGGGACAATGCGGCGCGGATCTGTCAGGTCAAAGTTGCGATTCTCGCCGCTGGGGACTTCCGGCACCAGCAGTCGCCCGTCCAAAAACACCGACGCCTTGCATCCCCGTCGACCGACAAGGATCGTCTGCGAACGGCTGCCAGGCGCCCGCGTCGCAAACGCGAATCGCCGGTTACTGAACAGGTCGGTCACGCGGCTGACGTTCCGGCTGTCCAACTCCTCGGGCGTGATGAACTCCGCGGTGAATGCACCTCGCTGCGCGCGCTGGACTCTGTCGTAGAACCCATTCCGTTCGAGCGGAGACGGCACTCCACGCTCCACCACCGTGACCGTCGCCAGCGACTGCCCCAACGGCGACATTGTGAGCTCGAACTCGCCGTTCGTCGAGCGCCCGAGGCGTGCCCATAAGGGCGCGTAGCCGATGCGCCGCGCGGCGACGCGAATCGAATCGGCGGCGACCCGAAGAGCCACACGTCCGCTGTCGTCCGTCACGCGTCCGCGCCCTCCTTGCACTTCCACGATTGCATGCGGAATCGCAACGCCATTCGGGTCGCGCACCCGCACGACCACGCCCCGCGCCGTCGCATCAGCCCGCACGCCGCCAATCTGCAGGTCGACCTGCGTCGACCGCTCACCCTTAGCAATCCGCATCGCCACCTTGTACGATTCACGCGCGCCAAACTGCGCTGACACCTCGAGCAACCGGGCATCCGGGATCCCGCACACGGTGAAGGTCCCGTCACTCCACGCCATCGTCGTCAGCTGTCGCGTGTTCCCCTTGACTCCGCTCGCCGTCAGTCCGTGGTTCTCCTTCCATTCCACCGTGACTACCGCATCAGCCAGCGGCGCGCCGAGCGCGTCGCGTACTGTGCCGCGCAGCACGCCCGCAGCCGCATCGTCAGGCGTCGGCGCACACGCGGCCCGCGCCGCCGCCACGTCCACCTCGACGGCGGCCTTCGTCGACGCCGCGTCGGGCGTCGCCACCGGCTCTTCGAGGCCGTTCGTGAAGAGCAACGCCTCACCACGCCGCATGCGCCACACTTCGCCTCCCTTCACCAGGACCATGGCGCGCCTGGTCGACCCTAACGGCGGCGCGGAGAACGGCATCCGGATCTCCCATCGGCTGACGAACCACGTTCCGCTCGTGAGCCGCGTAAACTCGACGCGGCCGCCAGTGGCGAGGCGCCGTTCATCGACCGGTAACCCTTCGTACCGGAAGTCCAGGCGCCGCAGTTCGTTCGTCGCGTAGTCGAGCCAGAGGGTGCCGCTGACGTCCACGAACCGGGGTCTGCCATCCTGAGGTCGAAATGTCAGGCCGATCCATCCTGCTTCCTCACCCGTCCCCTCGACGAGGCCCAGGCAGTGCGACGCGGCAAACGCCTCCGACAGCAACACGTCCGCGTCTGGTGCCCAGTACGTTTTACCGACCGGGTCGCGCTGCATGTAGCCCACCTTCGCGAGCGAATCGGGGGGCAGGCTCTGAAAGGGCTTGAGCGACTCGCCTTCCTTGAACTCGCGCTGCAGCGGCGCCAGATCGCGGGCGCCCAACGAGCGCACCTGGGCATGCTCGCTCAAGCGGGCCCTCGGATTGCCGTCGCTCGAGGTCAGCATCGTGCTCAGCAACGCCTTGCGTGCCTCCTCGAACACCGTTGCCACATTCGCTCCCACCGCGCCCTTCTGCCGACATACGCTTGTCGCCTGCGTCGTCACGGCTTGAAGGACGATGGGATCGTCCGGCAACACGGTGCGCATCTCGCGCGTTTCCCGCGCCGCGAGGTTGAACTCGCCGATCACCACAGGCCGGTGTCCAATGCGCAGCGCGCGCAGCCGCACCGCGCCCGCCGCCATGTCCATCGCGTAGCGCCCGGTGCCGTTGGTCATCGTCCGTGCCAGCACGCTGTCCCTCGCGCCGCGCGACGCCACGACAATCACGCCTACTGCTGGCGTGCTGTCGGGGCGCATCAACGTGCCCCGTACCGACTGCGCGGCCAGCGGCGATGCGAGCGCGAACGCGAACACCAGCGCGCACGCCGGCACGTGCCATGGCACCCTCAATGCGGCAAACGCCCGCGCTTCTGCATCGGTCGCGTGATCGGCCGCAATTCGGCCGATGCCGTTGATCAGGGTGGCTCTCGGATGACGAGGTGCGGTCATGGGCGAATTTGATGAGGAGTTACAACGGGCGTTGCGCTGCGACGCTTCGTATTCATAGATGCGACCGTGGGCGTGCACCGCAAGGCCGTTTGGTGCGGCAGAGCCCGCCGCCCGGGACCGCTTCCCTGTTGCACCGCTGGCACCGAGACCGTCGACTTCGACGTTGTCGCGCGAACTTAACATCGCGTGCCACCAGGCATCCTTGACGTTCTTCTTCAGTTCCACACCCAACGAGCCGAAATCCCATGTGGCACGGCACGGCGGCCGGATCTCCAGTCCGAAAGTGAGATCTCGCTTCGGGCGGGCTTCCGCACGTCCTCAATCGGCTCGCGCGGCGGGGCGTCTGTCGCGCAGATTAACATCTGGGGGGCATCGGCCGTCTCCCCGTGCACAGGAGACCCTCGATGACCTCGTTGTCCGTTGACGCCCTTGCGACCCGCGCCTTGAGCGACGGGGAACGCGAAGAATTGTCCGCCCTCGGCATGCTCGACCCCGATGGCGTCATCGCCCGCTCGGCGCGCCCCGACACCGGGACGACCCGCCGCCCGATCGAGAAGCACGCCATGCACGCCAGCGGCGTGCTCAACGAAGCGTACGACTATGGCACGCCCGCCTCGTTCACGCGCGGCATCCGGTTCGACATCGGCGACAAGACGATGCTGATGATCTCGGGCACCGCCAGCGTCGACGAGGATGGACGTTCGAGGCACCTCGGCGACTTCCGCGCCCAGCTCTGGCGCACCTACCGCAACATCACGAACCTGCTGGCCGGCCAGGATGCCACCTGGCACGACATCGTCCGCACCACCTGCTACCTGCGCGACATCGAGCGCGACTATCGCGACTTCAATGAGGTGCGCACGGCGTTCTTCACGTGGCATGGGCTCGATCCGCTGCCGGCCAGCACGGCCATTCAGGCCCGCATCTGCCGCGAGGACTTGCTGGTCGAGATCGAAGCGATCGCGGTGATATCGCGCGGCGACCGCGGATGACCGCTCGCGCCGGCGGTCGGCGGTTCGTGCTGCGCCTCGGCGCACTGGCGGTGGCCCTCGCGGCCATTCCGCTCGGCGCACAGCGCCCGGCCAAGGCGGCCAAGACGGCCAAGGCTGCGAACACGCAGCCGGCAACACCGCCCCCCCCCGTCGGCCCTCCGCCGCAGAACCACATCGACGATCTGGTCTACGCGCGGCTGGCGCGGTCGCATCTGCTCGCCGCCCCGCTGTCGGGCGACGCCGTCTTCCTGCGGCGCGTCTACCTCGACGCCATCGGCACGCTGCCGACGGCCGACGAGGTGCGCGCGTTTCTCGCCGACTCGAGCCGCGACAAGCGCCGCCGCCTCATCGACCAGCTGCTCGAGCGCGACGCGTTCGCCGACTACGCCGCCATGAAGTGGAGCGATGCGCTGCGCGTGAAATCGGAATTCCCGATCAACCTGTGGCCCAACGCGGTGCAGGCGTACCACCACTGGATTCGGGCGAGCCTGCGCGCCAACCTCCCGTACGACCGGTTCGCCCGCGAAATGCTCACCGCGAGCGGCAGCAACTTCCGCGAGGCGCCGGTCAACTTCTACCGCGCGGTGCAGAGTCGTGCCCCCGAGGCGCTCGCCGCCGCCGCCGCGCTGACGTTCATGGGCACGCGCACCGACGCCTGGCCGAGGGAGAAGCTTGCGCACCTGGCCGCGGCCTTCTCGCAGGTGGCGTACAAGCCGACCCGCGAGTGGAAGGAAGAGATCGTCTACTTCGACCCCGACAAACCCTTTGCCGGCGCGCGTCCCGGCGCGCCGCGTGCCCTCACCTTCCCCGACGGCGCCACCGTCACGCTCGCCCCCGACCAGGATCCGCGCGACGCCTTTGCGGCCTGGCTCACGGCGCCCACCAACCTGTGGTTCGCGCGCGCCGCCGTGAACCGCGTCTGGTCGTGGCTGCTCGGGCGCGGCATCGTGCACGAACCCGACGACCTGCGCGCCGACAACGCGCCGTCCAACCCGGAACTGCTGGCCTTCCTCGAGCGCGACTTCGTCGCCGCGCATTTCGATCTCAAGCATCTCTACCGGCTCATCCTCAACTCGGCGACGTACCAGCTCGCGTCGAGCGGCGGCGCCACCGGCGCCGAAGCGGACGCGACGTTCGCGCATTATCTCATGCGCCCGGTCGACGCCGAGGTGCTCATCGACGCCATCGACGACATCACTGGGGCCAGCGAGCCGTACTCGAGCGCCATCCCGGAGCCGTTCACGTTCACGCCGCTCGGCCAGCGCGCCGTCGCGCTCGCCGACGGCAGCATCACCAGCACTTTCCTCGTGACGTTCGGGCGCTCGCGGCGCGACACAGGCCTCGAGTCCGAGCGCGACACGCGCCCGACGGCCGCCGAGCGGCTGGCGCTGCTGAACTCCAGCAACATCCAGCGCAAGTTCGACCAGAGCGTCAAGCTGCAGGCGCTGGGCCAGCAGAGCACGGATGGGCGACAGACGCTCGACGCGCTGTACCTGACGATTCTCTCGCGCTACCCGACCGACGACGAGGTGCGCATTGCCACGGCCTACGCGCAATCCGCGTCGGCCAACCGCCGCATCGTGGGCGTCGACCTGGCGTGGGCGCTGGTGAACACGAGCGAGTTCCTCTACCGGCATTGAGCCCTCGACAGCCCGACGGACGGAGGTCCATCACCATGCCTCTCAGCAGACGCGACGCCATTCGGAAGAGCGTGTTCAGCGCGGCCGGCCTGTTTGTCGCCAGCCAGTGGCCGGAACTGGCATTCGCCACGCCTGCGCCGAGGGCCAAGGCCAAGGCGGTCATCCAGATCTGGATGTGGGGCGGCCCGCCGCATCTCGACACGTTCGATCCCAAGCCCGCCGCCGGCTACGACTACTGCGGCCCGCTCGCCACGCCCATCGCCACCAACGTCGATGGCGTCGTCATCGGCGAGCTGCTCCCGTCGCTCGCCAAGCAGGCCGACAAGTACTCGATCATCCGCAGCATGACGCACGGGATCAACGCGCACGAAACCGCGTCGTACGCCGTGCAGACCGGGCGCCGCTCGGGGGGCCACGACGTCTATCCGTGCGTCGGCGCCGTCGTATCGCTGTTCAAGGGAGTCAACGCGGGGTACACGGGGCTCATCCCGCCGTACGTCGTGCTCACGCAGCCGCTCGGCCGCTTTTCCGAGGCCGGGTTCCTCGGGCCGCGGTTCACGCCGTTCGCCACCGGCGGCGATCCGGCGCAGCCGCGGTTCGTCGTCGACGGCGTGGTGGCGCAGAACATCACCGACCAGCGGCAGCGCGACCGCCGCGAGCTGCTGCGCCAGCTCGACACCATCGGCAAGGTCGCGAATGCCGGGGCGTCGCTCGACGCGTTCGCGAAGTCCGGCGACCAGGCGTACGATCTCATCCTCGGCGACGCCGGCAAGGTGTTTGACCTGTCGCAGGAAACGGACGAGATGCGCGAGCGGTACGGCCGCAACACGTTCGGGCAGTCGTGCCTCGTCGCGCGGCGGCTCGTCGAGCGTGGCGTCCCGTACATTGCCATCAACTACGAAGGGTGGGACACGCACAAGCAGAACTTCCAGGTGATGCGCCAGAAGCTGCCGCAGATGGACAAGGGCCTGGCGACGCTGCTCCAGGATCTGACGGAGCGCGGCCTGCTCGACAGCACGATCATCTGGTGGGGTGGCGAGTTCGGGCGCACGCCGCGCGTGCAGTGGGAAGCGCCGTGGAACGGCGGGCGCGGCCACTGGGGACAGGCGTTCACGTCGGTGGTTGCGGGCGGCGGGTTCAAGGGCGGCCACGTGGTGGGCGCGACCGACGCCACGGGAAGCGAAGTGCGGGAGCGGCCGGTCTCTCCGACCGACCTCATCGGCAGCGTCTACGAGCTGCTCGGCATCACCGCCGACGCCAAGCTTCCGCATCCGCAGGGGCTCGACGTGCGGGTGATGCCGACGGCTGCCGAGGCCGTGGCGCTCGCCGGGCCGGCCACGGGGGGCCGGCTGTCCGAAATCATGTAGGCGCGGTCGGCGACGATTGGCGCGCGCCTTGCCGTTCACCGGAGCGAGTGTGATGAAGAGACCCACGTGGGCATTGGTGATGCTGTCCGGCCTCGCGGCCGTACCGGCCCTCACGGCGCAACAGCCGAACCGGCCGCGCATCGGGTACGCGTACCCGGCCGGCGCCCAGCGCGGGACGACGGTTCGCGTGGAGATCGGCGGCCAGTTTCTCAACGGCGCCAGCGCGGTGCTCGTATCGGGCCGCGGCGTCGAAGCGCGCGTGGTCGGCATCGACCTGCCGCTCGCCGGCATGGCGCTGACCGCGCGCCGCGATTCGCTGCAGGCCATGCAGAAGCGCCCGCGCACGCCCGAACTCGTGCGGCAGATGATGGCCCTGCGCGACACGGTGGCCAGCTCGGTGCGGCGCCGCGGCATTCCGGCACTCGCCGATCTGGTCACGCTCGAAATCACCGTCGCGCCCGACGCCGACGTCGGCGAGCGGCAGCTGCGCCTCGAAACGCAGTTCGGGTTGGCCGGCCCGCTCGCCTTCCGCGTCGGCGAGCTCCCCGAGTTCCGCGAGAAGGACGTCAAGAACGCGCCGGCCGACATGGAAACGCCCGTGACGCTGCCGGCCACCGTGAACGGGCGGCTCATTCCCGGCGATATCGATCGCGTGCGCGCGCCGATGCGCACCGCGCCGCAGTACATGCCGGGCGACGCGGACCGCTACCGGTTTGCCGCGCACAAGGGCGAGCAGCTCGTGTTCGCCGTCGCCGCCCGCGCCCTGATGCCGTACCTCGCCGACGCCGTGCCCGGCTGGATTCAGCCGGTGCTCACGCTGTACGACGCGCAGGGACACGAACTCGCGTTCGACGACGACTACCGGTTCGATCCCGACCCCGTGCTCCACTACGAAGTACCCGCCGACGGCGAGTACGTACTCGAGATTCGCGACGCCATCTATCGCGGCCGCGAGGACTTCGTCTATCGCATCACGATGGGGGCGGTGCCGTTCGTGACCGACATCTTTCCCCTCGGCGGCCGCGCCGGCGCCAGTCACACGGTCGACATCGCCGGCTGGAACCTCGCGTCGTCACGCCTCAGCTTCGACGCCACGCGCAAGGAACCCGGCGTCTATCAGCTCGCCGTGGCCGGCGCCGCCATGCACTCCAACGCGTTCGCGTTCGCGGTGGACGCGTTGCCGGAAATTCAGGAGAAGGAGCCGAACGCCACGCCGCGCGAGGCGCAGGCCGTGACGCTGCCGGTGATCGTCAACGGGCGCATCGACCGGAGCGGCGACGCCGACCTGTTCCGGTTCAGCGGAAAGGCGGGCGATACCGTCGTCGTCGAGGTCACCGCGCGCCGGCTGGGGTCGCCGCTCGATGCGGCCGTCGAGCTGACCGATGATGCGGGCAAGCGCGTCGCGTTCAACGATGACCACGAGGACGTGCTCGCCGGTCGCGAAACGCACCACGCCGACTCGTATCTGCTCGCCGCGCTGCCCGCCAGCGGATCGTACGTCGTGCGGCTGACCGACGTGCAGCACAAGGGCGGCCCGGCGTATGCCTACCGCCTGCGGCTCAGCGCGCCGCGTCCCGACTTCGATCTGCGCGTGTCGCCATCGAGTCTCAATGCGCCCGGTGGCGCGACGATTCCGCTGACGGTCACCGCGGTGCGCCACGATGGCTTCACGGGCGACATCGCGATCACGCTGCGCGACGCGCCCGCCGGAGTGTCGCTCAGCGGCGCCGTCGTGCCCGCCGGACAGGACCAGGTGCGCATGACGCTCACCGTGCCTCCCGTGTCGGCTGCCGCGGTGATCGCGCTGCGCATCGAGGGCAGCGCGTCGATCCGCGGCAAGACGGTCACGAAGCCCGCCACGCCGGCCGACGACATGACGCAGGCCTTTGCCTGGCATCATCTCGTGACCACCGACGAACTGCTCCTGTCGGTCGCGGCGCGCGGCGGCACGCGTATGCCGACGAGCATCTTGTCGGGCGAACGCGTGCGGCTGGCCCCCGGCGGTACGACGAAAGTGCGCGTGACGCTGCCGCCCGCGTATGCGACGTTCGAGAACCTCAAGTTCGAACTCGACGACGCGCCCGACGGGTTCACGCTGCACGACCAGACGTTCACCCTGCGCGGCGCCGAGTTCGCGCTCGCCGTCGATGCCGCGAAGGTGAAGCCCGGCGCGCGCGGCAACCTGATCGTGACGATCTCGGGCGAGCGCGTGGCACCGGCCAATTCGCCCAACGCCGGCGCCCGCCGGCGCGTGCCGCTCGGCACGCTCCCGGCGATTACCTACGAGATCGCCACGAAGCCGTAGCGCACCCCCGTGCCTCAGAGCCCGATGATTTGGTCGCGCCGGGTGCCCACGCTCACGTAGCGAATCGGGCTCTCGACCAGCGCCTCGATGCGGTCCAGGTACGCCCGCGCCTGGCGCGGCAAGGCTTCGATCGCGCGCGCGTCCGCCGTCGACGTCCGCCACCCGTCGAACCACTCGTAGTGCGGCTGGATCTGTTCGAGGTCGGCGAGGTCGCCCGGAAACTCGGTGACCAGCTGGCCGTCGATCTGATAGCCCGTGCACAACCCGATCTGCTCGAGCGTGTCGAGCACGTCGAGCTTGGTGACCGCGAGCGCCGAAAGCCCGTTGACGCGCACCGCGTAGCGCACCACCACGGCATCGAACCAGCCGCAGCGGCGCGGGCGGCCGGTGGTGGCGCCGAACTCGTTGCCCAGCGCGCGCACGCGTTCGCCCATCGCGTCGTCATACTCGGTCGGCAGCGGCCCGCTGCCGACGCGCGTCGTGTACGCCTTCACCACGCCAAGGCATGCGTCGAGCGCGCGCGGCGACACGCCGACGCCCGTGGCCGCGCCGCCCGCCGTGGTGTTGCTCGACGTCACGAACGGATACGTGCCGTGGTCGATGTCGAGCAGCGATCCCTGCGCCCCCTCGAACAGCACGGCCGCGCCGGTCTTGAGCGCGCCGTGAATGGCGAGCCCGACGTCCTCGCTCAACTCCAGCAGGCGCGGCGCCAGCGCCCCGAGCACGTCGAGCGTGTGCTCCACGCTGGCCCGCTTCGACGACCCGAACCCGGCGAGCACGTGGTTGGCATGCTCCGTCCCGCGCTCCACCAGCGAGCGCAACCGGCCGGCATGCGCCACGTCGAGCACGCGCACACCGCGCCGCGCGATCTTGTCCTCGTAGCACGGCCCGATGCCGCGCCCCGTGGTCCCGATCGCCTTGCTCGCCTGGCTTTCCTTGTCCATCAGCTTGTGATACGGCATCACGAGGTGCGCGCGATCGCTCACGTACAGCCGCCCCGACACATCCACGCCATCCTTCACCAGGCCGTCGATTTCCTCGAACAGCGTCTCGGGATCGAGCACGACGCCGTTGCCGATGGCGCAGCGCACGCCGGGGTGCAGAATGCCGCTCGGCACCTGATGGAGCACGGTGGCGTGGTCGCCGATGTGCACGGTGTGGCCGGCGTTGGCGCCTCCCTGGTAGCGCACCACCCAGTCGGCCCGCTCGGCCATTACGTCAACGAGTTTCCCCTTCCCCTCGTCGCCCCACTGGGCGCCCACCACCACGATGGCGCGCGTCTTCGCATCGAACATTGCAGCTCCGGCCCGGTGCACGGGCGAGCGGGAAGAACACAAAAAAACGCCCCGGCGCAGATTCGCGGGGCGTTGAAATAATCTACGGCACGCGCCGGGCCGAGGCAATCGGCCCCGGCCCGGCACGCCTCGCTCAGGCGACCGGCGCCGCCATCAGCTCCCGCACCGACCGCTGCTCATCGGCGCTCAGCGCCCGCAACGGCATGCGCACCGCGCCGCCCACGAGCCCCACCGCGTCGAGTGCCGCCTTCACGCCCGGTATCCCGAGCCCGGCCACGATCTGGCTGGCCATCGGCTTGAGCCGTTCCTGCGCCACGGCCGCCCGGGCGATGTCGCCACGCTTGAACCCTTCGTACACGTCGACGCACAGCCCGCCGGCGAACAGCGACACCGCCACGATCCCGCCGCGCACGCCCAGTTGCAGCCCCGGCAGCAGCTGCCCGCCACTCCCCGTGAGCACGCTGAACGACGGCCCCTGCGCCTGCACGTACCCCTCGAGCAGGGCGAGGTCCCCCGAGCTGTCCTTGATCCCGACGATGTTCTCGTGCATCGACAGTTCGGCCACGAGGTCGGGCTCGAATCGGAAATGCATGTACTTGGGAATGTTGTACAGCACCACGGGCAGGGGGCTTTCGCCGGCCACGCGCTGATAATGGGCGCGCAGCGCCCCGGGAGTCATCTGCGCCCCGTAGTAGTGCGGGGCAACCACCAGCACGGCATCGGCGCCGCGCGCGCCAGCGTCCCGGCAGCGCGAGACGCATTGCCGGGTCGACTCCGCCCCGGTGCCCATCAACAGCAGCGTGCCCTGCGGCACCGTCGCGCGCGCCGTCTCCAGCAGCGCCGCGCGCTCCGCTTCATCGAGCAGCGCGGCTTCGCCCGTCGAGCCGCACACCACGATGCCGTGCAGTCCGTGTGCGAGATGGGAGCGGATATTCGACGCGAACCCGACGAGATCCGGCCCTTCCGAAGCGGTGAACGGCGTGGTGACGGGGCCGAGGATTCCAGCGAGCGTAATGGGCGGCATTTTAGGGGCAGAGGGTGGACGGTAGACGGTAGACGGCGGACGGCGGACGGCAGCTACCTCTGCTGGGTCTCCCTGCCGGAGCCGGAACGGAAAGTCTGCAATTTGGCCTGGAAATCGCCGGGCCGCGACGCCGCGGCGAGGGCCACGTCGAACGAGACCTCGCCGCTGCGCACCAGGTCGCTCAGGTGCTGGTCGAACGTCTGCATCCCGTTCGTCTCGCGTCCGTCCGCGATGCAGTCGCGGATCGCGCCGAGCTTCTCCCCGTCGAGCAGCAGGTCGCGGATGGTCGCCGTCACGAGCATCACCTCGGCGGCCACCACGAGTCCGTGTCCATCGGCGCGCGGCAAGAGCCGCTGGCTGACCACCGCGTGCAGCGTCTCGGCGAGGCGCACCCGCACCACGTCCTGTTCCTCGGGCGGGAACATCGCCATGAGGCGGCGGATCGTGCTCGGCGCGTCGGGCGTCGGCAGCGTCGACAGGAACACGCGCCCCGTCTCCGCCGCCTTCATGCCCGTGTCCATCGTTTCGGCGTCGCGCAGTTCGCCGACCAGGATCACGTCGGGATCCTGGCGCATCGCGGCGCGCAGGCCGCTGCGGTAACTCTCGGTGTCGACGCCGACTTCGCGCTGCGTGATGCTGCTCTGCAGGTCGCGGTGCAGGAACGCGATCGGGTTCTCGAGCGTGACGATGTGCTTGTTCCGGGAGGCGTTGATGTGATTGATCATCGCCGCCAGCGTGCTCGACTTGCCCGACCCCGTGGCGCCGGTCACGAGAATCATGCCGCGTGCCGCATCGGCCACGCGACGCATCACGTCCGGCAGCCGGAGCGAGTCGAACGTCGGCACCTCGAACGGGATGACGCGCATCACGATCATGAAACTCGACCGCTGCCGCAGAATATTGACGCGGAAGCGGCCGATGCCGGGCGCCCCCCACGAACAGTCGTAGTCGGTCAGCTTGTCGATCCGGGCGCGATCCTCGTCGTTCGGAATCAGGCGCAGCGCGATGGCCTTGGTCTGCTCCGGCGTCAGCGCCTGCTTGGTGAGCGGCACGAGCCGCCCATCGATGCGCGCGCGAAACACGTCGCCCGCCTTGATGTGCAGGTCCGACGCCCCCCGGTCCACCGCCGCCTTGATGATCTTCTCCATGGCGCCTTCAGTACCCCAGAGCCTTGTCGACGACGTTCGTCAGCGGACGGCCGTCCACGTACGAGCGCCAGTTCCCCAGGAAGAGCGCCGACAGCCGGTCCCACAGCCGGCGCGGGGAGACGCCACTCACGTGCGGTGTCAGGACAACCTGCGGAAGTTGCCACAGCGGGCTGTCAGGGGCCAGTGGCTCGTGGGTGAAGACATCGAGCACCGCGCCGCGCAGCTGCCCGTGCGTGAGCGCGGCAATCAGCGCGTCCTCATCGAGCACAGTTCCGCGCGACACGTTGACCACGATCGCCCCCGGCGGCAGCAGCGCCAGCCGCCGTGCATCGAGGATGTGCCGCGTCTCGGCGGTCAGGGCGGCGGCCAGCACCACCACATCCGTGTTCGGCAACTCGTCGTCGATCGCGTCGGGCCCCGCCACGCGCACAAAGCCGCGCGGACACCCCTTCGACGGCACACGGCGCACCCCCGCCACCGACGCGCCGAGCGCCGCGAACCGCGCGCCAATCTCCGCCCCCAGACCGCCCGCGCCGATCACCAGCACGCGCAGTTCGTCGATCTCGCGCACCATCGCCGCGCTCCGCCCGAACGCGGCCTGATCCCACCGACGCTCGGCGCGCAACGACGCGGCCAGGTCGAGACCACGCGTCAGGTGCAGCACGCCCGCCAGCACCGTCTCGGCGATCGGCGGGCCGTACATGCCAGCCGCGTTGGTGAGCAGGCACGGGCCGTCGCGCAACTCGGGAATGGCGAGCAGCGCCCCGGTGCCGGCAAGGGCCGACTGCACCCAGCGCAGCCGCGGGGCCGCGTGGAAGAGCGGCGCCGGCATCCCCCACCCACAGTAGACCTCCGCCTCGGCCACGGCGGCCATCGCCTCGGGTCCCGGGCCGCGCGCGCCACCCTCGAGCGCGTCGTTGTCCTCGCGCACCACCACGGTTTCCCATCCCGCCGGCGCTTCGGCGCGGATGCGGTCGGCCACGGCGTCCGGAAGCCGGTACGCGGCAGACGTCGATCGCAGGTCGATGACCGCGCGTCGCATGCTAATGCAGCGTCACGTCGAGCACGTCGGCTCGCTCGAGCAGCAGGTCGCGGGCCAGGTCGAACTGCGGCGCGGGACCCTTCAGCCGCAGTTCGAACACCCGGTCGCGCGGATGATCATACGTGTCGCGGGTCATCACCTTGAGCCCCGAATCGTGGATCACCTGCTCGAGCAACGCGAAGTCCGTCGCCGCCGCCGCGCGCAGGGTCACCGGCACGGTCCGCTGCGTTCGCACCAGCCTGTGCTCCAGGTTGCCAAGCACCAGCAGGACGACGAGCACGATCAGCCCCGCGCCCAGTCCCTCGAGGAAGAAGCCGGCGCCGATGGTCAGGCCAATGGCGGCCACCGTCCAGATCGTCGCGGCCGAGGTGAGCCCGCTGATCGTCCCCTTGGCCTGCATGATCGTGCCGGCGCCGAGGAAGCCGATGCCCGCCACCACCTGCGCCGCCAGGCGCGCCGGATCGCCCACGCGCCCGTCGGGGCCCGCCAGATTCATCGACAGGTCCATCATCAGCGCCGAGCCCAGGCAGATCAGGATGTTGGTGCGCAATCCCGCCGGCTTGCCCGCGATCTGCCGCTCGAGGCCGATGGCGCCGCCCATCAGCACGGCCAGCACCAGCTTCAGCGCCAGGTCGAGCCGCAACCCGACGACGATATCCTGCCAGAACTGAGTTGTTCCTTGCACCAGCATCATCGCGAACGCTCCTGGGCTGTGCCGATCCGGCCCGGTTTCAGGCGAGTCCCATCCGCTCCTTTACGTGCGCCATCGTCCGCGAGGCTACCGCTCGCGCCTTCTCGGCCCCCGCGTCAAGCGCGGCGTCCACCAGCGACGGCTGGTCGGCCAGGGCCTTGGCGCGCGTCCGGATAGGTGTCAACTCCGCGTTCATGTGCTCGAACAGCGCCTGCTTGCAGTCCACGCACCCCCACGACGCGCTGCGACACTTCGCATCCACTTCGACCACCGTCGCCGGCGGCGAAAAGGCCTTGTGCAGCTCGAAAATCGTGCGGCAGTTGTCGGGGTTCCCCGCGTCCGTCTTCTTCACGCGCGCCGGGTCGGTCACGGCCGGACGCAACTTGGCCCAGATTTCGTCGGGTGATTCGAGCAGGCCGATCGTATTACCAAGCGACTTCGACATCTTGCTGTTGCCATCGAGCCCCACGATGCGGCGCGTTGGCGTCAGCTTGGCCTGCGGCTCGGGAAAGTACGGCTCGCCGTGCGGGGCAAAGCGAGAGTTCCAGTTGCGCGCGACGACGCGCGACAGCTCGAGGTGCTGCACCTGGTCCTCGCCCACCGGCACGAGATCGGCGAGGTACAGCAGGATATCGGCCGCCTGCAGCACCGGGTAGTTCAGGAGCCCGGCCATCACCTGTTCCTGCCGCGCACTCTTTTCCTTGAACGCCACCTGCCGCTCCAGCTCACCCAATGGCGTGATCGTGTTGAAGATCCACTGCAGCTCGGTATGTTCCGGCACGCGCGACTGCACGAACAGCGCGCACTGCGTGGGATCGACGCCAGCAGCGAGCAGCGAGGTGGCCATTTCGCGCGTGCGGCGGCGCAGGTCGTCGGGCGCATACGGCAGCGTGATCGCGTGGTAGTCCACGACGCAGAAGAACGATTCGTGCTGCGACTGGAGCGCAACCCAGTTCTTGACCGCGCCCAGGTAGTTGCCGATGTGCAGTTCACCGGACGGCTGAATGCCGCTGAATATTCGAGACATGGGAGAAAGCTAGGATTGCGCACATGACACTTCAACCAACTGGCCAAACAGGGATCACCCCCGCACCCCTCCTCGCGGCCGCTGAGGGTAGACGGCAGACGGCTGACGGCAGACGGTCGCGCTCGGGCGGCAGAGGATGGGTGGCCGCTGTAGATTCCTCGCCATCACGCATCGCGATCCGGATTCCATATCCTCAATCTCCGTCCCATGAAGCTCGTCGAGTGCGTCCCCAACTTCTCTGACGGCCGCCGCCCCGAAGTCATCGCGGCCATTCGCGACGCCATCGCCGCCGGCGACGGCGTCACCATCCTCGACGTCTCCAGCGACCCGTCGCACAACCGCACGGTCCTCACCTTCGCCGCCACCGTCGACGCCGCCGCGGATGCCGCCTTTCGCGGCATCGCCAAGGCCGCCGAGTTGATCGACCTCAACGCGCATACCGGCGAGCACCCGCGCATCGGCGCCACCGATGTCTGTCCGTTCATCCCGCTCGAAGGCGCCACGATGGACGACTGCATCGCCCTCGCGCGCGCCCTCGGCCAGCGCGTCGGCGACGCGCTCGGCATTCCGGTCTTCCTGTACGAGCGCGCCGCCACGCGTCCCGATCGCGTCAACCTGGCCGACATCCGGCGCGGCGAGTTCGAACTCGCCAAGGCGGAGATCGGGACCAACCCGAATCGCGTTCCCGACTTCGGCCCGCATCGCGCGCATCCGACCGCGGGCGCCACGGTCATCGGCGCACGCCCATTTCTCGTGGCGTACAACGTCTACCTCGGCGGCGCCGAGAACGTCCCCGTGGCCAAAGCCGTCGCCAAGGCAGTGCGCGGCTCGAGCGGCGGCCTGCGTCACGTGAAGGGCCTCGGCCTCGAAGTGGATGGCCAGGCGCAGGTGTCGATGAACCTCGTCGACACCGAGCAGACGCCCGTCCATCGCGCGTTCGAGATGGTGAAGCGCGAAGCCGAGGCGCATGGCGTGTCGCCGACCTGGAGCGAAATCATCGGGCTCGTGCCCGAGCAGGCGTTGTTCGACGCCGCGGCGCGCCACCTGCAGTTGCGCGGCTTCACCACCGACCTCGTGCTCGAGCACAAGGTGCGGCGCGCCATCAGCGGTGGCGAGTCGGTGAGCGCGTTCGTGGCGTCGGTGGCCTCCAACGCGCCGGTGCCCGGCGGCGGTTCGGTGTCGGCGCACGTCGGCGTGCTCGGCGCCGCGCTGGCGCAAATGGTCAGCGCGCTCACCGTCGGGCGCAAGAAGTACGCCGCCGTCGAGGCGGAAATGAAGGAACTCGCGCTCGAAGCCGTCACGCTCGGCAACACGCTCACCCAGCTGGTCGCCGCCGATTCGGCCGCGTACGCCGTAGTCAGCGACGCGTACAAGCTGCCCAAGGAGACGCCCGATCAGCAGGCGGCGCGCGACGCGGCCATTCAGCGCGCGCTGCGCCACGCCTCCGAAGTCCCGCTCGAGACGGCGCAGGCGTGCGCCCGTGTGGCCGAACTCGCCGCCGTCGCCGCCGAGAAGGGGAACACCAACGCGGCAAGCGATGCGGGCGTGTCGGCGCTGCTCGCCGAGGCGGCCTGCCGCGGCGCGGTGTACAACGTGCGCATCAATATCGCGTCGATGACCGACCAGGCGGTGACGAAACCGCTCGCCGACCAGGCGGCGGACGCCCTCGGCCGAGCCCATGCGGCGGCGCAGCGCGCGACCGCGGCCGTCGAGCGCAATATCGGGGGGTAACCCATCTCGCCCCCCGCCGACTGGACAAACTGGATCCGGCCCGACTATCACGGCGCGCCGTTTGTGACTTTTGGCGCGCGACACTGGTGGGCGCTGGCCATCCTCGCGGCGTTCGGCGCCTTCCTGCTCCGCTTCCGCGGCGCCGACGCGCCCACGCGACGCCGGGTGAGGTTTGCCCTCGCCGCCCTGCTCGTGGTGAACGAGCTCTCCTGGCATGCGTGGGCCTACCATTATGTCGGCTGGACGGCCGGCAAGATGCTCCCCCTGCACCTCTGCTCGGCGCTCATCTGGCTCGGCGCGTACACGCTCGTCACGCTGAACGCGACACTCTACGAATTCGTCTACTTCATGGGCATCAGCGGCCCGCTGCAGGCGGTGCTGACACCGGACGCCGGCGTGTACGGGCTGCCGCACTTTCGGGCCGTGCAGACGATGGCGTCGCACGGCCTGCTGATCGTGGCCGCGCTCTATCTCACCGTGGTCGAGCAATTGCGCCCGACCTGGCGCTCCGTGCGCCGCGTGATCGGCGGCACCATCGCGTACATGGGACTCGTGACGATCGTGAACGTGGCGGTGGGAGGCAATTACATGTTCACGCTGCACAAACCCGAGACGGCGAGCCTGCTCGACGCGCTCGGCCCGTGGCCGTGGTACCTCGTGCCGATGATCGCCCTCGGGGTCATCAACATCCTCCTGCTGTACCTGCCATTCTGGTGGGCCGACCGCCGGCGCGCCGCGGCCGCTGCAACCGTCGCGCCTCCGAACCCGTAGGTTAGGACATGCGAATCCCGCCCGCGCCCCAGGGCACACTCCAGAGCACCGCGCCCGCGCCGGCCCCCGCAGCGGTCTCGGGAGCGCTCCCCCTGAATGTCGCGCGGCCCATGACGCGCTCGGATGTGCTGCTGCTGCAGAACCGCAAATCCGAGCTCTCGCGACAGCTCACGTCGGCCAGCGGCCGGCGCCGTGACGTGGTGAGCGACATGAATCGCTCGGTCAACGGAAAGGAGGGACTTGCCGCGCACCTCAAAGTGCTCGATGAACGCATCGTGCAACTGGAGCAGGACATCGCCCAGAACGGCCAGTTGCTCGCCTCGGCACCGCCCAACCTGGTCGAGGAGACGACCCCATCACCTTCCTTCCCGCAGACCGGGCGTGCCATCAACCTCACCGGCGTGTCGATCGTGTTCACGGTGGCGGTGCTGATGCCGCTGTCGCTCGCGTGGGCGCGGCGCCTGCAGCGCAGGTGGTCTCAGGCCCCGGCGCTGCCGCCCGAAAGCGTCGATCGCCTCGTACGCATCGAGACCGCGGTCGACAGCATCGCGGTCGAAGTGGAACGCATCTCCGAAGGACAGCGCTTCGTCACCAGGTTGATGAACGAGACACACCGGCTTGGCGACGGGTCGGCGCAGCCGATGGCGCTCCGCCAAGGGGAACCGGAGCCACGGGAGTGACCGAACGCGCTAACGCGTGAGTCGCAGCGCCACCACATCGCGACCGGCGTAAGGCTACAACCGCGTCAGCACCCGCGGCCCGTCGTCCGTCACCGCCACCGTGTGCTCCACGTGCGCGCTACGCATGCCGTCAAGCGTCACCACCGTCCATTTGTCGGCCAGCGTGCGCGTCGCCGCGCCGCCCACGTTCACCATCGGCTCGATGGCGATGGTCAGCCCCGCCTGCAGCCTCGTGCCGCGCCGCGGCTTGCCGTGGTTGGGCACCTGCGGATCCTCGTGCGGCAGGTGACCCACGCCGTGGCCCACCAGCTCGCGCACCACGCTGAAGCCGGCGCGCTCCACCACCGACTGCACGGCATGCCCGATGTCGCCCACATGGTTGCCCACGGTCGCCTGCGCGATGCCCGCGTCCAGCGCCCGTTCGGTCACGTCGATGAGCCGCTGCGTCGCCGGGTCGATCGTCCCGACCGCCACCGTGATCGCCGCATCGGTGAACAATCCGTCGAACTCCACGCCGACGTCGAGCTTCACGATGTCGCCTTCGGTCAGCGCGCGCCTGGACGACGGGATGCCGTGCACGATCTCTTCGTTCAACGAAATGCAGATCGCACCGGGAAAACCGTACAGCCCCTTGAACGCCGGCTTGGCACCCGCATGGCTGCGAATGAACGCCTCGGCGATCGTGTCGAGCTCGCCCGTGCTCAGGCCGGGACGCACCTGCGTGCGCAGGTACTGGTGCGTGAGGGCGAGAATCCGCCCCCCCGCCGCCATCGTCTCGATTTCGCGGGCGCTCTTGAGTTGGATCACCGACCCACCGCGCGGAGCGCGCGACCCTCGACCTCGGCAAACGACCCCGTCGCGTCGATCGCCTGCACGTTGCCGCCGTTGGCGCGGTACCACGCCACCACCGGCTCCGTCTGCGCCTTGTACACGCGCAGGCGGTTGCGAATCGATGCCGGCTCGTCGTCGGCGCGGCGCACGAGCGTCCCCTTGGGAGTCGCCAGGCACTGCTCGTGCGTCTCGCCCGGCTGGCGACCGGCGACCGGCATCTGGCAGGCGCTGCACGTCGTGCGCGCACAGAGGCGACTCACCAGTTCCTCATCGGCGATCTCGAACAGGAGCACCACGTCCACGCGCTTGCCGATCTCGGCCGCCACGCGCGCCAGCCCCTCGGCCTGCGGCACCGTGCGCACCACGCCGTCGAGCACCACGCCGCGCGCCTGCTCCGGCGCCGACAGCGCGTCCTTCATGATGCCAAGGATGACGGGGTCGGGCACCAGGTCCCCGCGGTCCATGTACCCCTTGGCCTCGAGGCCGAGCGGCGTCAGCGCCTTGGCGGCGGCACGCAGCACGTCTCCCGTGGAAATCTTGGGGACGCCGAGGGCGGCGGCGACCCGCTCCCCCTGCGTCCCCTTGCCTGAACCCGGTGGCCCGAGCAGGACAACGATCATGCCTTATCCCCCGGAGAAGATATCGCCGCTGGTCTGGCGCCCCCGAAAGCGCACGCGCCCCTTCTTCATGAAGCCGTCGTACTTCCGGAGCAGAAGGTGCTGGTTCATCTGCGCGATGGTGTCGAGGGCAACGCCGACGACGATCAGCACCGAGGTGCCGCCGAACCGGAACGGGACGCTCATCGCGTCGGCGATCCAGACCGGCAACAGCGCAATGACGGTGAGGAAGATCGCACCGGGCAGCGTGATGCGGCTCACCACCTCATCGATGTACTCCGCGGTCTTCGCCCCCGGCTTGATTCCCGGAATGAAGCCGCCCTGCTTCTTCAGGTTCTCCGCGATGTCGACCGGGTTGAAGATGATCGACGTGTAGAAGTACGTGAAGAACATGATGAGCGCCGCCGACAGGACGAAGTAGAGCCACGTCCCCGGCGCGAACATGTCGGAGAAATCGCGCAACTGCTCGCTGCCGCTGAACTGGGCGATGGCGCCCGGCACGACGATCAGCGATTGCGCGAACACGATCGGCATCACGCCCGACGAGTTGATGCGCAGCGGAATGAAGTTGCGGGCCGCCTCGCGCATCCGCCCCCGCGCCATCGTGCGCTGCGGAATCTGGATCGCGATGCGGCGCGCGGCGAGCGTGATCGCCACGACGCCGGCCACCACCCCCGCCATCAGCAGCAGCAGCGCCCCGACGGCGATCACGCTGATCGAGCCCGTGCCAATGAACCGGAACGTCTGCACCGCGCTCGGCCAGAAGCGCTCGACGATCGAGAAGAAGATCATCAGCGACGCGCCATTGCCGAGGCCGCGCTCCGTGATCTGCTCGCCCAGCCACATCACGAACATCGCGCCCGTGGTGAGGATCCAGGCCATCTCGAACTTGAAGCCGAAGCCCGGCATCGCCACCGCGCCCTGCACCGACTCGGTGAACAGCGCGAAGCCCCACGCCTGCACCAGCGCCAGCGCGATCGTCGCGTAGCGCGTCCACTGCGTGATCTTCTTCCGTCCCTCTTCGTCCTTCTGCATCTTCTCGACCGTCGGGAGCACCGCACCCGCGATCTGCGCAAAGATGGACGCCGAGATGTACGGCATGATGCCGAGGGCGAAAATCGTCGCCTTCGACAGGTTCCCGCCGACGAACAGGTCGTACAGCCCGAGGAATCCACCCCCCTGCTGTTTCTGGAAGTAGTCCATCATCGCCACCACGTCCACGCCCGGGGCGGTGACGTGACTGCCCACCCGGTAGATCAGGAGGCAGATGAACGTGAAGATGATCTTCTCCCAGAGCTCCGGCGTACGATAGATGTTCGCCAGCGTGGCTGCGGGATTTGCCTGCGCCATTAGTCCTCGACCTTGCCGCCGGCGGCTTCGATTTTGGCCTTCGCCGCGGCGCTCACCTTGAGGCCGCGCACCGTCACGGCGCCCGTCAACTCGCCGTTGGCGAGCACTTTCGCCGGACGCCCCTTCTGCGCCAGACCGGCCGTGACCAGCGCCTCCGGCGTGATCTCGCCGCCCAGCACGGCGATGTCGGCCAGGCCGACCACCGAGTAGGCGACGCGGAACGGATTGGTGAACCCGCGTTTCGGAATGCGGCGCGTCATCGGCATCTGGCCGCCCTCGAAATGCGGCTTGCCGCCGCCCGGGCCGTGATGGCCGGAGCGCGCCTTGATGCCCTTGTGGCCCTTGCCCGACGTCTTGCCCGTGCCCGACCCCGGGCCGCGACCCAGGCGCTTGCGGTTACGGTGCGACCCGGGTGCCGGCGGCAGGTTGCTGAGGGTGATCTTCTCGGTAGCCATCGCTTACTCCTGCACCGGCGTCACTTCAATCAGGTGACGCACGCGCTTGATCTGGCCGCGCAACGACGGCGAGTCTTGGTGCACCACCACGTCCTGGTGGTGGCGGAGGCCGAGCGCCTCCAGCGTCAGCCGCATGACCTTGGGCTGGCCGGAACCGCTCCGCACCTGCTTGATCTGCACCTTCCCCTCGGTCAGGGTGTTCGGCGCGGTCTTCTCGGGTCCCCGTCCGGGGTGCCAGACAAATGTCCGTGGCATCAGACGGTCTCCTTCGACTTGGCGCGGGACTTGTAGCCCAGCGACGCGGGCTCGACGCCGCGTTCACGCGCGATCTGCTCGACCGTCGTCAGCGACGACAGCCCCTCGAGGGCCGCGCGCACGAGGTTGAACGGGTTCGTCGACCCCAGCGATTTCGTGAGGATGTCGCTGATGCCCACACATTCCATGACGGCGCGCACCGCGCCCCCCGCGATCACGCCCGAACCCGGCGCCGCCGGCTTCAGCATCACTTCCGAGGCGCCATGCTTGCCCACGATCTCGTGGGGGATCGTATGACCCGTCATCGGGATCGTGACCATGTTGCGCCGCGCGGCCTCGACGGCCTTGCGCACCGCTTCCGACACTTCGTTGGCCTTGCCGCTCGCGATCCCCACCTTCCCCTGCCCATCGCCGACGGCGACGAGCGCGTTGAAGCTGAAACGCCGGCCGCCCTTCACGACCTTGGCGACGCGATTGATGGCGACGACATTCTCCACCAGATCCGAGCCTTCACGCTCGTCCGGCCCGCCGCGTCCGCCGCGCCCATCGCGGCCGCCACCCGGCGCGCCGTCACGGCCACCGCGGCCACCGCCCGGTCCGCCACGGCCCGCACCCGGTCCGCCGCGGCCAGCACCCGGCCCGCCGCGACCCGCGCCCGGACCGCCACGCCCGCCACCCGGGGCGCCACGACCACGACCCGGGGCGCCACCCGGCCCGCCGCGGCCACGCCCCGCGCCGCCACCACTGCCACCGCCACCGCCCATCGGGCGGTTCTGGGGACGCGGCGCGCTCGGCGTGACACCGCCGGCATGATGCGTCGTTTCCTTCTTCTCGTCGGCCATATCAGAACTCCAGCCCGGCTTCCCGGGCGCCATCGGCCACCGCTTTCACGCGGCCCGTGTACTGGTACCCAGCACGGTCGAACACGACCTTGCTGATGCCGGCGGCCTTCGCCTGCACGGCGATCTTCTTCCCCACCTCGACCGACTTCGCCGACTTCTTCCCGTCGATGCCGTTGTCCGTCACGGTCATCAGCGTGCGGCGCGCCACGTCGTCCACCAGCTGGGCGTAGATGTGCTTCACGGACCGGAACACCACGAGGCGCGGACGCTCCGCCGTCCCCGTGACCTTCTTCCGGACCCGCAGGTGACGGTGTTTCCGGCGCTCGGAACCCGTCTTCGGTGTACGCATCGTCGTCATTACTTGCCTCCCGCCTTGCCGGCCTTCCGCCGGATCTGCTCACCCGCGTAGCGCACGCCCTTCCCCTTGTACGGCTCGGGCTTGCGCAGCGACCGGATCTCCGCGGCCACCTGGCCGACGACTTCCTTGTCCATCCCTTCCACCACCACCTGCGTCGGCTGCGGCGCGCTCAGCTTGATGCCCGCCGGCGCCTTGAACTCGATCTGGTGCGAATACCCGAGCGCGAACAGCAGGCCGTACGGCTTGAGCTCCGCCTTGTACCCGACCCCCGAGATCTCGAGCTGGCGCACGTACCCCTTCGTCACCCCTTCGATCATGTTGAACACCAGGGTGCGCGACAGGCCGTGCAGCGACTTGTGCATCGATTCGTCCGACGGACGGCTGACCGTGACCTTGTTCCCGTCCACCGCGAACGTCATGGCCGGGTTGAACGAGCGCGTCAGCTCGCCCTTCGGCCCCTTCACCGTGACCTTCGATCCGACGACGGTCACCGTCACGCCGGCCGGAATGTCGACGGGGAGTTTTCCAATACGAGACATGGCTGTTCCCCCCCTACCAGACGAGGGCGAGGAGCTCGCCGCCGGTGCGCGCCTGGCGCGCCTGGCGGTCCGTCATCAGCCCTTGCGAGGTGGACAGGATGGCGACGCCCAACCCGTTGCGGACGCGCGGGATCTCGCCGACCCCGACGTACTTGCGCAGGCCGGGGCTCGACACGCGCTGCAAGGCGCGAATCACCGGCTGGCCACCCTGCGCGTACTTGAGCGACACGCGCAGCAGGCTCGTGCCCTGCTCCGTCGCCACGATCTTGTAGTCCGAGATGAAGTTCGACTCCTTGAGGAGCCGCGCGATCTCGGTCTTCACCTTTGAAGCCGGCATGTCCACGCGGCGGTGCTTCGACCTGACAGCGTTCCGGATCCGCGTGAGCATATCGGCGATGGGGTCGGTCATGCTCATGGTATTTCTCTGATCTCCTCTGGTTTCTGCCGCTTACGACAGACCTGTAGGAAGTGAATGGTTGACGGCAGACGGCGGAGGGCGGACGGCAGATCTGCCGTCGGCCGTCAGCCGTCCGCCGTCGCTTACCAGCTGGCCTTCCGCACGCCCGGCAAATACCCGTTGTTCGCCATCTCGCGCAGCGCGATGCGGCTCAGGCCGAACGCCCCCTCGAACCCGCGGGCGCGGCCGGTCATCTGGCAGCGGTTGCGGATGCGCGTCTTCGACGAATTGCGCGGCAGCCGCTGCAGCGCGAACTGCGCCGCCACCTTCGCGTCGTCCGACGCCTTCGGGTTCTGGATCACCGCCTTCAGCGCCTTCCGCTTGGCGGCGTAGCGCTGCGTGAGCTGCTTGCGGCGCTCGTTCTTCTCGATGCTGCTCTTCTTGGCCATGGGTGCGTCCGGTTAGTGCTTGACCACGACGGGCTTCTCGTCGCCGCGGAACGGCATGCCGAGTTCGCGCAGCAGCGCGAGCGCCTGGTCGTCCTTGGTCGTCGTCGTGACGAACGTGATGTCCATCCCGTGGATCTGCTCGACCTGGTCGTAGTTGATCTCGGGGAAGATCATCTGTTCCTTGACGCCCATCGAGTAGTTGCCGCGCCCATCGAACGAACGCGTCGACAGGCCGCGGAAGTCCCGCACGCGGGGCAGCGCCGTCGACACGAACCGGTCGAAGAACTCCCACATCCGCGCGCCGCGCAGCGTCACGGCGACGCCCACTTCCTGCCCCTGGCGCAGCCCGAAGTTGGCGATCGACTTCTTCGCCTTCTTCCGCACCGGCTTCTGGCCGCTGATCACCGCCAGCTCGTCAACCACCGTGTCGAGCACCTTCGGCGTCTTGATCGCCTCGCCCATGCCGACGTTCAGCACGATCTTCTCGAGCTGCGGCACCTGATGCGGGTTCGTCAGCCCGAACTGCGCGGCCAGCTTGGGCCGCACCGTCCGCGCGTAGTACTCGCGCATGCGCGGCGCCGCCACGGGCAGCTTGTCCCCCTTGTGCGCCGTGGGGATCATCGAACTCCCCTTGTCGCCCTTGCCACCCTTTGCGCCGCTCTTTGCGCCGCTCTTGCCGGCGTCCTTCTTGTCCTTCGTTGCCATTCGTCAGGTCCTCGGCCTTAGCGGTTGCGCGGAATCGCGTCGCCGCTCTTCACGCTGATGCGCTCCTTCGTGCCGTCGGTGTCGATCCGGCGGCGCGTCCGCGTCGGGGCTCCCGACTTCGGATCGAGCAGCATCACGTTCGAGACGTGCACCGGCGCCGGCAGTTCGATGATACCCGACTGCTCGTCCGCGTTGCGCGCCTTGCGGTGCTTCTTCACGATATTCACGCCGTCGATCACCACGCGCGCCGTCTTGGGCAGCACGCGCATCACCTTCCCTTCCTTGCCCTTGTCCTCGCCGCGCATCACGCGCACGGTGTCGCCCTTCGTCACGGGCAGCCGCTCGCGCTCCGCGTTGATCGCGTGGCGCCGCGTCAGGCGCCGACCCAGGGTCTTGCGGTGTTTCAGGATGCGCATTTACAAAACCTCCGGCGCCAGCGAGACGATCTTCATGTAGCGCCGCTCGCGCAGCTCGCGCGCCACGGGGCCGAAAATGCGGGTCGCCCGCGGTTCGCCCTTGTCGTCGATGATCACGACGGCGTTCTCGTCGAACCGGATGTAGCTCCCGTCCTTGCGACGGGTCTCCTTGACCGTGCGCACCACCACGGCGCGCGCAACCTCCGACTTCTTCACCGTCCCGTTCGGCAGCGCGTCCTTCACCGCCACGATCACCTGGTCGCCCAGGCGCGCGTACCGGCGGCGCGTGCCGCCCAGCACGCGGATCACCAGCGCGCGCTTCGCGCCGCTGTTGTCCGCCACCTTCACCACGGATTCCTGTTGGATCATGGCCCGCTCCTCCTACTGCGCGCGTTCGAGAATTTCGACCAGGCGCCACCGCTTGTCCTTGGACAGCGGGCGGGTCTCGGTGATCCGCACCACGTCGCCGACCTTCGCCGAGTTCTGCTCGTCGTGGGCCTTCAACCGCTTCGTGCGGGTCACCATCTTGCCGTACACCGGGTGCGGGACGCGACGCTCGATCGCCACCACCACCGTCTTCTGCATCTTGTCGCCGACCACCTTCCCGGTGCGCACCTTGCGCCCCGGACGGGCAGCCACGTCAGCCTTCGTCTGTTCAGCCATGGGTCACTCCTCGGGTCAGCGGCCAGCGGCCGCGCCCGCGGCCTTCTCGCGCAGCACGGTCTTGAGCCGCGCGATGTCCTTGCGGATCACGCGCAGGCGCAGCGGGTCTTCCAACGGCTCGGTCGCGCGCCGAAACCGCAGGCGAAACCGTTCCTCTTCGAGCTCCTTGATGCGCGCCGCAATCTCGGCGCCGCTCAGGTCGCGAATCTGTCCGGACTTCATGCGGTGTGCGCCTCCTCGCGGGCCACGAACTTCGTGCGCAGCCCCAGCTTGGCGGCGGCCAGCGCCATCGCCTTCTGGGCCAGCACCCTGTCCACTCCTTCAATCTCGAACAGCACGCGCCCGGGCTTCACCACGGCCACCCACCCCTCCGGCGACCCCTTCCCCTTGCCCATGCGCGTCTCCGCCGGCTTCTTCGTGATCGGCTTGTCGGGGAAGATGCGAATCCACACCTTGCCCCCGCGCTTCACGTGACGCGTCAGCGCCACGCGCGCCGCCTCGATCTGCCGGTTGGTCACCCACCCCGGCTCGAGCGATTGCAACCCGTAGTGCCCGAACGACACCACGGCCCCGCGCGTCGCCAGCCCGCGCGTGCGCCCCTTGAACATCTTGCGAAACTTGACCCGCTTCGGACTCAGCATCGGTCAGTTCCTCACGCGTCGGACGAATAGGTCGTGCTGCCGCCGCGGCGGCCCTCGACCATCTCGCCCTTGAAGATCCAGACCTTCACGCCGATCGTCCCGAAGGTCGTCTTCGCCGTGCTGGTCGCGTAATCGATGTCGGCGCGCAGCGTGTGCAGCGGCACCCGCCCTTCGCGGTACCCCTCCACGCGCGCGATCTCGGCCCCGCCCAGGCGCCCGCCGCACTTCACCTTGATCCCCTCCGCCCCCATCCGCATCGCGCTCTGCACCGCGCGCTTCATCGCCCGACGGAACGAGATGCGCTGTGCCAGCTGCGCCGCAATGTTGTCGGCGACCAGCTGCGCCTCGATCTCCGGACGCTTGATCTCCTCGACGTTGATCCCGACGTCCTTGCCCGTGATCTGCTGCAGCTCGGACTTCAGCTTCTCCACTTCCTCGCCCTTCTTGCCGATCACCACCCCCGGCCGCCCGGTGTGCAGCGTCACCACCACCTTGCCCGGCTTCCGGTCGATGATGATGTCGGCAATCGCCGGACTCGCGTTCCCCGGAAACCGCCGGAGTCGCAGATACTTCCGGAGGAGGTCGTCCTCCTTCAGCAGCTTCGGATAGTCCTTCGTCGCAAACCACCTCGACCGCCAGTCCTTCGTCACCCCAAGGCGGAAGCCGATCGGATTCGTTTTCTGTCCCATTAGCGCCCTTCCTTCTCGGCCACGATGATCTCGACGTGGCTGGTCCGCTTGTGAACGGGGGTCGCCCGGCCCATCGCCGCCGGCATCCACCGCTTGAGCTTCGGTCCTTCGTTCACCGTCGCCACCTTCACGTACAGCTGGTCCACGTCCAGCGACGCGTTCGTCGTCCGGGCGGCCTGCTCCGCATTCGCGACGGCGCTCTTCAGCACCTTCGAGATCTGCTTCGCGGCATGCTTCTTCGAAAACTGCAGCAGCGAGAGCGCGGCATTCACCCCCAGCCCGCGAATCTGGTCGATGACCAGCCGCATCTTGTAGGGACTCTGGCGCGTCGTGCGCTGGATCGCGCGTGCCTCAGCCATGGCTTATTTCCCTCCCTTGGCCGGGGCCGGCGCCGGCGCCGCCGCCGGCGCCGGCTTCGCCTTGGCATCCGCCGCCTTGCCGGCCGCCGTGTGCCCGCGGAACAGCCGCGTCGGCGAAAACTCGCCGAGCTTGTGCCCCACCATGTTTTCGGTCACGTACACCGGGATGAACTTGTTCCCGTTATGCACCGCAAACGTGTGCCCCACGAAATCGGGCAGCACCGTGCTCGCGCGCGACCACGTCTTGACCACCTTCTTCTCGTTGCGGGCGTTCATCCCCTGCACCTTCTTCATCAGGCTTTCCTGGATGAACGGGCCCTTCTTGATGCTGCGTGCCATATGTGGATGTCCCGGTTAGCTCTGCGTGGCCTTGCCGCGCTTCCGGCCGCGGACGATCAGGCGCTGCGACGGCTTCTTCTTGTTGCGCGTCTTCACGCCTTCCTTCTTGCCCCACGGGCTCACCACGTTCCGGCCGCCGCGCGTGCGGCCGCCATGCGGGTGGTCCACCGGGTTCATCACTTCGCCGCGCACCTTGGGACGATGTCCCATCCAGCGCAGCTTCCCCGCCTTGCCCCACGACTGGAGCTCGTGCTCGGCATTCCCCACCTCGCCGATCGTGGCCAGACAGTTGCCGTGGATCAGGCGCATCTCGCTCGACGCCATGCGCAGCGTCACGTAGTCGCCTTCCTTGGCCACCACCTGCAGCGACGTCCCCGCCGAGCGCGCCACCTGGCCGCCCTTCCCCGGCGTCAGTTCGACGTTGTGCACCGCGGTGCCCAGCGGCACTTCGCGCAACGGCAACGCGTTCCCCGTGCGCACGTCCGCGCCCGGCCCCGACGTCACCGCGTCGCCCACCGCCATCCCCTTGGCGTGCAGGATGTAGCGCAGCTCGCCGTCGGCGTACTGCACCAGCGCGATCCGCGCCGACCGGTTGGGATCGTACTCGATCTGCGTGACCGTCGCCGGCACGCCGTGCTTGTTGCGCTTGAAGTCGATCACGCGGTACTTCCGCTTGTGACCGCCCCCACGGCGCCGCATCGAAATGTGCCCGTGGTTGTCTCGGCCGCCCGACTTCTTGAGCGGCTCGGTCAGCGACTTCTCCGGCGTCGACCGCGTGATCGTGTCGAAATCCGACACGCTGCGGAAGCGCGTAGAAGCCGTCACCGGCTTGAATTGACGGATGCCCATGGCTTAGCCCTCAAAGATCTCGATCGTGTCGCCCTGGCGGAGCTTCACGATGGCCTTCTTCCAGCGCGGACGGAGCCCGGAGCTCTGTCCCACGCGACGCGGCTTGCCGCGCTGCTGCGACGTCCAGACACCGGTGACATGCACACCGAACAGCGACTCGATGGCCTGCTTGATGGCCGCCTTGTTCGCGTCGGGATGAACTTCGAACGTGTACTCGCCCCGGTCCTGAAACGCCGCCGAGCTCTTCTCGGTGACGATGGGGCGGACGATCGTGCGATACGTGGTTGGCATCGGTTACTTCCCCTTCTTCTTCGGCGCCGCGGCCTTCTTGGCCGGCGCCTTCGTGACGGCCGCGCGCTTCGCCGCCGCCTGCTTCTTGGCCGGCGCCGCCTTCTTCACCGCCGCCTTCTTCGCCGTCGCCTTCTTCGACGTCTCGGCCGCCTTCTTCGCCTTCGGCGTCTTCGGCGCGGACGCCTTCTTCACCTTCACCTTCTCCATCGCCTTCTCGGCCACGGGGGCCAGCGTCTGGCCGATCGCCGACCCTTCCACCAGCACCACGTCCGACCAGAGCAGGTCGTACGTCGAGACGTCGCTGTACGGCAGCACCCGCACCTTGGGCAGGTTGCGGCTGCTCAGGTAGACGTTCTGCTGCACGCCATCCGTGAGAATCAGCACCTTCTGCTCGGCCACGCCGAGACGCGCCAGCAGCTGGTGCAGCTGCGACGTCTTGGGCGCCGCATAGGCGAAGCGGTCGATCACCAGCACCGCGTCCTCGCGGGCGCGGGCGTTGAACGCGCTCTTGCGGGCGAGCTGGCGGACCTGCTTCGGCACCGTCTGCGAATAGTTGCGGTCGCCATGCGGGCCGAACACCGTGCCGCCGCCGGGCCAGTTCGGGGCGCGCGTCGAGCCCTGGCGGGCCCGGCCCGTCCCCTTCTGCTTCCACGGCTTCTGGTTGCCGCCCACCACCAGGCCGCGCGTCTTGGTGTACGCGGTCCCCTGGCGCTGATTGGCGAGCATCGCCTTCACCGCCTGCTGCATCACCGGCACGTTCACCGTGCCGTCGAACATCGCGCTCGGCAGGCTCACCTTCTCGCGCGGCGTCCCCAGCGCGGTAAAGGCGGCCGCTTCGAATTGCATCGTGTCAGCCATGGATTAACCCTGCTTGCGGACGAGCACGATGCCGTTCTTCGGCCCGGCCACCGCACCGCGGATGTACAGGAGGTTGCGGTCCGCATCGATCTTCTCGACGCGGAGGTTGGTCTGCGTGTGCCGCGCGTTGCCGTAGTGGCCGGGCATCTTCTTGCCCTTGATCACGCGCGACGGATCGGTGCCGGGGCCCACCGAGCCCGGGCGCCGGTGCTTCGTGTTGCCATGCGTGTTCGGGCCGCCGCCGAAGCCGTAACGCTTCACCACGCCCTGGAAGCCGCGTCCCTTCGACGTCCCCGTCACCTTGACCGTCTCGCCCGGGGAAAAAATGCCCACGGTGATGACATCGCCGATCTTGTAGGTCGGGACCTCGGGATTCTTCCCCGGCGCGTCGTCGAGCCGCACCGACTTCAGCACGCGCGGCGCGGTCGGCAGCCCCGCCTTGCGCGCGTGACCCAATTCCGCCTGGTGCGCACGCACTCCACGGGGCTCGCGCTCTCCCTTCGTGCTCGCGCGGCGCAGCTTCTGCGCGCCGTAGCCGAGCTCGACCGCGGCAAAGCCCGCCGCATCCTTCGTCGTCACCTTGGTGACGGGATTCGGCGTCGCCTCCACGACGGTCACGGGAATTTGCTGCCCCGCCTCGTTGAAGATCTGGGTCATCCCCAGCTTCTTGCCAATGATTCCGATCATGAGTTCCTCGGGATAGTCACGGCCGCCAGCGCCGAATGCGCGTGGCTGTGTGGCCGTTGGACTGTGAGCCGACAGTTGGCGAGCGGTTGCCGGCAGCAGTGATCTGCCGTCCGCCGTCTGCCATCTGCCGTCTGCCGTTCACTCCACCTTGATTTCCACGTCCACGCCCGCCGGCAGGTCCAGCTTGGTCAGCGCGTCCACCGTCTGCGCGCGCGAATCGAGAATGTCGATCATGCGCTTGTGCGTCTTCAACTCGAACTGCTCCCGCGACTTCTTGTCCACGTGCGGCGACCGCAGCACGGTCCAGCGCTGCGTCTTCGTCGGCAGCGGGATCGGGCCGCTCACCTGCGCGCCGGTCTTCTCGGCCGTGCGGACGATGTCCGCCGAAGCCTGGTCGATGACGGCGTGGTCGAACGCCTTGAGTCGAATGCGAATCTTGCCAGCCATGGTTGCCTCGAGTGTTGGTCAGGCGGCGAGTGACGGCAGAGGGCGGAGGGCAGACGGCGGAACGCGTTCAGCGGGAACGTCATCTGCCATCTGCCGTCTGCCATCTGCCATCCCTTGCTTACTTGAGAATCTTCGTGACGACACCGGCGCCCACCGTCCGCCCACCCTCGCGGATGGCGAACCGCAACGTCTCTTCCATGGCGATCGGCGTGATCAGCTCGATCGTCATCTGGATGTTGTCGCCCGGCATCACCATCTCGGTGCCGGCCGGCAGCTCGACCGAGCCCGTCACGTCCGTCGTGCGGAAGTAGAACTGCGGGCGGTAGCCCTTGAAGAACGGCGTGTGGCGGCCGCCCTCGTCCTTCGTCAGCACGTACACCTCGCCCTCGAACTTCGTGTGCGGCGGAATCGACCCCGGCTTGGCCAGCACCATGCCGCGCTCGATCTCCTTCTTGTCCACGCCGCGCAACAGGAGGCCGACGTTGTCGCCCGCCTGGCCGTCGTCGAGCAGCTTGCGGAACATCTCGACGCCCGTGCAGACCGTCTTCTTGTCCGAGCCGAAGCCGACGATGGCGAGTTCGTCTCCCGTCTTGACCTTGCCGCGATCGATGCGCCCCGTCGCCACCGTGCCGCGACCGGTGATCGAGAACACGTCCTCGATCGGCATCAGGAACGGCTTGTCGACGTCGCGGACCGGCTGCGGAATGAAGGTATCCAGCGCCTCCATCAGCGCCTTGATGCTCTCGATCGAAGCCGCGTCCCCTTCGATGGCCTTGATGGCCGAGCCGCGGATGACCGGCGCGTTGTCACCGTCGAACTTGTACTTCGACAGCAGCTCGCGCACCTCGAGCTCGACGAGGTCGAGCAGCTCGGCGTCGTCCACGAGGTCGCACTTGTTCAGGAAGACGACGATCCGTTTCACGTTCACCTGGCTGGCGAGCAGGATGTGCTCGCGCGTCTGCGGCATCGGGCCGTCCACGGCCGACACCACGAGGATCGCGCCGTCCATCTGCGCCGCGCCCGTGATCATGTTCTTCACGTAGTCGGCGTGCCCGGGGCAGTCGACGTGCGCGTAATGGCGGTTCTTCGTCTCGTACTCGACGTGCGAGGTCGCGATCGTGAGAACCTTCGTCGGGTCGCGGCGACCCTGCGACTCGGAGGCCTTCGCCACCTGGTCGTAGGAGATGTACTTCGTGCCGTACCCCGAGTCCGCCGACACCTTCGTGAGGGCGGCAGTCAGGGTCGTCTTGCCGTGGTCGACGTGGCCGATCGTGCCGACGTTCACGTGCGGCTTGGTGCGCTCGAACTTTGCCTTGGCCATGGTTAGGGTCCTGTGCTGTAAAAATGTGGTACGGCGTTACTTCGCCTTGGAGACGATCTCTTCCATCTTCGCCTTCGGTACTTCCTCATAATGCGAGAATTCCATCGAGTAGACCGCGCGCCCCTGCGTCTGGCTGCGGAGCCGCGTGGAGTACCCGAACATCTCGCTCAACGGCACGGTAGCCGCGATCACCTGCGCCTCGCCGCGCTGCATCATGCCGCCGATCTTGCCCCGGCGGGCCGACAGGTCGCCGAGGACGTCGCCCATGTACTGCTCGGGCGTCACGACCTCGACTTTCATCATGGGCTCGAGGATCACCGGATGCGCGGCCTTCGCCGCCGCCTTGATGGCCATCGACCCGGCAATCTTGAACGCCATTTCGCTCGAGTCGACGTCATGGTACGAACCGTACACCAGCTCGACCTTCACGTCGACCATCGGGTAGCCGGCCAGGATGCCGTTCTCCAGCGCCTCCTTGATGCCGGCCTCCACCGGGGAAATGTACTCCCGGGGAATCACGCCGCCCACGATCTTGTCCTCGAACACGTAGCCGTGCCCAACCGGCGCCGGCTCCGCGTTGATGACCACGTGGCCGTACTGGCCCTTGCCGCCCGACTGGCGGATGAACTTCCCCTCGATCTTCGTGACCCGCTTGCGGATCGTCTCGCGGTACGCCACCTGCGGGCGGCCGACGTTGGCATCCACCTTGAACTCGCGCATCATCCGGTCGACGATGATCTCGAGGTGCAACTCGCCCATCCCCGAGATGATCGTCTGCCCCGTCTCGGCGTCCGTGTGGACGCGGAACGTCGGGTCTTCCTCGGCCAGCTTGTTGAGCGCGATGCCCATCTTGTCCTGGTCGGCCTTCGTCTTCGGCTCGACCGCCACGTCGATGACGGGCATCGGGAACTTCATCGCCTCGAGGATGATCGGCTTGTCCTCGTCGCACAGCGTGTCGCCGGTGCGCGTCTCCTTGAGGCCGATGGCGGCGGCGATGTCGCCGGCGCGCACTTCCTCGATCTCCTCACGCTTGTTGGCATGCATCTGCAGCAGGCGGCCGATGCGCTCGCGCCGGTCCTTGCTGCTGTTGTAGACGTGCGAACCGGCCTTCAGCACCCCGGAGTAGACGCGGAAGAAGGTCAGGCGGCCGACAAACGGGTCGGTGGCGATCTTGAACGCGAGCGCGGCAAACGGTGCGTCGTCCTGCACGATGCGCGTCTCGAACGTTTCGTCGTGGTGCGGCAGGTGGCCCTGGATCGCCGGCTTCTCGGCCGGCGCCGGCAGGTAGTCGATGACGGCGTCGAGCAGCGCCTGCACACCCTTGTTCTTGAACGAGGCGCCGCAGAGCACCGGGCAGAACTGCATCTTGATCGTCGCCGCGCGGATCGCGTGGCGGATCTCCGCAACGGTGAGCGAGTCGGCCCCGCCGCTCAGGAACTTCTCGATGAGCTCGTCGTCGTGCATCACCGCCGCTTCCACCAGCTCGTGACGCACCGCCTCGACCTTCTCCTTCATGTCGTCGGGGACGTCGGTGACCGTGAAGGTCTTGCCCAGCGTCTCCTCATCGAAGATGTACTGCTTGCGCTCGATGACGTCGATGTGCCCCGTGAACAGCTCGCCCGAGCCCACCGGCAGCTGCAGCGCGAACGCATTCTTGGTCAGGCGGTCCTTGATCATCTCCATGCAGCGATCGAAGTTCGCCCCCACGCGGTCCATCTTGTTGGCGAAGATCATGCGCGGCACCTGGTACCGGTCCGCCTGGCGCCACACCGTCTCCGTCTGCGGCTCCACGCCGGCCACCGAGTCGAGCAGCGTCACCGCGCCGTCGAGCACGCGGAGCGACCGCTCCACCTCGACCGTGAAGTCGACGTGCCCCGGCGTGTCGATGATGTTGATCCGGTACTCCGGACCGTCCCCCGCCGCCGCGTACGACTGCCCGTGCCGGCGCCAGAAGCACGTCGTTGCCGCCGACGTGATCGTGATGCCGCGCTCCTGCTCCTGCTCCATCCAGTCCATCGTGGCCGCGCCGTCATGCACCTCGCCGAGCTTGTGCGACTTCCCCGTGTAGTAGAGGACGCGCTCAGTCGTCGTGGTCTTGCCGGCATCGATGTGCGCCATGATGCCGATGTTGCGGTAGTACGTGAGTTCCGTGTCGCGAGCCATGTCGTCCGAAAACCAAGTTTGAACCGCCGCACACGGCGGGATTGAACGCGTCGTAACGAAAACGCGGCTGGACCGGGCGCCCATCCCCATGCTCCGGGAAAGGCCGGTATCCATCCGCCATCGCCGGGTACACCCGCCACTGCTGCACGAGTGGGGACCCACGGCGCGCCGGGCTGAACGAGCCCCGACGTTGAGTTGTCCTGCGTTGCTTTTCGGAAACCTCGGCGCGGGCTGCTCCTGCTCCCGTGCGTCATCGGTCGGCTTGGTCCTTCGCCCCCGCGCTGACACCAGCATCCAGTCAGTTGGCGAGCCCATAATGCCCAGGGCGCAGCTCCCCGGTTGCCCGCACTGCGCGGACATCACGACGACGCGATCCACCGCAATTCGCCGTAGCCCGATGAAGGTAGCGCAATTCCTTGTGCTGTCAAGGCTTGTACTGCGACGGAGACCGTGGATTCCGCTCCGGGATTCAGGAGCGCGACTCTTGATTTCGATGGGCGCCTTCGGGGCCCATGCCGACGTGACTTGGCAGGCATCCACCTCGCGCGAACAACGCCCCCGGCGTGAAGCCGAGGGCGCCTGTCGAGCGATCGTGATGGGCGACGCCTACCAGCGATAATGCGCGAACGCCTTGTTGGCCTCGGCCATGCGGTGCGTGTCTTCCTTCTTCTTGATCGCGTTCCCCTCGCCCTTCGACGCCGAAATCACCTCGGCGGCCAGCTTCTCGGCCATCGACTTCTCGTTGCGGTCGCGCGAGAAGGAGATGAGCCAGCGCATGGCCAGCGCCGTGCGGCGCTCGGGACGCACTTCGACCGGCACCTGGTAGGTGGCGCCGCCGACGCGACGGCTCTTCACCTCGACCACCGGCTTGAGGTTCGACAGCGCCTGCTTGAAGACGGTCACGCCCGGCTGCGACGTGCGGCTCTCGACCAGATCCATCGCCCCGTAGAAGATGCGCTCGGCGGTCGACTTCTTGCCCGCATACATCAGCACGTTGATGAACTTCGAGACGGTCTGTGAATCGTAGCGGGCATCCGGCAGGATGGTGCGCTTGACTGCGCTCTTGCGGCGACTCATGGCTTACTTACCCCCGGCCTTGGGCTTCTTGGTGCCGTACTTGGAACGGCTCTTGTTGCGGCCGTTCACGCCCGAGGCGTCGAGCTTGCCGCGCACGATGTGGTAGCGCACGCCCGGCAGATCCTTCACGCGGCCGCCGCGAATGAGCACGATCGAGTGTTCCTGCAGGTTGTGGCCTTCGCCGGGAATGTAGGCGGTCACTTCGAAGCCGTTGGTGAGGCGGACACGCGCCACCTTGCGGAGCGCGGAGTTCGGCTTCTTCGGGGTGGTCGTGTACACGCGGGTGCACACGCCACGCTTGAACGGGTTCTCCTTCAGAGCCGGTGCTTTCGCCTTGCGGGCGACATCGCGGCGGCTCTGCCGGACGAGCTGATTGATCGTCGGCATCGGTTCCTGATGCTGTTCGTGAACCTGATTCTACGTGGATCACCCGGAATGGGTGGCACGGAACAGAGCATGAATAGTTAGTCGGTCGGGTGGCGAAGGTCAACTGCCGCGGCCCAACGCCTCCCAGTCGCGACGCTCGTCCGTCACCGGCCCCATGATCCAGTACGAGATGCCGACGAGCACAAGCAGCACGAGCACCCCGACGCCCTGCCCCTGCGCCGGCTTCAGTAGGCCGCTTTCAATCGTGAGCTTGGCAACGATGGCCCAGATGACCGGCCCGGTGATCGCGGAGAAGCGACCGACCATTCCGTATAATCCGTAGAATTCGCCGATGCGATCGGGGGGCGTGAGGCGCAGCATCAGCGGACGGTCGGCCGACCAGATCCCGCCCAGCGCGACGCCGGCCGACGAGGCGACCACGTAGAAGAACGGCATCGGCAGCCGCAGGATGCCCATCATCGCGGCCGCGACGAACGTCAGCACCCAGAGCTTGAGCACGATGTTGAGCGTCCGCTTGGGCCCGATCTTGTCCACGAGCCAGCCCCAGAAGAAACCGCCGAGTATCGCGAACGTGACGGCCACCAGCATGATCCACTTCGACATCTGGGTCGCGGCCGCTTCGCCCTTGCCGCTCGCCACCGCCACGTTGATGGTGTAGAGCGTCATGACGGAGATCACGGTGTTGATGGCGTCGGTGTAGAAGATGCGCCCGACGAGAAACCGGATGAGGCCGGGGTACTGCCGGCCGTTGCGGATCGTGGCAACCGTTTCGCGGAGCGAGCCCTGCACCGCGCTCCAGGCGAAGACGGGACGCGGGTTCGCGTTCCCTCGTTCTTTCACGAACAGGAAGCAGGGAATCGACAGCACCAGGAACGTCGCCGCGATGTACCCGAACAGCCGGGGGAGATCGTCGCCACCGAAGTAGAGCCCCAGCCCGATGGCGATATACGACCCCAGGTAGCCGATGGCGACGCCGCGTCCGCTGATGCGCCCGCGATTCTCCTCGGTGCTCACTTCGGGGAGCATGGCGTCGTAGAACTGCAGGCCCGCCTGGTAGGCGGCATTCGCGACGACGAATGCCCACAGCGTGGCGTGATAGCCCACGCGTCCGAGGATGGCGGTGAGCGCCACGCACGCCATGGTGCTCCAGACGAGAAACGGCATCCGCCGGCGCGCGCGGTCGGTCATCGCGCCGAGCATCGGCGACACGACGAAGATGATCGCCATCGACACGGCGGTGATGATGCCGTACTCGGCGTCGGCGTGCTCGGCGCCGACGGCATCGCGGATGTAGTTGGAGAAGTACATCGAGACCACGCCCATCGAGAAGATGGTGTTGGCGAGGTCGTAGACCATCCACGAAACGACGGCGCGGCGCGTGATGACGTGCGGATGTGGCGCAGGGAGACTGGCGGTCGCGGAGGCGCTCATCGGCTCGGAGTGTGGGCGGGCTGAATCTGCTCCCGCGGCCGCCCCGCCGCTACGTCGCGGCAGGTCCGGGGGTCGCCGCGTCATCCACCACGGGGAGGAACAGTCGCACCGTGGTGCCGCGTCCGGGGTCGGCGTGAATCTCCACCGCGCCACCGAACCGGTGCGTGAGCCCGTAGACGAGCGCGAGGCCAAGGCCGGGCCGGTCGCGCGTCGAGAAATACGGTTCGAAGGCCCGCCGCGTCTGCTCGCTGCTCATCCCGGCGCCGCTGTCGCTCAGCGCGATCTCGGCGTAGCGCCCATCGGCGTGCAGCCCGAGATGGTGGCGGCGCGCGGGGGGCACGGCGCAGACCGAGAGTCGCACGTGGAAGCGGCCCGCGTCGTGCATGGCGTCCTGCGCGTTTTCGGCGAGCGCGCGCATCATGCCCGCGAGTCCGTTGACTTCGGCGCGCACCCGCACCGGCACGTCGCCCAGCTCCCATGTCGTGGCGACGCGCGCACCGAACAGCGCGTTGATCGCGACGCGCTGCCGCGACAGCGCGTCGCGCAGGTCGATGGGCACGAGCACCAGGGCCCGGTCGCGCGTGAACGCCTGCATCGAGCGCACCTGCTCCGCTGCCCGCGACGCGGCGCGGCGAATCTCGTCCGCCGGCGTCGGCTCCGGTGTCCCGGACGGATCATCGTGCACCAGTTCGGCATTCACGAGAATCGTCGTCAGCAGGTTGTTGAGTTCGTGCGCCAGGCCCGCCGCGAAACTGCCGACGAGCTCCATCCGCTCGGCCTCGCGCACCCGCCGCGCCAGCGCCCGGTTCTGGATGCGGCGCCGCCTCAGGAGCACGCTCACCCAGCACAAGGACGCCAGCAGCGCCGCCACGGGGAGCAGCACTTCATGCCGCCACCAGAGCGGCGGTGGCACCACGAACTCGAGGTGCCCCGCTTCCTTCTCCCGCAGGCCCAGCGGCGTGCGCGCTTCCACGCGCAACGTGTGCCGGCGCCACGACAGCATCGCCGGCGCGATGACGCTTCTCGCCACGGACCAGTCGGACCAGGCCTCCTCATCCAGCTGCCAGCGGGTCATCACGTCCGCCGGCGCAACCAGGCCGCGCCGCGTCGCCACCACCCACCGCAACGCCAGCCCGGCCTTGCCCTGCTCCGGCGCCAGCACGCGCACCACCGGCAGCGCTTCGCGGAACTCCGCCAGGCGCAGTCGGAGCACACCGACGCCCAGCGTGCCCAGGTAGATGCCGCGCGGGGACGACGTAATGGGCCAGATGGCCGGCGTCAGCAGCCCGAACGTGTCGGTCAGCAACGACCACGCGCCGGCCGACAGGACCCAGATACCGTCGTCATCGCTCGCCCAGAGGTTGCCATCGGCCGACCGATGCAGCGCGCGGACGTAGCCGCGCGGATGGGGCGACGTCGACCCCGGCATCTCGACCCGCAACCGCGACGTGATGCGCACCACGCCGCTCGCCCGAAATCCCACCCAGACGCTGCCCGAATCGCCGAGGGCGATGCTGAACGGCCGGTCCACCGGCAGACCGTGCCCGGCGTCGATGAGATCGGTCGCGCCGGCCGCTTGGCGCACGATGCCACGGTCCGTCACGAACCAGCGCACGCCGGTCGAGTCCTCGGCCACGTCGTAGAATCGCGCGCCGCGCAGGGCCGGCGGCATCGCGATGCGTTCCACGCGGCCACGCGTGGCGCGCCACGCGCCGCCACCGTCGACCGAACGTCCCAGCGGCAATCCGGCAGCCAGAGCGATCCGTCGCGGCCCGGCACGATGCGGTGAATGCCCACCTGCGCCATGCCGGGAATGTCCCCGCGGTGCGTCCACCTCCCGTTCGTCTGCTGGTAGATGCCGGCGAACGTGCCACCGCTCCCCGCCCACAGCGCGCCGTCGGCATCCCACGCGACCGACGTGAACACGGTCTTCGGCAGCCCGTCGTCGAGACGCACCCGGCCGGCGGAGTCGAGCCACGCGATGCCGCCGGCCGTCGCGATGGCCACCCGTTCATCGGGCGCGACCGCGATGGCGTTCACGCGATTCACCGGCGTCGCCGCCGGTACGCGCCACTGCGTCCAGCGTTCGCTCTGCCGGCGCCAGAGCACGACGCCGCGTCGCGTCGCAAACCAGACGTCACCCGTGGCATCGAACGCCAGCGATCTGGTGGTGGCCAGCCGGGGTTGCGCCAGCAGTCGGCGCCATCCCCCGGTGTCGAAATACAGAAAGTCCCCGGCGCCAAGAATCGCCGTCGCGGAGCCGTCGGGTCCGACGTCGACCGCCACCGGGGCTTCGCGACCGAACTGCGTGACCCGCCTCCAGCCGGCCTGGCCCGCGCCCACGCCGTGCGTCCAGACGCCCTGCTGCGAGTGAGGACTCTGGACGACCACCCACGCTGCCCCGCGGGACGACGGGACGTAGTGCGTGATCACGCCGCTGCCGGCGAACAGCGTCCAGCGCGTCATCCACGACGTGCCATCGCGCACCCAGAGCGTGCCGCCGACCGTCAGCGCCAGGCGACCATCGGCCGTCCGGTACAGTCTCGGCTCGAACCCGAAGCCGGGGGCTCGGCCCGGCCACGCTTCGTCGTGCCACGCGCCGCCCGTGAAGTGGCTCAGCGTCCACCGGTCGGCGCGCGAGTACGTGCGCCAGACGTCGTCCCCATCGACGACGAAGTCCTCCGGCATGGTCAACGCCGAGGGATCCGCGGGAAGCAGCGCCACGCCCCGTCCGCGCGCCGCGACGCGATAGAGGCGTGCGCCGAGCGCCACGACCATCGAGCCTCCGTTGCCGGCGACCAGCCGCGTGACGCGCAGGCCCGCCATCGCGCGACCGTCGGCCAGGTGCACGCGCTGCCAGCGGGAGCCGTCGAACCAGGCGGGGCCATCGTCGGTCCCGGCCCACATCGTGCCATCCGACGCGCGGGACACGACATTCACGATCGGCGACGGAAGCCCCTCGGCGACGCCGAAACTCACCCAGCGCCAGTCTTCGACGCGCGAGGACTGGCCGCTGGCGGATGGCAGCGGCGACACGATCGCGAGCAGGCCCACGAGATACAGACGCATGAGGCGTGGAATTTACCAGCACCAGCCGTACTCGGCGACCGCATTGGTTGCAGGCGTGCATCATCCTGACCAGCGATCGAGGCCCGCCTCCGGTCGGAGACGGGCCTCGATGCACGCGCCACCGGCGCGCGGGGTCAGTCGAGTTCTTCGGCGCTCAGCGGCGACAGGTCGTCGGCGACGCTCGGCACGGCAGCGAGCTCGGGGAGTCCGAACTCGGCATCGGGCAGCGGCGGCGCCTCCACATCCATGTCCACCTGCTGGTACCGGTACATGCCGGTGCCGGCCGGGATGAGGTGACCGATGATGATGTTCTCCTTGAGGCCGAGGAGGTTGTCCTTGGCGCCGCGGATGGCGGCATCGGTGAGCACCCGCGTCGTCTCCTGGAACGAGGCGGCGGAGATGAACGACTGCGTCGTGAGGCTCGCCTTGGTGATGCCGAGCAGCAGCGGCTCGGACGTCGCGGCAACGAGCTTCTTCTTCTTCGAGCGGTCGTTGGCGTCGCGGAACGCCGCCTTGTCGACGTTCTCGCCTTCGAGGAATTCGGTGTCGCCCGAGTCGAGGACGCGCACCTTCTGCAGCATCTGGCGCACGATCACGCCGATGTGCTTGTCGTTGATCTTCACGCCCTGCAGGCGGTAGACCTCCTGCACCTCGTTGAGCAGGTATTCCTGCACCGCGCGCGGTCCCTTGATGCGCAGGATGTCGTGCGGGTTCACCGGCCCTTCCGACAGGCGGTCGCCGGCGCGCACGCGGTCGCCCTCGTGCACGCGCAGGTGCTTGCCGGCCGCCACTTCGTACAGCTGGGCCGGCACCGACTCGTCCATCGAGCCGCTCGCGTCGAGCGGCTGCACGAAGATCTCGCGCTTGCCGCGCTTGATGTCGCCGAACCGCACGACGCCGTCGATTTCCGAGATCGTCGCCGGGTCCTTGGGCCGGCGCGCCTCGAACAGCTCGGCCACGCGCGGCAGGCCGCCCGTGATGTCGCGCGTCTTGTACGCCTCGCGGCTGATCTTGGCGATCGTCGTGCCGGCGGCCACCATCGCGCCGTCGTCGATGATGAGCTGCGCGCCCACCGGAATGACGAAGTCGCGCACCTTCTTTTCCTTGCCGCTCTTCGTCGTCCACACCTCGATGTGCGGGTGCAGCTTCTTTTCGCGATCCTCGATCACGACGCGCTGGCGCAGGCCGGTGAGTTCGTCGAGTTCCTCGGCGAAGCTCTCGTCCTCCACGAGGTCGACGAACTTGATCGCGCCCTCGGTGTCGGTGATGATCGGGTTGGTGTACGGATCCCACGTGAAGACCATCGCCTCCTTCTTGATGTCGTCGCCGTCCTTCACCAGCAGCAGGGCGCCGAGCGGCACCTGCAGGCGCGCCGACACCGGCGCGTTCTTGTCGGCCGACGCGCGGACGAACAGCTCGCCCTCGTACGACGTCACGACGCGCTGGCCCTCGGCGTTCGTCACCGTGACCAGGCGGTCGCCGTACTCGACGATGCCGTTCACCTTCGACTTGCGGGCGGTCTGTTCGGCGATGCGCGCCGCGGTGCCGCCGATGTGGAAGGTGCGCAGCGTCAGCTGCGTGCCCGGTTCGCCGATCGACTGCGCGGCGATGATGCCCACGGCCTCGCCGATGTCCACCATCTTCATGGTGGCCAGGTTGCGGCCGTAGCACATGCGGCAGAGGCCGCGCTTGGCCGCGCAGGTCAGCACCGAGCGGATCTTCACCGACTCGATGCCGGCGTCCTCGATCGCCCGCGCGGTGTCCTCCTCCATCATCTGGCCCGCCTCGACGAGCAGGGCGGGGCGCCCGGCGTCGTCGCGCAGCTGCGGGTCGTACACGTCCTCGGCGGCCACGATGCCGACGATGCGCTCCGACAGCGGCTCGATGATGTCCTCGCCTTCCTTCAGCGCCGACACCTCGAGGCCCATGATCGTCCCGCAGTCCTCCTCGTTGATCGTCACGTCCTGCGCGACGTCGCAGAGGCGGCGCGTCAGGTAGCCGGCGTCGGCCGTCTTGAGCGCCGTGTCGGCGAGGCCCTTGCGGGCGCCGTGCGTCGAGATGAAGTACTCGAGCACCGACAGGCCTTCGCGGAAGTTCGACTTGATCGGGCTCTCGATGATCTCGCCGATGCCGCCGGTCAGCTTCTTCTGCGGCTTCGCCATCAGGCCGCGCATGCCGGCCAGCTGGCGGATCTGGTCGCGCGAGCCGCGCGAGCCGGAATCGAACATCATGAACACCGGGTTGAAGCCCGCCTGCGACTCCCGCATGCGCTTGACCATCGCGTCGGCGATGTCGTTGTTCGCGTGCGTCCAGGTGTCGATCACCTTGTTGTAGCGCTCGCCGTTCGTGATGTTGCCCGTCGCGTACGCCTTCTGGAACCGTTCGACGCGCGCCCCCGCCTCCTCGAGCAGCGTCTCCTTCTCGCTCGGAATCTCGAGGTCCGAGATGCCGATCGACACGCCGCCGCGCGTGGCGTTGCGGAACCCGAAGTCCTTGAGCCGGTCGAGGAACGCCACCGTCGTCGCCAGCCCGGACGCGCGGTACGACTCGAACACGAGCTCCGACAGCGCCTTCTTCTTCATGTCGCGGTTCTGGAACGGCAGTTCCGCGGGCACGATCTCGCTGAACATCACGCGGCCGGCCGTCGACACGTGCCACGTCACCGCGTCGTCCGCGCCGCGCACCAGATAGCGCAACGGCGAGTGCGTGGTGAGACGGCCGAGCGCCAGCGCCATCTCCACCTCGGCGGAGTTGGTGTACGAAGGCAGTTTGGCCACGCGCTTGGGGTCCTTGACCAGCGCGTCGAAATCGGTCGGGGCCTTGGTCGCGAAGTAGCAGCCGAGCACGATGTCCTGGCTGGGCTCCGCCACCGGGCGTCCGTCCGCCGGCTTCAGGATGTTGTTCGACGACAGCATCAGCACGCGGCACTCGAGCTGCGCCTCGAACGACAGCGGCACGTGCACCGCCATCTGGTCGCCGTCGAAGTCGGCGTTGAACGCCGCGCAGACGAGCGGATGGATGCGGATGGCCTTGCCTTCGACCAGCACCGGCTCGAACGCCTGGATGCCGAGGCGGTGCAGCGTCGGCGCGCGGTTGAGCAGCACCGGATGGTCGCGGATGATCTCCTCGAGGATCTCGTACACCTCGGGGCTCTCGCGCTCCACGATCTTCTTGGCGCGCTTCACCGTCTCGGCGATGCCCTTCTCCACCAGCTTGTGGATGATGAACGGCTTGAACAGTTCGAGCGCCATCGCCTTGGGCAGGCCGCACTGGTGCAGCTTGAGCTCGGGGCCGACCACGATGACCGAACGCCCCGAGTAGTCCACGCGCTTGCCGAGCAGGTTCTGGCGGAACCGCCCCTGCTTCCCCTTGAGCATGTCGGACAGCGACTTCAGCGGGCGCTTGCCGCGGCCGCGGATCGCCTTGCTCCGGCGCCCGTTGTCGAACAGCGCGTCGACCGCCTCCTGCAGCATGCGCTTCTCGTTGCGCAGGATGACCTCCGGCGCGCGATGCACGATGAGCTTCTGCAGGCGGTTGTTGCGGTTGATGACGCGGCGGTACAGGTCGTTGAGGTCCGACGTGGCAAAGCGCCCGCCGTCGAGCGGCACGAGCGGCCGCAGGTCGGGCGGGATCACCGGCACCACGTCGAGGATCATCCACTCCGGCTTGTTGCGGACGTCCGAGTGGTCGCCCGAGTTGCGGAACGCGTCCACGATCTTCAGCCGCTTCAGCTGCTGCTTCTTCTTGTGCTGCGACGTCTCCACGGCCACCGACGCGCGCAGTTCCACGGCCGTCTTGTCGACGTCGAGCCGCCGCAGCAGTTCGCGCACCGCCGGCGCGCCGATGTCGGCGAGGAAGGCCGTGTCGTTCTCGGTCTTCGCCTTCGCGCGCAGCTCGAGAAACTGCTCCTCGTCCAGCAGGTCGTTGGCGTGGACCTCCTGCTCGCCCGCGTCGATGACGACGTAGTTGGAATAGTAGATCACCTTCTCGAGGTCACGCAGCGTGAGGTCGAGCAGGTTGCCCATCGGGCTGGGCAGCGTCTTGAAGAACCAGATGTGCGCCACCGGCACGGCCAGCTCGATGTGCCCCATGCGGTCGCGGCGCACCTTGCTCAGCGTCACCTCGACGCCGCACCGGTCGCAGATCACCCCGCGATACCGGATGCGCTTGTACTTGCCGCAGTGGCACTCCCAGTCCTTCACCGGACCGAAGATGCGCTCGCAGAAGAGCCCGTCCTTCTCCGGCTTGAACGACCGGTAATTGATGGTCTCCGGCTTCGTCACCTCGCCCCACGACCACCACGAGCGCAGGCCGGCCATCTCCAGCCGCTCGCGCTCCTTCGGGTCCCGCGGGCCACGGATCTCCTCCGGGCTCGCGATGCGGACCTGGATGAAGTCGAACGCCGAGGCGCGCTGTTCGCGCGCGTTGCGGAAATCAATCATCGATTATTCCTCGTTCCCGTTTCCGAAGGACCCGCCGACGACTTCGTTCGCGTCCATCGTGACGTGGATGCCCAGCGCCTGCAGTTCCTTCACCAGCACGTTGAACGACTCCGGCGTGCCCGGATCGGGCAGGTTCTGCCCCTTCACGATCGCCTCGTACACGCGGCTGCGACCGTTCACGTCGTCCGACTTGACCGTGAGGATCTCCTGCAGCGTGTGCGCGGCACCGTATGCCTCGAGCGCCCAGACTTCCATCTCGCCGAACCGCTGCCCGCCAAACTGCGCCTTGCCGGCCAGCGGCTGCTGCGTCACCAGCGAGTACGGTCCGATGCTCCGGGCGTGGATCTTGTCGTCCACCAGGTGGCTGAGCTTCAGCATGTACACCTGCCCCACGGTCACCGCGCTCGTGAACGTCTCGCCGCTGCGCCCGTCGCGCAGGCGGATCTTGCCGAACGGCATGATCCCCGCCAGCCCGATCAGCTCCACCGCCGCCGCGTCCACATCGGCTTCGCTCTTCCGGCCGAGCATCGTGGCCAGCGCCGGCAGGCCGCGCGACTCGAGCAGGTCGGCCGCACTCTGGCCGTCGAGCTTCTCGAGATCCTTGCCGGCCTTCTTGAACTCGGTCTTCCGCGCGACATAATCCTCGTCGTCCGCCGCCGCCTCGTGGAAGGCCTTCTCGTGCTTCAGGTTCAGGTGCTCGCGGTCGGCCAGTTCCTTGGCCGCCGCCGCCAGGTACTCGCGCACCCGAGCGAAGATGTCCTTCGTCTCCGCCGACATCGCGCGCCCGTGCAGGTCGTTCAGCGTGGCGTCGGCGAGCAGTTCCACCTTGTCGATGTTCTCCGCGCTCGGCTTGATGTCGGCGAGGAGGTGCCGGACATCCTTGTCCGTGATCCCCGGCGCCTCGGCCTGCAGCCCGAGCGACGAGCGGGCCCACGTGACGCCCGCCAGGCGCAGCAGCAGCCCGATCTCGCGCTCGTTGGCGCCGGCGAACACCGGCGTCTTGGCGTAGAAGCCGAGCAGCGTGGCCGCCCACCCGAGATGCGTCTCGAGAATCTGCCCCACGTTCATCCGGCTCGGCACGCCGAGCGGATTGAGCACGATGTCCACCGGACGGCCGTCCGGCAGGAACGGCATGTCCTCTTCCGGCACGATGCGCGCCACGATGCCCTTGTTGCCGTGGCGGCCGGCCATCTTGTCGCCGACCGAGATCTTGCGCTTCTCCGCCAGGTAGACCTTCACCAGCTGGATGACGCCCGGCGGCAGCTCGTCCGGCTGGAGAATGCGGTCGATGCGCTCTTCCGCCTTTTCCTCGATCTTCGCCTTGACCTCGTTGGCCGCGTCGATGATCTCGCGTACTTCCTCGTTCACCTTCTTGTTGCCGACGCGGAACGTCTTGAGGTCGAGCGTCGCGAGGCGCAGGTCGCCGAGAATCTCCTCGGTCAGCTTGGTCCCCTTGGCGATCGCCTCTTCCACCGTCCCGCTCTTGAGCGCCAGTTCCACGGTCTGCCCGACGAGCAATTCCCGGATCTCCTCGTCGCGCACGTCGTTGACGCGCACCTTTTCCTCGCCTTCGAGCCGGCGGACGTCGCCGATGCGCTCGCCGCGGTCCTTCTCGACCACCTGGTCCTCGACGCGCGAGAAGATCTTGCAATCGATGACGACACCTTCCATGCCCGGCGGCACCTTGAGCGACGAATCCTTCACGTCCTTCGCCTTCTCGCCGAAGATCGCCGTCAGCAGCTTCTCTTCCGGCGACAGCTCCGTCTCGCCCTTGGGCGTGATCTTGCCGACGAGGATGTCGCCCGGCTTCACGTGGGCGCCGATGCGCACGATGCCGCGCTCGTCGAGATCGACGAGCGACTCTTCCGAGACGTTCGGAATCTCGCGCGTGATCTCCTCCTGCCCGCGCTTCGTGTCGCGCACGTGCAGCTCGAGTTCCTGGATGTGGATCGACGAGTAGACGTCGTCCTTGACCAGGCGCTCCGAGAGCACGATGGCATCCTCGAAGTTGTGCCCGTACCACGGCATGAACGCCACCGTGACGTTGCTGCCGAGCGCCAGCTGGCCGTGCTCGGTCGCCGCGCCGTCGGCCAGCACGTCGCCCGGCTTCACCTTCTGCCCGAGCTTCACGGCCGGGCGCTGGTTGATGGCGGTGTCCTGGTTGGTGCGCCAGTACTTCTTGAGCCGGTAGCGGTCCTGCTGCGTGAGCCGCGCCAGCGGGGCGTCCGCGTCGCGCTTGCCATCCTTCCCCTGCCCGGCGTCGACGATGATCTCGTCGGCCGTCACCCGCGTCACCACGCCCGCGCGCTTGGCGATCACCACCGCGCCCGAGTCCTGCGCCACCTTCTCCTCGAGCCCCGTGCCGACCACCGGCGTCTGCGGGTTGAGCAGCGGTACCGCCTGGCGCTGCATGTTGCTCCCCATCAGCGCGCGGTTGGCGTCGTCGTGCTCGAGGAACGGAATGAGCGCCGCGGCGATCGACACCACCTGCTCGGGCGCCACGTCCATGTAGTCGATCTTGGCCGGCGGCACGAGCGGCACGTCCGACTGCTGCCGGCTGAGCACCAGCTCGTCGACGAACGTCGAGTCGGGGTTGAGCTTGGCGTTGGCCTGCGCGATGATCGCGTCCTCTTCGCGGTTGGCGTCGAGCCACTCGAGCTCGCCCGTCACCTTGCCGTGCTTCACCACGAGGTACGGCGTCTCGATGAAGCCGAGGTCGTTGACGCGCGCAAAGCACGCCAGCGACGTGATCAGGCCGATGTTCGGGCCTTCCGGCGTCTCGATCGGGCACATGCGGCCGTACTGCGAGTAGTGCACGTCGCGCACCTCGAACCCGGCGCGCTCGCGCGTCAGGCCGCCCGGGCCAAGCGCCGACAGGCGGCGCTTGTGCGTCAACTCGGCCAACGGGTTGGTCTGGTCCATGAACTGCGACAGCTGCGACGACCCGAAGAACGCCTGGATGACCGCCGACACCGTGCGCGCATTGACGAGGTCGTCGAGCGCGATCTTCTCGGTGTCCTGGTTGATGCTCATCCGCTCCTTGACCAGCCGCGCCATGCGCGACAGGCCGACGGAGAACTGGTTGGCGATCAGCTCGCCCACCGACCGGATGCGGCGGTTGCCCAGATGGTCGATGTCGTCCGTGTGCCCGCGTCCCTCGTGCAGCTCCACCAGGTAGCGGAGAATCGCCACGAAGTCGTCGACGGTGAGCACCGTCGTGTCGGGCGACGTCGACAGGCCGAGACGCTGGTTGATCTTGTAGCGCCCGACGCGGCCGAGATCGTACCGCTTGGGCGAGAAGAAGAGCCGCTCGAGCGCCTGCTTGGCCGTCTCCTTGTTGGGGGCGTCTCCCGGGCGCAGCAGCGAGTAGATCTGCTTGAGCGCCTCGTCCTCGGCGCGCGTCGGGTCCTTGAGCAGCGTGTTCTTGATCAGCTGGCTCTCGACGCGCATCGACGGCACGAACACGTGCACGCGGTGCAGGTCGGCCTTGCGCAGCCGCTTGCAGAGCATCTCCTTGAGCGCCTGTCCCGCCTCGGCGATCACCTCGCCGGTGGCCGGGTCGATGACGTCGAGCGCGATCACCCGCGGCGTCGAGCGCTCACCGCGCTCGATCGCGTCGAGTTCGTCGCGCAGGTCCACCGACATGTACGACGCGAAGACCTTGACCTTGTCGATCTTCTGCCGGCGGAGGCGGTTGAACACCTCCTCGGAGAGCTCGTCGCCCACCTTCACCAGCATCAGGTTCTCGTCGCGCTCGCGCTGGGCGCGGGCCTTCTTGGTCTTCGGCTTCGGCGCATCCTCGGCCGCCGTCTCGCCCGCCAGCTCGACGTCCTCGGCGACGATCGCCCCGACCACCTCGCGGTTCTCGGCCCGTCCCTCGCGCTTCTTGGTCAGGTCGAGCTCGCGCACGGCGAAGAAGAGCCGCAGGATGTCGGCGTTGCTCCCGAACCCGAACGCGCGGAGGAGCGCGGTCGCCGGGAACTTCTTCTTCTTGTCGATGTGGACGTAGATGATGTCGTGGATGTCCACGGTGAACTCCACCCACGAGCCGCGGAACGGGATGATCCGCGACGAAATCAGCCGCTGGCCGTTGGGGTGGGTGCTCTCCTCGAACACCACGCCCGGCGAGCGGTGCAGCTGCGAGACGATCACGCGCTCGGCTCCGTTGATCACGAAGGTGCCGAGGTTCGTCAGGAGCGGCAGCTCGCCGAGGTAGACTTCCTTGCGGATCTCGTTCTTGAGCCGCTTGCCGTTGCCGGCATCCTCGAACACGCGCAGCGACAGCGTCGCCTTGAGCGGCGCCGAGTACGTCATGTCGCGCTCGATGCACTCCTCGACGGAGTATTTCGGCTCGCCGAGAGTGTACTTCTCGAATTCGAGCGAGAAGTTCTGGTGGACGTCCTCGATCGGGAACAGGTCGCGGAAGACCCGCTCGAGGCCGACGTCCTCCACGTGTTTGGCGGCGGCATCCAGCTGGAGCAGCGACTCGAAAGCGCGCACCTGGATGTCGAGGAGATGGGGCATCTCCATCCGCTCGTCGAGCTTGGCGAACGAAATCTGCTTGATCATGTCTGGTCCGGGAGTACCCGTGGACAGGCGAAAACCGCCCGGGCCCGCCGCGCGGCGATTTGCCGTGCGGGCGAGTCAGGGCGTGCAACAGGTCGGTTGTGGTGCAGGTCGAAGCGTGCGATCACGGGGGTCGTTGGGGCTGAGGGTGGGAAGGCGGCGGCGCGGACAACCCGCACCGCCGGCAACCCCCGGCCTTACTTGACCTCGACGCCCGCGCCTTCGGCCTCGAGCTTGGCCTTCAGTTGGGCGGCCTCGTCCTTCGAGACGCCGGCCTTCACCGTCTGCGGCGCGCCATCGACCAGGTCCTTGGCTTCCTTCAGCCCGAGCCCGGTGATTTCGCGGACGACCTTGATGACCTGGATCTTCTTCGCGCCGGCGCCGGTGAGCATGACCGTGAACTCGGTCTGCTCTTCGACGACGGCGGCGGCCGGTGCGGCCGCGCCACCCGCCGCCACGGCGGCGATGGTGACGTTGAACTTCGTCTTGAACGCATCGATGAGCTCGACCAGCTCGATGACCGTCTTGTTGCCGATGGCGTCGAGGATCTCGTCGTTGCTCAGGGTCGTGCTAGCCATGGTTTCGTTCTCCGTGTGTTTCCCAGGAGTTCTGGGGCGTTGTGGATCAGGCGGACGCCTGGGGAATCAGTTGCTGCTGCCTTCGAGCTGGGTCTTTCTCGCCTCGAGGGCGAGCGCGAACGACATCATGAGACTGTTGAGGTACCCGGCGAACATGCTGAGGGCCTCGTCGCGGGTCGGCATCGTGGCGAGCTTGCTCACCATCGCCTGGTCGATCACCGCCCCCTCGTACACGCCGCCCTTGACGGTCGGGCGCTGGTCGTTGGCCTTGGCGAAGTCGGCCAGGACCTTGGCCGCCGCGATGGCGTCCTTCGCCACCACCACGCCCGTCGGGCCCTTGATCGGCTGCGCCACCAGTCCGCTCTCGTTCACCGCGCGGAGGGCCAGCGAGTTCTTGATCACGACGTACTCCACGCCGGCGCGCCGCAGGCGGCGGCGGAGGTCCGTCATCCGCTTCACGTTCAGGCCCGTGAAGTCGGTGTAGTACAGCGCGTTCGCGCCCTTGATCTTCTCGCGCAACTCGGCGACGAGCTTTTCCTTGTCAGTGCGATTCATGGCTCGTTACCGGTAGGGGGTGGTGTCGATCCTCACCCCGGGGCCCATCGTCGACGAGACCGACAGGGTCCGCACGTAGACGCCCTTCGCCGCCGCCGGCTTGGACCGGACGATCTGGTCCATGAACGCGGAGAAGTTGGTCTCGAGGGCCTCGAGCCCGAACGAGATCTTGCCGATCTTGGCGTGCACATTGCCGCCCTTATCGACGCGGAACTCGATCTTGCCCGCCTTGGTTTCCTTCACGGCCTGGCCGACGTTCATCGTCACCGTCCCCGCCTTGGGATTCGGCATCAGCCCGCGGGGGCCGAGCACGCGGCCCAGCTGGCCGACCTGTCCCATCTGGTCGGGCGTGGCGATCATGACGTCGAACTCGGTCCAGCCTTCCTTGATCTTCGCGATGTACTCGGTGCCGACATGATCGGCGCCGGCCGCCTCGGCCTCCTTGGCCTTGTCGCCGACGGCGATCACCAGCACGCGCACGGTCGCGCCCGTCCCCGCGGGGAGGACGACGGTGCCGCGCACCACCTGGTCGGCGTGCCGCGGGTCGACGCCGAGGCGGACCACCACCTCCACGGTCTCGTCGAACTTCGCGAACGCGCCGGTCTTCACCAGCTCGAGCGCCTGCTTGGCCTCGTACGCCTTGTCGATGACGCGCTTGCTCGCGGCGGCGCGATACTTCTTGCCATGAGTGCCGGGCATCAGTCCTTCACCTCCACGCCCATCGAGCGCGCGGCGCCGGCCACCATCGCCATCGCCGACTCGACCGAGTCGCAGTTGAGGTCCGGCATCTTGAGCTCGGCGATCTTCCGGATCTGCGCCTTGCTGATGGCGCCGACCTTGTTGCGGTTGGGCTGGCCCGACCCCTTTTCGAGTCCCAGTTCCTTCATGATGAGGATCGCCGCGGGCGGCGTCTTCAGGATGAAGGTGAAGGACTTGTCGGCGAAAATCGTGATCTCGACCGGGAGAATCGTATCCTGGCCCTGCGTCCGAGCGTTGAACTCTTTGCAGAACCCCATGATGTTGATTCCCTGCGGGCCGAGCGCGGTGCCGACCGGCGGGGCCGGGTTCGCCTTGCCTGCAGGAATCTGCAGCTTGACGAATCCGACGACCTTTTTTGCCATGATGCTCCTCTGACGTTCAGGCCGGGCGCCCATCGCCCCGCCGACTCCCACGGTGTGATTTGCGAGGTCGTGGTGAGCCTCGTGCGCGAGAACGGCAGCCTTCGCGCGAGGCAACGCAGAGACGGTCGACGGTGGACCGTGGACGGTGGATGCACGCATCGACCGTCTACCGTCTACTGTCTACCGTCAGCTTGGCGGCATAGCGGTCGAAGCGATTGAGGAATCGCTCCGCCGTGGGCGCTCCGCCTAGTGCGCCCGCAACTGCAGGTAATCCAGCTCCACGGACGTCGGCCGCCCGAACAGCGACACCGACACCCGCACCTTGCCCTTGTCGGCCATCACTTCCTCGACCACGCCGTTGAAGTCCGTGAACGGACCATCGGTGATCGCCACCGCCTGCCCCATGAGGAACGGAATCTCCTCCTTGGGCGGCGCTTCCTCCGCCTCGTCGGCGATGCCGAGGAGGCGGCGCACTTCATCGTCGCGCAGCGGCGCCGGCTCGCGTTCCTTGCCGACGAACTTGATGACCCCCTGGATGTTGCCGATCGTGTGCAGCGCGTCCTCGTGCGGCTCCATCTCGACCAGCACATAGCCGGGGTACACCTTGCGCTCGACCGTCACCTTCTTGCCGTTCTTGATCTCGACGACTTCCTGCGTCGGCACGAGCGCCTGCCGGATGGCACGCGCGTCGGGCGAGGCCGGATCCGCGTCGATCTTCCGCTGGATCAGCGATCGCACCTTGTTCTCATGCCCAGAGGTCGTCTGGATCGCGTAAAACCGATGCAACACGAAGGCTCCTAGAACGCCGAGGGGAGGCGCACCAGCAATTGCTGGAGCACGACGTCCAGCAGGGCGATGACGCCTCCGATGAACAGCGAGAGCAGCACCACGCCCACCGAGAGCTGACGCACCTGCAGCACGTCCGGCCACGTCACCCGTTTCATCTCGGCCATCACGTCATGATAGAACGCGACGACCTTCCGCACGGGTCCCTGCCGCACCACCTCGACAGTCATGGCTACTTCGTCTCCTTGTGCACCACATGCTTGTTGCAGCGCGGGCAGTACTTCTTCCACTCGACGCGCTCGGGGTGCAGGCGCTTGTTCTTGGTGGTGAAGTAGTTGCGGTTTTTGCAATCGGAGCACGCGAGAATGATCTTGTCGCGGGGCATGTCGTCCTCAGGTCCTGCGGTATTGGCGGTTCACGGTTGACCGCCCCCGTAGCACGCTCGTGCTATTGCCATCGCCTGCCCTGCAATGCTGTTCTGTCTGTGCTGCCTTCCAACCAGAGCTGGCGATCGGGATTGAACCGATGACCTCACCCTTACCAAGGGTGTGCTCTACCGACTGAGCTACGCCAGCATCTCTGTCCTGCCGACAACGAATCGCCGCGTGGTGCACTGCGCGGCGATGTCTCGCATCCACCCTCTGCCGTCTGCCATCTGCCGTCTGCTTCAAAGCGGGAGACGGGGCTCGAACCCGCGACATCAAGCTTGGAAGGCTTGCGCTCTACCAGCTGAGCTACTCCCGCGAGTCCTCCGACTTTTCTTATTTCGCTTCCCTGCCGCACCGCAATGTTCAGTGGTGGGGGAAGGATTCGAACCTTCGAAGGCGTACGCCGGCAGATTTACAGTCTGCTCCCGTTGGCCACTTGGGTACCCCACCTTTTAGTTCCCCCGCACTCTTCCCCGTACCCGCCCCGCACTCTTCCCCGTACCCGCCCCGCACTCTTCCCCGTCCCCGCGCGGCCACGACGAACAGAGCTGACGGCGAGAATCGAACTCGCAACCTCTTGATTACAAATCAAGTGCTCTGCCAATTGAGCTACGTCAGCAAACGGCCCATTTGTGCAAGACTCTTACAATACTCGCCGCCCATGCAAGTGTCAAGCCATTGCAATTGTTGGCGTTAGAGTCGATCCACCACCCCTCAGAGCCCCTTCTTCCAGCGCGCCCCCTGCGGCGTGTCCTCGACCACTATCCCTTTTTCTTCCAACGCCTTGCGGATCTGGTCGGCGGCCGCAAAGTCGCGGCGGCCCCGCGCCGCCTTTCGCGCCGCAAGCTGCTCCTCCACCCAGGCCTCGAGCGCCGCATCGACGCCTTCGCGCGCCGGGATGATATCCAGCACGCCGTTGGCGCGCGCGAACGCCTCGCGCGCTGCCGCCAGCGCCGCCGCATCGCTGCCGCGCCGGTCGAATTCGGCGTTGGACTGATTGATGAACACGAACAGCGCCGCCTGGGCGCGCGGCGCGTTGAGATCATCGCGCAACGCCTCGTCAAACTCGCTGCGGAATTCCTCCGCCACCTCGGCCAGCCGGGGCGTCCCCGCCGACGCCGCCGCGAGCCGCTCGGCAAAATCCCCCACGCGACGCACCGCCTCGATGCTCGCCTCGAGCGCCGCCCCCGACATGTTCAGCTGCTTGCGGTAGTGCGTTGAAAACATCAGATGGCGCAGCGCCGCCGCACCCACCTGCTGCGTGCGCAGGTCCTGCACCGATGCCACGTTCCCCACCCGCTTGGCCATCTTGGCGCCATCGGTCAGCAGGAACTCCCCGTGGCACCAGAAGCGCGCGAACGGAACGCCGGTGGCGGCTTCGCTCTGCGCGATCTCGTCCTCGTGGTGCGGGAACTGCAGGTCGACGCCGCCGGTGTGGATGTCGAGGGTTTCGCCGAGCAGGCTCATCGCCATGGCCGAGCATTCGAGATGCCAGCCCGGACGCCCTCTCCCCCACGGCGAATCCCACGCCGCGCCGCACGCCTCGTCGTCGGGGGTCGCGGCCTTCCAGAGGGCGAAGTCCTGCGCGTTCTCCTTGGCGTAGTCGTCCTGCGCCACCCGCGCCCCGGCCTTCAGCTCACGGGTATCGAGGCGCGTCAGCCGCCCGTAGCCGGGAAACTTGTCGATGGCAAAGTAGACGGACTTGTCGTCGGCCTGGTACGCGATCCCCTTTTGCTCGAGCCGGCGCACGAGGTCCACCATCTCGACGATGAAGTCGGTGGCGCGCGGATAGTGCTCGGCCGGTTCGATGCGCAGGTAGTCGCGATCGGCGAGGAACGTGGCGATCACCGGCTCGGTGATCTCGCGCACCGGCTTCCCCTGTTCGGTCGCCCGCTTGATGATCTTGTCGTCGACGTCGGTCAGGTTCATCACCTGCCGCACCTTGAAGCCGGCGAGCTTGAGCGCGCGCCGCAGCAGGTCGGCGAACAGGAAGGTGCGGAAGTTCCCGAGATGCGCGGGATTGTAGACGGTGGGGCCGCACGCGTACATGCGCACGGTGTCGCCGTCGGCCGGAACGAACGGCTCGACGGTGCGCGTCATCGAATTGTAGAGGCGGAACTCGGGCATGCCCGAAAGCTAGCCGGGAACCGGGGGTACCGTCCACCGTCCGGGCGGTTCGGTGACGACGCGCGAGCGGAGCACGCGAATGCCTTCGGCGCGGCAGAGGGCGAGCACCTCTTCGGCGGACCGGTCGGCGAGCGGCACGCGCACGGCGCCATCGCGGCGGCACGACGCCGCGACGTGCCGCCGCAGGCGGGCCGCGGCCACGCGGGGGGCGCCGACGGCGAGTTCGAGGGCGCTGCGCGGGGCGGCCTCGCGCGGATCGATCCACGCGACGAGCCGCCCGGCGCGCAACAGCGCGCCGCGGTGCGCCACGCCGGCGAGCACGCCGAGGTCGGCGGCGCCGAACAGCACCGCCACGCCGCCGGCCGCGATGACGTGCAGCACGCGCCGCATGTCGCGCCGCGCCGCGGGGTCGAGTCCGTCGAGCGGCGCGTCGAACGCGACGAGCGACGGCGCACCCTGCAGCGCCGCGGCGAGCGCGACGACGCGGCGTTCGACGGGCGGCAGCGCGCTCACGCGCGTCTCGAGCCAGCCCCCCAGCCCGAGGCGCGCGGGCCAGAGATCCTCGGCGACCACGCGACAGACGCCGCGCCGTTCGCGCTGCACGGCGGCAAAGCGCAGCGCCTCACGCACCGTCAGGAAGTCGTGCAGCACCGCGTGCGAGGGAACGAAGGCGGCGAAACGCGGCGGGCAGTCGGCGGCGCCACGCCAGCTTACCACGCCGCTGTCGACGCGCAACATGGCCGTGGCGACGCGCAGCAGCGTGCGCTTGCCGGCGCCCGGCGGTCCCGCCAGGCCGACGATTTCGCCTTCACCGACCTCGCCCGTGACGCCGTCGAGCGCGACGACGACGCCGCGCGCGCCGTTGAGGCCGGCGCCGTACGTCTTGCGGATGTTCGTGAACGACACGACGGCTTCGGGCACGGGCGCACTCCGGTGGAAGTGCGCCGAGTGTGCGCCGAGCGGCGAGGCGACGCGTCACCATTTGCGCGCGACTGGCATCGAACGGGCGCAGGTGGCGGTCCGGACACGGCATTGCCGCCGGTTACGCGGAGGGCCGCGGATCGGCTCAGAGCGCGGGCGGAGCGGCGACGTCGCTGTACCCGCGCTCGACCAGCAGCTTGCGCAGCACCACCAGCAGCACGGAGAGCCCGGGCACGGCGACGAACAGGCCCATGGGGCCGAGCAGCTTGCCGCAGACGAGTACGCTCATGATCGTCAGCACGGGGGGAAGGCTCGCGCGCTTCTGCATGATGAGCGGGTTCACGACGTTGTTCTCGACGAAGTGGATCACGAACCCGAAGGCGATGACCAGCAGGGCGCGCACCCAGTGGCCGTCGACGAGGACGAAGAGCGCCGGCAGCAGCGACGAGAGGAGGGTGCCGAAGAACGGCACGAGCGCCACGACGCCGGTGAAGATGCCGAAGGTGAGCCAGTACGGGACGCCGAGCAGCCAGAGGCCCGTGGCCGTGAACGCGCCGAGCACGAACATGGCCAGCAACTGCGCGAAGGTCCACGCCCGCAACGCCTGGGTGACGCCGCCGATGACGTCGCGCGTCGCGTCGCGATGGCGCGGCGGAATGAGCGTGACGAGCAGGTCGAGGTAGATGTCGGGGCGCAGCGCGAGGTAGAGCGCCATCACCAGCACCGACACCAGGTTGATGAAACCGTGCAGCACGCCGAAGACGCGCGGCATCACGTCGCCGACGAAGCTCTTCGCCTCCTCGAGCGCGAGCTGCACGAGGCGGTGTTCGCCGGGGCGCACGATGGCGCTCGCGCCGGGAATGCGCGCGATCAGCGCTTCGAGCTGCGCCTCCCACGCGGGCACGTATCGGGGGAGCACGCCGATCAGCTCGCGCGTCTGCGCCACCACGGGCTCGACGAGCAGCGAGCCGATGCCCAGCACCACGAGGAGGGTGCCGGCGATGGTGAGGGCGAACGCCGCCGGGCGCGGCAGACGCGTGCGCGCGAGCACGAAGTCGGTGGTCGCGCCAAGGTACACGGCCAGCAGGATGGCGATGAAGAACAGCAGCAGCAGGTCGGCGACGCGCCCGGCGAGCCAGACGAGCAGCGCGGCGGCGGCGACGCCGGCGAGCGCCGGCCCGAACCGGCGCGGCGCCTCGCTGGCGGTCAACTACTTCTTCTCCTCGCGCGCGTCCTCGATCTCGGCGTGCGCGATCTCCTCGCCCGCCCCGATCTGCCGCGGCGCGGCGGCGCCGCCCGCGCCGAGGAGCCCCATCTTCTGCTTGAGCGCGAGCAGCTGCTGGTCGGCGCTGGCCGCACCGGCCACCTTTTCGAGCTGCTTGAAGTCGTGCTGCAGGCGGTCGCCGGTGAACTCCTCCTCGATCTCGGTGCTCGCCTTGAGCATGCGCTCGTTCTGGTCGATGCGCTCCTCCATGCGGGCGAACGCCTCGAACGCCGACTTCTCCGACATCGACGACATCGTCTCGTTGATGCGGGCCTGCGCCTGCGCGCGACGCTGGCGGGCGAGGAGGAGGTTCTTCTTGCGCTTGGCCTCCTCGATCTTGTCGTTGAGGTCGCGCAGGGAGTTCTTGAGCTTTTCGGTCTCGGCGAGGTGGCCCTGCCAGGTGGCTTCGAGCTGCTGGCCGTGCGAGAAGTGCTCGCCCTGGCGCACGAGGGCCTGCTTGGCGAGATCGTCGCGCCCTTCCTTGACGGCGAGCATCGCCTTCTGCTCCCAGTCCTGCGCCGCCTTGTACTCGGATTCGGCCTGATCCTTGAGGCGCTTCTCGTCGGCGATCGCGGCGGCCACCTGCTGCTTGGCCTTCTGCAGCTGCGAGCGCATGTCGACGACGATCTGGTCGAGCATCTTCTCCGGATTCTCGGCCTTCGAGATCAGGTCGTTGATGTTCGACTTGAGGAGCGCGGTGAACCGGTCCCAGATACCCATCGTCACTTTGCCTCGCGGATCGTCGCCAGCTCGCGGAGGTGCGACGCGAGGGCGAGCGTGATGCTTTCGTAGGCGGCCAGGAATTCCTGGAAGTCGAGGTGCTCGAGTTCGAGGGCCTCGGTCAGCACGATCGAGCCGTTGTCGATGCCGTACGACCCGTGAAGCAGGTCGGTGGCGTTGAGCTCGAGCAGCCGGCGGTTGAGCCGGATGGCGGTGGCGTTGTCGCCGGGCGTGTCCATCACCTTCACGCGCAGCACCACGACGGGCGGCGAGTGATGGACGACGACGCTCAGGTCGAGCTCGCCCCCCGGGTTGACGGTCCAGAGCCCCGGTTCGACTTCCCGGTACGACGCGCCTTCATTGGTAAGGCGGTCGAGGAATTTTTCGAGATCTTCGCGGTTGACCATGGTCGTCCCTAAGTCAGCGTGTGGGGAACCTACGTGTGCCCCGTGGCAGGAAGTTTCACACTGACACGGAGGCGGCGCCAGAGCGGGGGGCAATTCTCGCGACCGCGCTCCAAGTCAGATGTGCCAGCGCGCCGTGTACCCGGCACACAATTGCTCGAGCATTCGCGCATACGCCCGATCGATATCGATGTCGAGCACGGAGTCTCTCGCGACGTACGGGGGATTCACATTGTCGACGAAGACCGGCACTTGGAGCACGAAGTCGAAACCGGCCACGTGCGTGTGTCCGGGCTTGCGTGTGGGGAGGCGGTCGAACTCCGCGACCGTGCGCAATGGTTCATTTTGGCGGTTCGCACTCACGGCGTACGCGAAATCATCCCAGAGTCGCTCGTCGCCGCTGGACAGCCGGGGCAGCACGTCCGCCTCGAAGGCGGCGGCCCTGCCCTTGTACATCTTCCGAATGCCATCTGGCACATTCAGCACACGGGGGGCCATGCCGACCATGATGGTCGCGACCAAGAGCGCCTCCGGTCGTGCCTTGTGCACCGCGGAGAGTACCTTGGTCAGGTCGTCGAACCGGTTGGTGCGATTGCGGTGCGCCGTGATCACCGACTTGTTCTCGATGGCAATGCGCACCTTCTCGATGACGGGCTCTCCGGCGGGTCCGGGTTCTCCGATGAAGAGATCCACCTTGCGCTGGCGGTCGCCGGGGGACGCGACGTTCTCCCACATCCGGATCACCCCGGCGTCGACATCGCCTCGCAAGGCATCACACGTGCGAAGCAGATCTTCATAGATGCCACGGCTGACCACGTCGGAGTGCGTCTCGAGGCGGTGATTGTGATATCCCGCCAGGCGGATGGCATCGATGGCGTCGTCGAACGGCGTCTTCATGCGCTTCTCGCGCGCCGGGCCGTCGCCGGGCGTTCCCGCTTGAGGACGTCGCGCGGAACGGGAAGCAGCTTGAGCACGGCGCTCTGCAAGCGGATGAAACCGTTTGCCGCCCGTTGGCAGTGGCGTTCCAGCCAGGTGGCCGCGTCGCGCGAATTGAGGTACGCGGCGAGCCGCTCGAGGTCGGTCGATGGAGCCGGCACGAGGTAGTAGACCGAATGACGGGGCACGATCGACCCGTCGCGATCGAGCACGAACGCGGGCCGCGACCCGATGTCCTTGCAGAGGATCTTCGGCCGCAGCATGTCCGTCAACGGCGGGGTCTCGTGAAAGGCATACCACGGCTTTCGGGCCACGCATGATCGGCGCTGGAGTGACGCAAGCCGAACCGGGGACTTCAGGTACCGTCCCAACGCGCCAAGCTCCGACTCCGGCAGGAGACGGCCCCGTAGGTCGTAGGGGACAAGCAGCGAGTGGCGAGGGCGCGGGGGGCCCTCAACGGAAAGCTCCCGGCCCGCGATCGTCGGATATGCGAAACGCACCAGTTCCCGCGGCAGCGTGACCGAACGATGCACGAACACCCGGTCCGCCCCGGTCGCGACACCGCAGCTGATGCGCGAGCAGACCTCGGCCAGCGTCAGCTCGCTATCGACTTCCGAATGACCTCGGAGGATCGGCTGCCAACTCTCCTCTCGCCCGTGCAGTGAGACAAGACTCTTTTCGGCATCTCGGGCCGTGACTCGAGTTGCCTTCACCGAGCGGGTCTTTTCCACCGTCGTGATCAACGGATACGTGACGCGGCCGGCGAACGTGGCCTCATCGCTGAACTGGAGTTCCGCCACGAAGTGCGAGGTCATCAACCGCCGCAGAGGGCGCGCGCTCTCCACATAGACGTACTTCTCGGGCGTGATGAACACGAGGCGCCCGCCATCCCGGAGCAGGTGCAGCGAGCGCTCGAAGAAAAGCGTATACAGGTCGAACCGCCCGCGCGCCGTCGCATACTCGCGGCGATAGCGTTCCTTCTCCTCGACGCCGAGCGACGTGATCGGGACATACGGCGGATTCCCGATCACGGCATCGACACGAGGCAAGGAGGACGACAGGAAGTCCTTTCGAGTAATCGAGACCGACGGACAGTCGGCGAAACGTGTCCTGCAGAATCGCGCGTGCGCAGGATCGAGCTCGACCCCGAGCACCCTCGGCATGGGCGATCCGGTCCGCTCGCTCCACCGAAGGATGCCATCAATGAATGCGCCCCGCCCGCACCCTGGATCGAGCACGACACATTCGGCGCCCGGGGCCCGTCCACGAAAGAGCTTGTCGACCATCAGGTCGACAACCTCGTCGGGAGTCGGCACGAATCCTCTCACGCCTGAGCCTCTGGAATCACGTGGACACGCGTCTGCTCTACGGAAGGGAAAGGTACGTGTCGCGAGCGACGACCGGCAATCGTCGCATTGCTGTCGGTGGCGTTTCGACGCGTCTTGTCGCGTGACGGGTCACATGGAGCGTGCCGTTTGGGCCCAAGCGTTCTCTGCCAAGCCACCCCAAAGTGCGGCCCGGCGCCAGAGCATATCCGGTCTGCCCTCCACCGTCCACCGTCTACCGTCTACCGTCTCCCGTCCGCCCCTCCAACACCCCCCTCAAGAACTGCCCCGTGAAGCTCGCCGCAACCGCCGCCACCTCCTCCGGCGTCCCGGCCGCCACGATCGCCCCGCCCCCGGCGCCCCCTTCGGGGCCGAGGTCGACAATCCAGTCGGCCGTCTTGATGACGTCGAGGTTGTGCTCGATCACCAGCACGGTGTTGCCGCGGTCGACCAGCTTGTGCAGCACCTCGAGCAGCATGCGGACGTCCTCGAAGTGCAGCCCGGTAGTGGGTTCGTCGAGGATGTACAGCGTGCGGCCGGTGTCGCGCTTGCTCAGCTCGGTGGCGAGCTTCACGCGCTGCGCCTCGCCGCCGGACAGCGTCGTGGCGCTCTGCCCGAGGTGGATGTAGTCGAGGCCGACGTCGTGCAGCGTCTGCAGCTTCTGCGCGATGCGCGGCTGGTTGGCGAACAGCGCGAGCGCGTCCTCGACCGTGAGGTCGAGCACCTCGCTGATGCTGAGGCCGCGAAAGCGCACGTCGAGCGTCTCGCGGTTGTAGCGCTTCCCCTTGCACGTCTCGCACGTGACATAGACGTCGGGCAGGAAGTGCATCTCGATCTTGACGAGGCCGTCGCCCTGGCACGCCTCGCAGCGCCCGCCCTTCACGTTGAACGAGAAGCGCCCGGGGCCATAGCCGCGCATCTTCGCCTCGGGGAGTTCGGCGAACAGGTCGCGAATCGGCGTGAACAGCCCGGTATACGTGGCGGGGTTCGATCGCGGCGTCCGCCCGATGGGGCTCTGATCGATGTCGATGACCTTGTCGAGATGCTCGAGCCCGCTGATGCGGCGGTGCGCCCCGGGAATGACGCGCGCCCGGAAGAAATGCCGGGCGAGCGCGCGGTGCAGGATGTCGCTGATGAGCGTGCTCTTGCCCGACCCGGACACCCCGGTGACCGCGGTGAAGCAGCCGAGCGGCACCTCGAGCGTGAGGTCGCGCAGGTTGTGCTCGCGCGCCCCCTCCACGACGAGCTGGCGCCGCGCATCGCGCGGCCGGCGCACCGCCGGCACCGGCACGGCCTTGTCGCCGCGCAGGTAGGCACCGGTGAGCGAGCCGGGCGTCGCAATCACGTCGGCCACCGTCCCTTGCGCCACGACCTCGCCGCCATGCTTCCCCGCCCCGGGGCCGAGGTCGATGAGATAGTCGGCCGAGCGAATCGTCTCTTCGTCGTGCTCGACGACGAGCACGGTGTTGCCGAGATCGCGCAGCCGCTTGAGGGTGTCGAGCAACCGCGCGTTGTCGCGCTGATGCAGGCCGATGCTCGGCTCGTCGAGGATGTAGAGCACGCCCACGAGCTTGCTGCCGATCTGCGTCGCCAGCCGGATGCGCTGCGCCTCGCCGCCGGACAGCGACTCGGCCGACCGGTTGAGCGTCAGGTATTCGAGCCCGACATCGACGAGGAAGCGCAGGCGTTCCCCGACTTCCTTGAGGATCGGGGCCGCGATCTCGGGATCGAGGCCGCGCCGGCCGCGCTCGCGCAGCGGCACCGATGCCACGAACTCGAGCGCGCCGGCCACGGACTTGTCGACCAGTGCGCCGAGGTTGAGCCCCTCGATGGTGACGGCGAGCGACTCGGGCTTGAGGCGCGCCCCCCGGCATTCGGGGCACTCGGCGACCAGCATGTACTCCTCGAGCGCGACGCGCACGTTGTCGCTGGCCGTCTCGGCGTGGCGGCGCTGCACCGTGGCGAGAATGCCTTCCCATTTCGTTTCGCCGGCCTTCCCGGGCACGCCGTACAGCAGCGCATCCTGGATCTTCTTCGGAATCGTTCCCCACGGCGCGTTGAGCTCGAACTTGAGCTGCTTGGCGAGTCCGGGCAGGATGACGCGGCGCAGGTAGCCGTCGGGCTCGCCCCACGGCAGGACGACGCCTTCGAGCAGGGAGATGCTCGGGTCGCCAAGGACGAGGTCGGCGCTGGCGAGGCGGCGTACGCCGAGTCCGCTGCACGCGGGACAGGCGCCGAACGGCGAGTTGAACGAGAAGTGACGCGGCTCGAGTTCGGGGAGCGAGAGGCCACAGTCGGGACAGCCGTAGCGCTCCGAGAACAGGTGCGGCGTCTCCTTGCTCCCCTCGTGCCGGCGAATCTCGACGAGCCCGTCGGCGAGCCGCAGGGCGGTCTCCAGCGAATCGGCAAGGCGGCCGCGATCGGTGGCGCGCACGGCGAGGCGGTCGACGACCACGGCGATGTCGTGGTTCTGGCGCCGGTTCAGCGCGGGCGGATCGGACAACTCGACGAGGGCGCCGTCGACGATGGCGCGCACGAAGCCCTGCTTGCGCGCGTTCTCGAACAGGTCGCGGAACTCCCCCTTGCGGCCGCGCACGAGGGGAGCGAGCACCTCGAGGCGCGTCCCGTCGGGCCAACCGAGCAGGATGTCGGCAATTTGGCCCGCACTCTGCCGCTCCACCGGACGACGGCAATTGGGACAGTGCGGCGTGCCGGCGCGCGCGTAGAGCAGCCGGAGATAGTCGTAGATCTCGGTGACGGTGCCAACGGTCGAGCGCGGATTGTGCCCGGCCGACTTCTGCTCGATGGAGATGGCCGGCGACAGCCCTTCGATGGCGTCGACGTCGGGCTTCTCCATGAGCCCGAGAAACTGGCGGGCGTACGCGGAAAGCGACTCGACGTAGCGGCGCTGCCCCTCGGCGAAGATCGTGTCGAAGGCGAGCGACGACTTGCCCGACCCCGACAACCCCGTGACCACCGTCAGGCGGTTCCGCGGGATGGTGACGTCGATCTCTTTGAGGTTGTGTTCGCGGGCGCCGCGGACGATCAGGGCTTGTTCGACCATAGCTTTGTAAGATGGCGGCGGGGACCGCTAGACGGGAGCCGGGGGTAGCCGACGGGGGCGGGTGACGGACTACAGCTGGAGCGGGCGACGGCTTGCGACCGGTGCGGGCGACGGGGTCGATGGCCGAGCGACCGCCATGCGGACTAGATTGCTACGTTCTTCCCTCTACCCCGAATCACGTGACGACGCGGGACCCGCACGCGACCCCACCCACCCTCGGTTACGATCCCGCCCAACTCTCGCTGGGCGACGTGGCGGCCGTGCCACAGTTGCGCTTCGAACAGCAGGACGAGGAGAGTGGCGGCGCCCGGGAGGCGTCGGCGGTGGGCTTCCACGAGCCGCCGGTCTGCGGCGAGTCGTCGTACGACGATGTCGAGGACGCGGGGCCGAGCTGGTCGATGCGCATCGTGCACGAGGTGGAGTCGTCACCGGTCAACCAGCGCGGGCGAGGCAACGGACCGCAACGACAGTCGGAGGCGACGGCAGGGTCCGCCATGCGCCCGGCGGGGACCGCCTGGACTGCGGCGGCCGCCAAGTCGCCCGGCGGCGCGCCGGCATCCGGAGAGTCGGCGCGCACCGCGTCGACGCGCACGGGGTCGACGCGCGCCACGGCATCGATGCACGGGTCGGGGCCGCATCCGATTCCCGACGTCACGTCCGCCCCCATGCGCCCGACCCCGGTGGCGGTGCCGAGTGCCGCGCTCGATCCGCTGAAGCGGTCGACCGAGATGTCGCCCCGCGACGCCGCCGCCGCCATCGCCTACGCCAACGCGCTCGAGAAGCACGGCAACACCAGCGCCGCGCTCGCCGCGCTCGACGACTGCGTGGCCAGCGGCGGCGATGAACTGCGGCTCATTTGCGCGCGCGTCTACCTGCTGGGCAGCCGGCTGAAGTACGAGCTGGCGGAGGCGGAACTGAAGCGTGCGGCGAAGCTGCGCGCGGACGATCCCGAAGTGCAATTGCAAGCCGGCATTCTGGCCTGCCGGCGTGCGCGGTGGCGCGACGCCGTGGAGCCGCTGCAGAAGGCCGCCAGCCAGCGCGCCGAGGATGCGCTCGCGCATTTCTACCTCGGCGAAGCGCTGAACCATGTCGACCAGCTGGCGCCGGCGCTCCAGGCCTACGACATGGCGACGAGGCTCGATCCCGCCAACTGGCGCGCGTTCAAGGGTGTGGGCATCGTGCTCGACCGGCTGGGCCGCCCGACGGACGCGGCGGTGGCGTACCGCCATATGCGCGAGGCCCAGGGACGGTGATGCGCCGCCCGTCGTCGGTCCTGCCAGTCAGCACGGCCGACGTCCGGGGAGAGGCGAGCGCATGAGCCGCGCGAGTCGTGGACGATTCCGGACCGTCGTGGCGCTGCTGCTGCTGGCCGCGTGGGGGGGCGGATTGGTGCTGCTCGTGCGGCGCGAGTTCTTTCGGGACCGCGCCGCGCTTCTCGCGGAAGCGGCGATGCGCCTCAGCCCGGGCGCCACGTTCTACGCGGTGGAGCAGAACGGACGGCGAATCGGCTTCGCCTCGACCACCATCGACACCGTAACGCAGGGCATCGAGGTCACCGACTATTTCGTGGCCGACCTGCCGCTCGCTGGGCGCGCGCACCGCGCGTCGGCGCGGTCGATCGTGCTCCTCTCGCGCGCCCTCGCGCTGCGCACGTTCGACGTGCAGGCCGAGGCGGCGGGCACGCCGCTGCGAGTGGCCGGACGCACCGAGGGCGACAGCCTGGTGATCTTCGCCATCGACGCCCCGGGCCAGCCATCGGACACGCAGCGCGTGGCCGTGCGCGGCCCGGTGCTGGTGCCGACGCTCGCGCCGCTCGCCATGGCGCTTGGCGAAACGCCCAGGCGCGGAAAAACTTACCGCGTGCCGACGTTCGATCCGCTGCAGATGCGATCGCGCGACGTGGCGCTGTCGGTGACCGCCGAGAGCCTGTTCGTGGTGGATGATTCGGCGCGGTTCGACGCGGCGGCGCGCCGCTGGACCAGCGCGCTGACGGACACCGTGCGCGCCTGGCACGTGATGGGCGAGAATCGTGCGGGATTCGACGGATGGGTGGATGCGCGGGGACGCGTGGTGGAGGCGCGGCAGAGCGCGGGAATCACGCTGCGCCGCATGGCATACGAACTGGCGTTCGAGAACTGGCGCATCGCGCGCGACGCGGCGATCGCGTCGGACAGCGGGGTGCCGCGCGACATTCTCGAGCGCACGGCCATTTCGGCGGGGGTGCCGCCGGGCGTTTCGTCACTGCAGCGCCTGCGCGTGCGGCTCCTCGGCGTGTCGCTGGCCGGGTACGATCTCGACGGAGGCCGGCAGACACTGCGTGGCGACACGCTGCTCGTCGAGCGGCGCCCCGCGCCGGCGTCGGCGTTCTCGTTGACGACGCGCGCGCCGGCGTTTCTGGCGCGCTTCAGGGCCGAGCTGGCCGCCGAACCGTTGCTGCAGAGCGATGACATTGCGGTCGTGCAGAAGGCGATCGCCATCACGGGGCTCGAACGCGACGCGCGCCGGGTGAGCGAGCAGCTCAACCGCTGGGTGCACGACTCGCTGACGAAGGCGGTGACGTTCGGCGTGCCCAACGCCGTGCAGGTGCTGCGCACGCGGCGCGGCGACTGCAACGAGCACACGCAGCTGTACGTGGCGCTCGCCCGCGCGGTCGGGATTCCCTCGCGCATTGCCACGGGGCTGGCGTACGTGCGCGGCAAGTTCTACTACCATGCGTGGCCCGAAGTCTGGCTTGGCGAGTGGGTGCCCGTGGACCCGACGTTCGGGCAGTTCCCCGCCGATGCGGCGCATCTGCGCTTCGTGATCGGCGGCCTCGATCGACAGGCGGAACTGCTGAGGCTGATTGGGAATCTGGAAATACAGATGGTGGAGGGTAGGCGATAGACTGTAGACGGCGGACGGCGGACGGCAGACGGCGGACGGCGGATGCCGGCCCCAACCTCGCCATCGTCGCTCCGTTCAAACCCCGACCATCCGCCATCCACCAGCAACGATTCCGCGTCTGCCATCTGCCATCTGCCGTCTGCCATCTGCCATCTGCCGTCTGCCGTCTGCCGTCAACCATGATCCGCCTCACCGCCCTCACCAAGCACTACGGTTCGTTCGTCGCGGTCGACGGGCTCGACCTGCACGTCTCGCGGGGCGAGCTGTTCGGCTTTCTGGGTCCCAACGGCGCCGGGAAGACGACGACGTTGCGCATGATCGCGGGCATTCTGAGGCCGACGGCGGGACGCGTGGCGATCGGCGGCGTCGACCTGGCGGACGACCCGATCGCGGCCAAGGCGAAGCTGGGATTCATTCCGGACCGGCCGTTCATCTACGAGAAGCTCACCGGCGGCGAGTTCCTGCGCTTCGTGGCCGGCCTGTACGACCAGCACGGCCCGGCAGTGGAGCACCGCGCCCGCGAACTGCTGGCGCTGTTCGACCTCGAGGAGTGGCGCGACGAGCTGGTGGAGAGCTACAGCCACGGCATGCGGCAGAAGCTCATCATCGCGAGCGCGTTCGTGCACCGCCCCGAGGTGATCGTGGTCGACGAGCCCCACGTGGGACTCGACCCGAAGGCGATCAAGATCCTGCGCGAGCTGTTCCGCGAGTACGCAGCGCGCGGCCACACGATCATGATGAGCACGCACACGCTGGCCACGGCGGAGTCGCTCTGCGACCGGATCGGCATCATCGTGAACGGCCGGATGCATGCGCTCGGCACGATGACCGAACTGCGCGCCTCGTCGACCTTCGGCGGGAGCGGGCTGGAAGAGGTGTTCCTGCGGCTCACCGGGGAGAATGCGGCGCGGAACCTGATGGATGTGCTGGATGCCTGATCGGGCGACGGTCGCCGCGCCCGACGCGCCGCTGCTGTGGATCCTGCGGCCGAAGGTGCTCACGGCGCGCGCCCGCGCGCTGGCCGGCGAACGCGGCCGCGGGGCGCGCTTTGCCGTGCTCGGCGTCGTCGGGCTGCTCTTCTGGGGTTTCATCTTCGGCCTGCTCTACCGCCTGCTCAGCTACTTCAAGGGCGTGCCGGAAATCGGCGAGCTGCTGGCGGGCAAGCTGCTCGGGCTGATGCTGGTGAGCTTCTTCGCGCTGCTCCTGCTGTCGAACGTCATCACGGCGCTGTCGTCGTTCTTCCTCGCCAAGGACCTCGACCTGCTTGTGTCGGCCCCGGTCGACTGGCTGCGCGTCTACGCCGCCAAGCTGCTGGAGACGACGATCTTTTCCAGCTGGATGGTGGTGCTGATGGCGATCCCGATGTTCACGGCGTACGGCATCGCGTACCACGGCGGCTGGTGGTTCGGCTGCTTCATCGTCATCACGCTCGTGCCGTTTCTGGTCATCCCGTCGGTGCTCGGGAGCGCGACGACGCTGCTGCTCGTGAACATCTTTCCGGCGCGGCGGACGCGCGACATCCTGAGCGTCATCGCCGTGCTCGCGGCGGGCGGCATCATCCTGCTGTTTCGCCTCGTGCGCCCGGAGAAGCTCGCCCGCCCGGAAGGGTTCCGGTCGCTCGTCGACTTCATCGCCGTGCTGCGCGGTCCGACGTCGCCGCTGCTGCCGAGCGAGTGGTTCCAGAAGGCGGTGATGGGATACCTCGCCGGCACGAGCGACCTGCTGTCGCTCCACCTGCTCTGGTCGACAGCCGCCGCGTTCGTGGTGCTCGGCGCCCTGCTGCACCGGACACTGTACACGGCGGGGTTCAGCAAGGCGCAGGAGGGAGCCGAACGCTGGGTGCGCTCGGGACGGATGCACCGGTTCGCCATGCGCGCGCTCGGTCCCCTCGGCACGCGGAAGCGCGAGCTGGTCATGAAGGAGGTGCGCCTCTTCTTCCGCGACACCACGCAGTGGAGTCAGCTGATCCTGCTCGCCGTGCTCGTGGTGGTGTACGTCTTCAACATCAAGTACCTGCCGCTGAGGGGCGAGGGGATCACGTTCTTTCTCGTGAACGTGGTGCCGTTCCTCAACCTCGTGCTTGCCGGGTTCGTGCTGGCATCGATCGCCGCACGGTTCATCTTTCCCGCGGTCTCGCTGGAGGGGCGCACGCTCTGGCTGCTGCGGTCGAGCCCGCTGGCGATGCGCGACCTGCTGTGGGCCAAGTTCTGGGTGGGAACGCTTCCCCTGCTCATTCTCGCGCTGGGCATCGTGGGGGTGACCGACTACCTGCTGCAGGTGTCGGCCTTCATGTTCCTCGTGTCGGTGCTTACCATCACGTTCATGACGTTCGCCATCGCCGGACTCGCCATCGGATTCGGGACGCTGTATCCGCAGTTCGAAACGGAAAACGCGGCGCAGATTCCCACGTCGTTCGGCGGGCTGCTGTTCATGATGGCGGCGGTCGGCATCATCGGCGTCACGATCACGATCGAGGCGTGGCCGGTGTACGGCTACCTCGCGGCCCGCGCCTTTCACCAGGCCACGAACCCCCTGGAGATGGCGCTCGGCTTCGGCGCGGCGGCGCTGCTCTGCACGGCATCGACGGTGCTGCCCATTCGGGTGGCGCTGCGGCGCCTCGAGGCCACGGAACTCGCATGATCGCCCAGCCCACCGACCGCGACATCGCCGCGATTGTCGCGCTCAACAACCTGTTCGCCCCCGAGGGCAAGACGCTGCACCGCACGCCGCAGTTCGTCGAGGAGCACCTCGCCGACTATCGCGTGATTCGCGGCGAGGATGGCCGCATTCTCGGGTGCGCGGCGATCGACGAGTACGCGCCGTCGCTCGCCGAGCTCGTCGGGCTGGCGGTGCATCCGTCGGCGCGCGGGCGCGGCTACGGCGTGCGGCTCATCGAGGAGATCGCCGACCTCGCGCGGCGGCGCGGCTACGACGAACTCTTCGCGACGTCCTTCTCCGAACAGATTTTCGAGGCGTGCGGCTTCGCCAAGGTGACGCTCGACCACTTTCCGGAAAAGGTGCTGCGCTACACGAAGATCGATCGCACCGAGGTGGAGATGGCCGAAAAGCACTGCTTCACGCGCCGGCTGCGCGAGGATCGTCCGGCCGCGGCCTGACCCAACGCTACCGCGACCTGACGCAACGTTACCGCGACGGACGGCGCAGCAGCGGCCAGAGCACGTAGACCACAGCGACCACGCCAAGCACGACGCCGACGACGAACGGCGCGTTCATGCGTCCTCCACCGGTGGTGCTGCACCGGCTGCACCGGCTGCACCGGCTGCGACGAACGCGGCCAGCACCGCCGCCAGGCCCGCAATCCGGATCCACGACGCACCAGGCACGAAACGCACCGTGAGCGTCGCGTCGGTCGTGCTGGCTTCGCCGACGTCGATCTTCAAATCCTGCGCCAGCCCGGAGGCGATACCGGACAACGCGATCTGATCCACGGGCTCGCGTCCCTCGCCCGAATACAGCGACCGGATCTCGGCGCCGACGAAACCACGGGAGTGTCCGTTCACGGCCGCGCGCACGGCGACGACGTTGGCGACGACGGCCTCGCGTCCCACCGTCGACACCCCTTCGAGCGACAGCGTCCACGGCGTGCCGAACGTGTCGGGCACACGCACGCGATCGCCCTCCCGCAACGACACCTCGCTGACCCGCTCGAAGCCAGCCGCGACCAGCGCCGCGGCCACCAGCAGCGTCGCCACGTGGGACACCGCCATGGCGCGCGCCGCGATGCCGCGCGAGCTGCGCGCGCCGCCCTCACCGCTCCCGCGCCGCGCCAGCAGCCCCGACATGGCGTATGCCACCACCACCACGAGCCCGCCCCACGCCAACGCGCGTCCGGCCGCCGAACCGGCCATGTCGTGCACGCCGTTCCAGCCCGTGGCGCGACGCAGGGTGAGCCCGATGAGCCCGAGCGTGAACGCGGCGAAACCGGCAAGCGCCGCCGCGCTCGAGTGCCGCGAGCGGCCGGTCACCCACACCAGCAGGGTTGCCCCGGCCCATGCGAACGCCGTCCCCGCGTGCACGCTCGCCCAGCGCCAGTCGCCGGCCCAGGCGGCATCGCCGTAGCGGCGGCGCCAGTCGAGCAACATCGCGGCGCCAAGCAGTGCCCAGCAGACGAGCGCCCATCGCCGCGCCGCGTCGCGCCAGGCCGTCGTGCCAAGCGCGCCCATGACCGTCATCACGCTGGGAACGGCCAGCAGGGCCATGGCGCAATAGCCGAGCGGCATCTGCACCAGCGCCACCGGACGCATCCATTCCAGCGGCTGGCCGCGGCCGTCCTCGGGCGGGAACGGCAACCGGAGAAACGGATTGACGTCGAGCGACGCCATGGCGAGCACCGCCAGCAGGAGCAGCGCGAGCAACGCACCCGTCCACGATCGCAGCACCGTACCGCGCCGCAGGGTCGACGTCGCGACGGTCGCGCCAAGCCCTAGCGCCACGGCCCAGAGGAGCAGCGCCCCTGTCGGACCAGCCCAGACGGCGCCGATGCGATACGGCAGCGGCGTACCATACGACACCCAGCTCGCCACGTAGCGATAGGTCAGGTCACCCGAGGCGAGCGCCCATGCCAGGCCGGCGGCCGACAGCAGCGCGAAGACCGACGCGGCGTGCACACCCCGTTCGCCGCTCTCCGACAGATCGACGCGGCCGGTGATCGCCCCCGACAGGCCCAGCACGGCCGCCCACGCCCCCATGAGGAGCGCCAGCCAGAGCGAGAGCTCGCCGAGCAGCGTCAGGCGATGGGCTCCTTCATGGCCGCGCGTCGCACGCGCGCCATGAGGGCATCGAGCGCCTGCTCGGCGCGCGTGCGCTCCTCGACCGACATCGACGCCGAGGCTCGGTCAAGAGTGCGCACCTGCTCGAGCATCTCGTCGACGAGCGCGCGCAGCACGAAGTTGCTGCGGCGGGCGGCGTACGGCGGAACCTGTGGCTCGCGTTCGGTCATGACGTCTGGAATGGATGCCACGAATTTGGCCGGGGACGCCGGGAATTCCAAATGGCGACCGCGACGTTCATCCCCATATCACTCCGAAAAACCGTACGGTGGACGCGCGATGCCGCGATCGGTGACGATGGCGGTCACGAGCGCGGCCGGCGTGACATCGAACGCCGGATTGTGCACCGCCACGCCGGCCGGAGCGAGCTGCTGCGTGCCCAGTCGGCGCACCTCGTCGGGATCGCGCTGTTCGATGGCGATCGACGCCCCGTCGGGCGTGGCCGCGTCGATGGTGGACGACGGCGCGGCCACGTAGAACGGCAGGTCGTGGTGCCGCGCGGCCACGGCGTGGGCGTACGTGCCGATCTTGTTGGCGACGTCGCCGTTGGCGGCAATGCGGTCGGCTCCGACGATGACGAGATCGACGCGACCCGCGCGCATGAGCGAGGCCGCCATGCTGTCGGTGCAGACGGTCACGGGAATGCCGGCACGGCCGAGCTCCCACGCGGTGATGCGACTCCCCTGCAGCAGCGGGCGCGTCTCGCAGGCGATGACCTCCACGCGCCGCCCGGCCGCGGCGGCGGTGTACACCGGGGCGAGCGCGGTGCCGATACCGGCGGTGGCCAGCGCCCCGGCATTGCAGTGCGTGAGCACGCGGGCGCCGTCGGCAATGAGCGCGGCGCCATGTCGCCCGATGGCCTCGCACATCGCCTCATCCTCGGCCAGCACGCGCGCCGCTTCGTCGGCGAGCGCGTCGAGCAACGGCGCGCCGGTGAGCGCGCGTTCCTCGACGACGCGCCGCATGCGCGCCATGGCCCACGGTAGGTTGACCGCCGTGGGGCGCGAGCGCGCCAGCCGGTCGATGCCGTCGAGCACCGCGGCGCGCGTCGGCGACGGGCCGCGCGCAAACGCCGCCACGAGACCGAGCGCCGCGGCCACGCCAATGGCCGGCGCGCCACGCACGGCCAGCGTGCGAATGGCGTCATCGACGTCGTTGAGCGTGGTCAACTCGCGCTCGACCACCTCGACCGGCAGCAGGCGCTGGTCGAGGATGGTCAGGGTGCGCGAGGCGGCGTTCCAGGTGAGGGCGCGGGGGATGCGTTGCAGCGACACGGTGGGAGCACGGTCACGGGAGGGTGCACTGTCACCGTGGAAGCTATCTCGCAGGCTGGCGAGCGAGAATGGCGGAGCTCGCTGCTACAAGGAGGAGCGGCCACTACGACGAAGTAGGCGACCGGCCCTTTCCCGCGGCTAACCGATCCGACTCGTGGCCGTCAGTACCGAAGTCCGAGCGTGACTGGCACAATCCAAGGGGCCTCAATGTTATTGGAACGGAAAGGGCCATTCCAACGCGCCTCGGCAAATGCGCGCAGCCGCGGGCCGACCGGCACACTGAGCCCCGCGCCCGCCGACACACCAAGCCGCAATTCACCCCTGAGGGGATAATGGTACTTGAACACGACATCGGCATCGAAGAACATGCCGGCCCCGCCAACCACGTAGGTGAAGCCGCGCCGATCAAGGTTCACCAGCGCCGTCGCCGTCATGCCGCTGACGTTCCCCGAATAGCTCGACTCGTGTTGGAGCGAACCGCAGCCGGGAAAGGAATCGGGCGAATAGGGACACACCTGAACGTTATCGTTATCGGTGAACTGAATAGTAAATGCGTCGACGCGCACGCGGACGCGTGGCGTGATCGCTTTGCCGATCGCCGCCCGCAAGTTGAATCCGTGCGGCTCGAGCACGCGGCCCGTCGTTGAGGGCTGCACGGGAACGTGGTTCCAGCCAGCACCGCCTTCAACGAAGATCTGCGCACCAAGCGGCGCCGCGCAGGCCAGCAGCAGGACCAGCCCCATGATGCAGGGTGCGATGCCGGGTCGTGCGATCACTGTCTTGGCTCCCATGATGTCCATCCGGCTCAAGTTGCTTGTCAATCCGCCTGCGGTACGCCCGTGGCTCTCCAAGATAAGCTGTTCCGCCGGATATACTATCACGCCACGTTACCCTTTTCTAATTTCCGGGAATCTCGCACACCGCGCGAAGGAATGCCGGACCGCCGATTGCGAACGCGCACCCGGCACCGACTCGCATCCATCGAGGCCACTTCGGCCGGAAACCAAGCCCCGCTGGCGATGCGGGTGAACGACCCGCGCGCCGATTACGCCCACCCCGCGCAACCGGTAAATTCCTCGGCATCTTCAGCACGGCCGACCATGCCCTACGAATTCCTGACCGTCGATGTCGCCGACCGCGTCGCCACGGTCACGATCAACCGCCCCGACAAGCTCAACGCCCTGAACGCACGGGTGCTCGCGGAACTGGACGGCGTCTTCTCGGCCCTGGCGACCGATCGCCTCGTTGGCGCGGTCGTCGTCACGGGAGCGGGGCGCGCCTTCGTTGCGGGCGCCGACATCGCCGAGATTGCCGCGAACGACGCGGCCGGTCTCGAGCGGCTGTCGGCGGCCGGGCAGGCGATCTTCACGAGGATCGAACGCTTCCCCAAGCCGGTGATCGCGGCGGTCAACGGATTCGCGCTGGGAGGCGGTTGCGAACTGGCCCTCGCCTGCCACATCCGCGTGGCGTCGGAGCACGCCAGGTTCGGCCTGCCCGAAGTGAAGCTCGGACTGATGCCGGGGTATGGCGGCACGCAGCGCCTGCCGCGCCTGGTGGGAAAGGGGCGCGCCCTGCAGATGATTCTGAGCGGCGAGCAAGTCGACGCGGCCGAGGCGCATCGCACGGGGCTCGTCAACGTCGTGACCACGGCGGAGACGCTGCAGGCGACGGCGCGCGCGCTGGCGCTGCTGATGTCGAAGAACGGCCCGGTGGCGATGGCGCGGGCCATCGAGGCGGTGTCGGACGGGTTCGACCGCCCCGCCGACGATGCGATGGCGCTCGAGGCGCGGCTCTTCGGATCGCTCGGCGCGACGAAGGACATGGCCGAGGGAACGGCCGCGTTTCTCGCCAAGCGTCCCGCGCAGTTCACGGGCGAGTAACGTGCACACGGCGCCGGCGGCGCCCGGGGGACGCGCAGCCACGGCTGAGACCACGGCTGAGGCCACGCAGGTGGTGACGCCGCGCACGCGCGTCGCGGCGCTCGCGGTGCGCGACTTCCGCAATCTCGCGCGCATCGACGTCACGCTGCCCGACGACGGCATTGCCGTCGTCGGCGAGAACGGCCAGGGGAAGACCAGCCTGCTTGAGGCACTCGCGTATGTCGAGCAGTTGCGGTCGGTGCGCGGTGCGCGCGATCGCGACCTCGTGCGGTTCGACGCGCCGGCGTTCCACGTGCATGCCACGGTGCATGGCCCCGAGGGCGTGGTGCAGGTTGGCGCCGGAGCCGACCGCGCCGGCCGGAAGAAGGTCACGCGCGACGGGGTGGAGTTGCCGCGCATCACCGATGCGCTGGGCGCGCTGCCGTCGGTGCTCGTGGCGCCGCGCGACGTGACGCTGGTGAGCGACGGCCCGGCCGAGCGGCGCCGGTTTCTCGACATCACGATTGCGCTGACCTCGCCGCGTTACCTGCGCGCGCTGCGCCACTACCGCGCGGCGCTCGAGCGACGGAACGCCGCGTTGCGCGACGCGCTGCGCCACCGGCGCGGCGCCGACTCCGTCGCCGCCTGGGAGCCGGCGCTCGCCGAACACGGCGCGGTGCTTGTCGAGGAGCGGCACGCCTGGGTGCAGGCCCACGCCGCCGAGTTCACGCGGCTGTCGCACGCCATCGGAGAGCCGGCGCAGGCCACGATGACCTACACATCGACGCTGACGTCGCCCAGTTCCGGCCGTGGCGCGGCGGACGGGACCGCGGACGACCTCAGCAGCGGCTCCGTGGCCAACGCCCTGCGCGCGGCGCTGGAGCGCGGACGCGAGCTGGACCTGCGCCGCGGCAGCACGCACGTCGGGCCGCACCGCGACGACCTGGCGCTCGCGCTCGACGGCCGCGACTTGCGCATCGTGGGATCGGCCGGGCAGCAGCGCACGGGCGCCATCGCGCTGCGCCTGCTCGAAGCATCCACGCTGCGTTTGCGCCGCGCCACGCTCCCGGTACTGCTGCTCGACGACCCTTTTGCCGAACTCGACAACCGCCGCGCCGCGCGCGTGCTCGACCTGCTGCTCGAAGCCGGCGTCGGGCAGGTGGTGTTGTGCGTGCCGCGGCCGGAGGAGATTCCCGGCCGTTTCACGCGTCTGGCGCGGTACCGCATTGCCGGCGGCACGCTGTCGGAGGGGACATGAGCGAGCGGCGCCGCGGCCCGGCCAAGATCGGCGATGCGCTGAGCGAGATGCTGGCGGGCAGCCCGCTGGGCGCGCGCATCGCGCGCGCCGAGGTACTGCGCCACTGGGCGGGGGCCGTTGGGCCGCAGATCGCCGCCGTGACGCACGCACGGGCCATCGCCGAGAGCGGCGCGCTGACGGTGAGCGTGAAGACCAATGCGTGGCTGCAGGAGCTGTCGATGATGGAGCGTTCGCTGATCGCGAAAGTGAACAAAAGCGCGGGAAAGGACATCGTGCGAAAGATTCGCTGGGAACTCCAGCGCTAACTTGTTGTAAATAAGCGACTTACAAAGAAACGCCCTGGTTGCCTTGCGGGGTGTTTTCTATTATAGTATAAGGGATGTGGAGAAACGCCCCAATTCGGCGTTTCTTTGGAGGCCTCCCTACTCCACCTTTCGCACGCGCAATGGCCAAGACGAACGACGCGGCTGAATCGCACTACGACGCCTCCGATATTCAGGTCCTGAAGGGCCTCGAGGCCGTCCGCAAACGCCCGGGCATGTACATCGGATCCACGTCGAGTCGTGGGCTGCATCACCTCGTCTACGAGGTGGTGGACAACTCGATCGACGAGGCGTTGGCCGGCTACTGCGACATGGTGCACGTCACGATCCACGCCGACGATTCCATCACGGTGGTGGACAACGGGCGCGGCATCCCGGTGGGCATGCATCCCACCGAGGGCCTGCCCGGCGTCGAACTGGCGCTCACGGTCCTGCACGCCGGCGGCAAGTTCGACAAGAGTTCGTACAAGGTGTCGGGCGGCCTGCACGGCGTCGGCGTGTCGGTGGTGAACGCCCTCTCGGAAGCGCTGAAGGTGTGGATCAAGCTCGACGGCAAGGAGCATTACATGGACTTCGTGCGCGGCGACACGACGACGAAGCTCCAGGTGCTCGGCAAGGTGGGGGCGAACGAGACGGGAACGAAGGTCTGGTTCAAGCCCGACCACGAGATCTTCACCGAGCTGCACTACGACTACACCATACTGGCGTCGCGGCTGCGCGAGCTGTCGTTCCTCAACAAGGGCGTGCGCATCACGCTCAAGGACGAGCGCGCGGGGGAGGAGAAGGAAGAAACCTTCCATGCCAAGGGCGGGCTGCGCGAGTTCGTGCAGTTCCTCAACGCGAGCCGCAAGGTGCTGCACAGCGAGATCCTCTACGCCGACGCCGAGCGCGACGGGATCGGCATCGAGATCGCGCTGCAGTACAACGACGGCTACAACGAGACGATGTTCTCGTTCGTCAACAACATCAACACGCACGAGGGCGGCACGCACCTGACCGGCTTCAAGTCGGCGCTGACCTCGGTGATCAACAAGCATCTCGACCGGGCGAACATCGCCAAGAAGGACAAGGAGCTGCGGTTGAGCGGCGACGACGTGCGCGAGGGGATGACGGCGGTCCTCAGCGTGAAGGTCAAGGAGCCGCAGTTCGAGGGACAGACGAAGACCAAGCTGGGCAACTCCGAGGTGGAGTCGGCGGTCAAGACGTACGTCAACGAGTGGCTGGCCGAGTACCTCGAGGAGCATCCGCGGGTCGGCAACATCGTGATCGAGAAGGCGCTGGCCGCGGCGCGGGCGCGCGAGGCGGCACGCAAGGCGCGCGACCTGACGCGCAAGAAGTCGGCGCTCGACGTCGGCAACCTGCCCGGCAAGCTCGCCGATTGCTCGCTGAGCGACCCGGCGCTGTGCGAGCTGTACCTGGTGGAGGGCGACTCGGCGGGCGGTTCGGCCAAGCAGGGGCGCGACCGGATGTTCCAGGCCATCCTGCCGCTGCGCGGCAAGATCCTGAACGTGGAGCGGGCGCGGATCGACAAGATCCTGAGCAACGAGGAGATCCGCACGATCATCACGGCCATCGGGTCGGGGATCGGCGAGGAGGACTTCTCGATCGAGCAGGCGCGCTACCACAAGATCATCATCATGACCGACGCCGACGTCGACGGCGCGCACATCCGCACGCTGCTGCTGACCTTCTTCTTCCGGCAGATGCGGCAGCTGATCGAGAGCGGGTTCGTCTACATCGCGCAGCCGCCGCTGTACCGCGTGGCGAAGGGGAAGGAGGAGTACTACGCGTTCGACGAATCGCAGCGCGAGGAGATATCGGCCCGGCTGGGCGGCGGCGCGGACGGCAAAGCCAACGTGAACATCCAGCGCTACAAGGGCCTCGGCGAGATGAACCCCGAGCAGCTGTGGAAGACGACCATGGACCCGGCGACGCGCACGATCCTGAAGGTGAACGTCGAGAATGAAATGGAAGTGGATCAGCTGTTCCAGACGCTGATGGGGGACGAAGTGGAGCCGCGGCGGGCGTTCATCGAGGCCAACGCGAAGTTCGTGTCGAACCTGGACATCTAGGGACGAGCGGGGTCCTGGACTCCGGACCGGGATCGGCGAGTTGCGGGACGGGGCGGCGCGAGCGCAAGTTCACGGCGTGCGCCCCCCGCCACGCCGACCGGAACCCCTCATGACCGACAGCACCGACAGCATGCCCGACGTGCCGCCGCCCCCGCGGGCGTCGCTCGCCGAGGACTTCATCGACATCTTCGTCTCGCCCCGCGAGGTGTTTGCGCGGCGCGCCGACTCGGGCTTCTTCCTCGTCCTCGTCATCGTGACGCTGCTGTTTGGCGGCCTCTTCCTGGCGAATCGCGGCACCATGGAGGGCATCATGGACGCCGAGTTCGCGCGAGGCATGGCCGAGGCCATGAAGAAGAACCCGGGCATGACGCAGGCGCAGCTGGACACGGCGCGGAAGGTCGCCGGATACATGACGAGCGTCGGGACGTTCATCGGCGTCCCGATCATCGTGCTGCTGACCGGCCTGTGTGCCTGGGTGACCGCGAAGCTGTTCGGGGCGAAGGTCGGCTATGCCACCGCCACGATGATCGCGACCTATTCGTTCATGCCGCGGGTCGTCGAGTCGCTGGCCATCGCGGCGCAGGGGATGCTGATGGACACGAGCGGTCTGCGCGGCCGCTACCAGCTCACGCTGGGCGTCGGCCGGTTCCTCGACCCGGAGATGTCGCCGGGGCTGCTCGGCCTGGCTGGCCGGCTCGACCTCTTCACCCTGTGGAGCACCGTACTGATTGCGCTGGGGTTGGCGGTGATCGGGAAACTGCCCCGGGACAAGGCGATCATGGCGGGCGTCGTGATGTGGCTGTTCGGCGCGCTGCCGTCGCTGTGGACGCTGCTGCGGGCGTGACGTCGACGCGTGCGGCGGAGGGCGAACCCCGGTCGCCAGTACCGGCGACCGGGGTTCGGATTCAGATTGTGCATGCCGATTGCGGACGCGGCGCGGCTGCCGCCGGGGCGGCGACCGCCGCATCCACTGACCATCGAGGAACGAAGTGACCCACAACCGTCGTGACTTCCTGAAGCGCTCGTCCGTGCTCGCCGGCTCGGCCGTCGCGTCCACGCTCGTCGCCCTGCCGGCCGCGAACGCTGCGCCGGCGGGGGCCCGTCGCGCGGGGAAGGCGCGCATGACGCTGCGCTTCCGCCCGTACACGCTCGAGTTGCGGCACGTGTTCACGATCGCCAACTCGTCGCGCAGCACGACGGCGGTGATGCTGACGGAAATCGAGTACGACGGCGTCACGGGCTACGGCGAGGCGTCGATGCCGCCCTACCTCGGCGAGTCGCACGAGACCGCGACGGCCTTTCTGAAGAAGGTGGACCTCTCGAAGTACGAGAATCCGTTCGAGCTCGAGACGATCCTCCACGACATCGACGCGCTGGCGCCCGGGAATCCGGCGGCCAAGGCGTCGGTGGACATCGCGCTGCACGACCTGATCGGGCGGCTGATGAAGCAGCCGTGGTACAACATCTGGGGCTTCGACCCGAAGAAGGCGCCGTACACGTCGTTCACCATCGGCATCGACACGCAGGACGTGGTGCGGCAGAAGACGAAGGAAGCGGCGGAGTTCAAGGTGCTGAAGGTGAAGCTGGGCCGCGACACCGACCGGATGATCATCGAGACCATCCGGTCGGTGACGAACACGCCGATCACGGCCGACGTGAACCAGGGGTGGAAGGACCGCGCGGCCGCGCTCGACATGGTGCACTGGCTCAAGACGCAGGGCGTGGTGATGGTGGAGCAGCCGATGCCCAAGGAGCAGGTGGACGACCTCGCGTGGCTGACCGAGCGGAGCCCGCTGCCGATCATCGGCGACGAGGGGGTGCAGCGGCTCGTCGACATTCCGAAGGCCAAGGGCGTCTACAGCGGCATCAACATCAAGCTGATGAAGTGCACCGGCATGCGCGAAGCGCACCAGATGATCGTGCTCGCGCGGTCGCTGGGCATGAAGGTGATGCTCGGCTGCATGACGGAGACATCGTGCGGCATCTCGGCCGCGTCGCACCTGTCGCCGATGGTCGACTGGGCCGACCTCGACGGGGCGCTGCTGATCAGCAACGACGTCTACGACGGCACGAAGGTGGTGGACGGCAAGGTGACGCTGCTCGACCGGCCGGGAATCGGGGTGAAGAAGCTGAAGGGGTAGACGCTACGGCTGCACCGGCCGCGCCGGCGGGATGACCCGCCGGGCGCGGACGAGGTTCTTCAGCAGGCCGGCGTTGAAGTTGGGCGCCGCGGGATCGAAGCTGTCGATGCGCACGCCGGAGCCGCCGGGCGTGTGGATGAACTGCTTGTCCTGCAGATAGATCCCGACGTGCGTGATGCGCTCGGCGCGCTCCGCCGAGGCCTTCTGGCCGAAGAAGAGCAGGTCGCCCTTGGACAATTGCCGCATGTCATCGCCGGTGGGCGCGTCGACGCCCATCTGCGCCTGCTGGTTGGCGTCGCGGTTCAGCTCCATCCCGTTGAGGCGGTAGACGGTCTTGGTGAAGCCGGAGCAGTCCATCCCCTTGGGCGAGGTGCCGCCCCAGAGGTACGGCACGCCGATGAACCGCTTGGCGGTCTGCTCGACGGTCGTCGGCGTCAGCGAGCGCGTGGCCTTCCACTTGGCGTAGTCGGCGACGAGCGCGCGCTGGATGAAGCCCTTGCGACCGTCGGGCGTTTCGACGGCGCGCCACGTGCCCTTCACGCCGTCGTCCTTGAACAGCACGCCGGGGACGGCGTCGCTGACCGGCAGTGCCGTGGTGTCGGCCTTGGTGCGCACGACGCCGAAGTACGCGGTCATGATGACGCGCGGCGCTTTCTGCCACGCATCGACGCCGGCCTGCTTTGCCAGGTGCATCGCCGCCCCCTCGAGCCAGCCGAGGTACTGGTCGGCTCCCTGGACGTAGTACCAGTCGCCCTGTTTCTTGAGCACCGTCACGACCATGCCCATCATCACCTGCGTGGCCAGCTCGGCCGAATGCGCGGGATTGGAGCGCACGTTGCCGACGCTCACCTTGACGATGCCGAACGGCGTCTCGGCGAGCGCCGGATCGGGGAGAACGCGAAGGCTGTCGACGATGATGCCGAGTTTCGCAGCCTCCACGGCCGCGACGATGTCGCGGCGCGCATTGGCCTGGTCGACGTCGCCCTTCAGGACGATCTGGGTGGCCTGCTGCACGCAGGTGACGTCGAAGACCGCCACGCGGCGATCGGGGGCGTAGCGGGCGCGAACGGGGGCGAGCACGGCCTTGCAGGGATCGTCCTGCGCCATTGCCGGCGCGGGGGCGGCAGCCGCGACGAGCAGCACCAGGCCGACCAGCGCGAGAAATTTCGGTTGCGATGACATGGCGGGAAATTGCCCTGCCGTCGGGAGGGGCGCCAGATCGGACGCCTGGGCAGCCCCCGGGGTTCATCGCAAGCGCGACGTCAGCCCTGGCCGAGCGCCTCCACGCCGTGCGCGGTGATGCGGTGCGAGATGAGCGGCGGCACCCGCACGTCGTTCTCGCCGATCGAGATCGCCTCGAGCACGCAGGCCTGCCCCGCGGCGAGGGTGGCCTGGTCGCGGGCGAAGACCGCCGCGAGCGGCGTGCCGCGCGTCACGCGCGCCCCGGGCCTGACGAGAATCCGGAACCCGACCGACGGGTCCACCACATCATCCATGGTCAGGCGACCGCCACCCAGCGCAATGATGCCGCGCCCGAGCACGCGCGGTTCGACGCGCTGCACCACGCCGGCGCGCGGAGCGACGACGACGGCCTGTTCGGGGGCGTGCGGCAGGATGCCCTGCGGATCGTCGACCACGCGCGGATCGCCGCCCTGCGCCTCGACGATCTGGCGGAACTTCTCGAGCGCGCGGCCATCGGCCAGCGCCGCCTCGAGCAGCTTGCGCGCCGCGCGCGCATCGGACGCCACGCCGGCCAGCCGCATCATCTCGACGCCGAGCGCGAGCGTCACCTCGCGCGTGTCGGCCGGTCCGTCGCCGCGCAGGACGTCGATGCTCTCTTCGATTTCGATGGCATTGCCGCAGGCGACGCCGAGCGGGTGATCCATGCCCGTGAGCAGCGCCACGGTGGGACAGCCGCAGCGCTCGCCGATGTCGACCATGGTCTGGGCGAGCAGGGTGGCGCGCTCGAGCTGCGGCATGAAGGCGCCGGCGCCGGTCTTCACGTCGAGCACGAGTCCGCCCAGTCCCTCGGCCAGTTTCTTGCTCATGATGGAGGCGGCGATGAGCGGAATCACTTCGACGGTCGCGGTGGCGTCGCGCAACGCGTAGAGCTTCTTGTCGGCGGGGGCGATTTCGTCGGTCTGGCCAATGAGGGCGCAGCCCAGGCGTTCCACCTGCGCGACGGCGGCGGCCGCCGAGAGCCGGGTATTGAAGCCGGGGATCGCCTCGAGCTTGTCGAGCGTGCCGCCCGTGTGGCCCAGCCCGCGTCCGCTCATCATCGGCACCGCGAGGCCGCACGCGGCAACGAGGGGGGCGAGCACGATCGAGACCTTGTCGCCGACGCCGCCGGTGGAGTGCTTGTCGATGACCGGCCGTCCGAGGTGGGCGAAGTCGAGCCGCCCGCCGCTCTGGAGCATGGCATCGGTGAGGGCGTAGGTTTCCTCGCCGTCGAGGCCGCGGAAGAAGATGGCCATCAACAGGGCCGACACCTGGTAGTCCGGGAAGCGTCCCGCGGAGTACTCGGTGGCGAAGGTGCGCCATTCGGCGGGTGTGACCCGGCCGCCATCGCGCTTGCGAGCAATCAGATCTATTAGATGCATTGACCGTGTGGCAACGCGCCCCATACGTTCCGTCGTGGGCCGGAAGCGGGCGCGCGCCCCCGGTAATGAGCACTACGATGCATCGCGCCAAATGTCACGAACGCGAGGACCGCCACGGAGGGTAGAGCGAGTGACGACCCCATTCCCGACCACCGTCGACGCCGGCGAGGAAATCGCCCGCCTCCAGGGCGTTGTGCGCGAACTGACGCGCGAGAAAGAGCACCTGATGGCGATCGTCGACATCCTGCAGGAGATCTCGACCTCGCTGCACTTCGTCGACATCCTGCAGTCGATCGCCGGCAAGCTGGGCCAGACGTTCGGGCTGGACCGCTGCTCGATCTTCCTCGCCGGCGAGCGCGAGGGGGTGCGGCTCGTGGCGAGCTACGAGGACCCGTCGATCCGCAACCTGGTGGTGGACCTCGACCGGTATCCGGAACTCAAGCGGGCGTTCGACAGCGGCGAGACGGTGTTCATTCCCGACGCGGTGAACGACCCGGCGTACCGGAACGTCCGGTCGGCGCTGGACGCCCGGAACGTGCAGTCGATCATCGTCGTCCCGATCCGGTGGCGCCAGGACGTGATCGGGGCGATTTTTCTGCGGACCGAGCGCGACGCGCTGCCGTTCTCGGATGCCGACGTGCGATTCACGCAGGCGGTCGCCGAACTGACGGCCAAGGCGCTGCGCAACGCGCATCGGTTCGAGGCCCTGCTGCGGTCGACCGAATCCAAGCAGGTGGAGGCACGCCAGGCCGACCTCGAGCGGATCGCGCTGGTGGCGTTCCTGCGCCGGCTGCTCGACCGCTACTCGGCGTCGCAGGACCACATGTGGGCGGAAACCCTGCTGCCCAAGGCGTCGGACGAGGAATTGGAACGCCTCGTCGAAGTCACGCTCAACGTCGTTGCCGAAGAAGCCAAGGGCTGACCCGAAGGAGGAGCCGAACCGATGATGATCAGCAAGAAGATGAATGCGCTCGTCAACGCGCAGATTGGCCACGAACTCGCCGCGTCGCATCAGTACATCGCCATCGCGACGTACTTCGACCAGGAGGGCCTGCCGGCGCTCGGCAAGCACTTCTACGCGCAGGCGCTCGAGGAGCGTGGCCATGCCATGCGGCTGGTGAAGATCGTGCTCGAGGCAGACGCCGAATTGAAGATTCCCGCGATCCCGGCGCCGAAGATGGGCTTCAAGAGCGCCGCCGAAGCGGTGAAGCTCGCCCTCGACAGCGAACTGAAGGTGACCGCGCAGATCAACGCGCTGGTGAACCAGGCGATCGCCGACAAGGACCACCTGAGCAAGAACGCGCTGGAGTGGTTCGTGAACGAGCAACGCGAGGAAGTGTCGTCGATGGACACGTTGCTGCGGATGGTGAAGCGCGCCGGCGAGAGCGGACTGTTTTTCGTGGAGAACTTCCTGCTGCAGGGCGGGCTGGCCGAACCGCCGGCGGCCAACGAAGGCGGCGCGTAGCAGCATGCGGGCAACGGGCATCGGCGAGGTACCGCAGGCGTGAGTGACCTGGCGGCGCGCGCGGCGTGGCTGCGCGGCGCGCTCGAGCGCGCCGCGCACGAGTATTACATGCTCGACCGCCCGTCGCTCAGCGATACCGAGTACGACCGGCTGTTTCGCGAGCTGCAGGCGCTCGAGCGCGCACAGCCGGAGCTGTTGACGGCGGATTCCCCGACGCGTCGCGTCGGGGCCGAGGTGGGGGACACGCACCTCGCCAAGTACGCGCACCTGGTACCGATGGGGTCGCTTGACAACGCGTTCAGCGACGTGGAACTGGAGGACTGGGCGGCGTCGGGGCGCGACGTCGGCGGCGACGACTTCGACCGCTCGGGCTTCTGCTGCGAACTCAAGATCGACGGCGCGGCGATCAGCCTGACGTACCGCGAGGGCGTGCTCGTGACCGGCGCCACGCGCGGCAACGGGAACGTCGGCGAGGACGTGACCGCCAACGTGCGGACCATTCGCGACATCCCGCTGCGTCTCGCCGGCGCGGGATGGCCGCCGCTCATCGAGATCCGCGGCGAGGTCTACATGACCTTCGACGGGTTCGAGCGGATGAACGACGAGCGGGTGAAGCGCGGCGAGTCGGTGTTCGCCAACCCGCGCAATTCGGCGGCCGGCGCGCTGCGGCAGAAGGACCCGGCCGTGACGGCCAGGCGTCCGCTGCGGTTCTTCGGCTACGCGTTCGCCGTGCCGGGCGCGGCCGTGCTGCCGTTCGCGACGCAGTGGGAGCTGCTCGACACGCTCGGGACGTGGGGCATTCCGACCGCGCCGCAGCGCCGGCTGTGCGCCACGATGGGCGACGTGCACGCCTGGACGGCGCGGCTGGAGCGCGACGTGCGCGGCGAGTTGGCGTTCGACATCGACGGGTGCGTGATCAAGGTCAATTCGCTCGCCACGCAAGTGGAGCTCGGCGCGTCGACCGACGGCCGGACGCCGCGCTGGGCGCGGGCGCGGAAGTTCAAACCCGACCTCGCCGAGACGCGGCTGCTGGATATCGAAGTGCAGGTGGGCCGCACCGGCGTGCTCACGCCGCGCGCCGTGCTCGAGCCGGTGGAACTGGGCGGGACGACCGTCACTCATGCCTCGCTGCACAACTTCGACCTCATTGCGGCGAAGGATCTGCGCATCGGCGACATCGTGCAGGTGGTGCGGGCCGGCGACGTGATTCCGAAGGTCATTGGCCCGGTGCCCGACAAGCGGAATGCCTCGCATCCGCCGGTGCCGTTCGAGCGTCCGGCAACATGTCCCGAGTGCGGCGCGGCGGTGGTGAGCCTGGACGACGAGGTTGCCGTGCGCTGCCCCAACGAGCGCTGCCCGGCGCGCCATCTCGAGGAGCTGAGTCATTTCGCCGCGCGCGCGGCGATGGACATTCGCGGCCTGTCCGACCAGCGGCTGCGGCTGTTGCTCGAGGCCGGGTTGATCAGCGACCCGGCTACGCTGTATCGCCTCAACGAAGCCGCACTGGCGGCGCTGCCGCGGCTAGGCGACAAGAGCGCCGCGCAACTGGTCGCGGCCGTCGAGGCGTCCAAGGTTCAGCCGATGTCGCGCCTGCTGTTCGGGCTTGGCATTCCGGATGTGGGCGAAGAGACGGCCAAGCTCCTGGCCCGCCGGTTCGGCACGATGGAGGCGCTGCAGCACGCCACGGCCGAGGAGGTCGAGGGCATCCATGGCGTGGGACCGTCCATCGCGGCCTCGGTCGTGCGGTGGTTCGACGTGGCGGAGAACCGCGCACTGGTCGCGGCGCTGCGCACCGCCGGCGTGAACACCACCGAACCGATGCGCGCGACGTCGGAGGGTGCCCTGCTGGGCAAGAAGATCGTCATCACCGGAACCTTGCCGACGCTGGGGCGCAGCGAAGCCAAGGCATTGGTGGAGAGCGCCGGCGGCAAGGTGACCGATTCGGTGTCGAAGGCCACGGACTTCGTGGTGGCCGGCGCCGACGCGGGGAGCAAGCTCGAGAAGGCGCGAGCGCTCGGCATCACGGTGATCGAAGAACGAGACCTCTTGCCCCTCATCGGGCGCTGACCCCTACTGTGACGAACATGGCCACCTCCTTCGCGCTCGCCTCGACGCCGCTCGTCGCGCTCCCGCGCCAGTCCCTGGCCGCCCTGCGCTCGGCTCTCATCCGCGATCTTGGCGGTGGCTATGCCACGTACCTGCAGGAAGCCGGCACGGCCGGCGGCGACGCCGTGTTCGGGACGTTTCGCGACTGGCTCGCCGCGCGCGGCGGCACAGCGGAGGCCGTGAGCCTTGTCGAGTTCCAGGGACTGGCGACCGAGTTCTTTCGCGAGATCGGATGGGGAGCCATCGAGGTGGGCAGTCTGCACGACGTCGTCGTCACGCTCGACACCAGCGACTGGGCCGAGGCCGATCCGGCGTTGCACATCGGCTTTCCGGCCTGCTACTACTCCATGGGCCTCCTCGCCGATTTCTTCGGCCGTCTGGCCGACGCGCCGCTGGCGTGCTACGAGGTGGAGTGCCGGTCGAACGGGGCGGCGCGCTGCCGGTTCCTGCTGGGATCGGCCGAGGTGATCGGGCAGATCTACGAGCGGATGGCGGAGGGCATGTCGTACCTGGATGCCACGCAGGCGCTGGCGTAGCGGAACGGCCACCACAGGCTGGGGGAACGCGACTCAGTACCCGCCCGGGTCATCGAGATAGACGGCTTCGTACTTTGGGTTCGGCACGAGTTCGCCGTTGAGCAGGATCTCGCGGTCCCACGGCAGCACGATGGTGCTTTCGGTCGCCAGGGCGTAATAGTCGGGATCGTACGGGCCACAGCGAAAGCTGACGGCGGTGCGCACGTCGGTGGCGCCGGCGTTGACGAGCGATGCCTTGGCCAGGCGCATGGTCTCGCCGCTGTCGCACGTTTCGTCGACCAGCAGCGCGCGCTTGCCGCGCACCTGCCCCGGGGCACCACCGAGCACGGCGGGCGTATCGCGCACGTGCGACGCCCCGAAGCGCCGGCTGACGATGATCGAGTGAAACTCGCAATCGAGAATGGCGGCGACCACGCACCCCGGCACCACGCCGGCGGTGGCGACGCCAACCACGATGTCGGGGGAGAAATCGCGAGCCACCTTGAGCGCGAGGGCGCGCGACAACTCGCCAAAGAGCGGCCATTCGACGTGCAGGACGCCCTTGGCTGGATCGACGGCGGTCTTGCGGGGTGACATGGCAACTCCGGCGCGGTGGGCAGGCAGGGGCCTCGAGGGTGAAGGTACCTGCCGCCGCGGTGCGGCGGAAGCGCGGTTGCTCCTCCCGCGGGGGGGGCGTAGGTTGTGCCGTTGGGCGCCTCCCGCGCGTCTATAGTTGGTTCCGCCAGGCGCGACGCGCTGGCGGGAGTTCCTGCTCTGTCCTGCGAACCCGACGCGCTCTATGTCCTGGTGGAACCGCCTCTTCGGCGGCACGTCAGACAGCACCGCCCGACCGCAGCGCCTCGACTATCTGAACGAGGCGCTGCTGCTCGAGCGTCAGGGAGACTATGACGCGGCGATCACGTCGTATCGACTGGCGCTGCGCGACCATCCCGACGACCTTCGCGTGCTGCAGAACATGGCCATCGCCTATTCGCGCACCGGCCGGCTGGAAGAGGCCATTCGCGCGTATCGCCGGGCGCTGGAAATCGATCCGTCGCTCTCCGGCGCGCATTACGGGCTCGCCTTTCTGCTGATCAAGCGGGGGGATGCGGCCGGGGCCGAGAAGCATCTGGAGGCCTTTCTCGCGCAGCCGCTCGACGGCGCCGAGTCGGAGCGCTGGGTGCGGCACGCGGAAGCCACGCTCGAGACGCTGCGCAACCCGGCCGCGGGAGATGCGACGGCCGGCCCGAGCGAGGCGTAGGTGGGCAAGGTTCTCTCGATCGTCAGCCAGAAGGGCGGCGTTGGCAAGACGACCACGGCGGTGAATCTCGCCGCGGCGTTCGCCCGCCGCGGCCTGAAGACGCTCCTCGTCGACGTCGATCCGCAGGGGTCGGTGCGGTATGGCATCGGCCTGCGCCACGGGGCCGACACGCGCGGCTTTGCCGACTTCCTGCGCGGCGCGCGCACGTTGCGCGAAGTCATCCTGCCGACGGCCATGCCATGGCTGCGCGTGATGCTCGTCGGGACGGTGACCGAGGGTGCCGACCACAGCGATTACCAGGCGCGCGTGGCGGCCAGCGACCTGCTGCCGCGCATGCTGCAGGCGGCGCGCGAGCGGTGCGACGTGGTGGTGGTGGACACGCCGCCGGGGCTCGGCCCCATCGTGCGCCGCGTGCTCGAGAGCACCGACCGCGTGCTGGTGCCGCTGCAGGCCGAACCGCTGGCGTTGCAGACCACGCCGCAGATCCTGCGGTCCATCCAGGACGTCGTGGCGACGAATCCCAGCCTGGTGCTCGACGGCATCCTGCTGACCATGTACGAAGCGGGCAACCCGGCGTGCGAACGGACGGTGAAGTACATCCGGGAACACTTGCCGGCGGCGATGGTATGCGACGTGGTGATTCCCCGCTCGTTCGCCCTCGCCGAGGCATTCGCCGCCGGACAGCCCGCCGTGGTGCGGGACCCGGCGGACGCGGCCAGCCAGGCGTACGTGAACCTCGCGCTGCGCGTGGCCGAACGACTCGCCGCGGAGGGCGCGTGAGGCGCGCGCCACGCTGGGTGGCTTTTTCCGTGGTCGCCGCCGGGTGGGTGGGGGCCTGCAGCGACGTGGGCACGGCGCCCGATTCCATCGTGGCGCTCGCGTTCGACACGCTGCCGTATCCGTCGGTAGTGGCGGGGGATACCATGCGCGACTCGACGGGGCGCGCCGCGCCGCTGCGGGCGGTGGCGTACAACGCCGCGGGAAACGTGATCGCGAACCCGTCGGTGCGCTATCTCGCGCTCGACACGGGCGTCGACCTCGGTAGCCAGGGCTACCTGGTGGCGACGACGCGCGTTGGCGGCACGGTGCGCGTGGTAGCGGTGGCGGCCACGCTGCAGTCGCAGCAGAAGACGGTCCTCATCACGCAGGCACCGACGGTGGTGGCGGCCATCGAAACGGTGGCCGACACGCTCCGGTATGCTTTGCCCGACGCGATCACGAACGTCAGCCGGGCGATGACGGTACGACTGATGCGCGACAGCGCGGGCGCCCGCCTCGGCGTGCCCGGCTTCCTGGTCAGCTGGCGCGTGACGTTTCGCGGCACGACGCTGGACAAGAATGACACAACGCTCGCATCGCTCTGGGATGACGCGAGCTCGCGAAAGATCAGCATGGTCGACACCACCAGCGGCGAAGGCAGCGCCGCGCGGACGCTGCGCATCAGGTCCAATGCGCTGCCATCGGCGGCCGATTCGTTCCTGGTGTACGCCAACGTCCGCTACCGCGGCGCGGCGGTGGCGGGCAGCCCCGTGAAGTTCGTAGTTCATTTCCGTTCGAAACTGGCACGCTGAGCTCGGCCCCGACCATCGGTCGTAGCCGACCACCCGCCGAGTGGAGCCGACGATGATCGCACAGGGAGGCCCGCGCCCCGCCCCGGGCACGCTGAACCGCCTGTACTTCGACGCCATGGCACGGCACGACCGGCCCGACGCCATGAACGTGCGCCTCGGGGCGGGCCAGTGGGCGGCCATTTCGCATCGCGAGACCGAACGGCGCGTGCGCCACCTGTCACTGGGACTCGCCGAACTGGGCCTGCAGCGTGGCGACCGCGTGGCGATCGTCTCGGAGAACCGCCCCGAGTGGGCCATCGCCGACTGGGCCTGCCTGACCGGTCGCCTGGCCGACGTTCCCATCTATCCGTCGCTCCCCGCGGAGCAGATGACGCACCCGGTGAGCGACTCGGGGGCGGTGGTGGCGTTCGTTTCGGGCGAGACGCAGGGCGCGAAGGTCGCGGCGATCCGCGCGCGGTGCCCGGCGCTGCGCCACGTCATCACGTTCACCAGCGCACGCGTGACCGGCGCCGACCTGACGCTCGCCGAGGTCGAGGCGCGCGGCGCGGCGGTGGACACGCCCGAGCGTGCGGCCCGGTGGAAGGCCGACGCACTGGCCATGCAGCCGGACGACCTCGCCACCATCATCTACACGTCGGGGACCACCGGCCTGCCCAAGGGGGTGGTGCTGTCGCACGACAACATCTGCTCCAACGTGCGGGCCTGCCTCGACAAGCTGCCGTTCGACCGCGGGCACGAAGTGGCGCTGAGCTTCCTGCCGCTCTGCCACATCTTCGAGCGGATGGGCGACTACTGCTACTGGGAAATCGGCGCGGCCATTCATTACGTCGAGAACTTCGACCTCGTGCCGATCGCGCTGCAGGAGGCGCGCCCCACGTTCGCCATGTCGGTACCGCGGCTGTACGAAAAGATGTACGCGCGGGTATTCGAGAACGCGCTCGCCGGCGGGGCATTTTCCAAGCGCATCTTCTTCTGGGCGCGCTCGGTGGCCGACCGCTGGGCCGACGAGCGACTGGCGGGGCGCACGCCGCGGGGTCCGCTGGCCTGGCAGTATGCCCTCGCCGTCAAGCTGGTGTTCAGCAAGCTGCGCGCACGCACGGGCGGGCGGATGCGCTACTTCGTGTCGGGGGGCGCGCCGTTATCGCCGGAGATCAACAAGTTCTTCTTCGCCGCCGGCCTGACCATCCTCGAGGGATACGGCCTCACCGAAACGTCGCCGGTGATCGGCGTGAACACGCCGGAGGCGTTCCGCATCGGCACCATCGGACGGCCGATTCCGGGCGTGGAAGTGCAGATCGCCAACGATGGCGAGGTGCTGACCCGCGGCCCGCACGTGATGCAGGGCTACTGGAACCGTCCGGATGCCACCGCCGAGGCGATCGACGCCGCGGGGTGGTTCCACACCGGCGACATCGGCGTGCTGGACGACGGCTATCTGCGCATCACGGACCGCAAGAAAGACATCATCGTGACGGCGGGCGGCAAGAACATCGCGCCGCAACCCATCGAGAACGGCTTCAAGGCCAACAAGTATGTGTCGCAGGCCGTGCTGATCGGCGACACGCGCAAGTACCCGGTGGTGCTGGTGGTGCCCGAGTTCCCGGCGCTCGAGCGGTGGGCGGCGCTGCACGACATCTACTGGTCGGAACGGGCGCAGCTATTGCAGATGCCGACGATCCAGAAGAAGATGGAGCAGGAGATCGCCGAGGAGTGCGAGAAGATGCAGCTCGCGCACTTCGAGACGCCCCGGAAGGTGGCGCTGCTCGAACACGACTTTACGGTGGACCGTGGCGAGATGACGCCGACGCTCAAGGTGAAGCGGCGGGTAATCGAGCAGGCGTATGGGGCGGTGATCGACAGGTTGTACGAGGGGGAGGGACGGTAGACAGTGGACGGTGGACGGTGGACGGTGGACGGTGGACGGTAGATGTCCGGCGGGCAATCACTTCGCCCGGCGCATGAGCGGCACGACGTCGCCGACCTTCTCGGCCACCCAGTGGCGGGCGTCGCGGGCGAGTTCGCGGACGCCGGCGGGGAGGGGGGCGCCGGCCGGGGCGACGAGGCGACCGCCGGCGCGCAGCACGCGCACCGCATCGGCGAGGCGGACGCTGGTGGCCTGGTCAACCGCGATGCCGCGCAGCGAGGCGGCTGCCAGCGGCCATCGGTCGCCAATGCCGCGCAGCGTCCCCTGCCCTTGTCCTTCGCCGAGCGCGGCCGCCCGCGGCGGATCGGCGAGCAGCAGGTCGACGTCGATCATCTGCTGGAGCGCGCTCGCCAGGCTTCCCCATCCGCCGTCGAGCAGGTAGAGCCCGCGCTCCTCGAGGTGGAGCAGCGCGGCGGCGCGCAGGACGTCGTCCTCGCTGACGGGCAGCGCATCACCCTCGCCGACGTGCAACGACGCACGACCAGCGCCCGGGCCAAACCACACCTCGCCGTCGCGCACCGCGAACTCCGCGCCGCACTCGGGGCACCCGAGCGTGGCGTCGACGAGGTGCCGATGCGCGGTGCGGCCGGCCGCCGCCACGAGCCACGTGTCGGCGTGGTCGTTGGGACAGCGCAGGCGGTCGATCAGGTCGACGAGCACGCGGCGATCAGCTCGGCGACAGGCGCAGTTCGTGCACGATCATGTGGGGCGGCTGGCTGACCGCATAGAGCACCGCGCGGGCGACGTCATCGGGGCGCAGCATCCGCTCGCGCGCGGTGAGCGTCTTGCCCAACTCGGCGTCGTGCGTGTTCCAGAGATCGGTGTCCACCGCGCCGGGCGCGATGAGCGTCGAGCGCACGCCCGAGCCGCGCGATTCGGCATACAGCACTTCGTGCAGGGCGCGCAGGCCGTACTTGGAGGCGCTATAGGCGCCATTCAGGGGCCAGATGTTGCGGTCGGCGACGGTCCCGATCGACACGACGTGTCCGCTGCCGCGCGCGCGCATGGCGGCAAGGAACGCATGCAGCACGCGGAACGGCGCGGCGAGGTTGGCATCGAGCGTGGCCGCGAACTCGTCGGGGTCCTGCTCATGCAGCCTGGCGCGCGGGTAGATGCCGGCGTTGTTGACGAGGATGTCGGGCGGCCCGCCGGCCCATGCGGTGACGTCGGCCGCAAGGCGGGCGACATCGGCCGCGTGCGTGCAGTCGGCGACGACGACAAGGTGCGCCATCGGCGCGGCGGCAGCGCCGGCGCGCGGGGCGGCGTCGATGGTCGCGAGTTCGCGCGCGAGCGCATGCAGCGCGTCGGCGCCGCGCGCCACGAGGGCGAGGCGTGCCCCGGCGCCGGCAAGTGCGCGCGCCGTGGCCGCGCCAATGCCGCGCGACGCGCCCGTGATGAGCGCGGTGCGCCCGGCGAGCGGCCCGGCACGCATCAGCGCAACGGGTTGGACGGACTGTGGGCGAGCCGCAGGAACTCGTCGCGCGTCATCGCGTCGTCTCGGAACGACCCGCGAAGCGCCGACGTGATGGTCGTGGAGTTCTGCTTCTCGACGCCGCGCATCATCATGCAGAGGTGGTAGGCCTCGATGACGACGCCGACGCCACGCGGCTTGAGCACGTCCTCGATGGCGCCGGCCACCTGTTCGGTGAGGCGCTCCTGCACCTGCAGGCGGCGCGAAAAGACCTCGACGATGCGGGGCAGCTTGGACAGCCCGACGATGCGGCCGTTGGGGATGTAGGCGATGTGCGCCTTGCCGAAGAACGGGAGCAGGTGGTGTTCGCACATCGAATAGAGCTCGATGTCGCGCACCATCACCATGGAGGCATGGTCCTCGGCGAAGACGGCGTCGCCGACGACATCGAGGACGTCCATCTGGTAGCCGCGGGTGAGCCAGGTGAGCGACTTGGCGACGCGGCCGGGCGTCTTGGAGAGACCTTCGCGGTTCGCGTCCTCGCCGAGGAGTTCGAGTTGTCGGCGGACGAGATTCTCGAATTCCAGGTAGCGGTCGCCGCCGATGTCGCCCGCGGGGCCGGTGTCGTCGAACGGATCGCCGGCGGCATCGAGCCGGGCATTGCGCAGCAGACGGGGGGACCAGGGGGCGTCAGCGGCCATCGTATTCCACCCAGTTGTTTTCGGTTTCGCAGAGCCGGAGCCGCGCGAGGGTGCGCGGCCGGATGGCCGGCTCGAGGACGCGCCAGCACATGATGATGATGTTCTCGGCGGTCGGATTTGTTCCCGCCATCTCCGGGACGTCGAGGTTGAAGTTGTGGTGGTCGACGTGGTCGAGGAGGGCGCGTTCGACCAATTTCTTCAGTTCGGCGAGATCGATGACGTAGCCCGACACCGGATCGGGCTCGCCGGTGACGGAGACCTCGAGGATATAGTTGTGGCCGTGCCAGTTGGGCGAGTTGCACTTGCCGAAGAGGCGCGCGTTCTCGGCGTCACCGAGGGCCGGATTGTGGATCCGGTGGGCGGCGTTGAAGGTGAGGCGGCGGGTGACGGTGAGGCGGGGCATGGACTGAAGATAACGCGGTCATCCGGCGCCGTCCCGGCACCCCAACCCGTCCGCCGACGATGCCGCCGCCCGCACGCACAACGCCCCGCTCACCAAGGTAAGCGGGGCGCTGCAAGGCGTCGGAACGAAGCGGGGTTTTTGAAGCCCTGTCGAATGATGAGCCCCTCACCCGGCCTTCCGCCTTCCCCGCGTGGGGGCCTGACGTCAACCAAGTTGTCGGATGCCACTCGGAGGACTTATCGGCTCAAAAAATAATCCGCTTCGCTCCAACGTCCACAACGGTACTATCGGTGAGGGGGAAAGGAAAGTGAAGGCCGGATCCGAAACGGGCCGCGGATCGCCGGGCGGCGGCGGGCCGCGCTTTTCTCCGTCGGACGCATCCGCTACTATTGATATCATGCCCTACACTCTTGCCGGCATCGCGCTCATCGTCGTCTGGGCCATCGTCACCGTCACGTCGGCGGCGCCGGGCTGGATCCATCTCCTCCTCAGCGTCGGCGTCGCGCTCGTGGTGTACGGCATCGTGAAGCCGAGGCTGGCCGGCAAGCAGTAGCGGACACGACGAACTGCCCGCGCGCACCGCTGCCCGGCGCGAGGCGCGCTCAGACTTCCCAGTTCGACAGCACGACCCCGCGTTCGGCGATCCGTTCGGCGTGTCCGGCGAGCGTCATGCGCATGTCGGTCCAGCGCACGCGCCCGCCCGCCGACACCACGTGCCGATAGGCTTCGGGGTAGTCGCCCTGCACGCGCACCGCGACGCGCGGCGTACCGCAGTCGCGCGCATACCCGCCAACCGCCGTCAGCAGCGGCGCCATCAGGCTCACGTCGCGCACCGCCAGCTTGAGCACGCGCAGTTCGTCGCGGGCACGCCCGTCGATGAGCGGTGCCTCGTGGCAGAGCGCAAAGCCCTCCACGCCGTCGTGCCCGAACAGAAGCACGGTGTCGCCGACGCCGAGATCGTGCGTCAGCCGCAGTTCGCGCGTGAAGTCCACGCCGGGCTGCAGCTCGTGCACCAGGTGCGCGCACGAGGCCAGCGCGGCGTCGGTGTCGCCGGCGCCGAGCTGCGACAGCCGCGCGCAGCGCGCATGCCGCGCCTCGAGCGTGAAGGTGACCGTCATCCGCGCCGGCACGAACCCCAGCCGCGAGTAGAATCCGATGTTGTCCATCGTGCGCGGCATCGTTTCGAGTCCGATCACGGCGCAGTGGCGCGCGCGCAGCAGCTCGACGCCGCGCGTCACGATCTGCTTGCCCAGCCCGGTGCCCTGCCACTCGGGACGCACGGCGAGCGGTCCCATCCACCCCTCGCCGCCGGACTGGTGCGCCATGTTGAACGCCACCAGCTGATCGTCGGCGTCCACCCAGCACAGCGCGCCATCGCCGGCGTCCTCGATGGCGTACCGCCAGATGAGGGGATTGAGCGGCGGCACCCGCACGCCGGCGAGCCCGTCGCGGCGATACCGGTCGGAGAAGGCGTCGGTAAACAGCATGTTGAGCGCGCCGATATCGGCGTGCCCGAGCGGCCGGACGTGAACGCCGCGCGGCTGCCGCAGGGCGGCGCTCACCCGGACCCCTCGGCTGCTCCGGCCGCTCCGGCCGCTCCGGCCGACGAGACGGCGAACGCATCGTCGGCCCCCGGCACCCCGTCGGCATCGCCGCGGGTCACGCGCGACGCTCCCGACTTCTCGTCGTGGCTGAGCACGAACACCTGGTCGAGCCCGTCGCGCACGTCGTCGATGTGCGTGATGACGATCACCTGGTCGAACCGGTCGCGCAGCGCGCGCAGCAGGTCGATCACGTTCTGCCGCCGTGTCTCGTCGAGCGACCCGAACACCTCGTCGAGAATGAGTAGCGAGAACGGCTGGCCGCTGCGTTCGGCGATCATCTGCGAGATGGCGAGGCGCAGCACGAGATTGGCGAGGTCTTCCTCGCCGCCCGAGATGACGGGCAGCGGCACGCCGTCCTCGAGAATGGAGATGCGGTACTTCTCGTCGAGGTCGAGTTCGCTGTACCGCGCGTCGGTGAGCGACGACAGGAAGCCGCTCGCCAGTTCCGAAATTTCGGGGCGCATCTGGTAGTTGAGGTCGGTGCGCAGGTCGGAGTAGGCACGATACAGCTCGTCGTGCAGCCGCTTGTCCGCCTCGACCTGTTCCAGCCGCTCGCGCCGGTCGGCGAGTTCGCGCTGCGCGGCAACCACGTGTTCGCGGTCGGCCGCGGCCAGCCGCGCGTCGGCCTCGGCATTGAGCACGGCCACGGCCGCGCCCTGCACGAGGCCCGCGGCGCGGGCGTGCGCGTCGCCCAGCGCGGCGTGCTCGTCTTCGGAGTGCGCGATGCTGCCGACGCGTTCGGCGATCTGCTCGCGCTTGCCCTGCGCCGCGGCGATGGCGCGCTGCGCCGAATCGAGTTCGCGCCGCAACGACGGTTCGCGCTCGACCTGCGTGGTAAGCCGGTTGGCCTGCGTGCTCAGCTCGGCCAGCTGCTCGAACCGCTCTTCGAGCGCGAGGTGCTGCGCGCGATCGTAGCCGCCGGGGAGCGCGGCGAGTTCGCCGGTCAGCGCGGCATGCCGCTGCTCCTTCTGCGCCAGGTCGCGCGCAAGCTGCTCGAGCTGGCCGACCGCCACCTGCGTGCGCGCCAGCTTGCGCTCGAGCGCGCTGACCTCCTGCATCGCCTGGCGCCGTTCCTCGTCGAGCGCCGCGATGTCCTCGGGCATCCCGTCGAGCTGCTCGAGCCGCTGGCGGTAGTACAGGCCGTCCGCGCTGACCGCCTCGAACTGCGTCTCGAGAAAGTCCATCACGCGGTGGTAGTGGTCGCCGAGCGGGCGGCTGCAGGTGGGGCAGGCTCCCTCTTCGCCCGCGGCACGCAGCTTGTCCTTCTGTTCGCGCAATTCCTGGTACTGGGTGCGCAGCGCGTTGCGGCGCGTCTCGGCTTCCTGCCGGTCGCGCACCCACTCGGTACGGCGCAGCTCGAGCCGTCCCTGCAGCTCCTCGAGCCGCCGTCGCTTCTGCTCCATTTCCTCGGTGAGCTGCTCCTCGACGGCCGGCGCCGTCTCGAGGCGCGACCGCCCTTCGCGCAGGTGCTGCAGTTCCGCCGCGAGTTCCACGGCCGACTCCTGCAGGGCCTGCCGGCGGCCATCGGACACGGCGAGTTCGCGCTGGCGCGTGAGTGCCTCACCGACCGCGTGAAACGGTAGCAGCGCCTCGGCGAGCGGCGACAGCTGCGCGCGCGCCTCCGCCACGTGGCGCATCTCGCCATCCACGCGGTCCACGGCGCGGGCGAGCGCGGTCGTCTCGGCGTCGAGGACGCGCCGTTCGGCGTCGAGTCCCTGCAGCTCCTCCCGCGCCCGCTGGGCGGCGGCCCACCGCGGCTGGAGCGCGGCCAGCTCCTGTTGCGCGCGCGCCTGGTCGACAGCCGCGGCGCCGGTGCGCTCCCGCGCCGCGTGCAGCCGCGCCGCGGCGTCGGCGAACTGGCGTTCGAGCGCGTCGGGATCGGGCATGCCGGCGCGCATGCCATTGCTCTCGTTGCGCAACGCCTTGCGGCGCTCGTCGCACAGGTCCTGCGCGGCCCGCAGCTTTTCGTATCCGAGCACGCGCGACAGGAACTGCGCGCGCGCCGCCGCCGTCAAGGTCGCCATCACGGCGAGTTCCTTCTGCGCCGTGAAGTAGGTGTTGTCGAACTCGTCGAGCGACATGCCGAGCCGGCGGCGCACCACGTCGGTGACGGCGGACGATCCCGTGGCAATGGGGCGATCGCCGCCATCGAGGTAGAGATCGGCCGTCGTGAGCGCGCGCACCAGGCGATACCGGTGACCGCCCAGCTCGAAGTCGAGTTCGATGCGCACCGGCGCGCGGGCGCTGGCGCGGGCAAAGCGGATGGAGTCGACGGTACCGCGCGTCGCGTCGCCGCCGTAGAGCGCCCACTTGATGGCCTCGAGGATCGTCGTCTTGCCCGACCCGTTGGGACCGATGATGCCCGTGAGCCCGCTGTCGAGCAGCAGCGTGCTGTCCGCGTGCTGGCGGAAATTCACGAGCCGGAGCCGGGAGAGCCTCACCCGTCCTCCGATTCGCCGAGGCCGCGGGTCGACATGTCCTGTTCGGCGTCGCGCAGGTAGTGCGCGCCCAGCTCGACGAGGCGGTCGCGGTCGATGTCGCTGGTGAGCACGCGGCTGCGCAGCGCTTCGCGCAGCGTATCGGCCAGCGACGGCCGGCGGCCGGGGGCGCCGCTTTCGCCGACCGTCGTGCGCACCGCGCTGGGACGCCGCGTGTCGAGCACGAAGTGCAGCGACCGGCGCTGGTATTCGCGCAGCCGCTGATGGTCGAGTTCGCGGGCGACGTGCCGCGGCACGTCGCGCACGACGAGGCGCACCACCTTGCCGTCGATGCCGCCGTCGGGGCACTTCTCGACCGCCGCGGCGATGGCGGCGTCGAGATCCACCGCCGACTGCCCGCGGCCGGCGAGCGGCGGCAAGTCGATGATCTTGCGCGTCACGGGCAACGCGTGAAAGCTCTGCCGGCCGGTGGCGAGATCGCGCTCGATGAACCCCTTGCCCGGCAGCTTGGCCGACTTCTCCTCGTTGTACTCGCCCCACGCGTTGGTGCTCGTGTAGTCGAGCGACCCGCAGTAGAACGCGTTGGGCCCCACCTTGCGGTAGACGTGGTAATGACCGAGCGCCACGTAGTCCCAGCGCGGGTGGGCCACGGCCGACGCCGGAATGGGCATCGACGCGCGTTCGTCCTCGCGCACGCCTTCGGGCAGCACTCCCTCCACTTCGCCGTGCAGCAGCAGGACGTTGTGCTTCACGTTCTCGTCGGGCGACAGATCGACGCTGCCCGGCGGCAGGTCGGGCACCGCGAGAATCGAGAGCTCGTGCTCGGGGAACGCCAGACGACGCGGCGCGCTGTCGGCAATATGAAAGTGCAGCGGCTCGAAGAGGCGCAGGATGCACGTCGTCTCGCTCGACCGCGGCATGTCGTGGTTGCCGGCGACGATGACGACGATGGCCTTGGGCAACGCCGCGCGCAGGCGCGAAAACTGCCGGAAAGCGTGCAGGATGGCCGGGTTGGTCGGCCGCACCGTGTGAAAGACGTCGCCGCCGACGAGCACCAGATCGGGGGCCAGCGCGATCACCTTGTCGATAGCGCGCGTGAACGACTGCGCCACGTCCGCCTCACGCTGGTTCTTGCCAGTGGGCGTGACGCGCTGGAACTGGCGGAAGCCGAGGTGGAAGTCGGAGAGGTGGACGAGTCGCACGGGGCGCGGGCGCAGAAGAGGGAAATCTACGCGTCGTCATCGGGCGGCGCAGGATGCCGCCGCGCGGCGGATGTCGCCACCGCGCCCCGCGCCGCACCGTCGCGTCCCGCGTCGCTCAGAACGCGTACGGGTCGTCGCTGCCCGAGCCGGCCAGCGGGAGGGACGACGGCGTGGACGGCACCGATTCCACGGCGGCCCGACCGCGGAACTGGGACCGGAAATACGCCTTCACGTCGTCCGGTCGCGCCTGCAACGTGCGGTTGCGGGCACGCAGCACGTCGTCCTCGGGCGCGGCGACGATGGCCTGCTTCACCCAGTCGAGCGTCACCGACCGATCGAGCGCGCGCAGCGAGCGCGTGACCGCCACCTCGAGCGACGGCTCGGGCTCGGCGGGGAACCGCTCCACGCCCTCGCGTCCGCCGAGCACCGCCGGACGCGGAAAGCGCACGAAGACCGGCTGGGCGAAATGCGGGTGCCGCACCATCAGCTGCCCCTTGTCGAGCGTCGACAGCTTGATGCGCGTTGCCGGCGCGAGGGTGGCATAGCCCGGCGTCGCGAGTTCGTCCATGTCCATGCGGCCAAAGAGCGCGGTGCCGCAATTGCCCACCACGCGGCGGTGCACCTGCGACCGGAACTGCTGCGCCGCAAAAAGAACGAGCCCGAGGTAGCGCCCGCGCTCGGCGATGTCGAGCAGCATCTGGCGCACGTAGGTGTCGGGGCCGTCGGACGGCGCGTACTTGTTGAGTTCGTCCACGAAGACGACGACGTGATCGACGCCGAGCGTGCGGCGCTCCAGCTGTTCGCGGAGCTGCGACACGATGCGCGCGAAAATCAGGTCCTGCGCGTCCTCCTCCGACGCCGCGACGTCGATGACGTAGACGGCGCGGTCGCGGAACGCGCCGAACGGAAGGTCGCTGGCCGTGCCGTCGTCGGTCACGAGACCGCGGCAGCGGGTGGAGATGTTGCTGAGGCGGTTGCGCACCTTGCGAATGGTCGCCACGTGGTGCGTGCGCCAGGTCTCGGCGTTGCGCCCCTCCATGCCGCGCAGCACCTCGCGAAACCACCGCTCGAGGTCGGCGAACGAGCGCACCGTATGCGTGCGCTCGAGCATCGCGTCGGCGAACTCCTGGTTCACCACGCGCTCGCGGATGAAGTCGATGAGCGCGTCGGCCTTGGCGTCCACGTCGTCCTTGTTCAGCAGCACCTCGGCGTACTGCAGGACCTCGCGCAGTCCCCACGACAGCGGGTGCACGTTGTGCGACAGCGCCTCGTGCGAGCGCAACGTGGCCAGCGCGTGGCCGCGCGCCGTCCAGGGCGCGTAGTACTCGACGTCGCGGAATGGCTCGGCCGGCACGCCGAGCGCATCGTACAGCGCGCGGTCGGCATCGTCGAGCCTGGTCGCCGGCTGGTCGAGGAAACAGAGGTCCGGCCCCTTCACGTTGAAGCAGACGGCCGCCACGCTCCCCTTCTGCACCGGGAAATGCGCGAAGATCGAACTCAGCAGCCATTCCACGGCGCTCGTCTTGGTGGCGAGCCCCGACACGCCCGAGATGTTGAGGTGCGCCGCCTCGGGGCCGAGCAGGAAGTCGGCGTCGAGGTAGACGGGACTCTGCATCGCGCCCGAGCGGTAGAGGCCGATGGGAATACCGGTGCGCTGCCCCTCCTTCAGGTAGCCGTCCATGCGCAACGCCACCGCGACGTCGTCGTCGGTGGCGAGGTGCACGGTGCCCATCGGCACGGGCTGCAGCGGCTCGTCGGGCACGTGGCGCAGCGCGTGGGCCGTGTAGAGCCGGATCTCGGTGCGGTCGGTGGGAGCGCGCAACGCGGCCGACGGATCGCCGTCGGCGCCGAGCACGTCGTGCAGCGGCGTCTGCAGGTCGGTGTAGGAGAAGCCCTCGACGACCACGCCGTAGACGGTCACCAGCCGGCCGTCGCCGGTTGGCGGTCCCTCGACGCGCACGATGGTACCGATTCCGACCGGCGCGTCGAGCGCGGTCCAGAAGTGGAACTCGTGGGGCGTGTTGGGCTTTCGCTCGGTGGCGACGACGCGGCCGATTGGCATTGACTGGGGATCTGGACTCAGGATGGCGATCGGGGATGCGGCGTCACCGCGTCACTGCGCGCAAATACTCTTCCGTCAACCTAACGCCGTACGACATCGCCCCCCAGCGGGCGTCGGGCAGGGCCACCGGCGACCGTTCGGCTAGCAGCCAGCGTGAGACGAGGTCCGCCCGGTCGGTCGTTGCGCCGTCGACGGCGACTTCGACGCGGACGATGCCCCAGAGCGCGTCGTGCGCCGCCGGGTCGCGCAAACGCAGGTACCAGCTTGCGACCGGCGCGCGGCGCGGCGACGTGACCGTGAACGTGGTCGTCCGCTCGCCGGCGCCGAGCCCAAGGACGAGAGGGAGCGCGTCGCCGTCGACATAGAGCGTGCGATGCGACTTGACCACGCCGATGGCCAGTGGCGAGTGCGCGGCGGTGCCGGCCGACGCGATGCCGCCGTCGACGACGAGCGGGCCGTCGCCGTCGGCGCACCAGAGTTCCGCGCAGGCGGTCTCCGCGCATTCGCGGCGTCGCTGCACCGCGCTCAACGCGTGCCCCGTCAGTTCCTGCGGATGCCACGGCCCGCCTGCCCCGGGCTCGAGCGTATCGCGCACCGTACACGACGTAGCGAGCGCCGTCCACGCGGTGTCGCCGACGGCGGCGCGCGGCACGAACAGCGCGCGCTCGATGCGCGTGGCGTCCGGGCGCCACGCCACGAGCGTGCGGGCGCGGCGGCGCCGCACCGTCGCCGCGACCGTGCCATGCACCAGCGGCACACCCCCCGGCCAGTGCGCGAGGACGCGGCTCTCCTGAATGCCGTCGAGGAACGCCACGATGCCCGCCACGGGCTCGCCAGCAACGCGGCGCACGCGCATCGCGTCGCCCTCCCTGGGCTCGGCGCGCTGCAGGCGCGGCGGCTCGCTCGCCGAGGGGCGAAGCTCGAGGGCGGGCTCGGGTAGGGCCATCGCAGCACCCGCCGCGCGCAGCGCGCGCAGGGAGGCGCGCACGCTTGCGGCCCCCTCCGATGGCGGGTACGTTGGCCCGATGCGCCGTTCCGCACTCATGATGAGCATCCTAGCCCTCGCGACCGGATGCGACAAGGCGAAGCAGGACGCCGGCGACGGCGTTTCCCCGCCGTCGTTCGATATCGCCAGCAAGCCGCTGTTGGTCTTTCAGGCCTTCGGCAACGCCGACTCGACGCGCCTCGTCCCGCTGGCGGCCATCGTCGACGGCCAGGTGAAGCCGATCGTGCTGCCCGAATCCGACTGGCGCCGTCTCGACTCGATCTATTTTCAGCCCGGCACCGAGTATCCCGTGTATCGCGACGGCCAGCCGGCGGGAACCGCGACCGTCACGCGCCGCATGTGGCAACCCGACAGCGAGCCGCTGTATGCGCTGCCCGGTTGCCGCGACGTGCGCCCGATGGCGGCGGTCAGGCTCACGACGTCGGTGCCACCCGACGCGGCCTTCGAGTTCCTGTCGCTCAGCGCGGCGCGCCGCAGCATGCCGGCTGGATTGGACGGGCCGCGCGATCTCGTCGCCGCCGTACGCGCCGTCGCCATCGGGGCGCTGAAGACGGAGCAGCTCGACACGGCCGACATCGACACCGCGTCGTTCAGCGCGCGCGCCATGCACGTCGCGGGTGGTGCGCGGCCGACGCTCGTCGCCAGCCAAGTGGACGCCAACGCCGGTGACACCGGCCCCGGCGCCGGACACACCACGCACTTCCTCCTCTTCGCCGACGATCCCGACGGCCGGGGCTACCGGGTCAGCTATCGCCACCTCGAGAGCGGCGACGCGCGCACGGTCGAGTTCCAGCGCCTCCTCGACCACCTCGACCTGACGGGTGACGGCACCGACGAGGTATTCGTGGAGTCGTGGCGCTACGGCAGCGACAACGACCTCGTGGTGCTCTCGCGCAGCAACGGCAAGTGGCACGAGCTGCTGCGCGTGAGGCAGGATTGGTGCGTGCGGCGGCGGCCGTAATCGGCGCGCGCACCGGGGCGTTCGGCGGTTGCCTGTTTACCTGTTGAGGCCCATCACGCAGTCCGTGCGATACTCGCTCAAGAAATCGTCAAGGTGGTGCTTCTTGAATGGCGTCGTGGGCCGCGCGCCTACGACCTTGCACACCTTCTGGAGCGACACGAGGCTGTCGTGCACGTTTCCCCGGAACGCTGCGCGTATCGACGCCTTGTCGGGCGAGCTGAGTAACCAGACACTATCGCCAGCCTTCTTCCGGGCAAACGCGTGCGCAAAGAGATCGCGTTCGCCCGGGTCCAGACCGTGACTTTGCGGATCTGTGAGCAGTAGCTCGGCTCTCTCGGTTGCGGAAACCGAATGGACGCAGCGCAATCGACCGAGCTCGGCCGATGTGACCAGCACGTAGGCAGGATCCGTCTGGTCGCCCCTGCACGCCTCGTCTCGACACTCCTCCACTGTCTCGATGTGAAGGTTGCCAGTAATCGCGTTCCACGTAGATGTCCGCACGGCTTCGATCATGACGTTCGTGTCAACGAGGATAACCGTGTTCCTTAGCGGCACATCCTCGATGAGCCCCATCGACTACGGCTCGTACGACAGCGGCAGATCGTAGCTGCGGCAGAGTTCCGAAAATCTCCCGAGACTGAGCCCAAGAAGTGACGCGGCTCGCCGGACCGAAAGATGTCCCGACTCTACTGCATCGCGGACGAGCTCCACGAATCGGAAGCTGAACGGCCGCGGTGGCGGTGCGCCCGCGAGTCCGCTGACTCCAGCCAACCCGACGGCGGCGGCCTTGGAAACAAGTCCCAGATTGTGCAGTCTCCAACCGAGAGCCCTCGGGCTGACCCACAGTTGGTGCGCCGTAGTTCTGGCCCACTCGACAAGGTCCGCGTCGGCTCGTTTCTGCCAGCGGACGCAGATTGCATCCGACGGCATAAGCAATGCCGAGGCAAAGTTCTCCGCGAGCTGCTCGACGCGGTTGCCCTTCGTGGGGAGTGGCTCCCATTCCTCCACGCGCGCCGGCTCCATCGCATCCCAGGTCAGTATGTGAAAGAGCTCGTGGGCGAGGTCGAACATCCGGCGTGACTGCGGCTCGTTCCTGTTGACGATGATGGTCCGAAGTCCGGGCAGGGTTGAGGCCGCCCCAGACAGGCCATCCGGCGCATCGACATGAAGAATGAGCGTGTTCATATGTCGCTCGATGGCCTGCTCGAGCTTTCTCGCGGGAATCGCGCCCAGCTTCCATTCACGTCCGAGCGCGTCCGCGCTGGCCTGGACATCCTCGAAGGACGAGGCCTTCGTGAGCTCCAGCTTCTCGCCAATCCGAGGTGGCTCGATACCCTTGCGTCTTCCGAGTTCACGGTAGGTCGCGATCCAACGACTTGCCTTCTGCTCGAACGCCCCGACCACGTCCGCGGCAACGTTCTTTGCACGAAAATTGAATCCGCCCTCCCCCACCAGGCGGAAGGGGTCCAGTAGATCGTCGAGGTCAACGGAAAGGGCACGCGAGAGACGCACTAGCTCCTCGGCATTGACACGGCGCTTGCCGGCCTCGATGTCGGAGAGCGTCTGCCGGTCGTTGATCCCGACCTCGGCGCAGACGGACGACTGGGATCTCTGGCGCTGCTCGCGGAACCACTTGAGACGCCGGCCCACGATCTCCTGCGACATGTCTTCCATGCCTTCATAGTATCGCTTGCATCCGTCAAAATGCAAGACGGCATCGAGATCATTCTTTGGGCAATTGCGGAGCAGTGAAATTGAGTCCGGACATTCCTCTGGCAGCGCAAGTCGCTACCCATGCATAACATACAGACAATTTCCCCGTTGCCAGCGGCGGAGGGCGGCACTCCTGCGTACGGGAAGCGATCTCGCTGCGCCAGTGCACTTCCAGGTGACATTGGCACACGAGACCGGCCCTATGCTGGGCCCGCTATAGCCGTTCGACTACCGCCGCTAGCGCCGCCGACGACGGTGGTACTTCCCCGCGCAGGGATTCGGGTGCGCAGCCGCCGCTTCCCGCGCGGCCGCGTCGAACAGCACGAACTCATTGCCGTCCTTCACCGCGTTCCGGTACCAGAAGCGGGAGCTGTTCCCGATCCAGGTGGCGCGTTCTGGCGCGTCGACGACGAGGCCCTGGAGCCGCGTGCGGAGGCTGTCGGAACGCCGGTAGTCCGCGAGCGAACCCTGCGCACTGGCGGCGATGGGGAGCAGGACGTTGCTGCACAACGGCCTGCGACGCAATACTGGACGGCGTGCAGCGTCGCGCCATTCTTGTACGACCGTGATTGAGTTTCCTATGCCGCCGTAAACAGGAAGGATTTCAACTTTCGGCGGCCCACGGTTGCCCTTTGACATACCGAAGACCGCGACGCTACGAGAGAGACAAACAAATTACTTCAGCGCAACCAGTGCCTTCTTTGCCGGCTCGTTCCGGCTGTTGAGCTTCACGGCCAGTTCGTATGCCGCGCGCGCCGCCGCCTTGTCACCGCGCTTCTCGTAGATGTTCCCAAGCCTGTAGTGCGCATTGCTGCCATCGGAGGGCGCGGGTGAAAGCGTCAGGTACTTCTTGAACGCCTGTTCACCGCGGTCGAGCTGTTGCCCCGTGACAGCCGCAATCCGCCCTACCTGGTAGAGCGCGCCGAGATCATCCGGATGGCGATTCTGGAACGCGTCGATGAGGACAAAGGCCTCGGACGCCCTCCCCTTGTCGGAGAGCCAGCTCGAGTACGAGCTGACCGCGCCAATTGAATCGGGGAACTCGGCCACCATGACCTTCAGCGTGCGCTCGACCGCGGCGTTGTCCTTGGCCCTGCCGGCCATCTGGAGCGCAATGAACTACCCGCGGTACCGGTTGCGGCGCATGATATCGGCCGCTTCCTCGCGCGCCTTGTCATGCCCGCCGCCCATGAAGCCGGGTGCCATCCAGTAGAACTGCCAACGCATCTCGCGTGCGTCGATGTTCGCCGGGTCGAGCGCAATGGACTTGTCCACGGCGGCCTTTATGCGGCGGGCAAGGAAGGGCTGCCTGAGGATGTTGGCGCGCAACGCCTGCATGCCGATGGCGCGCGCCAGCCAGAGCTGATAGTCGCTGTTGCGCGGCTCGAGCTGCGAGGCCTTGTCGAACCAATCTTCGGCGTCGCCCGGATTGTTTTCGGCCATCAATGTTCTTCCCATCCAAGATGCAGCATCAGCGCTCTTTGGCTGCGCCTTGGCAACGGCGGCAAAGGATACCTGCGCTTCGGACCACCGGCGCGCATTGAAGAGCGCGATGCCGACATCGAGGCCGGCGGACTGCGCACCCAGCGGGAGCGCCACAAGCATCAGGAGAAAGAACACTAGTCGATTCATCGTGAAGGCTTCGGAAAGGGTTTTCTCGCGCTCTCGCGCTCTCAATACCTCCCCTCCCCCTCCACAACTTCCGCCCTCAGCTTCACGAAACTCTCGTAGGGCGCATTCGAGATCTTCCCCGCACTCACCGCAGCACGCACTGCGCACGCGGGTTCCGTCAGGTGATGGCAGTCCTGAAAACGGCACTTGCCCGACTCCGCGCGGAATTCGAGGAAGCAACAGTCGAGCTCTTCCGACGGGAGTCCCCTGATGCCGACCTCGCGGAGCCCCGGCGTGTCCACCACATAGCCGCCGCCCGGAAGCGTATTGCCTGTATCGCCGTCGCTTGCTCGGCGACATCGCGCGCGTGGCCGCGCGCACCCTCACGGGCGCGATCCGCACGCTGACGGGCGAGCAGGACCTCTTGGACTGCGCATGACACGGCGCGGTTGACCGAGGCGTTCCGCCGCGCCGTGCTCCGACTGTTCGTGCGTCTGTACCTCTTCGACACGGACCAAGCCGGTCGTCAATCTCTGACCGTGCAGCCTGGGCTACACGACGCGCGCCTTCTCCAGCTGTGGACCGCACGCGGGCAGGTGGCGCGGCGTGCAGCGTCGCACCATTCTTGTACGACCGTGATTGAGTTTCCCCTCCCGGATAGACCGACACGGCACGTCACTGGTGTACGCCATCCCCCACATGACTGAACTCTCGACGAGCGCGACGCTTGTGCCGGAACCCGCCGAGACGCGCCGAGGCGGCTTTGGCCCGGACGACCTCGAGCGCAACGGCCAGCAGCACCTGCTGCCGCAGGCTATACCACGGGTGCGCGCTCGGCTCGCCTCCATCGCCCTCACGCTTGCCCTCGCGGCCTGCAGCAAGGACTCCACGCCACCGCTCGTCGCCACCACGGTCACCCCGTCGGTAACGAGCCTCTCCTTCGATGCCATCGGCGCCACCCAGGTGGTCAGCGCCACGGTGCGTGACCAGAATGGCGCCGTCATGACCAGCGTCACGCCGACCTTCGCCAGCAGCGCGAGTTCCGTGGCGAGCGTGGCGAGCGTGGCGAGCGGACCGAGCGCGACCGTGACCGCCGTGGCGAACGGCAGCGCCTCGATCACCGTGCTTGCCGGAAGCGCCACGGCAAGCATCCCGGTGACCGTCGCCCAAGCCGCGGTGGCACCGGTGAAAGTGGCGGGCGACCTGCAGACGGCCACCGTCGGCGCCGCGCTTGGCACGCCGCTCACGGTGAAGATCCAGGATCGCCTCGGCCATGCGATGGCGGGGCGCACCGTGACGTTCACGCCGGGCGCGGGCAGTGGCGCCGTAGGTCCCACGAGCACTAACTCCGGCGCCGACGGCACCGCCACCACCATCTGGACACTCGGCACCGTTCCCGGCGCGCAGACCGTGAGCGCGACCGTTGCCGGTCTGTCCGACGCCGCGACGTTCACCGCCACGGCGAATGTGGGAGCCGCCGCCGCTATCGCGGTGAGCGCGGGCAATAGTCAGACGGCGATCGCCGGCGCGGCAGTCTCCATCGCACTCGCCGTGCGCGTCGCCGACGCCTTCAACAATCCGGTGCCCGGTGTGAGCGTGAGTTTCGTCGCCGCGGCGGGCAGCGGCACGATCGCCGGATCGCCGGCCGCGACCAACGCGCAGGGCATTGCCACCGCCGGCACCTGGACGCTGGGCACCCTCGTCGGCACCAAGACGGTGACCGCGACGGTCACTGGCCTCACGCCGGTGACCTTCACCGCAACGGCGACCGTCGGCCCTGCCGCGATCGTTGCGGTGAATGCCGGCAACAGCCAGACGGCCACGGTCGCTCAGGCGGTGGCGACGTTGCCGAGCGTGAAAGTGACCGATGCCAACGGCAACGTGGTGCAGGGGGCGGCGGTCGCCTTTGCCGTTGCCAGCGGTGGCGGCTCGGCGACTGGCACGAGCACGACGACGAATGCCGGCGGCATCGCGACCGTCGGCGGCTGGACGCTCGGCAGCACGGCCGGGACCAACACGCTCACCGCGACGCTGAGCGGGAGCGGCATCGCCGGAAATCCCGTGACGTTCACCGCGACCGGCACGGCCGCGAGCGTCACGCACCTCACGATCGAATTGCGCTACCTCACCACCGGCACCGCTTCGCAGGTGGCGGCATTCACCGCCGCGCAAACGCGCTGGCAGAACATCATCACGATGCACCTGTCGAACGTGCTCCTCAACGCGGGTGCGGGTCAGTGCGGCTCCAACTCGCCCGCGATCAGCGAAATCATCCACGACATCGTGATCTACGTGACGTTCGAGGCCATCGACGGCGTGGGCGGGGTGCTGGGTTCCGCCGGTCCATGTTACATACGAGACCCGAACAACCTGCCATTGCTCGGACGGATGCGCTTCGACACCGCCGACCTCGCCAACATGGAAGCGAATGGCACCCTCAATTCGGTGATCCTGCACGAGATGGGGCACGTGCTCGGCATCGGCACCATCTGGGATCAATTCCCGGGATTGCTGGTGAATCCGTCCCTGCCGAGCAGCCCGGGCGTCGATACGAGGTTCACGGGGACCAACGCCATCGCCGGGTTCGACGCGATCGGCGGCACCACCTATACCGGCGGCGGCAAGGTGCCGGTGGAGAACGCGCAGGGCGGCGCCGGCACGAGGGACTCGCATTGGCGGGAGAGCGTGCTGCTGAACGAACTGATGACCGGCTTTGTGAGCGCCGCCAACAATCCGCTGAGCCTGCTTACCGTGCGTTCGCTGCAGGATCTTGGCTACACCGTCAACACGTCCCTGGCCGATGCCTTCTTCCTGACGCTCACGACGAACCTGATGCTCGACAGCGGTCCTCGTGTGCACATGGTGAACGACGTAGTGCAGGACGACATCAAGGTGGTGGACGACCGCGGGCGGATCGTGCGCGTGCTCATGAGGCGGAAGCGCCCGTAACGCCCGTCAATCGCGTCGGTTGCCGCGATGGAATATTCTTGCACGGTCGTATTTTCGAATCGTGCACACCAGCTGCGCTTGAGATTCTTTGTCCGAATCCCGCCGAGGAGCAGATTGCCGACGCAAGTATCCTGTTACGCCCCTACTCCACCCCGATATTGAACGCCTGCTCGAGGTCCTGCCGGGAGTACTGGCGGAACGCCGTCAGCGTCGTCGTGCGCTGCAGCCCCGGTACCTTGGGGAACTCTTCCGTCACGACGTGCGCGATGTCCTCGTACTGCTCCACCTTGATGATGCAGACGAGATCCCAATCGCCGGATACGGAGTAGACGTCGGTGACGCCCTCGATGCCGGCGAGCGCCACGGCGCATTTGGGAATGAGCGACGGCTCGGCCCTGACGAGAACGATGGTGGTGATCATGTCGGCACCGGTGCGTGGAAACGGGCGCGGAACTGCGCTGCGTCCAACCTAACGCGCGACGCCTCGCCGGTCACGCCGTCCAGCGGCGCACGATGGCGTGCATGGCGCGCTCGACCTCGGCGCGCGAGACGGAGTACGAGGCGCGCACCCACTCGGGCGTGCCGAATGCCGCCCCCGGCACGACCGCGATTCCCTCCTCTTCCAACAGCCGGGTGGCAAAGGCGCTGCCGTCGCCGCCGGGCGCCTTGAAGAAGAGATAGAACGCCCCGTCCGGTTCGATGAGTTCGAGACCCGGAATGGCCGAGAGGATGCCGCGCGCCGCGTCGCGCCGGGCCCGGAACTCGCCGACCATCGCGCGCACCGCCGTATCGGCCTCGGCCGTGCGGGTGAGCGCGGCAAGCGTGGCGTGCTGCGACAGCGTGGACGCGTTGGAGGTCGTGTGCGACTGCAGGGCCGTCATCGTGCGCGCGACCGCCCGGGGCGCCACGCACCAGCCGATCCGGAAGCCCGTCATCGCGTACGCCTTGGCGACCCCGTTGATGACCACGAGGTGGTCGCGGCTCGCCGCGACGTCGAGCACCGAAGGGGCCTCGGGCACGCGATAGGTGATACGCCCGTAGATCTCGTCGCTGATCACCCACCAGCCGCGTTCCGCGGCAAGGTCGGTGATGGCCCGCAGTTCGTCGGCGTCGTAGACCGCGCCGGTGGGATTGGTCGGCGAGTTGAGCATCAGTCCGCGCGTGCGCGGCGTGGCGCACCGCTCGAGCAGCGTGCGCGTGATCTTGAGGCCGCGCCCGGGGTCGCCCGGCACGGACACCGCGCGAGCGCGGGCGAGGCCGACCATCTCGCGGTAGCTCACCCAGCTGGGCACCGGCAGCAGCACGTCGTCGCCCGGCCCGAACAGCGCAAACGCCGCGTGCTGCAGCGATTGCTTGGACCCGGTGGTCACTACCACCTCGCCGGCCGTCACGGGAGCTTCGCCGCGGCCGGCGCGACGCCGAGTGGCGGCGGCCGCGATCGCCTCGCGCAGCGGCAGGATGCCTTCCACCGCCGTGTAGTGCGTCGCGCCCGCGTCGAGCGCGGCCTTGGTGGCCTCGAGAATGAAGGCCGGCGTGGCAAAATCCGGCTCGCCCGCGCCAAGGTCGATGATCGACCGTCCCGCGGCGCGCAGGGCCTGGGCGCGCTGGGATGTGGCGATGGTCGCCGACTCCTTTATGGAAGCGACGTTCGGCGACGGCACGAAGGGGTGCGACATGGTCGAACCGGGTCCGGATTGGAGGGCCGGAAGAAATGCGCTAGATTGTGGGTGCACGACGAAGTTAGCGTCACGCTGGCGCTGACGCCATTGACAATCGAGGTCGCAGTGAGCGCAACACCGCCCGTCGCCGGGACTACCGGCCGCACCACGTCCGTCGCCCATTTTCTCGCCCCGCACTGGGGGCGCATTGCCGACCGGCTCGCACCGCTGATCGACCGCGACGGCGGCGACTCGGGCACATCGCCGACCGTGCTCATCTGCGTCCCCGATGCGGGCGCGACGGTGGAACTCGCCGCCGCCCTGCGCGCCGCCCGCGCCGGCCTCGCCCGCATGCTCCCCGTCACCGACGCCCAGCGGGCCACGCGGGTGCTCAAGACGTACGGCGCGCCCATCGTCATCGTCACGCCGGCCGACGCCGAACGCCTGCTCGCCGTCTCCGCGCTCCCGCTCGATGACGTACAGGTGGTCGCGCTGGTGTCCGCCGACGAACTCGACGCCGACCAGATCACCAACGTGATGACGTCGATTCCCAAGGAAGCCCGGCGCGTGCTCATTGCCGCCGAGGCGACCGATGCCGTGGAAGCGCTGCTCGAGCGCTACTTCCACAAGGCGCATCGCCTCGCCGACGACGCGGCCGCGGAAACCACGCCGGCCGCCGTGCAGTACCAGTGCGTGCGCGGCAGCGGTGCGGCGGCAGCGGTCGCGGCATTGCTCGACGACCTCGATCCGCCCTCGGCCGTGGTGGTGACAACCGACGCCGAGTCCGTGCGCGCCGCGCTCGCGGCGCACGGCTATCCGGCCGACGCGCCGATGGTGCAGGTCACCGACGGCACGGCGCCGGAAAATGTGGCGCTCGTGGTGTTCGCCGGCTTGCCGTCGGCCACCGGATTCGAGGCGGCGATGTCGGCGCACCCCGGACGCGCCGTCGCACTCATCGCGCCGCGGCAGCTCGCGGCGCTGCGCCGCCTCGCCGGCGAGGCCGGCGTGGCACCATTCACGACGCGACGCGCCACCAGCGCGGCGCGCGCGTTCGAATCTCGGCTCCGTGGCGAGCTCCGGGGGGTGCTGGCCACATCGTATCCCGCACGCGAGATCATGTCGCTGGAGCCGCTGCTCGCCGAGTTCGACGGCGTGGAACTCGCGGGCGCCGCGCTGCGCCTGCTCGAAAGTGCGCGGACGGCGGCGACGGTTGGCGCCAGTTCGCCAGCGATGGCCGCGGAATCGCCGGTCGCACGACCGGCCGCGCGCTCCGAGCGCCCCGCTCGGCCCGACTTTCCGCTGCGCGAACCAGGCGGAGACCGGGCGAAGCCGCGATTCGTCGACCGCACGGTGCGCCGCGAACGCGACGACCGTCCGCCACGCCGCGCCGCCGGAACGGGCGACCGCGACGACCGCGGACCGCGACGCACGTTCGGCGACAAGCCGCGCGCCTTCGGCGACAAGCCGCGCGCCTTCGGCGACAAGCCACGTGCGTTCGGCGACAAGCCGCGTACCTTCGGCGACAAGCCCCGCACGTACGGCGACAAACCGCGTGCCTTCGGCGACAAGCCGCGCGCGTTTGGCGACAAGCCCCGCGCCTTCGGTGACAAGCCACGCGGCGCAGTCGGCGACAAACCGCGCGGCACCTTCCGCGACAAGCCGCGGAGCACCGGAGCGCGCAAGCCGCGGGGTGAGAGATGACACAGCACTTTCATCTGACCGGCGGATGGGTGGAGGTCATCGCCGGTTCGATGTTCAGTGGCAAGAGCGAGGAACTCATTCGTCGCGTGCGGCGGTCGATGATCGCCCGCAAGAAGGTCCAGGTCTTCAAGTCGCATCTCGACAACCGCTACACGGGCGTCTTCGCCGTGGGCTCGCACGACGGCCGCACGGTCGAAGCGGTCCCCGTCGATTCGGCCGCGCAGGTGGCTTTGCGCGTCGACCCCGACGCGCAGGTGATTGCCATCGACGAAGTGCAGTTCCTCGACGACGGGATCGTCGACGTGGCCACGGGTCTCGCCGACCGCGGCGTGCGCGTCATCCTGGCCGGCATCGATACCGATTTCCGCGGCGAACCCTTTGGTCCGATGCCGCGGTTGATGTGTCTCGCCGAGGTGGTGGACAAGCTGCACGCCATCTGCGTGCAGTGCGGCATGCCGGCCAGCCGCAATCAGCGCCTCATCGACGGCAAGCCCGCCCACTGGGAATCGCCGCTGATCATGGTGGGGGGCACCGAGAGCTACGAGGCGCGCTGTCGGATGTGCCACACCGTGCTGAAGGGGGATCAGCCGAGCTTGCTGTAGGTGCCCGGCCGCTCACTTTTTCGCCAGCACACTCTCGAAGTAGTCCAACGCCCGCGGGTCCTTGCTCTGCCCCAGCCAGAAGATCGCCTGCTTGCGCACATCCTTGTCCCTGTTGGTGCGCGCGATGTTCAGCAGGTACTCCACGCCGTTGCCGCGCTGCCGGCTGAGCGCGAAGACCGCCGCATTGCGCACGTCGCGGTCGCCGGTGGCATCTTCGACTACCTCGGCGAGCCCCTTGGTGGCCTCCTCGCCAGCCGCCTGACCCAACCAGAAGACGGCGTCCTTGCGCACCGCCTGCGGTCGCGACGCATCACGGGCGATGCGGAGCAACCGTGGCCAGACGACGACGCTGTCGGCGAGCGTGGCGGGAAAGACCGCATGCTCGGCGCCGGACTGCGATGCCGCCCCGACGTCGAGCAGCCAGTCAACGGCCTCCTTCACCCCAACCGTGCCGAGGTTCACCACGTCGGCGCCGGCGGCCCTCCAGCGCGCACCAACATAGGTGCGCATGGAGACGACGTCGCCTCCGCGCTTGGTGAGCGCGATCATGACCGGACCGCGCTCGCACGCCCACTCCACGTCCTTGTCGCGCCCGTCGCGCTCGCCCAGCATGCTGATGTTGCTTCGCCCGTCACCGCAGACCCCTTTGCGCGCGGCAAAGCTGAAACGAATGGTGCCGTCCTTCACCTGGGCGACGCGCCGCCCGAGGTCCTGTCCCTGCGCCCCTGTGGCGGCGGCGCATGCGACGGCCAGGACCAGCAGCCGAGTTGTCGTGTGCATGGTTCGCCTCAGCGGTTGATGAGTTCCTGAAGCAGCTTCGCGGCGCGCGGATCCTTGCTCTGCCCGAGCCAGAAGATCGCCCGCTTCCGCAGCTCCCGGTCCTGCTCCGTCTTGGCGATGTCGAGCAGCTTGTCGACGGCACGCGGATCGCGATTGCCGCGCTGCGAGAGCGCGAAGATCACCTGCTCGCGCATCTCACCCTCGGTGTGCTTGTCGTAGACGGCGGCCAACTGCGCGGTCGGCACCTCGGTGCCCTGCGCCGCCCAGAATAGCGCCTGCTTGCGAAGGTCGAGCGGCAGCTTGGCGTTGGCCGACTGCTCGAGGACGAACCCGTCGTTGCCCATCCCCTTCATTTGCGAGAGCGAGAACAGGATCTTCTCCTGCACATCCTCGTCGGTCTCCTTCGCGAACAACTCTCGCAGGAACCTGGCGTTTTCCGCCGACCGGCGCTGACCGATCCAGAAAACGGCGTCGCTGCGCAGGCCGGCGGGCGCGTCGGCATGCGTCGCGTAGTCACGCAGCGCCTGCTGCGACATCTCCGACTGGCGCTGCGACAGACTGAACAGCGCCTTCCGCTGCAGCTCTTCGTCCTTGCCGTCCTTGAGCAGCGTGAGCAGGAACAGCTCGGCCCGCTCGCCGGACACCTGCGACAGCCAGAAGACGGCCTGCTCGCGCGTCTCGGCGTCCGGATCGGACCGGGCCGCGTTCAGCAGGATGTCGGCCGTCTCCTCGCTGTGCTTCTGCGAGACAAGGAAGACGGCCTTGCGGCGCAGGATCTCGCTGCACTGGTCGCGGCGCTCCAGCACCTTCTTCAGGATGGGCAGCGCCTGGTCGCTATTCATCTGGAGCAGCGCGTTGAGCGCCTCCACCCGATCGTCGTCGTCCTCGTCCTTGCACCCGGACGGTACGTTGCGGCCGCCGCGCGCCGTGCGTGCGACGTCATGCGCCGCCGCCGCAGAGGCGCTGCTGGCGGCGCTGCTGACGGCGCTCTCCACCACGGCGGCGGCCGCTGCTGCGTCGCCCCCCCGGGCCAATTGTCCCCTGATGCGCGTGCTGAGCGCGCGCGATTCGCCCGACTTCACCGAGCCGGCACTGGCGAACCTCTCCTGCTGCGTGGTCAACAGGTCGAGCGCCTTGCGCAGCCGCGTGCGGCCGCCGTCGCGGGAAAGCGCGAACGCCTCCCAATAGTACGAGTCGCTCGCGTACGTCGTAGCCGGGTACTTGGCGCGCACCATGGCGAAGAGCTCGGCGGCCTTGGCGAAGTTGCCGTCGCTGAAGGCATCGCGGGCGCGGACCCACAACGCGTCGGCGCTATCGCGCACCGCGGCGGCATGCACGGCGTGGTCTGCCAGCGGCAATGCGAACGGCGCGGCGGGCGCGGCGATGAACGCCGCGGCAAAGAGGGGAAGGATGAACATGGTCGGGCTCTCCTTGGTCAGTCGGTTCCGCTGTGCAGGCTGGCGGGGACCGCGCTGCGCAGACGTGGGATGATCTGGGTCCTGTTGAGCGTGCGCTCGAGCGACGACCGCTCCTCGGCGTTGCCGCGGGGAGAGCGCTGCACCAGCTGCACGAGGATCACTTCGAGGTCCTGCAGCAGGCGCGCCCGCATCGGGTCGCGGGCGGCCGGCGAGTCGAGCAGAAGCCGTGTGTTGCTGAGCAGCTCCCTGGCCCAGCCGGCCATCAGGGAGTCGGTGCGTGCCTCGGCCGCGTTCGCGGCCACTGATGTGAGCAACGCCTCGACGTTCTCGAGGTGGCGCGAAGTGGCCACCGTGTAGCTCATCGCGCGAGAGTCGCGGCGAGTGCCACCGTCGTGCGGCGATGCGTGCGCGGCCGGCTTGAACGGAGGCGTGGCCGCTGGGGCAAGCGTCCGCTGCCCCGACGGCGTCGGCTCCGCGGGCGGCGCGACCTTTGACAGCGCGGACGACGGCGCGTTGACCACGACGGCCGCGCGGTCGTGCTGCCAGGCAAAGCGGCCCACCGCAACGCCGAGCAGCAGCGTCGCAGCCATGCCAATCCACATGCGAGAGTGCGGTGCGCGATGCGGACGCACGGCCGGTTCCGCCGCGCGCGACGGCCGCGCCGCGGTGCGACGCTCGCGAATCGCGCTCCACATGGCCTCGCGCGGCGTCTCGCCGCGCGGCGCCTCGTAGTCTGCCGCCGCTTCCCGCACAAACTGCCCGAACCGCTCGTCGTCGGTCATGATGCCCACTCTCCCGCGAACTCCGCCAATGCCTCGCGCAGCTTGCCCCGGGCCCGGAACAGCTGCGCCTTGGACGTGCCCGGCTGGATGCCGAGCGACGTCGCGATCTCCTCGTGCGTGTAGCCTTCGACATCGTGCATCACGAACACCATCCGGTACCCGTCGGGCAGCGCCGCGATGGCGGCGTGCAACCGGCGCTTCAGGTCAGGTTCCGCTTCGCGTGGCGCATGCTGCACGTCGGGGAGTTCGTCCATGCCCTCCTCGCGCGACCTGATGCGCCGCACCTTCTTGAGGCCGTTCAGAATCACGTTCACCGCGATGGCATGCAGCCACGTCGCCAGCGAGGCATCGCCGCGGAAGTCGCCGATCCGGTCGAAGGCGCGCACGAAGGCGTCCTGCGTGAAATCGCCGGCCAGCGTCTCGTCACCCGTCATGCGGTGGGCGAGTCGGTAGATGCGATCGACGTGCCGGTCGTAGAGCGTACGCTCTGCCGTCGGGTCGCCGTCGCGGATGCCAGCGATCAACTGTTCGTCAGTCACGCGCCATCGGGGTGGGAAGCGGTGGTGTTCCGTGTCTGCCGGGTAGACAACGAAGCCCCGAAAATGGTTGCGTGCGGCCGGCCCGAGGGTGGGCGTCGCTGCGACGCCGGCGGTTCTCCGGAGGTCCCGGTGTGCATCCTTGACGGAATGTGGCCACCGCGACGGGGCGGACGCCAGCCAATTTCTTTGCCGCCCGGCCCCGGACGGTGGTACCTTTCGGGTGCCGCCTCGACGGCGGCCCGCACCCCCGAGGTCCATGGGCGTCATCGCCACGCTGCTTCCGCTCGACCGATGCCTTCAGCGCGTCCACGGCGCCGTCCGCGGACAGCACGTCGTCACGCCCTGCCAGAGTTGGGATGAACTGTTTGCCGCCTGCGCCAGCGATCCGGTGCATCTGGCGGTCCTCGACCTCTTTGCCGACGGCGCCGCCAGCTTCGAGCGCATCCGCCAGTTGCGCACGCGGTTCCCGCGGCTCACGCTCATCGCCTACGTCACCGCCACCCCGCAGCACGCCCGCGATCTCTTTGACGCCGGGCGCGCCGGGCTCGACGGGCTCCTCCTCGTCGACCTCGACGACTCGCCGCAGGCAGTGCGGACCGTGGTGGAACAGGCCGAAGCGCGCGGCGTCGCCGCGCTGCTGCGCCACCGCCTCGCCGACATGGACGTGGTCGCCCGCGACGCCATCCTCATCGTCATCACGCGCGCCCACATGCGGCTGACGTCGCATCGCCTGTCCGAAACGCTGTCGATCAACAAGGCGACCCTGCTCGAGAAGCTTCGCCTCGAGCGCCTGCCGGCTCCCCAGCGGCTCATCGGATGGGGACGCCTCATCGTCGCCGGACAGATGCTCGACGACCCGAAGCGCAGCGCCGACGGCATTGCCCGCACGCTCGACTTCCCGTCGGGCTCGGCGTTTCGCAACATGTGCCAGCGGTATGTCGGCGCCACCCCGCTGGAGATCCGCGAGCGCGGCGGCGCACGATTCGTGACCGCGCAATTCCTGCACGGCATTGGCCGAGCGGCGCTCGCCCAGGGCCTCGACACCGCGGATCCGGCGTGAAATTCACGACCATCATCGAGCCGTTCCGCATCAAGACGGTCGAGCCGATTCGCCAGACCACCGAGGCGGAGCGCGCCATCGCCCTCGCCGGGGCGCACTACAACATCTTCCTCCTCCGCGGCGAGGACGTGCTGATCGACCTGCTCACCGACTCGGGAACCGGCGCGATGTCGGTGTACCAGTGGGCCGGCATGATGAAGGGGGACGAGACGTACGCGGGCGCCCGCTCGTTCTACGCGTTCGAGCGCGCGGTGCGCGACATCACGGGCTTCACGCACGTGATTCCCACGCACCAAGGGCGCGCCGCCGAGCACATCCTGAGCGGCGCCATGCTCAAGGCCGGCGACATCGTTCCCAACAATCGGCACTTCGACACGACCCGCGCCAACATCGAGCACCGCGGCGCGGTGGCGCTCGACCTCCCGATCGCCGAGAGCCACCATCCGCAGGCCCTGCACCCGTTCAAGGGAAACATGGACCTCGCGGCGCTCGAGCGCGTGCTGGCCGAACATCCGGGCCGCGTGCCGCTGGTGATGATCACCGTCACCAACAACTCGGGCGGCGGCCAACCGGTGAGCTTGGAGAACATCCGCGGCGCGTCGGCGCTGGCGCGCCGGTACGGCGTGCCGTTCTTCATCGACGCCTGCCGGTTTGCCGAGAACGCGTGGTTCGTGCACACGCGCGAACCGGGGTATGAGCAGGCCAGTCCGATCGAGATCGCACGCGAGATGTTCGCGCTGGCCGACGGCTGCACGATGAGCGCCAAGAAGGACGGCATGGCGAACATCGGCGGCTTCCTCGCCATGAACGACGACACGCTCGCCGCCCGCTGCCGCAACACGCTGATTCTCACCGAGGGCTTTCCGACCTACGGCGGCCTCGCCGGCTACGATCTCGAAGCGATCGCCGTCGGCCTGTACGAGGCGCTCGACCCCGACTACCTGCGCTACCGCATCCGGATGGTGGAGTACATGGCCGAGAAAATGGCGGCCGCCGGCATTCCGACGGTGCGCCCCGCCGGCGGCCATGCGCTTTACCTCGACGCCAAGGCGTGGCTGCCGCACATCCCGGTGTCGGAGTACCCGGGGTGGGCGCTCTCGCTCGTCCTCTACCTCGAGGGCGGAATTCGCGCCTGCGAGATCGGCTCGGTGATGTTCGGGCAGCAGCGCGACGGCTCGGAGCGGCCCGCCGACCTCGAACTCGTCCGCCTCGCCTTCCCGCGCCGCGTCTACACGCAGAGCCACATGGACTATGTGTGCGAGGTGCTGCTGCACGTCAACACGCTGGCCTCGCGCATTCGCGGGGTGCGGATCGTGGACCAGCCGCCGGCGCTGCGGCACTTCACCGCCCGGTTCGCGCCACTGGTGCCGGGAGTCGTGGCATGAGGCGTTGCCCACCGCGTCGCGCCAACGGGCGCTCCGCTTCACGGGCGCGTCTGACATGCTCGTGATCGGACTGACGGGGAACATTGCGGCCGGCAAGTCGTCGGTGGCACGGCATTTCTCGGCGTGGGGCGTGACGCTCGTCGACGCCGACCTGCTCTCCCGCGACGCGGTGGCGCCGGGCACGCCCGCGCTGCGCACCATCGTGGCGCGCTGGGGTGACGGCGTGCTCGCGGCCGACGGGTCGCTCGATCGCGCCGCGCTGCGCCGCATCGTCTTTGCCGATCGCGCGGAGCGCGCCACGCTGGACGCCATCGTGCACCCCGACGTGGCCCGCCGGTGCGGCACGGCGATTGCCGCCGCCGCGGCGCGCGGCGACGCGCTGGTGGTCTGCGACATCCCCCTGCTCTTCGAGGCCGGCCTGACCGGGACGGTCGACGGCATCGTGCTCGTCGATGCGCCGCGCGCGGTGCGCCTCGAACGGCTGATGCGCGACCGCGGCCTCGACGCGCCGGCGGCGGCCGCGATGATCGACGCGCAGTGGCCCAGCGACCGCAAGCGGGCCGCGGCCGGTTGGATCATCGACAATGACGGCACGACCGCCGATCTCGAGCGCCGCGCCCGGGCGGTGTTCGAGGCCCTGCGCGCGCGCGTCGCGTCGTCTTGAACCCGCCGCGGGCGTCCGGTAGACTTCTCGTACACCTTAGCCACGCCTGGAGCGGCCCGTGTCCTCGATTCCTGCCGACCTGCGGTATACCAGCGATCACGAATTCCTGAAGCCCACCGCCGACCCGTCGGTCGTGCAGGTGGGTATCACCGACTATGCCCAGGGCGAACTGGGCGACGTCGTCTACCTCGACCTGCCGAAGCCCGGCACCAAGTTTGCCGCGCACGACACGTTTGGCACCATCGAAGCGGTGAAGGCGGTGTCCGACCTGTTCTGCCCGGTGGCCGGCGAAGTGCTCGAAGTCAACGCGCGCCTCGAGAGCGAGCCGTCGCTCGTCAACAGCGACCCATACGGCAACGGCTGGATGATCAAGCTGAAGATCAACCCGGCCGACGCGGCGACCCTCATGGACGCGAAGGCGTACGAGAAGCACCTCGCGGGCTGAGGATCGCGCCCTGCGACCCGCGTGACGAAGGGCCCGGCGAGAGTCTCTCGCCGGGCCCTTTGCCATTCCCTGCTCCCCGTTCCTGTGCGACCTCGGTGCCTTGGTGGTGAGCCGTTCAGCCGCTCACTCCAACGACTACGCGTCGACCGGCGGACAGGCGCACACCAGATTGCGGTCGCCGTACGCGCCGTCCACCCGGCCGACGGCCGGCCAGAACTTGTGCGCGCGCACCCACGCCAGCGGAAACGCCGCGAGCTCGCGCGAATACGGATGCGCCCAGGCGTCGGCCACGCACTCTTCCATCGTGTGCGGCGCCTTGACGAGCGGGTTGTCATCGCGCGGCAGCGCACCCGACTCGACCTGCGCCGCTTCGGCACGGATCGACAGCAGCGCGTCCACGAACCGGTCGAGTTCGGCCTTCGGCTCGCTCTCCGTCGGCTCGATCATCAGGGTGTCGTGCACCGGGAAGGAAATCGTCGGCGCGTGAAAGCCGTAATCCATCAGGCGCTTGCCGATATCCTCGGCGCTGACGCCCGCCGACTGCTTGAGCGCGCGCGGATCGACGATGCACTCGTGGGCAATCGTGCCGTGCTTGCCCTTGTACAGCACGGGATACGCGGCGTCGAGGCGTTTGGCCACGTAGTTGGCGTTGAGGATGGCGATCTTGGTGCTCAGCGTCAGCCCTTCGCTGCCGAGCAGCATGATGTACAGCATGGAGATCGGCAGCACGCTCGCGCTGCCCCACGGCGCCGAACTCACCGCGCCGATCGCCTGCGCGCCGCCCGTCTTCACCGTCACGTGACCGGGGAGGAACGGCGCGAGGTGCTTGGCGACGCCGATCGGGCCCACGCCGGGGCCGCCGCCGCCGTGCGGAATGGCGAACGTCTTGTGCAGGTTCAGGTGGCAGACGTCGCCGCCGATGTCGCCCGGCCGGCACAGGCCGACCATCGCGTTCATGTTGGCGCCGTCGACGTAGACCTGGCCGCCGTGCTGGTGCACCACCTCGCAGACCTCGGTGATCGCCTCTTCGAACACGCCGTGCGTCGACGGATACGTCACCATCAGCGCCGCGAGGTTGGCCGCGTGCTGCGCGGCCTTGGCCTTGAGGTCGGCCACGTCGATGTTGCCGTTGGCGTCGGTCGTCACTTCAACCACCTGCAGGCCGGCCATCACCGCGCTCGCCGGGTTGGTGCCGTGCGCCGAATGCGGAATGAGGCAGATGTCGCGGTGCCCCTCGCCGCGCGCCTGGTGATAGGCGCGAATCACCCGCAGGCCGGTGTACTCGCCTTGCGACCCGGCGTTGGGCTGCAGCGACACCGCGTGGAAGCCGGTGATCTCGGCCAGTGCCGCCTCGAGCCGGTCGAACAGCGCCCGGTACCCCTTGGCCTGCTCCACCGGGGCAAACGGGTGGATGTTGCCGATTTCGGGCCACGTGATCGGGAACATCTCGGCCGCCGCGTTCAGCTTCATCGTGCACGAGCCGAGCGAGATCATCGAGTGCACCAGCGACAGATCCTTGGCTTCGAGCGAACGCACGTAGCGCTGGAACTCCGTCTCCGAGCGGTACCGGTGGAACACCGGATGCGTGAGGAATGCGCTGGTGCGCGAGAGCGGCGCGGCGAACCGCGCCGTGACGCCGGCGCCGGCCTTCGCCACGCCGTCCGCCGAGCCACCGAAGATGGCCAGCAGGTCGCCCAGGTCGGCGTCCGTCGTCGTCTCGCCCATCGACACGCCAATGGTGTCGTCGGCGAAGTAGCGCAGGTTCACCTGCTTCGCGTCCGCGGCCTGGCGCAGGGTGGCCGCCGTCGTGCCCTTCTTGAGCGCCACGTGCACCGTGTCGAAGAAGATGTCGTGCCGCACCGCATGCCCGAGCGCGCGCACGCCGGCGGCAAACGCCTCGGCCAGGTGGTGCACCCGCCGCGCGATGCGCGTCAGCCCCTCGGGGCCGTGATAGACGGCGTACATGCCGCTCATCACGGCGAGGAGCACCTGCGCCGTGCAGATGTTGCTGGTCGCCTTCTCGCGGCGGATGTGCTGTTCGCGGGTGCCGATGGCCATGCGGAGCGCAACCTTGCCGTGGCGGTCGCGCGACACGCCGATGATGCGGCCCGGCATCAGGCGCTTGAAGTCCTCCTTGGTGGCCAGAAACGCGGCGTGCGGACCGCCGTACCCGTACGGCACGCCGAACCGCTGGGCGCTGCCCACGGCGACATCGGCGCCCCACTCGCCCGGGGGCGTCAAGAGCGTCAGCGCCAGCAGGTCGGTGGCCGCGACCACCGCGGCCCCGGCCGCGTGCACCCGCTCGCACAGGGCACGGTAGTCCTCGACGGCGCCGAAGGTGTTGGGATACTGGATCAGCACGCCGCAGACCGTCGCGTCGAGCGCCAGCTGGCCCGCCGGCTGCACCTTCACCGTGATGCCGCGCACGGCGCCGCGCGACTGCACGACGTCGATGGTCTGCGGATGGCAGTCGTCGGCCACGATGAACACGTCGCGCCCGCTCTTGGCGGCGGCGTGCAGCATCTGCATGGCTTCGGCCGCCGCCGTCCCCTCGTCGAGCAGCGACGCATTGGCAAGCGGGAACCCCGTGAGGTCGATCACGGTCGTCTGGAAATTGAGCAACGCCTCGAGGCGTCCCTGCGCGATCTCCGCCTGATATGGCGTGTAGGCCGTGTACCAGCCGGGGTTCTCGAGAATGTTGCGCTGGATCACCGCCGGCACGTGCGTGCCGTAATAGCCCTGCCCGATGAAGCTGCGCCACACCTGGTTGGGGGCGACCAGCGCCTTGAACTCGGCCAGCGCGTCCTGCTCGGACATGCCGGCGGGGAGGTCGAGCGCGCGGCCGAAACGGATGTTCGGTGGCACGGTCGCGTCGATCAGGGCGTCGAGCGACGGGTATCCGAGGACCTTCAACATGGCCTGAACGTCGGTCTCCGACGGGCCAAGGTGCCGGGGCGCAAAGACGTCCGGCTGCGGGATGGAAGACGAAGTCACGGTGCGCGCTTCTCCAGTGCGGCGCGCCTGCGGGCGCCCCCGACGCGGGTGCGGTGCGGCGCGCGACGTCCCGAAAACTAACCACGCGCGTGCTTCGTTGTATCTTTTGCCATCCACCTTGGGGAAACCGCAATGTCCAGCCGTCAGCAGGCCGCGAGCGCCGGCATCAGCTTTGGGTCGGCACTCGCCATCGCCATTTCGTGGAGCCTCCACAAGTCGATCCTGTGGGCCATCCTGCAGGGCGCGCTGTCGTGGATCTACGTCGTGTATTACGCCGTGACCCGCTGACGTGACGCGCTGGCGTCTGCTCGACACGGGACCGCGCGGCGGCGCGTGGAACATGGCCTGCGACGTCGCCTTGATGGCGCGCGCCCGGCGCACGGGGGACGCGGTATTCCGCGTCTACGCGTGGGACCGGCCGACGCTGTCGTTCGGACGGCACGAGTCGGCGCGCCACCAGTACGACGCCGCCGCCATCGCCGCCGCCGGCGTGGACGTGGTGCGCCGCCCCACCGGCGGCCGCGCGCTGCTGCACGACCACGAGGTCACGTACTCCATCGCCGCGCCGATCGTGCCCGGCGAATCGCTGATGGCCAGCGTGCGGCAGTTCAACCAGATGCTTCTCCGGGCGCTGCAGCGGCTCGGCGTGCCGGCCGAGGAGGCGATTGAACCGCGTGCCCTGCGCCCCGAGGGCGCCGCCTGCTTCGCGGTGCCGGCCGCCGGCGAGCTGACCCTCAACGGACGCAAGCTCGTCGGCAGTGCGCAGGTGCGGCAGGATGGCGCGCTGCTGCAGCACGGTTCGATTCTGCTCGACGACGACCAGGGGCTGATTGCCGGGTTTGCCACGGGACCCTATCTCCCCCCGGCGTCCGCGGCGTCGCTGCGCGACGCGCTGGGCGCCGACGCCTCCTACGGCGCCGTACGCGACGCGCTGGCGGACGTCGTCGCGGCGGACGCCGACTGCTCGCCGGAGGCACTCGCCCTGACCCTCGACGACGCGCTCGTCGACCGCGCCGCGTTCGACCAGGCGATGACGCACTTTCGCGACCCCGCGTGGACGTGGCGCCGATGACGATTCGGCCCTATCCTTTTGCGCCGTGACCCCTTTCCTCGCTTCGCGCCGCCTGGCGCTCGCCCTGTGCTGTCTCGGCGCCGCATGCCGCGGCGAGCCCCCGGCCCATCGGGGCGGCATTCTCGTCGTCTCGGCCGGCGCCGACGCCGAAACGCTCTTCCCGCCGCTCGCGATGGGCAACCAGGGGCGCGCCGTCACCGAACTCCTTTACGACAAGCTCGCCGACATCGGACCGGGGCTGAACACCATCGGTGACGCCGGCTTCGTGCCGAAGCTCGCGCAGTCGTGGGAGTGGTCGCGCGACTCGCTCACCATCACGTTCCATCTGGATCCGGAGGCCCGCTGGCACGACGGCCAGCCCGTTACCGCCCGGGATGTGCAGTACGCCTTCCGCATCTGGACCGACAGCGCCGTGGGCGCGGTGCAGCGCAGCTCGCTGTCCACCGTCGACTCCATCGCGGCCCCCGACGCGCGCACGGCGCGCGTGCATTTCCGCGTGCGGACGCCGGAGCAGTTCTACTCGTTCGTGTACACGCTCATTCCGCTCCCCGCCCATCGCCTCGCCGCGCTCGCCGATACCGCGCTGCACGATGCGCCCGAAATGCGCGCACCGGTGGGAAGCGGGCCATTCCGTTTTCGCACGTGGACGCCGCGCGTCGCGCTCGAACTGACGGCCAACGCCGCGTACTACGGCGGCCGCCCGCAGCTCGACGGGGTCGTGTTCGTCATCGCGGCGCACGGCGCCACCGTGGCCGCGCGCGTGCTGGCCGGCGATGCCGATTTCCTCGAGCAGCTCTCCCCGTCGGACTTCGCGCAGTTGCCGCGCGACGGCGCGGTACGCGCCGTGGCCTATGGCGGGTTCGACTATTCGTTCCTGCAGTTCAACGTGCGCGACAGCACCGTCCCCGGCCGTCCCCATCCGCTGTTCGGCGACCGCGCGCTGCGGCGCGCCCTCAGCATGGCCGTCGACCGCGCCACGCTCACCCGCAGCGTCTTCGATTCGCTGGCCCGCCCCGCCATCGGCCCCTTCTCGCGCACGCAGTGGACGGCCGACACCACGCTGCGCGGCATTCCGTTCGACGCCACCGGCGCCCAGCGCCTGCTCGACTCGCTCGGTTGGCGCGACACCAACGGCGACGGCGTGCGCGAGCGCGCCGGGCGCGCGCTCGCGTTCTCGCTGCTCGTGCCGGCGTCGAGCCGACCGCGCCAGGCGGCCGCCGTGCTGCTGCAGGCGCAACTCAAGGCCATCGGCGCACGGGTCACCATCGAGCAGGCCGACTTCAACGCTTTTCTCGACCGCGCGCACCGCGGCGCGTTCGACGCGCTGATTGGCGGCGTGCGTACGAACCCGAGTCCGCGCGGCGTGCGCGAGCTCTGGGGCACGCCCGGGCCCGGGCGCGGCACGCAGAACTGGGGCGGCTGGAGCAACCCGGCGTTCGATGCGCACGTCGACAGCGCGCTCGCCGCCACGAGCACCGCGGCCGTGCGGTCGCACTTCCGCGCGGCCTACCAGGCTGCCATCGACGACGCACCGGCCATCTGGCTCTACGAACCGCGGATGTTCGCCGGCGTGCACCGCCGGCTGACTGTGGGCACGCTGCGCCCCGACGCGTGGTGGTCGGGCGTAGGGGCGTGGTCCATCGATCCGGCCCAGCGACTGCCGCGCGATCGCCGCGCCTCCGCCACCCCCTGAGGCGTGATGCGCCGGCTCGTCGCCCGCGTGCTGCACGCCGCCGCGATCTGTACGGTGGTCGCGACGTCGGTCTTCGTTCTTCTGCAGTTCGCACCGGGCGACCCCTTTGCCTCCGCGCTCGACGGCAGCGACGTGCCGCCCGGCGTGGGCGCCGAATGGCGCGCCCGCTATGGTTTTGACCTGCCGCCCGGCGAACGCTTCATCCGCTGGTCCGGCGCCCTGGTGCACGGCCAACTGGGATACTCGGCGTCGCGCCATCGCACGGTCGCCGGCGTCGTGACCGACGCCATGCCGCGCACCGTGCTGCTGGTCGGTGTCGCCCTCGTCATCGGCTTTGCGGCCGGCATCGCCATCGCGATGATCCAGGCCCGGCACCACCGGCGCTGGCCCGACCGCGTGCTCGGCGCGCTCACCCTGGGCGGCGTGGCGATGCCCGAATTTCTGCTTGGCCTGCTCGCCATGACCTGGCTCGGGGCCCGCTGGCGGCTCTTTCCCGTGGCCGGCCTCGCCAGCCTCGGCGACGTGGCAACCTGGCCGCTCTGGGAACGGGCCATCGACCTGCTGTGGCATCTCGCCCTTCCCGCCGGCGTGCTGGCCGTTTCGATCGCCGCACGCGTGGCGCGCCACCAGCGTGCCGCGCTCCTCGGCGTGCTGCACGAGGACTACATCCGCACCGCGCGCGCCAAGGGACTCGGCGAGTGGGACGTGCTGTGGCGACACGCGCTGCCCAACGCCATCGGTCCCGTCATTGCCCTGCTCGGCCTTGCCCTGCCGGCGCTCGTCGGCGGCGCCGTGCTGATCGAGCGCATCTTCGGATGGCCGGGCATGGGACTCACGCTGTTCGATGCCCTCCTCGCACGCGACTACCCGCTCGTGCTCGCGGCCGTGCTGATGACCACCATCGTGGCCGTCGTGGCGCGCACGCTGGCCGACGGCATCGCCGAGTGGATGGCGCCCCATCGCGCGCCGGTGTCCTGATGGCCGCGCCAACCTGGCACCGCCTCCGAGACGACCGAACCGCCCGCACCGCGGCCGCGGTGCTCGGTGCCGCCGTGCTCGCCGCGCTGTTCGCGCCCTGGCTCGCCCCGTTCGACCCCACGCTGCAGCCCGACCCGATCGCGTTGCGCCTCATGCCGCCCACGTGGCAGCATCCGTTCGGCACCGATGCCTTCTCCCGCGACGTGCTCAGCCGCGTGCTGCACGGCGCGCGCGTCTCGCTGGGCGTCGCCGTCGGCGCCATGCTGCTCTCCGTCACGCTGGGCGCCGCGCTCGGCGCACTCGCCGCCGTCGGCGGCCGATGGGCGGACGCCGCCGTCTCCGGTGTCGTCGACGTCTTCATCGCGATGCCGCGCCTCGTCGTCGTCATCGCCCTCGTCGCCACCTTCGGGACGCTCTCGCCGTGGTGGCTCGTCGTGCTGATCGGCGGCAGCGGCTGGCTGACCACCGCGCGCATCGTCCGCGCCGAGTTCCGCGATCAGTCGCCGCGCGAATACGTGCTCGCCGCGCGCGCTCTCGGCGCCTCGCGGTGGCGCATCATCTGGCAGCATCTCCTCCCGGCCGTCGCGCCGCAGATCGCGGTGACCGCCGCGCTCGCCCTCGCCACGGTCATCCCCCTTGAGGCGGCGCTCAGTTTCGTGGGGTTCGGCATCCAGCCGCCGCTCGCCAGCTGGGGCAACATCCTGCTCGACGGAACCGACTATCTCACCACGGCGTGGTGGCTGGTTGTCTTCCCCGTCGCCGCCGTGACGCTAACCGTCGGCTCGGCGCTGGTGCTCGCCGACCGCCTGCGGGCGGTCATCGCGGACGAGCAGCGCGCCAGATGACGCCCCGGTTGCTCGCCGTGGACGGCCTGTGCGTGGATGCGGCCACCGCGCGCGCCACCGCGCGCGCTGCCGCGCACGCGGCCGCGCCCGTGCCCATCCTGCGCGACGTCACATTTGCCATCAAGGCGGGTGAAACGGTCGGCCTGCTGGGGGCGAGCGGCAGCGGCAAGACCACGCTGGCGCTCGCCCTGCTCGGCCTGCTGCCGACGGCGCTCACCGCGCGTGGCCGCGTGCTGTTCGATGGCCACGACCTGCTGGCCGCCCCCGAGTCGACCCGTCGCATGCTCCGCGGCCGCCGGCTCGCCATGGTCTTTCAGGAGCCGCTCACCGCGCTCAACCCGCGCCAGCGCGTCGGCGCGCAGGTCGCCGAGGTGGCGCGCGCGCACGGCGAGCGCGACGCGCCCCGGGCCATGCGCAAGGCACTCGACATGCTGGATCGGGCCGGACTCCCCGACGCCGAGGCGCGCGCCCGGCGCTACCCGCACGAACTCTCCGGGGGCGAACGGCAGCGCGTGCTCCTCGCCATGAGCCTGCTCCTCGATCCCGCCCTGCTCATTGCCGACGAACCGACGTCGGCGCTCGACGTCACGGTGCAGGCGCACGTGCTGCAGCACCTGCGCGCCCAGCAGCGCGAGCGCGGCATGGCCCTGCTGCTCGTGAGCCACGACCTCGGCGTCATTGCCACGACGTGTGCGCGCACGCTGGTCATGCATGAGGGGCGCATCGTCGAGGATGTCGCCACGCGGCAGCTGCTCACCGCCCCCGAACATCCGTGCTCGCGCGCCCTGGTCGACGCCGTACGCCCCGTGGCGCGCCGCGCATGACCTCCCTGCTCGAGGTCCGCGGCCTCGTGGTCGAGTATCCGGCGCGCGACGGCCCGACCCGCGCCGTCGACGACGTCTCGCTCGACATCGCACGGGGCGAGACGCTGGCGCTCGTCGGCGAATCCGGGAGCGGCAAGTCCAGCCTCGGCCGCGCCGTCCTGCGGCTCGTCAAGCCGGCGGCCGGCAGCGTCCGGTTCGATGGATCCGACGTGCGCACGCTGTCCGGCGGCGCACTCCGCCAGTTTCGTCGCCGCGCGCAAGTGGTCTTCCAGGATCCCAAGGCATCGCTCGACCCGCGCCTGCGCGTCGGCGACATCGTGCGCGAAGGCATCGACATTCACCGGCTCGCGCCGCGAGCCGACGCCGACCGGCGGGTGGCACGGCTGCTCGAGGAGGTCGGGCTGTCGGCGGCCGATGCCAGCCGCTTTCCGCACGCTTTCTCCGGCGGCGAACGCCAGCGCATCGCCATCGCGCGCGCCCTGGCGGTGGAACCCGAGTTCGTCGTGCTCGATGAAGCCGTTTCCGCCCTCGACGTGCTCGTCCGGGCGCAGGTGCTCGCCCTGCTTGCCGCGCTGCAGGCCGCGCGCGGCCTCACCTATCTGTTCATCGCCCACGACCTCGCGGTGGTCGAGCGCATCGCCACGCGCGTGGCAGTGATGCAGCGCGGCCGCGTCGTCGAGTGCGCGCCCACGGCCGCGCTCTTTGCCACGCCCGTATCACCGGCAGCGCAGGCCCTCCTCGCCGCCATCCCGCGCATCCCCTGGTAAAACGAAGAACGGCGACCCGAAAGTCGCCGTCCCTCGTCTACCGTCCACCGTCTGCCCCTACTTCACCCCGCGCATCAGCTTCTGCACCTGCGGCGCCAGCAGGAACAGCACCGCGCCCGCCGCCATCAGCGCCCAGAAGCCGAACGTGTACCCGCTCAGCGCCGACGCGGTCGTCATGCCGGACTCGCCGCTCACTTCGCTGGCGAAAATGCCCGACAGGTTGTTGCCGATGCCCGTCGACAGGAACCAGCCGCCCATACCGAGTCCGACCAGACGCACCGGCGCCAGCTTGGTCACCATCGACAGTCCGATCGGCGACAGGCAGAGCTCACCCACCGACTGAATGAGATAGACCGCCACCAGCGTCCAGAACGGAATCTTGTGGTCGGCACTCAGCAGGCTCGACAGCGCGAACATCAGCAGCAGGAACGCCAGGCCGTTGAACAGCAGGCCAAGGCCGAACTTGCGCGGGATCGACGGGTTCATGTTCTTCTTCGCCAGCGCCACCCAGACCCACGCCACGATCGGCGCAAAGCCGATGATCGCCACCGCGTTCACGCTCTGGAACCATCCCGTCGGGAAGGTCCAGCCGCCGAGCTGCCGGTTCACGATCTGGTCGGCGAGGAAGGTAAACGAGCTGCCCGCCTGTTCGAAGAACATCCAGAACATGATGTTGAACGCGAAGATCAGCAGCATCGCGATCGTCTTGTCGCGCGCCACCTTGCCGTCGCGAACGCCTTCGATCATCAGCATCGCCGCCAGGCCGATGAACATGACCGTCAGCACGTACTGCAGGTTCTTGCCGCCAACGGCGAGCAGCGTGTACACCACCGGCACGGCGAGAATCCCGCCCAGCGCCACGTAGATCACCCGCATCCGGTTCTGCTGGTCGGCGAGCGGCGCCCCGATGCCCTGCAGGCGGCGCCGGCCGACGTAGAACCAGACGAGGCTGATCAGCATGCCGATGCCGGCCGCGAAGAAGACCACCTTGTACGACGGCATCGTGTCGGTGCCGAAAATCTTCTCCGCCAGCCAGCTGGTGAACAGCGGCGAGAGGAACGCGCCCGCATTGATGCCCATGTAGAAGATCGTGAAGCCCGAGTCGCGGCGTTCGTCGCCAGCGCTGTAGCACTTGCCGACGATCGTCGAGATGTTCGGCTTGAACATCCCGTTGCCCACGACGATGGTCGACAGGCCGAGTTTGAAGATCGTCGGGTCGGGCAGCGTGATCATGAACAGGCCGCACGCCATGAACACGGCGCCGGTCAGGATCGCCCGCTGGTAGCCGATCACCTTGTCGGCGACGTACCCGCCGAAGATCGCCACGGCGTACACGAGCGCGAGATACGATCCGTACGTGAGGTTCGCCTCCGCCTGCCCGGTGGACGAGCCGGCGTGGAACTGCGCCACGATGTACAGGACGAGCGCCCAGCGAATGCCGTAAAAGGCGAAGCGCTCCCAGAACTCCGACATGAACAGCATCCACAGCGGGGCCGGATGCCCCAGGACCTGCTTGAACTCGGGGAGGACGGTGCCGTCCCGGTTCGTCTCGGCTGCACCACTCATGCGTCTTCTCCAGAAAGTGGGAAAGGCGTCGATTCTCAGGATGGCCGCGGACCGGAAATCGGGGGCGCGCGCGGATGGCTGTATGTAGCCGCTGGCAGGCCGTTCGTCAAACGCCCGCACCACGTCATCGCGACGGGAATCCTCGCGGCTACGGCTGCCCCATGCGGCGCTTCAGTTCGGCCAGCTTCGCGTCCGCGTCGGCCGCCTTCTCGTCCCTCGAGCGCTGGCGGTGCAGCGCGTCGAGCTCGGCGTTCAACGCGCCGTCATCCGGCAGGCCCAGGTCGGCGTCGGTCGCATCCCGCGACGTGCCCGCCGGCGCGGCACCGGCCCCCACGCCGCCCGCTCCGGCCGACGCCGCCTTGAGTTGCACGAGCATCTCGTCGTAGTCGCGCCGCGCCAGCGCTGCCTCCGCCTCCTGCGCCTCGAGCTTGCGTTCCAGGACCGCGATCCGCTCGCGGTGCTGCAGTTCGTACTTCTCGGCGATCGCCACGGTCTCCGCGTCGTCGATCCCCGCCGCCAGCCCCTTGCGCCGCAGCACCGTTTCCAGGCCCTGCCGCTCGGCGTCGAGCTTGCGGCGCGTCTGCGCCACGCCCTGTTCCAGGTCCTCGACCCCGAGCTTCGCCAGCACCAGGGCCTGCTTCATGCCGGTGATCACCGCACGCCGGTCGCCCGGCTGCACGCGCCCGCCCAGCAGGTCGTCAATGGTGGACTTCAGCGATTCAAACACGGTGCGGTGGGAAATGGGAGGTGAACGGCAGGCGCGAGACCCACGCGCCGCGCGCACCCCGTATGATACACGGGTCCAGCCGGCGCGCCGAGGGCATGCATCGGTAAACTTCGCGCGCGAGCGGCCGATACTCATTCATGCCAGTCGCGCCGCGATGGCCTCCACCTTCCGCAGCACCCCATCACGTCGATGCCCGAATCACCCGATCCAACGAGTTTCCCGCTTCGCGAAGGCGGCCGCGTGCCGTTCGACTTCGTCAAGCCGCATATCGATGCACTGGCGCGCGGACACGGCATCTCCATCAAGATTCTCGCCGCCCAAGGCGGCATCTCGGTTTTCGAAATGCTGCTCCTGCTGCCGCCCTCCGACGGCACCGACGTCCAGACGTACCGTCGCAACGTCTGCGACCTGACGCTCAGCCAGGCCGTGCAGCGACTGCAATCCGAGCTGCTCGCCTTCCACAAGCGCAAGGAAGAGGAAGCGGAAGCGGCGATGCTCAAGGCCATGGAAGAAGGGGCGACCTGATAGGTTCCACCCATGCCGCAGCGCCTCGTCGCCCTCTCCGCCTCATCTGCCCCGCACAGCGGCCGCATCGGCGCCGCCAGAGTCGGCATCAACGACGCCTACGTGCGGGCGCTGCAATCGGCCGGGCTCGTCCCCCTCATCATTCCACCGTCCCTCTCGGCTGACGACGCGCGCGCCGTCGTTGCCGGCGCCGCCGGGCTGCTGCTCTCGGGCGGTGAGGACGTGGATCCCGCCCGCTACGGCGCGGCGCGCCATCCGCTCACCCAGGCTGCCCATCACGGCCGCGACGCAACGGGACTGGCCCTCCTGCAGGCTGCGCGCGAAGCGCAGCGCCCGACCCTCGCCATCTGTCGCGGCCTCCAGGTGCTCAACGTCGCGCTCGGCGGCACGCTGACACAGGACCTTGCCGCCGAGCGGCCGGAATGCCTCGTGCATCCGCGCGACGACGCGCGCCGTGCGCGGGTGCATGACGTCACGATTGCTCCCGGATCTCGCCTTTCCGCAGCGACGCGGGAACTTGCGATCCAGGTCAACTCGCTCCATCACCAGGCAGTCGATCGCCTCGCCCCCGCGTTGCGAGCCACCGCGCATGCCCCCGACGGCGTCGTCGAAGCGGCGGAAACGTCCGATGAGTGGTGGGTCCTCGCCGTCCAGTGGCACCCCGAAGAACTGATGGATGACCCGAAGCCCTGGGACCGCGCCATCTTCGCCGCATTCGCGAACGCCTGCGCGGCGAAGTAGCGCCGCATTGGCCCGCACCCCGCACCGCACGGTGCCTGTGCCTGTGCCCGTCACCCACCATATTTGAAGCTGTGCGCATCCTGCACCTCGACAGCGGCCGGCACTGGCGCGGCGGTCAACGGCAGGTCTTCCTGCTCGCCGGCGCGCAGCGCGAGCGCGGACTCGAACCGCTGGTCGTCGCGGCACCGCTCTCGCCGCTCGCCGGCCGACTCAAGACACTGGGCATCGCCAGCGCCGTCGTCGCCATGCGCGCCGACTGGGACCTCATCGCGATGCGCCGCGTCCGGCGCATCCTCTCGCGCTGGCGTCCGACTCTCGTGCATGCCCATGATGCGCGCGCCCACGCCATCGCGCTCGGCGCGCTGCTCGGCACGCGCGTCCCGCTGATCGTCACGCGCCGCGTCCCCTTCGTGCCCAAGGGGCGACTCAAGTACGGGGCGCGCGTCGCGCACTTCATCGCCATCAGCCGCGCCGTCGGTGAGGCACTGCAGCAGGGCGGCGTGCCCGCGGACCGCTGCACCGTCGTGCACTCCGGCGTCCCCACGCCCGCGGTCGGCACGCCGCGCGACTGGCGGCGCGAAGCCGGCTGGCCCGCCAACACGCTGCTCTGCGGCGTGGTCGGCGCGATGACGGCCGAAAAAGGCATCGCGCAGCTGCACGAGATCGCGCTCCACCTGTCGCGCGCCACGCAGGCCCGCGCGCGGCTCGTGCTGCTCGGCGGCACCGCCGTCGGCGCCGATGCGTTCGGCGGCGTCGCCGCCTACCGCGCGGGCTTCGTCGATGCCATCCACGACGCGATGGCCGGCCTCGACATCCTCTGGCATCCGTCGGGCGCCGAAGGGCTCGGCACCGCCGTCATCGACGCCATGGCGCTCGGCATTCCGCCCGTCACGTACGCCACCGGCGGCCTCGCCGAGTTGGTGGAAGACGAGGTCTCCGGCCTGCTGGCCGCGCCCGGCGACGCGGTCGCGTTCGCGCGGCAGGTCGATCGGCTGGCCGACGACGACGCCCTCCGCGGTCGGCTCGCCGCGGGAGGCCGGGCGCGCGCAGCCGCGTTCAGCGTGGAACGCATGGTCGATGGCACCGCTGCGGTGTACGACATGGTGCTCGCGGCTCGGCGGCTGGCCGCGGGACGCTCCCCGAAACTGCGCTCTTAGGAGCCGCGCCCCGTAGACGCCCGCCCCGCTGTCCCGGTATTGTTCAAGGTTCGACTCCACCCTCGGCTCCAACCCGCGTCCGTGCTCTACATCTGCATTCCGTCGCACAATGAGGCGCCCACCATCGGCGTGCTCCTGTGGCGTATCCGCAAGGTCTTCCGGGACTTCTCGCGCGAATACGAGATCCTCGTATACGACGATGCGAGCACCGACGAGACCGCGGCCGTGCTCGCGCCGTACCACGAAGTGCTCCCCCTGACGGTCATCCGGGGCGAGCGCCGCGTCGGTTATGCGCGCGCCGTCGATGCGCTCTTCCGCGCGGCAGCCCAGCGCACGCGCTATCCGCGGCGCGACGCCGTGGTGCTGATGCAGGGCGACTTCACCGACCAGCCCGAGGCCTTGCCCGAGCTGATCAAGCGTTTCGAGGGCGGCGCCGATATCGTCGTCGCGGAGAGCGCGCCCATGGCGTCGGCGCCGGCGCCGGTGCGCCAGCTGTCCGGTTGGGCGCGCCGCGCGGCGCGCCTCTGGCCCGTGCGCGCCCACCTCACCGTGCCGGGCGTCGGCGATCCCTTCGGGACGTTCCGCCTGCTCCGCATCACCGTCGTGCGCGACCTCGTCCGCAACGCGGGCGACGCGCCGGTCGCCGACGGCCCGGTGCGCGTCGCCAACCTCGAGCTGCTGCAGCGCGCCGCATCGCTTGCGCGCCGCGTCGAATCGGTGGCCGTCGAACCGCGCTACGACCTCCGTCCGCGCGCCACCCGGGTGCAGGTGTGGCCCGACCTCAAGGCGATCCTCCACGCCGGCTGGGCGGCGCGGAAACGGCGCGCCGCCGTCACCGCGTGACTCGCCTGCTCGGCACCGCCATCGCCATCCTGATGGCGATTGCGCCGTCGCGGCCGCTCCGCGCGCAAGTCGCGGCCCCGCTCGCCGGCGCCGCGCCGGTGCCATGGACCATCGGCGAGCGCCTGCGCTACGACGTGCGATTCGGATTCATCAAGGCGGGCTCCGGCGAAATGGCCATCGTCGGCATCGAGTCGGTACGCGGCCGCCTCGCGTGGCACGGGCGGTTCACCGTCCACGGGGGCTATCTCGCCCTGCGCGTCGACGACATGCTCGACACGTGGATGGACGTCGCCACGCTCTCGTCGCTTCGCTTCGCGCAGGACTTCAACGAGATCGGCCGCGACCGCCAGAAGACCTTCGATATTTTCCCCGAAAAGAACACCTATCTCCAGCACGGCAAGGCGGAAAAGCCGTCGGTGGCGCAGCCGCTCGACGACGGGTCGTTCCTGTACTTCATCCGCACCGTGCCGCTGGTCGTCGGCAAGTCGTACGAGTTCAACCGGTACTTCATTCCCGACCGCAATCCGGTGACGATCCGCGTCCTGCGCCGCGAACAGATGCGCGTTCCCGCCGGCACGTTCGACTGCATCGTCATCCAGCCGATCATCAAGACCAAGGGCATCTTCTCCGAGAACGGCCAGGCCGAGATCTGGCTGACCGACGACGAGCGCCGCATCATGGTGCAGATGAAGACCAAACTGGCATTCGGCTCGCTCAACCTGTACCTGCGCACGCTGACCGCCACCGCCGCACCGGAGGGCTCCAAGTGAGCACGCCCCGCGAAGCCGACCTGTCGAAGGTGCGCACGATCCCCGTCGCGGGCCGCCCCAACAAGGTGAACGCGAGCGAGTTTGCCACGCCGCCGCGCGCCGATCGTTCGTTCGGCGCCTTCGTCCGCTCGCTCCCCGACGTGCTCAAGGCCGCCGACTTCCGCCGCGTGGTCGACGCCATCGTGCAGGCGCACCGCGGCAAGCGCGCGGTGATCGTGATGCTCGGCGGACACGTCGTCAAGACGGGCGTCGGACCGCTGCTCGTCGAGTTGATGACACGCGGCATCGTCACCGACCTCGCGATGAACGGCTCGGCGGCAATCCACGACTACGAGATCGCGCGCTTCGGCGCGACCAGCGAAGACGTCGCCGCCGGCCTCCGCGACGGCACGTTCGGCATGGCCGACGAAACGGGACGCGGACTCAACGACGCCTTCGTGCGCGGGATGGCGGCGGGCTGGGGCATGGGGGAAAGCGTCGCCCGCGCACTCGACGCCGAGTCGTCGCTGGCCCATCCCGAGCTGAGCCTCATCCTCCAGGCGCGGCGACTCGGCGTGGGCGTCACCGTGCATGCGGCACTAGGCGCCGAGGTGATCCATCAGCACCCGGCCGCGAACGGCGCCGCCATTGGCGACACCAGCCACCGCGACTTCCGCCGTCTCGCGGCGAGCCTCGAACGGCTGCACGACGGCGGCGTGGTGCTCAATTGCGGCAGCGCCGTGATCATGCCCGAAGTGTTCCTGAAGGCGCTGACCGTCGCGCGCAACCTCAACGCCGGCCGGCCGACGGACTTCGTGACCTGCGACCTCGACATGCAGCGCCACTACCGGCCGCATGTGAACGTCGTGCAACGCCCCACGCTCACGGGTGGCGCCGGCTACGAACTCACCGGCCATCACGAACTGATGCTGCCGCTGCTGACCTGGGCGATCATCGAGGCCGTCGGCTGAATCCGGGCTCGACCGAACCGCGACGAAGAGGGGCGCGACCCACCCGGTCGCGCCCCATCTGCCGTCCGCCGTCCGCCGTCTGCCGTCTGTCCCTCAGGAATTCAGCTTCTCCTCGATCTTCTTCGCCGTATCCGGCATGAACAGCCGCAGCACCAGATAGATGAGGCCGCCGACGATGGCGATGCGCACCGCCCATCCGAGCAGCAGGAAGAAGACCCCGAACAGCGCGCCAAAGAGGCCGAAGAAGAGCTTGAGGGCGAACAGGCCCAGGAGGGCGATGGCGCCGATGCCGAAGATGGTGCGGAGCATGGAAACCTCGGTGCGGGTACTGTGGGTCATACGAGCCAGCCGGTCCGGAGGTTTCGGCCCGGACTCCCTGGTGTGGCGCGCGCCCCGCGGCGGCGGGCAGCTCGGCCATGCGGCCGCAGCGCACGCAGGGCAATGCGCCCGGCGCCGGCGATCCGCAAGGCGAGTTGGGCGAATCGATATTCCTAAGAGTGTAGTAACCGTTAAAATGCTTTTCAACGGTTACTATAACTGGAATCTCCGATACTCCTCAACTACCTTCTCCTTGCCGCCCCCGAATGCCGGGAGCGGTGTTCCCCTCGCCCCGAATTCGCATGAGCGAGCACTTATACCAGATCATGGGACGGCACCGCGCGGAGCCCCTGCCCGAGCGCAAACCGTCCTGGCTGAAGGTCAAGGCGCCCGGTGGAAGCAATTACCTCCACCTCAAGTCCCTCATGCGCGACCTGAAGCTCAACACGGTCTGCGAGGCGGCGCACTGTCCCAACGTCGGGGAGTGCTGGCAGCACGGCACCGCCACCTTCATGATCCTCGGCGACGTCTGCACGCGTAATTGCGCCTACTGCGCCGTGGCCCACGGCCGGCCGCCCACGTTCGATGCGGCGGAGCCCGCTCGCGTGGCCGAGGCGGCGCGCAAGATGAACCTGCGCCATGTGGTCCTGACGTCGGTCGACCGTGACGACCTCCCCGACTTTGGGGCATGGGCGTTCGCCGAAACCGTCCGCCTCATCAAGGCCGACAATCCGGCGACGTCGGTCGAAGTGCTCGTCCCCGACTTTCAGGGCAACGAGGATTCCATCCGGACGGTGCTTGATGCCGGCCCCGACATCTACAATCACAACACCGAGACCGTGCCGCGCCTCTACAAGAAGGCGCGCCCCGGCGGCCGCTACGAGCGCGTGATGGAGATCTTCCGCACCGCCAAGCGGCTCGCGCCCGACATCCCGACCAAGACCGGCGTCATCGTCGGCATGGGCGAAACGAACGAAGAGATCGTGCGCGTCATGCAGGACCTGCGCGCGGTCGATGTCGACATCCTGACGATCGGCCAGTACCTGCGCCCGTCGGACGACCACATCGGCCTCGACCGATACGTAACGCCAGAGGAATTCCGCGGGTTCTACGAACAGGGCATGGCGCTCGGATTCCGGCATGTGGAGTCGGCGCCGCTGGTCCGCTCGAGTTATCACGCCTGGGAACAGGTCCAGGCGGCAGGCGTCTGACGCCCCCCTCATCCATGGCCACCAGAAAGAAATCGGGCGCGAAGGACGCGCCGGGCACGCTGCGCCGGGCCGGCGATCCGTCGGTCGATCGCGACCTGCTCCATTCCATGCTGCTGCAGCGCCGCTTCGAGGAGAAGGTCGGCGAGGCCTACGCCCTCGGAAAGGTCGGCGGATTCTGCCACCTGTACATCGGGCAGGAAGCGGTCTCGACCGGCATCATCGCGCAGCTGCGGTCGGACGACTACGTCATCGGCACGTATCGCGACCATGGCCAGGCGCTGGCACGCGGCATCACGCCGCGCGCGGTCATGTCCGAGCTGTTCGGCCGCATCGACGGCTGCTCGCGCGGCAAGGGCGGGTCGATGCACATGTTCGACCGCAACGCGAACTTTCTCGGCGGCCACGGCATCGTCGGCTCGCACGTACCGCTCGCCGCCGGCGTCGGCTTTGCCATCAAGTACCGTGGCGGCGACCAGGTCTGCGTCTGCTTCATGGGCGACTCCGTGGTGAACATCGGCGCCTTTCACGAGGCGCTCAACATGGCGGCGCTCTGGAAGCTCCCCGTGCTGTTCGTCATCGAGAACAACCGCTACGGCATGGGCACATCGGTCCTGCGCGCCGCGGCGGTGGACGACCTGTCGCGCCGCGCCGACGGCTACAAGGGGATGGACGGCATCGTCGTCGATGGCATGGATGTGCACGCCGTCTGCGAGGCGACATCCAAGGCCATCGCGCGCGCCCGCTCGGAATCGCTCCCCTCGCTGCTCGAGGTGCGGACGTATCGCTTCCGCGGCCACTCGATGTCCGACGCCGTCAGCGGCACGTACCGCAGCAAGGAAGAGCTGGACGAGTACCAGTGCATGGACCCGGTTTTCTCGCTGCGCGACGCGATGGTCGCGGCGAGCACGATGACCGTCGCCGAGTGGGAGGCGCTGGAAGTCGAGATCGCGGGTCTCGTGCAGGACGCATGGGATTTTGCCGACGCCAGTCCGGAGCCACCGCCGGCGGCGTTGTTTGAGGATGTGCTGGTGGATACGACCAGTTGACAGACGGTAGACGATACACGGTGGACGGTGGATCAACCGCTACCGCCGACTGTCCACCGTCCACCATCCACCGTCCGCCGTCCCTAGAACCCCCGCTGTCCCGTCAATGCCGATAATCACCTACCGTGAAGCCCTCAACCAGGCGCTCCGCGAAGAAATGTCCCGCGACGACCGCGTCTATCTCATGGGCGAGGAAGTGGGCGTGTACAACGGCGCGTACAAGGTCTCCAAGGGACTCCTCGAGGAGTTCGGCGAGAACCGCGTCGTCGACAGTCCGATCGCCGAACTCGGCTTCGCCGGCATCGGCGTGGGCTCGGCGATCGTCGGACTGCGCCCCGTCATCGAGTTCATGACGTGGAACTTCGCCCTGCTGGCCATCGACCAGGTGGTGAACTCGGCGGCCAAGTTGCTGTACATGTCGGGCGGCCAGTTCAACGTGCCGATCGTCTTTCGCGGCCCCAACGGCGCCGCGCTGCAGCTCGGCGCGCAGCACTCGCAGGCCTTCGAGAGCTGGCTGGCGCACATTCCCGGCATCAAGGTCGTCTCGCCCGGCACGCCGTACGACGCCAAGGGACTGCTCAAGAGCGCGATTCGCGACGACAACCCCGTGGTGGTGCTCGAGGGCGAGATGCTCTACAACACCAAGGGCGAGGTGCCCGACTTCGAGTATCTCATCCCGCTCGGCAAGGCCGACCTGAAGCGCCAGGGGAACGACTGCTCGATCATCACGAGCGGCAAGATGGTGCTGGTGGCCATGCAGGTGGCCGACCAGCTCGCCAAGGAGGACATCCACATCGACGTGATCGACCTCCTGACCATTCGCCCGATGGACGTCGAGGCCATTTACGCCTCGGTGCGCAAGACGCAGCGCGCGGTGGTCCTCGAGGAGGGGTGGGAGATGTGCGGCATCGGCGCGCAGGTGGTGGACTTCATTCAGCGCGAGTGCTTTGACCATCTCGACGCCCCCGTGCTGCGCGTGCACCAGGCCGACGTCCCGATGCCGTACGCCAAGGGTCTCGAGAAGATCGCCAAGCCCGACGCCGCCAAGACGATCGCGGCCGTGAAGCAGGTCATGTACCGGACGTGATGCAGATATCCACCGTCTACCGTCTACCGTCTATCTTCCGCCCACTCTGGTCTCTATGGCAACCAAGATCTTCATGGAAGCGCTCTCTCCGACCATGGAAGAGGGCCGCCTCGTCAAATGGAACAAGCCGGAAGGCGCCGCGGTGAAGTCGGGCGACGTGCTGGCCGAAGTCGAGACCGACAAGGCGATCATGGAACTCGTCGCGCGTGGCGACGGTGTCCTGCGCCGCCAACTCGTGCCGGAAGGCGCCACGACGCCGGTCGGCACTGTCGTCGGCGTGATTGCCGGTGCGGACGAGGACATCAGCGCGCTGGTCGGCGCCGACGGCAAGTCGGCGCCGACCAGCGCCACTTCGCCCCGCGCCCCCCCCCCCCCCCCCCGGCCCGCGGCGCCCCCCCCCGGCCCGCCCCCCCCCGCGCCCCCCCCCCCCCCGGCGG